>Ga0208013_1000009_pt1 | contig 457423 bp, 400 predicted proteins | sample 16_taG_FD_184091 | JGI IMG/M metagenome (GOLD analysis project Ga0208013, IMG submission 184091) | Marine viral communities from the Subarctic Pacific Ocean - 16_ETSP_OMZ_AT15313 metaG (SPAdes) (version 2) | ecosystem: Environmental > Aquatic > Marine > Oceanic | place: Pacific Ocean...
GGGATAATTTAAATGAGTTCTTCGCTCCAAAAGGATTCGGGGTTAGTCCGGAGGGCTACGCCTTCCTTATCTTCGATAGATGGGGAGAACTTATCTTTGAGTCTTATAACCCTTTTGATGGGTGGAACGGTACTTACAAAGGTAATGTCGTGCAAAATGGTACCTACATCTGGAAACTTAACTACAAAGATACCAATGGTAAAAAATACCAAAGTATTGGTAAGGTGAACATTATAAAATAAATCCAAAAAATCCCCTTAACAATATTTCATAATAAAGGAGCGTTATTCTTTCCAACAAGTCTAACCAAACTCCTTTATTATGAAAGCATTAAAAAAAATGTGCCTTTATGGCACAGCAGCATTTCTATGTCTAGTTTTAAGCTCCTATCATCCACAAAAAAATTATTTCATTAGTAGTAAGGCTATTTCTATAGAAAGTGCATTAAAGCATGATTTAATTTCCTATGAAATAGTAAACAATGGTTCTCACAAAGGAGAATGTGTTACAATAAATTTACAAAACAAAACTTCTCGAGCATTAAATGTAACGATTGAACCTGGTAGAAATCTTGTATCTGTAGACACTAATAAACAGGATATTTTAATTGTTAAAGAAGCTCTTTTCGCTCTAACACCTATGGAAAGTAGTACTAAAAACTTATTTGGATTTTGTTCTCAGGCACATAAAAATTCCCCCAGTGAAGGAGAAAAATACCTTGTTGGAGAAATGAAAGATGCCAATATTATAAAATTAGCCGAGCATTTAAACAAAAACAAATACCCTATTTCAGCTATGCAATATGCTGTATGGACATTAACTAATAACAGGCCTGTTGCATCTATTTTTCATGAAAATAGAGATTCTATTATTGGACTACAAGAATTTCTTTCATATAAAGAAAACAAAGTTACACCTTGGTATTCAATTGAATATATGCCCAACGATAGCACAGGAATGGTTTCTAACAAAGCAAAAAACATTTATGGAACACTAAAGGCTGATTTGGAAAAAGGTCGTGTAATAAAAGTAGTGGTCTATGATTTATATAATATTTCTCAGATTAGAAAAGATATTAAAGTTCCTGAGAAGACAAAAGAGCAATCTATTGTTGTAGATGTTAGCGAACTTCCGAAAGGTCGTTACAGAATACTTTTTACATCCTTAGCTGGAAGAATAGACGAGAAAATTTTTTGGATATAAAAAATGCCTGAAGAAAATCTCTTCAGGCATTTTAAACAATTAATATTCATTTATTAAATATCTATTTTAGCATACTTAGCATTGGCTTCAATAAATTCTCTTCTTGGTGGAACATCATCACCCATTAACATTGAGAAGGTATGGTCTGCTGAAGCAGCATTTTCAATGTTTATTTGTCTTAATGTTCTAAACTCAGGATTCATAGTTGTTGACCATAATTGTTCAGCATTCATCTCTCCCAAACCTTTGTAACGTTGTACATTAACACTTCCTTCTTTACCTGCTCCTTTAATTTCTTGTATAGCTGTATCACGTTCTTTATCATTCCAGCAATAGCGTTGTTCCTTACCTTTTTTAACTAAATAAAGTGGTGGTGTAGCAATATAGATGTAGCCTTTCTCTATCAATTCAGGCATATATCTAAAGAAAAAGGTTAAAATAAGCGTTTCAATGTGAGAACCATCAACATCGGCATCACACATAATAATTACTTTATGGTAACGTAACTTTTCAATATTCAATGCTCTTGCATCTTCCTCTGTACCTATTCTTACTCCTAAAGCAGTATAAATGTTTTTAATCTCTTCATTATCTAAAATTTTATGCTGCATGGCTTTTTCAACATTCAAGATTTTACCTCTAAGCGGCATAATGGCTTGAAAATGTCTATCTCTTCCTTGTTTCGCTGTTCCACCTGCCGAATCTCCCTCTACTAGGTACAATTCGCATATTGCTGGGTCTTTAGATGCACAATCAGAAAGTTTTCCTGGTAAACCGGAACCTGACATCACATTTTTACGCTGAACCATTTCACGTGCTTTAGTAGCAGCATGACGAGCGGTAGCAGCTAAAATAACTTTTTGAACTATCGATTTTGCATCAGCAGGATGTTCTTCTAAGTAATTGGTTAACATTTCTGTTACCGCCTGACTAACAGGAGCAGTAACTTCTCTGTTCCCTAGTTTTGTTTTAGTTTGACCTTCAAATTGAGGTTCTTGTACTTTTACAGAAACGATAGCTGTTAAACCTTCTCTAAAATCATCTCCCGATATTTCAAATTTCAATTTATCTAACATCCCAGAAGTTTCGGCATATTTCTTTAATGTAGATGTTAATCCTCTTCTAAAACCAGATAAATGTGTTCCACCTTCATGAGTGTTAATATTATTTACATAAGCATGAATATTTTCAGCATACGAAGTGTTGTAAATCATAGCTACCTCAACAGGAATGCCACTTTTTTCACCTTCCATGTGAATTACTTCACCAATTAACGGTTCACGAGTTTCATCAATATACTTAACAAATTCCTTTAGTCCTTCTTCAGAATAAAATTCCTCAAAAACACTGTTACCTTCATCATCTTTTTCTCTGTGGTCGGTAATGGTTATTCTAACGCCTTTATTTAAGAATGAAAGTTCTCTCATTCTATCTTTCAACGTTTCATAACTGTATTCTGTATTTTCAAATATAGTTCCATCTGGTTTAAATACCACTTCTGTTCCTCTAATTTCAGTAGTTCCAACTTCTTTTACAGGATAAAGTGCTTTACCTTTTTGATATTCTTGTTCATAAACTTTCCCATCACGGTAAACGGTAGCTTTTAAATCGTCAGAAAGTGCATTTACAACAGAGACACCAACACCGTGCAAACCACCTGATACTTTATAAGAGTCTTTATCAAATTTACCTCCCGCACCAATTTTGGTCATTACTACTTCCAAAGCAGAAACACCTTCTTTTTTGTGCATATCAACAGGAATACCTCTACCATTATCTCTAACTCCAATAGAATTGTCTTCATTAATCCAAACTTGAATTTCATTACAATGGCCTCCCATTGCCTCATCTATAGAGTTGTCAACTACTTCATAAACCAAGTGATGCAAACCTCTAACGCCTACATCGCCAATATACATGGATGGACGCATTCTAACATGCTCCATTCCTTCCAATGCCTGAATACTATCGGCCGAATAATTTTTCTGTTTTTCTTCGCTCATATTTTATGTGTTTTTTAAGCTTTTTTTAAGCAAAACAAATATAAGCATTAGCCAGAGCTATTAACGCCTATAAACAATTTAAATTGATGTTTTTTATTAACAATTCAATTAACAGTTTTAGGCTGTACAAGGAATTCTTAAATCAATAAAGCTAAGTTGCCAAGAACCATTTATTTGTGAAAAATAAAAGGTATAATTATGGGTATTTACAACGGTAATTTTTATGGTTTCGCTAATAAATTGTATGGTTTGTACTTCTTTTTCGTTTAAATTAGCATAATGCCAAATTTGGCTGTCTTTTAAGGGGTTTCTATTTTCCTGAAAACAACCTTGCTTGTCGTAGCTATTTTTTTCGCAGACTACTTTTGGTAGCTTTTCTTTAAGAGGCATTAAACTTAATGAATCGAAAGGCAAATCAAAAAAACCTAGTTTAGTGCCTGACATTTGGTAATTTTCGATTTCGTAAATCTTACTTACTTGAGGCATAGCTCCCGAACTTTCAATAATATACAAGCCATAATCTTTATACAAAAGTTGATTGAACGCTGCTGCATTTTTAGTTTCAATAGCAGTTACCAATTGCTTATAAAATTGCAAAAAACTAGTTGTGTTGGCTTGTTTTTTAACTACATCCGTTATTAATGTATCTGCTGTATTAGCAACAGTATCTTGTTGTTGTTCTTGAGCATTATTGTCACTTTGCGATGATTCTGAGCAAGCATCAAACAAAATTAAAAAACTTACTACCACTGCTATTTTATACTTTTTCATTTTAATTATTTTACTTCACAAGCTCCTCAATTACTTTTCCATCACAAGCACTAGGTAAGGCTATTTTTAGCAAAACGGAAAGCGTTGCTGCAATATCTGCAATAGCTACTTGTTCTGCTCGTACTCCTTGTTTTATATTGGTTCCGTACCACAACAATGGCACATGCGTATCATAATTGTATGGCGAGCCATGTGTGGTTCCTTTTTTTGTCCATTTATTTATCCAACCTGAAGCCAGTACAAACATAACATCTCCCGAACGTACTTGATGAAAACCTCTTTGTACATTGGCTAAAATTTTTGAGTCAAATTCAGCAGATTTCATACTCGTTGCAGATACTGCTTTTACAATACCTTCTTGTTTCAACATAAAATTAACTGCAAAATTTTCAATATCAATCAGGTTTAATTGATGTTCAGCAATCATATCATGATTAAAAAACAATTGATAGTTAGATAAATTTTCTACTAAATTTTCTACATTGAATTTTTCAAAAAGAAAAGTATTCATTTTCTCTAAGGTAGCTTTTTCTTCAAAATAACCACCAGGAAGTTTATTATCAATAGCATGTTGAGGAATATCTACTACCCCATGGTCGGCAGTTAGGAAAACCAAAAACTCACCTTCGCCAACTTGTTTTTCCAGAAAAGTTAATAATTCAGCAAGTTCTCTATCTAAACGTAAGTAAGTATCCTCAATTTCTACCGAATAAGGGCCAAATTGATGCCCGATATAATCGGGAGAAGAAAAACTTACGGTAAGCAAATCGGTAATAGCATCTGCTCCTAATTTTTCTTGTTGTATCACTTCAAAAGCCAACTCTTTTAAAATGGTGTTGCCAAAAGGAGTTGATTTTATTAAGTCGTAATTTTTGTTGGCTTTTCTTAAGGCTGGCAAATCATGTGGGAAAATAGGAGCTTTTTCACCTTCAAAAACCTCTTCGTAAGGATTATTGTCGGCAATGCTTTCGGTATAATCGTGTATAGATAAAAGTGTTTTCCAAGGTTTTTGTAAATAAATATTAGCAGTATTTTTCTCATTCAATTCGTTTAACCACTTTGGCAACTGTTTCATATAGTAGGTACTAGAAATCCATTTTCCTTCATCTTCTCCGGCAAACCAATATGCAGCATCAGCCTGATGTCCGGCAGGCAAAATAGCTCCTCTGTCTTTAATGGAAATTCCTATTACTTTAGATTGTTTATTCGCGGTTTTCAGCTCATCCGCTATGGTATTAACTAGTAGTTTGTTAGGAGACATTTTTCCCATGTTGGTGGTAGTTCCAACAGATTGAACATTTTCATCGGAAGTACAATAGGTTTTAGCTTTATTGGTTTTGTCGTACCAATTATTGGCAATTATACCGTGGTTGGTAGGTGTAGTTCCGGTATAAATAGAAGCATGACCCGGAGCAGTATAGGTAGGCATATAGTTAAAGTGCGTTTGCTCACAGTTAAAGCCATTATTTACTAATTTTTTAAAGCCGTTTTCACTGAATTTTTCCCAAAAACGGGTAAGGTAATCGTAACGCATTTGATCTACTACGATACCCACTACCAATTTAGGTTGCTTTTGTTGCGACCAAGTAAAAAGGGTGTTTCCTATTAGGAAAATAGCTAATAAAAAATGCTTCATGGTTCAAAAATTTAAAACACAAATTTACATTTTAATTAACGACTGCTTTAGGTAAAACCATGTTAACTTTTGATTAATTTATCTCACAAAAAAACCCTCCCGATGATAAGCCAAAATCACCGAGAGGGTTAAAGAAGGTTTTTTTAACCTGTTTATTTTATGGATTCATAATTTGATCCCAAGGCATTGATGTTAAAATTGCCCCATAAAAAATAATTACTATTATAAAATACAATAAATATAATGCTGATAAAGACACTCCAACTATTGCACATACTCTGCCAGCTTTCATGTTTTTATAAGAGCCTTCAGTATATAAGCTCGGAGAGTCTTTATATAATTTACCAGCTTTGTTTGCAAGTACTATAGCTACTATCCCTAAAGCTAGACCTATAATACCATAACAAAAACATAAAACAATTGATAAAATACCTAACACCAAAATTGCTGTTGAATTTGGTAAGGCTTGCGGTGTATTTAAATTTTGATTTTCCATTGTTGTAAAAAGATTAAGAGACAAACTTCGAAGTTTGTCTCTTAATTAAAACATTTTTAATGCATGTGTTTTACGTTCAAGTAATAAAGAACAATAAATAAAATTGGGAAGATAGCAGCCATTGCACTAAATGGCATACCAAAAGCTAACGGTAATACAATCGCCACAACATTTGCTCCGGCATAGATGAAAAATCCCATTTTTTTCAACTTCCACATTTGGATAGCTCCAAATAAAGAAGCAGCTCCTAAAACTGTTGCAACAGCAAAATAAGCTGTTCCTCCGCCCATTCCAGCCATCCCAGGAATACTTTCCATTAATGACCCCATCCCAATAGTCGCTAATAGACTAAACAAAGTAGCTAAACCACTACCAATAAAAGTTAAAATACATAATACAGTTAAAAGGCCTGGTCTTTTTCCAGATTCAACTGTTACGTTTGTAGTTTCTTCACTCATAATTTTTAATTTTAGTTAATATTAATTTTGTTTGAGGCAACTAAAATAGAACATTTAACAAAAAATGCAAGTTTTATCTAAAAAATGTTATTAACAATCTATAAAAAAAAGTACTTGGTCTAAGGGCTTATTTTTTACGCCAATCCACAAAATTTGGAGCTTTCTCTTCTTTTATTATCAATTCATAATTGTTGAAATAAATCTTCTTATCTGATTTTAAATCAATGGCTTCAATTTTTCCTAAAGCTCTTTTTATTATAATTGTCTGTTTTTCATTACCAAAATAATTACTCCATTGTTCTAAATCATTTGCCAATTTTATATTGTTAATAGCTAAAATTTCATCGCCAACAGCAAGTCCTAACTTCTCTGCAATAGCATTAGGTGGTATATTGTCAATAATACAACTGTTGTTTTCATATCGTACTTTAAAACCAAACTTGGCTTCATTATATTTATTTGATGGCGTAATTTTTAATTCACCCCCAATATAATTCGCAGCTTCTTTTAACCAAGGAGTAAAGTCTTTTGTTCCATGAATTAATTCTATATAAATTTTATCGTAAGAAGATCCTGCTACTTTCTCAACAACAACTTTGTAGTCAACATCACTTACGCCTTTACCTTTTTGAGCAAAATCGGTATAAAGGATTTTCATCACATCTTTTAATCCTTTTTTGTTATTGGTATTTTTCATGATAAAAACATCAGTAATAAAAGCAACCAACGCTCCTTCGGTGTAAATAGAGCCTTTTCTATTAGGAATACCTCTTACATAACCATCTAACCACGTATCGAAAGATGATGATGCTACTGATAAATTCTCTACACCAAAATTAGTATAGTGTCTTTCTAGTAATTTATCAAATGTACTTTTATACTGTGTCCAATCAAAAACACCTGATGTAAATAAATATTTATCTCCAAAATAAGTAGTAACTCCTTCATCCAAATAGCCCAAAACGGTATAGTTTTCTTTGGTATAGTTATAAGGATACATTTCTATAGGACGAATTTGTTTTACATTCCAAGTGTGATACAATTCATGAGAGCTAACACCTAACAATTCATTGTACCACCCTTTTTCATCCATTATTTCATATGATGGACCTAGAGAAATTACAGTAGAATTACTATGTTCAACACCGTGGTAGGTTTTATAAGTAAGTATTTGAAATAAAAAATGGTACTCGTTAACCGGAAAACTTCCAAAATCTTTAATTTGCTTTTTACAGAACTTTTTGAAATCATTTTCCAACTTTTTAAAATCGGGCTTACATTCCCCTTGAAACCATAAATGAAAAAGAACATTACTTTCTTCAAAGGTATGTTGTTTTAAGGTGTTGCTAGCAATAAAAGGACAATCAACCAATTCATGAAAATCTATTGCTTCAAATTGGTGTTTTGATGTGACTTTTAGTCCGGTAGCTACTTGGTAATCTTTTGGCAACTTTAACTCTAGCTTACAAGTATTATTAATCTGATCGGGAATATATAAAAAACAATTTACACCATTGATATAGAGTTGGTTTTCATCCAAATAAGATGAGCCGGCATTAATTTCATTAGCATAATAATTATACTTTATATGAACTTGTTTGGCTTTATTGGTAAACACTTTCCAAGTGTCTTTGGCAGTTTTTTCAAAATTAAGTGGATTACCTTTTTCGTTAAAAGCTTGCCATTTCTGGATGTTTTTAGCAAAGTTACCCAACTCATACCTGCCTGGTCGCCAAGCAGGAAGTTGAATTATTAGTTCTTCTTGTTGTTGTTGAAGGTTGTCGGCAATAAACTCAATATCTATAAAATGATTTGCTGCTTTTTGATACGATACAATATACTTCATTACCTTAAAAAAATGGTTTCCCACAAAGGTAAATAAACAAACTATTCCTATACGTTTTACAACTGAAAAGACTTATTTTTTTTCAACAAAGCGACTATCGGCCTCCATAACATGTCCACAACTATCACAAGTTCTTAATGCTTCCGATTCGTAATATTCTTTAAAAACAGGTATAAAATCATTTTCTATGTTGGTTAACGGAAAATATTTTTCATAAAGTTTGTTATTGCATTTTTCGCAAAACCACATTAAACCATCTTTGTAGTCAGTTCCTCTTCTCACTCTTTCTATCACCAAACCTATAGAACCTTCCGAACGAACAGGAGAATGAGGTACTTTAGCTGGCAATAAAAACATATCTCCTTCTTTTATAGGAACTTTTACTGCTTTTCCTTCATCTTGTATGGTTACTTCAATATCCCCTTTTAGTTGATAAAACAACTCTTCTGTTTCGTTATAATGATAATCTTTTCTAGCATTTGGTCCACCAACAACCATCACAATAAAATCTTTCCCTAAAGGGTACATATTTTTATTACCAACAGGTGGTTTAAGCTTGTCTTTGTTTTCTTCAATCCATTGATTAAAATTAAAAGGAAGTTGAACAGCCATAATATTTTATTTTTTTTGTTAAGTAGGATAAAAGTAAGAAATTATACTAAAAATACGTGGGTTCTTTTAAGTTTTTGTGTGTAAAGCTACTTTATAATTTTTATCAAACAATGTTTATTTCCTTTACTTTTGCTACATTTTTAACAGCTTCTTTTTATGCGAAAAATTCTACGTTGGATACGAAATATATTATTGTGGTATTTTGCTATCACTATAGGAATGGTAATAGTTTTGCGTTGGGTACCCGTGTATTTTACTCCATTAATGATTATTAGAGCCGTGGAACAAAAAATGGATGGCAAATCCATAAAATTAGAAAAAACTTGGAAACCTTTATCGGAAATTTCTCCTGATTTACAGTTAGCAGTAGTTTGTACCGAAGACCAAAATTTTTTAAAACACCATGGTTTTGATTTTGGTGCAATACAAAAAGCGATTAAACACAACGAAAAAAGCAAACGTAAACGAGGGGCGAGTACTATTAGTCAACAAACAGCCAAAAATGTGTTTTTATGGCCAGGAAGGAGTTGGATAAGAAAAGGCTTTGAAGTATATTTTACTTTTTTAATAGAAAGTATTTGGAGTAAAGAACGCATTATGGAAGTTTATCTAAACATTGCCGAAATGGGCAATGGCATTTACGGAGCAGAAGCTGCCTCTAAAGCTTATTTCAACACCTCAGCGGCAAAAATAAACAAACGACAAGCGGCAACTTTGGCTATAGTATTGCCAAGTCCCTTAAAATATAATGCAAGATATCCTAGCCCATATTTAAACGGAAGAATAAACTGGACACTCCAGCAAATGCGTTTTTGGGGAGGAAAATTAGATTATGATAAAAAAGAAAAGAAATAAACTTTTATTTCTCTACTTCTTTTAAATCCATTTCGCAAACAGGACAAACCCCTGGTTCTTCATAAGTTTTTTCTCCTTCACACTTCATAGGGCACTGGTAATGAGCATGCTCTGCATGTTCATCCATCATTTCCATATTTTCATCATGATTCATTTCTTCGTGATGTTTTGTTTCTGAATTTCCACAAGCTGAAAACATAGTACTTCCTACAATGAACAACATTGCTGTTCCGATAATTAAAATTGTTTTTTTCATCTTTCTTTGGTTTTTATAGTATATAAAATTAATAATTTTTTAAATCTCTTTTTATACTTTTTTTCTTAAAGTAATTTAACAACAATTATCACCTGCTTGAATAGGTGGGCAGTTAACGCTACCATAACTACAATACACGCAGCAATCACCTTGTTTCGGTTTTATAACTGTTTTACATTTTTCACATTCATAAAAATATTGACAGGCATCTGTGGGCATTAGTTCATCTTTCTTGTGTCCACACTTCGGACAGGTAATAATTGATTTTAATTCTACTTCTTTTCCTTCGTATATTACACAGGTATCACATTTTCCATGAATTTTGTTCCTTCTATAGTTCCATATTGTTGCGGCTAATAGTCCAAACATTCCCGCATATAGGAAGTATGTCCAATAATCACTACCGTTGAAATGATAACCATAAAATATAAGAAGCCCACTCGGTATTGCAACCAATAATGGATACAAACATTTGTGCTTTCGATACGAAATATAAAGCCCAAAAATTGCTACAATAACCATCGCCTGAAAAACCCACATTGTCCATCCTCCAAAAAGTTCAAAACTTCCGAGACCTAAAGCTGATGCAATAAAAGCAAACAAGGGAAAACAGCAAGGCGAAAAAATGGCCGTAATGAAAAGTCCAACCGTGCCTAATTTATCTATATTTTTAGTTATCTTCATTTTGTTTGTTTTATCTTACGAAAACCTTTCATTTCATTTTAACTTTTAAAAGTTGAGCATTTATTGCCACAACAATTGTGCTTAAACTCATTAATACTGCTCCTACAGCTGGACTAAGCATAATGTTCCATTGATACAAAATACCTGCTGCCAAAGGAATTGCAAGAATGTTGTAGCCTGCCGCCCACCATAAGTTTTGTATCATTTTATTATAAGTAGCTTTACCAAATAAAATCAGGTTAGCAATATCTTTTGAGTCAGAGTTTACTAGAATTATATCTGCTGTTTCTGCTGCTACATCTGTTCCTGAACCTACTGCAATACCTACATCTGCTTGTGCTAGTGCAGGAGCGTCATTTACTCCATCACCTGTCATTGCTACAAATTCATTTTTTTCTTGTAGTTCTTTAACTTTTTCCAATTTTTCATGGGGCAAAACATTCGCTAAAAAACCGTCCATTTTTAATTTATCGCTTACTTTTTGAGCCACTTTTTCATTGTCGCCTGTAAGTAGTAAATTTTTTATTCCTGCTTCTTTAAGTATTTGAATAGCTTCAAAAGAACTCTCTCTTATTTGGTCGGAAAAAGTAAAATAACCTACTACTTCTTTTTCTATCAACATATAAACTATCGTTCCTGTAAATTCATCTTCATTATTAGTAATGCTAATATTCTGTTCTTTCAGATAATTCGGCCCTACTACTTTAATGTTTTTACCTTCTACAATCCCTTCTAAGCCTTTACCAGTAAGATACTTGAATTTATCTGATGTCGGGATTTCGATGTTTAGCTCTTTCACTTTTCGCATCAAACCAGCTGCAATATAATGTTCGGAATGTTGTTCTATGCCAGCTGCCAAGCGTAGCAATTCATTTTCATCAAAATTTGAATCCAATACTTTTACTTCTTGTAATTCGTGTGAACCTTTTGTAAGTGTCCCGGTTTTGTCAAAAATAATAGTTGTAATTAATCGTGCGTTTTCAAAAGCTGTTCGGTTGCGAATAAGTAACCCTTTTTGAGCAGAAATAGAGGTAGATATGGCTACCACCAAAGGTACAGCCAAGCCCAAAGCATGAGGGCAGGAAATAACCATTACCGTAACCATTCTTTCTAATGCAAACACAAAAGGAAAACCCAATAACAACCAAACTACAAGCGTAATTATACCACCACCCAACGCAACAAATGTCAATACCTTTGCTGCACGGTCAGCAAAATTTTGTGTTTTAGATTTTACCTTTTGAGCATCTTCTACCAATTTAATTACTTTATTGAGGTAATTATCCTTTCCGGTACTTACTACTTTTATAGTAAGTGAGCCATTTCCATTAACTGCTCCACCTATCACTTTGCTGTCTTTTTCTTTTTTAACGGGTTGACTTTCGCCTGTAAGCATGCTTTCATCAAGGTAACTTTCTCCATCTGTAACAATTCCATCAACTGGAACTTTTTCTCCCGGTTTAACTCGAATCATATCCCCAATTTTTAAATCTTCAACAGGCATTTCATGAATTTCTCCATCTACCAAATGATGAGCAGTTGAAGGCATCATCTTAACCAGTAACTCTAATGATCGGGATGCACCCATAACCGATTTCATTTCAAAGTAATGTCCAATAAGCATAATATCTATCAGGGTAGCCATTTCCCAATAAAAATCCATACCTTTTAATCCGAAAGTAATGGCAACACTATATGCCCAAGCTACAGAAATAGCAACACCGATTAAAGTCATCATGCCAATCGCATTGTCTTTTACTTCATCATAAAGTCCTTTGAGGAAAGGGTAACCACCATAAATAAAAATGAAGGTTGAAAGAATAGCTAAGACATATTTATCTCCAGGAAAAGCCAATTCAAAACCCAGCCACTGCTGCACCACGTGTGACAAAGCAAGTACAGGAATAGATATTATGGTACAAATTACAAATCGCTTCCAAAAATCAGAAACATTATGTCCTGCATGTTTGTCGTGACTATCCGAATTTGTCTCTTTTGAATGATGATGATGGTGATGATTGTGATGTTCCATATTGTTATGTTTTGATATTGTTAGTTGTAAAAAATTTATTTGGTATTAATGTTTACACTCAAAATAGGTGATTTAGAATGATTAACTAAGCTTTCAGTAATACTGGGAGCAATCATTTTTACAAACCCTGTTTTCCCATGGGTAGTTAAAGCTATAATATCTGTATTTATTTTTTCTGAGAATTTTTGAATTCCTCTTTCCTCATTTAATGCATTATAGATATTTATAGTGCATGTTCCTTTTGGACATTTCTTTAAAAACTGTTGCATTTGTGCCTCTATTTCATCTGTCTCTTTAAATTGAAAAGGCATGTTTACATAAAGCAAATGTATTTGAGCTTTAAACAAGTCTGCAAAAGCTAAAATTTTAAGGAAAGGTTGGTGAACCTCTTTTTCAAAAGTTGAAGCAAAAACAAGTTGTTTGAAATTCAAATTTTTTGGTTTTTCTTTTACCACCAAAACGGTCGATTTTGCATACCTAACAATCCGTTGAGCATTTGACCCTATAATTTCTTTAAACCCTTTTGTACCATGTGAGCCAACAACAATAAAGTCTGCTTTATAATTATTAACCAATTCTGAAATATCTCCATTATCAAAAACTAAGGTTGTTTGAATTTCCAACTTTAATTTTTTTGCTTTTATTTCTAGATTTGTTAAAGCGGCTCTTGCCTTACCTATTTCATGTAGTGTTTCTGGAAAATTTTTCTCCTGTTCTTTTCTCAGTTTTTTCCATTCAACAGGGGTTTTTAAAAAATGAATAAAATGCAAGGTTGCATTTGTTTTTTTTGCCATTTCGAATGCTACAATAACTGCATTATTGGCACATTCTGAAAAATCTGTGGGGATTAGTATTGTTTTCATATATAATTATTTAATGGGTTTTAATTTATTTGTGTTGGATGTTTTTTTACTTGTAGATATTTCATTATTGCATGTTTTGCAATATAAAATCAACCCGTTCTTCTGGAGGAATTACAGGAACAAAAACTATCGGACAAGGAAATGTTTTATACACTTCGATGATTAAGTTGTGAATACGAATTTGTTCTTCTTCATCTTCTAATCTGGCATAATCATTAATTAAAGGAAGCCTGTCCAAAATAAATACCTTACTATAGCAATATTTGCTACACTGTTCAATCAATCTCTCATCATATTCAAGACCTAAAAATTGATAATATGCTAGTGCATCGGGCAAAGCTCTATCTAAAAAAACAATATCATCAGGGTTTAATGCTGCTTCTTGTTCAATTTGCATATCTAAAATGCCCCTCTGAAAAGCCTTTTTGTTCTCCTTGATTTCCTCAATAGTTTTCCCTTGTATCTTTTGAGTATCAATATAATGACGAGCATGCTCAATGGTTGTTTTATACCCCCTTTTAGCTAAAAGGTCAACAACAGTTGTTTTCCCTGTACATGGTCCGCCTGTAATTACATTCCAGTTCGTTTTTATTTCTTTTTTCATATCATTAAAGTTTAACTATTTGGATATTTTAAATCGAGTTTTTTAAGGTATTCTGTTAGTATTTTGGCAACGGAATGATTCCGATACCAACGTTTATCCGCCTGAATAACATGCCAAGGAACTTTATTACACTGTCCTATAATTTGGTTATAAACCTCTATGTATTCCTCATATTTTTTGGCTGCTTGTTTATCTTCTTTGCTATACTTCCAGCGTTTGTGGGGTTTAGTTAAGCGTTCTTTAATTCTTTCTTCTTGTTCGTTTGATGAGATATGCAGGAAGAATTTCAATACAAGAATATTGTTCTGTTCAAGGTGTTGTTCTATTTCATTAATTAGTAAGCAGCGGTGTTTGAACTTATCCTCCGTTAAAGTATTGTTGATAGTAGGAATAATAATATCTTCATAATAAGAACGGTTAAATACCTGTATCATACTTTTTTCAGGAATGTGAGGGTAAATCCGCCAAAGAAAATCGTGCTTTAATTCTTCTTCCGTAGGCTTTTTGAACGATTGTACCCTTACCCCCATTGGGTTCATGCAGGTCATTACATGCCTGATAGTCCCATCTTTGCCAGAGGTATCCATGCCTTGCAAAATAATAAGCAGACCATATCTTCCATCGGCATAAAAAACATTTTGCAACTCAAACAATTGTTTGTGAAATGTAGTTAGATTATCCTTACACACCCCCTTAGTTGCTTCTTTAGGTGGAAAGGTTGATATGTGGTTTAATTCGTTCATTTATTATTGAGTTTAATAATAAAATATTCTCCTGTTGATTCTTTGAAATATTGTTTTACAATACCCTTTTGAAGATGTATGCTTTCCTCTAAAGTATACTTAATGGTGTCCATACGTAAACCAAACATATAAGTTTTTATCTCGATATTGGATGTAATGGTATAAGTATTTTTTAGCGTATCGTATGCCGTTATTTTTCGATCGTATATCCTATTTTTGCTGCTGGATCCAAACGTACCTAATACACCACCTTCCAAAGAAAGGGAGAATGAAATATCATCCATTTCCTTACCAATTTGCCATGTAGTTGGATAAAACGTATCGTTATTACCTAATTCTATTTTTACAATTTTGTTTACACTATATTCAGCGAAAGGAATGACATTCATAAATATTTCTCCTACTGATGGCTTACAGGTATATTTTGTTTCAGCACTATCCTTTAGTTTATTGTTTTTGTCATAGGAATAGACTTTCAATTTCATGGTATGCAAAACCTCTTCATTCTTTATTTCCCCTACTTTAAATATTTGAGAGCTAATCAGTTCATTTTTCTTATTATAGCTTTTTTTTGCATAATTATTCCCATCCACCTGAAACATGAACATTTGTTTGTTTACCTGAGCAGCAAGCTGTTTACTACTCAACTGGGTAAGCATAATTAGTAAAAGGAATGGTATGTAGTTCAAACGCTTAATCATTTTTTTTTAATGAAACATCTTCAATACTATACAATTCTGGTATTTTACAATTCCATCCATAGTTTTCAGTTACTTTATCACTGAAAACTTTTGCTGATGTTGCCTCTCCATGAACTATGAACACTTTTTCAGGAGTGTTTTTAATCTCACTCATCCAGTCTGATAATTCTGTTTGATCAGCATGAGCTGATAGCACCTGAAGGTTGGTAATTTCTGCTTTAACAGGATAGTATTTACCATAAATTTTTACATCTCTTGCTCCTTCTAATAGCTTTCTTCCCCTAGTACCTTCTGCTTGAAACCCTGCTAATAAAACTGTTGTCTCAGGTCTACCAATATATTGTTGAAGATAAGTTAATACTCTGCCTCCACTCATCATTCCACTACCAGCAATTATAATTTTAGAGTTTTTATTATCAATTACTTCCCATGTTTCTTTGTATTCTTGTACCACCCGAAAAGTATTGCACATTTTAGTACAATCATCAATAGGTAATTTATGCCAACCCTGATAATTATGAAATACTTCAAGAACATTGGCTCCCATAGGACTATCCATAATCATCGGAATATCTGGGATTGCTTTTTTCTCATGTAATTGCCATAATAAATACATTAAAGTTTGTGTCCGCTCCACTGCAAAACTAGGTATAATCAATGTTCCCCCTTTTTCAACAGTGTCGTTTACGATAGTTTTAAGTTTTTCTTCTAATTTATCGGTAGGATGAGTTCTATCTCCGTAGGTACTTTCAATAAAGAGCACGTCTGCTCGTTCTGGTTTTTTAGGTGGTCTCATCAACAAATCTTCTTTACGCCCAATATCTCCTGAAAAGACAAATCGTTTTCCGTGAACATCCAATTCAATAAACGTAGCTCCAATTATATGTCCGTTGTATTGAAAACGTACTTTAATTTCGGGATAAAGCGTTATCCATTCTCCTTCAGGAAGAGGGTTAAAATGATCAATGGCTCTTTCAGCATCTTGAATGGTGTATAATGGTTCTGCCGGACTGTGTTTCGTAAACCCTTCTTTATTGGCTTTTTCCGCATATTCTTCTTGAATTTTAGCACTATCCAATAAAATAATTTTTGCAATGGCTAAAGTTGGTTGAGTAGCTAAAATAGAACCCTTAAATCCCATTTTTACCAATCTAGGTAAATAACCAGTATGATCCATGTGTCCATGAGTTAATAAAACAGCATCTATTTTAGCAACATTTACAGGTAAATAATCCCAGTTTTTTAAACGAAGTTCTTTCAATCCTTGAAATAAACCACAGTCTATCAGTATTTTCTGGTCGCCTGTATCTATCAGATATTTTGATCCTGTAATAGTTCCGGCTGCTCCTAAGAAGTGGATGGTAATATTATCGTTGTTCATAGTTTTTGATTTAGTGGTTGTTTATTACACAGTTCATGAGCTTCTTTTAAAATATTTTTATGTCGTTTTTCGCTTATCCCTATAGATTTCAGTAATTCAGGTTGATTGCATAATTCCATACACAACACCTTATCTTTTTCCAATAATTGTTGTTTTTCGTTTTTTGTTATCGTAGTCAAGCAGGTAATGGGATGCAAACCTGAAACATCAATACGTTCTTTCAAGCTGCCTTTTTTCGGATAATCCCAACCCACTAGCATCAAGCCTACACAGTTGCTGTATTGTATGGCATCGGTAGTGAACCGTGTATTGGTAAATATCCATCCTTGGTGAAATTTAGTGTCATGTCCATCTTTTTTGCTCCATTGCTTTTCAACATCTATAAACCGTGACTGAATATACAGTGGAATTTTTACATTACAATGCCTGCCTTGGTCACTGTGGAATTTACACTCCACCATGAAGTGTTTTTGTTCTTTTTCAGCAATTACATCCACTTCGTGATTGACGCAATGACCCTTCACAGTCACACCCACCCTAGTTCTAAAGCCTTGATAATTGAGGATTTCTCCAACAAATTTTTCAAAAGGAAAGCCAGTAGGACCTAATTCCATAATGGCTTTTTTCAGCTTATAACGAGCTGCGGTGGGGCGATTACTTCTGCGTAATAGTGCAAACGCTGTTTTGTATATTTCTTTGGTACTAATACCTTCATACAACGATACTTCTACTTCATTAATAACTTGTTGTATTACCACATCACTAGCTCCTGAACGTTCTAGTGAATGTTTGAGTTTGGACTGATCAAATTCTTCTTTTTCACCAGTCATTTTTACTATTTGAATGTTCTTACTTTTCATGCTCAGTTTTTTTTGATTGTAAAAACCACTTTTCACCTGAAAAGATCAATACCATCAATCCTACAGAGAGAATAATTATAAAGGGGTCTGTATCTAATTTTATCCAAAGAAATGCACCTAATATTATTACATCAAACAAAATAGCTGTAATTAATATTGCAGGATTAACGTTTACTTCCTTACGCAAATGTTTCAATACTCCCCAATGAATCACAATATCCATAACGATATAAAAAATAGCTCCTAAGGAAGCAATACGGGTAAGGTCAAAAAATATAGTCAGTAATATAGCTATCACAACAGTATATACTAACATGTGCTGCTGTATTCTACCAGGCATCCCAAAATGACTGTGTGGGATAAGCTTCATTTTAGTGAGCATGGCAGTCATTCGAGAAACCGCAAAGACATTGGCAATTACACCAGAAATAGTGGCTACAATTGCAATTCCCACCGTAAACCAAAGTCCGTATTTACCAAATGCAGGGCGAGCAGCCTCAGCAAGTGAATAATTTTTTGTCTCTACAATGCTTGAAATAGAAAGATTACTAGAAACGGCAAAGGCTACAAGAATATAAACAACAGTGCATATCAGTAATGAAATAATAATAGCCCGACCCACATTTTTATGAGGATTAACCACTTCTGCTCCACTATTGGTAATGGTAGTAAAACCTGCATAAGCAAGTGTGGTTAAGGCAAACGCTCCAAGATAACTTGGAATAGAATATTTATTTGAAATTTCAGAAGAAAGTGCTTCTGAAAATGAAAACCCCGCAGCCCATAAGCCCCCAATAGCAAAGATTGTAATGCCACCCACTTTTAGAATTGCCATTATGAATGCAGACTTTTCTACTGTTTTATTGCCAGCCATATTGATTAAAAAAGTACCAATCAATAGAATGACTCCCAAAACTGGCACCCAGATACTATTATCATCCCCATCAAAAAGTTGCAGGGTATAAGAACCAAATGTACGTGCCACTAAGCTTTGATTAATGACCATAGCAAAAGCCATCAACAAGGCAGAACCTGTAGTAATTGTAGTTTTGCCATAGGCTTTTTGTAAAATCATAGCAACTCCTCCAGCCGAAGGAAAAGCGTTGGAAACTTTTATATAGGAATAAGAGCTGAAGGCTACAAGGACAGCACCAATGAGAAATATGAAAGGGAATATTTCTCCAGAAAGTTCTGCTACCTGCCCCAGTAGGGCAAAGATGGCAGCACCGATCATTACTCCCGTACCCAGTGATACGGCTCCTGTTAAACTTAAACTTCCTTTTTTATATTCTTCTTCCATTTAACATTACTTTTTTAAATTCTAAATTTCCTTATTATCAATCGGTTTCCTTTATCATAAGTAAAATAGCTCCACGCCCAGTTAAGCCCTACTAATAATTTATTCCTGAACCCACTGATAGACAGTAAGTGTACGACCGACCATAACAGCCAAGCAATATAACCTCCAAACCTTAATTTCCCTATATCAGCAACTGCTTTTCGTTTCCCTATGGTGGCTAAAGAACCTTTATCTTTGTAAGAGAATCTTTTCCGCTCTTTGCCCTGTAATTGCAGCAATATGTTATTGGCTAATTGCTTTCCTTGCTGAATAGCCACCTGTGCTACCATAGGATGTCCCGAAGGATAATGGTCAGACACCATTGCTGCAATGTCTCCTACGGCATAAATATTTTCGTACCCCTTTATACTGCAATAATCATCCACCAAAATGCGATTACCTCTTGCTATGTTTTCTTTATTAATGCCAGTTGGGACATTTCCTTTAACTCCAGCTGTCCAAATCATAGTTTTCGCTTGCAATAATACAGCTTTATCTGTTTTGATATTTAATCCATCATACGATTGAACTGACGTATTTAATCGTACATCTACACCTAATTTGTTTAAGAATTTTAAAGCGTTTTCTGAAGATTTATCAGACATAGCATTCAATAATTCGTCCTCAGCTTCAATTAGATAAATAGACATCATAGAAGCATCTAGTTCGGGGTAATCTTTCGGAAGGATGTATTTTTTAAATTCAGCCATTGCACCTGCGGTTTCTACTCCTGCTGGTCCACCACCTACAATGGCAAAATTAGTCAGCGCATTTCTTTCAGCCTCATCACAGGTTACCACCGCTTTTTCAAGGTTTTGTAAAACCAAGCTTCGAATGTCTAAGGCTTCCTGAATGGTTTTCATCCCAACACTATGTTGCTGCACATCTTGCAGTCCAAAAAAATTAGTGGTACTGCCAGTAGCAATTACCAAATGGTCGTATTCAACCGTTCCAATATCTGTAATAATTCGATTTGATTCCGACTGTATTTCATTCACTATTGCCATCCGAAAAAAAACATTCTTGTACCCGTTAAATAGTTTTCTGAGCGGAAAGACAATACTATCGGGTTCAATGCCACTAGTAGCGACCTGATAGAGTAAGGGTTGAAACTGATGAAAATTATTCTTATCCAATACAACTACCTGAACAGGTTTATTTTTGAGTTTTTTTACAAGAGAAATACCTGCAAAACCACCACCAATTACCACCACTCTAGGTAGAGAACTGTCTGGTAAACAGATTTCATCTCCTATTCTACATGTTTGCATAGGCGTCATTATTTTTACTTGTTTTTATTAGTTTATCCCAATATATATGTGTGTTCGTAATTGTATTATTTGTCCTTTATTGTTACATTGTAAAATCCCGCTATGCAGGCTCCAACCAGCCATCCAAGTATAAATGTTTCGATGATACCTATACCTGCTTCCCAAAGTGGAACATTCATACGAATGATAGTAGATACATCCAAACCATGTAACAAGCTATTGAAAAATTTGACTGTACCCGCATGACCAACAGTGGCCATTAAAAGTATGCAGCCCGTATAGAGTAATACTCCAGTTAAACCGAAGGCTAATCCGAATTTTTTAATGTTGATGCGATTCATTTGTTTCAGTTTTAAAAGTTTTAGTATGTTTTTCATGTAGACCGTGCTTATGTCCTCCGTGCATGGGCATCAGGAGATGACAAGCAAACATAGCGATGATAAAAATGAATAAAGAGACATCTTCACTTATACCTAGTGCTGGAGCAAAAAATATCAGTAGCAGAGGAAGTCCGCACCCCATAATCATCCAAAAAGTGTGTTTTTTCATTGTTCTTAATTTTTGTTCACAATAATATTAATTGTCTTATTCTAACGTTTTCTTCATTTCCTCATACTCATTCTTATTTATTTCCCCTGCTGCATATCTCTTTTTGAGAATATCCAAAGGAGTTTCTTTCTTTTTTCGCTGACCCGGAATGTCATAAGGGATCGCAAAAATCCAAAAGATAAAGATGAGCCAAAGAATCCACCAGAACCAGTGCATTCCCCAAAAATGGTGTCCGTCATAGTGCCACATAATAGTTGTTTTTAAAGGTTAAACATTTGTTATTTATTACTATACAAGTATATAGCTATGCACATACTTATTATTACCATATTTCATCTTTTAGTTATCATATTTTGTCAATAGGAATACGCATCCCCTTGTCAAGATTTTTATATTCTTTCAAGGTCATTCCCGTTTCTCTTTTGAACTGTCGTGATAAGGCGGATAAATTTTGATATCCCATCGCATAGGCTGTTTCACTAAAACTCAACTCGCCATTTTCAATCAATTCTTTAACCCTTTCTATCTTTAGGAGGATGCTATACCTTTCAATGGTTTTACCAAATATTTTTGAAAAGTTTTTGCTCAATAAATCATAGTTCTTATTCACCTTCTCTACCAGATAGTCCGAAAGCGTTTCATCGTGATTAGTATTCCAGATATAGTTAATGACCCATCTTTTTGTTTGCTCGGTAAGAATGCTTTCCTTATCCCATAAAATCTCAAACTCATTTTCCTGAATAATTTTATCAATCAGGGAATGACTTATTTTATTGGGACTGTAGCTAATTACAACTTTACCAAGCTGTATCTCGACCACTTCTGCTCCGGTTGCTCTCAACTCATTGTTTAGAACCTTTAAACAACGGCCGCAAATCATTCCTTTTATTTTAAACTCTTGTGTAATTGTTTCCATTATTAATTCTATTGATAAATAGTAGCTGTATATAGGTATATAAATAATGATATACATTACGTGTTCACTTGATATTTATCAGTTTTTTAAAGATGAAATGAATTCCATTAATATCTTTTTTTCTTCGTTAGATAATTTTGCATCTGAATGCAACCATAGATATGACGGTAAAGGCATTTTACCCTTTTCAATTTGTTCAGATATTACACGCAATTTGTTTCGTTTTCTACGTTCAGAATAATTTCCAAATTCACTAAAGTTCAATTCCTCCTTTCCTTCTTCAACGTGATGATCCATCATCAATCTGATAGGTTGAACTTGGCTATACCAAGGGTGATTGGTGTTGTTGCTATGACAATCGTAACAGGAAGTTTGCAAAATATTCAATACATTTCTCGGAACATCATAAACATAGCGAATATCAGTTTTTGGGATTTCTTCTTGTTGGTTAACATCAGTCGGGATAAATTGCATCCCGACTAATATAACCACCAAAACAATCGCTATTTTTTTCAACCACTTCTTCATTTAATTGATTATTCTGTTCACTTTTCCGCATGTTGGCATTTTAGTTCCCATATATGGATTGCTGATTGCTTCTTTATTGCTTATCCAAATTGCTCCATTATTATCATTAGCCATTGGACAGAAATCTTCATATAATTTTTGAGAAGTTCCGATAATGGCTATCAAATCTTTCACATCAATGCTCAACGAAATCAAATGTTCTCGTTGATGGTCAATTTTATCGGCATTTTCAGAAATGTGTTCTGCATTTTCAATGGCACTTTCCATAATTTCGTCCACTTCTTTTTGTTCATCCTCTGAAAGTCCAAAACCAGTAAATCCCTTTAGGGAAGCCGTTAATTTTTCGGATACATTAGCTGCCGAAGAAGCATCGTCTTTAACAAGCTGTTCATTTAATGAGAAGTAATGATTTAAAACTTGAGTCAAATCGCCCTTAATTTCCCCATTATTGGAAGTTATGTCTCGCTCTGCCGTTTCACCATGATTATGTAATGAATGGTCGTGTTCCATACTTTCTTGGTGTTCATGATTTTCATGATTGTTGTCTTTGGAATCGTTATTGTTTCCACATCCTCCTACTATCAAGCCCCCAGCTATTAGTAAGCTCATTAATTTTAGATTTCCTTTTTTCATTTTTTTTAAATTTAATTGTTTACAAATTATTGATTAAAGCGCCTAATAGGATTACTATAACTACACCCCAAATTAGTCGGGTTATCCAAACTTTGAATTTGGAAGGTGGTTTTGGTTCTCCTGTTTGGCAGCAACTTTTCATTTCTTAATGCTTATGATTATGCTCTTCTTTTTTGTTTTCAGGTCGGTCATACTGGCAACAACCTGGAAGTGCATTATAATCATCTTTCGAAGCTTTGTTAAACTGAGTGTCATGACCTACTGCTGCAATTTTTTCACTAACCGTATTAATGGAATAATTATTTTCACCAAAAGTGATGTCGCTAAATTTTACCGATAATACTTTGGTTTCAACATCCCAATTTGCTTCCTTAACTCCATCCACACTAAGTGCTGCTTTTTCAATTCTTTTTTTACACATCCCACAATTTCCGTAAACAGTAAAGGTGGCATTCACTAATTCTTCTTTTTCTTCTTGAGTAATTGTAGTACTAGTTTCCTGGCCAATTACTGATTGAACAGTTAACACACTGAATAGCATAATTGCTACTGTTCCGACTTTTAAAATTTGTTTTTTCATTGTTTTTTGATTTTAATTATTTATAAATAGTTTTTACTGTTTGATTATTATATTTTGTTTAATACGTTCTGTACAATTTCTATTTGAATATTCTCTTCAATAACTAATCCTTCTATATTTAAACCTAAATCATTTTTATTGATATTAAATTTAAGTGTTAATACACATGAAAAAAGACCTCGGTTAGCAATGTGTTCTAAATGTCCTGTACCTTTAATTATATTATTATTTGTTGATAGAACACCTTCTACATTAAAATCTAAAGGGGGGTGACCTTCTGTATTAATACTTTGAACACCCAATACACCTTTGTACTCAATAATTTCATATTTTAGTTGGGTTAGCTTTTTATCAAGAGAATCAATCCCTGTCTTAAAGTTTGACTTATCCATTTTCATTGTAAATCTGGCTGTTTCATAGTTAAGCTGGATTACTAACTCATCATTTTTGATTTTTAAAATAGAATCATTAGAAACTACTGTTATTAGCATTTTTCCATTAAGAGTTCTATAGATGTCTTGAGCCATAGTGTTAGTAGTAAAAAGAATAACAATTATTGTTATGAGCTTTAAATGAAATTGTTTCATAATATTTGATTATAATTTTTTTGTTACTTTTCAATTAATTCCATACCACATTTCGAACATGCTCCTGATTTGTTTTGTTCTATTTCAGGGTGCATAGAACAGGTGTAAACACTAGTTGTGTTTAATTCTAATCCTGAATAAGAAAAAACTGCTGAAACTATTTTCCCTTTTACCTGAACCTTCACAGTACAAGTAAATGATTCCAGTTTTTCCAACTGTGCTACAAAATGGTCATCTCCTTTTGCAAGCAAACTATCAGTTGTTGTTGAACCATCTTTGTACTCAATGGTAATTGTTCCAGTGCTTCCTTCGTTTGGTATTGGCTTTAAATTATTCTTAAGTAGGTAAAAAGATAGTTGGTCTTTTTTTAAAAAAAGGTTGGCAACCATTTCAATTTTATATTTACCCGCATTTTTTACCTCCCCTCCATTTGGGGATTGTTCCACTGCTATTGTATGTCCACCTCCATGACTGCCATGATTGTGTTGAGCATAAGTTGAAATAGATAATACAATACCTATTAACAAGAAAATTAACCTGACAATAAAAAGAATTCTTATTGTTTTTGAAATGTATGTTTTCATAATTATAGAATTAATTAATAATTTTAGTTCAATATTATTTTTTGAGTTCTTCCTATTCCTTTAGTTTCAACAGATATGAAATAAATTCCGTTTGAAAAGTTGGTTAAAGAATATGTTTTTTGGTACGTATTATCAACTGATGTAAGCTCGTTTTTCAAAACTCTTCCACTTATGTCTGTAATAGTTATCCTAACATTTCCATCTTGCTTTTCAGGAAATTTGATGGTAATTTGACCAGATGACGGATTGGGGTAAACTGAAAAACCAGCTTCAAACTCCGTTTCCTGAACATTCGTTATTCCTGTTATGTTATCCCCAACATAAATATTGTCAATATAAAGATTATTGCCCCCGTCTGTTACATTCACGATTTTAAGTTGAACATAAGTGGACGTTCTGTAATTATTCAATGAAATATAAGCGTTTTTCCATTGTGTTGAATCCGGTATAAAAGGTGTTGTCTGTGTTGGACCTGTTACAAGTGCCGTTTGCGTTCTATAAAATACTTGTGTAAAATTCACCCCACAATCGGTTGATAGCAATACTAAAAGTTCATCTGAAAAAGTAGGGTCTGATTTGGCATAAGCCCATTTAAAACTCATATATACATTAGAATCCGGGTCAGAAGAAGTAAGGTCAAAATAAGGCAATACTAATTCATCAGATGAACCATAGTTGGTATTAATTAAGTTGTTAATTTTAATGGAATAGTTTCCAGAAACAGAGGCAAACGAATCTAATTCCCAAGTTACGCCTCCATCATAATTAACAATGGTAAGGGAAGAAGGCGGATAAATACCTAAGTCGAAATCCTCACTATACGAAAGTGAATTACCAATTCCTGGCTGACTAACGGTTATATATCCTACAACTTCCAAACTATCACTTCCTGTACTATCTGTTACAACCAATTTTACAGCATAAGTACCTGTTGAACTATAGGTAACTGTAGGATTTTGACTAGTTGAAACAGATGGTGTTCCACCTGGAAACGACCATTGCCAATTAAATGGATTATTTAAAGACCTGTCCATAAAATACACATTATTCCCAACACATATATTAGGAGTAAGTGTTACAAAATCGGCAATTGCTTGGCAATTAGTTGGAGCAATATAATTGCTATCGCAACCCGTTGCTATGAGATTAGACGTTGTCCAAATTTGAGTACGGATAGTATCAAGCGTTGCCTGAATACGTTGTTTTTGCCCTGCAGTAAACATATCCTTACAAGCATCGGGAGTGTAGTTCATATAATTTTCCTTGAGGTCATTTAAGTCAGGGATGTCATTTGAACAAGTATTCAACGTATTGCAATTAAAACTTGGAGATGCCTGAGGTGGCGTATCACAAACATAATCACCATCAGTGCAAGTATCTATTCCGCATCCATTATTAAAAGTATGATAAAGACCGAACCAGTGTCCCAATTCATGCGTAGTTGTTCGCCCAAGACTAGAAGAAGCTGTTCCTGTATTTCCAAAATAAACGTGTCTGACTACCACCCCATCTTCATCTGGCGGTCCTCCCGGAAAGGAAGAATAACCTGCAACATTTCCATTGATGCTTTTTACCACATAAATATTCAAATATCGAGTATTATCCCAAAAGCTCAACTCTTTTAAAAGGCCCCTTTGGTAGGTTTGATGATTAGTGAAAGAAGATTTAATACGTACAATTCCGTTTGTACAATTACCGTTAGGGTCTTTTTTTGCCAAACAAAATCTCACTTCGGTATCTACTCCATTACCATCTCCATTGGTTCCGGGCAATTTCCCAAAATCTTCATTGAGTATTTGTATCTGACTTTGCACCTGAGCTTCCGAAATATTTTCTGTTCCTCCATCATGAATAATATGTACCACTACTGGTATAATATATATGCCGTGAGAGGATGCTTTGTTAAATGACTCGGTGAATTTTTTTTGTATGGCTGCCTGAATCTTTTGCTCTGTTTCTAATAAAGATTTTTTGTTGTTGCTTGTTTCATCAAACAAACATGGTTGATAAACATCGGTTTGCTGACTAAACCCTTGAAATAAAATCAAGGTTAAGATTATTATTGAAATGATTTTTTTCATAGCTTTCTAAATTTTAATTATTATTTAATTTCTTTCGTTATTTCCCCGCACTTAAGCATAGACTTTCCGAAGTAGGGGTTCTTAATTTCTTTTTCGGAACTTAGCCAGTCGGCTCCTTTATCGTTATTAGCCATAGGGCAATATTGAATGTAGAGTGTTTTGTCAAAAGGATTAAAAGTATTGGTCATTTCAATCATAGTGATGGAAACTTGAAGAAACTTCTCTCTCACTTCTTCAATGTTTGATAAATGAGGTACATGTTGTAAGATATTTTTTAAATTACTGCTGAATTTCATCCAAACAGTATGAGACTCTCCTGTAAATATACTCATATTAATTTTTGCGAGATTATCTTGCATAGATACAGCTACTTTTTTAGCTCCTTCCACATTATCTGCTGCCAAAAGATCTTTGAATTTAAGATAATCGACATAAACAGGTTGAAGTGCTTTTTTTGCTTCCTTACTGATAGAGATGGGTTTGCTTGGCTTTACATCTTTTTGTTTTTCAGTAACTTTAGCATCTTCCATCTTTATTTCTCCATGGTTGTGTCCTGTCATTGTAACACCTCCTTCTGGATTCATCATGCTTGGTTTACCTGCTAATTGGGCTGCGGCATCTATACTAAATGTTCCATTAACGGCAATTTCTTCCCCTTCTTCCAACCCTTCTTTAATAATATAGCTGTCTCCCAATACTGTCCCAAGAGTTACATCACGCATTATAAAACTTACTCCTTTAGCATTTATATTTTTAACATAAACCACCGAACGTTTTCCTGTCCACATCACAGCCGTCTTTGGCACCACCAGCGAATTCGATTTATTAGCTAGTTTTGCTTCAACCACTCCAGAAACAAACATTTCCGGTTTTAATTTTTCAGTTGTATTGTTGTATTCTATTCGTGCTTTTGCTACCCTTGTTTTTGGGTCTATTACTGGGTCGAGATAGGTAATAGGAGCTTCAAAATTTTCACCTGGGAGCGAAGAAACAGTAAACGTAATATTATCTCCTTTTTTTATCCATGAAATATCCGATTCATATACATCAAACAACACCCATACTTTTGAGAGATTAGCGATTTCGTATAGTGTTTCTCCTTTACGAACATAATCGCCTAGATTGATTATTTTTTTGGTAACATAACCTGACACATCTGCTTGTATTGGGAACTCTTCTAGTATTTTACCGCTTTTTAATATTCCTTCAATTTGACTTTCTGAAAGTTTCCAATTTTTTAATTTTTCTTTGGCTGCATTAAAAAGTTGCGGCTGAGTTTCCATCATTTTTTGAGCTTCAAATAATTCTTCTTGAGTCACAACCAATTCAGGCGAATAAACACTTGCAATGATCTGTCCTTTATTTACAAATTCACCTGTAAAATTCACCATCAACTTTTCTACCCTACCCGGAATATGGGATGATTGTGAATAAACTAAACGCTCATCAACTTGTACTTTACCATTTAACCGAACTTGTTTTACAGGATTTATTTTTCCTACAAGAGCAGTACTCACATTGGCTAATTGCATAGCAGTTGGCGACATGCTAATTGCCATCGGATTAACTTCACTATCTTGATCATTTTCAAGAGGAATTAAATCCATACCACAAATAGGACAATCGCCTGGTTCGTTTTTTCGTATTTGAGGATGCATGGAACAGGTCCAAATGGTCTCTCCTGCTATTTCGGTAGTATGTTTATGTTCGTTTTTGGCAACATTTTTCTGTCCTCCAAAAATGAACCAACCTATTAACAGTCCTACTACCAAAGTAGCTGCGGCTATGTAAATGGTGTTTTTATTTATATTTTTCATTTTAATATGTTTTTGATGTTAAGTAATTGATTTTTGCTATAGCAATTTGGTATTGAGTCAAGGCTGTGGCTCTAATTTTCTGGTATTTCAATAATTGTTGCTGCATTCTCAATACTTCTTCGAACTCTTTACCCGAATTACCATACGAAGTAAAAAGCAAGTTCAACGATTGTTCTACAGTTTGTACTTGTTGTTCATAAAGTGCTAAAAGCTGCTCCTGTTGTTGAATTTCAAACCATACCATTTCATAATTAGATAGTAGGTTGTTCGTCATTTCTTCTTTTTGATACGCATAACTTTCCTGCATCAATTGAGCTTCTTTTACAGAAGCGTTGTACTTCCCTCTAAAAATAGGAATAGTCATAGTTACCATAGGCATTATTACATCTTTACCATTATCAGGCATGGTTACATCTCTGCGTTTACCCACCATAACATAATCCAACCCAATTCCAAATTTTGGCAAGCCTTGTTTTTGTGATGCTAATCCTGTAGCTTTACTTGCTTCCAATTTTAAATCCAATGCTTTTAAAGTTGGATTGGCAGCAAACAAAGAGTCTTTACGGAAATTCTCCGGGAGGCTTTCTGTTTTTAAAGAATCTACCATTACTACAGGTTCATTTTCCGGTCGGTTAAGTAATTTATTGAAAATAGTTATAAGTGGTTTTTCTTTCTCTTTTAAAATTTTCAAATTAGTTTGTGCATCTTTCAGCATAATATCTACCCGTAAAACATCTACCATAGATCCATTTCCGTTTTCAAACTTTTTGGTTGTAATGGTTTTATATGACTCAAGAATACGGATGTTTTCGGCTTCAATTTTTATCCATTCATTTAATTCATACAAGGGATAAAAAGCAGCAGCTACCTTAAAATATAATTTATTCCGAGCATCCATAAAAAGTTGAAACTTTGCTTCCGCCATTAATGCAGCAGCATCACCTTGTGCTTTTAAAGATCCAAACCAAGGAAACATTTGTGTAAGAGAAAACCTTGCCTGTTGAGGCCCAACACGTGTTTCAACCGGAGAAATAAAATATCCAAAAGAAAACGTAGGGTCGGGCAAAGTATTCACTTGTGACACTCTTTGCAAAACCGCTTCAAACTCTTTGTGTTTGGCTTTAAGTTCAGGGTTGTTTTCTGATGCTATTTTAAAATAATCATCTAAGGTTTGAGTAAATGCTAATCCGCTTCCAAGCCAACCTATAAATATGCTAATTATTATCTGTTTCATCTGTTTATATTTATTTTATTAAATCGGTCAGATATAACTCCCTTTATAATTTTTCCACCGAGTGAGGAACTTTTACTCATGGTCGTTTCATCGATTTATATTTTTTAATTTTCTTTCTTCTCTAATAGCGTACAACACGGGTACAACAAAATAGGTTATTGCCGCAAAAACCATCCCTCCAAAAGCAGGTATTGCCATAGGAATCATAATATCTGATCCACGACCTGATGAAGTAAGAATTGGCAGCAACGCAATAATAGTTGTAGCAGATGTCATTATTGCCGGTTTAATTCTTCGTTGCCCGGCTTCTACAATCGCCATTCTTATTCCTTTGAGTGTATCTGTTTTATTTTTTTCAAAACTTTGATCTAAATAAGTAGCCATTAATACTCCATCATCGGTTGCTAATCCAAAAAGAGCAATAAATCCCACCCAAACAGCTACGCTTAAATTAATTGTGTGTACTTGAAACAAGTCCCTCATATTGGTTCCAAAAATGGTAATATCTATAAACCATGGCTGCCCGTAAAGCCACAACACAAAGAAACCTCCACTAAACGCCATTGCTATTCCGGTAAATACCATTAATGATGTTGTAATTGACTTGAATTGAAAATAAAGAATGAGAAAGACTATCATTAAAACTAAAGGAACAATAATAGCAAGGCGTTTTTCAGCTCGCACCTGATTTTCATAACTTCCCGAAAATTTATAACTAATCCCCGCAGGAACTATCAATTCTCCGGCATCAATTTTATCTTGAATCATTTTTTGAGCATCATTAACTACTCCCACTTCCGAAAAATTCTCTTTTTTATCAAATAACACATAGCCCACCAAAAAAGTTTCTTCACTTTTAATCGCTTGTGGTCCACGCACATATTCAAAATCAACAAGTTGAGAAAGCGGTATTTGTGCTCCTGTAGGAGTTGACATTAAAATACTTCCCAATGCTTCCGGATTATCACGAAGCTCTCTAGGATAACGAACTCTAACAGGAAAACGCTCTCGACCTTCAACCGTTGTTGTAATCTTCATTCCACCAATAGCAGTTTCAATAGTTTGTTGAACATCTTCTATGCTCAATCCATATCTGGCAATTTCTTCTCTGTTGATATTAAGATGTAAGTAAGGTTTGCCAACTATTCGGTCAGCAAATACCGCTTCAGATTTAACACTTGGCACTTTTTTCAAAACCTCTTCTAACTTCATTCCAAACGCTTCAATAGATTTTAAATCCGGTCCATACACCTTTATTCCCATAGGAGCTCGCATTCCTGTTTGTAGCATCACCAATCGTGTTTCTATAGGTTGTAATTTTGGTGCAGAAGTTAATCCCGGTATTTTGCTTACTTTAACAATTTCATCCCAAATATCATCTGGAGATTGTATGTGTGATCTCCAATTGCGAAAATAACTTCCATTATCATCAGGTATTAAAACTTGACTGTTTACTCCTCTTAATAATGCTTCCTCATTAGAAAGCGTATCTCCATTATTAAGTATAAAACGATTGTTTTTATCTACTTTAAAACGAACTCGATGCCCTTTCTCGTTAAGCATATATTCGGGGTGGTAATTAATGATATTTTCGTACATGGAAATTGGAGCCGGATCTAATGCAGATTCTACCCTTCCTAGTTTTCCCACGGCCATATCTACTTCAGGAATATTAGTCAATAACATATCCAATTGAGCCAAGGTATTTTTGTTGTATTCTATTCCCGAGTGAGGCATAGATGTAGGCATTAGCAAAAAGCTGCCTTCATTGAGCGAGGGCATAAATTCTTTTCCCATTCCCGGAAAAGTTTTTTCTAGCCCTTGCCAAACACTTGTTGTTCTAATATCTACATGTACTACATCAAAACCTTTAGACACAAAACCAAAAATAGCACTGAATCCAAACCATATTACAACTCCAAGAAAAATTAAAAAAGAAGGAATAAAAAGAAAGGTTTTTTTGTGGTCTAAACACCATTTTAAAATAGATTTATAATAGTGTTCCAATAGCGAGAACAAACCTAAAATAGAACCTACCAATAGGGCTACAAAAACCACATTTAACATAAGGCTTTTGCCTGCTCCTAAAGGAAGCCAATATTTGGCTAAAAGCCATATAACTCCGACAACTACAATAATTATTTCTGAATGATTTAATAACCAATTTGCAGTTTTTTTAAGCTTGTTTTGTTTTTCAGTATTCTTTTCCGAATTAGTAGTTAGTCTAGCTAATTTTTTGTCTCTAACTTCCTTTAAAATTCCTGTTATTCCGAAAGCAAATAAAATCGTTCCTGCCCAAAATTGACCAAGTAAAAAACAAGCTATTGCAACAGGGATTAGCCCCATATTAATTCCTTTCTGAATTTTTTTACTTTTAATTCTTGCACCAAAAAACCAATGAGCCAACATCGGAAGAATAAATAAAGCAACTATAAGAGCGGCAATAAGAGCAAATGTTTTCGTGAAAGCTAAAGGGCCAAATAGTTTTCCTTCTGCTGCTTGCATTGTAAACACTGGGATAAAACTTACAATGGTGGTAGAAACAGCCGTTAAAATAGCTGAACTAACCTCTGAAGCTCCATTATAAATGGTATCTATTAATTTTTGCCCCACAGGAGCTTCACCAATGTGTTTAATAATGTTTTCTGATAGAATTATCCCTAAATCTACCATTGTACCTATAGCAATAGCAATACCTGATAAAGCCACAATGTTGGCATCAACACTAAAATAACGCATTGCAATAAATACCATAAGTATTGCAATTGGCAATAAGCTAGAAATTAGAAATGAAGCTCGTAAGTTGTACACCATTACGATAACAACTAAAATAACTATTAAAATTTGAAGTGACAAGGCTTCTTCAAGCGTACCTAATGTTTCATAAATCAAACCCGAACGATCATAAAATGGAACTATTGTTAATTGACTTTCAATTCCATTAGCAAGTATTTTTTTAGGCAATCCGGGGCTTATTTCTTTTATTTTATCTTTTACGTTGTTAATTACATGCAACGGATTAGCTCCATAACGAGCCACTACAACACCTCCCACAACCTCTGTCCCGCCTTTGTCTAGTAATCCTCTTCGAATAGCCGGTCCTAGACTAACAACACCTATATCTTTTATTCTTATAGGTACATTTTCCTGAACAGCTACAACTGCTTTTTCTACATCAGCAACTTTTTTGATGTAACCCAACCCTCGCACTAAATATTCTGCTTGGTTTATTTCAATAGTTTTAGCCCCGACATCACGATTAGATTTTTGAACGGCTTGCATTACTTTATGCAACGGTATGTTATATGCTTTTAAAGCATCCGGATTAACATCAATTTGGTATTCTTGTACAAACCCACCAATAGAAGCAACTTCAGAAACCCCTTCTGTAGCATTTAATCCATATTTTACATAAAAATCCTGAACTGCTCGTATTTCATGTAAATCCCAACCACCTGTTGGGTTTCCGTCTTTATCTCTACCCTCAATGGTGTACCAATACACTTGACCTAAAGCGGTTGCATCAGGACCAAGAGCAGGTTGAACACCATCAGGGAGTAATCCGGCAGGTAATGAGCTTAATTTTTCAAGAATTCTTGATCGAGACCAATAAAATTCTATATCTTCAGAAAAAATGATGAAGATACTGGAAAATCCAAAAACCGAAGTACTTCGGATAGATTTAACACCCGGAATACCTAACAAATAAGTTGTTAAGGGATAAGAAATTTGATCTTCAATATCTTGTGGAGAGCGACCTTGCCATTGTGTAAAAACAATTTGTTGGTTTTCGCCAATATCAGGAATAGCATCCACAGGAACCGGGTCTGAAGGTAATACTCCAACCTGCCAACCAAAAGGAGCTGTTATAACTCCCCATGCTACAAAAACCAACAAAACAATAAGTGTAACTAACTTATTATGAAGGAAATATTTTAATGCTTTATTTAACATAGTCTTAATGAATTGATGTGCAAATAAGTGATTGTGCAAAAAGATTTAACGCACAAAAAATACTGTTGATACTAAAAAATATCACGCATCTTATTCCCGATAATTATCGGGGGCACAAAAATCAAATTAAGAAAGACTGAAAAAGCACAGGAATGTCTTTTTCTGGTAAAGGAACTTTATATGTTTTATAAGTTATAAATTCTTCTTCATTTTGGGGTAATGAAAATAAAATAATTACCACATTTAATAAAGATGTAGCATGTTTTATATTTACTTCCACTTTTGAAGTCTGAAAATTATCTTTAATAGAGTATTGTATTAACTGTGTATCACAACAGTCTTTCTCTGTCATTTGTGAATGGTCTTCACATGTAAAATCTCTATCTTTTTCCATTCCACAACCAAAATCAGAAGTATCTAATAAAAATGAATGTTTAAATACATGACCACCACAAAAATGCGTAGCAAAACTTAGATGAGAAGAGCTCGCTAAGAAAAACAGTGCTAAAAATATGGCTGCTACTTTTTTAAACATAATGCTAAATTATTAAAAAAACTTCAAGTAAGAGGTTTTTAACAATAATTAATATTAGCTATCCTACTTTTTTATACTTATTTTAGTCAAAGGACTTGTGTTTATTTTTAATTCAACTATATTTGCAGCAAATACTTTTAGGGGATGTAGCTCAGTTGGCTAGAGCGCTTGACTGGCAGTCAAGAGGTCGTGGGTTCGAATCCCATCTTCTCCACTGCGGAATTCAATTGAATTGAAATCAGTCGAATTCTTTTTTCCTCTCTAATTACTAGCATTTGAAGTCCCTACACAAATATTTAAGCTATTTAGTTCGTTTTGTTGTTGAAGAGAGCTCTTCACTACATAACGACAAACTAATTGTTGCTATTCAGGATGGAAAATACGTACTCAACACCCAAAACGCTAACTATTCTTTTGGCAGCCTGCATAGGGTTTTTCAAAAAGCGTTTAAAATTATTAACCTAAAAGAAAGAAATTTTTCTTCTTGCTTACTGTTAGGAGGAGGTGCCGGAAGTGTTCCCTCTATTTTGTACAAGGAGTTAAACTTAAACTTATTTACCACCGTAGTAGAAATTGACAAAGAAGTGATTCGACTTGGCAAAAAGTATTTTAAGCTAGGAGATTACCCCAATCTTACAATTGTGAATGAGGATGCTTTTGTTTTTGTTTCTAACACCACCGAAACCTACGATTTAATTGCCATAGATATTTTTAAAGACGTAATGGTTCCTGAACGTTTTATTTCTCCTGTGTTTTTCGATAACATAAAAAAACGACTCAATCCGAATGGTGTAGTTATTTTTAATTTTGTAAGCTTTGATTTTGAGACAAAACAACAGGTTAAAAACATAGAGCAACTACTCTCAAACGTTTTTAAAGCGTACAACATTACTACCCATAAAATTGAAAGTATGAATAGAGTTTTTATTGTGGAAGAGGTTTAACCAAGAGTTTTAGTATCAACATAATAACGAATAACAAATATTAATTGTAAAATACCTATTAAAAAAAATAGCAATTTTAGTTTGTGCCAAAACTTCTACTTCATCCATAAATTATTAGTTACCAGATTTTTTTAACCCAACGCCATTATTAACATTCCAAGACTCATTATAATCATTAATCCATCTTCTATAATGGTTACTGTACTCATTGGTAGATTAAAAACATCTCCCAAACAAGCACATTTAATCGTTTTTTTGTCCAATACGGTTTGTAAAACTCCAATAATACTTACTGACATCACCACAAAGGTTAAGCTATTTGTTATGATTGGGTTGAAATTAATCAGAAATGCTATCCCTAATAATAATTCTGTAAAAGCATAGATGTAACCCCAAGCTGGAAATTTCCGTGCTATGATATCATACATTAAATAACTGTCCTTAAATTCTTTTAAGTTCAACATCTTAAAAAACGAAAAAGTCAAAAAGAATCCTGCCATAAAGTGCCGCATCCATCTTGAAATATCTATGTTTTCAAGAGTGAGTTCCACAAGGGTAGTAGTTAAAAAAATGTACACAAAGATGAGTAAAACAGGTTTGTAAGTAGTAAACCAAGATTTAGTTTGTTCTACTGCCTCATTGTGCTGTATGGCAGAAATTTGATATTTGTCGTCTAATGCGTTTTGTAGATCGGACAAAGCAATGTGTTTTTCCATTGTAATGGTTGCGGCATTATTGTCTTTTGAAACTTCTACAGCCGTTACATTATTTATGGATAACAAAGCCGATTTTACTTTAGCTTCACAGCTTCCACAGGTCATTCCTGTTAGTTGATAAGTATGTGTCATAATTTTATTTTTTTGATTATAACACAAAGGTCTATCCTTTTCAGTAATTAAATATTGTACTATTTTGGAATGAATTTGTAAAATTTATAACTCTTCTATAGACTTGCGTTTAATTGTTTGCATACTTTTGAAGTGACTTGGTGTAAGACCTGTTACTTTTTTAAACTGATTGCTTAAATAGGCAACACTTGAATAATTGAGCTGAAAAGCGATTTCGCTCAACGAAAGTTCATCATATACTAATAGTTCTTTTACTTTTTCAATTTTTTGAAAGATGTAATATTTTTCAATAGTAATTCCTTCAACTTGTGAAAATAAATTACTCAACATACTGTAATCTTGATGGAGTTCTTGTATCAAATAATCTGAAAGTGTTACTTGCAAGTTGTTATTTTTATTCTGAACCAAATCGATAATTCGATTTTTTATTTTTTCAATCGTTTTAGTTTTTTTATTGTCCAAAAGGTCAAAACCAAAAAATTGAAGTTCTTGCTTGAGTTGCTCTTTTATAACGGAAATATCATTTTCTTGTAAGGTAACTTCTCCTAATTCCACTTGCACAGGATGTAGTCCCAATTTTTCAAAGGTTGTTTTTACCACCATTTTACAGCGGCTGCATACCATATTTTTAATATATATCGTCATTTTTCCATCTTGCAGCACAACACCCAGCCATACGATACTTTTTTACTAATGACATTAAACGTTGCATTTATGTGTCATAAAATCAGAGGTTATAGACTTAACATGAATATATTAGGGTTCTAAATCAAATTAATTCGCTTAATTAACTCCTCTTTGTAAGAACCACCAATAGGTATTAATTTTTTTCCACCCTCAATTACAATATTAGGTTGTTCTATGGCTAAAATTTTGTCTATTCTAACAATAAACGAGCGATGTACTCTTTGAAATTCTTTTTGAGGTAACTTTTTCTCTATATCTTTCATTGTAGAATGAATAGTATATTTAGCGTCAGCAATATTAATTACCACATAATCTTTAAGAGCTTCTACAAACAAAATAGCAGAAGTTTTTACTTTTACCAACCTAGAGTTTGATTTTACAAAAATAACTCCATCAGCAGCATCTTTATTCTCCACTAATGAATATAAAAAATCTCTTTCTTTAATAACCTCTCTTTCTTTAGAATGCTTATACAATGCCATTTCTATAGATGTATGTAAATCAATTTCTTTAAAAGGTTTAATAATGTATCCGTAAGGTTCGGTTACCTTGGCTTTACTCAAGGTATTTTCATCAGCATAAGCGGTTAAATAAATTACCGGAATGTTTAGGGATGCTTTAATTTTTTCTGCAGCATCAATTCCACTCATATCTCCTTTAAGCATAATATCCATTAACACCAAATCAGGCTTATGTTCTTCAGCTAATTCAATAGCTTTTTCACCTGTTGAAGAAGCTCCAACAATATTATATCCTAATTTTTTAAGGCTTTGTTGAATGTCTTTTGAAACGATTGCCTCATCTTCAACTACAAGTATATTGTTTTTCTGCATTATTGTGTGTGTTTAAATATTATGTTATAGGTAGTTCCTATTGTATTTTCTTGTGTTATTGTTCCATTTATCTGTTCAACTAAAGTAGTTACTAACTGCAAACCTAATGATTCTGTATTTCTAAAGTCTAGGTTTTTAGGTAATCCTACCCCATTATCTGATATACTTAGATAAACATTTTCTTTATTTGTTTTTAAGCTTATTAATATGTATCCTTCATTTTTTCTACTTTCAGGGAATGCATATTTTAACGCATTCGAAACTAATTCATTTATTATTAACCCGCAAGGTATTGATAAATCTAAGTTTAACGATACTTTGTTAATATCTAGCTTTAATTCTATTAACTCATTGTTAACGAGGTATGAATGTACTAAATTTTTAGACAAATTTACAACATATTCTGAAAAATTTATCTGCGAGAAGTCATTTGTTTGGTATAAACTTTCGTGGATAAACGCCATAGACTTAATCCTATTCTGGCTTTCCTTTAATATGGTAAGTATTTTTTCATCATGAATATAAGACGATTGTAAATTTAAAATACTGGAAATAACCTGTAAATTATTTTTTACTCTATGGTGAACTTCTTTTAATAAAATTTCTTTTTCCTTTAATGAGTTTTTAAGCTCTTTTTCGGCTATCATTTTTTCGGTAATATCATGAGCCATTCCCGACACTTCCGAGACAGAACCATCATCATTAAAAATAGGACTTAAAAAAACTTCTTTAATAGAAAGTTGTCCTTTTTTGTTTTTTCTTTCTGTTATAAACTCAATTTTTTTACCTTTAAAAACTTCGTTGTATTTTTCTGCCCAAAAAGCTTCCAACTCACTATTTTTTTCAAATAAATTAGCATTATTAATTGTTGGTTCTTTACCATAAGAATCAACAAAAGATTTGTAATAATTTTGATTATAAGAGGTTAGTCCAAAAACTTTATGATAGGTCCAAAATAAATGCGAACTATTTTCTATAATAGATTGTAGTTTGGCTGTTTGCTGTTTAGTTTGTTCTTCAGCAATTTTTTTATCGGTTACATCATGAGAAATTCCTGAAACTTCAGAAACCGTTCCGTCTTCATTGAAAATTGGATTTAATACTACCTCCTTATATATTTTTTCTCCTGTGGGAAGCATTTGTTCTATGGTAAATTGTTGTGTTTTCCCTTCAAAAACTTCTTTATATTTTTTATCCCAAAATGGTTGATTTTTTTCTTTCTTAAGAAGCGAATTTAATTTTAGCTTATGTATATCATTATGAGGTTTATATCCATAAAGCTTATAAATTTCTTCAGCAAATTTTTTATTAAACGATGTAATTCCTCTATTCAAATCATACGTCCAAATCATATGAGTATCTATTTCAATAATAGATTTTAATCTAGCCGATTGTTCATAAATTTTACTTTCATCATATTTACGCTGGACAGTAAGGGCGATACTTCCAGAGAAAAACTCTAAGATCTCAATAGTTTTTTCATCAAAAGCATATTTATTATCATACGATTGTATCGTTATAAATCCTATAGTTTTGTTTTTAATTTTAAGAGGAACTCCTACTAAAACTTTACATAACGGACCATAAATATCAATTTTACCTTCTTCTTTAAGTCGCATTAGGTCCGATTTATATAAAATAACCGGTTTTTGATTTTTTATAAGGTATTCATTCACTCCTTTTTTATTTTCTCTAGGAGCAAGTTCTATTACACCATTTCTAGTAGAATCATAAAAATAAAGAAATTCTATGGCTGTCTCACTTTTTTTATACGAAATTCCAAAAATATTAGTATCTATAATTTTACCTAATTCACTTCTTATACCTTCATAAATATCTAAAGGATTAATTTTTTCAGTTATATTTTTAGCAATATTGTTGTAAACATTTTGCAATTTATTTTGCCAACTTTCTTCTGTAATGTCTCTTAGTATAGATCGTGTCGATATAGTTTTGCCATCACTAATTTTACTACTTATATCTCCATCAACAATAATTCTTTTACCTTTTTTAGTAAGTAAACTAAATGTTATTCTGGTTTTAGAAGACTTATTGGAATTCATTATTTTAGTAAAGAACTGTTTACAATGTTGTTTGTCTTCAGGATGAATAAATTCGAATATATTTTTATTTTTAAGCTCTTTGGTAGTATATCCTAATGCTTTTTTCCAAGCATTATTTACATAAATAATATTTCCTTTGTTGTCAATACTTTGTATTAAATCTGATGCATTTTCAAATAAATCTCTATATTTTTCTTCACTTTCAATTAGCTGCCTTTCAGCTTTTTTCATTTCAGTAATATCTCTAGAAACACCCATTGTTCCAATAATTTCACCTTTTTCATTTTTCAATACAGATGCTGAAAGAAATGAAGTAAACTTTTCTCCTTTTTTATTGATATTGGTTATTTCTCCTACATAAACTCCTTTTTTATTTAATTGATTAATAACATTTTGATATTCTTCTTTATTAGCATAAACGTTAGAAATATCTTTATTTTTAATTTCGTTTTTAGTATACCCAAATGCTTTTTGAGCAGCTTTATTATATTCTATAATTTTTCCTTTATTATCGGAAGCACAAATTATATCTAATGAACTATTAATTATGCTATTAGTATATTTTTGATTTTGAATAAGTTGCTGCTCGATTATTTTTCTTTCAGCAATTTCCTTTTGAAGAGATTTATTAGATTCTTCAAAAAGCTGTAGTCTAAATTTTTCTTTTTCTAATTGTTCTCTTTTTAGTTGGTCGGTAATTTCTATAAGTGTTCCTTCTACTCTTTTAGTTTGTTTATTAACTATACTAACATTAGTCAATACCCATAATTCTGAACCATCTTTTCTTTTTTGTCTTAGCCTATAGTTAGTTAAATATTCGTTTTTATATAAATCCTTAATATATTTTTCTCTATCATCTTTAACAAAATAGAGCATTTCTGCATTTTTTCCAATAAGCTCTATTCTAGATTTATAACCAAAATATTTAGCAAAAGAATTGTTACATTCTATTATAATATCGTTTTCAGTAATAAATACACCTGCTAAATTTTTGGTAAACAGATTTCTATATAATTCTTCTTTTTCTTTTAAATGAAGCTCAGCTATTTTTTGTTTAGAAATATCTCTAATAACACCAAAATTAGTAAGCAGTTTGCCTTTTTCATTAAATTTAGAAACTATTTTTTCTTCTAACCAGCTATAATCTTTATCTGTTTTCTTTTTGAATCTATACTCAACTGTAACTGGTTTTTCTTTATTATGAAAAATTTCTTCTGCTGCATTTTCTATTTTAGAAATGTCATCAGGATGATAAAATTGCTTTTTTTCTTCCCATGATATTTTAACGAAATCATCTAAATTTTTGCCTAAAATTTTCTTTAGTTGTGAGTTAGAATAATCAAAGCTTCTATTTTTATTATCTGTAAAATCTATACTGTAAATTCCTTCCTTAATATTTTCTAAAACCAAATTCAGTTTTTCCTGATTGTTTTTTATTTTATTTTGATATTCAACTCTTTCGGTAATGTTTCTTCCTGTTGCTACTAAAACATTTTTACCTAAATACATTCCTTTTCTTAAAATAATTTCGTGTAAAAATTCTTTTCCATTTTTATCAATTATCCACCAATCAAAATATTGGGTTTTTCTTTTGGCTTTTTTTATTAATTCAGGAATTTTATTAACATCATTCTTTTTTTTATTGCTAAAGTATGCAGGTGTTTTTCCTATAAGCTCTTCTTTTTTATAACCTAAAATATTTACTACAGTAGAATTTACATCAATAAATTGTCCTTTATCATTAATCATATAAATTAAATCAGGACTATTATTTAAAAGATCCTTATAGCTTTTTTCTGAAACTTTTATTTTATCGCTTAATAGTTTACTTTCTGTTATATCTCTAAGAACAGTAATAGTTTCTACTAAATTTCCTTCTTTATCATATTTAGCATTTAATGTTTCATCAAGCCAAATAAATTCTTCTTTACCTTTAGGTTTAAACCTAAATTGAGTATTTGTTCTTGTTTTATTATTATCGTATAAATCTCGTATTGTTTTACTAATAATTTTTAAATCATCGGGATATATTCTTTTTTGAAGTTCTCCAGAAATTCCTTCTTTAGCAAATTCTTCTTTTGTTAATCCTGTTAATTGTTTAATTTGTGGGCTAATAAATACTAATTCTTTAGTTTTATTTTCGGAGTTAAATTTTACATTATAAATTACTTCTTCAATATTTTCTAAAATAAACTCTTTTTGAGTAGTAGCATCTACTTTCTCAGTAATATTTTTTGCTGAACCAAAAATGCTTTTTAATTTTCCATTTTTGTTATAGGTAGGTGTAAAACTTTCTTCTATCCATACATATTTATTCAATTTTTTATTGAAAAACCTATATTGAATAGTTTTACTAGTTTTTTCCTTTTTACTATTAGTTACTATTTTAGTAAGTTCCTCTATATCATTAGGATGAAAATATTCAAATAATTTTTCTTGATTTTCAATATATTCTTTTTTACTTAAACCAAGAACTTCTTCTATTTGTGAACTTAAATATTCAAATTTTTTATTTCCATTTTCATCAAAAGAAATCTGATAAAACATTTCTTTAATATTATTTAATACCAAAGAAATATTTTCTTGATTTTGTTTAAGAATTTCTAATTCTTTAATTAATTCCTCTTTTGTTTTATTGGAATAATCCACCGTTTATTTAATCTTTGATCCGTTTATTTTATAGTTTTCACCATTTTTATATTCTACTATAAGAGATAATTCTCCTAATTCATTATAACTTTTCCAATTACCTGTTTTAACCCCCATTATATAATTTTCTTCTCTTTTAATTTTTCCACTTTCAAAATAATATTTATGTTTTCCATCAGGTAAACCATCTACAAATTTACCTTCAAAATGTAATTTTCCATTAGGAAAAAAATACTTCCAAACTCCATGTCTTTCACCATCTATATATTTACCAATTTCTTTATGATCTCCTAATTCATAAAACCATTCATCTTCTTTTTTTCCATCTATAAATTCTCCTTTAGTTATTAATGTTCCATCTTCAAAAAATTCTTCCATCAATCCATCTCTTAAACCTTTCCTATAATTTTCTTCTCTTAAAACACTTCCATTTGGATAATACCAAATCCATTTTTCTATAGGTTTTCCTCCTTCCATGTAGCTACCTTTTTGTTGTAATTGATTATTAACAAAAAAGTATTCCCATTCATCTATTTTATCTCCATCTTTATAATGTCCTTTAGATTTTAATTCTCCGGTAATATAATATTCTTCCCAATATCCTTGTCTTCTATCTTCTTTATCAACTAATCCTTTAGCTAACAATATACCATGTTCATAAAGTTCTGTTAATTCTAAATTACCTTCTTCATCGTAATATTTAAATTTACCATGTTCTTTACCCGTAACATCATAAGTTCCTTCTTTTTTTACTGTTCCATCGGTATAAAACTCTTTTTTAATATCTAAATTACTGAGTTCTTCAGCAAATAATTGAGGTTCTCCATTTATATAAAGTGTAGCATTGGTTAACATGCCTTTTAAATCATATTCTTTTAAATAACCATTTAATAAACCATTTTTATAGGTTGATTCTTCTTTCAGTTTTCCATTATCATAAAACTTTTTCCAAATACCTGTTTTTTTATTATTAAAATCATATCTATTAATAATTTCTTTACCTATTAAAGTTCCTTTCTTGTAAACAATAATAGAAATTATTCTTCCATCCAATCCATATTCAAAAGCATTTCCTGAGGCTAAATTATCTTCATAAAAAATTTCTTTTTGTTTTATTTTAGCAATGGAATCGTATAAAATTGTATCGTAATAATGAATTGAAACTCCTTGTTTAATATCATCAACATAATTTTCTTCTAAAATAATATTGCAATTATCACTAAAATAGGTTTTTAAACCATTTTTTTTATCGTTTTTATATACAATTTTTTGGAGGGTATCTTCTCTCTCATTGTAAAAAATCCAAGTGCTATCTAGCAAATGATTTTTTCTGTTTCCTTCAGATTTTTTTAATCCATTTGGATGGTAAGTTACCCAATATCCTTCCGGTTTTCCATTTTTAATTTCTCCTTCGCTAGAAACAATGCCATTTTCGTAATAAAATTTTTTATGCCCATCCTTTAATTTTTCTTGAGCAAAGTAAGACAATGAATAAAGAAACAGCAGGAAGAAAAAACTAATTTTATTAAGATATGAATACACTATTATAATATATATTATTATTAATTAAATTAAAAAAAATCTATTACTACTATTAAGCTGTTAAGAAGGTTTAAAATTAGTAATTATAGTTCTTGTTTTTGTAAAATATAAAAAGTTATTGACTGCTATTAACAATTTTTAATTTTATATAGGTTTGATAATCTTTTAAATAACTAAACTATTAACTTTTTGTTAATTTAAGCTATTAACCAATTGTTAATTTTAATGTTATAAACAAGAATTTTTTATTGTTGTTAGTATATTTTCCAAAAATAGGCATATTAAAATAGCACTTATTTCATTTGTAATTTTGATTAGCATTTTAATTGGATAATGCAAGAAATAGTTTTTGATTTTTATTAACTTTTTTCAAGATTATTAACAACCCCATTGTTATATATAAAACACTTAAAAATAAGCACTTATAATTATTAAAAAAATTGAATGTTAGTAAGTAGATAAATCATTTAAAAAGGCTAATTTTATTGTCTAAACAAGTAATAGTTAATTGCTTAAAAATCAAAAAAATGGAAATCAAAAAAATTTTAATAGGTAGCGATCATGCCGGATATGAATTAAAAGAAGTAATAAAAAAACATTTATTAGCTAAAGGAATAGAAGTAAAAGATGTTGGACCAGTATCTGCTGATAGTGTTGATTATCCCGATTTTGCTCATCCGGTAGCTAACCAAGTAGCTAATAACAGTGCTTTTTTAGGTATATTAATATGCGGAAGTGGGAATGGTATTAATATGGCTGCTAATAAACATCAAGAAATTCGTTCTGCTTTATGCTGGAAACCGGAAATAGCTGAATTAGCTCGTTTACACAATAATGCCAATATAATTGCACTTCCTGCTCGTTTTATTAGTAATGAAGAAGCTATAAAATGTGTGGATGTTTTCTTATCTACTGATTTTGAAGGTGGTCGTCATCAAAATAGAGTAAATAAAATCGCTTGTTGTTAGTTTATTAAAAATTAGGTATTTAAAGAAACTTTTTTTAAATTACTTACGTTAAAGAAACCGCCTTTCATTTTTAATAACTTTTAAAACTAAAAAATTATGGATGCTATAAACAACAGTATTTCTGCCCCACAAGCTGAAGCGGTATTAATAAATAAAGAAAATATTTCAACATTACTTTTCCCAAAAGAAGATGTTTTATTAACCTTAGAAGAAAAAAAAGAAAGATTACAAAAAATTGAAAGGGCAATGCACTTGGGAAATAATAAAATTAAAGTAAAAATTATTTTTCAAGATACTGAAGGTAAAAAAGTGGTTGATACTTCTATTTGGGGAATAACTGAACAAAATATTATTCTAAAGGGAACAACTATTATTCCTATTAGAAGTATTCATGAAATTAAATTTTTCTAGTTACTTGATTGTTTTATTAAATTTATTAAAGCTCCTAATTTTAGGAGCTTTTTTAGTTTTATTAACTTATATATATGTTAATAGTTTAATATAAATTACAATTAATAATTAGTTTTGACATTCATCTTTAAAAATCAAGCAGATGCGAGCTATAAAAAATGCTTTTATTCTATTAATAACATTATTAAGTTATCAATTTTCAGTTGCTCAAATAAATCCTTTAGAAAAAGTTAGTTGGAAGTTTAGTGTAGAACAAAATGGTTGTGAGGCTTATGTTATAGGAACAGCAGCCATAGTAAATCATTGGCATGTTTATGCAGCTCATTTGCCTGAAGGTAGCTTTGCATTGCCTACAGAGATGAATTTAGAAAAGTCTGATAAGTATGAAATTGTTGGAAAACTACAAGAGCCTAAACCCGAAAAAATTTATGATGAAATATTAAATGAAGATTTGTTTTTACATTCTGGAATGGTTACGTTTAAACAGAAAATTAACATTTTATCAGATAAAGATTTTACTTTAAAAGGAAGTTATACTTTCCAAACTTGTGATGATATACAATGTTTACCTCCTTTTGATGATGTTTTTGAAGTAAAAATTAAAGCTTGTAATAAAGAAGAAAACAATAACAGTGATGAAATGAGTTTTGTTTTAAATGAGACCGATAATATAGATTCTACAGAAGAACAATCAGTCGCAAAAGTAACTGAAAATAAAAAGGAAACAACTAATAAACTAACCGATAAATCGCTAATTACTATTTTCTTTTTAGCATTTTTAAGTGGTTTTGCTGCTTTATTAACACCTTGTGTTTTTCCAATGATTCCCATGACAGTTAGCTTTTTTACCAAACAAAGTAAAACCCGTGCTGCAGGAATTAGAAATGCTATTATTTACGGTATATCTATTATTGTTATTTACGTATTGTTAGGTACTATTATTACTGCAATTTTTGGTTCAGATGCTTTAAATGCATTATCAACTAATGTGTATTTTAATATTTTCTTCTTTTTATTGTTGATTGTTTTTGCCGTTTCATTTTTGGGAGCATTCGAAATTGTGTTGCCCAGTTCTTGGGTAAATAAAGCAGATTCAGCTTCTAATAGAGGAGGGTTAATAGGTATTTTCTTTATGGCATTTACCTTAGCATTGGTTTCTTTTTCATGTACAGGACCAATTGTAGGAACTTTGTTGGTTCAGTCTGCATCAATTGGCGGAATGGCTCCTTTCGTAGGCATGTTGGGATTTTCATTAGCATTAGCTTTGCCTTTTGGCTTATTTGCAGCATTTCCGGGTTGGATGAATTCTTTACCAAAATCTGGCGGATGGCTAAATACAGTTAAAGTAGTATTAGGATTTTTAGAGTTGGCATTAGCTTTTAAATTCTTATCGAATGCCGATTTAGTGATGGATTGGCACTTGTTAGAAAGAGAAGTGTTTTTAGCTATTTGGATAGGTGTTTTTGGCGTATTGGCGATGTATTTGTTTGGGCTTATTAAATTACCACACGATAGTCCTATGCAAAACCTTTCTGTTGGAAGAACTTTGTTTGGTACTTTAGTGGTAATTTTTGTTATTTATTTAATTCCTGGACTTTGGGGAGCTCCATTAAAATTAATTAGCGGATTTCCACCACCAATGGAATATAGTGAATCTCCTAGAGGTTTTGGAAATAACTCATCAACAGTAGATTATATTGAAGGAACACATGTCGGTCCACAAGGTATTCCTGCATTTTTAGATATAGAGGAAGGGTTAGCGTATGCTAAAAAAGTAGGTAAACCAGTTTTTTTAGATTTTACAGGAAAAGCATGTGTTAATTGCCGAAGAATGGAAGAAGGTGTTTGGGGAGAGCCGGGAGTGATAGAAATTCTTAAAAATGATGTAGTATTGGTATCGCTTTATGTGGATGATAAAAGAGACTTGCCAGAAGACGAACAATTTGAAGTAGAAGAAAACGGTAAAACCATAAAAATAACTACCATAGGTAAAAAATGGAGTCATTATCAATCATCAAAGTATAAAGTAAATACACAACCTTATTATTTAATATTAGATGAAAATGGTAATGAAGTAGGCAATGGTAGTGCTGATTACGAAAACCATGGCAATGTTGATGCCTTTAAAAAATGGTTGGAAGAAGGGTTGGAGTTGTATAAAACCCCATAATACCCACACCTAATAAGCACAGGACTTACGGGAAGCTACTGCTATAGCTAAAACGTTAAAACTTCAATAAATGAGCTTTAGATTTGTTTTTCCATCCTGCTTGCGATTCATAATCTACGTAGTAAATTTTTAAATCAGCTTGCGATTCATAATCAACAAAATAAATCTTTTTGTCGGCCTGGCTTTCGTACTTTACAGCATACCATAAACCGTCTTTATTCGCTTGGCTTTCATATTTTACATGATACACTTTTAAGTCGCATTGTGATTCGTAATCCACCACATACACTTTTAAGTCTGCCTGAGACTCATATTTTACTTTGAAAATTTTTTGCCCGAAAACAACATTGCTGCTAAAAGCAAGTGCAAAGGACACTACTAAAGGAAGGATGATTTTTTTACTCATAATCGTTTTTATTTAATTGAATCGGTTAATGTTTACTTCTTCAGGAAGTGGTTCATCATGCAACAAATATCGTACAAATTTTTGAGCTAACCAAGGAGCCAACATTACCCCTTTAGTTCCTAATCCGTTAAAAATGAAAAAATTGTTGCGTTGATGATGTACTCCTAACAATGGTCTTCTGTCGCTAACAGTAGGTCTTACACCAGCTTCATGCTTCTTAACGATGATGTTGTCTTTTATAAATTTTTGAGCTTTGTTTAGGAGTTCTTCTTTAGCTTTTTCCGTGATATTTTCATCAATTTCATCCCAATTATGAGTTGCACCTAATTTATAAGTACCATCGTAAGGTAAAACAAAAACACCTTTGTTAATAGCAACATTTAAAGAAGTGTTTTCAAAATCAACACTAAGCACTTCGCCTTTGGTAAGTTTAAACGGTAAGTGGTTAAAATAAGGATTGTGAATGTTTTTATAGCCTTCACAAAAGATGATGCCTTTTGCTTTAAAGTTTTTCCAGCAAACAGCTGATGCTTCTATTTTTAAATCAGCGTAATCAAATGTACTTTCAATAAAAGCATTGTTTTTAATGAGGTATTCTTGAAAAGCCTGTAACCATTTTTTAGTTTGTAAAAATCCTGATTGAAGCACTTTTGAAGCTCCATAAGGCATGGTAATATATTGTTCATCAAAAGGTTTTTCATTTTTGTCACTTATCCAATCAAATAATTCGGGTTCATTACTTTTTTGTTTCCAAAAAGAGCTTTCTTTTTCATCTACAAAAAGCTTATAAATAGGCATTTCTTGGTAAAAATTACTGCCTAACAATTGTTCTTGATTTCGGTAAAAATTAACAGCCAGTGGTAAAGCACTCTCTACCATCCAACTTTTGGTAAGTCGTTTAAAAACTACCGGATTACATAAACCCGCAGCAATTTTTGATGAAGTTTGGGGATAATTTTCATCCATTACCACAATTTTTTTACCTTCTTCCATCAGTTGAAAAGCCAATACAGATCCCGCTAATCCTTGTCCAACTATGATGTAATCAATTTTTTTCATCAAAACAAAAGTAGATTAAAAACTCAGAATCTATGTGGTTTTTGTAATTAAGTATATAAAAAATTCATAATTTTAAATCCCGAAACTACCTAACTAAAATTACTTAAATGAATACAAATTCAGTCAATTGGCAATCGGAGATTAACAAAACCATTTTACGTTACCACACTATTGCTTTATGGGTTGCTGTAATTTTTAACATGCTTTTTTTTGTTACCGACTATTTTAATATTTATGAATATTGGCAAGAGTTTTTAACCTTTAGGGTGGCTGTTTCTTTGGTTTGCTTGGTAACTGTTTTGTTTCATGAAAAAATTAAAATTCCTATTGAAGTTTTAGGATTTATTCCGGTTTTTTTAATTTCTATACAAAATGCTTACATGTGGAGTGTGATGGATTTAGAACACCTTCAAAAACATGCTTTTGCCTATATCGCTTTATTTATTGGCTCTGGTATGTTTATGTTTTACCATGTTTATTATTCCATTTTAATTGTGGTTGCCAACATTATTGCCAATATCATTTTCTTTTATTACAACAGCAGATTAAGTCTTGATGAAATTTTGGTAAGTGGTGGATTGCTTACAGGTGCGGTAGCTGTTTTTTCTATCTTATTAATTAGAATGCGTTATCGATTGACTAAAAAAGAAATTGTCGCTCGCTTAATGCTAGAAAAATCTAAAAAACAACTAGAAGAACAAAAAGCTATTACTGAAGAGAAAAATAAGGAAATTGTTGATAGTATTAACTACGCCAAACGAATTCAAGATGCATTAATTACGCCTCCTGCTAAGCTAAAAAAGTTGTTGCCAGAATCGTTTGTGATTAATATGCCTAAGGATATTGTAAGTGGAGATTTTTATTGGGCAACGGAAATTACTACTACTAAGGTAAATGACTCTAATGAAAAAATAGTTGTTTTTGCTGTTGCAGACTGTACAGGTCATGGTGTTTCCGGAGCATTTATGAGTATTATAGGGTTAAAAATTTTAAATCAATCTAAAATACAGCCGAATATAAATTCTCCTTCAGAAGCGTTGAACTATTTAAATGATGAGGTTTATAGCACGATAAACATCCATACAGATGATGAAAATGTGATAAGAGACGGGATGGATATTTCTTTATGTAGTATAAGTTATAAATTTGAAGTTTCAAAATTTCAACCTGAAACAGTAGCTGTGTTACAATATTCTGGAGCAAATAATCCGATTTACATTGTTAGAAACGGAGAGTTGTTGGAAACTAAAGCTGATAAACAGCCTATTGGAGCTTACGAAACGGAGAAGTCTTTTCAAAACCATGAAATAGAATTACAAAAAGATGATATGGTTTATTTATTTTCTGATGGTTATGCAGATCAGTTTGGCGGAATAAAAGGTAAAAAATTTAATTATAAGCGGTTTAAACAATTATTAACGGAAGTTGCAAGTTTGCCTGTTGAGGAGCAAAAACAAATACTCCTTAACACCCATAAAGATTGGAAAGGAATGCAAGAGCAATTAGATGATATATGTATAATTGGTGTAAGAGTTTAAGGTAAAGCAACCATAAAAACACCTTTAAGCCCCTTATTTATTAACTCTTCTTTTAGAGTTTGAACTTCTGTAGCTGAAGTAGATTTTCCATATCTTATTTTGGTTAACCCATCAATATTTTCTTTAGAAATTAAGTTATAATCTAATCCATGTTGTTTGCAAAAGTTGCGAACTCTTGTTTCAGAATATTCTGAAAGAGCTAAAATTTGAATTCCGTATTGTTTTTTGGATGAAGTATTTGTTGGTGTAGGCTTAGGTTTTTCTTCAGGTTTTTTGTAAATAGTTTCGGCAGGTGGAGTCGTTTCTCCTTCAGGAGTTTCTTTAATTACTGGCGTTGAACTTTCTTCTTCAACTTCTTCTTTTGTTTCTTCGATGATTTCAGAAACAATTTCTTCTTCCTCTTCTTTTTCACTTTCAACAGGAGTGGTTGTTTCTTCAGTAGCTTCAGCTTCTTCTTCAACTTCAGGAGTTGTTGAAGCTAAAGTACTAGTACTTCCACCTATGTTAATAGTCAGTGGCGCAAGAGCTACTTTGTCTTTTACTTCATTACGAGAATATTGAATAGCTGCAGGAATATTTAGGGTTTGTCCGTTGCTAATGGTTAGTATAAACTCAATGTTTATAATTCCTGATGCAGGAACAGCCATTAAATAAAACTTTAATTGATTATTTTTTCTGTCTGTAAAAAAAGAATTATTAGGGGATGGTGTATAAGTATGAGCATCGTTAATATCATATTCAATACGAGCAATATCAACATTTTCTAACCCGGTAATAGCGGTTTTCACTAAAAACTCATTGGGTTGTCCGGTAGCTTCAATAATATGAGATGAACTTACTGTTTGTGCAAAAATATTAGTTGAAGTTATCACCACAACAAATAAAAAAATCAATGTGTTTTTTGTCATAATTCAGGGTTTATTCACCTAATAAGTGATTAAAATCGTGGTAAATATATTAAAAAAATTCTGTGTAAAAAATAATTTTAAAATGTTATACTACAGAAACAGTGAACTTGAACTCCAAAAGCTTAAGCTTTTTCCAATCCTTTTTTATAAGTTGCAATAGCTCTTTCTCGGGCAAATTTATGTTCTACTATGGGAGCAGGATAGGTCAGTTCGTTGAGGGTTTTTACCCACTTTGTGATGTATTTTAAATCAGGATCAAATTTTTTAACTTGTTCGTAAGGATTAAATACTCTGAAATAGGGAGCGGCATCACAGCCTGTTCCGGCAGTCCATTGCCAGTTGCCGTTGTTGGCCGACAAATCGTAATCTAATAATTTTTTAGCAAAATAAGCTTCTCCCCAACGCCAATCTATTAGCAAGTGTTTGCATAAAAATGAAGCAACAACCATTCGAACTCTGTTGTGCATATATCCGGTTTCGTTGAGTTGTCGCATACCGGCATCTACAATAGGATAGCCTGTTTTTCCTTCGCACCAAAGAGCAAATTCTTTTTTATTGTTTCGCCAATTTATATTATCGTATTTAGCTTTAAAACTTTTATTAACAACATGTGGAAAGTGAAACAATATTTGCATAAAAAATTCTCGCCATATTAGTTCACTTAAAAATACAGGACTTTTTTCTAGGCTGTTTTTCACAATCTCTCTGATGCTTACCGTTCCAAAACGTAAGTGCGGACTTAAATAGCTGGTATTGTCTGTTGCCGGAAAGTTTCTTTCAGCTTCGTAATTCTCTAGGCTTGCTAAAGAGTAAGACTTAACCTTGATAGAAGATAGGTTCAAATTTAGAGATGCTAAACTTGGGAAAGAAAATTGGATTTTGGATAAATTAGTAAGGTGGCTTTTACTTTTTTTTACCTCACACAAGGTTGAAGAAAAAGCTTTTAACCATTTATTTTTATAAGGAGTATAAATGGTGTAAGGCGTTTTATCATCTTTCAACACATCGTTTTCTTCAAAAATAACTTGGTCTTTAAAGCTAAAAACAGCTATATTGTTAGTTTTGGCTAAAGTGGTAATTTCTTTGTCTCTAGTTATAGCGTACGGCTCGTAATCTTTATTAAAATAAATGTTTTTAACAGGGTGTTCTGTAAAGAGTTGTTGCCAAACGTCTTTTGGTTTACCTTTTAATACCAATAGGCTGCTTCCTATTTTTTTTAATTCAACATTAATTTGCTCCAGTTGTTGATAAATAAAACTAATACGAGCATCATTTTTAGGGAGTTCGTCAATAATATCTGTATCAAAAATAAACAATGGAACAACCTGTTTATTTTCGCTTAAAGCATGAAATAGGGCTGTATTATCTGATAAGCGTAAATCTCTTCTAAACCAAAAAAAAGTAAATTCCATTGTTCTAACTATCTATACGTTCTACTTTCTTTACCCCTTCTACTTTTTTAAGGTTACTAATAAGGTTGTTAAGATGAATGGTGTTTTGAACAAAAACCATAATTGTTCCCTCAAAAATGCCATCATAACTTTCAAACTTTATAGAACGCATATTTACATGTAGCTCATTAGAAACTATTTGAGTTATATTATTTACAATACCTACATTATCGATTCCGATAATTTTTAACCCTGTTAAGAAATCTACTTTTTCTTTTTCTATCCACCTAGCTTTTATTACTCTATAAGCATAATTAGACATTAACTGAACTGAATTTGGACAAGTGGTTTTGTGTATTTTAATTCCTTCGGCAACTGTTATAAAACCAAAAACCTCATCACCAGGAATAGGATTACAGCAATTGGCAAGACTATAATCAATTTTTTCCATATTGTCTCCAATCACCAAAATCTCATCTTTTCTTTCTGATTTTACAGGCTTTTTTCTTTCAAAATAGGTTTTAAGTCTATTAGGAAAAGTTCTTTTCAGCTTTAAAGTTCCGTTTTTAACTTCAAAATCTCGCAAGTGATTAAGCTGAATGGTATTTTTTGCAATTCCGTAATAAAAATCAATGTCAGAAGTTTCTTTAAAATGTTTTTTAAGTTCGTTTAAGCTGATATTTTCTCGTTTTATTCCTAAACGCTTAAACTCTTTATCCAACATAGCTTTACCAATTAACGCAATTTCTTTTTTCTCTTCTTTTAGAGATGATTTTATTTTAGACTTTGCTTTATGGGTTTTTACGAAGTTGAGCCAATCTTCTTTTGGCCGTTGGTTTTTAGAGGTAAGAATTTCTAATTGATCGCCACTTTTTAGAGGAGTACTCAAAGGAACTAATTTGTTATTTACTTTGGCTCCAATACATTGCTCTCCTATTTCGGTATGTATAGAAAAAGCAAAGTCTAACGCACTAGCACCTGAAGGTAAATTTTTCATTTCTCCTTCAGGGGTAAAAACATAAATTTCATCAGAGAATAAATCTAATTTAAAATCATCAACCAAATCTAGAGCGTTGGCATCATTGTTTTCTATCAATTCTCTAATTTGATTTATCCATTTATCAAACTGACTTTCTTCGCTGCCTTCTTTGTATTTCCAATGTGCCGCAAAACCTTTTTCTGCAATTTCGTCCATACGTTTGGTACGTATTTGCACTTCCACCCACTTTCCTGTTGGGCTCATCACAGTAGTGTGTAATGATTCGTAACCATTAGCTTTTGGTGCAGAAATCCAGTCTCTTAATCGCTCAATATTAGGTTGATAAAAATCGGTAACAATAGAGTATACTTGCCAACAATCAGACTTTTCATTTTCTGCTTCAGAGTCAATAATAATTCTAACAGCAAACAGGTCATAAACCTCTTCAAAAGGGATACTTTTATTACTCATTTTCTTCCAAATAGAATAAATGGACTTTGGTCGTCCTTTCATTTCAAACTTGAAACCTTTGGCTTCTAACGCTTTTTTAAGAGGTGCAGAAAAATGATTGATAAACCTTGTTCTAACTTCTTGTGTTTTCTTTAGTTTACTTTGAATTTCTTCAAAAACTTCTGGTTCTTGGCATTTTAAAGATAAATCTTCTAACTCAGATTTAATGGAGTGTAATCCCAATCGGTGTGCTAAAGGAGCGTACAAAAATAAGGTCTCGGATGCTATCTTTAGTTGCTTATCTCTTCGCATGGAGCCAATGGTTCGCATATTATGCAACCTATCAGCTAGTTTTATTAAAATTACCCTTACATCATCAGCAAGGGTAAGTAGTATTTTTTTAAAATTTTCTGCTTGTAAAGAAATATTAGCATCTACTACCCCTGAAATTTTTGTTAGTCCTTCAATAATTTTAGCTTCTTTTTCTCCAAAAAGACTTTTAACATCTTCAATGGTAAGTTCAGTGTCCTCAACCGTATCGTGCAATAAGGCACAAATAATGGAGGTTGCTCCTAGTCCAATTTCTTCAGCACAAATTCGGGCAACCGCTATAGGGTGGAAAATATAAGGTTCTCCGGATTTTCTTCTAACATCTTTGTGAGCTTCATGAGCAACATCAAATGCTTTTCGGATACGCTTTTTAGTAGCGGCATCTTTTTTAGCATGTACAGCAGATTTTACTAACCCTTCAAAGGCAGCTTCAATCTCTTGTTTCTCTTTTTCTAAATCAATTTGCATAGTTGTTTTCAGTTCACAGTTAAGTCAAAAACTTTAGTGTTTAAACCCTTTCTAAAATCGTTGCATACCCTTGTCCGACACCAATACAAAGTGTAACTAATGCATATTTTTTATTTTGTTTGTGCAATTCTATGGCAGCTGTTTGTAATATTCTTGAACCTGTCATTCCTAATGGGTGACCTAAAGCAATTGCTCCTCCGTTGGGGTTAATACGAGGATCATCATCTGCTAAGCCCATTTTACGAGTACATGCTAAACTTTGAGCAGCAAAAGCTTCATTAATTTCAATAACATCCATTTGGTCTAAAGTTAAACCAGCTCTTTTCAATGCTTTTTCGGTCGCATAAACAGGACCTATACCCATAATTCTGGGTTCGACCCCTGCAATTGCACTAGAAACAATTCGTGCCATTGGCTGTAAATTATATTGTTTTGCAGCTTCTTCAGAGGCAATTAACATCGCAGCAGCTCCATCGTTTAGTCCTGAGGCATTTCCAGCTGTAACAGAACCACCTTCTTTACGGAAAGCAGGAGCAAGTTTTCCTAAGATTTCTAAGCTGGTAGTTGGTTTAATAAATTCATCTTGAGTAAAAATGATGGGGTCTTTTTTTCGTTGAGGAATTTCTACTACTACAATTTCTTCTGCTAACCTTCCACTTTGTTGAGCTTTAGTTGCTTTCATCTGACTCCAATAGGCAAACTTATCTTGGTCTTCTCTACTAATTTTATACATATCCACTAAGTTTTCAGCAGTTTGTCCCATTCCATCTGTTCCGTATAATTGTTCCATTTTTGGATTGATGAACCTCCAACCAAAGCTAGAGTCGTACATTTTAGAATCTGTTCCGAATGGTTTAGCAGACTTCGAAATTACATAAGGTCCTCTCGACATATTTTCAACTCCTCCAGAAATGTACAAATCTCCATCACCTATTTTAATTGCTCTGGAAGCATTAATAGCAGCAGCCATCCCTGATGCACATAATCTATTTACAGTTTCTCCACCAACTCTCCAGGGTAAACCTGCTAATAAACCTGCCATTCGGGCAACATTTCGGTTGTCTTCACCTGCTTGATTGGCACATCCAAAAAGCACATCTTCAATTACTTCTTGATTTAATGTAGGATTTCTTTTTACCAATTCATTAATTACTAACGCAGCTAAATCGTCTGTTCTAACTGCAGCTAACGTTCCGCCAAAATTTCCTATTGGCGTTCTGATAGCATCTATAATATAAGCGTCTTTCATTTCTATATTTTTAATTTTTACAAAGGAATATTACCATGTTTCTTTTTGGGTAAAGAAGCTACTTTATTTTCGAGCATTTTAAATGCTTTTATTAGCTTTTCTCTAGTTTGGTCGGGACGAATAACCTCATCTACATAGCCTCTTGCAGCAGCGTTGTAGGGGTTAGCAAACATTTCAGCATATTCTGCTTCTTTTTCTTTTAATTTTTCTTCAGGATTTTCTGCTGCGGCAATTTCTTTTTTAAAGATAATTTCTGCTGCTCCTTTAGCTCCCATCACAGCAATTTCGGCACTTGGCCATGCAAAATTCATGTCAGCACCAATGTGTTTAGAGTTCATTACATCATAAGCACCTCCGTAAGCTTTTCTGGTAATTACAGTAATTCTCGGAACAGTTGCTTCGCAGAAAGCATACAATAATTTTGCTCCATTGGTAATAATTCCATTCCATTCTTGATCGGTACCTGGTAAAAAACCCGGAACATCTTCAAAAACTAATAAGGGAATGTTAAAAGAATCACAAAAACGAACAAAACGAGCTGCTTTTTGAGATGATTTTATGTCCAATACACCAGCTAAAAATGCCGGCTGATTAGCAACAATTCCAATTGATTTTCCAGCTAGACGAGCAAAACCAACTACAATATTTTCTGCAAAATCTTTTTGAATTTCGTAAAAAGTATCCGTATCAACAGTATTGTTAATTACATCTTTAATATCGTAAGGTTGGTTGGGGTTTTCAGGAATAATATCATTCAATGCTAAACGACTTTCATCTGCTGCTTCATAAGGAACTGAAGGAGCATCATCCTCACAGTTTTGAGGCATATAAGAAAGTAAAGTTTTAATTCCATTGATACAAGCTACTTCATTAGCATAAGTTAAATGGGTAACACCTGATTTTATAGAATGAGCAGATGCGCCTCCTAATTCTTCAGAAGTAACTTCTTCGTGTGTAACTGTTTTTACTACATTTGGTCCTGTGACAAACATATATGATGTGTTTTCCACCATCATAATAAAATCTGTTAGAGCCGGAGAGTAAACAGCTCCACCTGCACAAGGTCCCATAATAGCTGATAGTTGAGGAATAACGCCACTTGCCATGGTATTTCTATAAAAAATATCGGCATAACCGGCTAAAGAAACAACACCTTCTTGAATTCTAGCACCTCCCGAATCGTTTAATCCAATTACCGGAGCTCCATTTTTTATTGCTAAATCCATTACTTTACAAATTTTTTCAGCATAAGCTTCAGCTAATGAACCTCCTAAAACGGTGAAATCTTGAGAAAAAACATATACTAATCGCCCATGAATAGTTCCATAACCAGTAACTACTCCATCACCTAGATATTTTTGTTCTGCTAAATCAAAATTGGTAGAACGGTGCATCACAAACATCCCTATTTCTTCAAAAGAACCTTCATCTAATAAAAAATGTATTCTTTCTCTGGCAGTAAGTTTTCTTTTTTTATGTTGAGCAGCAATCCTGTCTTCACCTCCACCTAACTTAGCTTCTTCAATTTTCTTATTTAATAGATCTAGTTTTTCTTTCATAGGATAGTTATTATTTTGAGCAAAAAAATTTGATGTAAAAATAAAAAATCCAAATGAATATATGGAGGGAAATTGTAATTTAGTCCACGAAGAAAAATGTAGTGATACTATGGAAAATCAAGAAAATAATAGAGCAAGTGAAACTGCAACCGACAACAAAGAGTTGAAATTTAGTTTTTTACGTTCGTTTGTATTGCTAATAAAATATCTTAAAGAAGTTATAAATATTAGAGATGGTGTTGATGTAGAAGGTTCAATAGAAGCTATTCGAAATGATATTGATTTTAAAGGGGTAAATATTTGGATTTTAGGAGCTTCGATAGCTATTGCTTCTATTGGATTAAATGTAAATTCAACAGCAGTTATTATTGGAGCTATGCTTATTTCTCCTCTTATGGGACCGATTGTTGGAATTGGCTTGGCAATAGGTATCAATAATTTAAAGATGTTAAAACGATCTTTAAAAAGTTTAGGAACAGCTGTATTGATAAGTGTCGTAGTATCTACCATTTATTTTTTGCTTACTCCTTTTGGAGAAGTTCAATCAGAATTAATAGCTAGAACAAGACCTACTTTATTAGATGTATTAATTGCCGTCTTTGGTGGAATTGCCCTTATTGTTGCTAAAACTAAAAAAGGAACAATTGCCAGTACTATTTATGGTGTTGCTATTGCTACTGCATTGATGCCTCCATTATGTACAGCTGGTTATGGGTTGGCAAATGGAAATTGGAACTTCTTTTTTGGTGCTTTTTATTTGTTTATTATTAACTCGGTATTTATTATTTTAGCTACTTGGCTAATTGTTAAATATTTAAGATTTCCACTTACTTCTTATATTGATAAAGCTAAACAAAAAAAAGTAACTAAGTACATTTGGATTTTTACCATCATTATTATTTTACCCAGTTCTTATACTTTTTGGCAATCTATTCAAGAAAGTATTTTTAAAAGTAGTGCAGAAAATTTCATTGCAGAAAATTTTGAATTTGCAGAAAGTGAAGTGATTAACAAAAAAGTAAATTATACTACTGAAGAAGGAAGCCCTTTGATAGAAGTTTATTTAATAGGGAAGCCTATTTCTGGTGAAACTAAAAAAATGTTGACTAAAAAAATGTTAGCATATAATTTAAAAAATGCCGAGCTGAAGATTTATCAGTCTGAAGATAACTCTAGTGAACTAGCGAACCGACTTACTACTGAGGTGAAGTCTGGCATTATTGAAGAGCTTTACAAGAAAAATCAAGAAACAATTGAAGATAAAGATGAAAAAATAAGATTGTTAGAAAATGAAATTAATAAAATGGGGTTTAACAAAATTCCTTTTACCTCATTATCCAAAGAAGTAAAAATGCAGTATGAAGATGTAATGGGGATGGAAGTGGGAAAAACAGTTTCTACTAATTTTGAGAATAAACAAGACACTTCAATCACTATTTTAGTAAGATGGAATCCTAATATAGATCCTGAAACCAAAAAAGCTAAGAAAAATTCACTTCAAAAATGGCTTAGGGTTAGGTTAGATGATGAAAAACTAAAAGTAGTTAGTTATTAGTTAAAAAAGTTTAACTAAATCTTAACAATATTCTCTCAAAAAAGATTGCTTTTTATTTAAGTGTTAAGCTTACTTTTGCCGACTTTTTACTTCAACCCATAAGTAATTTATTATGATGCTTTTAGAATATTTTAATTTTAAGGAAATTGCTACAGCAACTATGATTCTTTTTGCTGTAATTGACATTGTTGGATCTGTACCAATCATCATTGATTTACGTCAGAAAACTGGACATATTCAATCTGAGAAAGCTAGTTTAGTTTCTTTAATTTTAATGATATTATTTCTTTTTGTTGGAGAATCTATTTTAGGATTAATAGGTATTGATGTAAGTTCCTTTGCTATTGCGGGTTCATTTATTATCTTCTTTTTAGCGCTGGAGATGATTTTAGGTATACGTTTATACAAAGATGAAAATAATGAAGGAAAGAGTACTGCATCTATCGTCCCTATTGCATTTCCATTAATTGCTGGTGCTGGAACAATGACCTCTTTACTTTCTTTAAGAGCTGAATATGCTGTTCAAAACATAATTGTTGCCATAGTGGTAAACATTATTATGGTTTACATTGTTTTAAAATCTTCTAAGTTTATAGAGCGAATTTTAGGTCAAGGAGGAATAAATGTGCTAAGAAAAGTTTTTGGTGTAATTTTACTGGCAATAGCAGTTAAATTATTTAGAAGTAACGCTGGATTGTAAAAATGCCAAAAATTACCATATATACTGATGGAGCAGCCAAAGGAAATCCTGGCAACGGGGGTTATGGTGTGGTAATGATGAGTGGAAAACACAAAAAAGAACTTGCAGAAGGCTTCAGAAACACTACTAATAACAGAATGGAACTTTTGAGTGTTATTGTTGCCTTAGAGTCTATTAAAGTAGAAAAAGCAGAAGTGGAAATTTTTTCTGACTCTAAATATGTTGTGGATGCAGTAGAAAAAGGTTGGGTATTTGGTTGGGAGAAAAAAGGTTTTAAAGGCAAAAAGAATATTGATTTATGGCAACGATTTCTAAAAATCTATCCTAAGCATAATGTAAAATTTCATTGGGTGAAAGGACATGCAGGAAACTTATATAACGAACGTTGTGATGAATTGGCAGTTGCTGCAGCTGAAAGTAAGGAATTATTGGTGGACGAAGGTTATGAGAATGGAAAAGAATAACAAAGAAAGCCACTAATTTTAGTGGCTTTCTTGTTTTATATATTGTATATTATCTTAAATCAATAACATCATAGTTAGCATACTTTGCTTTATCGAAAGTAAAAGTGGCATCAGCAATAGCAACATTTGGTGTAAAAGTTTTAATGGTATAGGTCATGTTAGTTCCATCTTTACCATAAACAACAACTTTAGATATTTCTCCTTTAGCTTTGTTAATGTACAACTCAACTCTATGAAAAGACTTCTCTTCTGGCTTGTTTGGATATAAGTTAATTACATCATTTCCTCCTTCTTCTTTAGCATATTTATATTTAAATCCTTTTTCATACAAAGTAAAAATTGTTGAAGGACTTATAGCATCTTCTTCACTTTCGTCAGGAATTGAATTGATGTGTACTTCTTCAGCATCTTTTAATAAAGTATAAACACTTTTACCATCAGAAAAAACATCTTGCCCTTTTATGGATAAATAATACTTATTGCCTTTTGTTTGTAAACTTCCTGTTTGTTTTTCATCAATACCTTCCGTTTTGTTATGAATATGGTATTCAAATGTGGTTTTGATAGAAGTATATTTTTTAGTTTTTTCGCTTAACTTGTCTAAAATGGCTTTAGCTTTAACATCTTCTTGAGCAAAAATGCCAATAGTTATGGTTAAGCTTAATAATAGTAAGGATAATTTTTTCATCATATTTATATTTAAATTCTTGATTTATTGTGTTTTCTTGATTCAATCAAAGGTAATTAATTTTTATGAGTTTTCACTTTCACCACCTTTCAAAAACTGTTCCAAAGTATTCATATCGGTCATTAATACTTGTCTGGCTTTACTTCCTTCAAAAGGACCGATAATTCCTGCCTCTTCTAATTGATCTATTAATCTTCCTGCACGGTTGTAACCAATTTTCATTTTTCGTTGTAATAACGAAGCCGAACCTTGTTGATGTTGTACAATCATTCTGGCAGCATCATCAAATAAATCATCTTTATCATCACTATCAAAAGTTCCTGAACCACCTGATGATGATTCTCCGACATATTCAGGAAGTGTAAATACCTCAGGATAACCTCTTTGTTCACCAATAAAATCACAAATTCTTTCTACTTCGGGAGTATCAACAAAGGCACATTGCACACGCGTTAAATCATTTCCTTGCGAAATAAGCATATCTCCTCGTCCGATTAATTGATCTGCTCCACTAGAATCTAAAATAGTTCTGGAGTCAATTCCTGAAGTTACTCTAAAAGCAATCCTTCCAGGGAAGTTAGCTTTAATAATACCGGTTATAATATTGGCTGAAGGTCGTTGAGTTGCAATAATTAAATGAATACCAATAGCTCTTGCCAATTGAGCCAAACGAGCAATAGGAGTTTCTACTTCTTTACCAGCTGTCATTATTAAATCAGCAAATTCATCAATAACCAAGACAATGTATGGTAAAAATTGATGTCCATCATTTGGGTTTAATTTTCGGGCAATAAATTTACTGTTGTATTCTACAATATTTCTTACTTGAGCATTTTTAAGTAACTCATAACGGTTATCCATTTCGATACACAACGAATTTAGTGTGTTGATTACTTTCTGATTATCAGTAATAATTGCTTCATCGGTATCGGATAATTTTGCTAGATAATGGCGTTCTATTTTGTTGTAAAGAGTAAGCTCTACTTTTTTAGGATCTACCAAAACAAACTTAAGTTGAGAGGGGTGTTTTTTGTATAATAAAGAAGTTAACACCGCATTTAAACCAACCGACTTTCCTTGTCCGGTAGCACCAGCCATAAGCAAGTGAGGCATTTTAGCTAAATCGAAAACAAAATTTTCGTTGGTAATGGTTTTTCCCATTACTACAGGCAGCTCCATTTTAGCATTTTGAAACTTATCGGAAGCAATTGCCAAGCGCATAGAGACAATCTCAGGGTTTTGGTTAGGCACTTCAATACCAATAGTTCCTTTACCTGGAATTGGAGCAATAATTCTAATGCCTAATGCTGCCAAACTAAGTGCTATATCATCTTCTAAATTTTTAATTTTAGAAATTCTTATGCCAGGAGCAGGAATAATTTCATAAAGTGTAACTGTTGGTCCAATGGTAGCTTTTATGCTCGTAATTTCAATATTGTAATTGGAAAGTGTTTCTAAAATTTTATTTTTATTGGCTTCTAATTCTTCTTTAGTTACTGTTTGTTGACTAGTTCCAAAGTCTTTTAGTAACTCAATGGGAGGCATTTTAAACGATGCTAAATCAAGTGTTGGGTCATATTCGCCAAAATCTTTGGCTTTTTGGTTAAGTTCTTCTTCCGAAAGTGTTTTTTCGTCTGGTTTGGCCTCCTCTACAGAAAATTCTACTTCTCCGTCTTTTTTCTCTTCAGTTTCAGGAATATCTGTTGAAAGTGAAATGCTTTCCGTTTCTTCTTCAGATTTTGGAAGTTCTTCAGGGGCTTTATCTAAAGTAACAGTAGTTTCCTCTTCTTCATTATTTTCTTCCATTTCGTTTAAAGCGGCTTCATGAATCAAGTCTATTTCATCAGAGGGTCTTTCTTCAACGTCTATTGCTTCTTCTTCTAAATCTTCCTCCATCATTTTTTCTAATTGAGGAAGCTTAAACGAAACATTAAAATTAAGTACTATAAATATTAATAATGAAAGGAATAAAAGTAAACCTACACCAACACTGCCAACAATACTGGTAAGCCAAACCGTAGATTGAAATCCAAAAGTTCCTCCTAAAATGGGATAGCTTTTAAAAATATATGCTAATACTACCGAGAACCAAACAATGGTAAATAAGGAATATGCAAAAGCTTTATTAAATGGAACTAGTTTTATTTTAAAAAGTGCTTTAAATCCTACAATAAAAAACAAAAAGCAGAACAAAAAAGAAGCTATTCCGAATGCATTAAAAATAAACTGATGTGCCGCATAAGCACCTAATTTACCTAACCAGTTTTCAGCTTGAATTTCGGGATTATCCCAGTGGTTTATAATTAAATTTTGGTCGGCTTTCCAGGTGAACAGGTAGGATGAAAATGCCAATAATAAAAAGACAGAAAATACCAATAATAACAAGCCTGTAATTTGTGTTAACTTTTCATTTTGCACAATACTTTTAAACTTGTTGCTAATGTTGCTGAAAAAAGAAAGTCGACCAATTTTTCGCTCTTTTTTAGGAGTTGATTTAGGTTCGTTTTTTTCTTTAATATTTTTTTTAAACTGATTAACTGCCATTTTGTTCTTTGCGGTATTAACTAACAAATTTATGCATTAGTAAGGTGTTTACTAACCGAAAGAACGCTAATAAATAACAATTGATTGTGAATAAACATAAAAAAAAGAGGTCTATTGACCCCCTCCCATTTGTTTTTTAAATTCTTCCTCTGTCATGTTTTCGTAATCGGAAGGAATGGTAAATTCTGCATTAGAAATTTTTTCTTCTTTTACTTCTTTTGCTGCAATAGTCATAGTCATACCTTGGTTTTCAATAGTATATTCCATTAAAAAACCTTTTAATCCTTTAAATTGAGCATTGGTTTTTGTTCCTGAAATTTCTTCAGTATAATAAACTATCATTGCTTCCTCTATTTCAGGGTGAGTTATTTCTGCTTTTTTACACGTATATCCTGCAATTTTTTTGGTTCCATCCAAATAGTTAATTTTTAGAGATTCGTCTTCTTTGTCTTCAGAAGTATTTTGCTCCATGGCTATTTTTTGACCCATCATATTCATTAAAATGGTAACTTTTTTCGCTTTATCGTCTGTAATAGTAGTTGTAGAACCCATAGCAGAGTTTTGTTCCATTCTGCTTTTATCTCCTTTAATTTTAAGTGTCATTTCTTTTGGCATCATTGACTCATATTGTTTCATTTCATCTGGCATATCGGTATAAGTAATACCAAAATTTACAGTCCCTTCAAAAGATTTTTGAGCTATTGCACTGAAAGTAATTGTCAAAGTTGCTAAACTGGTTAATAGAATTTTTTTCATCTTAATTGATTTATAAGGTTAATATTTATTTAAAACTATCAAATATTTCAGTCATTTCTTGTTCCATTTCGTCAAAAGTAACAGTTTTGTATTCAGAAGGGATTTCAAAAACTTTATCTTTTACTTTTTCAAACGTTACTTTTTTTGCTTCAAAACGCATACAAATATCGTACTTATCATATTGGTATTCTAACATTACTCCATCTATTGGTGCAAATTGATTACACCAATTAGGGTTTTCTATATTAATATCTTTAGTGTAAAACACGGTAAAAGCATCATTCGTTTTATTTTTTACCGTTACAATGGCTTTTTTACATACATAGCCTAAAATTTCTTTGTATTCATCTACAAATTCTATCTGGTATTCAGGAAGACTTTTAAGAGTGTTGGGAATTTCTTCCCCTGTTAATTTTAAAACATATTTTTTATTAATGAGTTTTACTAACTGAAAAAATTCGTTTGTTGCTTGGTCGCACACAAATTCTGTTTTAAAGGTTCCCATCCCGGCAGAAACGGTAGTAATATATTTGTTGTCTTTAAAATACATTCTCATTTCTTTAGGCATAAAGTCTAACATAAAATTGGTTTTATCCATTTTAGGATAAGTTACTTTGTACTCTATAACGCCTTCGGATTTGTCTGAAACACTATCTTTACAAGAAGAAAGAATAATTACACCAAAAAGAAGCAAATAAAAATGTATTTTAAGCATACTAAAAACTCTGTGTGTTTTTAATTCTTTTTCGTGATGAATAAAGATTAAAAAAAAGCATATTATATAATTCGTAACAACAAATATATCAATATTTTTGTTTTCTAATTGTTAAAGGGGTTAATTTATACCTAATTTCCCTATAATTTATAAAATTTCTACTTAGAAATTATAAGTAGAAATACTTAAAACATAGTTATATGAAAGCCATTAAAATCATTAAAAATCGCTCTGATATTGGTGCCGGAACAAGAGGTTCTGACATGGGTATAGATGCTATTGAAATTGCAGCTATTAATGCTGGAAATGATTATTTTAACAACTATGATTATGTTGAAATTGAAAGTGAAAATGAGGTTGTTTATGAAAAACAACAAACACCTTATGCTAAAAGAATTGGAAAAGTATTGAAAGTCTGCAAACGTTTGAGTAAAGCGGTTAAGGAAACGATTGAAGAAAACTATTTTCCTTTAGTACTTTCCGGAGATCATTCTTCGGCATTAGGAACTATTAGCGGTTTAAAATGTGCTTATTCCGATAAACGTATTGGTGTGGTTTGGATAGATGCTCATGGCGACTTACATTCTCCATATACTACTCCGTCAGGTAATATTCATGGAATGCCTTTGGCTGCTGCTTTGGCAGATGATAATTTAGACAGAAAAGTAAATGAAGTTAAGGAAGAAACTCATGAGAATTGGGAAGGCATGAAAAATATTGGTGGAATTTCTCCAAAAGTATTGCATGAAGATGTGGTGTTTTTTGGTGTGAGAGATACGGAAGAGCCAGAAGATTATTGTATGTCGAAAAATGGCATGAAAAATTACAAAGTAGAAGAAGTTAGGTTTAGAGGTTTGGAAGTATGTGTTAAAGAGGCGTTGGAGAAACTTAAAAATTGCGATTACATTTATATTTCTTTTGATGTGGATTCAATGGATTGCGATTTAATTTCTAAAGGAACTGGGACCCCTGTTTCTAAAGGTTTTGACCAATATGAAGTAAAAAATATTATCAACGAGTTGATAGAAAGTAACAAGGTAATTTGCCTAGAAATAGTTGAAGTAAACCCTACGTTAGATAACAAAGGAAACGTAATGGCAGAAACTGCATTTGAAGTGTTGAATGAGGTTACCAAAAATATTGAAGCCAAATTATCAATGTGAGAGTTTGATAATGTGGGAATGCAAAAACTTGGTGCATTCGTGGAAAAATAAATAAAAATGGAAGAATTAATTATACAAGCAGTAGAAAAAGGAATGGCGTCAATTTATGGTGCTGAAGTAGATGTAAATACTATTCAACCTCAAAAAACCAGAAAAGAATTTGATGGCGATTTAACAGTGGTGGTTTTTCCTTTTACCAAAATATCTAAAAAATCTCCTGAGCAAACGGCTGAAGATTTAGGTAAGTATTTAGTAGATAATGTTCCTCAAATCACCAATTTTAACGTAGTAAAAGGCTTTTTAAACCTTAGCATTTCTGGTGATTATTGGCTTGGTGAACTCAATGCTATTGCTCAAAATAAAACATTCGGACAAGCAGCCCCATCAGGTAAAACCTATATGGTAGAATATGCTTCACCAAATACCAACAAACCTCTACATTTAGGACATTTAAGAAATATTTTTTTAGGATTTTCTGTAGCTGAAATTTTAAAAGCTAACGGACACGAAGTGTTTAAAACCCAAATTATTAATGATAGAGGCATACATATTTGTAAAAGTATGTTGGCTTGGCAAAAGTTTGGAAATGGAGAAACTCCTCAATCTTTAGGAATAAAAGGCGACCATTTGGTTGGGAAGTATTATGTGGAGTTTGATAAAGAATTGAAGAGACAAGCTTATGATTTAGCGAGAGAAGCAATTACAAAGTATGATGAAACAGAAAGCTTTAATAGTCTGCCTCGAATAGAATATTTAAAATCAGAAGCTTCCAAAGAACTTTCACTTATTATGGTTATGACTTCTGATCAAAGAAATGTAGATGTTATAGCAGACTGTTATAAAGCAGCAACTGAAATCATGATTGAAGCTCAAGAAATGCTCAAGAAATGGGAAAATGGAGATAAAGAGGTGGTAGATTTATGGAAAAAAATGAATGGCTGGGTATATGAAGGTTTTGATGTTACTTACCAAACCATGGGTGTTGATTTTGATGAAATTTATTATGAATCCGACACTTACATTTTAGGTAAAGATGTGGTAGAAAAAGGCTTAGCAGAAGGACATTTTTATAAAAAAGAAGATGGTTCTATTTGGTGCGATTTAAGTGTCGAAAAAATGGATGATAAGCTTTTGTTAAGAGCTGATGGGACTTCTGTTTACATGACGCAAGATATTGGAACAGCTATAGAACGTTATAAAAATCATCCTAACTTAAATGGCATCATTTATACGGTTGGAAACGAACAAAATCATCATTTTAAGGTATTGTTTGCCATCCTAAAAAAATTAGGGTATCAATGGGCAGATGAGTGTCATCATTTATCTTATGGGATGATAGAGTTGCCTGATGGCAAAATGAAATCTAGAGAAGGAACGGTTGTAGATGCTGATGATTTAATGGCAGAAATTGTAAATGATGCTAAACTAATGACTCAAGAACGTGGGCATTTAGATGGATTAAGCAATGCTGAAAAAGACGAATTATACGCTCAAATTGGTTTAGGTGGATTAAAATATTATTTGCTTAAAGTAGATGCTAAAAAAGGTATGGTGTTTAATCCGGAAGAATCTATTGATTTGAATGGTAATACTGCTCCTTTTATACAATACGCTCATGCCAGAATACAATCGTTATTGAGAAAAGCAAATGAGTTAAATTATAGTACTTCTTACACTGATGCCGAACTAAACGAAGAAGAAATTACTTTAGTAAAACTATTAAAAGACTTTCCTATAGTAATTAAAGAAGCCGGAGAAAATATTAGTCCGGCAACCTTAAGTAATTATATTTATGAGTTGGTAAAAACCTTCAATCACTTTTATCAAAACGTACCAATTTTGCGTGAAGAAGATAAAAACAAGTTAGCCATGAGATTAGTATTGTCTCAAAGTGTAGCAAATGTTATCGCTTCAGGTATGAAACTGCTTGGAATAAGTGTTCCTAACAAAATGTAAGTAAAACAAGCTTTTTAAGCCAACACGTTTTCTCTGTAAATAGTTTGAGTTCTATCCGGACCAACCGAAACAATAGTTATTGGCACATTTAATTCTTGCTCTAAATACTCAATATAAGCTGTTAATTCTTGTGGAACATCATTTATTGAGGCTAACTTAGTCAAGTCTTTTTTCCAACCTTTTAATGCAGTATAAATAGGTTTTACTTCTTTAGAAACAATATCATAAGGCATATAGTCTATTTTTTCTCCATCTATTTCGTAATGCGTACAAACCTTAATCGTGTCAAAGTCGCTTAAAACATCAGCTTTCATCATAATTAATTCGGTAACCCCATTAATCATAATTGCATATTTTAAAGCAGGTAAGTCAACCCAGCCGCACCTTCTTGGTCTTCCGGTTGTAGAACCAAATTCATTTCCAGCTTTTCTTATGCTTTCACCCACTTCATCATGAAGTTCTGTAGGGAAAGGACCACTACCAACTCTTGTACAATAAGCTTTAAAAATTCCAAAAACTCTACCTACTTTATTTGGTGCAATACCTAAGCCTGTACAAGTTCCTGCGGTAGTTGTATTTGATGAGGTAACAAAAGGGTATGAACCAAAATCAATGTCTAACATGGTTCCCTGAGCACCTTCTGCTAAAATAGATTTATTGTCATTAATAGCATGGTTTAAGAAATGTTCGCTATCTATAACTGTTAGGTTTTTAATGGTTTCAATTCCTTTAAAAAAGTCTTCTTCCAAAACACTTAAGTCATAGCCGTAATCGTAAAACTTCAAAAGGTCTTTATGCTTAGCTACTAGATGGTTATATTTTTCTTTAAAATTAGTTTCGAAGATATCTCCAACTCTTAATCCATTTCTACCCGTCTTATCCATATAGGTAGGTCCAATTCCTTTCAATGTAGAACCTATCTTCTCTTTACCTTTTGCAGCCTCAGAAGCAGCATCTAGCAAACGATGTGTTGGAAGAATTAAGTGTGCTTTTTTAGAAACAAATAGTTGTTTATTCATATCAACACCCATTTTAATAAGGGCATCAATTTCTCTTTTTAAAATTACTGGGTCTATTACAACACCATTACCAACAATGTTATTTACACCTTTGTGAAAAATTCCTGAAGGAATGGTGTGCAAAACATGTTTAATTCCATCAAACTCTAAGGTATGACCAGCATTTGGACCACCTTGAAAACGGGCAATTACATCATATTTTGGTGTTAATACATCTACAATTTTACCCTTACCTTCGTCTCCCCATTGGAGTCCTAACAATACATCTACTTTCATGTGTTTATTTTTATTGCTTTTTATCTGTTACATGTAACTCTCTTTATAATCATTCTCCTGTGTGAGAAATTTTTACTCATGACCGTTTCATTTGTTTTATGTTGAATATTAATTTATTGGTTGTTTTATTTTAAGAATAGTTTCTTTTGCTTCTTTAATATTTTCGGCAATGTTAAACACATTGTTTAGTTTAGTAATTACCAATAATTGGTTTATTTTTTTCGGAATATTTACTATAAACACTTCTCCGTTTCTATTTCTTGTTTGGGTAAGAATTGAAATAAAAACACCCAATCCTGAACTGTTCATATAGTCCATCTTAGCTAAATCTAAAATAATAAAATTTAAACCTTCGTTATAATAAAAATCTAATTCCGAAAGTAACTCTTCGGCTTGTTGTTTATTATTCAAACTACCCGAAAGCGAGATAAGAAGTAACTCTTGTTCTTTTTTTATTTCAAAGGAAAAGTTCATTTTTTTTCATTTTTAACTCCATAAAAATTAAGTGAATGATGTAAAATTTTTACATCAAACATTTCTTGAAGTGTATTTTTAATAGTTTGAATTCTTGGGTCACAAAACTCTATTACTTCGCCATTACTTAAAATAATATGGTCGTGTTGTTTAGAGCCATGAGATTTTTCATATTGAGCAATATTATTGCCAAATTGATGCTTTCTGACTAGATTAGCAGCTAATAATAATTCTATGGTATTATAAAGCGTAGCTCTACTAACTCTGTATTTTTTGTTTTTCATGGAAAGATATAACTCTTCCACATCAAAATGATCATTATTTGCGTAAATTTCTTGGAGTATGGCGAAACGCTCCGGAGTTTTTCTATGCTTATGTTCCTCCAGGTAATTGGTAAAAATTTGTTTTACTTTTTGTTGAGTTTCTTCAGTTGAGCTCATGCCAAATTATTAAGTAGTAAAATTAACCAATTTAACTTATTCTTAAAGAAAAATATGTTGAAAGATATTAAGAATTGATAAGTTTCGTTTAAAACTTCCTACTTTAGTGGTAAAAATTAATAGAAACATGAACGGAACAATTCATCACATAGAAATCTATGTGTCAGATTTAGAAAAAACAAAGCTTTTTTGGGAGTGGTTGTTAACTTCAAAATTTTCTTACACAAAGTTTCAGGAATGGCAACATGGCATAAGTTTTAAATTTAAAGATACGTATATTGTTTTTGTTCAAACAGAAGATAATTATTTAGATGTTGTTTATCATAGAAAAAGAACAGGATTAAATCATTTGGCTTTTCATTGCGATTCAAAAGTATTTGTAGATAAGTTAACAGTAGAACTGAAAGAAAAAGATGTTACTATTTTGTATGCTGACAAATACCCTCATGCAGAAGATTATTATGCTGTGTTTTTTGAAGATCCGGATAGGATTAAAGTTGAAGTTGTTTGTTCAAGGTAATTTATCTCAGCTAACTAAATCTTTTTTAACCAATTTTTGGTTTAGACTATCTTTAAGCTGAGTAAATTTTTGCAGATACTCTTTTTTAACCGGGTCGGCTGGTGGTGTTTCTTCTTTTAAATGATTTACCTGACTACCATGTTTCCAAAATCTATAACATACGTGAGGCCCTGTTGCTAAACCTGTGCTACCAACATAACCAATAACATCACCTTGTTTAACTCTTTGTCCGGTTTTAGCATTTCTTTTACTCATGTGTAAGTACTGAGTGGTATAAGTGCTGTTGTGCTTAATTTTTACATAATTACCATTGTATTTTTTATAGGCAGACTCTACAACTACACCATCGCCTGTTGCTAAAATAGGAGTTCCTGTTGGAGCAGCATAATCTGTTCCTAAGTGTGGTTTGTTAACTTTTTGTACAGGGTGAAACCTTCTCATAGTAAAACCTGAAGTTAATCTGCCGTACTCTAATGGAGATTTTAAAAAGGCTCTTTTTAAACTATTTCCTTCAGCATCAAAATAATTGGTGATGCCATCTTGTTTAAATCGGTATGCATAATAATCTCTTCCGTAATGGTTAAAATTAGCTGCCAATACTTTTCCTATTCCAATAAATTTATCATCTACATATCGTTCTTCATACACTACATTAAAATGATCTCCTTTTTGTATGCTGTAAAAATCGATTGTCCAAGCGTAAACATTTGCCATTTCTATAGCTAAAATAGGACTTGCTTCTTGTTCTACTAATGTTTGGTATAAGGATGAGTTAATAGTGCCTTCAATTTGTTTTATTTTAGTGGTAACTTCTTTTTGTCCTCTATAAATGGAAATAGAATCGCGCATATCAAAAACAACATACTCTGTTTCGTTGGGTTCGTAAATAAAACATTGAGCTTTCCCTAACGAATCTTTACTGCAAAGTATGGTGTATTTTTTACCGGAGGCAATTTTTCTTACATCAAAAATATCTCTTGACATTTTTGCCAACATATCAATGTCTGTATAAGGAATATGGTATTTTAGAAGAATATTGGCTAAAAATTGGTTGGGTTGGATAACATCTTTATAAACAGCAAAAGAATCTATTTCAAAACCATACTCAACAATCGGTTCTTTCTTTTCTTCTTCAATAATTTGTGCTATTTCTTTTTCATCAACATTGTTTTTATTTCCTTGATATTGACTAAAAAACAAGCTGACAGCAGCTACAACTATAATAAGTATGGGTAGAAATTTCTTCATATTGCAAACAAAAATACCATTAAGATACGAATCTCAATGGTATTTGTTTGCCTGTTTTAAACAAATTAATGTTGAATGTCGAAAAAAACTTTTTATTTTTTCGCTATAGATAATGGGTGAGCTAATCCTTCAGCATTGGTTAATTCTGCTTTTACTGCTCCAATTAAAATTTTTGCTTCTATCATTAATGGAATTTTATTTCCGTCATTAGATACCCAAAAACTTACATCTTCTTCTTTGTCGAATATTCTACCTTTTTGTGTTACGGGGTGGAATTTAAGTGCATTGTAGTAAGTTTTTCCAACTTTAACTTTATCTTCTCCCATGTATCTAATTTTTAATGGCCAAACTTCTTCATCTACAAAGGTCCAGATGGTAAAAACATCGCCTTTTTTTGCTTTACTATAATCTAAAGTTCTGGCATAAAAGAAAGAAGAAAGCATATCTTGAATTCCTTCAGGAGTTTCATAAACTTCTCCCTTGTGGGTTTCTACCATTTTTTTAGTTTGTGAAAATTGGTATTTCTGTTTTTTCTTATACCCTCCTTCGTTAATATCCCTAACAAACATCCAAGGGAAAACGCCTTCAACATCCAAAAAAGTTTCGTAACGGTCTCTTACTTTAAAAACCCAATCGAAAGCTCCTACCGTTTTACCTGTACCAACTATATGATAGATTTCTCTGTTAGCAATTTTCTTATCTAGTTTATTCACTTCAATTTTGGCTGTACCGGCATTTACAAATCCGTAGTGTAATCTAAATTCTAGTTTTTCGCCATCTTTAAAAGCTTTATGGTCAATGGTTCTTAGTTTACTGTTGCCATCGGTGTTTATGGTAGGAAGGTCGTTTTGTTGGTACGCTGAAAAAGACAATACCAACATAGCAGCAACTATTCCTAATCCTATTTTTGTGGTTCTTAAATTTTTCATAACATAAAAAGTTTTAGTGCGGTGGTTCTATTACAAAACTTATGCCACAGCACTTTATTGTGTTTACTACGGCACTTTTTTAGGAAAAGTTAATTGGGTTGATTAATCTATTACAAAGCATAGTATTTAGATTTACTTAAATTAACCTAACTTCGCCACATGAATGAACTCAACCTTTTTTTAGAAAAACTTGCTGAAAGTTATACTAACAATTCTTTTGTAAAAACTACATTAAGTAAACCGGCTTACAAAAGTGATGGATTATTGAATGTTTATATTCGCTTAGTAAGCATTAAAAACGAGCTTGTTTTTTCTTTTACCTACCATTATCAAACTAACGACCAAGTTAAAAACTATACTTTAGAAGAAACCAATGCCGAGTTAATGGAATTGCTTACTAACAAGTTTAAAATTGCTCGATTATTTACACTTAAAGAGGATGTTGTGCTTCAGTTTTCTAAAAAAGGTAAGGGAAGTTTAAAAACCTTACCCCCTAGTTTTGAAAACAAACCACCCGAAACACATGATGTTCCTAAGAAAAAAAGAGCAGCCTTGGGTAAATACTTAAACGTTTTAGGAATTGCAGATGAAAATGGTCAGGTGTTTCCTAAAATGGCAGGCAAGTTCAAGCAAATTAATAAATACCTCGAAATAGTAGAAAATTTACTAAAAGACAACCAATTTAATGAACCTATTCGCATAGTTGATATGGGTTCTGGTAAAGGATATTTGACTTTTGCGTTGTATGATTTTATGAAAAATCAACTTAAGCTTAATGTAGAGATTAAAGGCATAGAAATACGACAAGAATTGGTTGATTTTTGTAACGATGCAGCAGAAAAATGCGGCTTTGAGCAATTATCTTTTGAAAAGAGTACGATACAAGATTTAAAAGAAGATAAAATTGATATTTTAATCGCCCTTCATGCTTGTGATACAGCTACAGATGATGCTATTTTTAAAGGTGTTTCTGCTAAAGCGGCTTTAATAATTTGTGCACCATGTTGCCACAAAGAACTCAGACAAGCTTCTAAAGGGAAAGAAATTGCCAATCCTTTGTTAAAACATGGCATTTTTAAAGAAAGACAATATGAAATGATTACCGATGCCATGCGTGCATTAATCATGGAAAAACAACAGTATAATACCAAAATTTTTGAGTTTATTTCTAACGAACATACTCGTAAAAACATCATGTTAGTCGCTTCAAAATCAAACAAAAAACCTATGGTTGATAAGATTGATGAAGAAATTAATACCATTAAAAAGGAATTTAATATCGACCAACATTATTTAGAAAGTCTTTTAGATTAATAGTTTTCAAGGTTAACTCATCGTTAATTTTTTGTAATTCTAAGTCTCATTTCTTGTTTTGTGCTTAATTTCATAGATATTTGCTAAAAATTGAGGAAGCTTATTTCATTAAGATGAAAAAATATTTCGACAGAGAGCTAAGTTGGTTATCATTTAATTATAGAGTACTACAAGAAGCTATTAACCCTTACGAACCTTTAATGGAGCGTTTAAAGTTTTTAGCTATTTATTCTGCTAATTTGGATGAGTTTTATAAGGTAAGGGTAGCTTCATTAAAAAATATTCTAAAAATTGAGAAAAAGCAAGGTCTTGAACCAAATCCTTACATCAAAAAACTGCTCAAAAAAATAAAAAAAACTGTTTTTGAACAACAAGCAGAGTTTAATCACATTTTTAACACTAAAATTTTACCTCAATTAGAAGAAGAGAATATCTTTTTAATAAATCAAAAGCAGATAAATGAAGAACAGAAAGCTTTTTTGAAAAACTTTTTCGACAACGACATTCTGCCGTTATTAAAAATTAAAGAAGTTAGTGAAACCACTTCTGTATTTGTTAAAAACAAAGGCTTGTATTTAGCAATTGATGTCATTAATAAAAAAATCTTAGAGCACAATTATTTCATTGTTAATGTGCCTATTAGAAAGACTCAACGTTTTATTAGATTGTCTAATGATGAAAATAAAGAAATTATCATTCAGCTTTCTGATGTAATGCGTTTGTTTTTACCTCAGCATTTTCCGGATTATGATTGGGTAAAGTGTTATGAAATTAATTTAACTCGTGATGCTGAGCTTTATTTAGAAGAAGAAATAGCCGAAACTATTCAAGAAAAAATATCAGCAAGTTTATATAAAAGAAAAGTGGGAGCACCGTCTAGGTTTTTATATGACGAACGTATGCCAAAGGAGCTTCAAAAAATACTCAGAAAAAATATTGGGTTACAAAAAGGAGAGTCTATTCCTGGAGGAAGGTACCATAATTTTAATGATTTTTTTGCTTTTCCAATGCCTAACAAGCCTGATTTATTTTATCCTGTTTTTGATGTATTGCAACACCCTGAATTAGAGAAAAGTGAATCTTATTTTAATGCAATTTCTAAGAAGGATTTTATTCTTCATTTTCCATATCAGAATTATTGTTACATCACCAATTTTCTGGAAGAAGCAGCTGAAGACGAAAAAGTAGAAGAAATTAGTATTACACTTTATCGAGTAGCCAAACATTCTAAGGTTTGTCAAGCACTAATAAAAGCTGCCGAAAAGGGTAAAAAAGTAATGGTTTTTAGTGAAGTAAAAGCTCGGTTTGATGAAGAATTAAATTTACATTGGGCAGACAAAATGAAGGAAGCCGGAGTAGATGTTCATTATAGTTTTGAAGAACTAAAAGTTCATTCAAAAATATTTTTAATTACCCGAAAAGAGGGAAACAAAAAGGCAAAATATGCTTATTTTGGAACGGGAAATTTTAATGAAGATACTTCTAGAATTTATTGTGACCATGCCTTGCTTACCAAAAATCCTCAGCTCACCAACGAATTAAGCAAGGTGTTTCATTTTTTGATAAACAGACAAAAAGAAACAATAAGGTTTAAACATTTGTTAGTTGCTCCTTTTAATATGCGAGAGCAATTTAATAAGATGATTGACAATGAAATCAGTAATGCCAAAAAAGGCTTAAAAGCACAAATGATTCTGAAAATGAACAGCTTGGAAGACCGACAAATGATAGATAAATTATATGAAGCTAGCAATGCGGGGGTAAAAATTAATATTATTGTTCGAGGTATTTGTTGTTTAATTCCGGGGGTTAAGGATATGAGTAAAAACATAACGGTAATTAGTATTATTGACCGTTATTTAGAGCATGGAAGAATTTATTGGTTTTATAATGGCGGCAACGAAAAACTATTTTTAGCCTCAGCTGATTGGATGAAACGTAACCTTACTTACCGAGTAGAAGTTGGTTTTCCTATTTATGACAAACGATTGGCTATGGAGATTAAAAAACTACTTTCACTTCAACTAAAAGACTCTATAAAAGCCCGAAAACTGAATAAAACACAAAGTAATCCCTACAAAAAATCTACTGCTCAGAAAAGAATTAGAGCTCAATTTGATTATTATGAATACCTAAAAAATAAGGCTGAGAGTTAAGTTTATTGAAATGATTTATCCCAATCTTTCCAAACAGGTTCATAATTATTATCTGAAATAAGCGTTGCAATTTGTTCTGCACTTCGTTCATCTGAAATTTCAAATTGTTCTAACGATTCCGGTTCAACACTGTATCCTCCTGGATTTGTTTTTGATTCGGCACTCATGCTAGTAACCCCAAGTTTGATAATATTATTACGAAATATTTCTGATTCACGTGTTGAAACAGAAATTTCAACATCTTCATTAAAAAGACGGTAAGCACAGATTAATTGAACCAATTCTCTATCAGTAATGGTTTTTTCTGGAACTACAATTCCTTCTGCCGGACGAATTCGTGGAAACGAAAGGGAATACTTGGTTTGCCAATATGTTTTTTGCAAATAATCTAAATGTAAGGCACAAAAAAAGGAATCTGTTCGCCAATCTTCTAAACCCAATAATACTCCTAAGCCAATTTTATGAATGCCTGCATTTCCAATCCTTTCGGGGGTTTCTATTCGGTAATAAAAATTTGATTTTTTTCCTTTTGGATGATATTCTTTGTATTTATCTTGATGATAGGTTTCTTGATAAACCAAAACGGCATAAACTCCCGATTGCTGTAATTCTTCGTATTCATTTTGATCTAATGGTTGAACTTCTATCGAAATGTTTGCAAAATGTGGTTTTATAATTTCAATGGCGTTTTTAAAATAATCTACATGAACAGTATGATTGGCTTCACCTGTCACAAGTAAAATATGATTAAACCCACTTTTTTTTATTTTCGTAATTTCTCTTAAAATTTCATCAGCAGATAATGTTTTACGTTTTATTTTGTTATCAAAACTAAATCCACAATACGTGCATATATTGTTACATTCATTGCTTAAATACATTGGAACAAAAAGTTGTATGGTTTTTCCGAAACGCTTTTGCGTAAGTTGATGACTCAACTGAGCCATTTGTTCCAGATAAGGAGCAGCTGCAGGAGAAATTAGTGCTTTAAAATCTTCCAATGTTCTTCGCTTAGCTGAAAGGGCTTTTTCCACATCTAGTGAAGTTTTATTGTAGATGGTAGCTTTTGCTTCTTCCCAATTTTGTGAATCATATATTTCTTTAAAACTCATATTTTGCTATCTAATTTTATCTTAATCTAAAAAAGAAATCAACGGGCTACTTGCTGAAGCATTGTTTTTTATACCTCCAAGTTTTGCTTCATATCCCATTCTTCCTGCTTCTACTGCTATTTTAAACGCTTTTGCCATTTCTGCCGGATTTCCCGCTACTGCTATGGCTGTGTTTACTAAAACAGCATCAGCACCAAGTTCCATTGCTTTTGCAGCATCTGAAGGAGCTCCAATTCCTGCATCAACAATTACAGGAACTTTACTTTGTTCTATGATAATTTCTAAAAAATCAATAGTTCTCAATCCTTTATTAGTCCCTATCGGAGAACCTAGTGGCATAACTGCTGCTGTCCCTACTTCCTCTAATCGTTTACATAAAACAGGATCGGCATGAATATAAGGTAACACAATAAAGCCCAATTTCACCAACTCTTCAGTGGCTTTTAATGTTTCAATTGGGTCAGGCATTAAATATTTAGGGTCAGGATGAATTTCTAATTTTAACCAATTTGTTTCTAAGGCTTCGCGAGAAAGTTGAGCCGCAAATACTGCTTCTTTCGCATTACGGGCACCAGAAGTATTGGGTAATAAATTAATATGGGAGTGATTTAAGTGTGATAGTAGAGTGTCTGTATCTGTTTCTAAATCTATTCGTTTTAGTGCAACAGTTACTAATTCTGAACCAGAAGCTAATACCGCTTCTTCCATCAGTTTTGTTGAACCAAATTTCCCTGTTCCTAAAAACAATCGGGATTGAAATTCTTTATTTGCTATAATTAATTTGTCCATCTAATAATAAATTAAAGTTTTGTATCCATTCTTTTTTTTGAGGATAATGTGTAATTGAACCTGAAACAGCAACACCATCAACACCTGTGTTCATAACGCCTTTCACATCATCCATTTGTATTCCTCCAATAGCATAAATTGGGATATAAATTTCTCTTTTTGTAAGTTCATGCATTATAGTTTCATAACCTTTTAAGCCTAAAATTGGACTTAAAATTTCTTTTGTTGTAGTAAAATGAAATGGCCCTAAACCAATATAACTGCATTTTTCATCTACTCTTTTTAAAACATCTTCTATACTATTTGCTGTTCCTCCTATAATTTTATCTTCTCCTAAAATAGTTTTTGCTTCTGCTACAGACATATCTTTTAGACCAAGGTGAACCCCATCTGCATCAACATTTTTAGCTACTTTAACGGAATCATTTATTATAAATGTAGCTTGATGTTTTGAGCAATTATTTTTTACCTGTTGAGCTACCTTAAATAGTTCTTTTTCACCTACATTTTTAAAACGTAACTGTATCCATTTACAACCTGCATCAAGTACCTGTTGAATATTCTCTATTTGTTCTTCAGCTGTAGCTCCTTGTGATATGTATTGTAATTTACTAAACATGATGAACTCCTAATAAATATGGGTTACTCGCTAAAAATTGTTCCACATATTTTTTTGCATGATGACAAGCAGTTGTTAAATCAGTTTCTTTGGCAAGGTTAGCTACAATTGCAGCAGATAATACACATCCTGAACCGTGTTTTGGGTAGATATTGTTTTTCTCTGTTGGAACTATTTTTTTTATTTTATCTTGTATAAATAAATAATCTACCCCCGGTTCTTCTTTATTGTGCCCTCCTTTTAGTAATACATTACAATATTTCGATAATGTTTTTGCAGCTTCTATAGGATTTGTTATTCCCGTTAAAAACTTAATTTCATCGATATTTGGTGTAATTAGGTATATTTTTTTTAGTGTCTCAATTAACTGTTCGTTGTTTATTGTTTTATGAAACTCAAATCCAGCACTCGCTTTTATTATTGGATCCCAAACAATTTGTGAAGTAGAAATGGAATTGACGACACCTTCTAATGTCTCCAAATCTTTTATTAATCCTATTTTAACACTCTTCCATTGAAATCTTCTTTGAAGTGTTGAAACTTGGTTTAAAATTTCCGTTGTTTCGAGCCATTTCACATCATTAAATTCTACATCATTTTGAAAAGTGATGGCACTCAATGCTCCCATTCCACAAACCTTATTTACTTCAAATGTTTTTATATCTGCAAGAATACCAGCTCCTCCGCTTGGGTCGAAGCCGGCAATACTTAATGCACCAATTCGCTCTTCAACCATTTTTCTTTTATTTGTTTAAATTTTTCAACAGGATTGTCACTTTTCCATATAGTTCCGAGCAAAGCAATTCCGGAAAAACCTATTGCTTTAATTGTATTTATTTTGTCTTCATCAATTCCTCCTAGTGCAATGATTTTATCTTTTTTGTTTTTCAATACGTTGCTTACTTCTTTTAAATTTAACTGACTTTTATATCCTGCTTTAGAGATACTATCGAAAACAGGAGAAAGAAAAGCATAATCATATTTTTCTTTACAATTTTCTAGTTCTTTTAATGAATGAAATTTAAAATATTCTTTATGAAGTACAATTTTGCTGTGATATTTAACAGAAATTTGTTGTTTAAATTCTGCTATTTGGTCACTAGAAAAATTAGGTTTATAAATATGAAAACTTTCTAACCCTTGCTCAAATAATTGATGAATGATTGAATATTCGCCTTTTATTTGTGTTGGGTTAGAGATTACAATAATCATAATTATAAGTAAACTTTGTTTCCTTTTTCTTTAAACTCTTGTGATTTTTCTTCCATTCCTTTTTTCAATGCTTCTTCTTCTGAAGTTTCTATGCTTGCTGCATAGTCTCTAACATCTTGTGTAATTTTCATTGAACAAAAATGTGGACCGCACATCGAACAAAAATGAGCCACTTTTGCACCGTCAGCAGGTAATGTTTCATCGTGAAATTCTCTTGCTGTATCTGGGTCGAGAGAAAGGTTAAATTGATCTTCCCATCGGAACTCAAAACGTGCTTTACTTAGTGCATTATCTCTATATTGTGAACCAGGATGTCCTTTGGCAAGGTCTGCAGCATGAGCAGCAATTTTATAGGTTATTACTCCGTCTTTCACATCTTTTTTATTTGGTAATCCTAAATGTTCTTTTGGAGTAACATAACAAAGCATTGCTGTTCCGTACCAACCAATCATTGCAGCTCCTATTGCTGAAGTAATATGGTCATAACCCGGAGCAATATCGGTGGTTAATGGTCCTAAGGTATAAAATGGAGCTTCATTACAATACTCTAATTGCTTTTCCATGTTTTCCTTAATCATGTGCATTGGAACATGCCCGGGTCCTTCATTCATTACTTGAACATCGTGTTTCCATGCAATTTTATTCAGTTCACCTTGTGTTTTCAATTCAGCAAATTGCGCTTCGTCATTTGCATCTGCAATACTTCCCGGACGTAATCCATCTCCTAATGAAAATGAAACGTCATATGCTTTCATGATTTCACAAATTTCTTCAAAATGGGTATAAAGAAAGTTTTCTTTGTGATGTGCTAAACACCATTTCGCCATGATGGAACCTCCTCTTGATACAATTCCTGTTACTCGTTTTGCCGTAAGCGGAACATAACGTAATAAAACTGCTGCATGAATTGTAAAGTAATCTACACCTTGTTCTGCTTGTTCAATAAGTGTATCTCGGAATATTTCCCAAGTTAAGTCTTCAGCTTTTCCATCTACTTTTTCAAGTGCTTGATAAATTGGGACTGTTCCAACAGGTACCGGACAATTACGGATAATCCATTCGCGTGTTTCGTGAATATTTTTTCCTGTAGATAAGTCCATCAAGGTATCTCCTCCCCAACGACAGCTCCAAACGGCTTTTTCTACTTCTTCTTCTATGCTTGAGGTTACCACACTATTACCAATATTTGTATTGATTTTTACCAAAAAATTTCTACCAATAATCATTGGTTCACTTTCTGGATGATTAATATTAGCAGGAATAATTGCACGACCACTTGCTACTTCATCTCTAACAAATTCCGGAGTAATCAATCCTTTTGGTGTATTTGCTCCAAAACTGTTTCCTTTATGTTGTTTTGTTAAAGTTCCGTATTGTTCTTTTAGTTGTTGATTTAATCGCTCTATTTGTTGATTTTCACGAATGGCAATGTATTCCATTTCTGGAGTAATTATTCCTTTCTTTGCATAATGTAATTGAGTAACATTTTTGCCAAATTTTGCTTTTAATGGTTTATTAAAATGTTCAAAACGTAAGTAATCAAGTGTTTTATCAGCCATTCGCTCTCTACAATATTCTGAACTAAATTCAGGGAGTTGTTCTACATCTCCTCTTTTCAAAATCCATTCTTCACGTAAGCGAGGCAATCCTTTTTTTAAATCAATGGTATAATTGGGGTCGGTATATGGTCCACTTGTATCATAAACAGCAATTGGAAAATTTTCTTCTATTTTTCCGGTAGAAAGTTTAGTTGGAGAAAGTGTAATTTCTCTCATTGCTACTTTAATATTGTGCAGTTTTCCTGGAACATATATTTTTCTTGAGCCAGTTAAAGGTTCTTTTGAAATTACATTTTGTGTGGGGGTTTGTTCTTTCTTCATAATTTTAGTTTTAAGTTTTTTATCCGCCTTGAGTTGCTTTGATAATGAGTACTTCATCGTTTTGATTTAAGAAATGATTTTTCCAATTGTTTTTCTGAATAACATTTCTATTTACAGCAACAGCAATTCCTTTTTGATTTTCAAACATTACATCATCAAGCAATTGTTGAACAGTAGATTGTTCAGCTAAGATTTTAATTTGATTATTGAGTTTGATTTGCATTCCTAAATTTTTTAACAATATAGCTTTAGGAATATTCTCGACAAAGAGAGAAGTTTCTTTTTCCTACGGCAGCGTTATCTGCATCAGGTATTGAGGGTATAATCTCAGTCTGCCAATTGGTGGACACCCCTAAAGTTTCACAAATGTACTAAATAAAAAAATGAGAGTAAAGTAATTTTTTTAAGTAATCAAGATACTGGATATATTTTTCTTAATTCTTCAAAAACATTTGCAACAGCAGGACATATTTCTGTGTTTTTTAAAGATAAATCTAAAATTTGATAAAATCTTTTTCGGTTAGTATGTGGATATTCTCTACAAGCTGCTGGTCGGCTTTCGTAAACCATGCAGTAGTTTTCATAATCTAAAAATGGGCAAGGAGCAGTATTCAGCACATAATCACCTACTTCATCTAAATGTAAATATTGAGCTACAAAAGCTGAAGGCTTTATTTTTAGGTGTTTTGCCAGTCTGTCAATGTCTCTATCATAAAAAATAGGACTAGTGGTTTTACAACAATTAGCACACTGCAGACAGTCTATTTTATCAAAAGCATTATTGTGAGCTTCGTGTGTATTATCATCTAAATTTTTTGGTTTGCTTTTTTTAAGCTTTTTAACCAATAGTTGATTGTCTTTCTTATGCTTTTCGGCTCCTTCAAGTTTTAATTTCAGACTATTATTCATGCTGCAAAAGTAGTGAAATTACTCTTTTACAAATTTTAATGTTTTTGTGATAGTATCATTATTTAATTGTATAAAATAAATTCCTGATGAGAAATTACTTATGTCTAAAACTGTTTGTAAGTTAGCATTAGACGTTAAAATAATTTTACCCGTTACATCTGTAATAACTATATTCGTATTTCCATTGGGAATACCTTTAATATTAAGCTGGTTATTAGCTGGATTTGGATAAAGCACCACATCAATAAAATTATTTAATTCCTCCACACCTATTATGGTAGAGTTCATACAGATTTCTAATCCCCAACTATCTAAACTTCCTCCATCCCAATTGAAAACATCTTCAATAGTAAGGGTCCATGTTCCTTGTGGGTTCTCACCATTAAAACCAGCTAAAACATCTTGAGGTTGGTAAGTTCCACCTCCAACTGGAGGACAAGGTAATGCTCCCGGTGTCGCGGCATCATCAAAATTCACATCAAAATCATTTTCGCTATCACAAATTTCTTCCCATAGTGTTACAATTGTTCCTTGTGGACTTTCTAACGTAACAATTAAATCTGCTATCCATGTGTGTGTTCCTATTAAATCAATAACATTTACATCATTTATTGTTCCTGAGTTAGTAACATTTAATGTTGATGTTACAATTGCAGTAGTACTAGGAATTGTGACAGGAACATTTGTACTCATAACTGTTATGCAGTTACTTGTTGTAAAGGAGTTACTTGAAGAAAAATTTCCTGAACCACATTGGTTGCTTGGTCTTACTCTCCAATAGTATTCCGTATCAGCAGCAAGGGTTGATGAAGTATAAGTTGCAGTGGTTAGTCCTGTAGCATTATCAACTATGTTAGTAAAAGCAGCGTCTGTGGCGATATCAATATCATAAGTTGCAGCATTAGGATTTGCTTGCCATGTAAATGTATAAGGTCCGGAAACATTAACAGCTCCATTTGTCGGACTTAGTAAATTAATAGATGTAAAATTGTTGGAGTAAACATTTAAATTAATATTCGTTGATTGAGTTGCTGAGGTTGCTGTTCCTGTAATGGTAATAGTGTGCGAACCAACCATTGCGGCTGTTATTCCTGAAACTTGAACAGTTACATTTGTTCCATTTGCCTGAGCGGTTGAAGGAGTAAAGCTTACTGTTGTTCCCGCAGGATTTCCTGAAGCAGAAAACGTGGTAACATCATTAAATCCTAAAAAAGTATTATATGTAAAAATATAGGTTGATGTTCCTGGAGCACAAATATCATTACTAGTAGCACCAGGTGCAAAATTCATTACAAATTCTGATGCCTGAATAGTAAAATTAGTAGAGTTTAATGCATAAAATATGTTTCCAGCACCTCTTACCATTACTCTAGCATTGGTGGTTGCACTTCCTGTTGGCACGGTAACATTAGCTGAACCATTATTAGGAACTCCTGTTGCTAAAGTAATTGGATAAGTGTATCCACCATCTTGAGATAAGAAAATATCTACATTTGGTGTGTTTACAGCTCCTGTATTTGTTCCGGCAACATTCCATGTAACCGTTTCTGTGCTACCTTCATTCCATGTAACAGCCGTATTTTGTGAAGTAACTGTAAAAGGACCTGAATTGCCATCAACAGTAACTACCATTTGATCTATTTTGTTTTGCCCACCTCCTGAAAGATTATCTCTTACAGTAAGTGAAAAATTCATAGTTCTTCCTACATTGGAAACAGTCTCCCATTGGGTAGTTAAATTACCAGCTACTACGCTTGAAAGTTGTGGCATGTATCTGTTTGGAGAAGTGGTGGGTGCCATAGATCGGAAAGCTGGACTTCCGGTACTTGTTGCACTTACACTTGTTTGAGAATTAAACCCAACATCTCCTTGCTCCCAACAAAACGAAAGCGAATCTACATCAGGATCAGAGCCGCTTCCTTCTAAAATAAAAGCAGTTCCTTTTGGAATAGTGTAGTCTGCCCCAGCATTGGCTGTAGGAGCTGTATTTACCATTGGTGTAGAAGTATAACAACTTTTTGAAGCTACATTAGTAGTAACTTGTTGGATATTGAAAAAGTGAAAATAGTCATCACTATGAGGCTGAACATCTGAAGCTCCGGTAATTCCTGCATACCCCATAATAGAAGAACCACTTCCAGGCTCCATTTGAGCTCCCGTCCCTTCGCTTCCATTCATTGTCCATGAGTGATTGGCACCAAATTGATGTCCAAATTCATGTGCTACATAGTCTACATCAAAATTATCTCCTTGAGGAACAGAATGCGAACTATAACCACTTCCTTTTTGATTGTTTACACAAACACAACCAATACAACCCGCATTTCCATTGTTAGAGCCTTGGTGTAATAGATGTCCTACATGATAATTTGCTTCTTGAATTACACTGCTTAATGTAGATTGTAATTGGCTATTTAAATTATTGGTATAGGGATCTGTTGAAGAATTGGTAAATACCACATCATCGTTATTGGCTACCAACTGCATGGTAATACCAAAATCTGTTTCGTAAACACCATTAACTCTTGTCATAGTAGCATTTATAGCTGCCATAGCTAATACTTTTGTTCCTCCATGCCAAACGGTGTATTCTCCTGAAGCGGAAACTGCAGTTAAAAAAGTTCTTAATGTTTGATCGTTTGCATCCTTATTGTTGGATTGCTTAATTTTTTTCATATCTAGAGCAATGTCATCCGTTAAACATTCAAAAGTATGTTGAGTTACTTCCTCTGTTTTTCTCGAGTACACGGCATAAGAGGTTAAATCAGTAGAATATGGTTCAATAAAAACACTTTTTCTATCTAATCTGAAAAGCATACTGCTTAAGCCTTTTTGTGGTGAAAAACTAAACCTGATGGTAGAAGCTGTTGTTGTACTTTTTCCAAAAAAAGATTTAATTTCCGGATACTTTGCAGCTAAATCTGGATGAAAGATAGACGCATCAAATACTTCAAAGTTTTCTATTGTTCCATTTCCTGTAGGAAAACCTAAAATAAGGGTTGATGTGTTTTGAGAAAATCTTTTCGGAGCTTGGTTTAATAAATTTTGTAAGGTAGCAATATCCAACTGATAAACATCAAAATTTATTGGAAGGCTTGATGTATTTATTTTATTATTTACGCCCACTTTGGTTGTTTTAGTCCATAAATTAGCATGTTGTTGAGCATTAACTGAAACTACTGTTCCTAATAAAAGTAAAGAGAAAAAAGTAGTTTTAAAAATGTTTGTTTTTTGCATAAGGCAGCAGATTAAAATTAATTAAGCTATAAAGTTAATCTAAAAGTGAGCAAGAAACAATATTATTTAATGGGGTAGTATTGAAATCCTATTTTTTTAATTAGGAAAAGAGGTGTTAAAACTAAAAAAACCCAACAAACTGTTTTTCAATTTATTGGGTTTTAAAAGTTGTCCGACTAGGGCTCGAACCTAGACTCTTCTGGACCAAAACCAGACGTGTTGCCAGTTACACCATCGGACAATTGGACGGCAAAAGTAATAATTTTTTTTACTTGTACAAATTTTTTTACAGTCATTAATTTAGAGTATTTTTTATTCTTTTGTTATCATGTCATATACTTCTTTATAACTTTTAACAATCATTAACTGTAAATATTATTCATCATTAGACAAGAATTTCATATTTTCGTGAACTTAAATAATATGGAATAACATGGAATATAAAAAACTGAATAATATTATAGGATGGATAATTTGGGCAATTGCTTCATTTGTATATCTATCAACCATAGAACCAACAACAAGTTTTTGGGACTGTGGTGAGTTTATCGCTGCTGCTTATAATTTAGAAGTTGGTCACCCACCGGGAGCACCCTTATTTATGCTAATAGGTAGATTTTTCACTATGTTTACAACTCCTGAAAATGCAGCTTATGCTATTAATATGTTGTCAGCTCTTTCAAGTTCATTTACTATACTGTTTTTGTTTTGGTCTATTACTGCATTAGTAAAAAAATTAGTAGTAAAGACAGGAGAAGTGGACAAACCTGCTATGTTAACTATTTTTGGTAGTGCTGTGGTTGGTTCTTTAGCTTATACTTTTTCAGATTCATTTTGGTTTTCAGCAACAGAAGCAGAGGTTTACGCTCTTTCCTCATTATTTACGGCAGTTGTTTTTTGGGCTATTCTTAAATGGGAAGCCGTTTATACAGAAAAACATAGTGTAAGATGGATAGTTTTAATTGCTTATTTAATAGGTCTTTCTATAGGGGTCCATTTATTGAACTTATTGGCGATACCAGCTATGGTTTTCGTTTATTATTTTAAAACCAGAGAATTAACTTTTAAAAATTTAGCGATTGCTTTTGGTATTTCAATCCTAATTTTAGGAACGATACAATCTTTAATAATTCCAGGAACTGTTAAAGTAGGCTTCATGTTTGAGCTATTATTTGTAAATACATTTAATTTACCTTTTAACTCCGGGTTGTTATTTTACATAGCTATTTTAGCGGCTCTTTCTGTTTTAGGGTTATATTATACACACAAAAAAGGCAAACAAGTATGGAACACTATTATTCTTTGTGTTACGGTTTTATTAATAGGGTTTTCTACTTATTCTATAATAATGATAAGATCGGCTGCAAACCCACCAATGGATGAAAATAATCCTGAAAATGCATTTACTTTGCTATCTTATTTAAATAGAGAGCAGTATGGTTCAATGCCTCTTTTATACGGACAATATTTTAATACGCCATTAGATGCGAAAGAACCTTTTGTTCAAGATAAGCCACAGTATTTCCAAGATAAAGCTAAAGGAAAGTATATTTTAATAAATAAAGATCAAAAAACAAAACCTAATTATGATGAGAAACTTTCTGGATTTTTTCCTAGAATGTGGAGTTCACAAGCCCATCATGTAAGAACCTATAAAGAATGGTCAGATTTTAAAGGGAAGAAAATGCGTGCAAGCAATGGTGAAACCATAAATATTCCAACTTTTGGAGAAAACCTTAAATTCTTTTTTTCATACCAACTTAATCATTTATACTTCAGATATTTTATGTGGAATTTTGTTGGAAGACAAAATGATGTTCAGGGACATGGAGAAATAACTAATGGTAATTGGATTAGTGGAATTAAGTTTATTGATGAAATGAGATTAGGAAATCAAGATAAACTGCCTTCTTCAATTAATGATAATCCGGCAAACAACACCTATTTTTTCCTTCCATTACTTTTAGGATTGTTAGGTATGATTTATCAATACAAAAAAGATAAAAAAGGATTCCTTGTATTACTTTTATTGTTTTTCTTTACAGGGGTAGCAATTATTATTAATCAAAATCAGTCAGTTCAGCCAAGAGAAAGAGATTATGCTTACGTAGGATCTTTTTATACTTTTGCTATTTGGATGGCTTTAGGAGTTTATGCTTTGTGTGATATTTTAAGTAAAAAAATGAGCAGAGTTGCAAGTGCTGGTTTGGCAACTACAATTTGTTTATTGGGAGCTCCTGTTTTAATGGCCAGTCAAAATTGGGACGATCATGATCGTTCAAAAAGATATACTGCAAGAGATTTTGCTAAAAATTACTTGAATTCTTGTGCACCAAATGCTATATTATTTACTAATGGTGATAATGATACTTTCCCACTTTGGTATGTACAAGATGTTGAAAGATATAGAACCGATGTGAGAGTAGTTAATTTGAGTTTATTGAATACCGATTGGTACATAGAACAAATGCGAAGAAAAGCATGGGATTCTGATGGAATACCACAAATGCTTCCTGAGTATAAGATTAGAAATAATAATAACGATTATGTTTACATTTACGATAGAGGAATAGAGGGCTATACAGATGTTGATGACATTATTAAGTTTGTTACAGATGATACCCCTAAATCTAAAATAACAGGAAATGATAATAAGCAAATTGATTATATTCCAACAAAAAACTTAAAGGTATCTGTTGATAAAGATAAAGTATTGGCAAACGGAACAGTTTCCAAAGACAGAGCTGATAGAGTTGTTGATAATATTGAGTGGACATTGAGCGGTAATGGAATCTATAAAAAAGACCTTATTATTTTAGATATTTTAGCTGCTAATAATTGGGATAGACCCATTTATTTTGCCATTACTACGGGTGATGATGCTTATTTGGGATTAACAGATTATTTCCAAATAGAAGGGTTGGCGTATAGATTAGTACCTTATAAGGCACAAAGCTATGATGGACAAACTGGAGAAGTGAATACTGACATCATGTATGAGAACCTAATGACTAAATTTGCGTGGGGAGGGATGGACAAAGAAAATTTATTTATGGATGAGAATAATAAAAGAATGTGCATGAACTTCCGTAATAATTTTGCACGTTTGGCAGGAGAGCTTATTAGACAAGATAAAAAAGAGCAAGCAGTACAAGTATTAGATAAATGTTTGGAAGTACTACCTGAACACAATGTTCCTTATAATCAATTTATGGTTTCTATTGCAGAGCACTATTATAGACTAAAGGAAAATGATAAAGCGAATGATATAGTTAAAACACTAATAAATCAATACCACGAGGAATTAATATATTATACCTCGCTAAAAGGTTCGTTTAGAAAAAATGTAGAAAGAGAAGAAGGGTTTTCTAAATACATTTTAGGTCAATTAATTATGCTTTCTAAAGATAGGTATCCGGAATCAGGATTGGCAGATGAAATGAAAACGGAATTTGAATCTATTTTATTAATGCTTAATGGAAATAGATAACAAAAGGCTTTATTAATGAAACGATGAAAGCACTTATTGATAGGTATAAAAAAATTAGAAAAAAGGAGCTATTTAAACAGAAGTTTAAAAGCAACTATGCCTTTGTTGGGGTTGGCAATCATTCTATCAATAATCTTTATCCGGTTCTTAATTACTTAAATGTTAATTTAAAATATATTATAGTTAAAAATGAAGATACTGTTGAAATGGTTAAGCACCATTTTACAAATTCATTGGTTAGTACTGATTTAGAAAAAATTCTGAATGATAGTGATATAAATGGAGTTTTCGTTTCAATTACGCCATCGGTTCATTTTCAGGTGGCTAAGAAAGTTATTGCGGCTAACAAAAACTTGTTTATTGAAAAACCACCATGTTTGACGCTTAGTGAATTAAACGAACTTATAACACTTGAAGATAAACACAAAAAAACTGTTTTAGTGGGGGTACAGCGAAGATATTCGCCTGTCTATAATATCTTACAAAACAAAGTTAAAAACGCTGGCTATTATACTTTAAAATTTAAAACAGGGGCTTATCCTGAAGGGGATGAATTAATTGATTTATTTATTCACCCGTTAGATGCTTTATTTTATTTGTTTGGTGATGGTAATATAACTTATGCTAACAAAGTTACTGGTAATGGTGTTGTAACCTATTTAGCTCAAATAAAACATGAAAATGGTATTGTAGGAAGTATAGAATTTTCGACAGATTATTCGTGGAATGAGGCAATAGATACCTTAATTATTAATACTCCAAAAGGTGAATATATTACAGAAAATACAACTAAACTGAGTTTTAAAAATAAACCAAAAGTGTTTATGAACATTCCTATAGAAAAAATAAAAAGATTTAATAGTCAAATTACTACGCTATATCTTCAAAACAGCTTTTTGCCTGTAAAAGAACACAATCAACTTTATTCTGCGGGCTACTTTAATGAATTATCAAGCTTTTTAATGTGTAGTGAAAAAAGTGAAAATACGCTAAATAAATCCACATTAAGGGATTTACTTCCTACATTTAAAGCCATTGAAAAGTTAAGAACAGCTTAGGGGTTAAGCATATTTTCCTTCCATTTCTTCCATGTATTGTTTGTAGGTTTTTTTCTTATCGGCTTCCCATTGATATTTACCAAACATTTTTCCTGTAATGGCTTTTCCAAAATATTTTTCAAACATACGGTGTAACACTATATCGTATTTTCTATGGAAGTTTACCCAACAACCGTTACAATTATGTTGATAGTGTTTTTGTGTTTTTTTAGTGGCTTCGTCATTTAAAATATCATCTAACGAACGTTCAAACAAGTTGCCAATTTTAACTCCTAAATTCTGACAAAGAGGAACATCTCCATTTGGCAAAACACATAAAGAATCAATTATACTATTACATGACATTTTTAAATCGCCTTTTCTCCATTCATCATAAAGCACTAAAAAGTCGAAATTCTCTTTAAATTCTTTTACAATAGGTGGTATTTTCTCTTTAAAATTATCGTCTTTTAAGTCAGTATAAATAGGTTTTTCAATTACTTCTTTAACATCTAAACTTCTGTCTCCATCATCATAATTAGCTACCATTTCTTTTTTAGCTGTTTTGGTAGCAATTCCTGTTTCGTGGGCTTTATCATCGGTATCAAAGAAATCCATGTCGTTATAAACACCAATACGCATATCAACTCCTTCTCTTTTACATACTTCAGCAACATGTTTCATATCATCAAAATTGTTGTATGGAGAAAGTGTAAACATAGTAGAAATAGGCACTACATCTTTTAATTCCTGAATAACTCTTATTACTCTTTCATACCCATCTTTACCTCTCATGTGTTGATACGTTTCTTTATCGCCATCTAAAGAAATATATAATCTTTTTGGTGGGAATTTTTTTACCGCTTCAATTAAATTCTCTGGTTTTAAACAGTTTGAAAGCAAATCGAAATTAGGATGATTTTTAGTAAACCATTCCATTATTTGTAATGCTTCCGGATGTAATAAAAACTCACCACCTTCTAAACCAATAGCAGTATCTTTTGATATGGCTTTGCTTTTCATTATTTCTTTAATTTTTTCAAAAGAAAGGTATTTTACGGGTCTTTTTGCCCAGATATTACAATGCTTACATCTTGAGTCGCACAAGTCTGTAGCGTAAATCATTAATGTTGCTAACTTTCTATTACCTAAGTTAGATTTATTATTAGCAAATTTTTTTGCTCTGCTTACATAGTCTTTGAGTCCGTACATTTGAAAAAAATATAAATTGAATTCAAAGTTAACAATTTGTTTTGACAATTTAGAATTGCTCTAAATTAAGAATAATAAACTATTCATCTAAGTAGCATTAAAGAGCCTCTAAAAGATTCTTTTTTAATCACTCCGCAATTATCAACCTCAATTGATATTAAATAAAAATAGGTGCCTTCTGGAACTTCGGAACCCGAAGTAGTCCTTCCATTCCAACCATCATTTGTAATAGATTCGTAAATTAACATTCCCCATCGGTTAAATATTTTTACATCAATGGAAATATATTGCTCAATATTTAACCTAAATAAATCATTAAATTGGTCATTGTTAGGTGTAAATACATTAGGTATTTGTATTGTATCTATAGCTAATTGGTTAACTTGTAAATTAACGGTAACAACACTATCACATCCATTTTGAGATATTAGAGTATCCTGATAAGTACCTTCTTCAAACCTTAAAATTCCATTTATAATAGCACTGTCTCCTTCACATATCTCCATAAATTGATTGGTTTGGTATAATGATACAACTTGTAAATTAAGAATCACAAAACTATCGCAACCGTTAATTGTTTGTAAAGAATCTGTATAAGTTCCTCCAATACTATGGTAAGCACCTCCAATAAAAATACTATCTCCTTGACATATTTCCACATTAATATTATTATTATAATTAGCATTAACTATAAGGGTAGTAATGTTTATACTGTCACATCCTAAGGCGGACTGAGCAGAATCTGTATAGATTCCTGAAGCATTTTGATAATTACCCTGTATTAAAACGCTATCTCCTTGACAAATATGGACGGTTTGAGAATTTTGTATATTTGGTTGAACTTGTAAGTTCAATTCAAAGATACTATCACACCCTAGAGAAGTCTGCAATGAATCATAAAAAACCCCCGAAATAGTGTGATAATTATTAGCAAATAAAATACTATCTCCTTGACAAATTTGTTGAGATTGAGCCATTAAATAGGATGGATTCACTACTAGGTTGGTAACTAAAACACTATCGCAACCATTACTTGTTTGCAAAGAATCTGTATAAGTTCCCGATGCATTTTGGTAAGCACCTCCAATAAAAATACTATCCCCTTGACATATTTCCACATTATTACTATGATTATAATTGGTATCCACTACAAGCGTAGTTATGTTTATACTATCACACCCTAAAGTGGATTGAGAGGTATCAGAATAAATACCGGAAGTATTTTGATAATTACCCTGTATTAAAACGCTATCTCCTTGACAAATATGGACGGTTTGAGAATTTTGTATATTTGGTTGAACCTGTAAGTTCAATTCGAAAACACTATCACAGCCCAAAGCAGTTTGCAAAGAATCATAATAAACTCCTGAACTAGTGTAATAATTATTAGCAAATAAAACACTATCCCCTTGACAAATTTGTTGAGATTGAGTTATTAAATAAGATGGGTTCACAATTAAGTTAGCAACTATAATACTATCGCAACCATTAATTGTTTGCAAAGAATCTGTATAAGTTCCTGATGCATTTTGATAAGTTCCACCAATAAAAATACTATCTCCTTGACATATTTCTACATTATTACTATTACTATAGATGGGATAAATGGTTATCGGCAAAGTAAAAGAATCTGTACAGTTGGAACTATTAGTAACAACAAGAGTTACTTGATAAACTCCGGAAGATAAGTAGGTGTGAGTTGGATTTTGAGTGCCTACCAAAGAATCTCCATCTCCAAAATACCATGTTAAAGAAGTTATAGGGTTTCCAAAAGTGTTAGTAGAATCATAAAAATTTATCATTGAATTTACACACCCTGAATTATTGGAAAATCCAAAAGAAACATTGGGACAACAAATAGTAGAGGTACTAAATTCAAAAACATTTTGTAATCCTGGATAATTAACTTGTCCATTAACAATTGCATTAGAAAAAGTAACACTATTATTAGCAGCAACAATATCGTAAGATGCTAACGTGTCTATACAAAGAGATATAGTATCGGGGCATGAATTAATGGTGAATGTTCCAAAAACATTATTATTAGCATTGTTAACTATGTTAAAGGTTAAAGAGTCGCACCCCAAACAAGCATCATTATTAGATACATAAAATTCCACTAAACCACTTCCATTATTGGTTGATGTAGCTTCAATAAACTTAATCTCTCCAAGCATCACATTATATAGGGAAGAAACAGAACTTGCAGATGTACTTGTCCATCCTATAGAAGAATTACAACTTCCAGTTGAAGTGTTATTATATACCCATGATTCTAAAATATTTAAAGTAATAGAAGTAATTCCAAATTTGGGGAATGAAAAATACTTAAATTTAGCATTTGGTGAGGGTAGGCCCATCACTAAAGTATCGTAAAATGTAGTATTGCAAGTATTGGTTGTAATAAGAATTTTATTGAAAGGAGCGTCTCCACCGTTGTGAGGACTACAAGGTTGCCAGGCTACAAAACCTTGAATATTTTGAGGGGTGTTAAAGGTAAAGTTCCAAGGAGCAGTCGTTGCTGAGCCATTATTTAAATAAGTAGCATCAGAAATACTTGCGGGAGAAATATGGGTAACAGCAGTAGCTCCGGCAACAGTGGTAGGAATTGCTGAAAGACCTGAATTATCTATACATTTTGTACTTGTAGAACCATAAAATGTTCCCACTATTCCTGTTGGAGTAATCAAATTTTGACCAAAGAGATTTGTTGTCAAAAAACAAAAGTTTAATACAGCTATTATCTTTATTTTAAATACAAGTATTTTCACTATTAGTAACTTCTAAAATTAGCAAAACAACTCCAAATATAGATAAATATCTATAATAAATACATTTTATCTACTTCATCAACCTCAACGCTTCTTTTTTACTAAATGGACTTAACGCTGTCTTTTCGGCAAAAGCTATCACCCATTCAGGGTTTGTTCTGCTATATTCTCGTAATATCCACCCAATAGCTTTATTTATAAAGAACTCTTTATTTCCTAGTAAAGCATTTATAGTATTGCTAAGCAATTTAGTATCTATTTCTTTTTTGTATTTTAATTGAAATAATAAGGCACAACGTTGCAACCACATATTACCAGATTTCAACCATTTAGTTACATAAATTGTTTTTTGTTCAGGGAATTTTTTAAAATAAGCTCCCATTAGTTTAGTAGCAATAAAATCTACAGTGTCCCACCAAGATTGGTTAACAACCATAAATTCATAAAGCTCAATATCAGATTTTTCAACTTGTTTAGTATATTTAAAAGCCAATTCTTGAGCAAAATACAAACATTCTCGCTGGGGTTGCTTCCATAATTCCGTAACTATAGCTTTTAATTCCTTTTTATCTGGAAGCATTTCTTTAGCTAAAAAAGCTTGTTGCAAAACTCTTCTTTCTGTTGTTTTTATACCAAAAAATGGAAACTGATTTCGCATATATGCAGATTGCTCTAATGCAATTTTATTATTTGCATTTAGCTTAAATTCTTTTATAAGTGTGATAATGTATGGGTGCATATAAATAAAGATTGAATGATCAAAAATATTCTTTTTATCAATACAATTTTATAAAGATTTCAAAATGCTACTGTTTATAACTCATAAGAATTGTGTAACTTTTTTCGTTGAATTACCCCTAACATTGTAATTGATATAAACTAATTGCCATGACTTTAAAAAAACAATCAATTATAGCTATTTTATGTGTAGGAGTGCTTTTTTCCTGTGTTCCGGCTAGAAAGTATGAAGAATTAAAATCTAAACAAACCGCTTGTTTGGAAGAAAATAGTGCTTTAAAAGCTCAAAATCAGGATTTAGAAGAGAAAAATAAAGAATTGTTAGCTTCTGTTGATAAGATGCGTAAGGAAAAAGATGCTTTAGAAAATGATATTAAAGTTTTAGAAAAGTCATTAGACCAAATGACGACTAATTATGACAATGTAAACAAAACATACCAATTATTGTTAGATAAAAACAACGAGCTGTTAGCAGGAAACAAATCTGCAACAGAGCAACTAATGAAACAATTGCAAAAGACACAAGAAGAATTACAAGCTCAGGAAGATGCGTTAAGAGCTTTAGAAGGAACTTTGCAGGCTAAACAAGCTAAATTAGAACAACTTACGGTAGATTTAGAAGCTCGTGAAAAACGTGTTAACGAATTAGAAGCGATGATTAGTAGGCAGGATTCGTTAGTAAATGCACTTAAAAATAAAGTGAAAGAAGCATTATTAGGTTTTGAAAATAACGGACTTACCATTGAACAAAAAAATGGAAAAGTGTATGTTTCTTTAGATGAAAGTTTATTATTTGCTTCAGGTAGTTATACTGTTGGCGAAAGAGGTGTAGATGCTTTGAAAAAATTAGCTAAGGTATTAGAACAAAACCAAGACATTAATATTTTGGTAGAAGGACATACGGATAATGTACCTTTAAAAGGTTCGGGAGATATTAAAGATAATTGGGATTTGAGTGTGAAAAGAGCTACATCGGTAGTTAAAATTATAACTACTAACAGCAATGTAAATCCTAAAAGATTAACTGCTGCCGGAAGAAGTGAATATTTACCTCTAGATACTTCTAATAGTGCTGAAGGAAGGAAGAAGAATAGAAGAATTGAAGTTATTCTTACTCCAAAATTAGATGAATTGTTTGAGTTGCTTGAAGCAAATTAAACTTTTTTAGTTATTTCCAAACCTAACAGGCTTCAAAAACTTGTTAGGTTTGCTTTTTTAATGCTGCTTTGTTTTTATTTGCCAATTGTCCGCATGCTGCATCAATATCCTTTCCTCTACTTCTTCTCACATTTACAATTAGGTGATATCTGTCTTCTAAAAATCGGGCAAACTCATCTGTTTTTTTTGCATCTGCTTTTTGAAAATCAGCATCATCAATAGGGTTGTATTCTATAATATTAATTTTACACGGAACTACTTTACAGAATTCGGCTAATTCTCTAGCATCTTCTAAACTATCATTAAAATCTTTAAAAATAATGTATTCAAAAGTTACTCTTGTGCCAGTTCTTTCATGAAAATATATTAATGCTTCTTTTAGAATTGCTAATGAGTTTTGCTCATTAATAGGCATTATTTTACTTCTTTTTTCATCATTGGCAGCATGTAGCGATAATGCCAAATTGAACTTTACTTCATCATCACCTAATTTTTTTATCATTTTGGCAATACCGGCAGTAGAAACAGTAATACGTTTGGGAGACATTCCTAACCCTTCGTTACTAGTAATTTTTTCTATGGAATCTAATACATTTCTATAATTTAATAAAGGTTCTCCCATACCCATATATACAATGTTAGTAAGCGGAGTGTTGTATTTTTCTTCAGCTTGTTTTTTAATTAATGCTACTTGGTCAAAAATTTCATCCGCATCAATATTTCTTAGTCTGTCTAATTTACCTGTAGCACAAAAAGCACATGTCAAACTGCATCCTACTTGAGAAGAAATACAAGCAGTCATTCTTTTAGGTGTGGGAATTAAAACGCCTTCAACAATGTTTCCATCATGCAATTTAAACGCATTTTTGATGGTTCTATCGGAACTTATTTGTTCTTCGCTGGTAGTAATGGCATTAATAACGAAGTTATCTTGTAATAACTGTCTTATAGGAAAAGAAAGATTGGTCATTTCATTAAAAGAAACAGAATGTTTTTTCCACAACCATTCGTAAACTTGTTTAGCTCTAAATGCTTGTTCACCATGCGTTTTAAAGAATTCAATTATTTCTTCTTTAGAAAAATGTCGTATGTTTTGTTTTTTTGTCATAAGGACAGCAAAGTTAATTTAATTAATTGATGCAGTTTTAAATAAGCTAAAAACATTATTTTTGAAATCCTTTATTATCTCTATAAATGAATAACCAACTGCTTCATAATATAGCCATTACCTGCCTTCCGAATATAGGAGCCATAACTGCCAAAAAACTTATTGCCTATTGTGGAAGTACCGAAAAGGTGTTTTCTGAGAAAAAAACGACATTAGAAAAAATTCCCGGTATTGGTAAAATGAATGCACAGCATATTTTTAGCAATAAAAAAGAAGCATTAGGAATGGCTGAAAAAGAACTAAAGCTTATTGAAAAAAATAAGATAATTCCCATTTTCTTTTTAGACAAAACTTATCCTAAAAGACTTACTCATTGTGAAGATAGTCCTATTGTACTTTACACTAAAGGCAATATGAATTTGAATGCTGAAAAAGTAATTAGCGTTGTAGGTACAAGAAACGCTACCGATTACGGTAAAGAATTTTGTGAGAAATTGATTGCTGATTTAGCTCCTCACCAACCGTTAATTGTAAGTGGTTTAGCTTTTGGAATTGACATTTGTGCACACAAAACAGCTATGCAATATCAACTTCCTACTGTTGCAGCATTAGCTCATGGGTTGGATAGAGTTTACCCCAATCAACATGGAATTATTGCTAAACAAATGCAAGAAAATGGAGGCATTATTTCTGAGTTTACAAATGAAACTAATCCAGATAGAGAAAATTTTCCAAAAAGAAACAGAATAGTGGCTGGAATGTCTGATTTAACGATAGTGGTAGAGTCTAGTAAAAAAGGAGGATCTTTAATTACTGCTGATTTAGCCAATCAATATAACCGAGATGTTTTTGCTTTACCCGGCAGACTAAATGATGAATATTCTGAAGGATGTAACTGGCTGATAAAAACCAATAAAGCGGCTTTAATACAATCAGCTAAAGATATTGAGTACATTATGGGCTGGCAAGCTACTACTGACAAGAAAACTGCCAGTCAAACTAAGCTTTTTGTTGAATTAAGTGATGAAGAAAAAACCATAGCAAATATACTTTCGGTAACAGATAAAATGGCTATTGACAACATTGCTTTAAAATCGGAACTTCCTATGAGTAAAACAGCTGCTTTACTATTAAACTTAGAATTTAATGGCATTGTAAAATCCTATCCCGGGAAAATGTATAAGTTGGTGTAGTATGTTGGCTGTCTGTCTATCGGTTTACAGTTAATTGACAACTGATAATCAATAATTAATTACCTGTTGTTCCATATTTTTTGGAAGTTCTCTTTCTTCATATTGTTGTGTTCTCAGTTGAGGTTCAAACCCAGCTTCTTTTATGGCTTTTTGGATGCCATCAGCAGTAAACCTGTGAGGAGCTCCTGCAGCAGAAACTACATTTTCTTCAATCATAATAGAGCCAAAATCATTAGCTCCTGCATGCAAACAAATTTGTGCTGTTTTTTCTCCTACTGTTAGCCAAGAAGCTTGAATATTTTCAATATTTGGTAACATAATTCTACTTAGAGCAATCATTCTAATGTATTCATCATCAGTAACGTTATTAGAAACACCTTTTACTCTTTTTAATAAAGTTCCATCATCCATAAATGGCCATGGAATAAAAGCAATAAAACCTTTAGCGTCAGCAGGTTTTTCTGCTTGCACTTCTCTCAACCAAACTAAATGTTCAAAACGTTCTTCTATGGTTTCTATATGTCCAAACATCATCGTTGCAGATGTTGTAATGTTTAACTGATGAGCCGCACGCATTACATCTAACCATTCTCTTCCGGTACATTTTCCTTTAGAAATTAATCGTCTTACCCTATCGTTTAATATTTCTGCTCCTGCTCCTGGTAAAGAGTCTAAACCAGCTTCTTTTAATGCTTTTAAGACTTCTGTATGAGATAATCCTTCTAGTTTGCTTATATGAGCAATTTCAGGTGGACCTAAAGCGTGTAATTTAATATTAGGAAACATTTTTTTAATACCTCTAAAAGTATCACAGTAAAATTTTAATCCTAAGTCTGGATGGTGTCCCCCTTGTAACAACAACTGTTCTCCGCCATAACGTATGGTTTCTTCAATTTTAACTTTATATTCTTCCAAAGAAGTGATATAAGCTTCATCATGCCCGGGAATACGGTAAAAGTTACAAAACTTACAATTAGCTATACAAACATTAGTAGTATTTAAGTTCCTGTCAATTATCCAAGTAACTTTATTGGAGTTATTTTTCTTTTCTTTTCGCAATTCATTGGCTACCAACATTAGTTCAGCTGTCGGGGCGTTTTTAAAAAGGAAAATACCTTCTTCTGCTGTTAAAAATTCAGATTGAAGTGCTTTTTCTAAGAGTTGTGCTGTTTGCATTATTTTGTTTTATTATTCCTAATTTCGCTTTTCAAAATTACGATAAAAATACGATGGAAATTAAAAAAGCGAGCAAATTAGACCCTAAAGAAAACTTGATTTTTCTTATCACGAATGAAAAAGAATTACCAATAACATCTTTTACAAAAGAAGAGCTTTCTTTTATCAAAAAAGAATTAAAAAACGAACAAAAGCAAGTTGAAATCAACAGACTAAATACCTATGTTTTTGTTGTTTTATGTGATAAAGAGAATGATTATAAGGCTGCTGAGAAAACTAGAATTGCAGCAAGTAACTTGTTGACTACGCTTAATAGTAAAAAAATTGTCTCTGCTACAGTAGTTGGAGAAACTCATAAAATAACCCCATTTGTTGAAGGTATTGGCTTAGCTAACTATCAGTTTTTAAAGTATTTTTCCGACAAGAAAATAAATACTTTTAATAAGTTAAACTATTACACAGAAAATAAATCAGACAATATAAAAGAAATGGAAGCTTTAGTCGAAGCTGCTAATTTTGCTAAAGACTTAGTGAATGAACCGTTATCTTTTTTAACAGCCACTCAACTTTCAAAAGAGATAAAGAACTTGGGTAAAAATTATGGTTTTAAAGTAGAAGTTTTAACAAAAGCTAAGATAGAAGCTTTAAAAATGGGTGGTTTATTAGCTGTTAATAAAGGAAGTATAGACCCACCAACATTTTCTATTTTAGAATGGAAACCTGCTAAAGTAAAAAATAAGAAACCTATAGTTTTAGTAGGTAAAGGAGTAGTTTATGATACTGGTGGATTAAGTTTAAAACCTACACCTAACTCTATGGATATGATGAAGTGTGATATGGGTGGAGCTGCTGCTGTTATTGGTGCTATGGTTGCTATTGCCAAAAATAAATTGCCATATCATGTAATTGTTTTGGTTCCAGCTACAGATAATAGACCAGGTGGAAATGCTTATGTTCCTGGTGATGTTATTAAAATGTATAACGGAAAAACGGTAGAAGTACTAAATACGGATGCTGAAGGAAGAATGATATTAGCAGATGCATTGAGTTATGCTGATAAATATCAACCAGAATTGGTGATTGATGTTGCTACACTTACGGGTGCTGCTGCAAATGCAATTGGGCATTATGGTGTGGTGGCTATGGGAAACACTCCTGAAAAAACGATGAACAAACTAAAAGAAAGTGGTAATAATACGTTTGAACGTATAGTGGAATTTCCGTTTTGGGATGAATATAATGAGCAATTAAAATCTTCTATAGCTGATCTTACAAATTTAGGAAATGGAGCAGGAGGTGCAATTACAGCAGGTAAATTTTTAGAGAATTTTACTAACGCTCCTTATATCCATTTAGATATTGCCGGACCAGCATTTATTAAGAAACAAATTAATTATTTATCTCAAGGTGGTACTGGTGTTGGTGTAAGATTGTTATATGATTTTATTAAAAATTATTAAAAGTTTATAGACTATGTCACAAAAAACAAACGAAAAAGTAAGAATCGGTATAAGCATTGGCGATATTAATGGTATAGGTATTGAGATTATCATTAAAACATTTACGGATAACAGAATGCTTGATTTTTGCACGCCTATCGTTTATGGTTCTTCAAAAATAACTTCTATACATAGAAAGACATTAGAAGCAACAGAGTTTAATTTTAATAAAATTAATAAGATAGAAGAAGCGTCTCCTAAAAAAGTAAACTTGTTAGAATGTTGGAAAGATGATGTAGAAATTGAATTTGGTAAACCAACATCGCTTGCCGGAAAATATGCCTTTTTATCGCTTGAAGCTGCTACAAATGATTTGCTTGAAGGTAAAATTGACGCCTTAGTAACTGCCCCTATCAATAAAGATACTATTCAGTCTGATGATTTTAATTTTAAAGGACATACAGAGTACTTGGAGGCAAAAGCGAATGGAGAGTCTATTATGTTGCTTACAAGTGAAAATTTGAAGGTAGGAATTGCTACGAATCATATTCCGGTTTCAAGTATTGCTTCATCATTAAGTGCAGATGCTATTTTTTCTAAGCTTAAAACGCTTAATAAGACATTGGTGCAAGATTTTCTACTAACCTCTCCGAAAATTGCTATATTAGGCTTAAATCCGCATGCAGGAGATAATGGTTTAATAGGAAGTGAAGAAAAACAAATTATAATCCCTGCTATTAATAATGCAAAAAGTATTGGAATTAATGCTTTTGGACCTTATCCTGCTGATGGGTTTTTTGGTTCAGGAAGTTATAAAAAGTTTGATGCTATCTTAGCAATGTATCACGATCAAGGGTTAATTCCATTTAAAACCTTGTCTTTTGGTGAAGGAGTTAATTTTACTGCGGGATTAACTATTATTAGAACTTCTCCGGATCATGGAGTGGCTTATGAAATAGCCGGAAAGAATTTAGCCTCTGAAAGTTCATTTAGAACGGCTGTTTATTTAGCATGTGATATTGCTAAAAATCGTCAATTGTCTGAAGAAATTAATAGTGATAAGCTAAAAATCAAAAAATAAATACCAAACACTTGGCAGTCAAATAGTTACAAAACAGTTGATTTCCTGAGTTTTTTCTAAAAATTAATGATAGTACTCTATAAAAGGGTCTTCTTGTTTTAAATCGCTTAATTTTAGCTTATTTTAAAAACAGACGCTGATTTTCTGTTTGAATGTTATCTTTTTGTTTCACGTGAAACAATTTATGATTTTGTTTTAAATTTTACCTTCCCATGTAAACCATCAAAACAGAAACATCTGATGGAGAAACACCACTAATTCTTGATGCTTGTCCGATAGTTGAAGGTTTTATTTTGGTAAGTTTATCTACTGCTTCAGCAGACAAAGATCCAAGTTTAGTGTAGTCAATGGTATCATGAATTTTAATATCATCCAACCTGGAAATTTTATCTGCTACTTCTTTTTCTCTTTTAATATAGCCTTCGTACTTCATTAAAATTTCAGCACTTTCTAATACATCTTCTGTATATAAATTGGTTTCGTCTGATAATTTGGTGTTGCATAAACTCAATTCTTTTATAGCAATATTTGGTCTTGTTATAACAGAAATGGCTTTTACTTTTTGTTTTAAAGGCGAAGAATTTTGTTGTTCTAAATACGAATTTACTTCTTTAGGCAGTATAGAAACTTCTTCAAATCGTTTGATAATTTTTTCAATATGTTGTTTCTTTTCTTCAACTTTTTTCATTCTTAATTCAGAAGCTAAACCTAAATTAAAACCTTTTTCGGTCAGACGAACATCTGCATTATCTTGTCTTAAAAGTATTCTGTACTCTGCTCTTGAAGTAAACATTCTATAAGGTTCGTTTGTACCTTTGTTGATTAAATCATCTATTAAAACACCTATATAAGCTTCGTCTCTATTTAAAATAAAAGCTTCTTTTTCGTTTGTTTTTAAATGAGCATTTATTCCGGCCATTAAACCTTGTCCTGCTGCTTCTTCGTAACCGGTAGTTCCGTTTATTTGTCCTGCAAAATATAAATTTTCAACTAGCTTTGTTTCAAGTGTGTTTTTAAGTTGTGTAGGTTGAAAAAAGTCATATTCTATGGCGTAGCCCGGTCTAAACATTAACGCTTTTTCAAAGCCCGGAATTAGTTGCATAGCTTTATATTGAACGTCTTCCGGTAATGAAGTAGAAAATCCATTTAAATAAATTTCTACTGTACTCCATCCTTCCGGTTCAACAAATAATTGATGTCTTTCTCTTTCAGAAAAGCGTACAATTTTGTCTTCAATAGAAGGACAATATCTTGGTCCTAAGCCTTGAATTCTTCCTGAAAACATAGGTGATTTTTCAAAACCTGTCTGTAATACATCATGTACATTTTGGTTGGTATAGGCAATGTGACAACTTCTTTGTTTGGTAAGTTTTGTGGTAGTGTCTAAATAAGAAAAAGTACCAGGATTTTTATCACCTGGTTGTTCCTCCATTTTAGTATAGTCTATACTTCTTCCATCAACTCTTGGCGGTGTTCCTGTTTTCATTCTTCCCGATTCGAAACCATAACTTACCAATTGTTCTGTTAATCCTTTTGATGGTCTTGCTCCTGCTCTACCTCCTCCAAATTGTTTTTCTCCGATATGAATTAAGCCATTTAAGAAAGTGCCATTAGTTAGAATTACGGCTTTAGATTTAAACTCAATTCCAATTTGAGTTTTAACACCAACACATTTTCCATCTTCAAAAATTAATTCATTTACCATGTCTTGCCAAAAGAAAACATTAGGAGTATTTTCTAACATTAATCTCCACTCTTTTGAAAAGAGCATACGGTCGTTTTGTGTTCTTGGACTCCAAACGGCTGGTCCTTTAGATCTGTTTAGCATTTTAAACTGAATAGCACTTTTGTCGCTTACTAAGCCAGAATAGCCTCCTAAAGCATCAATCTCTCTAACTATTTGACCTTTGGCTATACCTCCCATTGCAGGATTGCATGACATTTGTGCTATAGCATCCATGTTCATGGTAATCAAAAGCGTTTTTGAACCAAGGTTTGCTGCTGCGGCAGCCGCTTCACAACCTGCATGTCCGCCTCCAACTACTATTATATCGTATTGATTGTTCATATAAATTAAATTATGTTTCATCTGTTAATTTTAATATTTTTTATTAGTCAGATGTAACAACCACTATAGATTTTCTCTTGAAAGATATCATTTTTTCTCGTGGTTGTTTCACGTGAAACATTATTGAGTTTAAAATATTTTTTGTGGGATTTATAAAGTTAACTGTCACTTATTTGAGTACAAAGTTAAGTAAAAATCTTCCTTCTCTGTCATTATTTTTTTATCCTTGGGAGATTTGTCTTTATAACCTAATAAATGTAATACACCATGAATTATTATTCTAAATAATTCATTTTCAATGTTTTGATTGAATTTTATAGCGTTTTCTTTAACCCTTTCTATGCTTATAAAAATATCTCCAGAAATTACATCGTTTTCACAGTAGTCAAATGTGATGATATCCGTGAACGTATCATGCTTTAGGTATTCTTGGTTAATTTTATGGAGATAGTCGTCAGAACAATATATAAAAGCCATTTCTCCGAGTTTTTTAGTTTCATCGGCAATAGCAGTTTTAATTACAGATTTGATGTGATTTTTATTCTTAACCGTATAAGAAATATCTTCTGTGTGGAAAGTTATAGCACTCAAGGGATATTAATTTGAAGATAAACAGAATGTCAATTTAACAATACTACCATTGTTTTCAAAAGCAAACTTATCGGCTAAATTTTGCATTAAAAAGACACCTCTGCCGTTTGTGTTTAAAATATTTTCTGGTAAGGTTGGATCTGGTATTTTTTCGTAATCAAAACCGTTTCCTTGATCTTTTACAATAAACAATACCTCTTCATCGGATACTTCGTATTCTATTACTACAAATGTATCCGGTTTATATCCATTACCATGTTGGATAGCATTGTTTACTGCTTCTGTAAGAGCAATTAAAATGTTTCCGTAGCAATCTTGAGTGATTTCTCTTTTTTCACAAAAAGAATCAATAAACTGCTCTATTTGTAGCACGCTTTCTTTGTTAGATGGTAATTGAATTCTTTTGAGTGTCATTGTTGTTGTCATCTGTTTATTTCCTGAAAATATTGTGTTACCTTATTTTTATAAAATTGAGTTAAGTGAGGTGGGGTTGTTTGTAGTAACTCTACTTCACTCTCCTTTTGCTTGTTATACTCAAAAAATAAATTTGGGTTACTATTTTCAACAGTTTTTCCTTCTTTAGACTCTCTTTGATCATCCCACTCTCTTTCTCGCTCTGCTTTTTCAGATTCTAAAAGTCGGGTTAAAATCTCTTGTTGACGGTTTAATGTCTCTTGCGTGATGCGTTTATTTACAATGTCTTGTTCATTTTCTTCCATTAATTTAGACATTCCTTCTGTACCTTGAGCACCTTTATTTTTTAGTTTTTGTAGTTCTTGTCTTATTTTAGCTTGTTGAGCCGCCATTTTTGCTAGTGATTCGCTTGTCCCCATTCCACCAGGCATCATAGAACCTTCTCCCGGTTTTTGTCCTGGTTTTTTACCACCCGGTTTTTGCCCTTCTTTTAATGCTTTTTCCATTTGTTCTAATTGCTTGCTTAGTTGTTCTTGCATTTTTTTAAGGCTACCCATATTTCCAGCGCCTGATTTAGGTTTACCATTTCCTCCCGGATTATCACAACTTCCTTCACCTTGCTTTTGAGCTTGTTGTTGCATTTGCTGTAAAGCTTCATCAAAAAGTAATGCTAAGTTGTTTAATGAAGTCATAACATATTGCTGACGAGAAGCTGCCATAGGTTTCATTCTTTCGCTCATAAACTCAAGTGTTTTGTCCATGTTAGCATTAATAAGGTTAATCTCTTTGTTTACTACAGATTGTAATTGTACCACCCTTTTAGAAAGTGCAAAAAGTGAATCTTCTATCATTTTAGCATCATCTTTTAGCTTTTTCTGTTTTTGAGCCAGTTTAACATATTCAGGACTTTGAGGGTTGCTAGCTTTGTAGGTTTCCATTAAAGCTTCTTGTTCAAAAGAAAGGTGTACTAAATTATCTAACAGTTGTCTTAGCGATTCCATATCTTCCCCTTGATCTACAGCTTGCGATTGTAATGATGCCATTTTTTCTGACATTTCTTTCATTTTCTCAGCAGCACTTTTTTGGCTTTTAGAAGCTTTACTGCTTTTATTGTTATCCAACTGTTCTGAACTTTCTTGCATATCTTTAGCAATAGATTCTTTCTCTTCTTTGTTATCTTCCATTCCATTTGGACGCTCGAGTTCTTCGTCCATCTTTTTCAGCTCATCCATTTCTTTAGAAAGTTCATCAAATTCCTTATTCAATTCATCTTGTTTTTCTTTTAATTCTTCGCTGTTGGCATCTTTATTTTCAGATTGCTCTGCTAACTTTTCTTGTTTTTTAGCTAACTCATCCATTTTAGATTTTACATCATCTAACTTTTGTTGAAATTCCATTTGTTTAAAAAGTTCTAATGAACGATCTAATTCTTTCTCTAGGTCTTTATTAGAAAGCTCCATTTTTTCCAATTCTTCTTCCAACAAGCTTTTATCTAAACGCTCCATCATTTCCTGTAATTTCTCCATCATTTCCTTCATCTCATCATTCATCAATTCATCAAACAGCTTTTGTAATTGTTCTTGTTTTTGCAATAACTCCTCGTTGTATTGTTTGTATTCATTCTGTTGCATGTTGTTTTTCTGATTTTCTTCTTCAATTTTTTCTACACGCTCTTGCAACTCCTTTTGCTTTTCGAGCAATTCTTTCATTTTTTGCTTTTCTTCCCATCCAATTTCTTTTTTCTCATGTAATTTTTCTTTTAGTTTTTGCAATTCTTTTTGGATGTCTTTAGCTTCAGCAATGCTTTCACTTAAATCTGATTTGATTTTATTATTGTTTCCATCAGTAATTTCATCTCTTTCTTTGGTAGTTTTAGACTTGAAAGTTTTTAATGCCGAGCGAGAAGATTTTGCTCCATGTATGCCATCATTATCCCAAATTTCAAAATAATATTCTAGTTCTTCACCTGGATACAAGCCTATTTCTTTTAAGTTCCAGTAATAGAAAAATTCCTCGCTAACATTAGCTTTATTAAAAGGAATGGTAAATGATTTTAGTTCGTTTCTTTGAGGAAGACTATCATTTTTTGTTTTTATTTTGTAATTAAATTTTAATCTAGTAAAGCCATAATCATCGCTAATCAAGCCTTTAAAATAAACTTTTTCTTCACTTACAGAATCTCTTTTTTCTTGAATTTCTATAGATGGATATTGATCTTTAACCACCTGAAGTGCATACAAAACAGTATCACTATTGGCAACAAAATTATTTTTAGGTAAAAAGCCATATTTTTTAGATTGTGAAGCATTTAAATTAAAAGTTACTTGTTCATATTTAATAACTAAATCCATCACACTATCACCTAAAATAAAGTGTAAAAAATCAGCATCTTCAGTAGAAAAATTCCATTGAATTTTAGTGCCTTCAGGAACAATTAAATCTCCCGAATTTGAAAGTGTTTCGTCTGTTTTGTTAGTATAATTAGGATAATCTAATTTAATGGTAAAATTGTTTAGCGTAGGGTTGGGAATAACTTTTAAGTTAAACTCTTCAGAATAAAATCCAGAGGCATATAATTTAAAACTTTCTGATGCTTGAACATTTTTAAAGGTGTATACAAAGTTTCTATTATCTGTTTTGGATAGCGGATATTTTACACCATTTTTTTCTATATACACTTTGTATGGTAATTCATCTCCTGAAAGCAGCACACCTAAATCGAAATCGTTGTTTTTTAGTACCACTAATGATTTGTTTTCTAGATTAAACTGAAAAGGTGCAACAGGCTGAATGTAAACATTATGGTTAAGCAACCTGTTGGTTCCTTCTGTAAAAATAGTAGGAGAGATTACTCCGATTAATAATGCGGTTAATAAAGGAATGGCTATCCATTTAAGATATTTTTTGTTTTCGCTAAACTGTATAGCGTTAGAAAAAGGTACAGGTGTTAGCTCAACAGATTTTTGCTCTATACTTGCCCAAATCAGCTGATTATTATATTGGTTAATGGCTTTTTGCTCTTCTAATTGTAATACATTTATCAGTTTATCTCTTACTTCATCAAAATGATTTCCTATAATGGTTGCAGCTTGTTTGTGGTTAATAATTTCTCCAAATTGATAAAGTTTTAATAGGGGAATTACTATAAAATAAACCAAAACATACGCAGCGCTCAGCACAAAGGTGTAAAATAAAATGGTTCTGCCGAGGGTATTAAACTGAATAAAATATTCGACAATTGTAATAAAAAGAAAAGCTGCTATGAGCAAGCCAAAAGCATAAATCCCGCCTTTAATTAAGCGGTTTTTGTAATACTTTCTAATGAAAGCATCCAACTTTTGAATTAATATATGGTAGTTGTTTTTGCTCATGTGTTTACCCCAAACGTAAAACTTGTTTTTTTGTTTTGATTTTAAGCTTGTTTAACAAATGCATCTATGGCAAGCTCGTAAGAAGTTAATCCGAAACCGGCAATTGTTCCCCAACAATGTTTTGCCATATACGAATGATGCCTAAAATTTTCTCTGGCATAAACATTAGAAATATGCACTTCAATAACAGATGTTTTAATGGCAGCAACCGCATCTGCTATGGCTATTGATGTATGTGTGTACGCTCCGGCATTTAATATAACTCCATCGTAATTAAAGCCAACTTCGTGGAGTTTGTCAATAATCTCTCCTTCAATATTACTTTGAAAATAACTAATATCTGCCATAGGGAACTTTTGTTTTAGTTGCTCTAAAGATTCCTTAAAAGAGGTGTTTCCATAAATTTCGGGCTCTCTTTTGCCTAATAAGTTCAAATTTGGTCCGTTGATAATAATCAGTTGCATAAATAGTTGGCGTTTGGTAACAAAGTTAGGATTTTTTTAAGATAAAAGTTCGCTATCCTCCTAAGAGATACTTTTCCATCACACAAGACCATTACAAGCATCATTCCCAAAATTTTGGAGTGCAACGGAAAAATTATCGGGAATCTTTTGATTTAACTTTTCTCCTCTTTTTTGATTAACCCTCCTATATCAATTAGTACTTTCATATCGCTTTAGTACTGATAATTAGCTAAAAAAGATTTTTAATTAAATAGATTTACTACATTTGGGCTAAAGATACAGTGCGGATAAACGTACCGATACGTTTATCCGATTGTTGTATACCATTCCAAAATCAAATCATTTATCAAAAACCACTTAAATTAAAACAGTATGAAGTATTATCTTTTTGTTCTCTATTTTTTATCAATCCAGTTTTGTTTCGGACAATCAGAATTATCTAACCCAGAATCAGATTGTAAATTCATTCTTCCCTGGGTTTGTAACGAATGTAGTTTTACTTGGACAGGAGAATGCCTAGATAATTTGCCGAGTGGAGAAGGTCTTTTATCTGTTTTTCATGAAAACCAAGAGGAGCCGATAATGACTTACGAAGGAGAAATGGAAAAAGGAAGATTTAATGGTCAAGGAGTTTACCATGATGGAATGAATAATTGGGAGGGGACGTTTGAAAATGGAAATTTTATAGATACGAGAATTGCCATGATTGACACGACCACATTTAATGAAATGGAAGGTTGGGAACAAGAAAGTATCGTAACAAAACAAATAGACAATATCTATTTTACTTTTCCTGCTGAGGGCTATGCTTATAATCATAGAGACGCATACGTTCAAAAGTGCTTGAATGCTATTGATGCAAATAGTAAGCTCATTAAGGTGCCAGTTTTTAAACAATTTACAAAAATCAAGGTAGTTGATTCAAAAAAGGATATGCTACTATATGCTGGTATGCCCGCAGGAGGTGGAATTGCAAATATTTGGACAAGATCAGTCTTCTTCATGATTTCTGATGAAGGAGTGGAAGAAACCACAGAACTAATTAAAGCACCAATAAAACATGAGATAATGCACATGGTTGCTATGACGGCTTGGGGCATGCCGCCACAAAATAACACTTGGTTAAATGAGGGCTTAGCGACCTATGCAGCCAATAATTGTTCTGGATATACAGTTGCAGAAATTTACCGATACTTTTTGGAAAAAAATATGCTTATTCCTATTGAGGCTTTAACCTCTAATTTCTATCAAGAAGAAGAGATGGTGAGTTATCATCAATGTGCCTTTATTGTAGAATACATGATTTCAAACTTTGGAATAGAGAAATTCGAGGAACTTTGGAAAAGTGGGTTTTCAAGTTTTGAATCAATTTATGGGTTTGCATATTCGCAAATGGAAATAGATTTAAATAAAAGTATCATGGAAACTTATCCTATACCGATTGATATCGACTGGGAGACACTTAAAGATGGATGTAAGTAAAAATATAAACGGTATACAATAAGGTGTATAATTCATAGCTACCCTTCGGGATAGCTACGACATCATATACAGACAGTTGTGTGTAATTAAAACCAACCAAAAAGTATACAACATTCGAAAATCTGTATAAGAAGTTTAACCTACTTCCATCCGACCTTTGTCTTATAATTTTAATCTAAAAAAATAGACACAATGAATACAACTCAATTTGGCATAAAAGGTTGGACACCAGACAGAATTGGAAACTTGAATGACAAAGCTTACGTCATTACTGGAACCACAAGCGGAACAGGATTTGAAGCAGCAAAAATATTACTATCAAAAGCAGCAAAAGTTGTAATGCTTAATAGGAATCCTAAGAAAGCAGAAGTCATCATTGCTTCATTGAAACAAGAATTGGGTAACGAAATTGATGTAACTAACATTCAAATGGACTTATCTAAACAAGTATCTGTAAAAAAAGCAGCCGAAGAAGTATTAAAAACAGTTCCTCAAATAGATGCTCTTATTTGTAATGCCGCCATTGCTCAAGTACCTAAACAGACGCTAACTGTTGACGGTTGGGAAAATCAAATGGGAACGAATTATTTTGGAAACTGGACATTGCAAGCTTTATTGTTCCCACTTATTGAAAAGTCTAAAGGGCGAATTGTAACTGTTGGAAGTATGGGGTATGATATGGGCATCAAAACGATAAAATTTGATGACTTAAATTGGGATAAAGACTACACATCTAATAATGCTTACAGCCAAAGTAAACTCGCACAGATAATGTCTATATACGAATTACAAGATAGATTGAAAGAAGCTGAAAAAACAGATGTTAAAGCCTATGCGTGTCATCCTGGTTCTTCAAGAACCAACTTGATAAATACAAGCGGTAGTTTTATGATGAAATTCATCTTTAATCTAATGAAATTATCACCATTAACACAGTCAGCTGAAAAAGGTGCTTATCCGCAATTAATGTGTGCAACTGAACCAAATTTAAACCAAGAAGGGTTCTATGGCCCTACAGGACGGAGCAATTGGACAGGTCCAGTTGGAGCACACGAAATAAAACCACACGCTAAAGATAAGGCAGTAGCTAAAAGATTATGGGAGCTTTCTGAAAAAGAGACTGGTGTAAAATGGAATATATAAATTTAACAATGCGAATAATTAAAAAAATAATGGTTGGAATATTAATTATCATCATAACTATTGGTGTTGGAACACTTTTTTTCCTGAATACTGAAAGGTTTGGAAAACATCCATCAGAAGAGCGTTTATTAAAAATAGAACAATCATCCAACTATAAGGATGGGAGTTTTCAAAACTTGAATCATACACCAATGCTTACAGAAGGTGTTGGCTATGGTAAAGTAATGTATGAATTTCTTTTTTCCTCAAAACCAAAAGAGCCTTCTGTAAAAATACCTTCAGTTAAAACTAACTTGAAAGCACTTAAAGTAAATGAAAATGTGCTGATATGGATGGGGCATTCATCTTACTTTATACAATTAGATGGTAAAAAAATATTGGTTGACCCTGTTTTAAGCGGTAATGCGTCACCACTTTCATTTACCACGAAAGCTTATAACGGAACTGATATTTATACAACCGATGACATTCCAGAAATAGATTATTTGTTTTTATCCCACGACCATTGGGATCATATGGATTATAAAACACTGAAAAAGTTGAAGTCAAAAATTAAGAATGTCATTACAGGTCTTGGTAATGGTGCGCATTTAGAGGCTTGGGGATTTAATCCTGAAGTGATTTCAGAAGGAGATTGGTATGATTTTTTCAAATTTGATAAAGAATTTGAAATACATATAACACCTGCAAGACATTTTTCGGGGAGAGGCTTTAAAAGAGCAAAAACATTATGGGCATCCTTTGTATTAAAATCACCAAGTGCAACAATTTACATTGGTGGCGATAGTGGATACGATACTCATTTTAAAGATATTGGAAATAAATTCGGACCTTTTGACTTGGCAATTCTTGAAAATGGACAATATGATGAAAAATGGAAGTACATTCATATGTTACCGGGAGAACAAATAATAGCTGCATCAGATTTGAATGCAAAAGTTATTTTACCTGTGCATTCAGGAAAATTTACCTTGGCTAATCACGATTGGGATGAACCATTCGTAAATATTGCCGATGAAAAAAATAGGAAAGACTTTAAAATATTAACGCCAATGATTGGAGAACAAGTAAATTTAAAAGATAGTTTACAGCAATTTAAGCATTGGTGGAATCTAAAATAATAGAAATGAAACATTTTAAAACATTATCATCATATTTAGAATACTTGCAACTACCTCGTCCAGAGCACCCTATGTTGAGTGTTTATACAGCAAAGGGAGATGATTTTTTGCCTTGTCCGAGAGAAAGCTCACCACCCATTTCAACCGATAGTTATTCTATTAGCTTTAAGAAAATAGTAAAAGGAAATATAAATTATGGTCGAACAAAATACGATTTCACGAATGGTGCTTTAATTTTTATTGCACCTAGACAAGTGGTACAATGGGATAGTAGTATCATTTTTGAGCAAAAGGGTTTTTCGATAAACTTTCACGAAGATTTTCTGAAAGGAACGGAATTAGCACAACAGATTAAGAAATATAATTTCTTTTCTTATTCAGTAAATGAAGCATTACACCTTTCGCCTAAAGAAGAAAGTCAAATAGAGTCCATTGTAGAAAATATTGAAATTGAATATCAAAACAATCAAGATGAGTTCAGTAAAGAAATCATTATTTCTCAATTGGACACTTTGCTCAAATATGCAAACCGTTTTTATGAAAGACAGTTTTTAAATCGAAAAGAATTATCCAATAACTTGTTGGAACAATTTAATAATCGTTTGGACTCCTATTTTGAATCAGGACAACTACAAGAAAATGGAATTCCGAGTATTGAGCAGATAGCAAATGAATTATCTGTATCGCAACGCTATTTAAGCGATACGCTTAAAAAAGAAACAGGTAAAACAACTACAGAGCATTTACATTTACGCTTAATAGACGAAGCAAAAAATGTTTTATTAAAACCAAATAAAAGTATTTCGGAAGTAGCTTACGAGTTAGGGTTTGAATATCCACAATATTTTTCCCGATTATTCAAAAAGAAAGAAGGCATTAGTCCAACGGAGTACAGAGAAAAATATAAATTAAATTAAACAATGGAACTATTAAAATTAGCCACAGAATGGGCAAAAGCCGAAGTATTCTCAACACGTTTTTTCATCTTATTTGCGATTGGATTTTTAATCGCAAGTGTTGGATTTTGGCAATTAGGAAAAACAGATTTAGCAAAGGCTTATATAATTCCAACTTTAGTGGCAGGAACATTACTTTTGATAATTGGTATTGGTGTTAACTACACCAATGTTCAAAGAGTTAAACAATTTGAAAAAGATTTTAATACCGATAAAACTGCCTTTTATCAGTCGGAAATTGAACGTTCTGAAAGCACTGTAAAGCAATTTGTAGTTGTATTCAAAGTAGTTCCAATATTAATTATCGTAGCAGCATTATTAATTCTATTTATTAATACACCAACTTGGAGAGCAATTAGTGTTACAACCATTTCAATGTTAATAGTCATTTTATTAGTTGACGGAAATGCACAATTAAGAATTGAAAACTACCACAAAGAATTGAGGTTAGTGGATATTCAAAATGAAATTAAAAAATAACTACACACAACAATGTGTATAAGCAATAGCGGTTTGAGTGTTATATCAAACCATTTTTCCATTTAATTTAGGTATATTTCACATCGGAAAAGTAGTCGCTTAAATCCCCTACTACTCATACACGGAACGTTCAAGCAGCACAACTAAAGTCAAAAAAAGACACTCCTAAGTACTTCTCTTCACTCCAACTTATCCCACAAGCGTAGTTTTAAATCTAAATCTAACACCATATCGGTAAGCATTTTATACAATTCAAAATGTTGTACAATTTGAGCTTTATCGTTTAAAGGTTTAGAAATAGTAGGCTCAAAATGGTTTTTGTTAGTGTAAATTGCTGCATACATTCTGTTTTCAACAAAAGAAAAAGCAATGTCTTTATTTAGTTTTTCTTGGTAAGCAATCAGTTTTTCCATCAAACTTGAAGAAAGTACATAACGCGTTTCTATTTCATCTTCGCCATAAACGACAAACAGCTCATTAAATTTATTGTTTTCTAAAGTAATGATGTGTCCGTGGCTGAGCATATCTTGCAGGTTAAATCGTAATTTTCTTTTTCTGGTAATTCTTTTTTTAGGAAGAATTACGGTTCGGTGTTTCAATAGTTTATTAAATTTTGCAGAGATAAAAATTCCTCGAAAAAGTAGTTTAGAAAAAATATAATCCGAACGAAGAACATACATTTCAGCAAACTGAATGGTAGTGTTGCCTATAATGCATTTTACATAATCTTCGCCTGCGACTATATCACTTGTATCAAGTTTATTATCTAATATTCCACTATTATCAATTACTTTCATTGAAAATCCTTTGTGAGAGTGAAAATCTACTTTGTCATACAAAAACAATAACAGCTCTACCAACACTTTGTTTTTATAGGCATGTTTCATTTTTTTCATATTCCCAAAACCAAAAGAAATAGTATATCCTGGGATAGCAATTGCTGTAAAAAAAGTAAAAAAAGCCCATACAGCATTCCATTCGTGGTCATCATCAACATGGAATGCAAAGTAAAACCCCAAGAAGGCGAATAGAAATGAAAAAAGAAAACTTCTAACTATTTTATTATTAATCTTTCTCCTTATTTTTTCTACCCCATCTAAAACAGGCTGGAGTTGTTGCTCATAAAATATATCGAAGTCTTTATTCAAACCATAAGAAAATTAGAGGAGGTTTTTAGCATCAATATTTTTTCTTTCCTCTTCTTCAATTTCCCAATAAGCAACTGGTTGAAATTTGAATAAATTAGTTAGCATAGATGCAGGAAAAGAGTTGATAGTGGTATTGTATTCATAAATGGCATCGTTGTAAAATCTTCTGGCAGCAGCAATATGTTCTTCGGTTTTGTTCCAAGTTTGTTGTAATTGCACGTAATTATTATTGGTTGAAATTATTTTGTCGTGTGTAACTTTATTTACCAACAAAGCTACATCGTGGTAAATTTTATTAAACTCAGGAGAGTGAAGATTATCCGTGTTTTGCGTAAGTAATTTCGTGTGCTGATTAGAAATTTCTGAGATTAATTGCTGCTCGTTGGCAATAGATGTATTGGCAATATGTACCAAATTCGGAATAAGATCAAAACGTTTTTTCAAATAGCTATCTAATGCCGATTCTGCTCTTCTGATGGCATTTTTCTTTTTGATGATTTTGTTGTAATTATACACCATCAATAGCAAAATCAATGCTACAACCACTAAAAATATACTTCCTGCTTCCATAGAGGTAAAAGTAGTACTTTTTTTGAATTTTGCAATTTTAGAACACGGATAACACCGATGCTGCGGATTGGTAAGGGTAAAATAGTTAAGAATCAATAAATTTTAGCGTCTCTGCGTCTTTGCGAGAAGAGTACAGTTAACAAATAACCATTAACAATTAATTTTTTTGCTTCTTTGCTCCCATAATTTATTAATTTCGCACTTCATTATAAAAAATGAGTATGAGCAAGTTCAACGAATATAAAGGATTAAACCTCCCCAATGTAGCTAAACAAGTGTTAGAGCAATGGGAAGCAAATAAGGTTTTTGAACAAAGTGTTACTTCACGTGATGAGAATAAACCGTTTGTATTTTTTGAAGGGCCGCCTTCAGCTAATGGCTTACCGGGAATTCACCACGTAATGGCTCGTGCTATTAAAGATATTTTTTGCCGATATAAAACTTTAAAAGGCTACCAAGTAAAACGTAAAGCCGGCTGGGATACGCACGGGTTACCGGTAGAGTTAGGCGTAGAAAAAGAATTAGGAATTACTAAAGAAGATATTGGTAAAAAAATTACCATTGAAGAATACAACAACGCTTGTAAAGAAGCAGTAATGCGTTATACCGATGTATGGAATAACCTTACCCGCCAAATGGGCTATTGGGTGGACATGAATGATCCTTACATTACGTATGAAAATAAATACATTGAATCGGTGTGGTGGTTGTTAGGACAATTGCACCAAAAAGGCTTGATGTATAAAGGATATACGATACAACCTTATTCGCCAAAAGCAGGTACGGGCTTAAGTTCTCATGAGTTGAACCAACCTGGTTGCTACAAAGATGTAAAAGATACGACTTGTGTCGCTCAGTTTAAGATAAAAGATGCTGCTAAGTTGGGTGTGGATGAAGCTAATTTTTTAGCTTGGACGACTACTCCTTGGACATTACCTTCAAATACGGCATTGGCTGTTGGTCCAAAGATTGATTATGTGTTAGTGAAGACATTTAATCAATATACTTTTACACCAGTTTATTTAGTGTTAGCTAAAAATTTAGTTGGAAAACAATTATCAAAACCATATTTTGAAAGTACATCTGATGAGGATTTTGCCAATTATAAAGAGGGTGATAAAACCATTCCTTTTAGAATCATTTCAGAATATAAAGGTTCCGATTTAGTCGGAATCCAATACGAACAACTTTTACCTTATGCCTTACCTTACGAAAATGCGGAGAATGCATTTAAAGTAATTCCCGGAGATTTTGTAACTACCGAAGATGGTACCGGTATCGTACACATTGCTCCCACCTTTGGTGCGGATGATGCCAAAGTAGCAAAAGATGCGGGAGTTCCACCTATGTTGGTGTTAGACGAAAATAACAATCCTGTTCCGTTGGTAGATTTGCAAGGTAAATTCCGACCAGAAATGGGGGAGTTTGCAGGGAAATATGTAAAAAATGAATACTACAAGGATGGAGAAGCTCCCGAAAAATCTGTTGATGTAGAAATTTCTATCAAACTAAAAGAGGAAAACAAAGCTTTTAAAGTAGAGAAATACGAACACAGCTACCCACATTGTTGGAGAACCGATAAACCTATCCTATACTATCCGTTAGATTCTTGGTTTATTAAAACCACTGCGGTAAAAGAAAGAATGATAGCGTTGAACAAAACCATTAACTGGAAACCAGAAAGTACAGGAACAGGTCGTTTTGGCAATTGGTTAGAAAACCTAAACGATTGGAATTTATCTCGTTCTCGTTATTGGGGAATTCCAATTCCTATTTGGAGAACAGAAACAGGAGATGAAGAAATTTGTATCAGTTCGGTAGAGCAACTGAAAACCGAAATAGAAAAATCCATAGCAGCAGGTTTTATGTCTAATAATCCATTAGCCGATTTTGAAATAGGTAACATGGATAAAGCCAATTATGATAAATTCGATTTACATAAAAACTATGTGGATAATATCGTATTGGTTTCACCATCGGGCAAACCAATGAAACGTGAGACTGATTTAATTGATGTGTGGTTCGATTCAGGTTCTATGCCAACCGCTCAAGTGCATTATCCGTTTGAAAATAAAGACTTAATTGAAAAGCAACAACTTGGAGTAGCCGATTTTATAGCTGAAGGAGTTGACCAAACACGTGGTTGGTTTTTTACTTTACATGCTATTGCTACTATGGTTTTTGATCATGTGGCTTACAAAAATGTAGTATCTAATGGATTGGTTTTAGACAAAAATGGGCAAAAAATGAGCAAGCGTTTGGGCAATGCTGTTGATCCATTTGAGACCTTAGATAAATACGGTCCGGATGCTACACGTTGGTACATGATTACCAATGCACAACCTTGGGACAACTTAAAATTTGATTTAGAAGGAATTACGGAAGTACAACGTAAGTTTTTCGGAACACTTTATAATACTTATGGTTTCTTTGCTTTGTATGCTAACTTAGATAATTTTACCTATGCTGAAGCAGAAGTACCTATAGAAAATCGTCCGGAAATAGATAGATGGATTATTTCTAAACTCAATTCGTTGATTAAGGATGTTGATGCAGCTTATCATATGTATGAACCAACCAGAGCAGGAAGAGCTATTCAAGAGTTTGTTAACGACCATTTAAGTAATTGGTATGTTCGCTTATGCAGAAGACGTTTTTGGAAAGGCGACTATTCCGAAGATAAAATTGCAGCTTATCAAACCCTATACACTTGTTTGGAAGTAGTAGCTCAATTAGCTTCGCCTATCGCACCTTTTTATTCTGATAAATTATATACTGATTTAGCTAGCATTAGTGGTAAAGGAAATTCAATATCAGTGCATTTATCAGATTTTCCAACCGTAAATGAAAGTGTGATAGATACCGACTTAGAGCAACGTATGGATATTGCTCAGCAAGTTTCTTCCATGGTGTTGAGTTTGCGTAAGAAAGAACAAATAAAAGTGCGTCAGCCCTTGCAAAAACTAATGATACCTATTTTAAACGCCACTTTTAAACGTCAGTTACAAGAGGTTGCCGATTTAATTTTATCGGAAGTAAATGTAAAAGAAATTGAATATTTGGAAGATACTTCAGGTGTATTGGTAAAGAGCATTAAACCTAACTTTAAAACTCTAGGACCAAAGTATGGTAAGATAATGAAACAGATTGCTGCACAAGTAAATCAGTTTACACAAAACGATATACAGGAGTTTGAACGTAACCAAGGAGCAACGATTACCGTTGAAGGTCAGCAAGTGGAATTAGATAGTAATGATGTTGAAATTATTACACAAGACATTCCTGGTTGGTTGGTACAAACCGAAGGAGGACTTACGGTTGCTTTAGATATAACTATTTCTAAAGAGCTAAAAGAAGAAGGTATTGCCAGAGAGTTTGTAAATCGTATTCAAAACTTACGTAAAGACAGTGGTTTTGAAGTAACAGATAAAATAGCACTTAAAATTTTGCAACACAATGAAATAAATGAAGCAATCAATAATAATAAAAACTATATTTGCACCGAAACTTTAACATCTCGTTTAGATGTAGTAAGTGAACTAAATGAGGGTGTTAGTGTAGAAATAGATCAAAACCTTTCCACATTAATTGCAATAGAAAAATTTAATTAAAACCGATAAAAAAAAGAATTATGGCAGATGTAAGATACTCAGATGAAGATTTAGCAGAATTTAAAGCTATCATAAACAAAAAATTAGAAGCTGCAAAAGCAGATTTAGAAGAGCTTTTGGCTACATTAAACTACAAAGGTGATAACGGCACTGATGATACTATTCATTCATTTAAAATGATGGAAGAAGGTGCAGCAACGCTTTCTAGAGAAGAAGTAGCACAATTAGCAGGGAGACAAGAAAAATTTATTAAGCACTTAGAAAACGCCTTAATTCGTATTTCAAATAAAACTTACGGGGTTTGTAGAGTTACAGGAAAATTAATTCCTAAAGAAAGATTAAAAGCTGTACCTCATGCTACACTTAGTATTGAAGCAAAAGAAGCTCAAGGGTAGCAGATTAATGATTAGAGATTGGAAATTAGAGGTTAAATAAAGCTCTAATTTCTAATTTCAAATTCTCAATTAAATGAAATTCCGTTTTTTAACGCATCCTCTTTTTATTACCTTTTTGGTATTATTTATTGACCAAGCTTCAAAGTTTTGGGTAAAAACCAATATGATGTTATCTCAAGAATTTCCGGTATTAGGTAATTGGTTTTACATTCATTTTACTGAAAATAGGGGAATGGCTTTTGGGATGGAGTTTGGCGGTGAATACGGCAAACTAGCTCTTAGTTTGTTTAGAATTGTGGCGGTAACCGGAATTGGATACGTGTTGTTTACATTGCCTAAAACAGCTCCTAAAGGCTTAAAAATATGTGGGGCATTAGTTTTTGCCGGAGCATTAGGAAATATTATTGATAGTGCTTTTTACGGAGTAATTTTTAACGAAAGTTTTAACCAAGTAGCTACTTTTATGCCCGAAGAAGGCGGTTATGCTCCTTTTTTGCACGGTTGGGTAGTGGATATGTTTTGGTTTCCATTGATGGAAGGCACTTTTCCGGAATGGTTTCCAATTTGGGGTGGAGAAGATTTTTTGTTTTTTCGACCAGTATTTAATGTAGCCGATGCCGCTATTTCTGTAGGTATTGTGCTTATCTTCATTTTCCAAAAAAAATTCTTTAAAAAAGAAGTTGTTGAGGTGGAAGAGAAAAATAATTAATTCTTAACAATTCATTATTTCTCAACTAGATTAATAAGCAAACTTTCGAGTTTAAGCGAAATCACTATTTTTGTTCCATGGATATAGCAAATAAAGTAATATGGGTTACAGGAGCTTCTTCTGGAATAGGAGAGGCATTAGTTTATGAATTAGCTAAAAGAAACTGTAAATTAATTCTGTCGGCCCGAAGAGAAGCAGAACTGCAACGCGTAAAAGAAAATACCAACTTACCAGATGAGCAAATATTAATTTTACCTATAGATTTAGAACAGTTTAAAAATGCTCAAACATGGGTAAATAAAGCAATAGAGAAATTTAGTACTATAGATATATTAATAAATAATGGGGGAATTAGTCAGAAAAGCTTGGCTATGGAAACCATCGAAGCTGTTGAACAAAAATTTTGGAACATTAACTATTTTGGAAATGTAGCTCTTTCCAAAGCCGTTTTACCTATAATGCAACAAAAAAAATATGGAAAAGTGGTAGTAATAACCTCTATTTTAGGGAAGTTTGGATTACCCCAACTCTCCACTTATGCAGCAACCAAACATGCACTTTATGGTTTTTACGAATCGTTGAGATTAGAATTGGTAAAAGATAATGTTTCTGTATTACTTGCTGCTCCGGGTTTTATTAATACACAAGTTTCTGTAAACGCCATAGATGGTGAGGGAAACATTACCAATGAGAATAGCGATGCTCAGCTCAACGGAATGAAACCTGATGTATTTGCTAAAAATTTGGTCAACGCAATAGTAAAAGACAAACAACACGTTTATATTGGTAAAAAAGAGCTGTTGACTATTCCATTTAAAACCTTGTTCCCCAAATTGTTTTATAAAATAATGCTAAAGCTAAGTAATAAAAAATAATTTTTGTAGTATTGCTAATTCCATGATTAAAAACTACTTGTTATATATTACATTTTATAAACCCTTGTTTTTAGCAAGTTTCATTATGTTGTTACTAGCTTGTAAATCAACAAAAAATGTTGAACAAACAGTAGTTGAACCACCAAGAGAAAAAGCAGAAACAGTTGAAGAAGAGCAACCTAAAGAAGAATTAGGAGATATTTTAACAGAGTATCTGTCTTTAAAATATCCTGATAAAAACTTTGATAAATACCTTTATATTTCTGTCAAACATCAAAAAATGTATTTAATAGAAAATGGGATAACAGTTAAAATTTATCCTATTTCTACAGCAAAAAAAGGCATAGGAAGTCATCAAAACAGTAATAAAACACCTCCCGGATTACATACTGTAAAAAGAAAAATTGGAGAAGAAGTTCCTTTGGGAGGAATTTTAGAAGCAAGAGAGTTCAATGGAAAAGTAGCCGAAATTATTACCGATAAACGTAAAGCTGATGGCGATTATGTTACCACAAGAATTTTGTGGTTAGATGGCGAAGAACTGGGCATTAACAAAGGAAGAAATGTTGATTCTTACAACAGGTATATTTATATTCATGGCACACCTGAAGAGGGTTTTATTGGTCAGCCGGCTTCTCATGGCTGCATAAGAATGAAAAATACAGATGTCATAGAACTTTACGATATCATTGATGAAGGAACTCCCATCTATATTCTTAAAAGATAAGCAAGAGGAGGTAAATAGAAAACCCTATTTTTAGAAAACTCCTTAAATAAAATACCTTAATTTTATAGCAATTTTTTAAATGGTTATATTCATGGCATTTGTATATTTAGCAATAGGGTTGGTTTTGGGTTTTGTTATTGGGTTTTTGGTAAAAAAACTACAAAGCAATGGTAGTGATAATGGTGTTGAAAGCCAACAAATAATAAAAGAACTTACTTTAGAAAATGGCAATCTTAAGGGAAGAATAGAATCCTCTCTTGAAGCATTTAGAAAGATTGAAACTAAAAATAATGAGTTAGAACAAAAAAAGAGCGAACTGATTTCTGAAAATGCTCGACTAACCAATGCGTATCAAAATATAGAAGCAAAACTGAAAGAGCAAAAAGACGAAATAAGTCAATTACAAGAAAAATTTACCACAGAATTTTCATTAATTGCCAACAAACTTCTTAAACAAAATGCTACTGATTTTGCTCAAGCAAATGAAAAAAGGTTGAGTGAGATTTTAAATCCGCTGAAAGAGAATATCCAACAATTTGAGAAAAAAGTAGAAGATACTTACGAGAAAGATTTTAAAGATAGAACCAAGTTAATAGAGCAAATACAATCGCTTGAAAAACTTAATCAACAAATGAGCGAAGAAGCTCAAAACTTAACCAAAGCACTTAAGGGCGATAATAAAACACAAGGGAATTGGGGAGAATTAATTTTAGAAAAAGTACTGGAAAGCTCCGGCTTAATAAAAGATGTAGAATACTCTACACAATACTCTACATCTAATGATGAAGGAGCTAGAATTATGCCCGATGTTATCATTAATTTACCAGAAAAAAAACACATTATTGTAGATGCAAAAGTTTCGTTAGTAGCCTATCAGAACTATATTAATTGCGATAATGATGTTGAACAGGATGTTCATTTAAAAAACCATGTGCTTTCGGTAAAAACGCATATTAAAGGATTAAGTGAAAAACATTATGGAACTGGTAAAGGGTTAGACGCTCCTGATTTTGTATTATTGTTTATGCCAATAGAATCTTCTTTTGGATTAGCATTAAGAACAGATAATGAGTTATATCAATATGCATGGGATAGAAAAGTGGTTATTGTAACACCTTCTACCTTATTGGCAACACTTAGAACAGTAGCTTCTTTGTGGAAACAAGAAAAACAAACTGCAAATGCTATAGAAATTGCCCGACAAGCAGGAGCATTGCACGATAAGTTTGTCGGATTTTTAGATGATATGGACAAAGTTAAGCGAGGTATTGATAGCTCTAAAGATGCCTACGATAAAGCATTTAATAAACTAAAATCGGGGAGAGGCAATTTGATTGATGCCACTAAAAAACTAGAAGATTTAGGAGCTAAAACTAAAAAACAAATGCCCGAAATTTATTTACCAGAAAACCATGAAGATGAAGAAAATAACTAATATCATATTTATTTTGTTTTTGTTGGGCATGTTTTTTTCTTGCTCCTCTTCACAAAATACTACCAACAGAAATGTCGCGGGAATTTATATGCCAGGAATTAATTTGTTGGATCCGGATATGCTTGCTTTTCATACAAATGATACGCTAACAGAATTTCATTTTAGAATTAACTCTGCTAATATTTTATACACCAAAAAAAGAGAAGACTCTACCTTTAGTGCCAATGTAAGGATAACTTATGAATTGTATGAATTAGATTCCAAAACATTGTTGGATAGTGCCTCGCTTAATTTTGTTGACTATGGAAATAATAAAGAAAAGAAATTTTTAGATGGTGTTTTTATGTTAAATACGTTATTTGGAAAAATCTATACCATAAAAGTTACTTTTAATGATTTAAACAGAGATCAATACATCAAAAAGTCATTAAAATTAGATAAATCAAGCATCTATAATGCTCAAAATTATTTGGTTTTAGATGATAAGCAAAACATCATATTTAAAAATTACTTGAAAAATAATACCACCTTTTACCTTAAAAAGAATGAATCAATAACCGATACTACTTTTGTTTTAAAATATTATAAATCAGATTTTCCTATAGCAAAACCACCTTTTTCTTCTAATGAAACACCTGAAGAAAAAATGGCATTTTCACCAGAATTTACAGAAGAACTTGCTTTTGATTCTTTACAACAATTGAGTTATGAGGTAACAGAAAACGGTTTGTATTTTATTCATCCTGAAGGACAATCAATAGGACCTACACTTTTTAATTTTCAAGATAATTTTCCTGAGGTTAAAACTGCAGAGAATATGATTCCACCAATGCGTTATATAACTACATCAAAAGAATTTGAACTACTACTTTCTGCAGAATACCCGAAAGCAGAGGTGGATAAGTTTTGGAAAGATGTTGCCGGAAGCAATGATAGGGCAAGGACTTTAATTAGAGAGTATTTTAAACGTGTAGAAAGTGCTAACAATTATTTTACTTCGTACATGGAAGGTTGGAAATCGGATAGAGGAATTATATATATTGTTTTTGGGGTGCCTAATGTGGTTTATAAACACAAAAACTACGAAAATTGGATTTATGGAGAAGAAAATAATATGATGTCACTAAGTTTTGTGTTTCACAAAGTGGATAATCCAATAACTGATAACGATTTTGTGTTGAGTCGTTCACCAGTATTTAAAAACAATTGGTTCAGAGCAGTTGATAGTTGGAGAAGCGGAAGAATTTACTGATTTAATTTTGCTTCAATTTCTTCCATATAATCAATAGAATCATCTAAATAAAAAGCCACTTCAGGGGTAATCCTTAGTTGTTTCCCCACTTTTCTGCCGAGCTCGCCTCGGATAGAACTAGCATTTTCATTGGCTATTTTAATACCTTTTTTAGGCTCTATGTTACCGAAAATACTTAGGTAAACCTTAGCAAAACTTAAATCGGGAGAAACTCTTATAATGGTTACACTAACCATTGTACCGGGAAATAACTCATTGGTTTTTCCTTGAATAATTAAACTTAACTCCTTTTGTAAAAGCCTAGCTACTCTATTTTGTCTTATTGAACTCATTGGTGCAAAAGTATCAATTAATTTTTTATAAATATTTTGCATTTCAAGTAACTTTAGGATTTCAACATGAATGTTTTTTAACAATGTTAAATTTTGTTTAACAAATTGTTTTTTAATTAACTATGTTGTACATTCGCATTTATAATTTTAAAATTAACTACTATGAAAAAAAATTTACTTTCTTTAATTACGTTGTTAGGAGTAGGTGTTATTGCAAATGCTCAGATAACAATTAACGACACACACATTGTTGGTATGAACGATGCTGTTGAACAATCTGTTGATACCATGCCCGGTTCAATAACTATTGGACCAAGCGGAGCAAATCAAACATGGAATTTTACAACCATGACAGAAAGGTATGTTGACACTTTAATTTTTTCTAATCATACCGGATTTCCAGGAGCAGGTAGTATTACCGGAGCAAATCTTGGTGTGACGAGTTCAGCTGATGATAGTTCTTGGACCTTTTTAAATAAAGGAACATCTGGGTTGTTTGTTGTAGGACAAAGTTTTTATCAAGATGCACAGTTAATAACGTTGGAATATCCATCTACAATTGTTACTTTTCCATCAACTATGGGAACCAATTATGCAGGAAATTGGTGGGGAATAATTTTTCAACAATATGTTGGTCAAGGAGGAATTGATTCTGTAAGAATGACAAGAGAAGCAATTACATCAAGCAATGTTGATGCTTGGGGAAATGTTACTACCTCATTTGGAACTTTTGCAAGTATCAGACAAAATGTAAATGATGTTACTATTGATACTATTTGGTTGTACCAAGGTGGCTCATGGAATGTGATTGATCCTTTTACAGCAAGTATGTTAGGAGTAGACCCTATTACTTACGACACAATAAATACAGCTCGTTGGTGGACAGATAATCCTAGCTCTAAGTTTCCTGTATTAGAAATGGAATTTGAGAATAATGGAACGGTTAATAGTGTTACTTGGCAAAAAAGCTCTCCTTTTGTTGGAGTAGAAGAAATGAATGTTAAACCAATGTTTAGTTTGTACCCAAATCCGGCAAAAGATATGATTAGTATTACAACAGATAAAATAGAAAATTCAGTTATTGCTATTTTTGATATTACTGGTAAACAAGTAAAATCTGTAGACTTTAATGATTCTGCTATTTCTTTAAGTATTAATGATTTAGATGCGGGAGTTTATTTTTACTCAGTGAGTAATAGAACTTCCGGGAAAGTAATACAGACGAATAAATTTATTGTGACAAAATAAAAGAGTTAGTCTTACTTAAACAAATAAGCCCTAAATTTAGGGCTTATTTGTTTTTATATCTTTTTCTCCAGACCTGATATTTATAAATTTTGCCATTATTATTGACATAATAAATATGTTCAATAACAACTATCTCTTTAGGCTTTCTTAAGTCTCCACCTTTATCAATAGGGGGCCTTTTACCATAGTATTCTTCTTTGGATTTATAAATAAATACTTCGGCATTATCATAAATTTTAACTTCGTTGGCAGCTCCTTTTGCAGCAATAAGCTCTTCTCTACTTTTTCCCACATAAGGACTATCAAAAGTTTGAGGTCCTTTTGGGGTACAGCCAAAAATAATGGATATTAAAATAGAAAGTATAGTTAATCTCATGATTCGTAAAGGTAAAAAAAATACAGAGCTATCAAAATAAGGAAACAAAATTTTTTAAAGTACTTTGTTAAATAACTGATAATGATGTTATATTTTTTGCATCAGTCAAAATGTATTTACCAATTTTGGTTCTAGTTAGTGCTGATAGATGACCTCCACAATTTAATTTTAATCCTAAATCTTTGGCAATAGAACGAATGTAAGTTCCTTTACTGCAAACAACACGAAAATGAACGTGAATTCCTTTGTCGTATGGTTTTTCTTGATTGATTTTAGCTTCATCATTAGCAATTATCTTATCTGTTGATAAAATAAGTTTACTACGTTCTATTTGTGTGATTTCAAATTCATCAATAGTAATAGTGTTTTTTTTAATAACTACCTCTTCTCCGGCTCTAGCTAATTCATAAGCTCTTTTACCATCAATTTTTTTGGCAGAATGTATAGGAGCAGTTTGTTCTTGTGTGCCGATAAAAGTTGTTACAGCTTCATTTATCATTTCATCAGAAATATGATTGGTTTCAAAAAAAGCATTAAAAGGTTTTTCTAAATCAAAAGAGGGAGTGGTTGCTCCGAGTGTAATTATTCCTGTATATTCTTTTTTTTGAGCTTGAATTTCATCAATTTTTTTGGTGAATTTTCCTGTACAAACAATTAACAACCCTGTTGCCAAAGGATCTAGAGTTCCGGCATGACCTACTTTTATTTTTTTAAGTTCTAACTGGTTTTTAAGTTGGTAATGAATTTTTCTAACTACATCAAAAGAAGTCCAACCTATTGGTTTATTAATAAGTAAAAGTTGTCCGTTAAGAAATTTATCTTGAAGTGCTTGCATGAATGTTAATACAATGTAATTTCTACACCTGAGAAATGAAGGGTTAAAATTAATAACCCAATAACAATTCTGTAATAACCAAAAAGTTTAAACCCATAGTTGGTTAAAAAAGCTATGAATCCTTTTATGGCAATAATAGCAACAATAAACCCTACTACATTTCCGATTAACAATAATTGAATTTCTTCTGTTTCAAAACCATTTCCTTCTTGAAAAAACTTTAACAATTTATAACCTGTAGCAGCAAACATAGTAGGTATAGCCAGAAAAAAAGAAAATTCAGCAGCAGCTTGTCTATTCATTTTTTGAGTTAATCCGCCAATAATGGTGGCTGCAGAACGAGAAACCCCCGGAATCATCGCCAAACATTGAAACAATCCAATTTTAAAAGCAGTAGGGTAAGTAACTTCCAAAGTGCCATCCACTTCTGTTTTCTTAAACCACTTGTCAACAAATATTAAGACAATTCCTCCCAAAAACAACATGGTGGCTACTACAATTACATTTTCTAGTAAGCTATCTATAAAATCATTTAATAGTAATCCAAAAAAGGCTGCAGGAAGAAATCCTATAAATAGTTTGAAATAAAAATTTACAGTTTGAAAAAACCTTTTCCAATAGAGTACAACAACCGAAAGTATGGTTCCAAACTGAATGGCAATGGTAAATGTTTTGGTAAAGCTATCATCAGCAATTCCCATTAATGATGAAGTAATAATAAGATGACCGGTAGAAGAAACGGGTAAAAACTCTGTTAAACCTTCAACAATGGCTAAAATAATAGACTGAATAATGGACATTGAAAGAAGTTAGTTCGTTGATTTTTTCATTATCCCCCAACCAACAACACCTAACCCGACCAAAATTAAGATAGGTGCAATATAAATTCGAGTAACAGAAAATAATTCATAACTAAATTCATTAGGATTATCAGAACCCCCGCCAATCATAAGCACATAACCTAAAACAGTTATTAAAACCCCTGCAATAATTAGGATGTAATTTTTCTTACTAAAGGCAAAATCGTTGTTTATTTTTTGGTTTTCCATAAGTTTGTTAGATGATGTAAGCAACAAATATAAGGTATTCTTTATTAAGAGAATTGATAAAAAATCATAAAATAGTTCTAATTTATTTTACAGCTTTTCTTTTATCGTTGATTTCACTCACTACTTTCTCTTGTTTTTTAATATCATTTTTTAGGTTCTCGATGTCTTTTTCATTAGCTTCGATATCTTTTTTATTATCTTTAATTTTCTTTTCGTCTTTACTCATTTTATCAGTAAGTTTTTCATGGTCTTTGTCTAATTTTTCTTTGTCTTTAACAAGTTTATCCATCTTGCCTTTACCGCTATTCATTTTTTTATTTACTTCTTTTAATTCTTCAGAAACTTCTTTTAATTTACTTTGGTTTTTCTTTATATCTTCTTCTCTATCTTTTGTATCTTGAGTAAGTTTTTTATTTTTATCTTCTAAACTTACTACCTTGTCCTGAAGCTTTTTTAGATTTTTTTGTTCTTTGTCTAATTCTTTTTCAATTACAACAATAGAAATTTCTTTAGAAAGAGTTTCCATAAATTTTTCAGCTTGTTTATAGGCTTTAGATTTCGGTTCAATAATTTCATTATTAATTTCGAAGGAAACATATAACTCTGAAGAATTGTCTTTCATCTTTTTTACGGCAACATAAGCATCAATTTTATCTTCTGTAATTGATTTTATTAACACGTTATCTAAGATTAACTCTTTTTTTTGTTCGGTTACTGTTCCAACCTCTTTTTCTAATTCTTTTTGAAAAGCTTTTAAAATATCTTTTATGTCATCTGTAAAGATGTTGACTTTTAGAGCATGTTTTTCGCCACTAATAAATTTATATTTGGTATTTTCTACTTTAACTTGTTGAGCAAAAGCAAAATTGGTTAGTAAAATTAAGATAAGTATAACTGTGTTTTTTCTCATGGTTTTATAGTTTTTAGTTGGTATAAAGTTACTCTTTTATTCCCAACATCGCTTTTAATCTTGGGTGTTCTTCTTTAGCTTTAATTTCATTTAATATTTCAATTAAATGTTGCTGAACATTTTTGTCTTTATCGATATTGGTTCTTAATTTTTGTTCATTTTCAGAACCGGATTCAACTTCTTTTATTTCTTGTTCAGCAATATGAATTCGATTAGCGTACATTGCTTCTAAGTCTGATATTCCATTTATAGCAGCCATTCTAATCCACCAAGTTTTTTCATTTAGTGCGGTTTCTTTAAGAATTGCACTTCCTTTTTTTACGGTTTCGTGGTCTTGATTTTTTAAATAACGAGTAGTTGACATTGCAAAACCGTATTTCTCAAATCCTGATATTTCTTCGTTTTTAGTGATGAAATAATCCAATTGTTTTTCTGTTCCGTGATCTTCATAAACAGTAGTTATCGCTGAAACTATATTACCGTTTTTCTCTTTTTCGAATGCCGAAGCATATTTCATGGCTAACGAACCATTGTTTTTAGATAAGGCTAGTAACGACTCGCCAATTACATAATACGATTGTTCTTCCATTCCGCTAACACAAATATCGGTTACTGCTTTATCATTTTCAAAATAACGAGCTAAAGCAGCAATAGCATCTCCTCTTACTTTAGAATCGCTATCATTTTCTGCCATTGCTAATAATTTTTCTTTAACCATTTCCGGTTTAGCTTTAGCAGCATTTTTTAATGCTCCAATGGCTTGTCTTCTCAAATATTCGTAATCGTCATCTAAGGCTTTTAAAATAGTAGTTACTGCTAATTCATCTTTTGATTTTTTCAAAACAGCAATAGCTTCATATCTATCTAGATATTTCATTTTAATATTACCGTAATTTTCGGTTGGGTGGTATAAAAATGCCCACTCTTTGATAGATGGATGATTGTCATTTTTTTCGCAAAGTAACATTTTATCGGCATCTACATTTACAAAATCGGGTGTTGAAGTTTCAAACTCAAAAGTGTTGTTTACTTTATCAATAACCACTTTATGGGAATTTATTTTTCCGTTGAAAAAAACATCAATTTTTATAGGTAATTTGTAAATAGGAGCAACTTTTAAATCTTGCTTTTGTTCTATGTAAACATATTGAATTCCCAATGAATCGTTGTATTCGTAATTAATATCCAAAACAGGATGTCCTTTATCAAAAAACCACTGATTAAAAAACCAATTGAGATCTTCTCCGGTAACTTTTTCGCACGCTAAACGAAGTTGATGCATTTCTACATCGGTAAATTTATTTTCTTCCAAATATATTTTTAATGAAGTGAAGAAAGCTTCATCGCCCATGTAGTTTCTAAGCATGTGTAAAATCCTACCTCCTTTTTGGTAGCTATGTCCATCAAACATATCTTCTTTATCCTTATAATCAAAACGAATCATATCTTTTGGTCCGGATTGAGCTAACTGAAGTAAATAGTTTTTCAAATCGGACTGGAGTCCTTGATCTGCTTTATCATCACCATACTTATATTCATTCCATAAATATTCTCCATAAGTAGCAAATGATTCATTAAGTGGTAAATTGGCCCAAGATTCGCAGGTAACTAAGTCGCCAAACCAATGGTGAAAAAGTTCGTGAGCAATTACATCTTCAGCATTGCTACCATCAATCAATTCTCTCTTAGTTTGGTAAGCAAAATCTCCAAAAATAACACCTGTAGTATTTTCCATAGCACCAGAAACATAGTCTCTAACTACTATCTGGTGATATTTTTGCCAAGGATAAGCTACTCCTAAAATAGTTGAATAGAATTCCAGCATTTCAGGGGTTTTACCAAAAATATCTTTGGCATAAGGTTCGTATTCTTCTTCTACATAATAGTCAACATCAATGTTTCTCCATTTGTCTTTTACAATTTTATATTCGCCAATAGCCATCATAAATAAATAAGGAGCATGAGGCATATCCATTTCCCAAAAATCTGTTCGGGTACCATTTCCGTTAAGTTCAGAATGGGTAAGCAATCCGTTAGAAAGAGTCACATATTTTTCTTCAACAGTAATGGCAATTTCTTGAGTAGTTTTTTGGTTTGGAGCATCAATAGTAGGGAACCAAGCGGAGTTAGCTTCAGTTTCTCCTTGTGTCCATATTTGAGGCATTTTATTTTTTTCTTCGCCTTTAGGGTTAATAAAATACAAGCCTTTATCAGATGAAATAGCACTGCTACCACCTTCTTTTAGTTCTTCAGGTTTAGAGGTGTAATCTATAAAAAGAGTGAGGGTATCATTTCGGGTATAGATTTTTTCTAAATCTATGGTAATGGTTAAACTATCATAAGTAAATTTTAAAGGCTTTTTGTTGCCGTTTTCTATCAATGCTATTTGATGAATATCCATTCCACGAGCATTAAGTTCCAATTGCTTGGTTGGATAAAAATAAGGCTTAAGTGTAATGTTTTCTTTACCATAAAGGTGAGCTTTTTCCCAATTAAAACTTACGGCTAGTTTGGTATGAATAAGATCAAATTTCTTAGTGTAAGCAGCCTGATAGATAGGTCGTTCAGTTTTAAACGGGTTTTCAATTTCAATTACTTGCTCAGGAAGTGTAATGGTTTCAGTGGTTTTACATCCTAGAATAAAAATAATGGCTAAAAGCGATAAGATTAATTTGTTCATGTTTTTTTTGGATAAATTTTTAAGATGACAAAGATGATGAAAATTGATGGAATAGCTTAATTTTTTTAACACAGAAGTTGGAAGGATAACGTTAAAACTACCAAGATGCTAAATGCTTGCAAAAAGAAGAGAACTTATTTTATAAACTTACCACTTGAATCCATTTGAGGTTTGTCTTGAGTTGCTTGTTGATTGGGAGTAGTTGTACCTTCAGTAGTTGTTGAACTTTTAGTTGAATTACAGCTCAAAAAAAATAGCAAGATAAAAAATAAAATGATTAGTGATTTCATAAGGGCGTTTTATATAAAGTTTAACGATTAAAAGTTAGTCTTTTCCCTCTAATGGTATCGTCAATTTCTCCAAAATTATAGACTAAATTGCCATTAATAAAGGTTTGCAATACCTTAGATTTGAAAGTAGTTCCTTCAAAAGGAGACCAGCCACATTTGTAAAACAAGTTTTCTTTGGTTACTGTCCAAGGATTATCTAAATCTACTATTACCAAATCAGCAAAAAAACCTTCTTTTATATAGCCTCTTTTTTCAATTTGGAAACAATCAGCAACAGCATGACTCATTTTTTCAGCAATTTTTTCCAGACTAATTTTGCCATTATGGTAATGTTCAAGCATAGAAACTAATGCATGTTGTACTAGTGGTCCACCTGAAGGGGCTTTAAAATAATTGTTCGATTTTTCTTCTAAGGTATGTGGAGCATGATCGGTGGCAATTACGTCAATTTTATTGTCTAACACTCCTTGTAAAATAGCATCTCTATCGTGAGCAGTTTTTACTGCCGGATTCCATTTAATTAACGTTCCTTTTTCTTCATAATTTTCATCAGAAAACCAAAGATGATGCACACAAGCTTCAGCTGTAATACGCTTATCTTTTAGTGGTAATGTATTATCAAAAAGAGTTAACTCTTTAGCTGTAGAAATGTGTAAAATGTGTAATCGGGTGTTGTGTTTTTTGGCTAATTCTACCGCAAAAGAAGAAGATTTGTAACAAGCCTCTTCGCTTCTAATTTTAGGATGACAAGCAATAGGAACATCTTCACCGTATTTGGCTTTGTATTTTTTGATATTGGCAATGATAGTGTCCTCATCTTCGCAATGTGTGGCAATAAGCATTTTACAATTGGCAAAAATATTTTCTAACACTTCTTTTTTATCTACCAACATATTGCCTGTTGAAGAGCCCATAAAAATTTTTATACCACAAACATTTTTAGGGTTGGTTTTTAACACTTCTTCTAAATTATTATTGGAAGCTCCCATAAAAAAAGAATAATTGGCAGCAGAATTTTTTGCAGCAATCGCATATTTTTCTTCTAATAATTCTTGAGTAAGTGTATTTGGAACAGTATTCGGCATTTCCATAAAAGCGGTAATACCACCGGCAACAGCAGCTTTTGATTCCGTATAAATATCTGCTTTATGGGTTAATCCGGGTTCTCTAAAATGCACTTGATCGTCAATTACTCCCGGAAAAACATGTTTGTTTTTCAGATCAATAATTTCAGCAGTATTGGTTAATGAATTTATATCATCTTGTTCATCAAAAATTTTATTAATAATTTCATTTTCAATAAGAATATGTCCTTTGATGATATTGCCTTCATTAACAATTTGGGCATTTTTAAGTAAGATAGCCATTAGTGAGTTTGTTTTAACAGAGTTCCAAAATTACTAATTATTTGGCTTTTTTAAGGGTAAAAGAAAAAGTAGAACCAACACCAACAGTGCTTCTTACATTTATGGTTTGTTTGTGGGCTTCAACAATGTGTTTTACAATAGAAAGTCCTAATCCGGAACCTCCATTTTCTCTGGCTCTACCTTTGTCGGTTCTGTAAAATCGTTCGAATAAACGAGGTAAGTGGTGGGCTTCAATTCCTTCTCCATCATCAGCTACTTCTATTAAAATATTATCGTGCATGTCAAAAAATTTAATTCTTATTGTGCCGTTAATTTTTCCATATTTAATAGCATTAATAATGAGGTTGATTAATACTTGACTTATTTTTCTCGCATCAGCCATTACCCAAATAGGTTTCTCTTGGTTTTGTATTTTTACGGTAACGCCTGCTTTACTTATTCTTTCTTCAAGAGAGTCAACTACTTCTTTAACTATTTCAACAATATCTGTTTTATCTATTTTCATAGACAATCTACCACTTTCTAACTTGGTAATTTCATCTAAATCTTCAATAATATCTATCATTCTCTCTACACTATTGTTGGCTTTAACTAAATAATCTTTATTAATAGTTGGATCGTCCATACCACCTTCAATAAGCGTTAATAAATACCCTTGAATATTAAAAATAGGTGTTTTAAGTTCGTGAGATACATTACCAACAAATTCTCTTCTATAGTTTTCTGATGTTTTTAATCGAGTAATTTCTTGCTGATTAGTTTTTGCCCAATCCAAGACATCTTGCTGCACTTTTTGAATAATATTGTCGCTAAAATTAAGATCTTCTATTTCACCATCTTTCTTTAATTTTTGATTGTGAATAGTTCTGTAGATGAGTTTAATTTTCCGGTAAATAAACTTTTCAAGGGCATATAAAAAACCGAAATAACTTGTTAATAATGTAATGATAAAAAGTAGTAGAAATAGGTAAAAAGGAAGATTACAATCAAAAAAAAGTAAGCCTATAAATAACGAAGCAACAGTTATTGTAGCAATTAAAAAAGCTACTCTTATGGCAATACCTTTTGGGGTTAATTCTTTCATGAATAACAAAGATAAGTATAAAATAAGTTGAAAACAGAACCCTTATTCGACTAATTTCAGCTTATAACCAACACCTTTAATGGTTTCTATGTATTTATCTCCTAGTTTTTCTCTTAATTTCCTAATATGCACATCAATGGTTCTATCGCCAACTACTACATCTGTTCCCCAAATACTTTCTAAAATTACTTCTCGGGTAAAAACTTTTCCGGGTTTTGACATTAATAACGCCAATAATTCAAATTCTTTTTTGGGAAGAGCAAAAGAATTGTCATCTTGATAAACCAAGTATTTTTCACGATCTATCTTAATGTTACCTACTTCTATTTCAAGTTCACCAAGAGGTTCAGAAACAGTATTTTTTCTTCTAAGAATAGCTTTTATTTTGCTAACCAATAATCTTGGTTTTATTGGTTTTGCAATGTAGTCATCTGCACCCGCATCAAAACCTGCAACTTGCGAGTAATCTTCGGCACGAGCACTTAAAAAAGTAATAAGTGTATCTTTTAGTTCGTCTATGGCCCTTAATTCGTGACAAGTTTCTATACCATCCATTTCCGGCATCATCACATCAATAACAATTAAATCAGGTCTTTCTTTTTGTGCTATTTGTATCGCTTCTTTTCCTGATAAAGCTGTTAGTACTTCAAAACCTTCTTTTTTTAAATTATAGCTAATAAAGGTAAGGATGTCTTGTTCATCATCAACTAATAATATCTTTTCATTTGTCATAATAGTAGTAACTAATTATTTTCAACAAAGTTACCCCTCTTCTTTTGTTAATTGTGTTAATTTAATATTAATAATGCTTCTGTTAGCCTTTACACAAGGTTAAAGCAATAAACTTAGCGCTAAAAACAATCCAATAAGTTTTTTCAGGTAATATTTCCTTAACATCATCATAAGAGTATTATAAAATAGGGGATACAGAGAAGTAATAATGTGCTCGTTATTTTGCCATCGAAAAGTTAATTATAAACTAAATTTAAAAATGAAAAAAATGAAAACAAAAAATTTACTTCTTATTTCTGCTTTATGTGTAGGAATTGCCGGAGGTTTCACTTCTTGTTCTAAAGACGATAAAAAAACTCCAGACCCAGTTAACCCAACCCCAACTCCAACACCTAGTAACGTAGTTACTGTTACTGATAATGGTTCTGGAACAGGAACAACTACTTGGACCAATGATAAAGTGTATTTATTAGATGGTTTTGTATTTGTAAACTCAGGGCAGGAATTAACCATACAAGCAGGAACAGTTATTAAAGGGAAGCCAGGAACAGGTTCAAATGCTTCTGCTCTAATTGTAGCTAGAGGGGGTAAAATTAATGCTGTTGGAACACCAACACAACCTATTATCTTTACTTTTGAAGCAGATCCGTTAAATGGCTCTGTGCCATTATCTACTTCAGGACAATGGGGTGGTGTAATGATTTTAGGAAACGCTACTTTAAATTCTACACCTGGGACCTCTGCTATTGAAGGAATACCTACTACAGAAACTAGAGGAATTTATGGAGGTACTAATGATGCTGATAATTCAGGAGTATTTAAATATGTTTCTATCAGGCATGGAGGTACTGATATTGGTGCAGGAAACGAAATTAATGGATTAACTATGGGAGGCGTTGGTTCAGGAACTACTATAGAATATGTTGAAGTTGTTGGAAATGCTGATGATGGTTTTGAATGGTTTGGAGGAACTGTAAATACAAAATATCTAGTTGCTTCAAATGGTGATGATGATTCTTTTGATTACGATGAAGGGTTTAGAGGCAAAGGTCAGTTTTGGGTAGCAATACAAAATACTGATGCAGATAGAGGTGGTGAGCATGATGGAGGAACTACTCCTGAAGATGGAATGCCTTATGCTACACCAAAAGTTTTTAATGCAACTTATATTGGTAATGGAACTTCTAGATTATTAACTTTTAGAGATAATGCGGGAGGAGAATACCATAATTCCATTTTTCATAACTTTGGTAAAGGAATTGATATTGAAGATTTAGCTTCAGGAGAAGATTCTAAAAATAGACTGGATAATGGGCAACTTAAATTTGATGGTATTGTGTTATCAAACATTGGTTCTGATTTAATCGTTTCAGAAGTTACTAATCCAGGTACTGATTTATCCACTCATGCAAGTGTAACCAATTTAACTGTTCAAAGTGTGTCTATTTCAGCATCTAACCCTATCCCAACAGGTTTAGCGGCAGGAAATGCGCCAACAGATCCTTGGTATACTAATGTAACTTACAAAGGTGCTTTTGAACCAGGAGGAGCTAACTGGGCTCAAGGTTGGACAATGACTTTCCCATAATACAGATTAAAATAGTTTTGAAAAGACCTTTCCATCTCAGATGGAAAGGTCTTTTTTATCATAATCATTTGAGTTTAGCTTTAATTATTTTTCTAGCTTCATTTATTTGTAATGTTGCTTCGTCAGCTATTTTTTTTGCCTGTTTTGCTTCTTTCATTATTTTACTCAAAGGAATATCTTCTCCATAAAGAAATTTTTTTATATCTTTTAAATAGAGTAATTTTCTATTTCTATAACCTGAAGTTATACTGTTAATAATTTTATCAACTACTATTTGGTCAGTTTGAGATAACTTTCCTTTAATAGACCAGAGTCTTGAAATAAGCTTGTCGATATCGATTATTAGATCATCAACTATTGGTTTTAATTCATCTATTTTGTCATCTTCTTTTGCATTTTTCAAATTAGAAATACTTAGGGCTAAATATTCTTTTTGCCATGCAATTCGGTTTATGTCATAACTTGCATAACCTAACTGTCTGTCTATGGTTTTTAATTCTTCTTTGTCTGTAATGTTGAGTAAAACAGTTTCTAAATCAGAAACCCAATTTAGAAACTGTGAAATACCTGATGTGTATTCTGAACTTGTTTGTCCGTAGCTAAGTGTGAAAGATGATAGTCTAAAGAATACTAAAAGAATTAATTTATTTTTCATTATTATTATTATTTTGATGATTGTTTACGATAGATATAAAGAAAGAAAAAACATAAAGCGGTTAATAAAATAGGTTTAAGTAAATCGTTAAAAGGTATTTGACTGAGCGGTCGTCCTTGAAATGTCTCAATAAAAATGTCTATTCTTTCATAAAAAAAGTAAAGAGAGAATAAAAGTGAAATTATAGATAATAGTAAAAATGTGTACTTCATATGTATGTCATTTAAAATTACAGATAATTTTATGTATGATAAAACGCAATAAATTTTCACACATATTTCCTTCAAATATATAAAAAAATAGTTTATCAGGTAAATAGTCTTTGTACTTGTACTCAATAAACTATCATAGCTTTTTCAAATATGAGTAATCGTATTACTTAACAATTAGTTAATATTTGAAGATAAGGTGTAAACCCTTAAAAGACAGCTATTTTTTTGGGTATTGAAGAAAATAAACTTCCTATTTGTGTTAAGCAAATGGTACTTTTTGCCCTAAAATATTACCAGAAAATAACACTAATGTAACATTCGATTAACGTCTCATTCAACCTGTTGTAATTCCTTTGTACTATCAAATAAAAGAATAAAAATGAAAAAATTAGTAAGCACTTTTAGTTTAATTTTAACCACAACAATAGCTTTTTCGCAAGGAATGATTAAAGGAAAAGTAGTTAGTTCTGAGTCTGCCGAAGAACTTATTGGGGCAACTGTTTTTGTTAAAGGAACTTCTATAGGTTCTGTTGTTGATTTTGAAGGAAATTACCTTATAAAAAATGTTCCTACCGGGAAACAAACCATCATTTGTTCTTATATTTCTTTTAATTCAGATTCCATAGAAGTTAATGTAGCCGATAAACAAGTAGTAATGCATAACTTCTCTTTACAAAACTCTTCGGTAGCTTTATCTGATTTTGTAGTGGAAGCTAAAGCAGTGAGGAGTTCAGAAAACTATATGCTAAAAGTAAAACAAAAATCAGCAACAGTAATGGAAGGAATTACTGCGCAGGAAATCACTAAAAGAGGCGATAATGATGTGGCAAGTGCTGCAAAAAGAGTTACCGGTGTAACTATTGAAGGAGGTAAATATGTTTATGTAAGAGGATTGAGTGATAGATATAGTAAAACAACCCTTAATGGAGCAGAAATTCCCGGATTAGATCCTAATAAAAATGCGGTAGAATTAGATTTATTTCCTACTAACATGATTGAAAACATGACGGTAGTAAAATCATTTTCTCCTGATTTACCGGGAAGTTTTACCGGTGGGTTATTAAATATTGAAACGAAAGATTTTCCTGAAAAATTTACTTTACAATTTTCTGCAGGAGTTAGTTACAATACTTTTTCTAGCTTTAATGATCAGTTTTTATCTCATGGGGGTACTTCCTCTGAATTATTTGGTAAAGATGATGGCGGTAGAGATATTCCTGATGCAGTATTAAATGGTGGTGTTCCTCCTTTGTTTGTTAATAATGCTCAGTTGGAAAAAGTTACTAAGTCTTTTAGTAAAGAAATGGAAGGAGTGGAGTCTCCATCGTCAATTAACCAACGTTACTCTTTATCTATAGGAAATCAAAAAACAGTTTTTGGAAATACACTTGGTTTTGTTGCTGGACTTTCTTACTCAAGAGAGTTTGTACACAAACAACAAAATGCATTTTCTGGAAGATATAGCTTGACTGGTAGTGTTGATGAGGTGGAAGAATTAATTACACAGCAAGAGTTAAACGATACTAAATCTCAAGAAGAAGTATTGATGGGAGCGTTAGGAAATCTTTCTTACAAAATAGGAAAAAACAATAAGTTGAGTTTAACGTATATTCGTAATCAAAGTGGTACTAAAGAAACTACTTTTCAAGAAGGTGTTTTTCCAAAAGAAGACCAGGGGTTACACTATCAAACAAGAAGTTTATCTTATCAAGAAAGACAATTAACAAGCTATCAATTAAAAGGTGACCATTATATTGAAGGGTTAAAAAAACTTAAACTTGATTGGCTAACAGCTTATTCTACCTCTTCTCAATACACGCCAGACCAACGTTACTTCTCTAATGACTATACTGTTAGCACCGATAATGACACTACATATAGTATAAATACTTCAGCTTATCCGGCTCCAGCTCGTTTTTATAGGTATTTAGATCAATCTACTTTTGACGCTAAAATGAACTTAGAGTTTACTATGTTTGAAAAAGATGGTAAATCATCAAAAATTAAATTTGGAGGAGCTTATTTGTATCAAGATAGAACATTAAGTGAATTTAGATATAATTATAGAAAACAAGGAGCTAGTATGTTTACAGGAAGTGTTGTTGATTATTTAGCAGATCAAAATATGACCTTACCATCATCAGGAAATCCTGTTTCTCAATACATTTACATGGAAGATGCTTCTGAAGAAAGAAATAATTATGTAGGAGAGCAAATTATTACTGCCGGATATTTAATGGGAGATGTTTGGGCTACCAAAAAACTAAGAGTTATTGGTGGGGTACGATTAGAAACCACTTATATTACGAGTGTTAGTGCAGATAAAACCCAAGAAGCAGGTTTATTAGAAAGTGTGGACATTTTACCCGCTATTAATACTTCTTATGCGCTTTCTCCTAAAACAAACTTAAGAGCAGCTTATTCTAGAACCTTAGCACGACCAACATTTAGAGAAATTTCCGGGTTTGCTTCTTACGATTTTGCTGCCAACTGGATAATTATTGGTAATCCGGAATTAGATAGAACCTTAGTAGATAATTTTGATTTAAGATTTGAATTGTTTCCAAATTTAGGAGAGTTGGTTTCTTTTGGAGTATTTTATAAAAACTTTACCAATCCTATTGAATTTGTGTTTAATACACAAGCTCAAAATGATGAGTTAACATGGAGAAATGTAGAAAATGGTAAACTTTACGGAGTTGAGGTGGAAATAAAAAAACAATTGAACTTTATTTCTAACGATAAACAACAATTTAGTATTGGAGGTAATTTTTCTTTAATTAGTTCGAAAGTAGATATTGATGAACAACAATTAGAATTAATAAGAGCTCAAGATCCAAGTGCATCAAGTACAAGAGAAATGTACGGTCAATCACCATATATAGTAAATGCTTTTTTAGGATATAATAATGATTCGTTAGGTTTATCAGTAAACTTAAATTACAACGTTTCGGGAGAAAAAATTACATTAGTGGTAGTAGATGCAACTCCTAATGTAAAAGCACAACCAGTTCATCAGTTAAACATTAACTTAACCAAAACCTTAGGAAATCATTTTAAACTAAGACTTTCAGCATCTAACTTATTAAATCCTATTGTTAGACAAACACAGGTTTACAAAGACGTAGAATATACGTTTAACTCTTATCAATTAGGTAGAACCTATGGAGTAAGTTTAAGCTATTTGTTTTAAAAGAAAAGATTTTACAGTTATTTTTTAATCTCAACAAGTTTTTTTAACTTGTTGAGATTTTTTGTTATAAAAAATTGTTTTAATTGGGGTTTCGTTATAAATCAATTTTAGGAGATTAAAAAACTGTTAATAAACTCAAACAAACAAAAAGCTTTTAACGTAGAAACTTACTTTTGATAAAAACCTATTCTCACAAATTAAGAATTATACGAAATAGTGTATGTACAAAATAAATTATGGTATTTTCTTTTTAGTTATTTTGTTTCAAATAAATTTGAAAGCAAAAGTTACTAGCCAACAAGAGTATATTGATTCTTTAATTTCGGTTGCTACATCTTTACCTAATGATAGTGTTAAAGTAGTTTTGTTAGAAAGAATAGGTTATTCTTATATTTCATTAAATCCAATTGAAGGTAAAAAATATACTACAAAAGCATTGGAATTAGCTCGAGAATTAGGCTTAACAAATAGAGAGGCTGCTTCTATTGCACTTTTGGCAGCTAATTGTTCAGCAAACTCTGAATATGATAAAGCATTGCAACACAATTTGGAGGCTATAGAAATATTTAGGTCGCTAAATAATCAGAAAGGTGTAGCAGGTGTAACTACTAATTTAAGCCAGGTTTATACTAAACTTGGTAACTATGCAAAAGCGATAGAATGCAATTTTGAAGCACTTAAAATTTATGAAGAAACAAGTGAATATAGAAATAAAGGTATTATATATGAAAATATAGCCAATATTTATTATGAATTAAAAGAATTTGAAAAAAGTAAAACGTATTATTTAAAAGCATTAAACTTATATAAAAATCATACTGTTGATGCTGATGAAGCAAGATGTTTGGGGAATTTAGCTCGTATTTATATGGAAATTCCACATTATGATACAGCAATGATTTATTTAAACAAAGCGTTTAATATTAATCAGAAAAATGGAAATAAAACAGGAGCATTAATTAATCTTTCTAATATTGGGAACGTGCACTCTAGAAAAGAAGAATATGCCGAAGCACTAGAATATCATTATAAAGCGTTAGAAATTGCCAATAATTTAGGCTTAAAAAATTTTATTGCAACAGGAAAAGGAAATATAGGAGAGGTGTATTTAAGTCAATATAAAAAAAGTAGTCCGTTCAATCATAATTTAATAGATAATGCCCAAAATTATTTAACTGATGCCATAGCAATATGTGATGAGATTGACTTTAAAGCTCCTAAAGTTGATTTTCTAGAGAGTTTAATAGAAGTTTATGTCATTCAAAAAAACTACCAAAAAGCTTACCACCTGATAAATAAAAAAATAGCTATAAATGATTCGTTATATTCATTAGCTTCAAAAGAACAGCTTTCTAAATTAGAAACTCAACGAGAAATAGACTTAAAAGATAAAGATTTACTTATAAAAAATAAAGAGCTTGAAATCATTTCATTAAACAATCAGAAAAAATCGTTGCTTTATACTTTTGCGATTATTGTTTTAATAATTCTTTTGTTTGTAGCATTTACTTATTACAGAAAAAAAGAGAAAAAACATTATGAAGTTATTTCAGAAATAAAACAAATTCAGTCTCATGAAGTTAGAGGACCAATTGCAACCATTTTGGGTTTAATAAAATTGTTAAAAGATAAAAATAGATCGGATGAATCTAAACTAGAATTAATTGAAGGAATTGAAGAAACAACCAATAAACTTAACAATATTGTAAATCAAATAATTAACAATACTAAGAAATAAATATATACTATTATGAAATTTAATTCTATTTTGGTAATAGATGATTCTAAGTATGATTTGTTTATAGCCACAGAAATATTAAATGATTATTGTGATGTAAAGGAAGTTGTTTGTGTTGATTCGGGTCAAAAAGGATTAGCATATTTGCAATCAAAAGAAAATAAGATTGGCGAACTACCGGAGATTATTTTTTTAGATATTAAAATGCCTTTGATGGATGGGTTTGATTTTTTAAATCTTTATAATCAACTTTCAGATAAAATAAAAAATTACTGTAAAATTTATATGTTAAGCTCTTCTTTAGATCCAACCGATATAGTAAGAGCTAAGAATAACAAAGATGTAATAGATTTTATCGAAAAACCGCTTTCAGAAGAGCAGATAGGAAAGCTTTTTAATTAGCCTTTTTACTAAGTTTTTTTCGCCAAGCTGCAATTTTCTTCTTCCATTTATTTATAAAAATCTCTTTGTTTTCTTCTTCGCTGTCTTGTGTACCTATTAGTAAAGCAATAGGTTTTAGTGTGTCAAACTCTTGGCAAATTACTTTAAGCGTGGCGGCAAATGGTAAGAATAATACCATGCCTGCAACTCCCCAAATAGTAGCACCAATAATTAAACTTAAAATAGTAGTTAAGGCATTAATTTTTAAACTTCCACCAACAATTTTTGGACTTAAAAAGTTATCGGTAATCAACTGAACTGCCCAAAAAAGTATAGCAACTTGTACTCCCATGAAAAAAGAATTATACGCCATCATGGTATATAAAATTGGAATTATGGCGCCAAATGCAGTTCCTATGTAAGGAATGATAGAAAGTGTTGCTGCAAAAAATCCAAATAAAAATGGATGGTCAACGCCAATTATCATTAATCCAAAACTATTAGCTAACCCAATAATAATAATGAGTAAAATCATTCCAAATAAATATTGTTGACCAACTTGTTGGATAGATTTTAACATCTTGAATATACGGTTGTGGTTCTCTTTTGCTGCAAAAGCTACAAAACCTTTAGTTAAACCTTTTCGGTAAATTAAAATTAAAAAGGTGAAAATGATGGTAGCAAATAAGCCTGTTATAAAATTAGCAGTACTGTTAAATGTTTGTTGGGCTAATGCTCCTGCAGTTTTTTGAAGCCAACCTCGGTTTTCCTCCAATAATTGATCCTTGTTTAAATCTTCAACAAAATTGATGTTATTATTAATGTAAACCGTTGCGTTAGCAATTACATCTAACACTTTTTCTTGAAAATCTGTTAGCTCTTTAGATAAGCCTATAAGTTGTGCCGAAAAGATATAAATACCTCCGCTTAATACTAAAAATACGATAAAAATAGATAAAAAGGCAGCAATTAAATCGTTCATTCCCCATCGTTCAAACCGTTTAGTAAGCGGAAATAAAATAAAAGATAAAAACAAAGCAAAAGCTAAGGGAATAAGAATAGATTTTGCAAAAATTAGCACAACAAAGACCAAACAACTCGTTGCAAGGGCAAAAAATAACTTTTGGAAGGAGATGTTCATATTAAATTGTTAGTTCTTATTTGCTCAAAGATAAGTAAAGTTTTAACGTCTTTTCTGTGTAATTTTGTTGACTATTTAATTTTAATATACAATGGCTTCATCTCAATTTAAAAAATTCGGTATTTTAATAGCAATTTTAGTATTACCATCTTTATTTTATTTATTGCTTTATACCGGAGAGCATAACTTTACTAAACTGGCAATTTATGGCAATAAAACTGCCGTTGAAAATGCAGATGGAAGCTTTGACACTACTTACCATCAAATTCCTTATTTTGAGTTTATTAATCAGGATGGTAAAAAAGTTACTCGAGATGATATGTTGGGCAATGTGTATGTAGCTGATTTCTTTTTTGTTACCTGCCCCACCATTTGTCCTAAAATGACAACCAATATGAGGTATGTACAAGACAAGTTTTCCGACAGAAAAGAGTTGAGGTTTTTATCAATAACTGTAAACCCGGAAGCAGATTCTGTGCCTATACTTAAAGAATATGCTAAAAAAGTACATGCCAACACTGATAATTGGGATTTTGTAACCGGAAATAAAGATGAAATTTATGACATTGCTTTTAATGGTTTTTTTGTAAATGTTGCTAAAGATTCTATTGCCGAAGGAGGTTTTTTACATTCTCAACTGCTTATTTTAGTGGATAAACAAGGTAGGGTAAGAGGTTATTTTGATGGAACAGTATTTTCTGAGATGAAAAAAGATTTAACAGATGCTATTGATATTCTTTTCAGAGAAGAGGCAGTTCCGTTAAAAGGCAACAACAAAAATAAAATAGAACAGAAGAAGGAGTGAGGTTTGAAGATGGAAGTGAGGGGAATTATTAATAACGATTAACTAATTACAGTACCTATTAATTAATAAATAAACACTACCTAATCCTAACTCTCCGGCTCTGCTGAGGTCTTTACAGGCTTGTTCGTGGTTATTTAAGATAAGTAAAATTAACCCTCGATTCAAGTAAGCTTCAGAAAAACTATTATCCAACTCAATAGCAACACTAAAATCTTCAATAGCTTTAATATATTTTGATAATTGAAAATATAAAATCCCTCGGTTAAAAGCAGCATATTTAAAAGCAGGATTTAGTGCTATAGCTTTGTCGTAATCTTTAATAATCATATCAATATTAATGTTCGAATTTTCTGATTCGTTAAGCATTTGATGAAATAAATTGGCACGAGCAAAATAAGCTAAGTAATAGTTTTTATCAATGTGCAAGGACTTGTTAAAATCTAAAATGGCTTTTTCGTGTTGTTTTAAAGAAGCATAAATAACTCCTCGCTGAATGTATAATTCAGCATTATTAGGGTTTTTAGCGATTTTATCATTAATAAAACGCAGCTTTTTTTCTTTTAATGGAATGTCTAAAACTTCTTCATCTTCCATTTTTAGAATAAAGTAAGGTGTATACGATTTATAGCTTTCGTTCCACGAATCAATTACTTGTTTGTTTTTATTTTGAGTTAATAAACTAATATAATAGGGAGATGATAAGGAAATGGTTTGATCGCTATATTTGGTAACATTTTCATTGGTATTATTGCTAAACGAAGTTAATCGGGCTAAAAACTCTTCTTCAACCTGTTTTAAACTATCTGTGGCATTGCTTTTAGTTTGATTAATCAATTGAGCCGTCTCTAAATCGGTTTCTGCTTTACTAATGTTTCCCAATTGTCTGTAAATATTACTTCTTAGTTTGTATCCATCCACAAAATCGGGGTAAAGTGCTATTGCTTGTTCCACATCTACCAAGCTTTCTTTGTATTTTTTTAGCTGATTAAAAATGGCTGCTCGGTTATAGTAAGCCAAAATATTGTTTGGGCTTAAGAAAATAACTTTATCGTAATCTTTTAATGCATTTTTATAATCATTTTTTTCGGCATACAAAATGGCTCGATTGTAATATGCTGTTGCCGATTCAGGCGAAATGCTAATCACCTTTGATAAACTTTTTAAGGCTTCATCATTTTGTTCGAGCTTTATAAAAATCATCGCTTGCTGAAAATAAGCATAGGTATTATCGGGTTCAATTTGTAATGCAATTTGAATATTGGTTTGAGCAGTATCGTAATTTCCTAAATAGTAGTGTGCAGTTGCTTTACGTACATAAGAGGAAGCATTGAATTTATTATTTTCCAATATTAAATCAAAATCGGCAATGGCTTCTCGGTATTGTTTGTTCCCCAATTTCGACATGCCTCTGATAATATACGTCAGTTCTTTTCTAGAACCATAATGAATGGCTTTATTACAATCGTCAATGGCTTTATCATATTGATTGAGATAACTGTAAACCAACGCTCTATTTAAATAAATATCCGGATTTATAGGATTAAGTTCAAGTGCTTTATTAAAATCTTCAAAAGCACCATCATAGTTTTTTAGTCGCTCACGAGCCGAACCTCTAATAATGTATAAATCTGTTTTTAAAGGGCGTAGTTTAATGGCTTCAGTAAAATCCATTTCTGCTCCGGCAACATCACCAAGCTCAATCTTAGCAATACCTCTGTAATAATAAGGTTCGTAGTTAGGAGGATAGTTTTCAATAACATAATTAAATTTTTGTATAGCACTTTCATATTGTTTTTCAGAAAGTTCCAATCTACCTACCAGTAGTTTGTTTTCTGTTTTTAATTGTGAAAAACCGGTGAAGGTAAACAGCATTGAAAAAACTAGGACAATCAAATTTAAACTACTTGAAGAAGTAGCAAAAAAAGAATTTTTATGTTGAAATTGGCTGATAGGGTAGTATGTTAAATTACCTGTGTAACGTTTGTGTTAAACTATTATTTCATATGTAAATAATATTCTTTTTTATATGTTATATGGAATACGCCATTTTATCTTTATCTCTAGTTGTATGCTTTTGTGCGTGGCTATTTTAAATTATACAAAAAGATTAATTTTTTATCGCCTACTACCAAATTAAGAGTGTTGTCGTTGTTGATATCGTCAATCATAAACGGAGTAGAACCACTTAGTGGAAAATCGCTTTCAATTGTTCCGGCATCGTTAATTAAATAAATAGTTGAAGCCGTAACTACACCAATTTTTTTGCTTTTATCGGGTAAAGAAAATAGTAATGGCTGATGTGTGATGGTTTCCGGAATTTCCGTTTTAAATAACTGGTTGGCTGAGTTATCACTTACAATTACTTGATTTTCTAACGCAAAAACATGACTGCTTGAATTAGCTGTAGGGCTAATATTTGTAGGGCTAAAACTGTAAAAATCTGTTTTGTTTTCGGAAATAAGTTTTAGCGTTTCTAATTTATCGTTGAAAAACAATTTTACCACATTGCCTGAGGAATCAGCACAAATTAAGTAAGAAGCAGCTAAGTCTTTTTCTACTTTTAAGAACACCTCGTTGGCAGTAGCAGGTAAGGTAGATTTTAACTGCAAACGGTCTTTACCGTTTCGTTGAACTACTTTTATACTTCCGTTTTTGGTTGGAATTACAATATAATCTTTGTTTCCAATAATAAAATGTTTGATAATTCCACTTGGAGAGCTTTTAGAAGCATCATAATCCCAGCCTTTTACCAAATCGCCATTACTATCATAATTATAAACAATGTTGTTGCTACAACCAATTAAAATACGGTAGGTTCTGTTATTATCATAATCTAACGGACTAACAGGAGTGGTGGCTTCAGCCTTAAGTTCAACAGGGAACTTATTTACATTTTTACCATTTCTGTCGAGCAGATAAATTTTATTTTTAGTGGAAAATAGCAGCTGTAACTTGTTATTTTTAAAAATATCTATTTGATGTATTTGTCCGTGAATACGTTCGCTGAGTTGTTTTGTCCACAATATTTTACCGTTGGTGCTTATGAGGTATAATTTATTATTTACATCCTGAACAATTATCTCTTTGGTTTGTGTGTTATGATTTAATACAATTTGTGGAGCAGTGGCAGTTGTGGTATCCAGTAAAACCTCCCATAATGTCCGGGTATCTTGTTTATAAACAGGATTGTATTTAAAATAGATATTGTTGTAAAACAATTGGTCTTTTTGTGGCGAAACTTGAAAGGCAATGGCTTCAAACTTTCTTATAAATTCAATGTTGCTATCAATTTCGGGAATAAACGGTTCGTCCATAAATGTTTTGTACCAATGTACCGAACGAGCAATGTTGTTATACACAAATATGGAAGCACTGCTAGATAGCTGGTCGCTAAATGCTTGGAAGTTTTCGTCTTTCTTTAGTGTTTTTTCGGCAACATAGTTTTTGTAAAATTCATTAATGCCGGTTTGGGTTTCTCCAAAAACCAAATAATCATCAATAAATAAATAATATGGCTGATTAATATCGAAAAAAGGCTTGCCAAAAAGTTGGCTAAAATGTAATTGAAAATCTAATTGTTGAGGACTTTGCTCATTTTCTGTTGTGGCTTGTAAATTTGTTTTTTGTTGAATTGCGTTTAAATTTTCTTTGGCTTTTTCTAAGCTGTTTACTCGGAAAAGTACAAACCTGTTTCCCATTAAATCTTTATTAAGCGGTTCGGTAATTACAAATGCTAATTCATTGCCAACATTCGCTACTAATTCTGCTTCTATATCAATAGCATGGGCTCCACTTATGGCATCAATATATTTTTCGTAGTCAAAATAAGTGTTGTTTTGTTTTAACCAAGACTTTCTGTTTTTAAAAAACTTTTCGGAATTACTAAAACTGTAATAATACAAAAAAGCAGTATTGGCGGGAATAACACCCGTAAGGTTAATTTTTGGTCCTCCCAAGGTATTGGTTTGATCTGCAAAAAGCGAGAGGAAAGAGTTTTGTTGGGCATCTACAGAGGTAAACCCATTTAACATAATGGAATTAGATTTTAAGGTAATATCCAACGCACTCCATGAGGCATAATTAGTAGCTTTTGCTATTTTTTCTTTATGTTGTTGATGAACAGGTTGAGCTAATAATTTGGGTAATCGTTGGTGATTAATAAAAATATTTCCGTCAGGTACTTCTCCTGTAGTGCTTAAAATGGTATTAAAAGCTTGGTCATTTAATAATGATGTGTTGCTTTTTAATTGACGAATAACATCTTCAATTAGCAACGAGCTGTGGCTAATGGCAAAAATGGATTTATCAAAAGCAAAAAACAATTTTTCATTATTTTTAGTGATGCTGTAAATGTTTTTTCCATCGTAATTTCTTGCGGATGGGTTGATTTTAAGTTTAGACTTTAGCAAGGTCAACACATTTTTTTCATCAATGTTGGGTAGCGTAGAAAAGTAAAAAACAAAGTCGTAACTGTTGGCACCCGATAAGTGCATGGACATTAACATCGACTTTTCGGAAAGTACCGTACTTATTTCATTAATGGCTAAAACGGAATCTAAAAAATGGGCTTGTTGTTTAATGGATCTAAAAGTGGTGGTATTGTTGGTGAGTTCTTCCCAAATAATATTGGTAGAAGCAATTTTTTTATAAAAAGCCGTAATATTTTTTTCTTTTAACAGCAATGCAGCATTTTGCGGAACAGCTATAATGGCATTGCTAGAAATAGGTTGTTTAACGTTTTTATAAAAATTATAGCCAATAAAACCAACGGCTCCCAATAACAAAACAAAAATTAAGATTAATATTTTTTTTGTCATAACAGTTTTAAATTCACAAGGTGTATATTAACTGTTAAAATTAAGTAGATATATAACCTCCAACATGCTATTAATGATGAAACAATTAACAACCTAACGTTAATACAGTTGGTGGTGTTTAAAATGTGGTAGAAATGGGTTGGTAAGAGTGTTTGGGAGTATAGTTGTGGAGGTTTTTTTGTAACGGTTTGGCGCTTGGCGCAGTGGCGGATTTCGGAGTACAAAACTGTCAATACACCACAAAAGTTTGTGCGAGGTAGAATGTTCAATTAATCACGTCACCCGCCATTGAGCCAAACGCCTGTTACCGGGTCGTTGTTCTTCTTTCAATTTCGTTAAGCTCATTTGTCAATAGTCTTTTTGTCTCGTTAATTCTGTCTTTTTTTAATGGAACGCCTAAAATCAATATTGTATTTGTCGCTTCATTAATACCGTTCTTATACTGAATGCTTTTTAATTCGATTTGGTCCGATGGGTAACACAGAAACCCAAATTTAAAATCTGTCTTACTGAATGATGAGTAAGCCATTATTTGATGTAAGTCGTGTCTGTGGTCTTCTTTCAGGATTTCACTTTGGTCAAACTTGTTGTATAAATTTGATTTGTATTTGGCGTCTATAAAAACCAAAACATTTTCCTTCTGAAAAATTGCGTCTGGCTCGATATGCTTTAGTTCCCAAGAGTAATGTTTTGAAGTCCTAGAATGGAACTTGAAGTTTGAATACAGTCGGCCACCAGTTTCTTTTGCAGCTTCCTTAAAAATATGTTGAATGAATTTTTCGAATACATCTGAGAAGTCAACACGCCAAGCGGTGCTGTCTACAAGGTTAAAGTTTAAAATTCTATTTGCTTGTTCCTTACAGGATTTAACAGATGGACTATCGGAAAACCGGATTATGATTTTATTAGTTGCTTTTGGTTTGTGATGATACAAACGTTCTTCAAGGAAACTCAATTTATTTCGTAAAGTGTTCTTAATTCTCTGTGGCGTATTGGCTGAAAGCAGTTCACTTTTACAAATGTCAAAGACATATCTAATTTCAGAATACTCAGTATGAAACTCACTTAAAACATTTGTTCTTGCTGGAAATTTTAACCTGTTTTCTACTTTGTATTCGTTGTTGATATATTTGGTCCAATTAATTTGACCAGTTGGCTGACTTGAAACTTTTTCAATATTGTTAAACTTTCTCCACGGCCTCATTGTCAGTTTTTCAAGAGCTGCTATGAATTTTACAGCCTCCAAGTACAATGGCGGTCTGAAATTTTTACCTGATGCCAATGGTAAACTGTCAATGACATCTGGACTAATTTCAGTTCCAAGTAGATTTAGGATTTCTATGTAGTCCTCAAATCTGTCTCGCCCAGTAAACCTAGGCATAACTACAAAATCACCGATTTGCTTTCCAGTGTCAGAAGCTCTCAAAGGAATAGAGCCAATAAAACCAGATGAACGGAATGTTAGTGCGGTGCTTTGGTCTGAGCCAATTATATATGGTTGAACACCTAGAAATTTAAATTGCTCAGAGTTGTAGTCAATAAATTTCTGGAGGTATTGACCAATAATTCTTTTGTCAGCTGATTTGAACCACTTTTTTTGTAAAGCAACTCCACCTAACTGTTTTGATTGTTCAGTTAGGCAAGGAATTTCACAAAAAACATCTAATGGCTTGGTCATTCAAAAAGAGATAGATTTATTCTAGTCGAGAAATAGTTATTGAACTCTTCTTTAGCATTTCGTAAAAGTCCCTCTTGTAAATATTCTTTAATCAAGGGGAATATTTCATAGCGAATACGATTTTTCATTTCAACTTCAGAGTCAGCAATGAAGTAACCTTGACCAGGTTGTAAGTTCAATTCAGTGCTTGAAGCATACCAGTCAAATATTTCTTGAATTCTGCTGAAGTCTTCGTTATAAAATTGTCTCGACTTTATGGCTTTTGGTTTTAGAGTGTACCAGGCAAAACGTCTTCTTAGTGCAAAATCAACAACGGCCAAACTTCTGTCGGCAGTGTTCATAGTGGCAATTACAGAAAAGTTCTCGGGTAGTTGCTTTACTTTGAAGTTGGGAGCAATTTCAATCTTAATATTTGAAACGTCCATCTTATGTTCAAAAAGGTAAAAAATAGGTCCCAATACATTTGAAAGATTGGCCCTGTTTATTTCGTCTATGATAAGGGTAACTTTTTCATCTTTGTGGTCAATGGCATATTTTAAGGCTTCTGAAAAACTACCTAAATTTTCTTTATATCTCAGTTCTTCGTATGCTGTATCTGGTCTAATTCCGAAAATAAAATCGGAGAAACTTGTCTCTGCGTGAAATTGAGTGAAGAATGTTTTAGCACCTATTTTTTCTGCTATACTCTTAGCTGTTCTTGTTTTACCGGTTCCTGGAGGGCCTTGAAGAACTATGTACTTTCTTTCGTTTAGGAGATTTTTAACTTCTTCTGTTTCATCAATAGTTTCGGTGTTTAAAAACGGCTCTAAAGCTTCTGAAACTGCTTTCCGATGGTCTTTGTTAGAAGGCCAATCTCTAAGCTTCGCATAACCTGCAACAAAGGCTGCAATAATTTGCTTTCCTTCTTCGCTTTCTGGGTCGTCAACTATTTGGCAGGTCGGTAAAACTTTAGTGTAAGTTTTAATCGTATTTTTTATGTGCTGTAAGTCCAAGCTACCTGTGATTGATTTTGGTAAACTTGTTTCTATGTCAGAAAAGTTAGATTTACAAAAGCCTCGTTCATCAGTTAGCTTTGAGAATAATCGTCTTAGTCCTGGATAGGTTGCAAGTTCGTAGTCATTTTTGAAACCACTGGAACCAATTCCAAGACATAATAACCAAGGTTTATTTTGGTCGTTTGGAAAAATTGTCAATGAAAAGTCGTGGAAAGGTCCGGATGCTTCTTCTTCTGGATGGATAAATCCAAAATACGCTCCGTTGTCTTTAAGTGCTTCCTGTCCAGTGTTGTTTCGTTCAACATAAGGTTTGTTGAATTCGTTGTCTGTCTTGGCACCGAATTGTTCCGCTTTTTCTTTTATGAATTGTCTAATGTTTTCTATACTCATTTTCTTTGTTTGAATGTCGTTTTACAATGCCCGGTAACTTGTATATATGTAACTTTATCACACATACCCAACCATATTTGGTACTTTTTGGTTATTTTTTACTTTTCAAAAACATTAAAAACTTATTTCCTGTAAGCCAATAGTTTTTCTACGTACTTGCCAATAATATCAAACTCAAGGTTTACGGTATTGCCGGCTTTTAGTGTTTTAAAAGTGGTATGTTCAAACGTATACGGAATAATACAAACAGAAAATTGTGTGCGTTGAGCATCTACAACAGTTAAACTCACACCATTTATGGTAATAGAACCTTTTTCTACAGTAATGTGGTCTTTTGCTTCGTGGGTAATGGTAAACATCCAGCTGCCATTTTCTTCTTTAATAGATTTACAAATACCTGTTTGGTCAACATGTCCCTGCACAATATGTCCATCAAACCTGCTGCTTGCTGCCATTGCTCTTTCTAAATTAACTAAGCTGCCAATGGTTAAATCTCCTAAATTGGTTTTGGCTAAAGTTTCTTTAATGGCGGTAACGGTGTAAACATCATCTTTAATATTAATAACGGTTAAGCAAACACCGTTATGAGAAACACTTTGGTCAATTTTAAGTTCTTTTGTTAATGCACTTTTAATCGAAAAATGGATGTTGTTGCCTTCTTTTTCAATACTAACAATTTGCCCTAAATCTTCTATAATTCCTGTAAACATACTATGGTTTTGATACGCCTTTATTTCTGAGCAAAGTTACAAAACCTTTAATGATTCTCGGTTTTGTTCCTTCAAGGGTGAGTTCATTTACTTTGCATAAATAATAATAGGTTCCATCAGGAACATCGGCTCCATTGTCTTTGTGAGTACCGTCCCATTTGAAATCGGGTTCGGTAGCTTTGTAAATAACTTGTCCCCAACGATTAAAAATTTCTAAATCTATGGAACCAATATATTTAAAAGGAAAGGCTTGAAAAAAGTCATTCATGCCATCACCACCCGGAGTAAATATGTTAGGTAAGTCATAATTCGGACAGTTATCTACACAAACGGAATCGCTAAAAGCACTTTCGTTGCCTACAGAATCAATACCTGTAATTACGTAACATCCGGCAATAGAAAATAAATTGCTATGCAAATAATTGGAAATATTATTGTCATTAATAGTAGCAATTAATACATAATCGCCATCAAGGGAATCTTTTTTGTAAAGATTAAAACTCAGCACATCATCAGCACAAGAGCCAAAAGAGGTTTGCCAATTCAGTTCGTTTTGCTGTAAATCACAATCGGCATTAATAGTTAATACAGGCGGACAAGGTTTAACATTGTCTATTGGTTGCCCGCAAATTTCTTGTGAGTAGTTAATGATAGGAAATACGATATCGGGAGAGGAATATCCTCCAATACTTTTTACTTTATAGCAATAGGTTGTTAGGTTGGATAACCCGGTATCTGTATAAGTAGCGTTAGAAGTAATGTCCAATGAGTCAAAAAGTAAGGTAGTAGTATTTTGTCTGTAAATTACATGTTGTGTATTTGTCCAAGGTACATTTTCATTCCAGACTAAGGTTAATTGATTGTCTGAAGGCACTAATGTAAGATAAATAGAAGAAGCGACAGTAGATTGCCCCATCAATTCTCTTGTTCCATTAGTTAAATTGTAAATATCAACACGATAATAATATTGAAAGTCTTTGGTGTTGAGGTTAATGTCAGTATAAGTTGTGTCATTAATGGTTGCGGTAGAATCTATCAGCACCATGTTGCTTGTGTTTTGAACACCTCTATAAATTAAATATCGGTAAGGTCCGGGATAGATGGTAGTATTATGGTCTGTTGGTTTTGACCATTCAACATAAATATCTCCGGTGCTTACATCTGTTGAGTTTACACTTACATGAGTGATGATAGGCACATTTTTCTCTAATTGTCCACAAGCTTCATCAGATGCTATACTTTTAGCTCCATCGGGATAGATAGCATAAACCCTATAGCAATAATCTTCACCGGGAATTAAACCTTGTCCTTGGTTATTGTCTGTGTAGGTAGTGTCGTTTACATTATTAGTTTGCCCGATGTATTGATATCCTGCAATTGGAGGAATTCCTGTTTCGCAAGTACTTGGGTTCCAAGTGGAATTTCCTCTTCTTCTGTAAACATGATAGCCAATAGCGTTGGTGCAAGTCGGACTCCAATCTAATTTTATAGAGTTGGGCTGAACAGTAGTAGTTAAGTTTTGAATTTTCGGACCAATTACCCTAATGGTAGTGGTTTGATAATCTACTAAATTTGCCGTATGGGAATCGGTTGCTTTAAAACTTACATAATAAGGTGTTTTTCTGACATTAGAGCAATTGGTTGACCAAGTAAAAGCTCCGGTAGTAGATGTTGAAGGGGCTGTAACCTGTTGGAAATTGGCAGCATTAGGTAAACTATAAGGAATTCCTGTTGAGGTAAGCGTAACTGCTGAACTTCCTGTTGCAAATATATTAAAACCTAAAAAGTCTCCTGCAATAATACAAGTATCACTAACGGTAGTAATATCGGGAGGTGGCGGACAATTGGGGTAAACTGTAATTTGCATATCTCTTAGAATTGCTCCAATTCGTTGTCCGTTTCTAAACTCTTCTATTAATATAGCGATGTTAAATTCACCGGCCATCGTTGGGGTGTTCCAAATTAAATCTCCGTTTATACTATTTATGGTCAAAAAATTTGAAGCATTAGGTAAGGTATAACCCGGAATTAAAGCTCCACCTTGCGCTCTACTTCTGTCAATAGAATAATATAAACTATCTCCATCAGGGTCAACTGCTCCGGGGTTGTGTATGTAAATTTGATTTACACAAGCATTATCAATTGGAGGATTAAGTAACACCGGAGAATTATTTATTCCCTGAAAAGGATTGATGTATAGTTTTGTTTCTAAATAAAAAACAATGTTTACCGAGTTGGGTATGTTGATAATGTTTTCATTTCTGTTAGGATCTTCAACACTAATGATATAAGGACTTGGGCTAGGTCCGGGGTAAGTATGTCTGCCAACATAAATGTTTTTATTGATGTCGTTTCCTAAAAAAACTTTACTAATTCTGTCTATAGAATCTACAGGAGAGTTGTCCCCCCATGAAATGGGTAATTCCGGTCTGTCGGCAGGACTTTGATCTCTGGTGTAAGTAGTTACCGTTATCTCATAAGTTAAGCCAGAAACGTGTGTGTAGGTAATTTCTCCTGCACGGTTGTGAGTGGCATAAACGGTAGCAGAAATTACCAACAGAAATATGAGTAATAGTTTATTCATCTTGAAAATTGAGATATAAAATTAAGCATTTTTGTGTTTATACCTGTAGTACATGAAATAATTTAAACGATAAAGTTCTTCTGACAGATAAATCTTTTCTTTTTTAAACAAAAAGTAATTTTTATTAACAATCAAATAAAAATGAGCTTTTTACAATAGGTCAAGGTTTTTAATATCCCTAATTTCGCAGTTCAATTTTTTCAAAAACCAAAAATTAACGCTAAAATGAGTCAAAAAAAGATTAAAAACGCTTTAATATCAGTATTTCACAAAGATAATTTACAACCAATTGTAGAGAAACTAAACCAATTAGGCGTTACTATTTATTCTACCGGAGGAACACAAAGTTTTATAGAGGAGTTAAAAATTCCGGTTATACCTGTTGAAGAACTTACTTCTTACCCTTCCATTTTAGGAGGAAGAGTAAAAACCTTACACCCTAAAATTTTTGGAGGAATATTAAACAGAAGAACGTTGGCAGAAGACCAAACACAAATTGCTGAATATGACATTCCCGAAATAGATTTAGTAATTGTTGATTTATATCCGTTTGAAGATACGGTAAAGTCAGGAGCTTCGGAGCAAGACATAATTGAAAAAATTGATATAGGTGGAATCTCTTTGATTAGAGCAGCTGCCAAAAATTTTGCAGATGTAATTATTGTTTCTTCAAGAGAACAGTATAGCGACTTTTTAACGTTGTTAAATGAGAAAGGTGGAAATTCAGCTATTGAAGATAGAAAAAACTTTGCTCAACAAGCTTTTGATGTGTCTTCGCATTACGATACTGCTATTTTTAATTGGTTTAACCAAGACAGCACCATTGTTTTTAAAGAAAGTATTAGAAAAACGCAAGCCTTAAGATATGGAGAAAATCCACATCAAAGAGGATTTTTCTGCGGAGATTTAGATGAAATGTTTACCAAATTACATGGTAAAGAACTTTCGTATAATAATTTACTTGATGTAGATGCTGCTGTTAATTTAATTGCAGAATATGAAAATGCAGCACCAACTTTTGCCATTTTAAAACATAATAATGCTTGTGGATTAGCTACTAGAAATATGCTTTTACAAGCGTGGAATGATGCTTTGGCAGCTGACCCTGTTTCTGCCTTCGGAGGAATTTTAATTACCAATAAAACCATAGATGAAGCTACAGCAAAAGAAATCAATAATTTATTTTGCGAAGTAGTAATAGCTCCTGATTTTGAAACTGCTGCCCTGGAAATACTAAAAGAAAAGAAGAATAGAATTTTATTAAAACAAAACCAAGTAGCTTTACCTAAAAAAACCTTCAGAACAATTTTAAATGGTGTATTGGTTCAAGATAAGGACATGATTACTGCTCAACCAAGCGAGTTTACAACAGTAACTAAAAAAGCACCGACAGCAACAGAAATTAATGATTTGGTTTTTGCTAATAAATTGGTAAAACACACGAAATCAAATACCATTGTATTGGCAAAAGGAGAACAACTGTTGGCAAGTGGCACAGGGCAAACTTCTAGAGTGGATGCCTTGCGTCAGGCAATACACAAAGCAAAAAGTTTTGGTTTTGATTTAAATGGAGCTGTAATGGCATCCGATGCCTTTTTTCCTTTTCCTGATTGTGTGGAAATTGCCCACAACGAAGGAATTACTGCTGTTATTCAGCCCGGAGGTTCTATAAAAGACAGTGAATCTGTGGCTTACTGCGATGCAAATAACATGGCAATGGTAACAACAGGCATCAGACATTTTAAACATTAAAAAAATAAACAAAATAATGTTTACAGTTCTTACAACTTTAAAAAATAATCACCGTTTAATTTCATACATTTACCGTATCATTTAATTTTTATCAACATGGGTTTATTTAATTTTTTAACACAAGAGATTGCCATCGATTTAGGAACAGCCAATACATTAATTATCTATAACGACAAAGTGGTAGTTGACGAACCATCAATTGTGGCTAAAGATAGAATGACCGGAAAAATTATAGCCGTAGGAAAAAAAGCCATGCAAATGCACGGTAAAACCCATGAAGATATTAAAACCATTAGGCCTTTAAGAGATGGTGTGATAGCAGATTTCGATGCTGCTGAACACATGATTAGAGGAATGATTAAAATGATAAACCCAAAAAAACAACTTTTTGCTCCTTCACTTAAAATGGTAATTTGTATTCCATCCGGTATTACCGAAGTGGAAAAAAGAGCGGTAAAAGATTCTGCAGAACATGCTGGAGGTAAAGAGGTTTATTTAATTCATGAGCCTATGGCAGCGGCAATAGGTATTGGAATTGACGTGTTGGAGCCAATGGGAAATATGATTATTGATATAGGTGGAGGGACTTCAGAAATTGCTGTTATTGCTTTGGGAGGAATAGTGTGCGATAAATCTATTCGTGTTGCCGGAGATGATTTCACCAATGATATTGTGGATTACATGAGAAGACAACACAATTTATTAATTGGAGAACGTTCTGCTGAGCAAATAAAAATTGAATGTGGTTCTGCGTTAACAGAATTAGATAACCCACCGGAAGATTACGCAGTACAAGGTAGAGATTTAATGACGGGAACACCAAAAGAGATTACGGTTTCTTATACAGAAATCGCTCATGCATTAGACAAATCTATTGCTAAAATTGAAGAAGCTGTTTTAAATGCGTTGGAAATGACTCCCCCGGAGCTTTCGGCAGATATATTTAAAACTGGTTTATATTTGGCTGGTGGAGGCTCTATGTTAAGAGGTTTAGATAAAAGAATTTCTATGAAAACTAAATTACCTGTACATATTGCTGAAGATCCATTGAGAGCAGTAGCAAGAGGAACTGGTATAGCTCTTAAAAACATAGATAAATTACCTTTCTTAATAAAGGATGTTAAAGCATAAATCAATAGTGATAATCAATACAGTAAATGAGAAATTTTATACAATTTCTAGTTAAAAATTCATTTGTTTTTCTATTTCTCTTTTTAGAAGTTATTGCTTTTGCCTTGTTGATTAAAAACAATAATTACCAAAACTCAAAATTCTTTAACTCTTCCAACTATTTAGTAGGGAACCTTTATGAGTCAGTTTCCAATGTTACAGATTATTTTAATCTGAAAACTACCAACTCAGAATTGGCTCAGCATAATGCAGAGTTGCTTTCAGCAAATATTAATTCCTTTACTAAAATTTATGGGAATACTATTTTAATTAATGATACCAGTTATTTTCAAAAATATGTTTATACCTCTGCAAAGGTGATTAATAACTCTACCAACCAAAGAGAAAACTACATTACGTTAGATAAAGGAGCTATAAACGGAATTAAACCTGGAATGGCGGTGGTAAACAGTAATGGAATTGTAGGAATAGTAAAAAATGTATCTCCTAATTTTAGCTCTGTTATTTCTTTATTGCATCAAAAAATGTCGATAAGTGGTAAATTAAAAAAATCTGAATATTTTGGTTCTGTTATTTGGGATTCTGATGAAAACAACCATCGTACAGCTACTTTAAAAGAAATTCCTAATCATGTTGAGATACAAAAAGGAGATACTATTCTTACCAGCGGTTTTTCAGCAATCTTTCCGGAAGGATTACCTATCGGAACAGTTCAATATTTTGATGTACCTAAAGGAAGTAATTTTTACAATATAATAATTGAGCTTACTACAGATTTTAAGCAGTTATCACATGTTTATGTGGTAAAATCGCTTCAAAAAGAAGAATTAGATAAATTAGAAGGATTAATCCCAAAAGATGTTAATTGATATTATAAAACATAGCACCCGCTTTTTAGCCTTACTTTTGTTACAAGGGTTAGTGTTGAATAATATAGAATTGAGTGATTATATTAATCCGTTTTTATATGTTTTATTTATTTTATCATTGCCATTGTATGCTTCAAAATATTTGGTTTTAGCATTAAGTTTTGTAATGGGAATTTCCATAGATATTTTTTCTAGTACTTTAGGAATGCATACTGCAGCATGTGTTTTTATGGGATTTTTAAGACCTTATATTTTAAAAATATTAGAACCCAGAGATGGTTATGAAAACAATTTTTCAGTAAATATAGCAGATATGGGAATGAAGTGGTATGCTATTTATGTGGTAATTATGGTTTTTACACATCATTTGTTTCTATTTTATGTAGAATCCTTTTCTTTTAGTCAGTTTTTTTCAACCTTTGGAAGAGCATTGGTAAGCACCATTTTTACCTTACTACTAATAAGTATTACACAGTTGTTTTATTATAAGCCAAGTAAAAAAAGAAGATGAACAACTTGACGCATAGGAAATACATTGTTGGAGCTATTTTCAGTATCATTTGTTTGATTTTTATTATTCGTTTGTTCAACGTTCAAGTAGTTAATAATAAATACAAGCTCGATTCTGATAATAATGTGCTACGTGTTATTACCGAATATCCGGCAAGAGGGTTGGTGTATGATAGAAATGCAGAATTGCTTGTTTTTAATGAGGCTGCTTATGATTTAATGCTTATTCCGGGACAACTAAAAGAAATTGACACCAACCTTTTTTGTAATCTTTTTGCTATCACCAAAGAAGATTTTTTAGCAAAATATACTAAAGCCAAAAGCTATTCTCGTTACAAACCTTCTATTTTTGAAAAAGAACTTTCTGCAGCAACTTACGGAAATGTACAAGATCAAATGTATAAATTTCCCGGATTTTTTGTACAAACCAGAACATTAAGAAAATATCCTAAAAATAATGCAGCCCACGTGTTAGGTTATATTGGGGAAGTAAATAATGTCATCATTGAGAAAAATAGCTACTATAAATCTGGCGATTATATTGGTAAAAGCGGATTAGAACTCGCTTACGAAGAATTATTGAGAGGAAAAAGAGGAGTTAGAAAAATTTTAGTTGATGTACATAACAGAGAAAAAGGAAGTTATAATGATGGTTTAGAAGATACACTTTCTGTTGCCGGACAAACCATTTATTCTTCTTTAGATGTTGATTTACAAGCATATGGAGAAGTTTTAATGCAAAATAAAATAGGTAGTGTGGTTGCCATTGAACCTCAAACAGGAGAAATTTTATGTTTGGTTTCTTCTCCGGGTTATGACCCTAATTTGTTAGTGGGGAGATCTATAAAGACTAATTACCCTATTTTGACTAAAGATAGCTTAAAGCCTTTATTTAACAGGGCTACTATGGCTCAATATCCTCCCGGTTCAATTTTTAAAACCATTCAGGCACTTATTGCCATGCAGGAAGGTGTAATTACAGAAAATTCAAGTTTTCCTTGTATAAGGAGTTTAGTAGGATGCCATAACCACCCAACAGCTTTGAATGTAGCGGCTTCTATAAAAATGTCGTGCAACCCTTATTATCATCAAGTTTTTAAACGACTTATTCAGCAAAATAAAGCTAAAAGCATTTTTAAAGATAGTCAAATAGGGTTGGCAAAATGGGCAACCAATGTCAAAAAATTTGGTTTTGGAGGAACATTAGAAACAGATATTCCCGGAGTTAAAAATGGGTTAGTACCGGGAGTAGATTTTTACAACAGATGGTATGGAGAAGGTAGTTGGGCTTTTAGCACCATTTTTTCTTTAAGTATTGGACAAGGAGAATTAGGTGTAATTCCTATTCAGATGGCAAACCTAGCTGCTATTATTGCTAATAAAGGGTATTATTATCCGCCTCATATTTTAAAGAAAATTGAAGGGGTTGATACCATTCCTAACTTATTTACTACTAAACAATATGTGGGAATTGATAGTGTTTATTTTAATCCGATAATACAAGGAATGCTTGCTGTAGTTGATGAACCCGGAGGGACAGCTAGAAGAGCTAAAATTAATGGTATTTCTGTTTGTGGTAAAACAGGTACAGCTCAAAACCCGCATGGTGAAGACCACTCAGTATTTATTGCTTTTGCTCCCATGGAAAATCCTAAAATTGCTATTGCTGTTTATGTGGAAAACTCGGGTTTTGGGGGCACTTGGGCTGCACCAATTGCCAGTCTGATGATGGAACAATACCTTACAGACAGTATTAGTGATAAACTAAAGGAAAAAAGGATTTTAGAAGCGAATTTATTAAACGTTAAGCCTAAAAAATGAGAAATAGAACCAATGTATTTACTAATCTTGATTGGGTAACCATACTCACCTATTTGGTATTGGTTATTATTGGTTGGCTTAGTATTTACGCTGCGGTATATAATGAAGAACACAGTAAAATTTTTGATCTTTCTCAACGATATGGGAATCAGCTGTTATGGATAGGTTTGTCTTTGTTGTTAGCATTAATAATTTTAATGATTGAAGGAAGTTTTTTTACTTCGTTTGCTTATCCCATTTACGGACTTATAATATTAATGTTGATTGGTGTTCTACTCTTTGGAGCAGAAATTAAAGGAGCAAAATCGTGGTTCAGAATTGGCAGTTTTGCCATACAGCCTGCCGAATTTGGCAAGTTTGCTACTGCTTTGGCGTTAGCTAAATTCCTATCTGTTTTGGGGATTAACATGAAAGATTTAAAAACCAAAGTTACAGCCATTGCTATTGTTATACTTCCGATAATACTAATTCTTTTACAAAATGATACTGGTTCCATGTTGGTTTATTTTTCTTTTGTACTTGTTTTATACAGAGAAGGACTTTCAGGAAACGTATTGTTAGCAGGGATTTATACTGCATTTTTGTTTATTACCTCTTTGTTAATGCGTATTCATACGTTTACGTTTTTTGATAAAGAAATAGGTGGAGAATTATTGTTAATACTTATTTTATTAGTTATAAGTACAGTAATTATGTATTTTACAAAAAAAATGAAAAAACTATGGATTCTTATTATTGCTGTTTTAATTTGTTCTATTGGAGTTGTTTTTAGTGTAGACTATGTATTTAACAATGTGTTAGAGCCGCATCAATCTAAAAGAATAAATGTAATGTTGGGAGTGGAATCCGATCCTCAGGGAGCAGGTTATAATGTAAACCAATCCCTTATTGCTATAGGGTCAGGAGGTTTCTCTGGTAAAGGGTTTTTAAATGGAACACAAACTAAATTTAATTTTGTTCCGGAGCAAAGTACCGATTTTATTTTCTGTACCATAGGTGAAGAATGGGGCTTTTTAGGCGCATTTGTATTGGTTTCCTTGTATTTATTTCTTTTTCTACGGCTTATATTTTTAGCTGAGAGACAACGTTCTACCTTTAGTAGGATTTATGGGTACTGTGTGGCTTCTATATTGTTTTTTCACTTTTTAGTCAATATTGGTATGACTATAGGCTTGGCTCCAGTTATAGGTATTCCGTTGCCATTCATTAGTTATGGAGGTTCCTCATTATGGGCCTTTACTATTTTGTTGTTTATTTTTATTAGGCTAGATGCCGAAAGAATTTATGTGTTGAGGTAAGAGGTTTTAAGTTAGAGGCTAGAGTTTAAAAATTAATTCATAAATTACTATACGAATAAACGACAAATTTCGCTTAGTTGATCTTCAAGGCTTCTAAAACTTTAAAGGTGTGGCAATAATGATAAAAAAAAAGAGGCTGTCTATTATTTTTTCGACAGCCTCTTTTTTTATTTTCCTGTCTAGGCATTCCTTATTAGAACAACTAAAGCATGTATAAAAGAAGCTAAAATAAATATTTGAGCGATTACAATTAATCCAATTACTTCGCCCGTAATTCCTGCTACAAATGCTCCAAACCCTATAAGGAATAAAATTAAATTTATTACAAATTTACTCGAATCAGAAAAAAGTACAGATATAGGTGGGACAAACAACAAAAATAATATAGCCAAAACTAAACTCAAATCATCCATTGCTCTTGCATTATAATCTTTTGTTACAGTTGAAATATTTTCTGAGGATTTATATTCGTTTGATCTTTTATTTAAATTTTCTTTAAACTTATAAACTTCGGAAGTTTTTTCATTTAAAGGGGTTTCAATTTTTTCTTCTGATTTAGAAGGTGTTATTTCATCTTCTAATTCAACATATTCATTTTTAACTTCAACAGTAGTTAGTTCTTCCTGAGTAGAAGCAAAAACATTTTCTGTATCTTTATTAGTAACTCTTTTATTGGCTAACTCTTCAATACGGTCTTCATATTGAATGTTTTTATCCTTTACTTTTTTTAAATATTTTCTTTTAGAAAATTGACCTAAAATTGTGTTTTCTGAACTACATGATGCTATTAATAAACTCATGATAAACAGTCCTACTAGATTGAGACTAACTCTTTTCATTTTATTATTATTTGATAAATAAACTATTAATTGATTACGAAGGTGCAAAAAATATTTTAATTCAGCAATTTTTTTATTATCTTTAATCTCTTCTAATTAAGAGTTTATTTAATTAAGTCAACATCAAAAAATATACTTATGAAAAAACAGTTATATCTTTTACTATTATTAGGAATGACAACCTTAAGTGTTGTAGCACAAAAAAATGTGTTTAAAGTTCATGCCCTTCCATTTGTTTGGGGCGAAATGCGATTGGGTTATGAAAGAGTGTTAACACCAAAACTTGCTTTGCAGTTTAATTATGGAACATTTTATGGCACAAAAATCCCCTCTCCTATTTACGAAACATCATCCGTAGAAACTTACTTTAACACGCAACCTATAAAGAACAAATTGAGTGGTTTTAGTACCAGTATAGACTTAAGAATTTACACTAAATCTGAAGCTCCTACAAGGTTTTATATTGCTCCTTACATCAAATATAACAAGTATAATGTTACTGCTTCGGCAAGTTTCGAATATTCAGCAGATACTTCTGAATACAATCAACTTAATCAACATCAACAATCTGTTGGAGGTTACCAAAACGGCAATTATCATTATGATGTTACCGGAACATTAGACGGTACTATTGTTCAATTTGGAGCTGGAGCTTCTATAGGAATGCAGTTTTTGGTGTCTAAGGTAATTACCATAGATTTAAATTTTTTTGGTTTAGGTGTGGAATATAACAAAGTAAATGCTGATTTAACTACCAATGTACAAGGGGTTGATTATGAAAAATGGCTGCCTTATGTGCGTGATGAAGTGGAAGACATTCCCTACATTGGCGATAATATAGAGCTTTCTGCTGAACAAGATCGAATAAAAATGAAAGCTCCTGTTGTTATGCCTACTTTTAGAGCTAGCATAGGAATAGGGTTTGCTTTTTAATACAATGAAAATTGGAAGGTCAAATAGGATAAGAAAAAGTCAGTCAAACTTTATAAGTATTTTAGCATTGACAATTATTTTAATGGGGTTATTATTGTTTTTTACTAATCAAAAACAACAAGAACAAATTTTAAAATCCTACTGTGGAGATTATGGATTGTATGGTAAAAGGCTCACCCTGATGCAAGATGGGAGTTTAAGATTTACTTATTCAGGATGTAGCCAATCTAATGGTTATCATAAAGGAAGTTGGAAAATAACTGACAAAGTACTCAATATTAATATGACTGATATTCCAAGTTTTTTAGACTCTATTTATAGCTTAAAAGGCAATAAATTAATATCTCAAAATAATCAAGATATTTTTATTTTGTGTGAAGATTTTAATATAAATGAACAATGAAATTTTCCAGTAGAAAAGACATTTTATTTACAGTATTAATACTTGGAGTATCGTTTTTGTTAATAGGATTAACATTTTTACAACTGTATCAAGGTAAAGAATGGCATTGGGCAAACTTATTGGTGTTTGCGGTTATATTTTTGTTACTTTGGATTTATTTTGACACATCCTATTTACTTACCAAGGAGCATTTGATATACAAAAGCGGTCCCATAAGAGGCAAAATTAATATTGCCGATATTAGAGAGGTAGAAGCCAACAAAACGCTTTATGTAGGTATAAAACCTGCTTTAGCTCGAAAAGGCTTAATAATTAAATACAACCAATACGATGAAATCTACCTCAGTCCCAATACCAATGAAAGCTTTATTAAAAAATTGTTGGAGTTAAATGTAGGGATTAAGATAAGTTGATAAAAAATTATAATTGCCACGAATTTTATTAGTGCTATATCAAACTCTTTCTACCGTTAACTTTTTCCATTGAAAATAACCGTAAATTACAATTATGGTGTATGCAAACATCAACAATGCATAAATCTCCAATCCTCTGGTATAATATAAATAAACGGATATCCCATCGATTGCTATCCAATAAAGCCAATTTTCTATCCGTTTTATTGCCATCATATAAGTAGCAATAAAACTAAAGATGGTAGTAAATGAATCTATTAATGGTTTTTGTGCGTCTTTAAAAAAAGAAGACAATATAAAATACATTCCAAAAGAAAGAGCAGTGCCGATAAGTATGAGCAACATGTTTTTTTGTAAAGTATCTTGATAGACTTTTGTTATTACTTCTTGCTTTTTCCACATTATCCAGCCATAAATACCTGCAAAAACATAAAAAACGGACAACAAAGCTTCTGCATATAATTTAGCATATTCTATAAACAAATAGATGCTTAATAATGAACCTAGTATCCCAAAAATCCAACATGAAATTTTGTTTTTTGCCATTAAAACCGTGTAAAGCACACCAAAAATTACAGCAATAATTTCAAGTAATAATTCTATATGATTAGATATCCAAAGCACCATTCAGGACTTTCATTACAAAAATCATTTTACCGTATTTTTCAAATGATGTTTTTATTTCTTGTTGTATAATAGGCATCACTTCGTCTATTTCACCAACAATATGGGTGCTTGTTGCATTTACCTTGACCTTAATATTAGCATGCGCATTTATTCTATCAATAAAATCTTGTATTGGCGGAATATAATCTGCATTTAACGGATAGTTGCTTATTTCTATGGTGGTTTTCATGGTGATATGTTTTTTGTCATTTAAAAATGCCGAGTAAAATATACGCGGCATCATATAAAAGATTTATATCTGAGCTAAAATTTCGTTTAAAGTTCCGCTTGGACGCATAGCAGTAGCAACTTTCTCAGCATTTGGATAGTAATACCCACCAATATTTACCGGAGAACCTTGAATGCCGTTAAGTTCATTTACTATGGTTTTTTCACTGGCAGTTAAATCTTGTGCAATAGCGGTAAATTTGGTTTTTAAAGCAACATCTTTCGATTGTTTTGCTAACGCTTCTGCCCAATACATCGCTAAGTAAAAGTGGCTCCCTCTGTTATCTATCTCTCCAGCTTTTCTTGATGGAGATTTGTCGTTTTCCAAGAATTTACCCGTAGCTTCGTCTAATGTTTCTCCCAATATTTTTGCTTTCGGATTGTCGTTTACTTCACTTAAATGCTCTAACGAAACTGCTAACGCTAAAAATTCTCCTAACGAATCCCATCTTAAATGGTTTTCGTTAATAAATTGTTCTACGTGTTTTGGAGCAGAACCTCCCGCGCCCGTTTCAAACAAACCACCACCATTCATTAATGGAACAATGGAAAGCATTTTAGCACTTGTTCCTACTTCTAATATTGGGAATAAATCGGTTAAGTAATCTCTCAACACATTTCCGGTAACAGAAATAGTGTCTTTTCCTTCTCTAATTCTTGCCAAGGTAAAATTCATTGCTTTTTTTGGCGACATAATATGAATTTCCAAGCTATTGGTGTCGTGATTTTTTAAATAGGTGTTTACTTTAGCAATTAAGTTGCTATCATGAGCTCTGTTTTCGTCTAGCCAAAAAACTGCAGGCGTTTGAGAAGCTCTTGCTCTGTTTACTGCCAATTTTACCCAATCTTGTATGGGAGCATCTTTGGTTTGGCACATTCTAAAAATATCGCCCTCGCTAACAGTTTGCTCCATTAACACAACTCCGTTTTCGTCCAACACTTTTACTACTCCTGCTTTTTCTATGATAAATGTTTTGTCGTGTGAACCATATTCTTCTGCTTTTTGAGCCATTAAACCTACATTAGGGACACTTCCCATAGTTGCTGGGTCATAAGCTCCATTTTTCTTACAATCATCAATTACTACTTGGTACAAACTGGCATAACTTGTATCAGGAATAATAAATTTAGTGTCTTTAGCGTTGCCGTCAGGTCCCCACATTTTGCCTGAGTTTCTGATGTAAGCCGGCATAGAAGCATCAATAATTACATCATTAGGCATGTGTAAATTGGTAATTCCTTTGTTAGAATCTACCATAGCTAATTTTGGTCTGTTAGCATAACAAGCATCAATATCCGCTAAAATAGCTGCTTTATCAGCACCATCTAACTGCTCCAACTTGTTATATAAATCTGTTAATCCGTTGTTTGGGTTAAATCCTAATTTGCTGAATGTAGTGGCATGTTTTTCAAAAACATCTTTAAAAAATACTTCCACAAAATGACCAAAAATAACCGGATCGGAAACCTTCATCATGGTAGCTTTAAGGTGAACAGAAAATAAAATGTCTTTTTGTTTTGCATCTTCAATTTGCTCGGCAATAAAAGTTCTTAGCTGGTCTGCTTTCATTACAGCAGAATCAATAATTTCGTCTTTTTTTACAACAGTTTTATCTTTTAAAACAGTAGTATTTCCACCATTATCTGTCAGTTGAATGCTGAAAAACCCGTTGTTGTTCATTACTACCGATTTTTCTGAGCTGTAAAAATCTCCACCATTCATGTGAGCCACGTGCGATTTAGAATCTGCCGACCAATCTCCCATACTGTGTGGGTGTTTTTTAGCATAATTTTTTACTGCTTTAGGAGCTCTTCTGTCAGAATTTCCTTCACGTAAAACAGGATTTACAGCACTACCTTTCACTTTGTCGTATCTGCTTCTAATGTCTTCTTCCGTAGCATTTTTAGGTGTGTCTGGATAATCAGGAATTTTATATCCTTTGCCTTGTAATTCTTTTATGGCATCTTTTAATTGTGGAATAGAAGCACTAATATTTGGAAGCTTAATAATATTTGCTTCAGGCTTGGTAGCTAAATCACCCAAATAAGATAAGTCGTCAGTAATTTTTTGGTTATCAGATAAAAAATCAGGAAAAAGCGCTAAAATTCTTGCCGCTAAAGAAATGTCTTTCGTTTCAATTTCCACATCGGCAGCCGAAGCAAAAGATTTTACAATAGGTAAAAGTGAATAAGTAGCCAAAGCTGGTGCTTCATCAGTCTTGGTGTAAATAATTTTAGATTTTTGTGTCATGATAAACCGTATTTTATATGATAAAGAATGTTGATAGTTCAATTGAAAAATTGAAGTGCGAAGCTACTCATAATATATGCTATTTTCAAACGATGTAATCATAAAATTTAAGCATTTAGTTTTATTTTGATTATGAAGTTTATAATTCAATCTCAACTGATTTTATTAAGTTTTTATCATTGTGTACTTTTACAATTCAAAATATTCTTTTGATAAAAGGAAAAAAGAACCAAACTAAAAATGAATACTCAAGAAAGCCCCAAAAAGATAGAAAGAATTAATGCTCACGGACATTTATTGCCCGAGCCTCATGAGGTGCCTCAATTTATGAAAGATAAAAAATTGTTTTGGATAGACGATAAAAAACAATTTATGCACCAAGGAACTTGGTCTAGACCCATTACCGATAAAAGTTTTTTCTTAGATGAAAAAATAATATGGATGGGAAAAAACAACATCGATCATGCAGTAATGCTTAATCTTTCTCAAATTTATTGCAATGGTTGGGACAAGCAAGATGCGGTAGATGCTATTCGTTGGCAAAACGATTTTAATGCTTCAGTACAGCATAATCATCCCGATAAGTTTACCTGCGGATTTGTGGTGCAACCTTTATACATAGAACAAGCACTGAAAGAAATAGAACGTTGTGTAAAACAACATAAAATGAAATTGTTGTGTTTGCCCACACATTTTTTAAATGCTCAAAATCACTGGGTTTCTATTGCTGATGAAGTGGTTTTTCCTATTTACGAGTTGGCTAACAAATACAATTTAGCCGTAGAAATTCACCCTTATGATGGTGAGAAAATGGTAGCGTTAAAAGATGAATATTGGCGTTTTCATTTGGTGTGGATGATGGCTCAGTCGGCAGATGCGTTGCACATGTTTACCCTTAAAAATATTCCTAATCGTTTTCCGAATACTAGAACTTGTTTTGCTCATGGTTGTATGTTGGGTCAGGCAAATTTTGGCAGAAGAGTACAAGGTTTTGAAGGTAGACCAGATTTGTTTCGAGATGTGGAACACCCAAAAACTACGCTCGGACATCCGAATTTGTTTTTTGATACTTTGGTGCACGACCCTTACACTTTACAATTACTTAAACACAGAGTAGGCAGCGAACAAATTGTTTGCGGATTAGATGATCCTTATCCTTTAGGAGAGATGGAATCTGTAAAAAATTCTTATCCGGGAAAAGTCTTGGATGATGCATTAGTATTAAATATCTTAACCGCAGAAGAAGTAAAAAACATTTGGAAAGATAACGTTAGGAGATGGTTGGGATAGGTAGGTTTAATAAGAATGGTTAACTATTGACTATTCTTCCTTTAAAAACAAAAATAGTTAATCAATATCACTTTATTTTTTTCTCAAAATGTGTATTTTCGACAAAAAATAAAAATGCCTGCCAAGCGGGAAAATACAGCGTAATTTATGTCAGAAACGATATTAGTAATAGGCTCTTCGGGACAAATTGGAACAGAGTTAGTTGAAGAATTAAGAAAAATGTATGGCAATGATAAGGTTGTTGCTTCAGATATAAAAACGCCTCAACAAGAACAATCAGGTCCGTTTGAAATACTGGATATTTTAAACAAAGAACAATTGTTAGCCATTGTAAAAAAATATCAAGTTACCCAAGTGTATTTGTTGGCGGCTTTGCTTTCTGCTACAGCAGAGAAAAATCCTGAATTTGGCTGGCAATTAAATATGGAAAGCTTATTTAACGTTCTAAATTTAGCTAAAGAAGGTATTATTAAAAAAGTATATTGGCCAAGCTCTATTGCTGTTTTTGGTCCAACAACACCAAGAGTAAATACGCCACAACTTACCATTATGGAACCCACAACGGTTTATGGTATTAGTAAACAAGCCGGTGAACGTTGGTGTGAATATTATTTCAATAAATATAATGTAGATGTAAGAAGTATCCGTTATCCGGGATTAATTGGTTATAAATCACTACCCGGTGGAGGTACAACTGATTACGCTGTGGATATTTACCATCAGGCATTAAAAACGGGTAATTATACTTGTTTTTTATCAGAGAATACTTATTTACCAATGATGTATATGCCCGATGCTATTAGAGCAACTATTGAATTGATGCACGCTAAAGCAGAAGATGTTAAAATTCGTTCGAGTTATAATTTAGGAGGCATTAGCTTTTCGCCAAAAAAAATTGCAGCAGAAATTAAAAAACATCTTCCTAATTTTGAAATAAGTTATAATGTGGACGAACGTCAGAAGATTGCAGACAGCTGGCCACAAAGTATTGATGATGTTGCTGCTCAAGAAGATTGGGGATGGAGACATCATTATGATTTGAATGCTATGACGATAGATATGTTAAAGCATTTGAAATAAATAACATATAGCATTATGGAAAAACTATTTAACTATATAAACGGAGAGTTGATTGAACCTCAATCAAAGCAATATTTAGATAACTACAACCCTTCAAAAGGAGAGGTATATTCCCTCATTCCTGATTCTGATGCTATTGATGTAGAATTGGCAGTGAAAGCAGCTAAAGCAGCTTTTCCATCATGGTCGGTAACACAAAAAGAAGAACGTTATAAAATTATTATGCGTTTGGTCGATTTGATTGAGCAAAATTTAGACATGTTGGCAGCAGCAGAATCTAAGGATAATGGCAAACCGTTAAAGTTGGCTCAAACAGTTGATATTCCTAGAGCTGCAAGTAATTTCAGGTTTTATGCTACAGGTATTTTGCATTTTGCTTCAGAATCGCACGCTATGGAAGACCAAGCCATTAATTATACTTTAAGAGAACCTATTGGTGTTTGCGGCTGTATTTCTCCTTGGAATTTGCCTTTATATTTATTCAGTTGGAAAATTGCTCCAGCTTTAGCAGCAGGAAATACGGTGGTAGCAAAACCGTCCGAAGTTACGCCAATGACAGCCTATTTGCTTTCAAAATTATGTATAGAAGCAGGTTTTCCAAAAGGGGTGTTGAACATTGTACATGGTTTAGGACCAAAAGTAGGAGCAGCTATTACCAATCATCCTGAAATTCCTGTAGTATCTTTTACCGGAGGAACGGTAACAGGTGCAGAGATTATCAGAACTGCCGGACCAATGTTTAAAAAATTATCATTGGAATTGGGAGGGAAAAATCCGAACATTATTTTCGATGATTGTGATTTTGAAAAAGCATTGAAAACTACGGTACACTCTTCTTTCGCCAATCAAGGACAAATATGTTTGTGTGGCTCTAGAATTTTTGTGCAACGAGGTATTTACGAAAAGTTTAAAAATGCCTTTGTAGAAAAAACCAAGCAATTAAAAGTAGGAAACCCTTTAGATGCTTCAATGAATTTAGGTGCAGTAGTTTCTAAATCGCACATGGAAAAAGTGCTTTCATACATCAATTTAGCTCAAGAAGAAGGCGGAAAAGTCTTAGCAGGGGGAAATCAAGTAAATTTAAGTGGAGAATTTGAAAACGGTTGGTACATTGCCCCAACTATCATTGAAGGACTATCCTTTAATTGTAGAACCAATCAAGAAGAAATTTTTGGTCCGGTAGTAACCATTATGCCTTTTGATACTGAAGAAGAAGTATTAATGATGGCAAATAGTACCAAATACGGATTGGCTTCTACCGTATGGACAGAAAATCTTTCTAAAGCCCATAGAGTAGCTGCCAAGTTACACACTGGAATTGTTTGGGTAAATTGTTGGTTATTAAGAGATTTAAGAACTCCTTTTGGTGGGGTTAAAAACTCAGGAGTAGGAAGAGAAGGTGGTTTTGAAGCCTTACAATTCTTTACTGAACCCAAAAATGTGTGCATTAAGTTGTGAACAGTTTTTTCTAAGACTAAAATCGCTTAATAAAGTTCTTGCTGTGGAATTTTAATCTTTATCTTTGTGCATCTAACTTTAAAACCTAACAAGATGTATAACGGATTAATTCATGCACACAGCGGACTAAGATGGTTGGTAGTGTTATTTTTAGTAATAGCAATCATTAAATCATTTTCAGGCTGGAAAAATAATAAGTCATTTGACAAATCAGACAACCTAATTGCTTTGCTTTTGCTTAGTTTTACTCACTTGCAATTTGTAATAGGATTGGTGGTGTATTTTATGAGTGGAAGATTGGCAGCAATTGGAGAATCAATGAAAATTTCTGAGGCTCGTTTTTGGTCGTTAGAACATGGTTTATTAATGATATTAGCCATTGCTTTAATTACTATTGGTAGAGTAAAATCTAAAAAAGCAGCAACAGACATAATGAAACACAAAAAAGGGGTTGCTTTTTATTCTATAGCATTTGTAATAATTTTATGGGCAGGCCTGATAAAGCCTTATTTATTAGGAAAACCATGGTTTTAAAGCATAAATTTCAAATAATTGTATGATAAAAAAATCACACGACACACAAGACTTGAGTGTAGAGAGAGCTGTTTTGGTCGGACTGATTATTAAAGGAGAGCAGGACGAAGATCAGTTGCAAGAATACTTAGATGAGTTAGCATTTTTGGCAGAAACTGCCGGAGCAGAAACCGTTAAAAGATTTACTCAAAAAGTAAGTCACCCTGACACTAAAACCTTTGTAGGAAAAGGAAAATTGGAAGAAATAAGAAGTTTTATCAAAGAAAATGAGGTAGGCTTAGTTATTTTTGATGATGAACTTTCTCCTTCTCAATTGAGAAATATTGAAAGAGCATTAGAATGTAAAATTCTGGATAGGAGCAATTTGATTCTCGATATTTTTGCTTCTAGAGCACAAACTGCTCATGCTCGTGCACAAGTAGAGTTGGCTCAATTACAATATCTTTTACCTCGATTAACCAGAATGTGGACGCATTTGGAGCGTCAGAAAGGTGGTATTGGTATGCGCGGTCCGGGTGAAACCCAAATAGAAACGGATAGGCGTATTATTTTAGATAAAATAGCATTGTTAAAAGAAAAGCTTAAAAAAATTGATAAGCAAAAAGCTACGCAAAGAAAACAGCGAGCTCAAATGGTAAGAGTAGCTTTGGTGGGTTATACTAACGTAGGTAAATCTACTATTATGAACATGTTGAGCAAATCGGAAGTTTTTGCTGAAAATAAACTTTTTGCCACCTTAGATACTACTATTAGAAAAGTAGTAATAGAGAATTTGCCTTTTCTACTTACTGATACAGTTGGATTCATCAGAAAATTACCTCACCATTTAATTGAATCTTTTAAATCTACTTTAGATGAAGTAAAAGAAGCAGAAGTGTTGGTGCATGTCGTAGATATTTCTCATCCTGCATTTGAAGATCATATTCGTGTAGTTAATGAAACCTTGCAAGATTTAAATGCTTTAGATAAACCAACTATTATGGTGTTTAATAAAATTGATGCATTTACTTATGTGAAAAAAGATGAGGATGATTTGTTGCCAAAAACTAGAGAAAATTACTCGCTGGAAGATTTAAAGAAAATGTGGATGAGCAGAGAAAGAGAAGTGCCTAGCGTTTATATTTCAGCAGCAAAGAAGGTTAATATTGAGGAATTTAAGCAAGTATTATATGATACAATTAAGGAAACTCATTTGAGTATTTATCCTAATCAGTTATTGTATTAATGGTATCAATTAATTTTAGACAATTTTCCTGATTGGAATAATCTTTTAAGGATTCTTTTCGCTGTATTTTTATTGTTTCAATATCAATTTTTTGCTGAAAAAGAGATTTAATTTTGGATTTAAAAGTTTCATTATTATCAGCAATTTCACATAAATTAGTTAACGTTGTTCCGGATAACATGGTTGAATTTGCTAAACAAAATCTTCCTTTAAACAAAGAATGGAGCAGTTTTAATTTTAATCCTGTTGGTTGATGTGTGTAAAGCAAATTGATTTGAGCATTACTAATCAATTCTTGCATTTTACTATCGGTAGGGTTTTCAACTAACTGAATGTTTTTGTAATGTTTTATTGTAGATTTCAATTTTTTTGTTGGATGTAATCCGGCAACAATTAAAGGGATGTTTAATGAATTGAAGATTTCATTGCAAATTACAAGGGCAGCAGCTTCATTTTCTGGAACACCCAAATTCCCATGATACAATACATAATTGCCTTTACCTTGCTGAATGGTAATCTCTTCTCCTGAATGAAAACAAGGAATAAAAACTGTTTTTACGTTAGGATATTCTTCCTTGAAATAATGTTCATCAGTTTTAGAAACTACCAAAATAAGGTTGGCTTGCTGAACAATAGGTTCATATTTTTTGGCTTTCCATGCTTCAATAGAGAAATAGATTTTCTTAAAAAAATGTTGTTCTGCTTTGGCTAAATAGGCGTAATAATCATGCTCAATATTGGTGGCTCTTATTATTTTAAAACGCTTTTTAAAAGCTTTATCATTAAGTAAAAAGCTGGTATGTAATCCTTCAAATAAAATAGGAAAATCATTTTTTAGTAAGTTGGTTTTTAGCTCTGCGGCAACTCTCGATTTTACGATGTAAGGGGTTAAACTCAAAAATGAGAAAATACCTGTTTGCCTTTTGTAATAATGTACTGTTTCGCAATATTTTTCTAATTCAGCTTGTTTTCCTCTGCCGTAATTAAAACAATGTAAATGTACTTTAATGCCATTTTTATGAAGGTGTTTTATTTTGTAAAAAACATCTATTACACCGCCATAATTTGCCGGATAAGGTACATTAAATGAGATGATATTTAAGTGTTGAATTTCCAATTTAAAACTTAATATTTAAAATTCAACACTTCCTTAATTATTTCCGATTCTTTTTCCCAATTCAATTCTTGTTTAGCTTTTGCTGCATTTGCTTTCCAACTATTGAGTTGAGATCCGTTTTTCAGCATTTCATTGAGTTGGTTGGCTAATGCTTTTGGATCGTTACTTTGTGCAACTTCTCCAAGTCGATATTGTTTTACTAATACACTCATTTCAGCTAAATCAGCTACTAAAACAGGTATTTCTGCATGGATATAATCAAACAATTTATTGGGTAATGCTAATTGGTAATTTAATCCTACATTTTCTTCTAAACTTAATCCTATAGTCGCTTGTTGCGTGTAGTTCTTGAGCTCTTGATAAGGAATTTCTCCGAGCATTATTACTTTATCTTTTAAGTCGAGTTGTTCAATAAGTTGTTGAATAGAGGCAGAAATGTCGCCTTTTCCAATAAGTTGTAAAGTAGCTCCATCAATATATTGCATCGCTTTTACCATAGTTTCAATGCCTCGGTTTACATTTATTGCTCCCTGATAAAGTATGATTTTTTCTGATTTTTTTGAAGGAGAATTGGACATCTTTAAAAAAGGGACATTTTTTACCACTTTTACATCAATGTTATATTCCTTGCGATAGATTTCGGCAATACCATTACACACTGTAATTACCTTGGTAAGTTTAGGTAATATAAAGCGTTCTATTCTTTTCCAGAATGCTTGAATTTTTGGACGAGGAATTAATTCCGGCACTTCGGTAAAATATTCGTGACTATCAAAAACTAAGGTGTTACTTTTCATTTTTGAAACTAGAAAACAAGCCGGTAGTGTATCTAAATCGTTACTCCAAATAAGCGATTGCTTGCTGAAAAGCAAGAAAAAAAACAACCGAATGTTGTAATTGGCATAGAAAAAGGCTCCTTTACTAAAACATAGCTTAAACCTTTTGGTAGCATAACTTTGAGTTTGAAGCGGCAAACTGTCTTTTTTTAACCTACCTACAAGCACCACGTTGTAATTTAATGATAGCAACGTAGTACAAATTTTATGTGCCCGCTGGTCGGTGGTTAAATCGTTGGTTACGGCTACAATGGCTTTAGGTCTGTTGGTCATTTGAGCGTTGACGTTCAAGGTTAAGTTTTTGGTAAAAATAAGATTTTTTTGAGGAGAAAATAAAATCAGATAGTTGTTACTAATGTATTAAGAAGAGGTTTCCCTTTCAAATAGTTTTAGCAGTAATTTGAGGCTTCATTGCCACTACTCAACAGGTTTCCTCCTGAATGATCTTTCTTTGTTGTCATTCAGGAGGAAACTTGTTTGAACAAGAGATAAAAATTATTTTTGTGTTTAATGTTAAATAAAGGCAGCTATTATCAAGCAATTAAATATGTCATCAAATTTTTTTTTGTTTATATTACAACTAACCCTGGTAAGACAGTTCTTTATGTTGGCGTTACCAATGACTTAAAAATAAGAATGCAACAACATTATGACAATAGAGGCAAAAAACAAACTTTTGCAGGAAGGTATTATTGTTATAAGTTAATTTATTATGAGAGATATAGTGATATTAATATGGCAATTGAGAGAGAAAAAGAAATAAAAGATTTAAGTAGAGAGAAAAAAGAAAAGTTAATTGCAGCAGAAAACCCAAGATGGAATAGAATTGAATTTTATGATTAGTTGTTTTCCCTCCCCCTTCTTGTCATTCAGGAGGAAACTTGTTTGGACAAGAAGGCAAAGTATAATTTATTGTTGTAGTCTAGTAGAGGCACTTATTTAGTAATCAAGGTTAAGATTAAGTTTTCCTTTCAAGGTTACTTATTTATAGTTAGGTACATCTTGCCACTACTCAACAAATTTCTTACTGAATGACAGTTAGAAAAAATCACTCCACCAACTCTCCTCTTAGGGATTGCTGCATAAATGATTTAGTTTCATCAAGCGGTAGTTTTTTACCTAGTAAATACATCAATTTGGTAATAGTTGCTTCAAAAGTTAAGTCTTTGCCGCCAACAACACCAATTCTTTTAAGTGCGGAGCTTGTTTCATATTTGCCTTGTTCTACGCTTCCGCTAATGCACTGTGAAATGTTTACTACCAACACATCTTTTTTGATTGCTTTTTGTAAACACCCAATAAACCAATCAGCAGTAGTAGTGTTTCCTGCTCCAAAAGTTTCTATTACCAAGGCTTTTAAATTCGGAATGGAAACAATGGCTTCTACTATATGTTGATTAATGCCTGGAAACATTTTTAAAGTAGCGATATTGGTATCCAGCTCATAATGAAACTGTGTGGCAGCATCAAAATCAGGTTGTAAAAGGTATTGTGAGTTAAACTTTAGGTTTACTCCGGCTTCTGCTAAAAAAGGGTAGTTGGGCGATTGAAAAGCTTCAAATTGCTCGGCACTTACTTTGGTAGATCTGTTTCCTCGGTATAAATTGTATTCAAAATAAATGGCTACTTCAGGCACTAACATTTTTCCATTAAATTTGGAAGCTGCAATTTCTATAGCCGAAAGTAAATTTTCTTTAGCATCAGTTCTTACCGCACCAATAGGTAATTGAGAACCGGTGAGGATAATGGGTTTGGTAAGGTTTTCTGTCATAAAACTTAATGCAGAAGCAGTGTAAGCCATGGTGTCTGAACCGTGAAGCACTACAAAACCATCATAGGTGTTATAATTTTCTTCAATAATCTTACATAGCTTTATCCAGTGTTGTGGATTAATGTCTGATGAATCTATAGGGTGCTCAAAAGAAATGGTATTTATAGTGGCGTTAATTTTCTTTAACTCAGGAATTTCATGCAATAAAGCATCAAAATTAAAAGAAACCAATGCCCCTGTAATTTTATCTTGAACCATTCCTATGGTACCACCTGTATATATTATTAATATTGAATTCATTCTTCTAGTTTATGAGTTTAAAAGGTTATAGTTTAGACTCTTTTTTTGGGCTTTTACTCACCAAATAAACGCCTGTAAAAATAAACAAAGCTGCACTAATTTTAATCATATCTAAACTGTCTTTTCCTGCCCAAATAGCAATTAACGTTGCTAGTAACGGTTGGAGGTAAATATAAGTAGAAACTACTGAGGGCGAAAGTCTTTTTAGTCCGTAGATATTAAATAAATAGGCTAGAAAAGTAGTAGAAATAACCACAAATAAAAACTCCCACCAGATAGTTGGGGTAAAAGTTGACCATTCAATTTGTTTAAATTCTTCAAAACCAAATGGAAAAACCATAATTAATCCAAAGGCAAAAACCCACGACATTACTGTTATAGGTTTGTATTTTCGCATTAGCGGAACAGCGATAACTAAATAAATTCCATATGACATGGCATTTAAAAAGATGAAAATATCGCCTTTTAAGTTTTCCGAACCAAATGAAAAATCTCCTTTAAACAACAAGAGCAATAATGCTCCGATTATTCCTAAAGCAATACCGGAAACTTTGGTTAATGTAATGTTGTTTTTAAGAATAATAGCGGAAGCAATTAATACCATTATTGGATTGGAAACCATGATAATTCCTGCATTAATGGGAGTAGTGTTGTCTAATCCATATAAAAACATTAATTGGTTAGCAGCTACTCCAAATAATCCACATAAACCTAATAGCAAAAAGTCTTTTTTAGCAACTTTTTCATATGAAAAAACATAAATAATCCAAAAAAGCACTACAGCTCCTATTACCCGACTTAGCACCAAACCGAAAGGTTGTATAAAATTGGGCATCAAATCTTTGGCTATAGAATAGTTAGCTCCGTAGATTAGATTAGCACCAAAAAGAGCTAAGTGAGGTTTTAGGTTGTTACTCATAAAAGTTTTTTAGCAGCATCAACAGTTTTTGCCGAATTGCCTACAAAAATAGCATCATCAATAAGGATAACAGGGCGTTTCAAAAAAGTATATTCTTCTAAAATTAATTTTTTGATGTCATTTTCTGTTAACTCTTTGTCTTTTAAGCCCATTGTTTTGTACTTAATGGCTCTTTTGCTAAATAAACTTTCGTAGGAGCCACTCAATTTTGCCATTTCTTGCAGTTGTACATCAGTAATTTTTGTAGTTTTGATATCTTGAAATTCAAAATCATTACTCAAGTTAAGCTCTTGAATAATTTTTTTACACGTTGAACATGTTGATAAGTAGTAGATTTTTTTCATTTTTTGAGTCAGTTTTTAAATGTCAGAAAATAGTAGCAAAGTAACCGAATTATTTACCGCAAAAAAAATTGCGATACCAATAGTTATTGGATTATTGGTTTCCGGCTACTTGTTATGGAAAAATACCGATTGGGATCAATTTCAAAATATAGATTGGAATGTAGAATTTTTCTTTTGGATGTTTGTAGCCCTTTTAATGATGGCTTGCAGAGATTTTGGTTACATGTACAGAATTAGAGTACTTACCCACAATAAAATTAGTTGGCGACATAGTTTTGATGTAATTATGCTTTGGGAGTTTGTTTCTGCGGTTACTCCTTCGGTTGTGGGTGGAACAGGGGCTGCATTATATATTATTAATAAAGAAGGAATTAGTGCAGGAAAAAGTACTGCTATTGTAATGATTACTGCTTTTTTTGATGAACTTTTTTATGTACTAACAGTACCTCTTGTATTGATTTTTATAGGCACTTCAAATTTATTTCCGGTAGAGTTGCAAAAGAAAATTTTTGGAATAACCTTTTCTACAGAAGGATTATTTTGGGTGGGATATGGTTTTATGTTCCTGCTTTTAAGCATTATTACTTATGGGATTTTGTTGAATCCAAAAGGGTTTAAAGCAATTATTTTAAATGTATTTAAAATAAAATTTTTAAGAAAATGGAGATATAGTGCTATACAAGTTGGAGATGATATTATTCTAACATCTAAACAAATGAAAAAAGAATCTATGTGGTTTTGGATTAAGGCATTTGTGGCTACTTTTTTAGGTTGGACAGCCAGATTTTGGGTGGTTAATTTTCTTATTTTAGCTTTTGTAGCAGTAGATGATCATTTATTAATTTATGGACGACAATTGGTAATGTGGGTAATTATGTTGATTAGTCCCACACCTGGTGGAGCAGGTATTGCAGAATTTGCTTTTAATGGGTTTTTAAAAGATTTTATTCCTATTGGTTTGGCTGGTTTGCTGGCAGTTTTATGGAGGTTAATTAGTTATTATCCCTATCTTTTTATAGGCATTTTTGTGTTGCCTAATTGGTTAAAAAGAGTTTATAATAAATAAAATTTATTCCTTTAAAATTCCTTGTTCGATAAGTTCTTCTAGATATACTCTTTTTCCTTTGTAGATTGCTGTTACAAAAGCATCATCTTGTCCCCTTGCTACTACTTTGTCTCTATGTTCGTTGGCTAAATTAAGAGTAGTAAAATCTCCCCCAATAGTAAACCGAGTAATACCGTCATCCAGTAAGCTTTTTTCAACTTCTCCTAATCCCTTTAATCTGTCATAACTATAATTTTCGGGCATATTGTAAGCAGCTATTTGCACTTTAAAAATTAACCCATCCATGCTTTTGTCTCCATAAACTTCTTCTATATTTTCTTCTTCAACAATTATATCAGATTCAAAATCAACAGTATAAAAAGCTATGTTTTTATTTATTTCTACAAAGTCATCAGTATTTTCAATTGCGATAAGTTCCATAACAATAGAATCTCCCTTTAATTTTAAAAGGTGAGCGTCTTTTAATTTATAAATGACTTCATAAATATCTCCTTTTGGTAAATTAGTTAGGTATTCTCCTGTAACAGAGTTAGAACCTAACTTACTATGTGTTTCTTCCGAACTCTGTATGGTAACTATTATCTCTGCTTCAGCAGGTTGGTTATTAAGGGTTATGGTTCCTTTAACAACAGCAATAGTCGGAATAAAACCTACCAATCCGGGCATTACACTATAAATATCTTGCAATCCGTACCCACCAGGTCTTCCTGAAGAAAAATAACCTGTTTTTCCATCAGCAGATAATACATAGTAAGTATCTCTATCAGGGCTGTTAATTGGAAACCCAATATTTGTTGGAGGTAACCATGTTCCGTTTAATTGAAGTTGGGTATGGAAAATATCATACCCGCCCATACTATTATGACCTTCCGAACTAAAAACTAAAGTTCTGCCATCCGGGTGAATAAAAGGAGCGTCATCATTATAAGGAGTGTTAATAGTTGGACCTAAGTTTTCTATATTTCCCCAAATACTATCGTTAATTAAAGTTGCTTTATAAATGTCTCTTCCTCCAAACCCTGCAGGTTTATCGCTTGTAAAATATAACGTTTTTCCATCAGCAGATAATGAGGCACTACCTTCCCAGTGATTAGTATTTACCTCTCCTAAAAGCGGTTTTGGATCACTCCAGCTATTTCCTGATAATTTGCTATAATAAATTTCTCCTTTTTTCTCCTTACTGTCTTTATAAATAAAAAGGGTTTGTCCATCAGGTGAAAGAGCAATGCAGGCATCATGGTTATAACCATTAATATTATCTCCCAATGGTTCAGGATTTTTCCATTGTCCATTTGCTGATTTTTCTGAAATAAAAATATCTTCAAAACCACCTTTAGATTTTTTGCCAACGTAGGTAAATAACATGGTTTGTTCATCAGAAGAAATTACAGGAACATATTCAGAAGCTTCTGAGTTTATGGGGGCTCCAATATTGGTGATGGTTACTTCTGCGGGGGTTGCTACTAACATTTTAGCATTCATGCAGTTTTCAATTAATCGCTTTGTAATTTGTTGTTGCTCATCATCAATTTTTTGATTGAGATATTCATTAAATACTTTAATAGCATCATCAAATTGATAGGTTAAGTGATAGGCAATTCCTAAAAAGTACTTAATATCTGCAGCATCAGGGTCGCTTTCTGCTATTGGTTTTAAATACAGCACAGCTTTGTCATAAGCATCTTGTTTTTTTAAATAACACATTCCTAAGCGATATTGAAGATATGTTTCATTAGGATATTTCTCAATTAAGTCCTCATAAATGGGAAGTGCTAAGGTGTAATATTCTTGTAGGAAAAAATCCTCCGCTTTATCTAAGTTTGCTTTATCTGCTTTATCAAAAGTTTTAACATTTAATGCTATGGCTTTATTTTGAGTATATCCAATGCTATAAATGCAGGTTAACATTAAGAATAAAAAAAGAGATTTAATTTTTTTCACAGATTTAGTTAATTGAGAATATTTGATATAACTGCTTTATTATGAAGCAAAAATACATTTTTTTTGCAATTTCAAGTAATTTGCCAAAGGAGATTGGAGATGTAGAACAAGGCTTCTTATTTTAATGCTGAATTCTGCTATAAAAATAATTATCTTTGACGCTCAAAAATAAATACAGATGAAACGACCATAAGTAAAATTTTTCTCACGCATGAGAATGATTATCTTGGGAGTTACATGTGACCAAAAAACAATAAGATAAACACATGAAAATTTCTTACAACTGGCTTAAAGATTACATAAATATAGAACATCTTACTATTGATCAGCTTTCTGAGTTATTAACCAACTGTGGATTAGAGGTGGAAGGCTATGAAACTACAGAAAGTATTAAAGGTGGATTAAAAGGTTTGGTGATAGGAGAAGTAGTTGCTAAAGAAAAACATCCTGATGCTGATAGGTTGAGTGTGACTAAAGTGAAAATCAGTGAAAATGAACCTTTGTTGAATATTGTTTGTGGAGCTCCAAATGTGGCTGAAGGTCAAAAAGTAGTTGTTGCCCCAGTTGGTTGTACTATTTATCCGCTAGAGGGGGAACCTTTTAAAATTAATAAATCTAAAATAAGAGGTCAGGTTTCTGAAGGGATGATTTGCGCTGAAGATGAAATAGGGTTAGGAACATCGCACGATGGAATTATGGTGCTGAATGGAGATGCAAGTATTGGTAAATTAGCTAGTGATTTTTTTGGAGTAGAAACAGATGTGATTTTTGAGATAGGGTTAACTCCTAATAGAGCAGACGCTACTAGTCATATTGGTGTAGCAAGAGATATTGCAGCAGTTTTAAACCAAACTGCTACAAAAAATTTAGCAGTTAACTTTCCAGTTGTAGATGATGTAAAGGCCACTAATAACAATTTAAGCATTGAGGTGAAAGTAGAAGATAAAGAGAGATGTCCACGTTATTCTTCTATTTTAATAACTAATGTAGAGGTAAAAGAATCTCCAAATTGGCTGAAAAATAAATTGTTGAGTATAGGTTTAAATCCAATTAATAATGTGGTTGATATCACCAATTTTGTGTTGCACGAAGCAGGTCAACCCCTACATGCTTTTGATGCAGATAAAATAGCTGACAAGAAAATTATCGTAAAAACAGTAACCGATAAAACAAAGTTTATTACACTGGATGGAACAGAAAGAACACTATCTGACCAAGATTTAATGATTTGTGATACTGAAAAACCACTTTGTATTGCTGGGGTTTTTGGCGGAGTAACTGCCGGAGTAACTAACAACACTAAGCAAGTGTTTTTAGAAAGTGCTTATTTTAATCCCGTTACTATTAGAAAAACATCTAAAAGACATGGATTAAATACCGATGCTTCTTTTAGATATGAAAGAGGAGCTGATCCAAATATTACTATTTATGCATTGAAAAGAGCAGCTCAACTTATTCAGCAAGTTGCGGGTGGAATAATAGCTTCAGAAGTGAATGATGTTTATCCTGAAAAAATTAATGATGTTGATGTTGTTTTTAATTATAACAATTGTGATAGACTAATCGGAAAGCAATTGGATAGAGCTCTTATTAAAAATATTATTATATCTTTAGGAATAACTATCATAAAAGAAAATGAGAATGAGTTGGAGCTTAGTGTTCCTCCATTTAAAGTAGATGTTACCAGAGAAGTAGATGTGATAGAAGAAATTTTACGTGTTTATGGATATAACAATGTGGAAATCCCATCAAAAATGACCACGTCCATCACTCAAAAACCTGTTCCTGATAAAGAAAAAATTGTTAATACGATATCTGATTTGCTTGTAAACAAAGGGTTTAATGAGTTGTTTTCTAATTCATTAACTAAAAAATCTTATTATGACAATCAAACAGAAGATTTGGTAGAATTGCTTAATCCATTGAGTAATGAGCTAGGTGTAATGCGAAAAACATTGTTGTATAACGGATTAGAAACAATAGTATTTAATCAAAATAGAAAAAGTCCGGATTTAAGTTTGTTTGAAATAGGCAAAGTTTACTCTACTGCTGATGGGAAGTTTAAAGAAACCAATTGTTTGAGTTTGTTTGTTACCGGAAAACAACATCCTGAAAACTGGAATACAACTAAAGAAAACAGTAATTTTTATCATTTAAAAGGAGTTGTTGTTGCTTTATTAGAAAGATTTGGAATTGAAGAAGACAGAAGTGTAAGCGATATATCAATTTCCAATAATTTTACTTATGGGTTAACTTTTTCGATTAATAATAAAGTATTGGTTCAGCTTGGAGAAGTTAGTTCAGAGCTGCAAAATCAATTTGAAATTAATCAGCCTGTATATTTTGCACAACTAAATTTAGATGAGTTTATTAATATTATTAAAAAGAACAATATAATTTATCGTCCAATAAGTAAATTCCCTCCTGTAAGAAGAGATTTATCTTTATTGTTAGATACTCCAACAACATACGAAATATTAAAAATAGCAGCATTTAAGCAAGAAAAAAGATTACTTAAAAAGGTTAATTTATTTGATGTTTATGAAGGAAAAAATCTTGAAAAAGGGAAAAAATCTTATGCAATGAGTTTTGTTTTTCAGGATGAAAATAAAACATTAACTGATAATGAAGTGGATAAGGTAATGCAAAAATTAATTTTTACTTATACCAACGAATTTAATGCTATTGTAAGGTAAAAATTAAATAAAGGTTTTGTTATTCTTGGGTTCTTAAGAGTAAGGTAATTAATAGTTTAGTTGATTTTTTTTGATTATATTTTAAATAAAGGTTATATTTGTTCCTTAAACAATTAATCTAATTATTAACTAAAACTTTAATGCTATGAAAAAACTTTCACTATTTTTAGCGATGACCTTGACAGGAGCTATTGCTTTTGCTCAGGTGATTTTTCAAGTGCAATCTCCAGCTCCATTGATGGGGAACTATGCACTTACATGGGCGGATCCAGGGGGAAATGACTGGGCAACGCCAGATTTAAATAATCCAGCAAATGCTGTTACAGGTACATTACAATTTGTTGATTCTCCAGGAGGAGACACAATTGCTTGTGCACCACCTTTAGCTACCAGTTTAACTGGAAAAATTGCAGTTGTATATAGAGGTAGTTGTGAGTTTGGTGCAAAGGCTTTAGCAGCACAAAATGCAGGAGCAATAGCTGTAATTATAATAAATAATATAGCTGGACCACCAGTTGAGATGGGAGGGGGAGCTAGTGGACTTTCTGTTACAATTCCTGTTATTATGATTTCTAATGTAGATGGGGCATTATTAAGAAACGACATTATTGCTGGTAATGTTACTGGTTTTATAGGAAGTAAAGTTGGTTTGTTTGCAGATGATTTAGGTTCGACTAAAGCAGATGTGTTGATGGCTAGAAGGTTTTCTAATTTATTGCCTCTTGCTCAAAGTGCAACGGAATTTAATGTTGCTACAGGCGCATGGGTAAGAAATTATGGTAACCAAACTCAGAATAATGCTGAATTAAAAGTTGAAATTTCCCTAGGAGGAGTTCCTCTTTTTGCTGATAGTGCTGCTATTAACGGATTAGCTCCAAACGATTCTATCTATGTTTCATTGGGTACGTTTTCTCAAGCTGTTTATGTTGCAGGATATTATACAATGACTTACACTATAACTACACAAAATACTGATGGAGACCCTAATGACAATGTAATTATAGCAGACTTTATGTTAGATAATGCTATTTATTCTTATGGAAGAAGAGATGAAAATAATGGTGAATTATTAAGTCCTGCAGGTTATAGACCTGGTACTTTTAATAATGGATACGAAAATTGTTTGGCTTTCAGTGATCCAAATGCAAGTAGATTGCAAGCTAATGGGATGACTTTTTCTGTTACAGCAAGCACTGGTGATGATATTTCAAATGAATTTATTGAAACAGTAGCTTATGAGTGGAATGATGTTTTTACAGACATTAATGACCCTAATTTTGGTTTTGCTAATTTAATAGAAGTAGATAACGTGTTCCATATATTTCAATCTAATAACGAGCAAGATTCTAATATTTACAAACCGTTTAATTCTCCAATTACTTTAGTAGATAATCAACGTTATTTATTTTGCTTTAGAACGGAAAGTACATTGTTGTTTTTAGGCTTTGATAATCAATTAGATTATACAACCACTCAGAACACTTATTTACAACCAAGTATTCCTTTGTTTGTAGATGGTTCTAATGCTTATTTAAATGGTTTTGGATTAGAGAATGTTCCTGCTCTTTCTGTTACTTTTGCTCCTGCAGGGTCTGTAGGTGTTGATGAAGTAGGAATAAATAATGATATCACTCCTTATCCAAACCCTGCTAATAATATTATTAATATACCTGTTGGTAAATTTAATGGATTGGCTCAAGTAGATATTTATGATGTTGCAGGAAAATTAGTTGCTACAGAAAATGTTAATTTAAGCTCAACTAATGTAATTTCTGTTGATATTGCTAACATTGAAAATGGAACTTATATCTTCAAAATGACTTTTGCTGATGAATCTACAAAAGCATTTAATGTTTTAATTAACAGATAATTTATTAAAAATAAAATAACAAAAAAACCTCCAAGATTTCTTGGAGGTTTTTTTATTTTAAGTGTTCCGGTTTTTTTTGTCTAAAATCTTTTTTAGGAGGTGCTTTTTTCTCTTTATCTTCATGGAAAAAATACCTTAAATCTATGGTTAGATAATTGCCCGACAAATCAAATCTAGCTTCTTCATTTCTATTATAAGCTTCGTAAGTAATAAAAGATTGCATAAGAGAACTAAAAGGTCTGTGAAAAGAAAAACCAGCATACCAATAACCACTTTTTCTTGTTCTGTATTCCCAACCAACATTAGCTATTAAACTCACTTGAACCCAGCTTTTTCTATTTACGGCATTAGCAAATATTTCATATTCACTTACAAAAAGTGGAGTAGGGTAAATATCTACAGATAAACCTCCTGAAACATTCATAAACATTTCTCGTCCCAACTGCACATAAACTAACCCTGAAACAGGAATTTCGTAAGTTACCAGTCTAAATTTAGAATTACTTGTAAAAGCAGAGTCTTTATCGTTTATACTAAGGCTAAAATTTCTACGTAAGTAGTTGATACCTGTTTCTAAAGAGATGTTTTTTGTTAAGCCCTTTCTTATTACCATTCCGAAACTTAAACCAACTTTAGGGTCAATTTCAAAAGAGATGTTATTTTGTTCTTTAGCTTGTTTGCCACCATCAATGTAGTTTAATGGCACAATAGGTTTAAATTGTATGCCAAAGGTGGTTACTTTCTCTTGTGCTTTAATATTAAACGAAAGCAATAGAAAAAGAAATCCGATAAAATAATAAAATGTTGTTTTTACATTCATAAACTATCAAACACTTACTTACAAAACTAAACAATTCAATGAATAAGTTTCAGTGCTAACATTTAAATGGATGGTTTTAGTATATAAATGGTAGGGTTTTTCTATTAAACGGTATTTTTTTGAGTTTTTTTAAGTGTTAAAAGTAAAAATGCTGTGGTAATGAAACTTATTATGATAAGTGAAATAGATAATAAAGTATTTTCTGAAGATGAAAATGGCTCACTTTCGTCAATAGTATTAGGATTGATATAAGCAGCTATTACAACAGAACCGTTGTTTAATAAATGAGCTAAAATTGGCAACCAAAGTGATTTACTCCAAAAAAATAGATAGCCAAACATTACTCCTAAAATTAATCGTGGCAAAAAGCCATAGAACTGCATGTGTAATGCACTAAATATAATCGCTGTAATCCAAATACCTAAATGATATTTCTTTGTCCATTTAATAAAAAGTTTTTGCAATACACCTCTAAACAATAATTCTTCGCCTACAGCTGGTAAAATAGCAACTAAAAAAAAAATAAAAAAGAAATTAAGAAAGTTATCCATTTTAAGGAATGATGTAGTTAGTAAAATGGCTTGTTCTTCACTCTGCTTCATCCATTCTTCAATAGCGGACATAAATTCAGGTAATACTAATTTTGAATTTATATCTATCGTAAAGGATAAAAATGGCATTACCACCAACATAATAAGCACAGTTAAAACAATACTTTTAAAGTTAGTTTTTACTTTAATGCCAAGTTCTGTAAATGGAGTTTCACTAACAAGTTTAGCATAAATTAGAGGTGGAATGATAAACAAGCCCATGGAGCTGAAAAGTTGAATAATTTTTAGTGCATTTAGTTCATCATTTGCTAATTGATGATAAGAAAATTGATGGCTGATATTAATATCAAAAAATAATTTGGCAACTACAGCACCAACAATTGAAAAAAGTAAAACACTTAATAAACAAAGTATTAGAATTATTACTAATTGTTTTAGGTAGTCGGTTTTTTCTGTAAGACGATTCATTTTATTTGATAAATTTATTTTTTTCTTTTTTAGGAGTAAAAAGAGGTGAATTAAGATAGTCTTCTACAAGCTGCTCATAAAACGATTTTTTATTTAAGATTTTGGCTACACTAATTGCGATAAGAGCTGCTAACATCATAGAAAAAACACTTGTATGCCTATTGGTCATTTCTAAAACTAAAATAAATGAAGTAAATGGAGCATGAGTGACTCCAGTCATAAAGGCAATCATTGAGGTAATAATAATTAAATTTTTAAATTCGGGGATATTTAATAAATTTACTATACCATCTCCCAATGTAGCTCCAATAGATAATGATGGTGCGAATATTCCTCCGGCCCCACCGCTAACATAAGTAATAATAGAAGCAAAAAATCTTGATGGGAAAGTATGCCATTGTGTTGTAGCATTTTCATTAAAAAGTAAATTTACCATAACTGTTTTACCAGAACCTGTGGAATCATTTCCAGTAAAGAATACTAATGTTGCAAATAATAAACCCATTAAAATGGCCCATGCGGCTTTTTGTTTGGTATATTTTAATATTTTTTTCCATCTAATTATTCTTAATAATATGCTAGAAAATAAGTAGCCAAAAAAGCTACTAAAAATGGCAGTTAAAATTACATGCACTATTGCAAGACCTTTCATCTCTGGTAGATCAGGAGTTCCAATATATAAATAAGAACCAAGAAAAAGTTGAGAGGTTAAACCGGCAATAATTACAGCAGTAAATAAATGGGTTCGCATAGCATTTAAGTGTGTTTTACCTAACTCTTCAATGGCAAACACAATTCCACCTAAAGGAGTATTAAATGCTGCTGCTAATCCAGCAGCACCACCAGAAATAAGCATCAGACGTTGATTAATTTTAGGCCAAAAGTCGGGAACAAAGCGATAAATAGTATTAAAAATTGCTCCCGAAATTTGTATAGTAGGACCTTCTCTACCTATTGCTCCACCGCCAAGTAATAAGGTTATACTACTGACAATTTTTACAATAATTACTTTTACATTTAGCAGTTTTAAAATATTTGATGAGCCATTTTTTTGTCCTGAAAATTGAATGCTGGCAATAAGTTGTGGAATTCCACTACCTGATGCGGTGGGACTAAATTTATGAACCAACCACCATGCAATAAAAAAACTTAATGGAGCTACAATAAAAATCCACCAAGCTCTTTCAAAATTAATAGTTTCATGAAGCTGTTCAACCCAATGGAATAGTTTTGAATAAAATACAGCTAATAAACCGGCTACAATTGACGAAATCCAAAAAGGGAAAGACTGTAAGGTGAATTTTTTCAACTCATCATTTTGCATTTTGTTTTTAAATATTTGCAAAAGTGAATTTATATAGGTTTTTATTTTTTTAAACATCTGGTTTGAAAAGTTGAACGGACAAATTTAAGTAGAACAAAATAAAAAGAGGCTACTTATTTAAATAAGTAGCCTCTTAAAAACTAAAAACTAATTTGAAAAAATATTATTTTATTGTATTACTAATTTTTGTGTAATTACATTGTTATCAGCTCTAAATTGTACAAAGTATACACCTGAAGAAAGTTGATTGTTTTCATCAATTGAAAGGGTGTACTTTCCTACTGCAAAACTTTGTCCGTTTATAACACTGGTGACGTCTTTTCCTAATAAGTCTTTAACAACAACGGAAAGATTATCAACGTTTTTTGTAAGGTTAAAACTAATTACAGCATTACTTTTTGTAGGATTAGGATAAATAATAAAATTGCTAATATTATCATATTGTTCTCCTATTGAAGAAATACCATCAATATTTATATCATCTAAGTAGAAGTTATTACCTCCTCCTGATTCAAAAGCGAATTTAAAACGCACATTTGTTTCATTAGTTATTGTACTTAAGTTGATAGATTTCTCTACCCATTCTCCCGCTGTGGGAGTCCAGAATGAAGTTTTTAAACTTGTAGTAGTTAAACTAGCACCCGTTAAAGGTAGTTTCAGCGCCCAAGTTTCTCCGCAATCTAACGACCACCATACTAATAGTCGATCTGTATTTGTACTTGCTCTTCTTGCAAAGGCTATTTTAAACTTAAATACTGGATTAGTTACATTAGATAAATTGTAAGAAGGAGTAATTAATTCATCTTTCCATGAAGTTGCACTAGTTAAGTAATTTCTTAATTCTACAGCTGCACTTCCTGTGGCAGCAGTACTAGTAGTTCTTTGGAATTTTTGACCACCTGTAGGGTCTAGTACTATAAAATCGTTAGTAAAAGTAGTAGCATTTTCAAAGCTTTCCACTAAAACTCCAGAGTAATCAGCTGTTAGTGAGCTCACCGTAATAATACTGTTTTTAGTAATAATTCCTGTTCCTGTAGAGTTTCCAGGCTGATGAGTAGTACTGTAAATTCCTGGAGTATTATAAGTTATTGTTGGATTAGCTGCGGTTGAATTAGCTGGTGTTCCACCATTAAAAGTCCAATTGTAAGAAGTTACAACACCATTATAAGAATTATCTGCATAAGTAACACTTGAACCTACACACACCATAGGGTTGTCATAAGTAAAATCTGCTATTGGAGCACAGGTTACAGGTCCATAAGGATCAGCTGTTCCTGTAAATGATAAGTTTGAGGCATCGGATAATTGTTTTAGTCCTTGTGATGTGCTAGTATTACTTAAAACTGCATCCATTCTAGATTTTTGTCCTGCTGAAAACATATTTTGGCAACTATTATAACTCATATAGTTTTCTATTTGATCTAAAACATTAGTTCCATAAAAATCTCCTGAAGGTACGTTGTTACAAGAGTTTTGAGTAGTTGGGCAACCAAAAGTGGATGTTGCATCTGGGGGAGTATCAGCTACAAAGTCTCCACCACCAGTTCCATTGTTTGAGCATCCACCCTGAAAAGTGTGTAATAACCCAAAACAATGCCCTATTTCGTGTGTTAATGTTCTGTCATTTCTATTAATGAAGTTGTAATTCATAACAACACCATAGGTATTGTTAATACCACTCCAAGGAAATTGTGCATATCCGGCAATAATTCCACCGCCACCACCACCATCGATATTTACTACAGACCAAATATTAAAATATTTTTTGGTATCCCAACGACTAACGTTTTTAACGGCATCACTAGCATCAACACTAAGCGGAGATTCTACTCTTACAATTCCTTCTGTACAGTTTCCATTAGGATCTAAATGAGCTAATCTGAATTCTACTTTTGCATCAACAGCTACAGGTGCAAAAGGAGCATTGGTTGTATTTCTTGTTTGTGATGCATCACTGTTAAGTCTTCTAAAATCTTCATTAATAGTTAACATGGCACCTTCAATGTCTTGTTTAGAAACATATCCTTGACCATTAAAAGTAACTATATGAAAAACCACAGGAATAATATAATTAGGTACTTTATCATTTGGACCTCCTTTTTTTAAGTTTTGAGGATTATTTTGAATAAAGTCTCTTACTTGAGCTTCAAATTGTTCTTTTTGTTGAATCAACGAAGGGTTTTGTTGAATTTGATTTTCATAGTGATGGTCTGCACCACACCAATCACCAGTCCTTTCAACTTGAGCGTAAGCCTTTGGTGATGATGAAAATAATAAAGTAGCAAGTATTAATGATGCTGTAATTTTTAAAGATTTCATGTGTGAATTTTTAGTTTATTTACAAATATAACCTTTTCTTTTGGTTTTTTTTAGGTTTTTTAGCATGTTATTATTAGAATGCTATTGTTGTGTTTTAGCTAATGTCTCTTACTGAACAAATGGTTTTTTCTTGTAAGGTTTTATCTGAAATAAATTTGGCAATAAGCTTTGCGGTACTTGTTGGATCTGCTAAATCTCCATTGTTTTTATACTCTATAAATCGTTCTATATTTGAAAAATTGGTTTCATCAGCTTTTCTAATTTCTTCTTGCATGCTAGTATCAATAATTCCTGGGGCTAAGCTCAAAACATTAATATTCAAATTTTTACTATTAATTTCTTCTTTAAAAACCAAACTAAGCATATCTAGCCCTGCTTTGGTTGCACAATATACATTCCAGCCGTCAATAGGGCTTCTTCCTGCTCCTGAACTAATGTTTAACACAAGCTTTTTCACACCATTATTATAAGTTTTAAGCAGTTGATTGATGAGCAATGTTGGTGTAATAAGGTTGAGGTTGTAGGTGCTAATTATTTTATCACAATCGAGGTTTCCTAAGTATTTAATATCACCAACAATTCCAGCATTATTTACTAGAGTAATGCTTGTAGTATTTTTTAATTCGGGAAATTGAAATTGTTTAACAGCATCTAAATCTGTTAAATCAATTTTTAAATGTTGAAATTGTCGGTGACTTATATTATTTGTTCGGGAAACTCCATAGACAACGTTTTTTTCATCGGTTAATAATAATTCCGTTAGGGCTTTACCTAATCCTTTACTTGATCCTGTAATAAAAAAATAATTCATAATTTTTTAGTTTAATGCGCTGGTTAAATCTGCTAATAAATCTTCGGCATCTTCAACACCAACACTTAATCTTATAAGCGAATCTACAATACCGGTTTTTTCTCTGTCTGCTTTTGGGATAGCTGCATGTGTCATGGTTGCAGGGTGTCCTATTAATGACTCTACACCACCTAGTGATTCTGCTAAAGCAAATAATCGCACTTTTTTTACTATGTTTAAAGCATCTTCTAATTTATTTCCTTTAAGAGAGAAAGAAATCATGCCACCAAAATCTCTCATTTGAGTTTTAGCTACAGTATGATTTGGATGTGAAGTAAACCCTGGCCAATATACGTTTTCAACTTTTGGATGAGTAGCTAAATATTCAGCAATTATTTTTCCATTTTCGCAATGTCTTTGCATTCTTAAGTGTAATGTTTTGATTCCTCTAAGTACTAAAAATGCATCTTGTGGACCACAAACTGCCCCACTACTATTTTGAATTCTATAAATTTCCTTTGCAATTTTTTCGTCATTAACTATTAACGCTCCCATAACTACATCAGAGTGTCCTCCTAAATATTTGGTAGCGGAGTGCATCACTATATCAGCACCTAAATCTAAGGGATTTTGTAAGTAAGGAGTTGCAAAAGTATTATCTACAGTTAATAAAACATTGTTCTTTTTGGCAATAGCAGCAACAGCTTTAATATCAATAATATTCATCATTGGGTTGGTTGGTGTTTCTACCCAAATAAGTTTGGTGTTGGTATTAATTTTTTCTTTAATGGCTGTAGTATTGTGCATTGGGACAAAGTGAAATTTGATACCGTATTTTTCAAAAATAGTAGTGAAAATTCTATAGGAACCACCGTATAAGTCATTTGTTGAAATTACTTCATCACCCGGATTTAACATTTTAATTACACAATCTATTGCCGCTAAACCAGAACCAAAACAAGCACCAAATTTTCCATTTTCAATGGCAGCTAAATTTTTTTCTAAAGCATGTCTTGTTGGGTTTAGCGTTCTAGAATATTCATAACCTTTGTTTTTTCCAACACCATCTTGAACATAAGTGGAGGTTTGGTAAATGGGGGTCATAATTGCTCCTGTAGCTGGATCGGGTTTAAGACCTGCATGTATAACTTTTGTTCCGAATTTCATTTCTTGTTGTATAATAGTAATTGATTTAATACAAAAATAAGTAAAGAAATGGACTTAGTAATTTAACGTGAATGAGCTATTTGTTAGAGGGGAAATTCTACTCATAAAAATTATATTCATACTGAATAATTGTAAGAAATTCGGTAGCAATAACTTTGGTAAGTTGGGCAGTCATTAGCATATTTTTATCGTATAGAAATTGTGTCGAGGTTTTATACTCATCATTTTCATAAGTTTTAATTTCCATTAAATTGCCTATTTCATCGTATATAAATTGCTCTTTTTTTATGAGGTTTTTATTAAGATCAGCATGAGTGGTTCGCTCACCCAACCTGCCAGTTTCGTTGAATTGGTAGGTGATTTTTGATTTTTTATTACCAATTAAATACTTAGTATATACTTCTGATAAATAGCCTAACTCATCATAATAGTAAAATGTTTCTTTGTAGCTTTTTCCGTAACTATTATAATAGGTAATTTTTTCTTGATTTTTAGATAATTTTTCAAAATGAAAGCTATCGGTTTTAATGATGTATTGCTTTTTTAAGCTAAAATCATTTTTAGTGTTACTGGCATTTTCTTCTCGAGCATACGTTTCTTTCAACAAATTGCCTTTAGCATCATAATCGTAAGTTAGCGAAAAAAAACCGTTATTATCTGTTTTTCGTTTTACAATAATTTTACTTTCACTATTATAAGTGTAAGCGATGACACTCGTGTCTTTTTTAATGTTTTGAGATAGAAAGGTAGAATATTGCTGTTGCAACATACCGTTCTCATTGAACTCATAATAGAAATCTACATTTTTTTTTCTGATAATATCTTTTACTTTTTTAGAAGACCAACTGCCTTTAATAGATTTTATTTTATTGATTTTAATGAATTTTTCATTGAAAAAAGGATCTTCATCAAAAAGCTGTTTGTTGGCATCCAATAATTGTGCTTTGGTATTTAATGAAAGCAAAAAAAATAAAAAAAGGCTTAAAAGATATTTTACTATAAGCATAAAACGATTAATTTTAGAAAGTATCTTTTACTTCTTCATAAACAGTTTTAATTCCTTCTTCTAAAGAGATATTGTGTTTCCATCCTAATTGATTAATTCTGGATACATCCATTAATTTTCGTGGAGTTCCATCAGGTTTGGAGGTGTTGAAAACTAAATCGCCTTTATAGCCAACGGTTTTTTTAACCAATAAAGCTAAGTCTTTAATAGAAATATCTGTACCTGAACCTACATTTACAAATAATTCTTCGTTGTAGTTTTTCATTAAAAAAAGACAAGCAGCAGCTAAGTCATCAACATGCAAAAATTCTCTAAGAGGAGTTCCTGTTCCCCAAATTTCTACTTGTAGTTGGTTTTCTAATTTGGCAGTATGAAATTTTCTAATTAAAGCAGGTAATACATGGGAGTTGTTTAAATCATAATTATCATTCGGACCATAGAGGTTAGTTGGCATTGCCGAAATAAAATTACAACCGTATTGTCTTCTATACGATTCACAAAGTTTGATGCCGGCTATTTTAGCAACAGCATAAGGTTCATTAGTAGCCTCTAAAAAACCTGTTAAAAGATATTCTTCTTTTAATGGTTGGGGAGCCATTTTTGGATAAATGCAAGAGGAGCCTAAAAACAATAATTTAGTTACTTTATTTAAATAAGCAGCATGAATTACGTTGGCTTCTATCATTAAATTTTGATAAAGAAAATCGGCTCTATAAACATTATTGGCGTGAATTCCACCTACTTTTGCTGCAGCTAAAAAAACATAATCAAGTTTTTCTGTTTCAAAAAAACTATTTACCGCTTGTTGGTTAGTTAAATCCAATTCTTTAGAGGGTTTAACTAATAAGTTTGTGAAACCATTGCTTTTTAGCTGTCTAACGATAGCCGAACCAACCATGCCGTTATGTCCGGCAACATAAATTTTATCAGATTTATTCATTGTAATTCATTACATCATGTCCGCCCTCGAGCAAGTATTTATCTCTTTTAAATAAATTCACATCAGATTGAATCATATCTTTTATTAAGTCTTGTAAATTATGTTTTGGTTTCCAACCTAAGTTGTTAAATGCTTTAGAAGCATCTCCAATTAATAAATCTACTTCTGTAGGTCTGAAATAATTAGGGTCAATTTCTATAAGAATATCTCCTGTTTCAGCATTAATTCCTTTTTCATCAACACCTGTTCCTTCCCATTTCATTTTAATATCCACTTCATTAAAAGCCATTGTAATAAAATCTCTTACTGAAGTAGTTTCTCCAGTTGCTAATACATAATCTTCGGGTGTTTCTTGTTGTAACATTAGCCACATACCTTCAACATAGTCTTTCGCATGTCCCCAATCTCTTTTAGCATCAATATTTCCTAAATAAATTTTCTTTTGCATGCCTAACTTAATTCTGGCAACACCTCGTGTAATTTTTCTGGTAACAAAAGTTTCTCCTCTAATAGGGCTTTCATGGTTAAATAATATTCCATTACAAGCATACATTCCATAGGCCTCTCGGTAGTTTTTAGTAATCCAAAAAGCATATAATTTTGCTACTGCATAAGGACTTCTTGGATAAAAGGGAGTGGTTTCCGTTTGAGGAACTTCTTGCACTTTTCCATATAACTCTGAAGTTGATGCTTGATAGAATTTTGTTTTGGTTTCTAATTTTAGAATTCTTATGGCTTCTAAAATCCTTAGTGCACCAACAGCATCAGAGTTAGCAGTATATTCAGGTGTTTCAAAGGAAACTTTCACATGTGATTGAGCTGCTAAGTTATAAATTTCATCTGGCTGAACATCTTGAATAATTTTTATAATGTTTGTTGAATCAGTCATATCTCCATAATGTAAAATAAATTTCACATTATCTTCATGCAAATCGGTGTATAGATGGTCAATTCTATTAGTGTTAAAAAGTGAACTTCTTCTTTTTATACCATGAACTTCATATCCTTTACTTAATAATAATTCAGCTAAATAAGCACCATCTTGTCCGGTAACTCCTGTTATTAATGCAACTTTTTTTGACATTGGTTTAATTTTTTACAATAATACTAATTCTTGTAAAAAAAAACATCCTATTTAGCTAAAATAGGATGTTTTAAAATTACTTATGGGGTTATTATTTATTCTTCTTCTTTTTCGAAATAGACAGCAGTCATGTCTCTATATTCCATTGCATTTGCAGGGAAGTTTTTCACATAAACTTGTAATAATCTTGTATTTTCATCATAGAAAATAGGCATAGTAGCTGCATCATCAATAGCAATTTGGTCTGCTTGACGGTACAATTCCATACGTTTTTTGTCGTCAATTTCTCTGAGTGCAGCATTGAAAACAGAATCAAAAGCTTCACTTTGGTAACGAGTAGAGTTAATGTAAGACTTACTGTTAATATCTCCAGGAACATGATCTCCGTAAAGTAAGTTTAAGAAATTTTCAGGATCCGGATAATCCGCAATCCATCCTGCTCTCCAGAATAAAGCTTTACCAGTTTCTAGGTTTTCTAAGTGTTGAGCAAATTGCATTTGTTCAATTTTAACAGAAATTCCTAAGTTTTCAGATAACATTTTTTGAACTACTTCAGCAACTTGAACGTTTCTATCTCCACCACCTGGGTTAATTTGTAAAGTAATTTCAGGGAACCCTTTTCCATTTGGATACCCTGCTTTTGCCATGTGTTCTTTAGCTTTTTCAGGAGAATATTCATAACCCTTTACATTTTCATAATCATACCCTTTAAATGGAGGAACAATTCCATTTAATCCAGCTCTTCCTTCACCTTGTAGAGTATAGGTTACAATAGATTCTCTATCAACAGCATAATTAAAAGCTTTTCTTACGTCAATATTATTAAAAGGAGGAAGTTGATGTTGTAATCCTAAATAGAATACACTCATAGCAGGAACGACTTGCATAACGTAAGGTTTGTTTCCACCTTTTTTAGCTTCTTCTAATTCTCCAACTACTTCTTTAATCATTTCTAAAGGTAATCTAAATACCATATCCAAGTTACCTTTTCTGAATTCTAATAGTTCAGCTTTTTTTTCTTTTATGAATGAAAATTTAATTCCATCTAAGTAAGGTAATTGATTTCCGTAGCTATCAACACCCCAATAGTCTGGGTTTCTTTCTAAAATTACTGTTTCAGATTCTTTAATTTTTTTAACTCTAAAAGGACCTGTTCCTACGCATTGTATTCTCATATCTAAACCATACGTATCAAAAGCTTCCTTAGGGAAAACGGAACAAGAAATATGACTTAAGATGTTTAAAAATCCTGCAAAAGAGTAATTTAAGTTAATTTCTATGGTATAGTCATCAATTACTTTAATTCCAGAAACACCTCCAGAAAGTGGAGATTTGTTTACAGTAGATTCGTAATATTCGTTTGCCCCAATTACTTTATCTTTAAATAACCAATACATTTGGTTAGAAGGATCTGTTTCACATAATTTGTCTAAGGAATACTTGAAATCTTTAGCGGTTACTTCTCTACCCTTTCCTCCTTCAAAACATTTATCATCATGGAATTTCACTCCTTTTCTTAATGTAAAAGTAAATTTCGTAGCATCTTCATTTACTACCCATTTTTCCGCTAAACCAGGTAATATAGATAAGTCTTCTTGATCTAATTTAACTAACCCTTCATAAACTTGATTGGCAATCCTATGAGAAACAACTTCGGTAACATTTAATGGGTATAAGCTTCTGAAATCTTCCGTTTCGTTTACTTTGAACACACCACCGTAGTGAACATTTCCTTTTGCTGTTTGAGTATTTGTTTGGTTATTACTGTCGTTTCCTCCACAACTGTATAATAACACTGCCGAAATTACTAAATAGACTATTTTTTTCATGATATAGTTTTGTTTTAAAGGACAAATATAAATATAAGATACAATATCCTAAAATTTAATTTAGTTTTCATCATTTTTTTTCGTCAAAGTGCTTTTTAATTGATACTAAATGCTAAATAAAATAGTTCATTAGCATAATTTATTTAATTCCGTATTAAATTACTTTTTTTGTAAGTTTACTCCTGACAAACTATTGTTGTTTGAAAATAAAGTATATCATATTAATTATTCTCCTCTTCTTGGTATTCAAAACAGGGTGGTCTCAAGATGTTTCTAATTATAGAGAAAAAGAAATGGTATTAGATAGAGATACTATTCAGTTCGATTCATTGAGTTTGATACCTCAATCTGAAATAATTTCTATTGAAGGTACTTCGGTAGAAAACAATTTTTATGAAATAGATTACACAAAAGCTGTTTTTATTTTAAAAACCGAAGGCGCTCATTTAAAAAATAAAAAAATTAAAATGGGTTACAGGGTCTTTCCTTTGTCTTTTTCAGAACCTTATTTTCATAAAGAAAAAAAATTTGTGGAAGAAGGTGGAGAAACAGTTAAAAATCCTTTTCTATATGAATATACGGTGGCTACTGAAGATATCTTTTACTTAAATGGATTGGATAAAAGTGGAAATATTTCTCGTGGGGTAGCATTTGGTAATAGTCAGGACTTATCGGTAAATTCTAATATGAATTTACAACTATCAGGAAAAATTACCGATGAGATTAGCATTTTGGCATCTATTTCTGATGATAATATTCCTATTCAGGCAGAAGGAAATACGCAGCAATTACAAGATTTTGACCAAGTTTATATTCAATTGTTTAGTGATGAATGGAAATTAACTGCCGGAGATTTTTATCTTAAAAGACCTGATACTTATTTTATGAATTTTAATAAAAAAGTGCAAGGAGGTAGTTTTAACATTATTGTACCTACATCTAAAAAAGAAAATGCTTCAACCATTACTCCTACTGTTAGCGCAGCTGTTTCCAGAGGTAAATTTGCTCGAAATAGAATTTTAGGTATTGAAGGAAATCAAGGTCCATATAGATTAAAAGGTGCGGATAATGAAACATTTATTATTATCCTTTCGGGAACAGAACAGGTTTTTATTGATGGGATGTTAATGAAAAGAGGTAATGAGTTTGATTACGTAATTGATTACAATACTGGAGAGTTGACCTTTACCTCTAACCGATTAATAACTAAAGATTCCAGAATTGTGGTAGAGTTTCAATATTCAGATAGAAATTATGCTCGCTCGCTTATTCATTTTGGTAATGAATTTAAAAGTAAAAAACTCAAACTTAATTTTAATTTTTATACCGAACAAGACTCAAAAGATCAACCATTATTGCAAGATTTAACTGATGAAAACAAGAGGTTTTTGTCAGAAATTGGAGATAGCATACAAGATGCGGTTATTCCTAACATTAATTTGGTAGAGTTTGATGAAAACAAAGTGTTGTATAAAATGATAGATTCTTTGGGTTACGATTCAGTTTTTGTTTACTCTACCAATCCCGATAGTGCTATTTATCAGTTAGGATTTTCCTATGTGGGAGAGAATAACGGTAACTACAAACAAATTCAAAGTTCGGCAAATGGAAAGGTGTATGAATGGCAAATACCTGTTGTTGGAGTCCCCCAGGGAAACTACGAGCCGGTTATTTTATTGGTTACTCCCAAGCAAAATCAAATGGCAACTTTGGGCGGAGAGTATATTTTTAGTAAAAATGCGAAAATAACATGGGAGGGAGCTATTTCCAAAAATGACATTAATACTTTTTCTGATAAAGATAGTGGTGATGATATTGGTTATGCCTTTAAATTTAATTCTGAAAATATTGTTGATTTAAATAAAGAAAAAGAAGAAAGTTGGAAACTAAACGTTGGTACTAATTACGAGTATGTACAAGAATATTTTACACCAATAGAAAGGTTTAGGTTGGTAGAGTTTGAAAGAGATTGGAATATTAGTAATGCTATTGTAAATACCGACCAGCATATTGTTGGTGGAACAGTTGGATTAAACAAAACCGACAAAGGGAATGTTGTTTACGCCTTTAATTACATGAATACATTAGAGTTAATCGAAGGAGCTAAAAATGCACTATCTATCAACTATAAAACGAATGGGTTTCAGTTAGTGAGTAATGCTAGTTTTTTACAAACTAAAGGCGTAAATAATTCTGAATTTTTGCGACACAAAGCTATTCTTACAAAACAATTAGGTTGGGTAGTGCTTGGCGTAGGCGAAGAAACCGAACAAAATAAATTGTTTCTAAAGACTAGTGATTCGTTAACTGCCTCTAGTTTTGAGTTTGTTATTTTACAAGCGTTTATTCATAATGCTGATACTACCAAAAACAAATTTATGTTGAGCTACAAACAACGTGATGATAATGTGCCTGTCGCTAAAGATTTTTTAAAAGCCACCAGAGCCGAAGATATTGAGCTATCTATGAGTTTGCTGAAAATGAAAAACCATAAATTACGAAGTACTTATACATACAGAAAATTACATATTGTATCCAACACACTAACCAGCTTAAAGCCTGAGGAAACTGTTTTAGCTAGAGTGGAATACAATGGCAACTTTTTAAAGAATTTAATTTCTACCAATACGTATTATGAGATTGGTTCAGGGTTAGAAGTGAAAAAAGAGTTTTTATTTGTAGAGGTACAGCCCGGACAAGGAACACATACTTTTATTGGCGATTTAAATAATAATGGTGTAAAAGATTTAAATGAATTTGAAATAGCTGTTTTTAGAGATCAAGCTAATTACATTAAAATTTTCACTCCTACTAACGAGTTTGTAAAAATCTACACGAACCAGTTTAACCAAAGCTTGTTTTTACAACCGGAAGCTATTTGGGGAGGAGAGAAAGGATTAAAGAAATTAGTCTCTCGTTTTTCTAATAGGGCAAATTTCCGTACTAGTCGAAAAGTAAGTAATAAAGATGATTATTTTAATCCATTTATTGCCGATATTGATGACAGTTCCTTGGTTACCATTAATATGGGGGTGTTGAATACTTTTTATTTTAACAGAACCAACACTAAGTTTGGAGCGGACTATATTTATCAAGATAATAGAGATAAATCCTTACTGACAAATGGAGTAGAGTCCAGAAATCAGTTTTCGAATACTATAAAAACACGTTGGAACATAACACGAGTTTATACCTTGATAGTGTTGGCTTCACAGGCAAAAAAGAGTAATTTTTCGGAGTTTTTTACCAATAGAAATTATAATTTATTTATTCAAGAGATTGAGCCAACATTCGCCATTCAGCCAAATGTTAAAGTAAGAGTTAGTTTTTTATTTAATTTTAAAGAAAAAACCAACCAACCTATTTATGGAGGAGAAAAATCTATTTCTAAAAAAGGAGGGGTAGAGTTGAGGTTTAATATGGCTGCTAAAGGAAGTATAAGAGCTAACTTTAATTACATTGAAAATACCTTTTCAACTACCGATAATGTTTCTTTAGCATTTGAAATGCTCGAAGGGTTGCAGAATGGAGCTAATAGTACTTGGGAATTGTCGTATCAACAAAACTTATCGAAATACATGCAGTTGAGTTTGAATTATAATGGTAGAAAGTCTGAAAACACCAATTTTATTCATACCGGAGGAGTTCAGGTTAGGGCGTTTTTTTAGTGATGGATGTTTTACTCATTTTTTGCTATGTTCAAAGGTTCGAAGTTTTTCCGGCACTAACTTTTTTAACTTCCAAACTTATTATTGTTTTAATATTGAAGTTTGAAAATAAGTTCTAATTTTGTTTAATAAAAAATAAAATAGATTGAACACAATAAAGGAGTATTTTAGTATTAAAGATTTAGAAAACCTTTCAGGAATTAAAGCACACACTATTAGAATTTGGGAAAAACGTTATGGGTTACTTTCTCCAGAGAGAACCGATACCAATATACGCTATTACTCGCTCGATGCTCTTCAGAAATTGTTGAATGTTTCTTTGTTAAATAACAACGGACATAAGATTTCTAAAATAGCTCAGATGCCTGAAGATAAAATTCCTGTAGCCGTACGAGAAATGATAGTGAAAAAAGGAGTGAATAATTATACTATTAATTCTTTTAAGTTGGCAATGCTCAATTTCGATTATAAGTTGTTTAATGTTACTTATAATCAGCTGTTAGTGCAAAAATCATTCAGAGAAATTTTCCTTACTATTTTTGTTCAATTGCTTGAAGATATTGGGTTGTTATGGCAATCTAAAACCATTACACCGGCTCACGAGCATTTTGTTTCTAATCTCATAAAACAAAAAATTCATTTACATATAGAAAATTTGCAATTACAAGTTCCGGAGAAAAACGATAAGGTTTTTGTATTGTTTCTTCCGCTAAACGAAATCCATGAATTGGGCTTGCTTTACTTGCATTTAGAGTTTTTGTTACACGGTTATCCGTCTATTTATTTAGGTCAGAGTGTTCCTGTTGAAAACCTTAAAGACTTGCAAAATATTCATGATAATATTACTTATGTTTCCTATTTTACAGTTTATCCATCTGAAGAAGAATATCCTAATTATGTTGGAAATATTGCCAATAATGTTCTTAGAAAAAATCAAGATGAGTTGATTTTACTAGGTAAGAAAGCTAATAACTTAGAAAATATACCTTCTTTTAATCAGGTAAAAACGTATCTCTCTATTGAGGATTTAGTTAAAGAATTATAATTTTGTTTAATTATATTTTGTAATTGTTAGACAAAATAGTATTTTTGTTTCATGTTTATATCGAATATGTTAAACAAAAAGAAAAAAGTAATCATTATTGGAGCCGGATTTTCATCCCTTTCCGCTGCAAGTTATTTGGCTCAACAAGGATTTCAAGTTGAAGTGTTAGAGAAAAATGATTCGCTTGGCGGAAGAGCTCGTCAGTTACGAAAAAATGGTTTTTTGTTTGATATTGGTCCGACTTGGTATTGGATGCCCGATGTTTTTGAACGATTTTTTAATGACTTTAATAAAAAGCCCTCCGATTATTATGTGTTAGAAAAACTTAGTCCAGCTTACCAAGTCTATTTTGAGGTATTAAAATCTATAACAATTAGTGATAATTTAGAAGAAATTTATGCTGTTTTTGAAGCTGAAGAAAAAGGTAGTTCAAAATATTTAAAAAGTTTTTTAGCAGACGCCAAAAACAACTATGATGTTGCTATAAAAGATTTGGTTTATTGTCCGGGAGTTTCTTTTACAGAATTAATAACACCTCAAACTATTGGGAAACTTAATCAGTTTTTTACAAGCATTAGTACGCAGGTTAGGCAACATATAAAAAGCAAAAAACTCATCCAAATTTTAGAATTTCCGGTGTTGTTTTTAGGAGCAAAACCAAGCAATACACCTGCTTTTTACAATTTTATGAACCATGCTGATTTTGGTTTAGGTACTTGGCATCCCAAAGGTGGAATGTATGAAGTGGTAAAAGCCATGCAACAATTGGCTTTAGCATTAGGAGTAATTTTCAAAACCAACCAACAAGTAGAAAAAATTGTGGTTGAAAATAATGTTGCTAAGGGTGTTTTAGTAAATGGGGTATTTCAACCTGCGGATGTAATCCTGAGCGGGGCAGATTATCACCATACAGAAACACTGCTTGATGAAAAGTTTAGAGCTTATTCCCAAAAATATTGGGAAAAGAAAACTTTTGCACCATCAGCTTTGTTGTTTTATGTTGGATTTAAAAAGAAATTAAAAAATGTATCGCACCATACTTTGTTTTTCGATACCGATTTTGATTTACATGCTAAAGATATTTATGATAATAAAAAATGGCCAGAAAAACCACTTTTTTATGCCAGTTTTCCTAGTATAAGCGATAATTCTTTTGCTCCCGAAGGACAAGAAGCAGCTACTTTTTTAATTCCTGTTGCTCCTGGTATTGAAGATACTCCCGAAATTCGATTAAAGTATCTTAAGAAAGTTATACAAAGATTGGAACTACTGACACAGCAAGAAGTTGAAAATGATATCGTTTTTTATGAATCTTACTGTGTGAAAGACTTTGTAAAAGATTACAACTCTTATCAGGGGAATGCCTATGGAATGGCGAATACCTTGTTGCAAACCGCATTTTTACGTCCGAAAATTAAGAGTAAAAAAGTAGATAATTTGTTTTTTACAGGACAGTTAACTGTCCCAGGTCCAGGAGTTCCTCCATCATTAATATCAGGAAAATTAGCAGCCAACTTAATTGTAAAATCCCTAACTAAAAATAAAATTCATGAAACGAGCCTTGAAAAAAACTCTTAAACTACAAAGTGATTTTAATAGCTAGTTACATGTAACAACTAACTAAAATAAAATAAGCACATGAAACAGTTATTTGATGATTTATCATATAAAAGCAGTAAGTTGGTTACCAATACTTACAGCACTTCTTTTGCATTGGCTGTGGGCATGTTGGCTCCATCTATAAGAAAAGACATTCATAGTATTTATGGTTTTGTACGTTTTGCCGATGAAATTGTAGATTCTTTTCATGGATACGATAAGAATTTGTTGTTGAACCAATTTGAGCTAGAGTATTACAACGGAATGACTAATGGGATAAGTTTAAACCCTATCATTAATTCATTTCAGCATACGGTAAAAAAGTACAATATAGACGATGAGTTAGTTAATGCTTTTCTAACTAGTATGCGTATGGACTTGCACAAAACAGAATATACCACTACCGATGAATACAAAGCTTATATTTATGGCTCGGCAGATGTAGTTGGGTTAATGTGTTTAAAAGTTTTTGTAAATGGTAATCAAGAAAAATATAATGAGTTGAAAGATGCTGCTATGCGTTTAGGTTCTGCTTTTCAGAAAGTAAATTTTTTGAGAGACTTAAAGCAAGATGTTGATGAACTTTCAAGGGCTTATTTTCCCGGAGTAAATTTAAAATCGCTTACACAAGAAAATAAATTGCAAATTATTAATGAAATAAAAGCAGATTTTGATGCAGCTTACAAAGGAATAGTAAGACTGCCTGCAGAAGTTCGTTTTGGCGTTTATACCGCCTTTATTTATTACAAAAAGTTGCTATTAAAGTTAGAACAAACCCATCATAGCGAGATTATTAAGAAAAGGATAAGGGTTTCTAATCCTGTAAAATTAGGTTTGTTAGCACAATCGTTTGTAAGGTTAAAATTGAATTTATTATAGAATGTATAAAACCTCCTTATTCATATTGTCAATTTTATGTTGTTTTAGCTTAATTGGAGGCAACATTAATGTAGCACGGACTAATTTTTCTAAAGTAAAAACCATTGGTCAAATAGATACCGTTTTAATATTAATAAACAATATAAACACACCAGTTTCTAATGCTTATAAAGGAGCTTACACTATGATGAAAGCAAAATATGTAAGCTCTCCATTTAAAAAATACGCTTATTTTAAGCATGGAAAAGCATTAATAGAAAAAGCAATAGAACAAGCTCCCAACAATCTAGAAATACGCTATTTGAGAGCAATGCTTCAGGTTAACTTACCCAAATTTTTAAATTATTATGAAAATCTAAATGAGGATATAGATTTTGTTTTAAAAAACCTTATGATTGAACAAATATCAAAAGAATTGAAATATAAAATAATTATTAATTTAGTAGCAGCTAATTTAATTTCTAACGAACAGAAAGCTACATTTTTTTACCTAATAAACTATGAAAGAAATACAAGTAATATTAGTAGATGAGAATGATAATGAAATAGGTACAATGCCTAAATTAGAAGCACATCAAAAAGGGTTTTTACACAGAGCGGTTTCTGTTTTTTTGTTCGATTTGGATGGAAATTGGATGTTACAAAAAAGAGCTGTCGAAAAGTATCATTCAGCTAATTTATGGACAAATACTTGTTGTAGCCACCCTTACCCTAAAGAAAACATCAAAAAAGCTGCCGAAAGAAGATTGCTAGAAGAAATGGGTATAAAAAGTGAGTTGACTAAAGTGTTAAGTTTTGTTTATAGAGCAGAATTAGATAATGGACTAGTAGAACACGAATTTGACCATGTCTTTATAGGGTTTACGGCTGAATTACCATCACCTAACAAAGAAGAAGTGTCTGATTGGAAAATTGTTTCCTTTGAAGCATTAGATAATGAGGTGCAAAACTATCCGGAAAAATTTACGGAGTGGTTTAAACTTATTTACAGAAAAGTAAACCTGCATTTAGAATTGAATAAAATTCATGTTAAAAATTAAGTGATGTTGTTTATTATTTTACTTGTCGGAACATTTTTTTTGATGGAAGGTGTGGCTTGGGCAACACATAAATATATTATGCATGGTTTTTTGTGGCATTTACACGAAGATCATCATACTAAAAACTCTAATTCTTTTTTTGAGAAAAACGATTACTTTTTTGTGATTTTTGCTGTTCCGGGCATGGCTTGTATTTTGTTAGGAACCATCTTTTCTGTTCCTTATACATTGCCTATTGGTTTAGGAATTACGATTTATGGTTTTGCATATTTTTTGGTGCATGAGATTTTCATTCATCAACGATTTAAAGTGCTTAGAAATACAAATTTAAAATATTTTAAAGCCATCAGACGAGCTCATAAAGTTCATCATAAACATTTAGGAAAAGAAGATGGTGAATGTTTTGGGATGTTGTGGGTGCCATTAAAATATTTTTCACAAAATAAATGAAAGCACTTTATTTAATATTACTCTTAGCTTCATTTAGTATTCCTTTTGCTTATTCTTTTGAAAAAAAAATGCATTTCATTAAACATTGGAAAGCGATTTTTTCTGCCATTTCATTTGTAGCAATTATATATATTATTTGGGATATTATTTTTACTAAAATTGGCGTATGGGGATTTAATTCCGATTATCATTTAGGTATTACATTTTTTAATTTGCCGTTAGAAGAAATTTTGTTTTTCTTTTTAATTCCTTACGCAAGTATTTTTATACATTATTCGTTGCAATATTTTTTTCCGAAAGCAAAATTGGCTAATAAATTTGTTGTGTTCTTTACCTGGGGGGTTATTATTCTTTTAGTTGTATTAATTGTCATGAATATGGGTAAACTATACACTCAAATAAATGGATTTTTCTTAGTGTTTGCTTTGCTGTTGGGCTTGTTAAATAAAAATAATACCCTACATCGTTTTTATATTTCTTATTTGGTAATTCTCATTCCTTTTGCCATTGTAAATGGCATTTTAACAGGTAGTTTTATTGATGATCCTGTTGTTTGGTACAACAATGCAGAAAATTTAGGCATTCGTTTTTTCACTATTCCTGTGGAAGATTTTGGTTACGCTTTTAGCATGTTGTATTTTTCAGTTTTTTTGATAGAATTATTGAAACGAAAACAAGAGAAGTAACAATATACGAGATTTATAGCTATAAATGTATAAATAATTAATTGGTATATTTAGGTACATTATGTAATATTGCAATTCTCAACTTTAAAAAACACAAATGAATAGAGCATTGTTATTGGTTGGACTAGTCCAAATTTTTTTTATTTACACACAAGCACAAGAAATAGATGATTTTAAACCATTAAATTCAGTAGGAGAAATACCTATTGAAATTAATAAGAGTTCTGCATCCAAAATTAAAGAACAAACAAGTGAAATTTCTAAGAATCAAACAACGAGTGAGATTAATACCGAAAAAGATTTTATTTTAAAAAGTAATTATATTTTGGATAGAATTTTATCTAATGGTGTGGTTTTTTACGGGAACAAAATAAATAAATATGTTGAAAAAGTAGCTGATGAATTACTGAAAGATAATCTTACGTTAAGAAAAGAACTAAGTTTTTATATTGTAAAAACATCAGAAATAAATGCTTTTGCTACAGACAGGGGTGAAATCTTTATAACGATTGGCTTACTTGCACAAATTGAAAACGAAGCTCAATTGGCTTTTGTATTATCTCACGAAATAATCCATTACAAGAATAAACATGCTAAAACTGGTTTTATTGAGAATGATAAAATTGATAATTCTAAGGATAAGTATAAAAAAACAAACTGGGATAAATTATTTAGTAAAAGTAAATATTCTAAAGAGTTGGAGATGGAAGCAGATATGGATGGGTTGGAGATTTATTTGAAATCTAATTATAGTTTAAAAGAAATCAATGCTTTTTTCTATGTCTTTCAATATTCTCATTTACCAATAGATGATGTTGTTTTTGAAAAGGATTATTTTGATGATAAAAATTGGTCAATTCAATCTATATTAGCAAACAGGGAGGTTGCTCAAATTGAAGCGATTGATGATGAGGAAGATGAGTATCAAGATCATCCAAACATAAATAAAAGGAGAGCCATAATTCATAGTATAATTGAAAATGAATCCAATGAAGGAAGGGTAAATTATATAATCAGTAAAGATGGTTTTATTGAGGTTCAATCATTAGCTAGGTTAGAGTTATCTTATTTGTTTACTAAAAGCAGACATTATGGAGAAGCTATTTATAATAGCTATATTATGCTTAAACGTTATCCTGATAATAAGTTTCTTAAACTTAATTTGGGATACTGTTTATATGCATTATCTAAATACAAAAATGGCACAAATTTGAATGATGTATTAACTGATTTTAATAATGTTCAAGGAGAGTCTCAAAATGTATTTTATCTTTTTAATGAAATAGATAAAAGAGATTTAAGTGTTTTAGCAGTTAAATATTTATGGGGTCTAAAAGCAGAAATAACGGATGATAAATTTTTAAATGTAATAGCAGAAGATGCTATTAAAGAAATGTTGCTAAATTCTGGAGTTAGAAAGTCTGAATTATCAAAAAAAGTAAAGGTTGAGATTGAAAATACTGTTATAGATTCAAGTAAATTATCTAAATATGATAAAATAAAAAACAAACAAAAAGAGGAAGGGACATCTTACGAGTATGCTTTTGTAAACTTGTTTAATAACAAAGAGTTTGAGGGTATGATTAATCAGTATGAAAAAGTTTATGTTGATAAAGTTATCAAGAATGAAGATAATAATAGATTTGAAAATGATACTAAAACTAAACAAGCACTTGGTTTAAAAGAGGTTGTGTTGGTTTCTCCAAATTACAGACATTTTAAAACAAAAAAAGAAATTTCGGAAGATTATGTTTATGCAGATGTTAGAGAGAAACAATTTATTAATAGTAACAAACAAATAGCAAAATCAAAGAATGTGAATTTAAAAGTAATAAATTATAGAGAATTCCGTTCTACGGATGAATATAATGATTTAGGATTATTAAGTGACTGGATGGAAGAACGTTATGGACATTTTAATTTGGAAGTATATCCTTATTGCTCAATGTTTACTGATGATTTAATTGATAAGTATGGAACAAAATATTTTGCATGGTCAGGTATTTATTCTTTTCATGTTGGTAAAAAAGGCTTAGGATGGGCTATAACTGGGAGTTATTTTGGAGGAATGGCATTTGGAGCAGCAAGTTTAACTTTACTTCCGCTAGGAGCTGCAATACCCATTATCCTTTATATTGCTAACAGTTCAAATCGTTCGTTTTACTATACCTATTTATTTGATATCTCCAATTACAAGGCTCATTTAATTAATGAGAGCTTTAAATCTGGAATTCCAATGACAGGATATGTTTCTGACACTTTCAGACAAATAAGTACTAAACCTAAGAATTAGGACCAACAAGTTCTTAAAAGAACTTGTTGGTATAATAAAATGGCTAAAAAAGTACTCATAACTGGCGGGACAGGATTAGTAGGGACAGTATTGGCTAAGCTTATAGTTGAAAAAGGCGACTTGGTTACCATACTGACAAGAGATAAAAATAGAACTTCAAAACATCCTAATATTACTTATAGTTTTTGGGACATTGATCAAGGAATTATTGATAAAGAGGAATTGCTTTCAGCAAATTACATTGTGCATTTAGCAGGAGCCGATATTGCCGAAAAGCCTTGGTCGCAAAAGCGTAAAAAAGAAATTTTAGATAGTCGAGTTGACCCTATAAAACTAATTTATAATTATTTAAACAACAACCCTAATCAACTTAAAGCTTTTGTTTCTGCTTCGGGAGTGGGTTATTATGGAGCGATAACTACCAATACCATTTTTGAAGAAACAGCAACACCAGCCAATGATTTTTTAGGAGAAACTTGTTTGAAATGGGAACAAGCAGTAGATGAACTAAACGATTTATCAATAAGAACAGTAAAACTGCGAACAGGAATAGTGTTAGCAAAAAATGGTGGAGCATTGCCTAAAATGATGCAACCATTTAAGTTTGGTTTAGGAGCTGCTTTAGGCTCAGGCAAACAAATTGTGCCTTGGATACATATTGATGATTTAGCCCAACTTTATGTTGCTGCCATAGAAAACGATAGTTTTAATGGAGCGTATAACAGCATTGCCGGAAATGTAAGCAACAAAGACTTTTCTAAAATGCTATCAAAAGCTATGAACAAACCATTTTGGTTGCCCAATGTGCCCGGTTTTATGCTAAAATTGTTTTTAGGTGAAATGGCTGTAATTCTCCTAGAAGGAAGTGCTGCAAGTAACCAAAAATTGCTTCAAACAGGATTTAATTTTCAATTTGCCGATTTGGAAGAGGGGTTGAGGAAGTTGGTTGGGGAGTAGCCTTTGTTTTATAATAATCAATTGCCTTTTGGGTAGATAAATTCATTGAAAGCCAACTCAATTTTTCTTGAGTTTCCAAAAAATTAAATAATTTATCTTCGTAAAGATATTCTTCATTGTATTCATAGGTAGAATTAGTGAAAAAACCATTCTCTTGACGGAGTAAGTGTTTGTTTTCTTCAATTAATGGTAGTATTTTACCTGAAAAAGATAACAAAAAAGGCACATCCATATTTTCACTTGAAATGTTATTAATGTTGTATTTAGCAATTATGATGTCCCAATTAAATGAGCTTAATAAAACTAATACACTAATAACATTTAACGAATTAACTTTTAACAAGTAAAAAGCAGATTTTAGTTGAGTAATTTTAATGTAAAGGGTAATAAGACCAACAATTGTAGCGATTAAAAAAAAGACAACGCCAATTCTTTTATATGCCAATCCGTAGTAATCTATATAATGGTAGTTTCTTATTCCAACAGAAATGACCAATATAATATTTTGAGCTATCCATAAAATAGACAACTGTTTTAGTAGCTTATTTTGGGATAAAAAATTAATATTTTTTCTAAAGAAATAAAGAATGATGCCCATTGAAAGTAATACACTAACAATAAGTAAATAAGTGCCTTCGTGAACAAATTGAGATAAGTTAAAACTGCCGTCATACTCAAAGTTAAACCATATCCAATTTACATCGGTTGCGTTAACAATTAGTAATAATAAGTTTACTGATAAAACTAAAAAAACTGCTGAACGATATTCGTTTTTCAGGTTTAGAGAAAGTGTGTGTTTATAATTGTATATTACTGAATTGGTAGCTTTTATTCTTCTTTTTCGGATGATAAAATCACTTAGTTTTTCTTCTGAATGAATAAATTTAATAATGTTATTATGAAAAATAAATGAAGCAATAATGATTGTTCCTAATAAAATAAACATAAGCCTGCCCCAAGAAATAGTGGAAAAGAATTTTTTAATTGGCAACCAAAACTGAATAGTTAGGTCGTTAAAAATCGGATTGGCAATTTTATAAATCCAGATGAATAAAGAAAGGAATAATATAGGGATTATTACTATCTTTAAAACAACTATAATTTTCGAAGTTGTTTTTTGTTGATTGTCGCTTGAGTTGTTATTAAAAACTTTTCTTAATGGTAATTTAAAAAAGTTGATTATTGAGGTGAATCCCGCAAAAAAAGCTGCTTTTAATTTGGGTTGATGAATGTATCCAATACAAATTAGTAGTAAAAAACAATTGGTAATTTTTGCGATGGTTGAACCGTAAAGAAAAACAAAAGTGGCAGTTATAATACATAATATTGAAAAGACTATTACATATTTTGATTTGAAAGAATTGGGATAAATAAAATAGGAAGATAATAGAAAAAACACATTAAAAATTAACAGGTTTAACCCTAATTGTTCTTGCCAAAACAACCAATTAAAAAGAAACGTTCCTAACAAAAAGAAGATGAGTTGAATTTTTCTGGTTTCCATAGCTAAGCGATTTTATAATTAGATATATTACTGATTGAAATGATTTGGTGGGTATATTTATGTATGAGTAGCAGGGGGATGAGCCCAAAAGCTCCGAAGCAACAATCTATGAGTTGCCAAAACAAAGGGATACCTCTATAATTACCGGCTATAAAAGCAACAGGAAAAACTAGTAAACAAGCAATTATCCCCACTTTTGTTACCCAAATATTTTGAACAGGATTAATATAAACACCTATAAAAAATAGACTGATAATGATGTGAGAAAAAGCCAACCAATCTGTTCCATAAGTTAAGAAAGGATAGTTTTGATTACCATTATTTAATGCGATATTCACTTGATTCATCCATTGGAAAATAAGGCTTGAAGAAGTTGCTGTGTTAAAATAATCTGCCAAAAAATTAATCTCCGTTTGCAACGGAAAAGCAGTAATTCCGCTCAATACTAATAAGAGTATAAAAAGCAGTGTAATTCTTTTTATTTTTTTTGTAAGGATATGGGTTGTTTGTGTTTTCATGGAAATTTATTTAATTATTTAACTTCCACTAAAAGGTGTTCCGAAAACTCCTACGGCAAGCTCTGCCCAAATAAGAAATAGCATAAACAATACAAAAATGCATAAAGCAATTCGATAGGTTGAATTTTTCACACTTCGTATTACCAGTTCGCAAATTAAACCCGTACCAAGCAATAAAATTCCCATTATAATAAAGTCAGAGAGACTCCATTTTACTTCATCTGTAAATTGCATGGCTATTAGCGGAATCATTAATAATATGGGTACAGCTACAAGAATTCCGATTAATCTTTTGTTTTTTGTTTTCTGTGTTTTCATTTTTTTTGAGTTTTTAAAAGTACTTTGAAATTCAAAGTTTGTTAATAAAAAAAATTAATTATGTTGGTTAAGTAAATTTTCTAAAGCTGTTAAGTGATCTTGAAAAGCTTTTTTTCCAGCTAGCGTTGCAGCAAATGATGTCTTTGGTTTTTTACCTACAAATTCTTTCATCACTTTTATGTATTCGTTTTTTTCTAATCCGGCAATATGGCTGGCTAAATTCCCATCGGTAACGTTTAACAATTCTTTCAATGAATTAAAATCTATTTCATCATTTACCATTAAAACGGACATAATTCCCAATCGCACCCTGCTTTCAAATATTTTATTTAACCCCTCAATCATAGCCTTATTTTTTTATGCGTTTTGAGGTTTATTATTATATTTAAAGTGCATTAATGCACCATAAACAATGTGTAAAATACCAAAACCAATAGACCAAAACAACAACCCTTTTCCAATAAATACGGCACTTATTAAACCTAAAATAATTTGTAAAATTCCCAAGTATTTTATCTCCCCTAAGGTATATTTTCCACAATTAAACAAAGCTAATCCGTAAAAAAGCAGTGTTGCTGGAGCTAGTAAATAAAATAGGCCATGATACATTAATATTAAACAGAAAACACCTCCTGCAATCAGTGGTACAATTAAGTTTAGTAGTAATAGTTTGCTATTTTTACCCCAAATATGCTGACCATTTTTCTTAGATTCCCTCATAGTAAGTAAAATTCCGAAAGTAATGGAGATTACCAACACACTTATGGCAATTACAAAAAGTTCTAGGGCTAATTTTTCCATTAGATTTTCCGAAAGATACATTTCTAATCTCGTTTTGCTATAGGTATTATTCAGATAATGATTTATTCTTAAGTCGGCAAGGAAAGCTCCTATTAATGCAGTAATTCCGGCTATCACACCAGACAAACCGCTTAATGAAATAAACTTGGTAGATTTCTCCATCAAATCTTTTATGCCCGAGAGCGCTTCTAAATGTTGTTTTGAATTTTCCATATTAAAAAGTACTTTGAATTGCAAAGTAAATAAATAAAAATAATATAAACCAAATTTTTTTCGATTTTTTTGAATAGGCAGGAAAATAAAGAGGTTGATGTGTTTAATAATGCAAAAAAAAGTAGAAATCAAGAAAAATTTAGTTCTTCTTCTTAAATTCAATTTCATCTTTTACAATGTAACAGTTGGGATAGTCAGAACTAATTTCTTTTTGGAATTTTATAGCTTCTAATTTAGTTTTAAAATCGCCAACACGCACCTTAAAATATGGTTGTTGGTAAATTTCATAAGCCGGAACTTCTCTATATTTTTGAATAAAAGCAGCTCTAATTTTACGTGCAGGAGCACTACTACTTTCGGAAGCTAATTGAATTCTATAGCCATAAAGTTTATAAGCAGCTTTATACGTTTCATTAATATTTTCAATGGCTTTATCTACAACAACAGTAACTTTTTTAGTTGTGGTATCGGTTGTAGTTGTATCTTGTCCGAAAACAGTAATGCTTACAACAACACATAAAAAGAAGGTTAAAAAAAATTTTAAAAGCATAAAAAAAAGTTATAAAATCTGGTTCGCATAAATCAGTCCAAAACTACATAATTTTTAAAATATATGGAATAAAGAAGATATGTTAAACATTGTTAATTGATGTGCATACTGTTACCGCTTTTTGTGAGTAATTTCTGCTATATGACAGAAATCATAAGTCAACACTTTCTTATTTAGAATTATTCTAAATTGATATTTAAAAGGATATTTTAATCGAAAAATATTACTAAAAACTCATGTATTCTTATACATTTGTCAATCATTTTATGTTTAGTTTAAAGAAACAACTGTAACAGTTTTATTATGAATAAGATAACAAGAATCAATTCGAGAGGTACACTTTTAAAACTTGCGTTAATTTATTTTTCATTTTTATTTGTTCAGGTAAATTTATCTGCACAAGATGGTGAGAAATTATTTAAAACAACATGTACTGCATGTCACAAGCTAACTTCAGATAGGTTAGTTGGTCCTGGTTTGGCGGGGGTAACTGAGAAGCGTTCGAAAGAATGGTTGATGGGCTTCATTAAGAATTCTCAGGAAATGATTGCTAATGGAGATAAAGATGCAATTGCCATTTTTGAAGAATACAACAAAGTACCTATGCCTGCACATCCTTTTTCGGATGAAGAGTTAGCAGCTATTATAGATTACATAGCAAATCCTGAAGCTTCTTCTGCAAAGAAAGAAGAACCAAAAGAAGCTGCTACTGCTGATGCAGGTGCTGAGGTTGATCCATTAGTTTTAGAAGGACAAAAATTATTTAAAAATAACTGTAAAGCTTGTCATAGTATAGGAACAGATAAAGTTGTCGGTCCCGGATTAAAAGGTATTTCTGATAAAAGGTCACACGAATGGTTAGTAAAATGGATTCAAAACTCTGCTGACTTAATTGCTTCTGGAGACCCTGATGCTAATGCCATTTTTGAAGAATATAATAAAGTGCCGATGCCGGCTCAACCGGTTTCGGAAGAAGATATTAAGGCAATATTAGCATATATTGCTAACCCTCCAGCAGATAAAAAAACTACAACTGCTACAGAAGAAGTTGTAGCAACAGCAGAAGAAGATTCTTCAATGGTTACTTTTATAGTTTTAGCCGTAATATGTGTGTCTTTACTTGTTGTTATTTTGATGTTGAATAAGACGAGAACGATGGTAGCTAAAGCTAACGCTGAAAAAGCAGGTGTAGAATATACAGGACCTGTTTCTTTAGTAGAAGCGTTTAAATATACATTAAGTAATAATAAAGGTTATGTTGCTGTAGTGGTTGTTGTACTTGTTTTTACAGGGTTAGTAAACTTAATGGGAGGTGCTGCAACCATTGGTGTTCATCAAGGGTATAAGCCTGAGCAACCTATTAAATTCTCTCATAAAATTCACGCTGGAGATGATAAAATAGACTGTAACTACTGTCACTCTAGTGCAAGACATAGTAAAACTTCTGGAATTCCTTCATTAAACTTATGTATGAATTGTCATACTTATATTAATGGTGGCGATAAGACTTTCCTATACAATGGAGAAGAATATCCAATGGCTGAAGAAATCAAAAAAATCTATAAACATTTAGATTATGACCCTAAAACAGGAAAATATGGTGATAATCCAACTCCTGTTAAATGGATTAAGGTTCATAACTTACCAGACCATGTCTTCTTTAGTCATCAACAACACGTAACTGTAGGAAATCAACAATGTCAAACTTGTCACGGACCGGTTGAAGAAATGGATGTGGTAGGCCAACATTCTAAATTAACTATGGGTTGGTGTATAGAATGTCATAAAGGAACCGGAGTTTCTACAAAAGACAATGGTTATTATGATGAAATGCACAAAAGAATGCCTGAGGAATTTAGAAACAAAGTGTTAGAAGATGGGAAACTAACGGTTGATGAAATTGGTGGAATGGAGTGTGCTAAATGTCACTACTAATCAATAATAAATAAGATTCTTTTAATAGATATATAAAGTAAGACTTACAATTAACATAAATATGGCTAATTCAAAAAAATACTGGAAAGGTTTAGAACAACTAAATAATGACCCTAAATTTTTGGAGTCTGTGAACAATGAATTTCCTGAGGAGTTACCGATAGACAAATTTTTAGGTGATAACGAAACATTGGAAAATTCATCTACATCACGTAGAGATTTCTTAAAATATCTTGGTTTTGGTGTTGCAGCAGCTTCATTAGCAGCTTGCGAAACTCCGGTTACTAAGGCTATTCCTTATATCACTAAACCGGAAGAAATTACTCCTGGAAAAGCGAACTATTATGCATCTACTTATTCTGATGGTAATGATTTTGCTCCAATTTTGGTTAAAACCAGAGAGGGAAGACCTATTCATGTAACAGGCAATAAAGAATCTAAGCTTACTAAAGGAGCTATTAATGCAAGAATAGCTGGGGCTGTGCTTTCATTATATGATAACAACAGATATCAAAACCCAATGATGGGTGGAAATGCTACTGATTGGAAAACTATTGATGTTGCTATTAAAAAAGATTTAGCTGCTGCTAAAAATGTAAGAGTTTTAACTACAAGTTTAATAAGCCCATCAACAAGAAAAGCAATTGAAAGTTTAGGAACAAAAGCTTCAACTGAAGAAGAGTTAGCAACTAATAAATTAAATATTGTTCAATTAGATGAAATTTCTTATTCAGGAATGTTAGATGCTAATATGGCATCTTTTGGAGTTAGAGCAATCCCAACTTATAATTTCGCAAAAGCAAAAACTATTGTTAGTGTTGGAGCAGATTTTATGGGTAACTGGTTAGATACTCCTATGTATTTAAATGATTATGCTCAAACACGTAAGCCGGATAACGATTGGATGTCGAAACATTTCCAATTTGAGGCGAACATGTCGCTTTCAGGAACAAATGCAGATGTAAGAATCCCTGTAAAACCATCTGAATATGCTGCAATTTTAGCCAACATATACAAACAATTAGGAGGAAGTATTGATGCTCCTAAAACTAATTATGATGCACAAATTGCTAATGCAGTAAAATCTTTAAAAGCTGCTAAAGGAGCTTCTATTGTTGTTGCAGGAAATAATGATAAAGACACACAATTAATCGTTAATGGTATCAACCAAATTTTAGGAAATTACGGGAATACTATTGACATGAATACGGTATCTAAAACTAAAGCTGGAGATGATGCTAAAGTAGAAGCGTTAATTGCTGAAATGAATGAAGGTAAAGTGGATGTTTTAGCTATTTATGGTGTTGACCCTGTTTTCAGTTTAGGAGAGAAATTTAAAGCAGCTTTAGGAAAGGTTAAATCAACTATTTCTTTTGCAACAAAAGCAAACGAAACGTCTAAAGCTTGTAAATATGTTTGTCCGGATAATCATGCATTTGAATCATGGAATGATTACAATCCAGTAAGCAATTATTACACTATTCAACAACCAACTATTTCTCCTTTATTTAACACTCGTCAAACACAAGAGAGTTGTTTAGTATGGGCAGGAAAAGAAGATACAAGCTATTATAATTTTATTAGAGAAACTTGGAAAAACACATTTGCTAGCGAATTAGTATTAACACCATTTAATGATTTCTGGAACAAAGCTGTTCATGATGGAGAGGTTAAAATGAATGTTGATGCTAGTGTTGCTTCATTTAATGGTGAAGCATTAGCAGGAATTAAAGTGAACAACAAACCATTTACCGGAGATTTTGAATTAGAAATTACTCAAAATGCTGCAGTTGGTGCAGGAGCAGGAGCAGATAACCCATGGTTACAAGAAACTCCGGATCCAATAACTAAAATTACTTGGGATAACTATGTAACTATGAACCCTGCAGAAATGAAGGAAAGAGGTTACAATACTCAATTAGGACAAGAATCACCAGCAAACATGATTAGTGTTACTGCAAATGGTGTTACTGTAGAAAATATGCCGGTTGTTGCTCAACCTGGTCAGGCAAGAGGAACTATAGGTATTGCTGTAGGTTACGGAAAAGTTGTTGGAAACATGTCTGAACCTACAGGTAAGAATGCTTATCCTTTAGTTGGACGTTCTGCTGCAGGAGCTGTTTATTATGTAGGAGCTACCATAGCAGAAGTTAGCGGAACTTATCCTATTGCTGCTACTCAAACACATCAAACAGTTATGGGTAGAGACTCTGTAGTTAGAGAAACTACTTTGGCAACTTACAAACAAGGAAATAAAGACGCTTACAATCCAGAACATAAATTAGTAACGCACGAAAAAGGTGAGTTTATTAAGAAAAACATCAAAGAATTTGATTTATGGAAAGAGCATCCGGTAGAAAATATTGGACACAGATGGGGAATGTCTATTGATATGAATACTTGTATCGGATGTAGTGCTTGTGTAACAGCATGTATTTCTGAAAATAATGTGCCTGTTGTAGGTAAAGATGAAGTAAGACGAGGAAGAGAAATGCACTGGATGCGTATTGATAGATACTATAGCACTGATGCAGATACTGAAGATAAGTCAATTGCTGGATATAGAAAAATGGAAGATCCAGCTGACAATCCACAAGTTGTTCACCAGCCAATGATGTGTCAGCATTGTAACCATGCGGGTTGCGAAACAGTTTGTCCTGTAGCTGCTACAACACATAGCAATGAAGGGTTGAACATGATGGCTTACAACAGATGTATTGGTACAAGATATTGTGCTAACAACTGTGCTTATAAAGTAAGAAGATTCAATTGGTTTAACTATATGGCTTATGATAAATTTACTGAAGTTAATCCAGCTCAAGATGATTTAGGAAGAATGGTATTAAATCCAGATGTAGTTGTTAGAGCAAGAGGGGTAATGGAAAAATGTAGCATGTGTGTTCAAAGAATTCAAGCTGGAAAATTAGATGCTAAGAAAGCAAGTACTAAGGTACAGGATGGTGCAATTCAAACAGCATGTTCTGGAGCTTGTCCTACAAATGCCATTACTTTTGGTGATTTGAATGATACAGAAAGCAAAATTAATGGAGATATGAACCATGATAGAGCTTACAGAGTAATAGAAGAAGTTGGTCAGCAACCAAACGTATATTACTTAACAAAAGTTAGAAATTTAGAAAACAACGAAGCTTAAAAAAGTATAAAAATGCATAAAGAAGCCGCAATTAGAGAACCGTTAATACTAGGAGATGATGTAACTTACTCAAAAATCTCCGATGACGTATTAGCAACTATCGAAGGAAAAACAACTAAAGGTTGGAAAATATTAATGACCATAGCCGCTATAGTTGGTCTTTGGGGTGTAGGAAATATTCTTTACCTTATAGGAACAGGTATCGGAACTTGGGGATTGAATAAAACTGTTGGTTGGGCGTGGGATATCACCAATTTTGTTTGGTGGGTTGGTATTGGTCACGCAGGAACATTAATTTCTGCTGTATTATTGTTATTCCGTCAGAAATGGAGAATGGCAATTAACAGACCTGCAGAAGCAATGACCATCTTTGCCGTATTTATGGCAGGATTATTCCCAATGATACACATGGGTAGAATTTGGATGGCTTACTGGGTATTACCTTTGCCAAATGAGTTCGGACCAATGTGGGTAAACTTTAACTCTCCTCTTTTATGGGATGTATTTGCAATTTCAACTTATCTTTCTGTATCATTAGTATTTTGGTATATTGGATTAATTCCCGATTTTGCAACCATTAGAGACAGAGCAAAATCTCCAGTTCCAAAATTAATGTATAGCTTATTAAGCTTCGGTTGGACAGGAAACGCTAAAGCTTGGCAACGATTTGAAGAAGTATCTTTAGTATTAGCAGGTTTAGCAACTCCACTTGTATTCTCGGTTCACTCTATTGTATCTATGGATTTTGCCACTTCGGTAATTCCGGGTTGGCATACCACTATCTTCCCTCCATATTTCGTTGCAGGAGCGGTATTTTCTGGTTTCGCAATGGTACAAACCTTAATGATTATTGTTAGAAAAGTAATGCACTTAGAAAAATATGTAACTATTAAACATATTGAGTATATGAATATCATTATAATTGTAACAGGTTCTATAGTTGGTGTTGCTTATTTAACAGAATTATTCATTTCTTGGTATTCAGGAGTTGAATACGAGTCTTATGCATTCATTAACAGATTTTCAGGTCCTTATGCTTGGGCTTATTGGTGTATGATGACATGTAATGTAATTTCTCCACATTTATTCTGGTGGAAAAAATTAAGAACCAACTTGGCTTTCACTTTTATAATGTCCATTATTGTAAATATAGGTATGTGGTTCGAAAGATTTGTAATTATTGTAACTTCAGTTCATAGGGATTATTTACCGTCAAGTTGGTCTATGTTCTATCCAACTTGGGTTGATATAGGAGTTTTTATCGGAACATTAGGCTTATTTAGTGTGTTCTATTTATTATTCTTAAGATATTTCCCTGTGTTAGCACTTAATGAATTGAAAACAATTTTAAAATCTTCAGGAGAAAAATACAAGAATATGTCTGATGAAGACTTTAAAAAATTACACCCAGTAAAAAAATAATTATATCGTTAGAAACTTTTAGTTATGTCAGATAAAAAACTATACGCAATTTATGATGATGATTATGTACTTTTAGAAAGTGCAAAACATCTGGTTTCAAAAGGAATTCACATTAGAGATGTATTTTCTCCTTTTCCTATTCATGGAATAGATCCTGTTATTGGATTAAAAAGAACTCGTATTGCAATTACTGCATTTATTTATGGAATGATAGGTGTTTCCCTTGCATTAACAGGAATGTGGTATTTTATGATTCAAGATTGGCCAATGAATATAGGGGGAAAACCTAATTTTTCATTAATTGATAATATTCCGGCATTTGTTCCGGTAACATTTGAATTTGGAGTATTATGTGCTGCACACGGTATGTCTTTTACTTATTTATTAAGAAACTGGACTTTACCTGGTTTTAAAGCTAGAAATCCTTATCCAAGTACAACTGATAATAGATTTGTGATGGAAATTCATCCTAGCGATAGCGGAATGACAGCTGAAGAAATTAAAACAGCTCTTAATGAAACTTATGTACTTCAGATTGACGAAAAATAAAACGATTAATTTAGAGATTATAAAAAATATAAACATGAAAAACTACCTGAACAATAGCATAAAAATAGTTGGAATGGTTGCTATTATTTCTCTTTTTTCTTGTAAAGAAGAAAATGGTTTAGCACCTGAATATATGCCTGATATGTATCGTTCTCCTTCTATAGAAACTTATGTAGATTATGGTGAATTAAGAGGAAAACAAGGTGATGATTCTTTGAGAAATACACTTACAGCAAGAAAACCTGTTGAAGGAACCATACATAGAGGTTTTACTCCTTATCCTTACGAAAATTCTATTGAAGGCTATAATCAAGCAGGAGAGTTTTTAAAGAGTCCTTTTGATTATACAGAACAATCTGTAGCTAAAGGAAAAGAATTGTACGGAATGTTCTGTGTTCATTGTCATGGAGGAGCGGGACAAGGAGATGGTTCATTAGTAGAAAGAGAAGTTTTTCCTCCACTACCGGTTAAATTTACTGAGAGTTTAGAATTACCAGAAGGTAAAATGTTTCATACCATTACTTTCGGCAAAGGATTAATGGGTCCTCATGCTTCTCAGTTAACTCAAGAAGAAAGGTGGCAATTAATTCACTACATTAGAGTAGGATTTATGAAAAAACCATTAACTGCAGATATGGGTCAAACCGCTGTTGTTGCTGATACAAATGCTGTAGTACAATAAAATTTAAAAAGAAGATTACACTAAAAACATTTTAACAAATGGAATATACAATATCAAAAAACGCGAAACTAACTACTATTATTCTTATTGTAGTTGGTTTGCTAGCTTTAATTGTTGGTTTAACTACTGATCATGGTCACCATGTTTCTCAAAGATTTTGGGCTAACTTATTAGTAAATGGGTATTTCTATTTTACTATTTCATTAGCAGCACTGTTCTTTTTAGCCTTACAATATGTTTCAGAAATGGCTTGGGGAGTAACTACGCATAGAGTTTTTCAGGCAATAATGAGCTTTATGCCTATTGGAGCAGTAGTTTTATTGGCAGTGTTTATTGCTGGAGCAGCTCATATGCACCATTTATACCACTGGATGGATCCTGAAGTTCATAATCCTGAAAGCAGTCATTATGATGAATTAATTGCAAATAAAGGTGCTTACTTAAACATTCCATTTTTCTTTGTTAGATCATTAATCTACATTGGTGTTTGGATGTTTTTTGCTTATTGGTTTAGAAAAAAATCTATGGAAGAAGATCAATTAAACCTAGCTGCCGGAGATGTTTCTCCAATTTATAAAAGAAGTATATTCATGGGTGTATTGTTTATTTTCTTCTTTGCCTATACATCTTCATCTTCAGCGTGGGATTGGTTAATGAGTATTGATACACACTGGTTCAGTACATTGTTTGGATGGTATGCTTTCTCAGGAATGTGGGTATCATGTATGATTTTCGCTGTGGTATTAGTATTGTACCTAAAAGGTAAAGGTTTCCTAAAAGAAGTAAACGATAGCCATATTCACGATTTAGGTAAGTGGATGTTTGCTATTAGTTGTTTATGGTCTTACTTATGGTTCTCTCAGTTTATGTTAATTTGGTATTCTGATATACCGGAAGAGGTAACATATTACTTATTTAGATTTGAGCATTATAAATTATTATACGTAGGAACTTTCTTTGTAAACTTCTTATTACCATTCTTTATTTTAATGTCGAGAGATGCAAAGAGAAACGCAGTATTCTTATTGCCTATCGCTTTAATTATCTTTGTAGGGCACTGGTTAGACGTTCTAACTATGGTGTTACCAGGAACTATGTTTGAAGACGGTCAACTAGGAATGGTTGAAATAGGAATGTTCTTAATGTTTACAGGAGTTTTCATATTTGTAGTGTTAACATCACTTACTAAAGCATCATTGGTTACTAAAAACCACCCAATGCTTGATGAAAGTTTACATTTACATCACTAATTATAGATTGAATAATTTAGTTTTAAAAAGCACGCTATTTAGCGTGCTTTTTTTGTCTGTTATTAATTTTTATCATTGGGAGTGTTGTAGTTAAACATCTATGAGAAATACATTAATTTAAAATGAAATGTATTAGGTAATCTATATATTGATGTTATAGATAACAATAAAGTTGTTGTATTGTTCCATCAAAAATAGAATACAGCAAACTGTGTAGCAATTCCAAGTAAAAATCCCGTATAAATTTGAGCGTGGGTATGAGCATTTAAAATTAACCTAGCAGTAGCTACTAAACCAAAAACAACAAGTAAAGCCACTATAAAAATGCTTACATCAGCTTGCAATTTGGTAGCTACACATAAAAATGCTCCAAGTAACCCTCCAACACCAACGGCATGAGCACTAATTTTCCATTTTATATTGATGATACAAGCTAAAATAATAGCATAAGTGGCTCCTATGATAAAATTAAAAATAATAGGAATTACCGTTGTTTGTTTGAGTAGATAAAGTGTAAAAATATAGGAAATAATAGTAATGATATAAGGAATAATTCGCTCCTTAGACGCATACATTTGTATGCTGGTAATAATTCCTCTATTGCGAAGAAAAAGAACAGAAAGCAATGGAATTATAAAAGTTACAAGAGCGACTAAAAGAACAGTAAATTGCTTTAATTTAAAATGTACTGCGTAGTTTATATAAGTGTCCGTATTAAATAATAGGAATAACCCAAGAGTGGGCATCAATAATGGATTGAAGAGTATAGAAATTATTTTTGCAGCTAACCTCATGCTTTCAATTAAATTTCTTTACGTAATCGGGCTACAGGAATATTTAATTGCTCTCGGTATTTAGCAATTGTTCTTCTGGCAATGTTGTAGCCTTTATCGTTAAGTAATTTAGAAAGTTTTTCGTCTGTTAATGGTTTGCGTTTATCTTCATCCTCCACAGCATTTTGCAAAATCTTTTTTACCTCCCTACTTGAAACTTCTTCACCACTATCAGTACTTAGTGATTCTGAGAAGAATGTTTTTAAAAGAAAAGTTCCATATGGTGTTTGGATGTATTTGCTGTTTACAACACGAGAAATGGTTGATATATCCATATCTATTTCTTCGGCAATATCTTTTAAAATCATCGGAACGATTAAGGTTTCATCACCTTCTAAAAAGTATTTTTTTTGTCTTTCAACAATTGCATCTACGGTTAACATAAGTGTGTGCTGACGTTGTCTTATGGCATCAATGAACCATTTAGCAGCATCTAACTTTTGTTTTACAAACATCAATGCATCTTTCTGCGATTTTGAAGGTTTTTCTTTTTGAGCTTTGTACCCTTCAATCATTTCTTTATAAGAACGACTAACTTTTAAATCAGGTGTATTTCTTCCATTTAAAGTGATGTCTATTTCTCCATCATCAACAGTAAGAACAAAATCAGGAACAATATGTTGGGTAACTCTTAAGCCATCATTAGATGAGTTTCCGGGTTTCGGATTTAACTTTAGAATTTCTTCAATTACTAACCTTAAGTCATCTTCAGAAATACTGAGTTTTTCAATAATTTTTGAGTAATGTTTTTTAGAAAACTCATCAAAATAGTTAGTGATAATTTCTATCGCATTTTTAGAAATAAGAGTATGATGTTTTTTCTTGTTTAGCTGAATAAGTAAACATTCCTGAAGATTTCTTGCTCCAACACCTGCAGGGTCTAAATGCTGAATAAGTTTTACTATCTTTTCAACATGTTCTTTATCGGTAATAATATTTTGGGTAAACGCTAAATCATCGACTATGGCATTAATATCTCTGCGGAGATAACCGGCATCATCTAAACTACCAATAAGGTGTAGAGCAATGTTATGGTCATCATCATCCAAATTAAATAAATTAATTTGAGCCTCTAAGGTTTCCTGAAAAGTAGAACCAACACTAATAGGTGTCTGCTTATCTTCATCATCTTTACTGTGATTGTTAGCAGTTAGCTTATAACTTGGCGTATCGGAATCATCAACATAATCATCAAAATTAAACTCTTTTTCAGCTTCGCTTCGTTCTTTCTCTTCATAATCATCATGCTGAGTAAGTTCCATCTCTTCCTCTTCATCTTTCCCTTCATCTAAAGCAGGATTGTTTTCCATTTCCTCTTTAATTCTTTGTTCGAGTGCAACGGTAGGCAGTTGCAACAATTTCATTAACTGAATTTGTTGAGGCGATAGCTTTTGCTGTAGTTTAAAACTTAATGTTTGTTTTAGTGCCATTTATTATAAAGTTAAGCGTTAAGCTTCAATATTGTAGCGTAAGGCTAAATTAACAATATTCGTTAAAAGCAGCAGCTAAATTTTCAGCAATCATTTCTGCCGGTCTTCCTTCAATATGATGTCTTTCAATAAAGTGAACTAATTTACCATTTTTAAATAACGCCATTGATGGCGATGAAGGAGGATAAGGCAACATGTGTTTTCTTGCTTGATTTACCGCTTCGGCATCAACACCTGCAAAAACAGTGGTGATTCTATCCGGACGTTTGTCGTTGGTAACTGCCATACGCGCAGCAGGACGTGCATTAGCTGCGGCACAACCACAAACAGAGTTAATTAAAACAAAAGTTGTTCCTTCGCTAGTGATGGCTTTATCAACAGCATCGGGAGTTAATAATTCTTCAAAACCTACTTCCGTAAGTTCGCTTTTCATTGGGGCTACTAATTCTGGTGGATACATATTTTTAAGTTTTTTATATGACTAAATAATTTCTACAAAAATACTCAATCTAAACATAAAAATTTTCCCAAAGAGGGGCTTTTATAAAAATTAACAGTTGGGTAAGTTTTTCTATTCGTCATTCAGGAGGAATCTTGAAAGGAAACTTAAACTCTATTTTTACTATCTATAATGATAGTAAATGGTCCTTCGTTAACTAAAGCCACTTTCATATATGCACCAAACTCACCTGTTTTAAGTGGTCGTTGTAATAATGGAGTAAGCTCTTTTATGAAATCATTATATAAGTCTGTTGCTTTTGGAGGTTTGGCTGCCATAATAAAAGATGGTCGATTACCTTTTTTGGTACTCGCCATAAGCGTAAACTGGCTGATGATCAACACCTCACCATTAATATCATTTACAGAAAGATTAGGAATGTTGGTGTTATCATCAAAAATTCTGAGTTGAGCAACTTTTTTAGTCAACCAAGTAATATCCTCTTCTTGGTCGTTTTCTTCTACGCCTAATAAAATTAATAAGCCTTTTCCTATTGAAGTAGTTTTGTTTTCAATGCTTACCGATGCCTCACTTACTCGTTGAATTACTGCTTTCATAAATATTAATACCCTTTACCTCTATAACTTTCACTTTCATTGTCGTTATACATCGACAAGTAATTTTGGTATCTGAAAGCAGCTATTTCGTTGTTTTCTACTGCTTTTTTTACGGCACACTTCGGCTCATTTATATGCTGACAATTATTAAACTGACACTCGGATAACAATTCTCTCATTTCAATAAAATAATGCGAAAGCTCTGTTTTATCAAAATCAATTAAGCCAAAAGCTTTAATGCCTGGAGTATCTACCACAAAACCGCCAAAAGAAAGTTCGTGCATTTCGGCAAAGGTGGTAGTGTGTTTGCCAAGTTGGTGAGCATCCGAAATAATAGAGGTTTTAAGTTGTAAAGAAGGTTCTATAAGGTTGAGTAAAGAAGATTTTCCCACTCCCGAATGTCCTGAAACCAATGAAGTTTTATTTTTTAATTTAGCAACCAGTTGGTCAATATTTTTGTTGGCGGTTACTGAAATTGCCAAGCATTCGTAACCAATTTTAGTATAGGTTTCCATTAAAAAATGGAGTTTTTCCATATCTTTTTTGGTATAAATATCTGTTTTATTAAAAACAATAGTGGTAGGAATATGGTAAGCTTCGGCAGTAATTAAAAACCGATCAATAAAACCTGTAGAAGTTTCTGGCTGAGCAATGGTAGCAATTAAAATAGCTTGATCAACATTGGCAGCAATAATATGAGCTTGCTTAGAGAGGTTAACCGATTTCCTAATAATGTAATTGGTCCGGGGCTTAATTTCAGAAATAACAGGGTCTGTAGCAGTATCGCTAACAATAACTCTATCGCCAACCGCTACCGGATTAGTAGTTTTAATATCCATCATTCTAAAGCTGCCTTTAATTCTTGCCGCCAGGGCCTCACCATTATTCATGCGGACATGATACAAGTTGCCAGTAGATTTTATTACGATTCCTTCTTCCAAAATTATTTAGAATGTTAAAAAAACCAAAAGTAAGAAAATCGTAAATGTTCTAAAGCAAAATTCATTACTTTCGTGCTTTAAATGCCGTAAAAACAAAATTAGTTTTTCAGTGAAAAACATTTTTCGGGACTTATAACCTTTTAAACTTATAAACTAGCATGTCAGTTATAGTTAATAATGTAACCAAAATTTATGGAAAGCAAAAGGCATTAGACGATGTTTCTTTTGTTGTAGAACCTGGTCATATTGTTGGGTTTTTAGGGCCAAATGGAGCCGGAAAATCAACCATGATGAAAATCATTACTTGTTTTATTCCTCAAACATCAGGTAGTGTTTCTGTATGTGGTTATGATGTAATTGAACATCCCATTGATGTAAAAAAACAAGTAGGTTATTTGCCGGAGCATAACCCACTTTATTTAGACATGTATGTAAAAGAATACTTACATTTTGTCGGTGGTGTGCATCATGTTCCTAATCTTAATGCAAGAGTAAAAGAAATGATTGATATGGTGGGGTTAGAAATTGAGCAAAACAAAAAAATTGGAGCTTTATCTAAAGGTTATAGACAGAGAGTAGGCTTAGCTCAAGCCATGATACATGATCCAAAAGTGTTGATTTTAGATGAGCCAACAACAGGGTTAGACCCTAATCAGTTAGAAGAAATAAGAAGCTTGATAAAAACTATTGGGAAAGAAAAAACCATAATGCTTTCTACGCACATTATGCAAGAGGTAGAAGCTATTTGTGATAAAACTATTATTATCAACCAAGGAAAAATTGTAGCGAATGAAACTACTGCTGGGCTAAAGTTAAATAAAGAAAATAAAATTGTATTAACCGTTGAGTTTGACAAAACAACTAGTGAGGATTTGCTGTTAAAAATTAACGGGGTTTTAAAAGTAAAGAAAAATCCGGCAAACAATTCTTGGTTGTTTGAAATAGCTAATGATAGTGTAAGAAACGCCATTTTTCAATTTGCTGTAGAGCACGAAATGGTAGTACTAACACTTCAAAAAGAAAACGAAAGTTTAGAAAGTATTTTTAAGAAGTTGACTTCAAACAAAAAATAAACTAAAAAATAGTTTAGTTTATAAAAAAAATCTACTTTTGACCCTGTTATTGTGGAATGATTTGGCTGCTTGCAACCACATGAAAAAATGCTAAAAAGTGTACTTTTCACATTGCTACCAGCCTACATTTCTTTTTTTATTAACTTGTTAAAATAAAATTAAATGTCTTATTTATTTACATCCGAATCTGTATCAGAAGGGCATCCGGACAAAGTTGCCGACCAAATTTCTGATGCTTTAATTGATCATTTTTTGGCTTTTGACCCTGACTCAAAAGTAGCTTGCGAAACCTTAGTAACAACGGGTCAAGTAGTGTTGGCAGGAGAAGTTAAATCTAATACTTACTTAGATGTACAAAAAATTGCGCGTGAAACCATTAATAAAATTGGTTACACCAAAAGCGAGTACATGTTTGAAGGAAACTCTTGTGGCGTTTTTTCGGCTATACATGAGCAATCTCCTGATATTAATCAAGGAGTAGAAAGAAAGAAAAAAGAAGAGCAAGGTGCCGGAGATCAAGGAATGATGTTTGGTTACGCAACAAAAGAAACAGATAATTATATGCCATTAGCATTAGAAATCTCTCATTTATTATTGAAAGAATTGGCAGCTATCAGAAGAGAAGGTAAAAAAATGAAATACCTTCGTCCTGATTCAAAATCTCAGGTAACTATTGAGTATGATGATAATAATCAACCAGTAAGAATTGATGCTATTGTTGTTTCTACTCAGCATGATGATTTTGATACAGCAGCTAAAATGTTAAAGCAAATTAAAGAGGATGTAATTAACATTTTAATTCCAAGAGTTAAAAAATTGCTTCCAAAACATATTCAGAAATTATTTAACGATAAAATTAAATACCATGTAAACCCAACAGGAATATTTGTAATAGGAGGGCCTCATGGAGATACTGGTTTAACAGGTAGAAAAATTATTGTTGATACTTATGGTGGTAAAGGAGCTCACGGAGGAGGGGCTTTTTCAGGAAAAGACCCTAGTAAAGTAGATCGTTCTGCAGCTTATGCTACTAGACATATTGCTAAAAATATGGTGGCAGCAGGCTTGTGCGATGAAGCTTTAGTTCAAGTGGCTTACGCTATTGGGGTTGCTCAACCTGTAGGTTTATTTGTTTCTACTTACGGAACTTCAAAAGTGAATATGAAAGATGGGGATATTGCAAAAAAATTAATGAAGTTATTCGACTTAAGACCTTATGCAATTGAAACCAGATTTAAATTAAGAACACCTATTTATTCTGAAACAGCTGCTTATGGACATATGGGAAGAACTCCTCAGGAAATTACCAAAGAATTTACAAATGGTTCTGGAGAAAAGAAAAAAATTAAGGTGAAGTTATTTCCATGGGAAGAATTGGATTATGTAAGTAAAATAAAAAAAGAGTTTAAATTAAAATAAACAATTCACTAATAACGTTAATTCGATTGTCAGAACAAAAACTAAAATAAACTTAACTCAATTAATTTGATGTTTAAATATTTTTTTTTGTAATTTGGCAGCTGATTTTAAAAAAATAATTAATTAAAGTAAGCAATAAACAAATCAAAATTATGAAACAATTATTTGCATTATTAACACTAACAGCAGTATTGAATTTTACAAATACTACTAAAGTTTATGCTCAAGAAGCTGACGCACAAACTGAACAAACAGCAGAAGATTCAGCAACTCAAGCGAAAGCTGAAGCGGATGCTAAAGCAAAAGCGGAGGCAGATGCCAAAGCAAAAGCAGAAAAAGAAGCTCAAGCAGCAGCAGACGCAACAGCATCAGAAGTTGTTGAGGAAGACTTGTCTTTTACTCAAATAATCAAACAAAAATTTATTGAAGGTGGTCCCGGATTTATGGGAATCGTTTTAGTATGTCTTATTTTAGGTTTGGCAATTGTTATTGAAAGAATTGTTTACTTAAACATGGCAACAACTAATACTGACAAATTATTAAAAAACATCGAAGATTCATTAAATGCAGGTGGTGTTGAAGCAGCTAAAGAAGTTTGTAGAAATACAAAAGGACCTGTTGCTAGTATTTTCTACCAAGGGTTAGATAGAAGTCACGAAGGAATTGATATGGTGGAAAAATCAGTTGTTTCTTACGGTGGAGTTCAAATGGGCTTATTAGAAAAAGGAATTTCTTGGATATCATTATTTATTGCTTTGGCTCCGATGCTTGGTTTCATGGGTACAGTAATTGGTATGATTGGAGCATTTGATGCGATTGCCGCTGCAGGTGATATTTCTCCTGCTGTTGTTGCTGATGGTATTAAAGTAGCCCTTTTAACAACTGTATTTGGTTTGATAGTAGCAATTATCCTACAAATATTTTACAATTACATCGTTGCAAAAGTGGATAACTTAGTAAACGATATGGAAAATGCTTCTATTTCATTAATAGATTTATTAGTGAAGCACCAACTATCTAAAAAATAATAAATAAAATAAAATATTATGAATAACAAATTATTCAGTATCATATTATATGTATTGTTAGGACTTTCAGCAGTTTTAAGTATTCTTTTCTTTGCGGATGTTATATCTGAAGGAATGCTGATTAACTGGTGCTATATATTATTAGGAATAGCTACGCTTACAGCAATAGTTTTTCCAATTATGACGATGGCACAAAATCCTAAAAATGCTAAAAATGCTTTGATAGGTGTTGTTGGATTAGCAGTTGTTTTTGCAATTGGTTATTTTACGGCAAGCAATGAAGAAGTTTTTGATGCAAGTGCTAAGTTGTTAGCAGACGCTTCAACTTCTCAATTATCTGAAGCTGGGTTAAATGCATTTTATATTTTAGGTGTAGGTGCAATTGGAGTAATAATTTTTTCAGAAGTATCAAAAATATTCAAATAAAAAATGGCTAAAAGAGAAATATCAGAAATTAATGCCGGCTCAATGGCGGATATTGCATTCCTGTTGTTGATATTCTTCTTGGTAACTACCACCATGGATACGGATACAGGATTGATTAGAAAATTGCCACCACCACCGGAAGATTTAACTGAGCCGCCACCACCAATTAAACAAAGAAATATTTTTGAAATATTGGTTAATGCGAATGATCAATTATTGGTTGAAGGGGAGTATATGCAAATAACAGAATTAAGAGAAAAAGCGAAGGAGTTTATTAAATCTGATGTGGGAAACCCTAATATGCCTGAGTTTAAAGAAGAACAAATTGATGGACTAGGTTTATATCCTGTTTCTAAGCAAATTATTTCATTACAAAACGATAATGGAACATCTTACGATATGTACATTAAAGTGCAAAATGAATTGGTAGCGGCTTATAATGAATTAAGAAATGAGTTCGCCCAGCAAAAATTCGGAAAAACTTACCAAGAACTTCTTCAACAAGCAGGAGCTTCTGAAGCAGTAGAACAACAATTAGACGCTGTTAAAAAAGTTTATCCACAAAGAATTTCTGAGGCAGAACCCAAAAAAGTAGGAGGGACCAACTAATGTCAAAATTTAGAAAAAAAGGTAAAAAAAGTCAGCCTGCTGTTAATACAGCTGCACTTCCTGATATTGTATTTATGTTACTTTTCTTCTTTATGGTAACCACTACCATGAGAGAAACAACGTTGAAAGTGGAAAATAAAATTCCATTTGCAACGGAAATAGAAAAGTTAGAAAGAAAATCATTGGTAAGTTATATTTATATTGGTAAACCAATTAAAGAACTTCAGCCGGTTTTTGGTACAGCTCCAAGAATTCAGTTAAATGATGCTTTTAAAACTAAAGAAGATATTTTTCAGTTTGTAGAAATGGAAAGAGATGAAAGAGATGAAGCTGAAAGAAACTTAATTACATGGTCTTTAAAAGTCGATCAAAAAACAGAAATGGGTATTGTTACAGATGTAAAGCAAGAACTTAGAAAAGCCAATGCTTTAAAAATTAACTACTCAACTAAGAAAACAGACAAGATACTTAATTAATAGTATTTTAAATAGTATAAAAAGCTCAGTAGGTAACTCCTACTGAGCTTTTTTTATGGATACAGCTTAAAGTTGACTCAGGTTTTAAACAACTTCATTTAGAATAATGTATTTTTGTTGTTTATGCACAGCTATTTTTTATATCAACAAGCAGATACTTCTCAAACAAAAAAACAAGAGAAGAAAGACAGCGTTGTGTTACCACAAACTGATACTTTTCCTATTGATTTAATGGAAGAAATTGATGAAGTATCTATAAAAGAAGTTGTAAAACCCAAAAAACCAAGATATACTAACATCCAACAGCAACCGTTAACCAATACATTAAGTGAGGGTGCAGATTTTATTGCTGACACAACCAACTTTGGTTTAAATGCAAAAAAGCTCTATTCTTTACCGGTTAGAGAAGTTAATGAAAAAAGAGAATCACCAAAAGATACTACAACAACTCAACAAGAGATAGTTTTTACACCTGAATACAGAACAGAATATGTGCACACTTGGCAAACCATTATTTTGCTTGGTTGTTTCGTATTAGTAGGGTTAGCAAAATCATTTAATAGTTTACGAGTAAAACTTATTATAAAGTCTCTTTTTACATCAAGTAGTGTGCAAGAAGCAATTAGAAGCGAAAAAATGTTTTTCAATCAGGCAAACTTACTGTTGCATGTGGTAGCTTTTTTTAGTCTTTCTTTATTTCTCTATGACTTTTTATTGTATAAAGATATATTCTATAGAGACACTTCATATTTCTTCATGAAAGTATTTGCTATAGTGGTTGTTTTATATACCATAAAACAAATTTTAGGATTACTTATTAATAATGTTTTTGATTTTGATAATTTAAAAACAGCCTATATTTATTTAACATCAATTCATACCATACTTATTGGAGTAATTTTACTTCCATTAATGACGTTGAACTATTATTCTTATTTGCAAGAAGTAGAAAATTATAAAATGTTGATGGTAATATTGGTTCTTTTTGTGTTCATTATCAATTTGTTAAGGCTGTATTTTGTAGCGAGACAAAAAAATATTTCTATATTCCATATAATTTTGTACCTTTGCACCCTCGAAATTTTACCGTTAATCGTTGTTATTAGGTACTTTATCTTTTAAAAATGATTATTTAACTAAAAAAATGAGTTTATGTTGAAAGTGAAAAGTGTTTTAGTTTCTCAACCAAAACCTGAAAGCGATAAATCACCCTATTTTGATCTTGCCACAAATTGTAAAGTAAAAATTGACTTTAGGCCGTTTATCCATGTTGAAGGCGTATCAACAAAAGATTTTAGAAGTCAACGAATAAATTTTACTGATTTTAATGCTGTAATTTTTACAAGTAGAAATGCCGTAGATTATTTCTTTAAAACTGCTGAAGAAATAAGATATAATGTTCCGGAATCATTAAAATATTTTTGTATTTCTGAGGCAATTGCTTTTTATCTTCAAAAGTATATTGTTTACAGAAAAAGAAAAGTGTTTACCGGTAAACAAACATTTCAGGATTTAATTCCATTGTTAAAGAAAAACAAAGACAGTAAGTTTTTGTTACCTTGTTCAGATATTATTAGTCCGAACATAAAAGAGTTGTTAGAGAAAGATAACATTAACTACCAGTGTGTTGTTTTGTATAGAACTGTTTGTAGCGATTTAAGTGATTTAAGTGATGTTAATTATGATGTGTTGGCTTTCTTTAGCCCATCAGGAATTAAATCATTGTTTCAAAATTTTCCTAACTTCAAACAAAACGATACTAGAATAGCAGTTTTTGGTTCAACAACATCAAAAGCAGCAGAAGAAGCAGGATTGAGGATAGATATTTGTGCTCCGCAACCCGAAGCTCCATCAATGACTAAAGCATTAGAGTTGTATATAAAAGATGCTAATAAAAACGGAAAGAAGTAGTTTTTATAAGATAAATAGAAAAGAGCCGAATAATTTATTCGGCTCTTTTTCTTTGTTATCAAGAAGTATATACAAACAATTTTGTAATTTCATACCTATAATTGATTTAGCGTGAATTTATATTCTAAAAAACAAAGATGGAAACTTTTATTAGTAGGAATTGCAACGCTAATTGTGTTGTCTTCTTTGTGGTACACCAATATTTTAGTTAGGCAAATTGCTCAAGAAGAACGAGAGAAAGTAAGGTTGTGGGCAGGAGCTATTCAAAATAAAGCTACTTTGGTACAACTTACAGGAGAATTATTCGATAAAATTTCTAAAGAAGAAAGAAACAGAATTGAAATTTGGGCTGAAGCTACCAAACGAATTATTACCTCTACCAATCAAGATGCCACTAATTTTTATCTTCAAATTATCGGTAAAAATGAAACCATTCCGGTTATTGTAACAGATGAAGAAAATAAAATTATCAACTATAGAAATATAAAATTAACAGCAGGAATTGATACAGCAAGTTATTTAAATGCTCAGCTCGATTCCATGAAAAATACCAATGAACCCATAGATTTAAAAATTCACGTTACCCGAAATATTACTTGGAACCACAAATTATATTATCAAGATTCTGAAATTTTTACCGAATTAAAAATTGTTTTAGATGATTTAATAAAATCCTTTATTTCTGAAATTGTGGTGAACTCTGCTGCTGTTCCTGTAGTTTTTACCGACAGCACTCAAACTAATGTTATTGAATATGGTAATTTAGATAAAGATAAAATTAAGGACTCTACCTATTTGGCCAATACTATTGCAGAAATGCGAAGCCAAAACACACCTATTGCTATTTCCATCAATAATAACGAAACACAATATATTTTTTATAAAGATAGTGAACTATTAACCCAACTTAAATACTATCCTTTCTTTCAATTTGGAGTAATCGGTTTATTTATTTTAATTGCTTATTATTTATTCAGCACTTCCAGAAAAAGTGAACAAAATCAGGTTTGGGTTGGGCTGGCAAAAGAAACAGCTCATCAATTAGGCACACCACTTTCTTCATTAATGGCGTGGGTAGAATATTTAAAATTAAAAAATGTTGACCAAGCTACTATTGACGAACTTTCTAAAGATGTAAACAGGTTAGAAATTATTACCGAACGTTTTTCTAAAATTGGTTCTATACCTAAATTAATTGACGAAAATGTTGGTGAAGTTTTAAGAAGCACAGCTGCCTATTTACAACCAAGAATCTCAAAAAATGTTATCATTAATTTTCATTTTTCTAAAGAAGAAAGAATTTTAGCCCCATTAAATACCTCATTGTTTAGTTGGGTAATAGAAAATTTAATTAAAAATGCAGTAGATGCTATGCAAGGCGGAGGAACTATTGATATTTTTATGATAGATCAAAAACAATTTGTGTATATAGATATTAGCGATACAGGTCATGGCATTCCGAAATCTAAACAAAAAACCATTTTTGAACCCGGTTTTACCACTAAAAAAAGAGGTTGGGGACTAGGGTTGTCGTTAACCAAACGTATTATTGAAAATTACCATAACGGTAAAATTTTCGTGAAACAATCTAGTGAAAATGGCACTGTTTTCAGAATTGTTTTAAAAAAATATTAAGCCTAAACTAATGGCAGGCATTTACATCCATATTCCTTTCTGTAAAAAAAAATGTAGCTATTGCGATTTTCATTTTTCTACCAATTTTAAATATAAATCAGAATTATTAGCCGCATTACAAAAAGAGATTAGTTTAAAAAAATCTTTTTTTAAAACCGAGACCATAAGTACCATTTATTTTGGTGGAGGAACGCCTTCGGTGTTGACAGAAAAAGAATTGAACTTATTGTTAGAAGCCGTTTATAGTAATTATAAAGTAAATGAAAAAGTAGAGCTGACAATAGAATGTAATCCGGATGATATTACTTTTAAAAAAATAAACGAGTATAAAAAAAGTGGCGTAAACAGGTTGAGCATTGGCATACAATCTTTTTTTGATGACGATTTGCAATTTTTTAATCGTGCCCACAATGCTAACGAAGCAGAACAAAGTATTTTAAAAACACAAGATGCAGGAATTGATAATATTACGATAGATTTAATTTATAATAGTCCGCTGTTAACGTTAAAAAAATGGGAGCAAAACTTAGATAAATTTATCAGTTTAAATGTGCCACATCTTTCTGCTTATACCTTAACTGTAGAGCCTAAAACGGTCTTACATCATTTGGTAAAAACCAAGCAAACCACTTTGCCAACAGATGAACAAGCTATTGAGCAATTTAAGTTGTTAATAGACAAAACCAAACAAGCTGGATTGATACATTATGAAGTATCTAACTTTGGTAAAGAAGGTTATTTTTCGCAACATAACAGTAATTATTGGAAAGGCGAAAATTATTTGGGAATTGGTCCTTCTGCACATTCGTTTATGAATAATAATACCTCTCATAAAAGAAGTTGGAATATTGCCAATAATACTAAGTACATAGACGCGATAAATCAAAACAGACCTTATTTTGAAGAAGAACTTATAGACGAAACCACCGCTTTTAATGAATACATATTAACCCGATTACGAACCATTTGGGGTTTAGAGTTGGGATTTATTAAAGACACGTTTAACCCTGAATTGTTAAATCATTTTGAAAAAGAGTTGGAAGCTTATAAAAACTCTGAACTCATTGCTATTTCAAAAAATAAAGTAACTTTAACCACTAAAGGTATTTTTATGGTCGATAAAATTACAGCTGATTTATTTTATGTATAATTGCCTTGAATGTTCGAATTAAATGATTTAATTGTATTACAATAATGATAACGACTATTATACATCAAGACAAAAATTATAAAGTAGATTTATCTCAGCCTATTGATATTTCTTTGCCTTTGAGCAATACTTCTGAAAATGTCACTGCTTGGTATGTTTCAAAACCGGAATTTTCTCCTGTTATGGAAAATGGCTTTGTTGGGGATGTAAATTTAGGAGGAAATGTAAATTTTAAAAACATATTTTTTAATCCACATGGACATGGAACACATACAGAATGTGTGGGACATATTAGTAAAGAACCTTATACCATTAATCAATGCTTAAAACAATTTTTCTTTTTTGCAGATTTGATAAGTATTGAGCCTGAGAAGATCGGTAATGATGATGTAATTACCTTAGCTCAAATAAAAAAATTATGGCAGCCGAAAGGCAACGAAGCAATAATTATTAGAACGCTTCCGAATAATAGTAATAAAAAATATTTTCAATATTCTAATACTAACCCCGCTTATATTGAAGCTGAAGTAGCTTCTTATTTAACACAAAATGATATTAATCATTTACTCATAGACACACCTTCTGTTGACAGAGAAAGTGATGATGGAAAGTTAGCAGCTCATCACCTTTTTTGGGAATATCCAAATAATATTCAAATCCATAGAACTATTTCAGAATTAATTTTTATAGATAACAATATTCCAGATGGAACTTATTTTTTAAATATGCAAATTGCATCTTTTGAGAGTGATGCTTCTCCAAGTAAGCCAGTGCTCTATAAAGTTTTGGAATAAGTTTATTTTCGATATTTTTAACCATTACAAAAACACCTATATGAAGCTAGATGAAATAGATTTGAAGATCTTAAAAAAACTTCAAGAGAACGCTAAAATAACTAACTTACAACTCTCTAAAGAAATATCTTTATCGCCTGCCCCTACTTTAGAACGAGTAAAAAAATTGGAGGCAAAAGGATTTATTAATAGTTATCATGCATTAGCAAGTGAGGAAAAGCTTCAATTAGGATTATGTGTTTTTATGCAGATTTCATTAATTAGACAAAGAGACAATGCAATTAATAATTTTATTGAGAAAATAAATAAAATTGATGAAGTAATGGAATGTTACAATGTTACCGGACAGGCAGATTACTTATTGAAAATCTTAGTAAAAGACATTGCTGCATTTGATGTATTGGTAAAAGATAAATTATCACCTATAGAAGAAATCAGAAATATGCATTCTATGGTAGTAATTTCAAAAGATAAATATTCAACGGTTTTACCTTTTCAATATTTAGATAAATAAAATTACTCCCTTGTATAAAGTCCTTTAGCCTTCTTTGCGGAAATAGTAATTCCTTTTATAAAAGAAGAACTAAACCCATTGTGTTCCATTTCGTTTAATCCGGCAATGGTACACCCCTTAGGAGAAGTAACTTTATCAATTTCATCTTCGGGATGAGACCCATTGTGAATTAGCAGACTAGCAGCACCTTTGGCAGTTTGAGCAGCCATCTTTAAAGCTTCATCAGCATGAAAATCAATTTCGTTTCCACCTTGTGATGCAGCTCTTATAGCTCTTAGGAAAAAAGCAATTCCACAAGCACATAGTGCCGTTGCCGAGGTCATTTGTTCTTCATTAATAACTATAGTTTCTCCAACATATTTAAAAAGAGTGTCAACTTTAGGAAGTTGGGTTTTCCATTGTTCGGTGGTAGCAATACAAGTCATAGATTCTCTTATAGCAATGGCAGTATTCGGCATTGCCCTAACTATTGGAGTGTTTGTTCCAATAACATTTTCAATATCTTTAACTTTTATTCCGGTAACTACAGAGATTAAAAGGTGATTGGGAGTTAGTTCGTCTTTAATTTCATTAAGCACTTCATCTACTTTTTGAGGTAAAACTGCCAACACAATAATAGCTGCATTTTTTACTCCACCAATATTAGTGGTAGTAATAGCACAACCGTTTTCTTCAAAATATTTAAGCGTGTCAAGGTTTCTTTTTGTTAAGATAAAGTCATTATAATCATAATGTTTACTCTCTATTAGTCCTTTAACAAGTGACAAGCCGAGGTTGCCAGCACCAATAATAGCTATTTTCTTTTCTGGTTGACTCATAAATAAAGTAATTTTTCGGCAAAGATAGTGGCTTAAATAAAAAAGACATTATAATTTTAGGAATATATTACTTATTTAATTGGATTGTAATAGTTTTATGTTGAATGATACAAGTGTTAAAATATGTTTTTTAATTACTTTTCAGAAAGGTAAAATGATTAAAATTTGGAAAAGCTAAATTTAATTTCATTTCTTTGCAAGTCAAAATTTAAAATCACTATAAATGAATTAGTGATTTAAACCTTCTAGTATGACAAAAAATTTAGTTATCGTTGAGTCACCTGCCAAAGCAAAAACTATTGAAAAATTTTTGGGGAAAGATTTTACTGTAAAATCTAGTTTTGGACACATTAGAGATTTACCGGGAAAAAACATATCCATTGATATAGAAAACAACTTTGAACCTAATTATGTTGTTCCTAGCGATAAGAAGAAAATAGTTGCAGAATTAAAAAAATTAGCAAAAGAGGCAGATGTTGTATGGCTAGCTTCCGATGAGGATCGTGAGGGAGAAGCCATTTCTTGGCATTTATTAGAAGCCTTAGGCTTAGATGAAAAAAAGACTAAACGTATTGTTTTTCATGAAATTACTAAATCTGCAATTACTAAAGCCATAGAAAACCCTAGAAAAATTAATACACACTTAGTGGATGCTCAACAAGCAAGAAGAGTGCTGGATAGATTAGTGGGTTATGAGTTGTCACCTGTATTGTGGAAAAAAGTTAGACCATCATTATCTGCTGGTAGAGTACAATCTGTAGCGGTAAGGTTAATTGTTGAAAGAGAAAGAGAAATAGATAAGTTTACCTATGAATCTGCTTTTAGAGTAATCGCTTTATTTGAAACCAATGATAAAGCAACAATAAAAGCGGAGCTTCCGCACAGATTTAAAACACAAAAAGAAGCAGAGAAATTTTTAGAAACTTGTAATAATGCTGTCTTTACAGTTGAAGATTTAGAAACAAAACCTTCAAAAAGATCTCCAGCAGCACCTTTTACAACTTCAACATTACAACAAGAAGCAAGTAGAAAATTAGGTTTTTCAGTAGCTCAAACCATGTCGGTAGCTCAAAAATTATACGAATCTGGAAATATAACTTATATGAGAACGGATTCGGTAAATTTATCAAATGAAGCAATTGGAGCTGCAAAGAAAGAAATCACAGCTAGTTATGGTGAGGAGTTTTCTCAAGTAAGAAAATTTAGCACCAAATCTAAAGGAGCTCAAGAAGCTCATGAGGCCATCCGACCAACTTACATGAATAAGCATTCGGTTTCTGGTGATGCTGCTCAAGCAAGGTTATATGATTTAATTTGGAAAAGAACCATTGCCTCTCAAATGAGTGATGCTAAACTTGAAAAAACTACTATTACTATAGGTATAAATACTTCGAAAGAAAAGTTTGTAGCTAAAGGTGAGGTATTGTTATTTGAAGGTTTCTTAAAAGTTTATTTAGAATCTAGCGATGATGATCATCAAGAAGATGAAAAAGAAGGCATTTTACCACAAGTAAAAAAAGGAGAAGAGCTAAGTTTAAATGAACTTACCGCCACAGAAAAATATAATAATCATCCGCCAAGATATACGGAAGCTAGTTTAGTTAAAAAATTAGAAGAATTAGGTATCGGACGTCCTTCCACCTACGCTCCAACCATTTCAACCATACAAAAAAGAGGATATATTGTTAGAGAAGATAGAGATGGTAGTCAGAGAAGCTATGTGTTATTAACACTTAAATCAGGGAAAATTTCTGAAAAACAATTAAAAGAAAACTTTGGTTTTGAGAAGAAAAAAATGTTTCCAACAGATATAGGTATCGTTGTTACAGATTTCTTGGTTGAAAATTTCGGAAAAGTTTTAGATTATAATTTTACAGCAAGGGTTGAAGAACAGTTTGATGAAATTGCTGAAGGATTAAAAGAATGGAGCAAGATGATTGCTGAATTTTACAAGCCTTTTCACAATCAAATTACTGATACGCTTGAAAATGCCGAAAGAGCTAGTGGTGAAAGATTGTTAGGTACAGACCCAAAAACAAAAAAACCAGTTATTGCTCGTATTGGGAGATTCGGACCAATGATTCAGATAGGAAGTACAGAAGATGAAGAAAAACCTCAATTTGCAAGTTTACTTCCGGAACAAAATATTTCTAGCATAACATTAGAACAAGCGTTAACATTATTTCAGTTTCCAAAAACGCTAGGAAATTATGAAGGTAAAGAAGTGGTTGTATCTCAAGGTAAGTTTGGACCATATATTAAATTTGATGAAAAGTTTATCTCTTTACCTAAAGGTGAAGAAATTACAGCTGTTAATCTTAATAGAGCCATTGAATTAATTAAGGAAAAAGAACAAGCAGATGCTCCTATTGCTGAATATCAAGGAAAACCAGTTCAGAAAGGAGTAGGAAGGTTTGGACCATTTATTAAATGGAACAACATGTTTATCAATGTAAATAAGAAGTATAATTTTGACAATCTATCACAAAGTGATATTAAAGAATTGATTGAAGACAAGCTTCAAAAAGAAAAAGATAAATTCATTCATAATTGGGAAGATAAAGGTATTTCAGTTCAGAAAGCACGTTGGGGAAGATTTAATATTGTTAAAGGAAAAACAAAAATTGAATTACCAAAAGATACCAATGTAGATAAAATGACGTTGGAAGATGTTGAAAAAATAATTGAAAAACAAAAACCAGCAAAAAAAACCAAAAAGAAAAAATAGGATTTTTACACCTGTCATTTAATCAACACAAAACACTATATGGATTTTTTTGATTATTTTCAACCAATAGATTTATCTAAAGAAGTTTTTAACTTCGATTATAAAAGTAATCACTTTGCCAATAACCTACTTTATTATAGTGAAGAGAACCAAGAGTTATCTGATGTTGCTATAGTAATTATTGGAATTGAAGAAGAAAGAAATGTAAGTAATAATGAAGGGTGTGGTAAAGCACCCGATTTTGTAAGGAAGTTTTTATATAGACTTTCTTTTAATGGGAAGAAAAAAATTGCCGATTTCGGGAATCTAAAAAATGGAGCAACTGTAGAAGATACTTATTTCGCTCTAAGTAATATTCTTGAAGAGTTAGTCAAAAAAAATATTATACCTATTATTATAGGAGGAAGCCAAGATTTAACTTATGCCAATTTTTTAGCCTACAAAAACTTAGAACAATCTGTCAATTTAGTTTCAGTAGATTCAAAGTTAAACTTAGATGATGCTAATGAAGCTATTAATGCTGACAATTATTTGGCTAAAATTATCCTTCATCAACCTAATTACTTGTTTAATTTTAGCAATATTGGTTATCAAAGTTACTTCGTATCTAATGAGGAAATTGAGTTAATTTCTAAACTTTATTTTGATGCTTATCGTTTAGGAGAGATTCAAAACAATATGGAAGATGTTGAGCCTATAGTTAGAAATGCAGATATTGTTAGTTTTGACGTTTCTTCAATAAGACAAGCAGAAGCGCCTGGAAATAAAAATGCATCTCCAAATGGTTTTTATGGAGAACAAGCTTGTCAAATTGCAAGATATGCTGGTATTAGCGATAAGCTTACATCTATAGGGTTTTATGAATTTAATCCTGATATGGACTTTAATAATCAAACAGCTCATAGTCTTGCACAAATGATTTGGTATTTTATAGATGGGGTAAATAGTAGAAAAAATGACTTTCCTATTGGCAGTCGAAAAGATTATACCAAATATGTAGTTTCGATGTTAGAAGGAGGAAACGATTTGATTTTTTATAAAAGCGATAAAAGTGATCGTTGGTGGATGGATGTTCCATATCCAACACATGAAAAAATTAAAAATGAAAGACATTTGTTAGTTCCATGTTCCTACAAAGACTATCAAGTTGCCTGTAACAATGAGTTACCGGATATTTGGATTAGAACTTTTCAAAAATTAATTTGAGTAATCAATCAAGCAATTAACAAGTTTTTCACGAGTTCTCAACAAGAAATTAACAAAATAAAGTTAAAAAAGTTTTTGCATGTTATTTTTTTTTATTTATCTTAGCCGACTAATTGAGAAAAATTATATTTATAATTGTAAAAAAAATACCCTAATACTATGAAAAAAATATTACTTTCTGTGTCTTTTTTGTTCCTAGGAACTTTCTCTTTAATGGCTCAGCAAGACGCACAGTTTACACAAAATATGTTTAACAAATTAAGTGTAAACCCAGGTTCTGCTGGACATAATGGTGGTATATGCGGAACATTGTTTACTCGTCAGCAATGGACAGGTTTTGAGGGAAATCCTCAAACACACATGTTGAGTGCGGATGCACGTATAAGTAAACATGGTGTTGGTCTTACTGTTTTTCAAGATCAGTTAGGGATAGAAAAATCTTTAGTAGCTAAATTAGCTTATGCTTATCATTTAACTTTAGGTCCTGGTGAATTGGGTATTGGTATTGAAGCAGGTATGCTAAGTAAGTCTTTTAAGGATAATTTCATAGCTATTGATGATCCCACATTAGATCCATCAATTCCTAATTCAGGGACTTCTGCAGCTACTTTTGATTTTGGTGCAGGTCTTTATTATTCTATCGCTAACAAAATGTACGTAGGAATTTCTACGTTACATATTCCACAAACTTCGATAGAAGATGCAGCTGATCAAGGTGGAGTTGGAGCATTAAATTTTCAACAAGCAAGACATTATTACATAATGGCTGGTTATGACTGGGATATTAATAACGATAAAAAGTGGGTGTTAAAGCCCTCTATACTTGCTAAAACAGATGCTGCTTCTACACAGTTAGATGTAAACGTTTTAATGGAATACAATAAGATGCTATGGGGAGGCGTTACTTATAGAGTTGAAGATGCGATTGGATTATTATTAGGTGTTGACATAGGTGAGGCTATAAATGAGCCTAGTATATCTGGACTGAAGGTTGGAGTTGCTTATGATTTAACGACATCTGCGTTAGCTGATCATAGTAGTGGAAGTTTTGAAATTATGTTGAGATATTGTACAAGTATTTATAAACAACCAAAAAGAGAAGTTTATAGATCTGTAAGATTTTTATAATTAATTGTAACATTTATAAGAATAACCCGTTTAAGCCAACTCGTTTTAAATTTTAATAAGATAAGAATTAAGAATTAAGACGTGATAATAAGTTGACCTATAAAGTCAATAATAAAAAAGAAGGAGGTAACAATGAAAAAAATACTAATAATATTAGCATTAGTCATACTTTATTCATGTAATAAAGGTAATGGAGAGTTAATTGGTGTTCAAGGAAGGCAAGAATGGTATCAGCCAGATCCTTTTGGAATGCTTTTCATCCCTATGGGAAGTTACAATATGGGGCCATCAGATCAGGATGTGCCTTATGCATTGACTGCACAATCAAAAACAGTTTCCGTACAAGCTTTTTATATAGATCAAACAGAGATATCTAATAATGAATATCGTCAGTTTGTTTATCATGTTAGAGATTCTATCGCCAGAAAGATATTAGGTGAAGAAATAGATGAAGAATATTATTTGTTACTTATGAATGAGTGGGAAGAAGAATATGACGTTCCTATCATTAATTGGTATGCTAAGTTAAAATATAGTGACCCTAAACAGCCTGAAATTAGGGAAGCATTAGAACCTATGTACTATAACATGGGAGAAAGATACATGGGAAGAAGACAGTTTGATACTAGAAAGTTTAATTATACTTATTATTGGATAGATTATAGAAGAGCTGCAAAAAGATCTAGTAGAGATGCTTTAAACGGACCGGAAGGAGCTAGACATGCATTTTCTATGGATAGGTCTCAGTTTATTATGAGAGATGTTATAAATGTTTATCCTGATACTTTAGCATGGATTCATGATTTTACTTATTCATTTAATGAACCAATGACTCAAAATTATTTTTGGCATCCTGCATATGATGATTATCCGGTTGTTGGAGTTTCATGGAAACAAGCTACTGCATTTAGTATTTGGAGAACTCGTTTATTACACGCTTATTTAGCGGATATAGGAGGGACTGTAACAAATGATTTTCGTTTACCAACAGAATCTGAGTGGGAATACGCTGCTCGTGGAGGTTTAGACTTAAGCCCATATCCTTGGGGAGGTCCTTATATTAGAAATGCTAGAGGGTGTTTCCTAGGAAACTTTAAACCAATGAGAGGTAATTATATTGATGATGGTGGTTTTCATACGGTAAAAATAAACTCTTATAACCCAAATGATTATGGGTTGTATTGCATGGCAGGGAATGTTGCTGAATGGACAAGTAATGCTTTTGATGAGTCTGCTTATAATTTTGCACATGACTTAAACCCTGATTATATGTATGATGCTAAAGATGACGAACCTGAAGTATTGAAAAGAAAAGTAATCAGAGGTGGCTCTTGGAAAGATATAGGCTATTACCTTCAAACAGGAACAAGAACGTATGAGTATCAAGATACAGCTAAATCTTATATCGGTTTTAGGTGTGTGATGACCTATTTAGGAAGAGCAAAAGATGACAATTTGTAAAATTTTATAAACGTAAAACCTATCTAAATTATATATTAACTTTTAAAAATTAAAATTATGGGATTTATTGAATTTTTATTTGAAACCAAAAAAGGTAAAACCATCATGGGTATTCTCTATGGTGCAGGTGCGGCAGTTGTAATTGTTGGAGCACTATTTAAAATTATGCACTGGCCTGGTGCAGGTCCAATGCTTGTTATTGGATTAAGTACTGAAGCATTAATCTTCCTTGTATCAGCATTTGAACCGCAACACTTACCCTTAGATTGGACGTTAGCTTACCCAGAGTTAGCAGGAATGGATGATGAAGATGGTCATGGACATGGAAAAAATAAAGGTTCTGTAACAGAACAGCTAGATAATATGCTAGAAGAAGCTAAAATTGGACCTGAATTAATTGAAAGTTTAGGACAAGGATTAAGAAGTTTAAGCACAAATGCTAATAAATTATCAGAAATTTCGGATGCATCTGTTGCTACAAATGAATATGCAGACAGTTTAAAAAATGCATCTGTTAAAGTAACTGCTTTAGCAGGAACTTATGAAGAAGCTTCTCAAGCTTTAACAGGACTTTCAAGTGCTGCTGAGTCTGGAGCTTCTACAGGTGATAACTTAAAGAAAATGGCATCTACTTTAGAAGCATTAAATTCTTCTTATGAATCTCAATTACAAGGGTCTCAACAGCAAGCAGAAACAATGCAAGCTATGTATGCCGGTATTACTGCATTAATGACGAACTTGTCTGATTCTGTAGAAGATACTAAACGTTATAAAGACAATATTGCTGAGTTATCTACTAACTTATCAGCTCTTAATAACATTTATGGTAACATGCTTACTGCAATGAAATCGTAACTAATTATTTTTTTGTTTAACTTAATTTAAAATTATAAAATTATGAGTGGAGGAGATTTACCACCAAGGCAGAAAATGATTGGTATGATGTACCTAGTATTAACTGCTTTGTTAGCGATGAACGTTTCTAAAGATATTTTAGATGCCTTTATTGTAGTGAATGGAGGTATTGAAAATTCAACCGAATCATTTGCAGATAAAACTGGGATTTATTATACAGCATTTGCTAGTGCTGCTGCAGAAAGTGATATTGCTAAAAAGTATCAAGAAAAAGCAAATACAGTTAAAAAAATGTCAGATGATTTATATGGTCATATTGCTGAATTGAAAAGACAATTAATAAAACAAACTGATGGCTTACCTGATGGTGCGCCTGATAGTTTGTTTCATATAAGTAAAGTTCAAAGTAAAGATAATTACGATGTTCCTACTTTAGTAATGGGATTAGCAGATCCAGCTAAACCAAAAGATGGGGAATGGTCTGCTGTTGATTTAAAAAATAAAATTAATAAATATAGAGACGATATATTGGCTTTATTTAGTGAAAATAAAGAAGCTCAGGATATGATGAAGCAAACACTTGATGTTTTAGAGACGCCTGATCCACCAAAAGGGTCGGGAGATGATAAAAATTGGGAGTCTGCTAATTTTTATCATGTACCTTTAGCTGCTGTAATTACCATTTTATCAAAATTACAATCTGATGTTAGAAGTGCAGAAGCTGAGGCGGTAGCTAAGCTTTATGAAAATATTGATGCGGGTTCTGTATCATTTAGTAAAGTAGATGGTTTTGCTTTTGCAAAAAAGGCTTATGTGTTAGATGGAGATTCATTTTCAGCAGAAATTTTTACCGCTGCATACAATGATTTAGAGAATCCGGATATTTTTATAGGAAAATATGATAGTGCTTTAGTGGCTAATGGAGAAACTGATGAAACTAAAATTATGCAAGGTCCTAAAGGAGAATCTTGGGAAAGCACTTCTGGAGGAAAAGAAGGATGGTTCCAACTTAAAGATGTACAAGCAGGTAAAGGTTATTTAAAAATTAAAGAAGGGATTGGTGTGCATGATTGGAAAGGAATAATCAAGGTTAAAACGAAAAAAGGACCAAAAATTTATCCTTTTGACCATTCTTTTGAAGTAGGAAGGCCTTCTACAACAGTCGCTGCAGAAAAGATGAATGTATTTTATATTGGTGTTGACAATCCCGTTTCTGTATCCGCTCCAATGCCTAATTTTACAGCATCAGGTCCAGGATTGAGTAAAACATCTAAAGGTTATGTTATGCGTCCTCCAGCATCTGCAAAAACAGTCACTATTACTGTTACCGGAGAAGATGAAAGTGGAAAGAAAGTTAAACTTGGTAGTTCTGAGTTTAGAGTAAAAAGAATCCCTGATCCGGTTTCATCAATTGTCGGAAAGTCTGGTTCTTTTGCGATTAAAAAAGCAGCTATAAATGCAGCAAGTACTGTTCAAGCACAAATGGATAATTTTGATTTTGAGGTAAATGTTAATGTGTCTTCGTTTAAATTTTCTACTGTAAAATCAGGGATGATTACAGAGGAAAAGGTAAATGGATTTAGATTAAACGGAACTTGTAAAAATATGATAAGTGCTGCTACTAGAAATCAGAAGTTTTATATTGAAGATATTAAATGTAAAATGCCTGACGGTTCTACAAGAACATTAGCTCCAATTATTATAACTGTAATATAATTACATTAGACGAATAAAATCACAAAGAAGGAGGTATATCATGAAATTAATTAAAATTGGTACATTATTGTTGGTGGGAGTATTATTGACTGCTGGATTGAGCTTGTCTGCACAAGATTTAAAAGTGCTGGATAAGCCTTGGGTTAAAGAAAACACACCTACTAGACGGGTTATTCCTTATACTCATGTAAGAGAACAAGATGTAATGTGGCATAGAAGAATATGGAGAGAAATTGATTTAAGAGAGAAAATAAATCATCCTTTGTATTATCCTACCACAAAAATTGATGATAGAAAATCGTTATTTGATGTGATTAAAGATGCTGTTCTTGCAGGTGAATTATCATCTTATGACCCAAGTGATGATGAGTTTAAAATCAAACTAACTCCCTCTGAAGCTATGGCAAAAATGGGAGATACAATTTCAGTTCTTGTTGAAGATCCTGAAACATTTGAACTAGTTGAAACTAACACATATCAAGAAATTTCTAGTGTTGATGTTGTTAAGTACCATATAAAGGAAGACTGGTTTTTTGATAGAGAACGTTCTATTATGGACGTTAGAATAATGGGAATAGCACCATTAGTGAGTGTGTTAGATGAAAATGGTCAGTTTAAAGGATTAAAAAGTCTTTTTTGGATATATTTCCCTGAAGCTCGTTATGTGTTTGCTAATTATGATGTGTTTAATAGACAGAACGATGCAGAACGTAGAACTTTTGAAGATATCTTTTGGAAAAGAATGTTTAACAGCTACATTATTAAAAGATCTAATGTGTATGATAGAATGTTAATTGACTACAAAATGGGAATTGATAGACTGTTAGAAGCGGAACAAGTAAAAGAAGAGATATTTAATATGGAACATGATGTATGGCATTTTTAAATGTGTTTAAACCATATAAAAAAAACTGCTTAAATTTAAGCAGCTTTTTTTATATCAAATTTTTTCTTGAGAGAAGAAGATTTTTTTTACTATAAAATTAATAACCAAGTTGTTTTCTTATTTTCGTAAGAATAGGAGTAGCAACATTTCTTGCTTTATTTGCCCCTAATTTTAAAGCATCTTCTAGTTCAGTAGTGTTCTTTATGTAATGATTAAAAGTGCTCCTTTCTTTTTCAAACCTACTGCATATTAACTCGAACAAAGCTTGTTTAGCATGTCCGTAACCATAATTACCACTTTCATAGTTTTTTCTCATTTCATTTACTTGATCTTCATTTCCAATAAAACTATACAGTTTAAAAACTACACAAGTAGCAGTATCTTTTGGTTCTTCTAAAGGAGTACTATCAGTTTGTATAGACATAATTTGCTTTCTTAAAGGTTTATCATCTAAAAAGATATTAATTAAATTTCCTTTAGATTTGCTCATTTTTTCACCATCTGTTCCTGGAATTAACATAGTATCTTTTTGAATAATGGGCTCTGGTAAAATCAATGTTTCTCCCATTACATGGTTAAATCTGTTAGCAACATCACGTGTAATTTCTAAGTGTTGTAATTGATCTTTTCCTACGGGAACAAAGTTAGCTTCATAAAGTAAAATGTCGGCAGCCATTAGCATAGGATAGGTAAATAATCCTGCATTAACATCTTCTAAGCGACCAGCTTTATCTTTAAAAGAATGAGCCAATGTTAATCTTTGGAAAGGAAAAAAACAACTTAAATACCAAGACAATTCAGTAACCTCTGGCACATCTGATTGACGATAAAACACCGTAGTTTCCGGATTTAATCCACATGCTAACCAAGCAGCAGCGGTTCTGTAAGTGTTATTTCTTAATGTTTCTTTGTTTTTTATTTGGGTTAACGAATGTAAATCCGCAATAAATAAAAAAGCTTCGTTTTTAGGGTCATTAGCCATTTCTATTGCAGGAAGTATCGCTCCCAATAAATTTCCTAAGTGTGGAGTTCCTGTGCTTTGTACTCCTGTTAATATTCTTGCCATGCAGCAAAAATAATTTTTTTGAATTTAATCTACACTTAAATAGATTAATAAATCATAACAATATCTTTAATACTTTTGTACACTTATGCGAAAAGTAAAAGAAATACTAGGAGGAATATGGAAACTACACGTAATTGTGTGCTTTATTGTATTTTTATTGCTCTTCTATCCGTTTTATAGTAACTACCTTAGAAAAGGAAAAGAACGAAAGTTTAAAAAAGCGTTTAGGTTATTATATTTTCACACCAAAATATTATTAATTCTGTCCGGAATAAGAGTTAAACTTTATAACGGACATAACATAGATAAAAATCAAACTTATGTTATAGCACCTAATCATACGTCTTTTTTAGACATTGTAATTCTTTATCAAACATTTAAAAACTATTTTGTTTTTATGGGGAAAGAAGAATTGGCTAAAGTTCCAATCTTCAACATATTCTTTAAAAATATGAATATTACGGTAAATAGAAAAAGTAGAATTTCCGGTAAAAGAGCAATGGATAGATGTGAAGAGGAGCTTAAAAAAGGAAACAGTGTGGTAGTTTTTCCTGAAGGAACAATTCCTAAAAATACGCCTCAATTAGGTAATTTTAAAAGTGGAGCTTTTAAGTTAGCTGTTGAAAATCAAATACCAATTATTCCTATTACTTTTTTAGATAATTACAAAAGGTTAGAGATGAAAGGGCTTTTTTCAGGGAAAGCTGGACCAGGAATAGCTAGAGCAATTATACACGAGCCAATTCCTACAATCGGATTAACTGAAAAAGATTTAATACCTTTACAAGATAAAGTTTATGCAATAATTAATAAAGAGTTAGAAAAACATGGCCGTAGATAAGTTAACTGTAAAAAAAATAGCCACTTTAGCTAAATTGGAGTTTAATGAGGAACAAGCAGTTTCTATTCAACAAGACTTGAGTAGAATGTTAGATTTTGTGAACAAATTGAATGAGGTTGATACAGAAGATGTAGAGCCATTGGTGTATATGCTGAACGAACGTCCTACATTAAGGAAAGACGAGCCATTGCAAGAAATATCGCAACAGGAAGCTTTAAAGAACGCTCCTGATAAAGATACCGACTTCTTTAAAGTGCCTAAAGTTATTAAACGATAAACATTGTTTGAATTTATTCTGCCAATTATATTTTTTTTAACCTTTTGCTATATCATTTATAAGCATTCATTTTTTCATTTTTCATTTCTAAAAAAAAAGTTGTTGCCTTTAGTTTTTACTGTTAAAGTAGTTGTGGCTTTATTTTTTTTTCTGTTATATACTTTTTATTATCAAGACAGGTCAACTGCTGATATTTTTAAGTTTTTTGATGATAGTGTAGTTTTATTTCAACTTTTCCATGAAAGCCCTGCGGATTTTTTTAGATTGATATTTGGGGGTGAAACTTCCCTTATTCAAGAAGTTTATATCAATAAATTAAATTTTTGGGTAAATTCCAATCCAAACGAGCTTTATAATGATAGTAGGTTAATGATTAAACTGAATGCACTTTTGCATTTTGTGTCATTTGGTTATTATGGCGTTCACTTAGTAGTGTTTACTTTTTTATCGTTTGTAGGATTTACTTTTTTATACAAAGCTTTTGAACGATTTTTTGAGCATAAAAAGTTATTGCTTTTAGTGGTGTTTTTTGTTCCATCAGTATTGTTTTGGTCAACAGGAGTAAGTAAGGAAAGCATTTTGTTTTTCGGATTAGGCTTGTTTCTATATGCTTATTTTAAGCTCATTCATGTTTTTCAATCGGTAAAATATATTTTTCTTTTACTGTTGTCAATACTAATCATGATAAGTATCAAGCCGTATATATTTTTACTTATCATTCCTGCATTACTCATTTATTTTATTATTGAAAAATACCAATGGAAACGTGTTTTGTTAAGTTATGTTTTAGGTTATTTTTTCATTGTTTTAATTGGGATTTCTGTTGGAGAATTATTCCCAAAATACAAGCTTATCAATCAAATTGCCACTAAACAAAACAACTTTATCAATATGGCTCAAGGTGGAGTATATATGTATGATGATAAAGGGGAAATTCGAGTTCCATATGAAAATAAAGCATCAATTTTTTTTATTAATGATACACTTTGTAAACTTCCAAAAAATACGCTAATAGAATTTAGAGAGAAAGGTAGTAATAACTTTGTACCTATTATTCATAATAATGATACAACGGTTTTTAAAGTAACATTTAACCAGCCCGCATCTGGAAGTTTGATTCATACCAATAAACTAGATGGAGATATTGTTTCATTTGCTTTGCACGTACCAAAAGCTTTGTATTATGCCATGTTTAAACCTTTTTTGTTTTCGTCAAGAAACCCTCTACTTTTAATAAGCGGAATTGAAAACTTTTTTATTTTATTAATGCTAATAGTGGCTATTTTGTTTTGTAAAAAGCAGTTTAATTCCAATTTAGTGGTTTTTGGGTTTACATCTGCCTTATTAATTTTGGTGTTTGTAGGCATAACAACTCCGGTTATGGGAGCTATTGTAAGATACAAAATTCCAGCTTTAGTGTTATTAATGATTAGCGTTTTAGCTTTGGTGGATTTGAAACGAATAGAGGTTTTATTTAAGAATAATAAATAAAGTTGTGTAAAAGAAAAAAGCACTTGCTTTAAATTGATAAAAGCAAGTGTTTTTATGGGTAAAAAATCCGGCTATTTACTTTTATTGAAATTAAAATATTTTTTCACGCTTATTGAAATACTTAATCCTGGACCATATATTTCGTAAGATCTGAATCTAGACATATTATCTAAGTATATTTTATCTAAAATATTGTTTGCCGCTAAAGAAAATTCAAAGTCATTAAGAACGGCTCCTAGCCCTGCATTTAGCAATGTATATGAGGGTGTTTTTTGTTCAGTGTCAGCTACTTTGAACTGCTTTAAGGCAGTCATGGTGCCAATTCTAAAATACACTTTTTCAAACTTTTTTAGTTGGTCAAAACTAAATGTTAAAGTGTTGTAAATTTTATTAGTTGGCATCATTGGTAAATAAGAATTATCATTAGTTCTTATCGCTGTTAAAGTAGAAGTTCTAACTTCATAATCGAACCATTTAGCATTTGGATGAATATTTAATGTAGCTTCGCCTCCTTTAATTACAGCGTTATCTTGTAAAAACTGATAAACGGGAACAAATGGAGCTCTTGTAATTCCGCTTGCAACATAAATGTCTGTTGGTGCTAAATAAATAAAGTTATTAATGTTATTTTGATATGCAGCAGCAGTTAATGAAAAATGCTTGCTCTTAAAAGTCAGGTTAATATCAACTTCAGTATTAAATTCTTTTTTAAAATTAGGATTTCCTTTTTCGTATGTTAATGATTCTAGTTTTACTCCATTTGCCATTAGTTCGTTGAGGTTTGGAGAACGGTAGCCAGAGGAATAACTTGCTCTTAAAATTAAGTGTTTTTTGAGCTTGTACGCTACGCTAAAAGAGCCACTTATATTATCGTAGCTACGAGAAATACCAGGCATATTTACAATAGAATCAATGCGAGTTACTGTATTTAACGAACGAGCATCATAACGACCTCCAACATTAAAACTAAAGTTTTTGAATTGATATTTTGTTAAGACAAAAAAACCAACATCAGCGATGGTTGCGTCTGGAATTAGTTGTGTACTTGCAGCTGATGAATTTGAATTATTTTTATACATACCTTGGGAGCCAATTATAGTAGAGAAATTTTTAAATGTTGGTAAATACCATTTTAAATTATAAGTGCTTGATTGTAAAGTTATATCTACATAATTGTAGCCTTTTTTCTTTCCACTTAATTCTTCATGTTCTGAACGATGGTTGTTTTGATAGCCTAAAATTAATTGGAGTTTAGATTTTCCGACTAAAATAGTTGTATTAGAATTTATTCTATTATCCATTACAAAATGAAAAGGAGCTTCAGTTTCTACCGGAAATTTTTCCTTTTCTAAACTGTCTGTGTTTACAATACTTCCATCAGGTTTTTTTACAATGTCTTTACCGTCTAAAATTCCATAATAAGCAGTATTAAACAAATACGAAAGCTTGGTAGCTCCCCACTTCCTATTAATTCCTATGTATCCTTTACCTCCATATTCTGTTAAACGGGTATTTGGAACACGAAAATCATATCCGTTATAAAAATAATCGGAGAATACTTTTCCTAACACATTAATTCCCCAATTATATTTTTCTTTTGCTCCCTTTATGTTAAAATTGGTCACCCCACCAAAGTTGTTGGAGAAAAAAGTTGTTTTTAAATCTCCTTCTGTTTTTCCAATATTTGCTGCATGCTCATCAATAAAATGAACAATTCCTCCCATGGCTTCAGGTCCATAAATTAAACTTGAAGGGCCTTTAATAATTTCAATTCTATCTACACCTAATTCATTTACCCCTATTCCATGTTCATCATCCCATTGTTGTGTTTCAAAACGAACTCCATCAATAATAGTTAAAATCCTATTACTTGATAGTCCTCTTATGATTGGGCGAGTAACTAAAGGACCTGTAGTTACAGCATCAACTCCTGGAATTTTGTTAATAATATCCATTACTGTAAATGCACCATATTTCTGCATATCATTTTTTTTAATTACATCAACTATTTGTGTGTTCTCATCTTGAGCATTGGTAAAGGCACTAGAAATAACTACTTCATTAATGTTTATTGTTGATTTTTGTAATTCAATAAGTAGTGTTGTTGTATCTTCTTCAGTTAAATTAACTTTTATAATTTTAGTATGATAACCTATATAAGAAAATTGAATGTTATAGACTCCTTTTCCTAAGCTGCTTATAATAAAATCACCATTATTATTACTTGATGTACCTTTATTCAATTCATTAATATAAATAGTTGCTCCATTAAGAGGAACATTATTTGTGTCAACTATTTTACCTTGTAGTTGACATGGTTGTGCGATAGACACTATTATACTGATTATGCCTATAATAAGTAAAAATATTTTTTTCATTTTTATTCTGTTTAATTCGTTTGTAAATTAATTATATAAGACACTTCTTCTCTTTTAATAAAAAAGAAGTATCATTAAATAAATAGTAAAAAAATCAGAAGATTAAACAGATTTTGGTGGAGGAGAGGGTTGTTTTATAAGTGGTGAATCATATAAATTTGTGAAGTAGTGGTATGATTTTTTATTCATACGATAATAGGTTAGCGACTTGTTTTCGGTTTGATTTGAAATATAAATTAAATTAAACAGTTTTAATACTTTATTTATTGGGCTGTTTAATGAATTAGATTCTTGTTGCATCTTTTTTTTAATCATTTTGTCCAATTGAGCAAAAAGTATAGACTCTTCCTTGTCATTTACACAATATAGGCGTACAGAATCATTTAAACTTTTCATATGAACAATATCAAACATTTCTTTGTTTTTTCTAAATTCAATATCAGGTCTTACCCAATCTAATTTAATATACTCTACTTTGGATAGATTAAATATATGTAATTCTTCTTCCGGAATTCCTGCTTTTATTTGATGCTTTATGGATTTTCGAATGTGTGCTTGTTCAATTTTAAAGACAATAAAAATCCCTGTCATATTAAATATGAGTAAACTTAATAATAATATAGACAGGGACTTTTTTAGCATAATAATTTAATTCCAACCTCCTCCTAAAGCCTTGTATATGTTGATTTTTCCGTTAAGTTGCTTCATTTTTATTTCAATGAGCTCTATTTTTGCTTCTAGTGCTTCTCGTTGTGTAAGTAAAACTTCGGCATAATCTGCTCTTGCCGAATTGAACAAATTGTTTGCAATAGTAACAGATTGTATTAGTATTTCTACTTCTTTAGATTTAGTTTTATAACTATTTGAATAGTTATCAATTTTAGATAATTGATTAAGTACCTCTACATAGGCATTTAATATACTTTGCTCATAGTTATATACTGCTTGAATTTGCTGTGCATTTGCAGTGTTATAAGCTGCTTTAATAGCATTTCTGTTAATTAAAGGAGCTATTAAATCTCCAGTTAAATTATATAACATAGATTCAGGGTTTAATAAAAATGTAGGTTTAAAAGATTGAAATCCTGTCGCAGCTGTAATTCTAAAGGAAGGATAAAAATTTGCTTTAGCTGCTTTTACATCTAATTTTGAAGCTAAGAGATTTAATTCCGCCTGACGAATATCCGGGCGATTTTCTAATAACTGAGAAGGAATTCCTGAAAAAACAGAATCGACTGCTATGCTATTAAAACTTGTTGAATTTCTAGGAATGTTTCTTGAAAATTTTCCGGTTAAAAAAACAAGCTTATTTTCAGTTTCAATAATTTTTTGCTTAATCTCATATTGAAGATTTTGAGTGTTGAGTAGCTGAGCTTCAAATCTGTTTACCGCTAATTGTGTTACTTTAGCAGCATTTTTTTGTTGCTTTACAACATTAAATGCATTTGATTGAATTTCTATGTTTTTTTCAATTATACCAATTAAGTTATCTAAAGCCATTAATTCGTAATAGGAATTGGCTATTTCTGCAATTAGGTTAGTTACCATAAAGTTTTTCCCTTCTATGCTTGCTAAATATTTGGTTACAGCAGATTTTTTTGCATTACGAAGTTTTTTCCATACATCTAATTCCCATGAAGCAGAAATACCAAACATATAATCTGTTAAAGGTTCAGGAAAAGCAGTATTATGCTTGATGTCTAAATTTTCATCAACAGCTCCGTGCCTGGTATATCTACCTTCCTTCTCAAGTCCTGCTCCACCATTTAAATTAATAAATGGTAAATACTCTCCTTTCCTTGTTTTTGCTTCATTTTTAGCAATTTCAATTTCTTGAAGTGTAATGTTTAATTCTTGATTATTTTTAAGAGCTGTATCAATAAGTGCTATTAAATGTTGATCATTAAAATAATCTTTCCATTTTATTGTTGCACTATTTATTGAGTCTGTTGAGTTGGAGTAGCTTTCAGGTACTGATTTATTTTCTTCTCTAATTGGTTGCTTGGTTAAACTACAATTACTTAGAAAAAATATTACCACAAAAGTTGACAGTACTCTATACCATAAATTTATTTTATTGTTTTCCATTTCTTTTTCTTTTAACGGCTTTTACAACTAAGCCTAATTTTTGTAACTTCTTAATCAAAGAGGTTTTTGAATTACTATTTACAAAATCCTCAGATAATGGATTAAGATCTTCACCTTTTATTAGGGATTTGCCTTCAGCTAGTTTTGCAAAAATATAGTACAATCCTGGAATGATGATAACTCCAAATATGGTTCCTATAAGCATACCACCTAATGCCGAACCTCCAATTGTATGATTTCCAATAGCCCCAGCACCTGTAGCTATCACCAAAGGAATAAGACCTGCAATAAATGCAAAGGAAGTCATCAAAATAGGCCTGAAACGAACTTTAGCACCCTCGATGGCTGCAGCTAATATGGTAGCTCCTTGCTGCTGTTTTAGCACAGCAAATTCTACAATTAATACGGCATTTTTACCTAATAGACCTACCAACATAATCAGACCTATTTGGGCATACACATCATTGGCAAGTCCCATTAATTTTAACATTAAAAATGAGCCAAATACACCAACGGGTAAAGAAAAAATAACTGCTAAAGGAAGAATAAAGCTTTCATATTGTGCAGCAAGCACCAAGTAAACAAAAATAAGTACTACAATAAATATGAATATTGCTTCATTGCCTCTTTGTGCTTCATCGTAAGAAAGTCCCTCCCAGGCGATATCGTATCCTCTAGGTAATGATTCTGCAGCTACTTCCTGTATAGCTTTGATAGCATCACCTGTGGTAAAGCCTTTAGCAGGCAACCCCCTAATAGCTGCTGAATTGTATAAATTGTATCGGGTAATTTCATTGGGTCCTTGCGTCTTTTTAAAAGACATAAAAGAAGAATAAGGTACCATTTCGCCTTCTTCATTTTTTACAAAAAGATTTTCAAGATCAGACGGATATCTTCTGTATTCAGGGCCTGATTGTACATAAACTTTAAAAAATCGACCAAAGCGAATAAACCCTTGCTCGTAAGTACTCCCAATAAGTATATTGAGATTTTCCATTGCTTTACCAATAGAAACTCCCTTCTGCATTGCTTTTTTGTTATCTATTTGCAACTCATATTGTGGATAATTAGCAGCATAAAAGGTAAATAAGCCCGTAAGTTCTTTCCTTTCCTTAAGCTTATCCATAAAAGCTTGATTTATTCTATCAAATTCTTGATAATCATCGGATGCAACTTTTTCTAACAAACGCATAGAAAATCCTCCAGATGAACCAAACCCCGGTACTGCAGGTGGTTCAAAAAGTTCTACAATAGCACCAAGACCTTCAGATTCTTCCTCTATTTCTTCCATGATTTCATGTACAGAATGTTCACGATCTGACCATGGCTTTAAGTTGATAAGGCATGTACCTGCATTTGATCCTCTTCCTTCTGTCATAATCTCATATCCCGCAAGAGAGGTAACTGATTCTATTCCTTCAATTTCCTCACATATTTCCATTAATTGGTGAGCAACATCGTTAGTTCTTTCAAGTGTGCTACCTGGTGGAGTTTGTATAATGGCATAAATGGTTCCCTGGTCTTCATTGGGCACAAAGCCGGCAGGAAGGATTTTGTTTACACCAAAAATTCCGACACAGAAAATCAATAAAATTCCAAACGTAAGCAGTCTTCTATTTACAATTCGTTCTAATACGTTTACATACCTACCTGTAAGTTTTTCAAATCCACGATTAAACCAGTCTAAAAACCATTGAATGGGTGATTTTCTTTTAGGTTTGCTATGATTGTTTTTAAGCAAAATAGCACATAAAACAGGTGTTAGTGTAAGGGCTACGACAGCAGAGATAATAATTGAACTTGCCATGGTAATAGAGAACTGCCGATAAAAAACACCCACCGGCCCGGACATAAATGCAATGGGAATAAAAACAGCTACCATTACACCACTTATGGCTATAATTGCTCCGCTAATTTCGCCTAGTACTTTTTTTACAGCGTTATGTGGACTAATATGTTTTTCCTCTTCCATTTTAGCATGAACTGCCTCTACCACTACAATGGCATCGTCTACTACAATACCAATAGCAAGTACTAGTGCAAATAAGGTAATTAAGTTGATAGAAAATCCAAATGCCTGTAAAACGAAAAATGTTCCGATTAAAGAAACGGGAACAGCTAAAATAGGTATTAATGTGGAACGCCAATCACCTAAAAATAAGAAAACCACAAGTGCCACCAATATAAAAGCATCACGTAAGGTATGTAATACTTGCTCTATAGAAGCATCTAGAAATTGAGATACATCATAGCTCAATTGATAATCCATTCCAGGAGGAAAATCTTCTTTTAACTCTTTAAGTTTTTCTTTTACATTATCAATAACCTCACTTGCATTACTGCCCACATTTTGTTTTAGTACAAGGGAAGTAGCTGGTTTGCCATCAAGGCTGGTATAGATGTCAAAGAATTCTGTTCCTAATTCAACTTGAGCTATATCTTTTAAATGAATAAACTCACCCTCCTCATTGGCACGTATGATTATGTTTTCATATTGTGCGGGTTCGTTATACCTTCCTTGATATGTTAATACATATTCCAAAGATTGGGCACTTTTACCTGAACTTTGACCTAACCTTCCGGGGCGTGCAATAATACTTTGTTCTTGCATAGCTTCCATAACTTCCTCTGCTGAAATATTATAGGCTCTCATTCTGTCTGGTTTTAACCATATTCTCATAGCATATATTCTAGATCCAAGTATTTGTGCACGTGCAATACCATTTATACGTTGTATTTCAGGTATAATCTTGGTATAAGCGTAGTTGTATAAAAATTTTTCGTCCGCATTTTTATTATCGCTAAACAAATTCACATACATTAACATACTTGGTTGAATCGGAGTGATAATAACTCCCTCTCGTTGCACTAAAGCAGGTAGTAGTGGCATTACTTGATCTACCCTTGTTTTTACTCTTATTACTGCTTGATTGGGATCGGTACCTGGCTCAAAAATGATTCTTATAGTACCTTCTCCAGCACTGGTAGCATCTGAAGCAATGTACCGCATACCTTGGACACCATTAATGGCAGTTTCTAAGGGAATAAGGGTAGATTTAGTTAAAACATCCGCACTAGATCCAGGATAGGCAATGAATATATTTACTGTTGTTGGTGCAATTTGCGGAAATTGTGATATGGGTAATTGTTTAATCGCTAAAGCCCCCATTAAAATAATTACAATAGATATGACGATAGCAAATACCGGTCTTTTTAAAAATTTACTAAACATAATTTTTCTTTTTAAAGATTTATACTATTCGACATATAAGTCTAAATGACTGAATACAGAGTCGGAATTAACTACTTTAGCAGCTATTTTTTCTCCATTTTTCACTTTTCTTAAGCCCTCTAAAAGAATTTTATCTTGAGGTTTTAATCCTTTTTTAACCACAAATAAGTGATTTAATTCAGCTTCAATCTCAATTTCTCTGGTTTGTATTTTACCGTTATTGTCCACAACAAAAACATTTTTTTTGTCCAAAATTTCGAATGTTGCCTTTTGAGGGATGAGTAGTGCATTTTGAAGATTGGTTGGAATAATGATATTACCCGTTTGCCCGTGTCTCAAAATTTTATTTGGGTTAGAAAATGTTGCCCTAAATGCAATGTTACCAGTTTCATTATTGAATTTGGCTTCAATAGTTTCTATAACTCCGTTTTCATCATAAATACGTCCATTAGCCAATTGAAGGGTAACTTTAGGTAACTTGTCTAGTGATGAATTGTAAGTATAGTTGAGGTATTCTGCTTCTGGAACATTGAAATATACCCACATTTTACTGTTATCAGACAAAGTTGTAAGTAACTCACCTTCTTCCAATAAACTTCCTAAACGTACATCTTCAAAACGGCCAATAATTCCATCAAAAGGAGCACGGATTTCAGTAAAACTAAATTCTGCTTCAGCAAGAGCTAAGTCAGCCTTGGCTTTGTCATAATGAGCTTTTACTAAGGCTAATTCATTAGGGGAAACAATGTTACTGTCTGCAAGCATTTTGGTGTTTTGATATTCAATTTTAGTGTACTCTAGCTCTGCTTCTGCCTTCTTTACTTCCGCCTCATATACTATGGATTGTAATTTAAATAACAACTGACCCTTCTTAACGCTTTGTCCTTCATCTACATATATTTGTTGGAGATAGCCCTCGTCTAATGAACGTAGTTCTATGTGTTGGATAGAGTGAATTTGTCCAACATATTCTTTATTGATAATTGTGTCTTTTTTTATTGGATTAGTTACAATAAATGTAGCTTCTTCGTACTTTTTATGCTCATCACGCTTACAGCTTAGGGATATTAATAAACTTATTAGACCGATGAGAATTAATAATCTCTTCATAATTAATTTTGAATTAAAAAATAATGGTTGATAGAAAAATAGTAAATGATTTAAACCTTAAAATCTTTTAAAGGATTAAATATAAATATTTATTAACCAACTAGTTAGTTAGGTTGTTTAAGAAAAGATTAAATAAGAAAACTCTTCCAGGAATGGTAGAGAATTAATAACGAAACCGTAGTTCGGTTTTCTAAAGATTGTTTTAGTTGAAATAAAGTTTGTTCTTTAAATGCAGAAAAAAATTGATTTTTACAAGAGCACTTTTCAATTAAATGATCTACATCTTCATCAAAATTATCTTCGGTTTCATTTTCAGTAGGAGCCTCTGACTCACTTGACTTTTTAAATGGTAAATGGTAGGGGTTATAGTAGGAAACAGTGGCATTTTCGGTTAGATGAATAATAAAAACGTCATTACTTTCCTGTTTGCTATTGCTTGTATTGGCTGAATAAAGACTCCAAACATAGAATAAAGACAAAAAAACTACTAAACTATAACTAAGAATAGATTTATAATTTATGCAGTTTTGATTTTTTTTCATTTTGTTAGTTAGTAACATTCTAAATTTAGAATAGATAGCAAATGTACAAACATAAATTTGACCGTATAAAAAAATAACACTTTTTTATAACTTAGTCTAATAACATTTTTTTAATATTTCAATTTTTTGATTTAACCAAGTAGAGTCTGCAATTTGTTTAATGTTCTCTAATTCATTTTCTATGTAATTCAAATCATTTAAGTAGCCAAGCTTAAACCGTATTAAAAGATTAAATATTTTTATAAAACCTGAATAGGTTGAATTTTGAAAGTCAGAAATTTTCTTGTCTCGTTTTAGATATATTTTAAAAGAATTAATAAGACTTAAGGCTGCTTCATAATCTTCTAATTCAAAATAAGTTTTAAGGATTAAAACTCTAGAGTCTAAACTATAAAAAACATCTGTAAATTCAACTGATAATAACGTTTTTAGTCCGATGCTATAATTTTTTTTATAAAATTCAATACGGGCTTGATTATAAGCAATGGCGTTTGCTCTTTCTTTTTCAGGTAAAAAACTTTTAAATTCATGAATAAAGTTGGTAGCCCAATCATATTTCTCAACACGTAAAGCAACAGTAATTATATTTTTAAAATCAAACTGAGTAATTTGATTGTCTTTAATAATTACTTTATTTGATATCATTTCGGTATAATTTTCAAATAACAGCATTAAATAGTTATTCTTCCCAGAGTTTATTTTTTTAATACAATAGTTTTGTAGGTATCCATAAAGGTCATATTGTTCTTCATTATTGAAGTATTTAATGTTTTTATTAATAGCGGCTCTTAACAGATGGTAAGTTTTTTCGTTTTCTGGAAATCGAAGTGTTTTTAACACCAATAAGTAAACTTTAATAACAGGATTATTTTTAATGGAATCTGCTTCAATTATTGGTAAAAGTTTTTCTAAAAATTCAATGTTATAGTTGGTTCTCAAAATATTCATTCTATTAATTATTTCAGAAGAATACTTTAGTTTTTTTGTCAGATAATATAAATCTAAATGGTCAGAAAGATGCTGAAGTTCAGAGTCTGTGTTTCTAGCACTATTTTTGTGTGAAACGAGGTAAGAAAGTTCATTTATCTCGTGAGTATGTTTGTAATACGTATCGTTTCTTACACTTGAAATATTGTTTAATTGATATTGAGTTTTTTGAAGTTCTTCATGAAAATATTTAAAAAGATTTCTTTCTTGATATGCAGATAATAAGTGTTGGGAGTTATGATTTAAAGTAGAATTGAAATGCTTAAAAACAATGAATTTTTCAGCAAGTTTTGTTAGGTCGGTCATTATATACCGTAGTTTTTTTATGTTTCTTTTGCCAGTAATTTTTTCAGATAAGGCTTCATGGGTAATTAGTTTGTTGTCGAAATGAGGGTAATATTTTTTTAATAATTGGTATAATTTTATAACTTCAGTATTTTTATTAAATAAAGCAGAATTAAGAAATAGAGTAAAATCTTTTATCTCTTTTTTAGTAAAAGATTTTATTATTATTATTAGTTTAGAATTTATCATTTTTTTACGATAAAAATTTTGTCTAAAATATTAAAAATAAATTAAATATATTTATTATATTTAATAAAATATCCGATAAATTAAGATATTTGTATTTTACCCATTGATTTACTTATGGGATATTTGTACCATCAAAAAGTATAAACTAAAACCAGATGTTATGAAAAAATTGATTTTATTAATACTAATAATGACATTATGTATGTCTTATACGAAAGCAACACACGCTTATGGCGGTGACTTGACTTATGAATGGGTTGCTGGAAACTCATATAAATTTAAATTATCTTTTTATGCAGATTGCATTAGTCCAATCCTTCCAAAAGTCCCTATAAAATCTAGTTCATTAAGTTGTGTTGTTAATCAGCAGTGGGATACTTTGTTTTTAGTGAGTTATGAAGACGTAAGTCAGGTGTGTGATACCAACCTTTTACAATGTAATGGAGGCTCTCTTCCAGGGTTGAGAAAAATGGTTTATGAGTCAGCTACTAATAATAATGTTACATTAAGCTCATGTTCAGATTGGGTAGTGAGTTATAGCCATTGCTGCAGAATATCCTCTATTACTAATTTTGTAAATTCTTCATCTTATAATTTTTATGTAGAGACTACATTAGATAATACTGTTTTTCAAAATAATAAGTCTCCTTATTTCGCAGATAACCCAAGATGGATGATTCCTGTAAATCAAACCAGTTTTATCAATGCAGGAGCCTATGATGCAGATGGAGACTCTCTTTACTTTTCATTACTTACTCCACAACATGATAATGGAGTGCCTATGGCTTATAATATAGGATATTCTAATACACAACCTTTTGGAGGAACAGTTACCTCTATAAATAATCAAACGGGTATTATTACTACTACGCCATCTAATCTCGGAAGATATTTAATCACAGCTAAAGTAGATGAGTTTAGAAACGGGCAACTAATTAGTTCAGTTAAGCGTGATTTTATGGTTAATGTTTATAATAGTAGTAATACATTGCCAGAAATTACCAATACATCGTTGGATTTTAATGTGTGTACTGTTGATACCCTGAATGTTGATTTATATTCTGCAGATGCTGTAGATAGTGTTTTTACAGAGATTCTTTATCCATTTAATCCGGGAAGTGCTCCATACTTTTCTAATGCAACATTTCCTCCGTTTAATAGGAATACAGGTTTCTTAAATGATACAAGCAGTTTGGTATGGCAACCTTTAGGATTAAACCCTAATAGAGATTATTATATTTATGTTAATGTACAAGATGATAATTGCGATATTAATAATGTACAATCTTATGCTGTAAAAGTAACTACTTCTTATTGTGTTTGGCCAGGAGATGCAAATTCTGATTTAATAGCTGATGTTTTTGATATACTTCCAATTGGTGTTTATAATACTTTTACGGGAACTACTAGGCCAAATGCTAGTTTGAATTGGACAGGGCAATGGTCTCAAAACTGGGGGACATTACAAGCTTCTGGAGATGATATTAAACATGTTGATTGTAATGGGGATGGTGTTATAGGTGTAAATGATGCGCCAGCTATTTTGTTAAATTATAATTTAACTCACTTAAAAAAAGGAGGAAGCATCCAGGGAGGAGTTAATTCCCCTAGTTTATATGTTGATATTACACCAGATACTATAGGAACAAGTTCAGCTTTGTCTATACCTATTATGTTAGGAACTTCTTTAACACCTGCTGATAGTGTTTATGGAGTGGTATTAAGATTATCTTACGATCCTACAAAAATTGATTCTGCTGCTGGTATTACAGTTGACTATAGCAATTCGTGGCTAGGAACTCAAGGAACAGATATGATTACAATTGACACCAATTTTTATAATAATGGTCAAATTGATATAGGTATAGTTAGAACAGACGGACAAATGATGTCAGGGTTTGGCGAAATAGTAACGCTAAATGCGATTACTGTAGATAATCTTTCTGGAAAAACATCAACATTTGGTAGTTTAATAGTTGATTTTATAGATGCTAAAATTATTGATAATAATGAAGCAGATAGACAATTTAGCCAGCAACTGGACTCAGTTGTGATAGAAGATATTGCTTTAGGAATTAATACGAGTGAATTAAATCAAGAAGTTCTTATTGTGCCAAATCCAAATAATGGTAGTTTTAAAATACATACAACTAATGAAATTGAATCTTTAGAAATCTATGATATTTCAGGCAAAGCAGTTCAATTTGATAATATTGTTGAGAAAAACGTTACCATAGTTAATTTACAAAAATTCAATAGAGGAATATATTTTATTAAGATAATTGATAAAAAAGGACTCTTAAAGACAAAAAAAATAATTATAAATTAATTCACCCATATAAAAGAAAAAGGACAAAGGAGCTTTTGAATTTTCAAAAGCTCCTTTTTTATATAGATTTTAACAATTTTAATAAGAACGTTAGTAATTAAACTTAACTCCTAGCATACAAACATCATCAATTTGCTCTTGATCCTTTTTCCAATTTTTAAAAAGTTGGTGAATTTTATTTTTTTGTTTGTTCATAGGAGTAGATTGAATTTCCGTTAGCCAACTTTTAAAACCTTTCCACTTTAGTTTTTTGCCTTTTTCTCCTCCAAATTGATCCGGTAATCCATCAGAACATAAATAAACAGACTCTCCATTTGTTAGCCTAAAGGCATGATTTTTAAAAACATGTTTAGTTTCATATAATGAATACCCTATGGATGCTTTAGTGCCTTTAATTTCTTGTAATTCATTATTAATTATTCTAAAAAGAGAATGATTGGCACCTGAGAAATTTAATGTATTGTCTTCACTATTCCAACAACATAAACCCATATCAAAACCATCTCTAATATTTTTATCTGATTTTTTGAATAAGCGAATTAATAATTCATCTAATTGGGTTAAAATTTCTGATGGTTGAGAGATTTGTTTTTCTAATACTACTTTGTTCAATAAATTAAAGGCAATAAGACTAACAAAAGCTCCAGGAACTCCATGTCCGGTACAATCTATAACAGCAAAAAATGTTTTAGCACCTATTTTTTCTGTCCAATAAAAATCGCCCGAAACAATATCTTTTGGTTGATAAAACACAAAACTGTTATTAAGTAGCGATTTAACCTTGTTTTCACTGGGAATAATGGCTAATTGAATTCTTTTTGCATAGTGAATACTATCTGTAATGGCTATGTTTTTATATTCAATTTCATTTCGTTGTTGCTCAATTTTATTAAAAGCCTTAGTAAGTTGCGTGTTTTTTCTTTTTGTTTCTTCTGTTTCGGAAGTTATTGCTTTTAATTGAAAATTAAATTCAATTTTTTTAAGCTGTTGAGCATTATTATCCGCTAAAAGTTGTTCTTTATACTGGTTGTGAAGATTAAGAAATTCGTAAGCTTTATTGAAGTTGTTTATTTTTGCATAGGTAATAGAAAGTTCTTTGTAAATAGGAATTTCTTCTTCAATAGATTTTTTTTCTTGAGCAACTTTTAAAGCTGCATTTAGTATTTCAATAGCTTTGGTAGTGTTGTTTTGGATATTATGTATAGCTCCAATCATGGTACTCGAAGCAATAATAATTTGCCAATAGTTACTTTCTTTCCCCAATTCCAACCCTTGATTTAAATAAATTAAAGCATTGGTATAATCTTTTTTAAAAAAATTAACCTCTCCAATATTGTGATGTACAATGGCTTTAATTCGAGTAGTAATATCAGGAAAACTTAAACAAATATTAAAATAACGTAGGGAATTATCATAGTCGCCCATAACGGTGTAAGTATCACCAATATTATTGTAGGTACTGAGTTGTCCATTTTTATCGTTTACTTTTTTTCTAAGCTCTAAGCATCTTAAATTACATTCTAATCGTTTTTGGTAATCTTTTAAAAAATTATAAACTCCACCTAAAATGTTTAAGCAATCTGCTTCACCTTTATAATCATTAATTGACTGATAAAGTTCTTGAGCCTGTAAAACAGCTTTTAGCGTTTCAATATAATTGGAAGCTTGAGAATAACAAAGAGCGATTTGTTTGGAACAATCTGCTAACGCTTTTGTGTCGAAAATTTCTGTTGCAATTTTTTCTGCATCACGTGCTTTAAGAATAGCTTCGGGTAAATTGTCTTCCATCAATTCCGAAGAAGATTGTAACAATAATTCTATATTTTCAAGTGTTGGAGACATTTATTTAATAATTGGCTTCAAAGGTAACTTAAAAATATCTATTTCAATAAAACTGCTAAGCTTTGTTTAAACCAATAAAGTTTGTCTTTTTTCGTTAAATTCGTAGCAAAATTTTAAACCATGAACATACGATTAATTATAGTTTTATTATTATTAAACACTTCTGTTTTTGCACAGTTGCACACTTATAAATGGACTAATGGCAACAAAAAAGCCGAAGGGGTTGTTAAAGATGGTCTTGAGCAGGAAAAGTGGACTTTTTGGAGTAAAGAAGGTGTAATTCAGCAAGAAGTTACTTATAAAGATGGTGAATTTCATGGTGAATATATCAATTACAATAAAGAAGGTAAAAAAGTAGAACAAGGAAATTTTGTTCGTTCAATGAAGGAAGGAGAATGTAAAGTTTGGTACGATAACGGTCAGCTCGAATTGGTAGGATATAACAAAATTGGTTACAGAGATAGTTTATGGACTTTCTATTATCCATCGGGAAATAAAAAAGAAGAAGGACATTTTAAAAGGGATGAAAGAATTGGCGAATGGACTTCTTGGTACAACAATAAGCAAATAAAAAGTAAGATGTTGTTTGATAATGGTGTTGCTAAAATGATAAGTTTTTGGAGTAATGATGGGAAAGGTTTAGTTGTAAATGGTAATGGGCAATTTATAGAATATCATGAAAATAAGAATCCTCAAATTTCAGGAAAATATAAAGACAGTTTAAAAACTGGTTTATGGATAGAATATGCCAATAATGGTGTTAAAATTACAGAAGGCTCTTATAAAAATAATTTAAGAGATGGAAAATGGACAAGCTTTAGACCTGATGAATCTATTTTTTCAGAAGGAAATTATAAAGATGGTGTTTTTGATGGAACTTGGAAGTTCTGGTATGCTAATGGACAATTATTAAAACAAGTTAATTATGTTGGTGGAGAAGAAAATGGTACTTATAAGGAGTGGTTCGAAAATGGAAAATTAAGTGCAGAAGGAAATTATAAAAATGGCAAAAAAGAGGGGAAATGGAACTATTTATTAGAAAATGGAAATACTGATTTTATAGGACATTTTAAAGAGGATTTAAGACATGGATTATGGACTTTTTACGACTCTAGAGCTAATAAAAGTTATGAAGGAAATTATGAAAATGATAAGAAAAATGGAGAATGGATTTATTGGTATCCAAATGGAGTGGTTTGGAAACAAGGAAGTTATAAAGATAATTTAAAATATGGACTGTGGAGTTTCTATACAGAAGAAAGTCAATTAGTAATGCAAGGTAAATTTGAAAATGGTAAAGAAGAAGGTTTGTGGCAATCTTGGTACGATTCGGGAGAACAAAAAGATAAAGGGTATTATACAAACGGTTTAATGAATGGCAAGTGGGAAGGTTGGTTTTTAAATGGAAATAAAGATTATGTTGGAGAATATAAAAATGGATTGAAAGACGGTATTTGGGAGCATTGGCACGAAAACGGGAAGCAAGAATTACTTGAGACATATATGATTGTTCCTAAAGATAAAAAGAAGTATTATAAAGACAGAAATAATAAGTTTATGGAAGTAAATGATCAATATATGCTTTCTGTTAAAGAAGGAACTTATTTTGAGTGGTATGAAAACGGTAAACCAAAAACGGATGGTTTTTTTGTAAATAATGAACAAGATGGGAAATGGACGTATTATTACGAAAATGGTAATAAAATGTACGAACAAACAATGGTAGGAGGAAGGCAAGAAGGTAAAGTAACCTCTTGGTACGAAATAGGAACCTTAGAAAGTGAAAAGAATTATAAAAATGGACAAGCAGAAGGGAAGTGGGTATTTTATGAAAAACAACAAGGAAAAATAAAAAGAATAATGTATTTTAAGGAAGGTAAGAAAGTGAAGGAAGAGTAAATTTAAGCCCAACTGCAAGGACAGCTTTTACAGAACTTGCCTTTCTTCTTAAATTTTTCACAACAAGTAGATTTCTTTTTCTTTTTTCTTAAATCAAAAATCTCTTGAGACTTTTGTTCAAAAATAGATTTAGATGGCATTGTTGTTTTCATAAAGCAAAAGTACTATTTAGAATCATTATAAACAATACCTAAAAAAAGGTATAATTTTGAAAAATATTAAATTAAAAAAAGATGAAAATATACACAAAGACAGGCGATAGAGGAGAAACTTCACTTTTTGGAGGGGAAAGAGTTCCTAAATATCATTATAGAATTGAAGCTTATGGAACGGTTGATGAATTAAATTCAACTATTGGGTTGATAAGAGACCAAGCTATTGATGAGGCTACTTTTAACATTTTATTGGAAGTGCAAGACAGGCTATTTACCTTGGGTTCTAATTTAGCTACTGATCCAAGTAATAAAAAAGTAAAAACACCTCAACTCAATAAATCAGATATTGAATTACTGGAAAAAGAAATTGATAAAATGAATGAAACCTTACCCGAAATGCGTTCTTTCGTTTTGCCGGGTGGGCATCCAACGGTTTCTTATTGTCACATTGCCAGATGTGTTTGCAGGAGAGCTGAAAGGTTAGTTGTATTTTTATCGGAAAAAGAGCCAATAAATGAAGATATTATCATTTATCTTAACCGATTATCAGACTATTTATTTGTACTAAGTAGAAAATTCACACAAGATTTTAAGGCTAAAGAAATACCTTGGAAGCCTCGTTATTAAAGGTTTTTAAGTTATTTTTATAAGTCAATAAATAGGCTAAAAAATAGTTAATAAAATTTTTCTTGCTTATGTAAACAAAAAATCTACTTTTGCGTAACGGTTAAAAAGCGCATAAAAACCAAAATTAAACATAACTAAAACTTAGAAATTATGTATTGGACACTAGAATTAGCATCGCATTTAGAAGATGCACCATGGCCTGCAGATAAAGATGAATTAATTGATTATGCTATCAGAACAGGTGCCCCTTTAGAAGTAATAGAAAATCTTCAAGAGTTAGAAGGAGATGAAGAAATTTATGATAGCATTGATGATGTATGGCCGGATTATCCTACCAAAGAAGATTTCTTTTTTAATGAGGATGAATATTGATTTGAAAAAATAGGACAAAACAAAAAAGGCTGCAATTTATTGCAGCCTTTTTTGTTGGTGTTAATATTAAACTATTTATCATCTAGTTTGAAATTAATTGGCAAATGCATTTTAACATTTACATTTTTGCCTTCATGTTTCCCGGGAGTCCAATCTGGCATTTTATTAATTACCCTTAACGCTTCTTTGTCTAAAAGCTTATTTGCCCCCTTCATTATTTTAGCTTGTGTAACTTTTCCTTTTTCATTTACTACAAAAGAAACAAAAACTTTTCCCTCAATTTTTTCTTCTTTAGCTTTTTCAGGATAAGTAACATTATCACCCATATACTTCATTAAAGCATCCATTCCACCTTTAAATTCGGGCATTTGGTCAACTTGGTCGTAAATTTTATCAGCCTTTTTAACGGTTTTAGCATTACTTTCTTGTGCATTTAAAGTTGCTGCACCCATTAAAGCAATTACCATTATTGGTATTATCAATAAGTAACTTAATACTTTAATGTTATTAGTTTTTTGTGTTTTCATCATGGCTATTCTTTTTTTGATTAATAATTGATTGTTAAAATTATTTACTAAATCGCTGCAATTGGCACCCAATAATTGAGCTATCAATACATTAAAATAGTGTTTTTTATTTGATTGGGAGACAATATTGTCAGCAATAAATTCATGGTTATTTTTTACATTTTTTAAGGTTATCCATACCAGAGGATTGAACCAAAAAAATGTTTTATACAATTCATAAATTAAAATATCAAGCGAATGAAGTTCTTTAGCATGGATTTTTTCGTGAGCTAAAATCATATCTTTTGCATCATTGTCAACATTTTTTGGAATATAAATAAAATTGAAGAATGAAAATGGCAGAATGTTTTTATTCGCATTCTTTTTTAACTGAAAGATTAGCCAAATCAATCGGGTTAACTTAAAAAAGTACCAAGCTATTAAAGAGATACTTATTGTCCAATAGACAGTTTCCCAATTTATAACTGAGTTGCTAGCACTTTCCTGATTTGAGTTTATTGTAATTTCTGGCAATTGAGCCAAAAAAGTATTTTCTATAATAGTGGAATTAGAGATATTAAAAAAAGGTAATATTAAAGAAATAGGGATGATAGCCAATAAATAAAATCGGTTTAATTGAAAAAAAGTTGTTTTGCTAAATAGTAAATGGTAGCATAAGTACATAACACTAAAGATTAATGTACTTTTTAGTAAGTAGATATGTAATTCCATGCTATTCATTTTTTATAGATTTAAGTAGTTCATCCATCTGTTTTAAATCAATTTTCTTTTCTTTTATAAAGAAAGACATCATTTTTTCTGCTGATCCGCCAAAATAGTTGCTAAGCAAGTTGTTAGTTTTAAACTTAGTATAGTCTTCTTTATTTATAATAGGATAGTATTGATGTGTTTTTCCAAATGCTTTATAGCTTACAAACTTTTTTCTTTCTAATATTCTTACAATAGTTGAAACGGTATTGTATGCAGGTTTTGGTTCTGGAAGTTGTTCAATTATTTCTTTTACAAAACAATTTTTTAACTGCCAAACTACGTGCATAATTTCTTCTTCTGCTTTAGTTAATTCTATCATAAGGCAAATGTATAACTAAAAATTTAGTTATACAACTATTTTTTTAGTTTTTTAATGGAAGATTAAAAAATAAGTACATTTATCCTATTAAAAATAGTGGTTAAGAAGTGGACAATAATAAAACATCATCAAGTAGCCCCATAGGTTTTTTCGATTCTGGATTAGGAGGGTTGACTATACTGTCGGAAGTATATCAAATGCTACCTAATGAACAGTTGATTTATTTAGCAGATAGCAAAAATGCTCCTTATGGCAAAAAATCTAAAGAAGAAATTATTTCCCTAAGCATTAAAAACACAGAAAAACTGATTGATTTAGGATGCAAAATGATTGTAGTAGCCTGTAATACAGCCACAACAAATGCTATTAAATATTTAAGAGAAAATTACAGCATTCCTTTTATAGGGATAGAACCAGCAATAAAACCTGCTGCTTTAAATTCTAAAATAGATAAAGTGGGTGTGTTGGCAACAAAAGGAACCTTAAGTAGTGAGTTGTTTGCACTTACCGCCAAAAAGTTTGAAAACACGCAGTTTATAGAAGTAGAAGGTGAAGGTTTGGTTGAAATAGTAGAAAGTGGCGAACTTGAAAAAGCTATGCCTTTATTAGAACAATATTTAAGTGAAATGTTGACAAAAGGTGTTGATAGTGTGGTGCTGGGTTGTACTCATTACCCAATGTTAATTCCTATTATTAAAAGAATATTGCCCCAACACATTGCTTTAATTGATTCGGGAGAGGCAGTTGCAAGACAAACCAAACATGTTTTAAAAGTAAATAATATATTGAGGTATGCAGCCAACAAAAAAGAGCATGTTATCTCTTCTAATGGAAATAATATAGCTGTATTAACGACTTTTTTAAAACAATTAAAGATTGAAAATTGCTTGGTAAAACAAGAAGATTTTTGATTTATTTCTCAATCAGTTCTTTGTAAATGGCTTCATATTGAGGAAGAATTTTCTCAATATCAAACTGTTTTGCTTGTTCGTAGGCATTTTGCTTAAATTGTTGTAATATTGTTTTATTGGATAGAATTTTTAAAGCGTTTGCTGCCATACCATCAATATCTCCTACATTACTCAAATAACCCGAAAAACCATGTTTGTTTACTTCTGGAATACCACCGGTGTTAGATGAAATTACAGGAACTTTTGCTGCCATAGCTTCTAATGCAGCCAATCCAAAACTCTCAGATTCTGATGTAAGTAAAAACAAATCTGAAGCAGACAAAATTCGTTCAGTGTCTTTTAACTTACCTAAAAAATGAACTTTGTCGCAAACCCCTTGTTCACGACAGAATTCTTCTAATTGATACCTTTCTGGTCCATCACCAACTAATAATAATTTGGCAGGTATTTTTTCATTTACCTTAATAAAAACCTTAAACACATCTTGAACTCTTTTTACTTTTCGGAAGTTAGATACATGTATTAATATTTTTTCGTTGTTGGGAGCAAAACTTTTTCTTATACTAGAAGTATCTCCTAAGTTTTCATAATCTGAAAAACAAATGAAGTTGGGAATAACTTTAATTTCTCTTTTAACATTAAAATGAGCTAAAGTATCTTGTTTTAAACTCTCAGAGACAGCCGTTACAATATTAGATTCATTAATGGCAAAAGTAATTACAGGAGCAAATGATTTATCTTTTCCCACAAGGGTAATGTCTGTACCGTGCAAGGTGGTAATAAAGGGTATGTTTATGCCTTCAGATTTTAAAATATGTTGAGCCATATAAGCTGCAGAAGCATGTGGGATAGCATAATGTACATGAAGTACATCTAACTTTTCAAATTTGATAACATCTACTAATTTGCTTGTTAATACCAGTTCATAAGGTTGATAATCGAATAAAGGATAATTAGTAACTTTTACTTCGTGATAAAAAATATTTTCGGAGAAAAGATCTAACTTAAATGGTTGTTGATAAGATATAAAATGAACTTTATTTCCTTTTGCAGCAAGTGCTTTTCCAAGCTCGGTGGCAACAACACCACTTCCCCCAAAGGTTGGATAACAAACTATTCCGATTTTCATATGTGTGTATTAATCGTATTAATGACTTAATTTATTGAGGGATAAAATTAAGCCAATTGTATCAGGCAAAAAAGGTAAAATAAGTTAAATTAATCTTCTTTTGCATAAATAAGTGTAGAAGAATTGGACTCGTTAAAAATTTCGTTTGCCAACCTTCTTATGTCTTCGGCAGAAACTTTTCTATATGCTTCTATATCAGTATTTACTTTGTTGGCATCACCTAAAAGTTCATTAATAGCAAGGTTCATGGCTTTGTTTAAAACACTCGTTTCAGAAAACGCTTGCATAGACTCCACTTTGTTTTTTACTTTTTCTAATTCCTTAGGAGTTACTGCTAGTTTTTTTATTTTTTCGACTTCATTAATAATTCCATTTTCTGCATCATCAAAAGATACATTTTCAGAAATATGACCACTAATAATAAGAAGTCCGTCATCAAAACTTCCTAAAACGTAAGCATTAATATTGCTGAAAAGTTTTTGTTCTTTAATAAGAGAAATATAAAGTTTAGATGAGTTTCCTAAAGATAGAATATCAGTAAGTAAATCAGTTGCATAAAAATCTGGATGTGTTTTGCTACACATTTTATAGGCTTTATAAATAGCATTTGCAGGTACTTTTCTTTTAACTTCTAATCTTCTTGCTTCTCTTTGCAGAGATTCTTTAGGTAGATTTCTCGTATTGCTATTTCCTGATGAAATTCCTCCAAACCACTTTTCGGTAAGCTGTTTTATTTCATCTAATTCAATATTTCCAGCAACGGATAAAATAGCATTATTTGGAGTATAATAAGTATTGAAAAAGTCTTTTACATCCTGCATAGTAGCATTTTCAATGTGGCTAATTTCTTTTCCAATAGTGGCCCATTTGTAAGGATGAATTTGATAAGCTAAAGGTCTGAGTAAAAGCCAAACATCTCCATAGGGTTGATTTAAATAGTTTTGTTTAAATTCTTCTATTACTACCTGACGTTGAACTTCAAGGCTTTTATCAGTAAAAGCTAGACTTAGCATTCGGTCTGATTCTAACCAAAAAGCAGTTTCTAAATTTTCTTTTGGAAGGGTAATATAATAATTAGTAATGTCATTGGAAGTAAAAGCATTATTTTCTCCTCCCACTTTTTGGAGTGGTTCATCAAAGTTTGGAATGTTTACAGAACCACCAAACATTAAGTGTTCAAATAAATGAGCAAATCCAGTATGGTTTTCATCCTCATCTCTCGCTCCTACATTGTATAACACATTAAAAGCAACAATAGGTGTAGAAATATCTTTATGAACAATTACTTTTAAACCATTAGTTAGGGTAAATTTTTCAAATAGAATCATATTATTAAAATTGAAATTTAGGTGAATTAATTGCTGCTATTGCTTGGTGATATTCTGTAATAATATTTTCAATAATTTCTTTTACAGGTTTTATGTCATCAATTAATCCAGCAACCTGACCAATTTCTAATTCACCTTCATTTAAATCGCCTTCAAACATTCCTTTTTTTGCTCGTCCTCTACCTAATAGGGTTTTTAGTTCGTCTGCATTAGCTCCATTTTGAATAGCAAGTTGCACATCATTAAAAAATTTGTTTTTCAATAGTCTGACAGGAGTAAGTTCTTTCAGTGTTAGTAATGTATCCCCTTCTTTAGCATTTACAATTTCATTTTTAAAATTAATATGCGATGAAGCTTCTTCTGATGCAGCAAACCTACTTCCCATTTGAACGCCATCTGCACCAAGGTTTAAAGCTGCGAGCATTGCACTACCTGTAGCAATACCACCAGCAGCAATAATGGGAATGTGTAACTCTTTTTTTACCATAGGAATTAAACAAAGTGTAGTTGTTTCGTCTCTTCCATTATGTCCACCAGCTTCAAAACCCTCAGCAACAATAGCATCAACTCCAGCCTCTTGTGCTTTTAAGGCAAATTTAACACCTGGAACAACGTGTACTACTGTTATTCCATGTTCTTGAAGATAAGAAGTGTGGGTTTTTGGATTTCCTGCTGAGGTAAAAACAATTTTTATGTTCTCCTCAAGAATGATTTTAATCATTTCATCTATTTGCGGATACAACATTGGTAAATTAACACCAAATGGTTTATTAGTAGCTATTTTACATTTTTTTATATGCTCATGAAAAACTTCTGGATACATAGATCCTGCTCCAATTAATCCTAAGCCACCTGAATTACTAACGGCTGACGCAAGTTTCCAGCCACTGTTCCATATCATACCCCCTTGTATTATAGGGTATTGAATATTAAAAAGTTTGCAAATTTTGTTCATTGTGTAGTAATGTATTTGTACATTTGCGAAATTACTAAATGAATTGCTTGAACAAAAAATAACTTTTATTTAAACTATTAAAGTATTACATTTGTTCTTTTTTTGTAGATTTGCTTTTATGCTTAGAAAATTACTATTCGTTATAATCATTTTTTCAAATAGCTTGAGTTATGGTCAGTACCTTACTGATTATGGTTTTTCTGTTGGAGCCTCCAACTATTTAGGAGATATTGGTGGTGGAGAAGGCACTAGAAGAGATTTTGTAATGGATATGAAGTTTAATGCAACAAGATGGAATCTTGGGGGATTTTATCGTTACAGAATTTCACCTAAATTTGGAATCAAAGGGACACTAAATTACATCCGACTTTCAGGAGATGATGCTAATACAACCTACCCATACAGAAGAGGGAGAAATTTGAATTTTAAAAACGATATGTTTGAGTTGGCTGCTATCGGAGAACTGTATGTTTATAAAGTAAATGATGTAGGGGGTACGGGTAGATATACTTCCGATTTTAATTTGTATTTATTTGCAGGTGCAGGACTTTTTTATAGTAATCCAAAAGGGGAAGATGCTAATGGAGAGTGGGTATCACTTCAGCCACTTCAAACAGAAGGTGTGGCTTATAGCAAATTTAATTTTACTATTCCTACAGGAGTAGGTTTTTATTATACCATAAATAGAAAGTATAGACTTGGGATGGAAATTGGTTGGAGAACCACTTTTACTGATTATATTGATGATGTAAGCACAGAATATATAGCACATACTGATCCTACAGCGGCAGCTATGGCAAATAAAACTAATCAAGGAGTTATTAATCAAATTGCTATTGATAATCCTGATGCAGAAAAATTACCAAAAGTAACAACATATCAACCTGGCAGAAAAAGAGGAGATTCTTCTCATAATGATAGTTATTTAACAGCAACAGTTAATTTTAGTTGGGCGATTAGAAGTAGAAGTAAATATTATAGATCTAGACATGGTTGGGTGCTTGGTAAAAAAGGACCAAAACGAAGAAAGTCGAGAGCTAAATTCTAGATTTGAAAAATTTATAGAGAGCGTAATTTTATACGCTCTTTTTTTTATATCAATTTTTTTAATAGCTACTTTTGCCTTTTTTGAAAAATATACTTTAATGAAATCATATAATTTAACACATCTTGAAGAGCTTGAGGCAGAAGCAATTTATATTTTAAGAGAAGTAGCTTCTCAATTTGAAAAGCCAGCATTATTATTCTCCGGAGGAAAAGATTCTATAGTTGTAGCTCATATGGCTCGTAAAGCTTTTTGGCCTGCTAAAATTCCATTTCCATTAGTTCATATAGATACTGGACATAATTTTCCTGAAACTATTGAGTTCAGAGATGAGTTTGTTCAAAAAATAGGAGCTAATTTAATTGTTGGGTCTGTACAGCAATCTATTAACGAAGGTAAAGTTGTTGAAGAAAAAGGCTTTAACGCAAGTAGAAATGCTTTACAAACGGTTACTTTACTTGAAACTATTGAGCAACATAAATTTGATTGTGCGATAGGTGGAGCTAGAAGAGATGAAGAGAAAGCTAGGGCAAAAGAACGTTTTTTTTCACATAGAGATGAATTTGGACAATGGGACCCTAAAAATCAAAGACCAGAACTTTGGAATATTTTTAATGGGAGAAAAGATATGGGGGAACATTTTAGAGTTTTCCCTATTAGTAATTGGACAGAAATGGATGTGTGGCAGTATATTTTAAAAGAAAACATTGAAATACCATCTATTTATTTAGCTCACCAAAGAGAAGTTTTTATTAGAGAAGGTGTTATTATGAGTACTTCGACTTTTATACAACAACGAGAGAATGAAGTTACTACTAATATGCAAGTTAGATTTAGAACTATTGGTGATGCTACATGTACAGGTGCAGTTGAGTCTAATGCGGACTCTATAGAAAAAATTATTGAAGAAGTTGCTGCGGCAAGAACAACAGAAAGAGGCACAAGGTCAGATGATAAGCGTTCTGAAGCAGCGATGGAAGATAGAAAAAAACAAGGATATTTTTAAAGTTTAAGAAAGTAATAGATGGAAAATTCAACTATAAATAAAGAAACATCATCTTACTTAGATATGGAACTTCTGCGTTTTTCAACAGCAGGAAGTGTTGATGATGGTAAGAGTACTTTAATAGGAAGGTTACTGTATGATTCAAAATCTATTTTTGTAGACCAATATGAGGCTATTGAAGAAACGAGTAGAAGAAAAGGTGATGAAGCTGTCAATTTAGCACTTTTAACCGATGGGTTAAGGGCTGAAAGGGAACAAGGGATAACTATTGATGTGGCGTATAGGTATTTTGCTACTCCAAAACGTAAGTTTATTATAGCAGATACTCCTGGGCACATTCAATATACCAGAAATATGGTTACAGGAGCTTCTACATCTAATTTGTCGATTATTCTTGTTGATGCTCGTCAAGGAGTAGTTGAACAAACTTGTCGTCATACATTTATTTCTTCATTGTTAGGAATTCCTCATGTAGTTTTTTGTATAAACAAAATGGATTTAGTAGATTATTCAGAGGAAGTTTTTGAAAAAATTAAAAAAGATTTAGAGGCATTTTCTTCTAAACTTGAGGTAAGAGATATTCATTTTGTTCCTATTAGTGCACTAAGGGGGGATAATGTAGTAAACAAATCTAAAAATATGTCTTGGTATCAAGGATCAACATTAATGTATTTGTTAGAAAATATCCATATAGGGAGCGATTATAATCATGTTGACTGTAGACTTCCTGTTCAGTACGTTGTTAGACCACAGTCGGATCAATTTCATGATTTTAGAGGTTATTCAGGAAGAATTGCAGGAGGAATTTTTAAAAAAGGAGATGAGGTTGTGGTGTTACCATCAGGTTTTTCTTCTAAGATAAAATCGATTCATATTTATAATAGTGAAATAGAAGAAGCTTTTTCGCCAATGTCTGTAACGATGACTTTAGAAGATGATATTGACATAAGTAGAGGAGATATGATTGTGAGAGAAAACAACCAACCCAATGTTAGTCAAGATTTAGATTTAATGATATGTTGGTTAAACGATAAACCAATGATTAATGGAGGTAAATATGCCATTAAACATACTACTAATGATGCACGTTGTATTATTAAAGAAGTTAAGTACAAGGTCAATATTAATACGCTTCATAGAATTGAAGATGATAAAGTTATTAACACTAATGATATAGCTAGGATTACAATAAGAACTACTCGTCCGTTATTGTTTGATAAATACAGTAGGAATAGGATTACGGGGAGTTTAATATTGATTAATGAGGCAACAAACGAAACAGTTGGAGCTGCAATGATAGTATAATTATTAACTATTTAATGGTGTAGTTGTTGAAAAGTTGGCATGATATCATGCCAACTTTTTTGTTTATTAGCGTAAAATTTACCCAAACTTAATATGTTAATTCTATTAACTTAGTATCTTTATAGTTCAATTGTTGATTAGTATAGATTAAATAGATTAAAGTATATAGTAAGGCAACCTAACTGATTAATTGTCGTCTGAAAATTAGAATAAAACTAATGCCACATACCTAAAAACTTTCAATATGAATAAATTATTTACGCTATTATTTTTATTTTTTTTAATTATAGTTGGAAATAACAAACTAAAAGCACACTCTGTACAAGTAGGTTATTGTTATAATTGTAATGGTGATTTACGAATTTGGGTAGAACATTGGCATAGTACAGAACCAATTGGTTCTACAACAATGACTTTAAATGTTACTGTAAATGGCGTAACAACACAACAAACAGGATCTCCAAGCACAGGTATTCAGAATACTAATGTAAATAATTTACCTGGATGTACTACTCCCATAACTATATTTGGTAGTTGTCCTGGACAAGCAAATACCTATAATGATTGGGTGTCTTATGACTTTCCTGGTATGCCAACCAATACTCCTATTACGATAGAGATTGTGTCAGGTAATACTGTATTTACACAAGATGGTTGTGGGATGTACCCTGCCTCTACGGGACTAATAATTATCCCACCACCACCAACATATCCAGATATTACAGAATGTGGAGGAAATGGAAATACAGTAGGACCTTTTAATTTCCCTGCTGGTAATACATGGACAAATAGTAATCCAGCAATAGGTTTGCCGGCAAGTGGTACAGGAAATATACCTGCTTTTACACCAACCAATAGCTCTACTATACAAACTGCTACAATTACTATGTCAAATACCTGTGGAACTACTTCTTTTGATATAACTATTGTTCCTGCTCCAACAGCTAATTTTTCTGCTCCAGGTATAGGAGGTGCATCTGTATGTCCTGGTCAACCAGTAACATTTACTGATACATCCACACCTGTTCCGGGAAGTAATATTGTTAGTTGGGAATGGGATTTTGGTGATGGTTCGCCACTTGTTAATACACAAAATCCAACACACACATTTCCTTTAAATCCGTTGAGTTATAATGTTACTTTAACGGTTACAGATGCTAATGGGTGTTCAACGGTATTAACTCAAACAATAAACTTTGGAGGTCCTACTGCAGATTTTAATGCTTTGAATGTCTGTGATGGAAATGCAATAAATTTTAACGATGCATCCACACCTACAGCAACAATAAACAATTGGAGTTGGGATTTTAATAATGATGGGATTGTAGATAACACCCAACAAAACCCTTCCTATTCTTACCCTGGACCTGGCTCATATCAGGTTGAACTAATGGTCGAAGCAAATGGCGGATGTAAGGATTCTATTGTTAAAACAGTAGTTGTCAATCCAAATCCAACAGCTAATTTTAATGCTAACAATGAATGTTTAGGCACCGCTGTCACATTTAATGATATGTCTTTAGTTGCTACGGGAAATATAATAGGTTGGGCTTGGGATTTTGGAGATAACTCTCCTGTTAATAACACCCAAAATCCAAGTTATGGTTATGCCGCTGCAGGTCTCTACAATGTAACTTTAACAGTTACCTCTGATAGTGGTTGCACAAATAATATCACAATTCCTATAGAAGTTTATTCTAATCCTATCGCAGAATTTTCAGCCGATACAGCTTGTGCAGGTTTTAATACTAGTTTTGCAGATCTAAGTACTGCTGGAAGTGGGGGAAATGTCACTAATTGGGAATGGGATTTTGATAATGATAATAACCCTGATGATTTTACTCAAAATCCTTCATATATTTTTCTAGGACCGGGAACATATCCTGTAAACCTTTCTATTACAGATGTTACAGGTTGTGTACATGATACTACAATAAACATAAGTGTGTCTCCCCAACCAACCGCTGATTTTACTTTTACCAATGAGTGTTTTGGAACACTTTCAACTTTTACAGATGTATCATTACCTAATGGAGGAACAATTTCAAATTGGAGTTGGGATTTTGATAATGATGGGATTGTAGATAATATTAACCAAAATCCCACAAATGCCTTTCCTGCTCCAGGTAGTTACACTACTGAATTGCATATAGAAACAGCCTTAGGCTGTGTTGATTCTATCACTAAAACGGTTACAGTTCATCCAGTTCCTGTGGCTCATTTCGGACCTTCTGATGTTTGTTTAAATACTCCAACTCAATTTACGGATTCTTCAACTGTGTTAACAGGAAATATTGTAGGTTGGCAATGGGATTTTGGAGATGGAGTAGGAACAAGTATACAACAAAATCCAATTTATACTTACTTAAACGCAGGTACTTATAATGCAACTTTAACAGTAACAACAGATAGTGGTTGTACACATACAGGAACAGTTACAGTTACTGTTTACGCTAACCCAACCGCGTCATTTATAACTGCTGATGTATGTCAGAATTTAGCGGGACAATTTACAGATCAATCTGTAGGCAATGGTGGCACAATTAACCAATGGGATTGGGACTTTGATTATAATGGAGTTACCCATTATACAGACAATACCCAACAAAACCCGTCTAATAACTATGCTACAGCTGGCACCTATACAGTAGAATTAATTGTTACCACATCTGCAGGCTGTTCAGATACAGTTAGTAATCCCATAACCATTCATCCGATGCCAAATGCAGCATATACACATACAGATGTATGTTATACCGATGCAAATACATTTACAGATAATTCAAATGTTTCATCAGGTACAATTACCAATTGGGATTGGGACTTTGATGATAATTCTCCAATTAACAATACTCAAAACCCTACTTACACCTATGGTAGTGATGGAGCGTATAATGTTACCTTAGTAGTAACTACAGATCAAAACTGTAAGGACACAGTTACTCATACTGTAAATGTTTGGTCGCTTCCAGTAGTTGACTTTACTCCTACAGAAGTTTGTTTAAACACACCTACTCAATTTCAGGATTTAACAACAGTAAATATTGGAAATAGTGTATCATGGGCATGGGATTTTGATGATGGAACAAATTCAAATGCACAAAACCCAATACACACTTATCCTGTAGATGGACCGTTTCAGGTAACCTTGGTAGTAACAACCAATCATGGGTGTGTAGATTCAACAACTAAAACAGTAACAATAAACCCATTACCACAAGTGAGTTTTTCAGCAGATATGTTATCAGGCTGTTCACCAGTAATAGTTAATTTTACAGATAACTCAGTGATTAATGCACCGGGGAATAATGTAGCTTGGAATTGGAACTTTGGCAATGGAATGACATCTAGCCAACAAAATCCAACAGGAATTTCTTTTGAGAATCTATCAAATACATCTGTTGCAACATTTGGAATAAGCTTAACAGTTACCTCTGACAAAGGTTGTGTAATAAAAGATACCATAACCAATATGATTACATCGTATCCAATACCTACAGCGGCATTTACTTACGGACCTGAACCAACCAATATTTATGATGCTGAAATTACCTTTATAGACAATTCTATAATAGCAAGTCAATGGTTGTGGGATTTAGGAGATGGGTCTTCATCAACAGATCAAAATCCAGTTCATCATTATGTTGATTCGGGGTCTTATTATGTGACCCTATATATGGAAAACATGTATGGATGTAAAGATACTACATCAAAAATGGTGAGAATAGATCCAACATTTGCTATCTTTATACCAAATGCATTTACACCAGATGGAGACAATGTAAATGACTTCTTTTTTGTAAAAGGTTATGGAATTACTCAATTAGAAACATTAGTATTTGATAGATGGGGCGTGTTAGTGTATGAAGGCTATCAGTTAGATTCTAAGTGGGACGGTTCATACAAAGGAGAATTAGGAGTTACGGATGTATATCCCTATAAAATTAGAGCGAGAGACCTTTTTGGAGAGTGGCATGAATTTACAGGAAAAGTAACCTTACTTAAATAAGTAGATATAATTTATTTAAATTAAAGAAGTCCATTGGTTCAAACTAATGGACTTCTACATTTAAATAAAAGCACTATTTTTAGTAATATTGACCTTTACTAATTTAATGTTGGAAATATGTCAAACACAGCTAAAATAAACGAGTACATACAAAGTAATAAGCAAAGATTTTTAGAGGAATTAATAGATTTATTGAAAATTCCATCAATAAGTGCTGATTCTAAATACAACAAAGAAACTTACCAAACTGCCGAAGAAGTTAAAAAAAGATTAGTTGAAGCAGGAGCAGATAATGTTGAAATATGCGAAACTAAAGGACATCCTGTTGTTTATGGAGAAAAAATTATTGACACTAATTTACCAACAGTTTTGGTTTACGGACATTATGATGTTCAGCCACCGGATCCATTAGATTTGTGGGCATCACCACCTTTTGAACCTGTAATTAAGAAAACAGAAAACCATCCCGAAGGAGCTATTTTTGCAAGAGGAGCTTGTGATGATAAAGGACAAATGTATATGCATGTAAAGGCTTTTGAAGCCATGATGAAGACCAACACGCTTTCATGCAACGTGAAATTTATGATTGAAGGAGAAGAAGAGATAGGGTCAGAAAATTTAGAAACATATATTAAAGAAAATAAAGAAAAGCTTAAAGCAGATGTTATTATAATTTCTGATACAGGGATAATTGCAAATGATAATCCTTCTATAACAGTTGGACTTAGAGGGTTAAGCTACATGGAAGTTGAGGTTACAGGCCCAAACAGAGACTTACATTCAGGTTTATATGGAGGTGCTGTTGGTAATCCAATAAATATTCTTTGTGAAATAATAGCTAAGTTGAAAGATGATAAAAATAAAATTACCATACCAGGCTTTTATGATAAAGTAGAGATTATTAGTGAAGAAGAAAGAGCCGAAATGGCAAAAGCTCCATTTAGTTTAGAAGCATATAAAAAGTCTATTGGATTAACTGATGTTGATGGAGAAGAAGGTTACACAACAAATGAAAGAAATTCAATTAGACCAACTTTGGATGTGAATGGAATTTGGGGAGGATATACAGGAGAAGGAGCAAAGACAGTATTACCATCAAAAGCATATGCTAAAATTTCTATGAGATTGGTTCCTCATCAAGATTCTGATGAGATCTCTGATTTATTTACTGAATATTTTAAGAGTATTGCTCCTCCATCGGTGAGTGTAAAGGTTACACCGCATCATGGTGGAACACCTTATGTAACTCCAATTGATTTTTCAGGATATTTAGCTGCCAAAAACGCTATGGAAGCTACTTTTGGAAAAGCACCTATACCCGTTAGAAGTGGAGGAAGTATTCCTATAGTTGCTTTGTTTGAACAAGTATTAGGATTAAAATCTGTTTTAATGGGGTTTGGATTAGATTCTGATGCCATCCATTCTCCCAATGAGCATTATGGTGTATTTAATTATTTTAAAGGAATAGAGACCATACCATTGTTTTTTGAGCAATTTGCTAAATTACATAAATGAGAAAGTTGAAAAATATCATCATATTATTTTCTGTTTTTTCGCTATTCGGTTGTATGGAGTATAAGGAAGTTAAGCTTGTAGAAGTTAAACAAGTGGCTGTTAGAGTTTTTTCTATGAAGGAAATAAGGCTTGTAGCCTATATGCAAATTCATAACCCTAATAATTATAAAATAACTATAACAGAAGCAGATATGGAACTTTTTGTGAAAGGTGAAAAAATAGGGAATGCTAAATTAGATAACACAATCGTTCTCCCAAAAAACTCAAATGAAGTGTATGAAGCTTTAGTTTTTACTCCAATGAATGAAATGCAGACAAACGCAATTCCAACAATATTAAGTGTGATAGGTCAGCCTACTGTGCCTGTTCATGTAAAAGGATATGTAAAAGGAAAAGTGAAAGGTGTTGCTAAAAAAATTCCCGTTGAATTTACAGATAATGTTAGGTTAAAGCGTTAGATTTTTATAGAACTCATTTTCTATCGCTTCACTTCTTTTAACCACTTTTTTTGCCCACTCAATCAGTAAATCAACTTTTTCTTGATTAGTTAATTGCCAATTAATGTCGGATGATTTAAGTCGTTTGGAAATTTCATACATGCAAATTGCTCCTGAAACAGAAATATTTAAACTTTCTGTAAATCCATACATAGGTATTTTTACATGTTCATCAGCGTTGTTTAATACTAAATCAGACAATCCATCTTGTTCGGTGCCAAAAAACAACGCAAATTTGTTTTCAATAGGAATATTTTCAATCAAATAGCTGTCTGCATGTGGTGAAGTAGCATAAATTTTATAACCTTGTGATTTTAATTGGTTGATGCAACTTAGTGTATTGTTTTCTAATTCATTATGTTTGTGAATGTTTAGCCATTTTGAAGCTCCCATAACCACTTTTGGGTTAATATTGTATTCGTTTTTATTTTCTATAATATGTACATTTTGAACACCAAAAACATCGCAACTCCTTAAAATAGCACTTGCATTATGAGGCTGAAAAATATCTTCCAAAACTATTGTGAAGTGATTGGTTCTATTTGAAATAACTTCTTGAAATATAGTTTGTTTGTTTTCAGAAACAAAACTTAGTAAGTGGTCTAAAAAGGCTTTGTTTTTTAATGTCATAATAAAGCAAAAGTATTAAAAAAGCATTTAATATATTTAATTGATATTTTTCAAAAATGAAAATATGTCAGTAGCTTTTAATAAGTAAAATTAAAATTAAGACTAAAAACCACTATTTGTGCAATTATGTCATACTATAATATCTAAAAATCTCATGGCATAAAATGTGACAAGTGTATATCACATAAAAATTATTATTAACCAAAAACTATAAATTATGTCATTAAAAATTAAACCATTGGCAGACAGAGTAATTATTGAAGCTGCCCCAGCAGAAGAAAAAACTGCCGGAGGAATTATCATTCCTGACACCGCTAAAGAAAAACCTCAAAGAGGAAAAGTTTTAGCTGTAGGAAACGGAAAAAAAGATGAACCTATGACGGTTAAAAAAGGTGATGTTGTTTTATATGGTAAATATGCCGGAACAGAAATCACTATTGAAGGTAAAGATTACCTTATTATGAAAGAAGCGGACATTTACGCAATTGTTTAATTATTAAATATTAATACAAAATTATAGAACTATGGCAAAAGATATAAAATTTAATTTAGAAGCAAGAAATGGCTTAAAAGCTGGTGTTGATAAATTAGCCGATGCAGTAAAAGTAACATTAGGACCAAAAGGAAGAAATGTTATTATCGATAAAAAATTTGGTGCGCCACATGTAACAAAAGATGGTGTAACTGTTGCTAAAGAAATTGAATTAAAAGATCCTATTGAAAATATGGGAGCTCAAATGGTAAAAGAAGTAGCTAACAAAACTGCTGATGATGCAGGAGATGGAACCACAACTGCTACTATTTTAGCTCAGTCTATTATTACAACAGGATTAAAAAATGTTGCTGCTGGTGCAAACCCAATGGATTTAAAAAGAGGTATTGACAAAGCAGTTTCTGCAGTAGTTAGTGAGCTTAAAAGCATCTCTAAAAAAGTAGGAAATGACAATGAAAAAATCCGCCAGGTTGCGACTGTTTCTGCTAATAATGATGAAACTATAGGTGCTTTAATTGCTCAGGCAATGGAGAAAGTAAAAACCGAAGGAGTAATTACTGTTGAAGAAGCCAAAGGAACTGAAACTTATGTAGATGTTGTTGAAGGTATGCAATTCGATAGAGGTTATTTATCTCCTTACTTTGTTACTGATGCAGAAAAAATGATTGTGGAAATGAACAATCCATACATTTTAATTTATGATAAGAAAATTACAGGGATGAAGGATTTATTACCTGTTTTAGAGCCAGTAGCTCAATCAGGAAAACCTTTATTAATTATTGCAGAAGATGTTGAAGGAGAAGCATTGGCTACATTAGTAGTGAATAAAATTAGAGCGGGACTAAAAATTGCAACTGTTAAAGCCCCAGGATTTGGTGATAGAAGAAAGGCAATGTTAGAAGATATTGCTATTTTAACAGGTGGTACTTTAATTTCTGAAGAACAAGGATTTAAGTTGGAAAATACAACGCTTGATATGCTTGGAACAGCTGAAAAAATTACTATTGATAAAGACAATACAACAATAGTAAACGGAGCTGGTAAAAAAGCTGATATTAAAGCAAGAGTGGAACAAATTAAAGCTCAGATTAAAACTACTACTTCAGATTACGATAAAGAAAAACTTCAAGAAAGATTAGCTAAGTTAGCTGGTGGAGTTGCTGTACTTTATGTTGGCGCAACTACTGAAGCAGAAATGAAAGAGAAAAAAGATAGAGTGGATGATGCACTTGCTGCAACAAGAGCTGCTGTAGAAGAAGGAATTGTTCCAGGTGGTGGTGTTGCTTTAATTAGGGCTGAAAAAGGTTTGAAAAACCTAAAAGGTGTAAATGAAGATGAAAATACAGGTATTGCTATTGTAAGAAGAGCATTAGAGGAACCTTTAAGACAAATAATATCTAATGCTGGTGGTGAAGGAGCTGTTGTAGTTCAAAAAATTAGAGAAGGTAAAGACGATTTTGGATACAATGCAAGAACTGAGGAATATACCAACATGTATAAAGCTGGAATTATAGACCCAACTAAAGTAACTAGAATTGCATTAGAAAATGCAGCATCAATTGCAGCATTACTTTTAACAACAGAGTGTGTGATTAGTGATGAGCCTGAAAAAGAAGAATCAGGAATGCCACCGATGGGAGGCATGGGAGGAGGAATGCCAGGTATGATGTAATAACAATACAAATAACAAAAAACCCGATTAAATTTAATCGGGTTTTTTGTTGGTTAAATTAGGAATAAAAAGGGGGTAAGTTTATTTAGAAGCTAATCCGTTAATTACAGATTGTATGGTTAGAGCTAAGTTTTTTGCATCTTTACCCTCAATACGTTGGTCAGTAATCTGAGCCATAACAAAAACATTATCTACATCATTTTCAATGTATTTTTTTCTAGCAAGGAGCACTTCTTCTAGTGTTTCAAATTTTCCGATAGAATAGATTTTGTTATCGGTACTAATTTCCACAATTTGTTCATCACCAATTGTTTCTAATATTTTATCAACCATTTCAATTGAATTTATAGGAATTGCTAAAGCGTAATAATGGTTTAGCCCAGAACGTTGAACTTGTAATAAATATTCAACTTCAATATTGCTAATTTTTTCTGGGTTATTATTGATTGCAACTCCAGAGTTAGTAATTTGATTTTTATATTGAAGTGAAATGGCATCAGCTATAGATATTTCTTCTTGGTCATTAAAAGCAATTATATTTACGTTTTTTAAATCTAATTGAAGTAATTCATTTTTTAAAGAATCTGCTTCATTAAAAGTTAAGAATTTACCAAATTGAAAATATTCTTTTTGTTGGATGGAAATTTTACTTAGGTATGGATACTCTGTAATCAACTGATTAGTCTTTTGAATGTCTTTGGCATCAATTTCGATTTGATAAACAATTCCTTTAGGTAAGTTAGGGTTGCTTGCATAAGTTGCTGAGTTAGCTAACAAAAAAGCAATAATGGCGAGATAAGTAGTAAGTGTTTTCATAGTCTTAGAGTTTTAGATGAAACAATATTGATGACTAGTGTTTGAATGATTTTTTTAAAATCTTTTATTCAAAGAACTACTTACTTAAACTGATAGAAAATGTTAAAAGTTACATAAAATATGTATATTTTTTTAAAAATTTAACAATCAGTTTGTTGATAAGAGATTAAGTTTTTTGTTTTTTCTTTTTAGCAGCAGGAAAAAGAATATTATTTAAAATCAATCTATATCCAGGAGAGTTTGGATGTAGATTTAAATCGGTGGGAGGATCTCCGACTTTATGCTGGTAGTCTTCAGGGTCGTGCCCACTATAAAAAGTCCAAGTACCTTTGCCCATTGTTCCGTGTATGTACCTAGCAATGTTTAACGATTTATTCTCTCCCATAATCAACACATCTTTTTTAATATATTGTTTGTTGTAAGAGGTAGTTTGCCCGTAAAAACCTTTAATAATTTTTTGATGGTTTTGACAGAGCATAGTGGGTACAATATCCCATTTTGCAGAAAAATCAAACAAAGTAAAATTATCTAAGTTTTGTGGAGTGTTTATATGAATAGGGACAGTAGCATCTATGGTAGAAAATTCGTATTCGTACGGATTTGTTTTTAGTGTAAAATCTTCAAAAGCGTAAGTTGTGCTATAATCAAGTTGAGTATTGTAATTAGGTGTTGTACCATCACCATCAAACATAGATTCACAAATATCTAACCCTTCAGCTGCCAAGCTAATATCTAAAGCATCTGTTCCAGAACACATCGCAAATAGAAAACCTCCGCCAACAGTAAATTCTTTTATTTTTTTAGCAACACTTAATTTTAGTTGAGATACTTTACTAAATCCAAGCTTAGCTGCTGTCTCTTCATTGTATCGTACTTGTTCTCTATACCAAGGTGCATTTTTATATGCAGAGTAAAATTTCCCATATTGCCCTGTAAAATCTTCATGATGTAGGTGTAGCCAATCGTATAATGGTAACTTTCCGTTTATAATTTCTTCATCATAAACAACATCGTAAGGAATTTCTGCATAGGTTAAAACTAGGGTTACAGCATCATCCCAAGGTTGTTTATTTTTAGGAGAATAAACAGCAATTTTTGGGGCTTTTTCAAGTTTTACGGCATCCATATTTATTTCCGGGTCAGCAATTTCTTGCAGAATAGCATTGGCTTTTACATCAGCAATAACTTCAAAAGAAACACCTCTAATTAGTAGTTCTTCTTCTAATGCTTTTACATGTTGTACTAAAAAACTTCCACCTCTGTAATTCAGTAACCACTGTACTTCCAAGTTGTTTTCTAATACCCAATAGGCAATTCCGTATGCTTTTAAATGATTACGTTGTGCATTATCCATAGGAATAAGCAATTGTGTAGCATTGGCAACAATACTTATACAAAGAAATAATATGAGAGCAATAATTTTCATGAATCAAATTTACTTTTAAAATTAATAAAAGTAACTATAGGAATCTGTTAAAAGATTGTAAACTTAGAAAGGAGCGTCATCCAAATTTGGATTGAAGTCATCAAAATCATCATTTATATCGTTCATTTTAGATGATTTTACTATTGTTGCTCCGCTATCAAATTCATCTCCTTTAACATTTACTTGCATACTTTGAGGAAAATCTCCATGTTCAAAAGAATTTTCATCATTATCCATGAATTTGGCCAATTCATTAACGAATTTAAGGTTAACATCACAAACAGCACCATTTCTGTGTTTTGCTATAATAATGGTGGCTTTTCCGTCTGTTGGGTTACCATCCTCATCTTCAGTAATTCCATAATAAGCAGCTCTATGAATAAATTGAACCATATCGGCATCTTGCTCAATAGAACCAGACTCTCTTAAATCTGATAATTGTGGACGTTTGTTTCCTCCTCTGGTTTCAACCGCTCTACTTAATTGCGAAAGTGCTAAAACAGGAATGCTTAGTTCTTTGGCAATACTTTTTAAGGAACGAGAAATCATACTAATTTCCTGCTCTCTGTTTCCACCACCTTTAGCACTATCATTTCCTCCCGACATTAATTGAAGGTAATCTATAATTAGCAATTGAATGTTATGTTTGGCTTTTAGCCTTCTTGCTTTTGCACGCAATTCAAAAACAGATAAACCTGCAGTATCATCAATAAAAATAGGTGCTTCACTTAATTCGGTAATTCTAGATTGAATTTGTTGAATTTCGTCATTTCTTAAGTTTCCGCTTCTTAGTTTTTCTGATGAAATTTCGGATTCGGCAGAGATTAAACGAGTAACCAATTGAAGTGAAGACATTTCTAAAGAGAAAAATGCTACTGGAATTTTATAGTCAACTGCTGCATTTCGTGCTAACGAAAGTACATAAGAGGTTTTTCCCATTGCGGGACGAGCAGCAATAATTACCAAATCGGAAGGTTGCCAGCCAGAAGTTACTCTATCTAAAGCTGTAAATCCAGATGGGACACCAATTACACCAGACTCTTTATTTTTAGCATTTTCTATTTGTTTTAAAGCTGCCGAAATTAATTCCGATACGCTTTCAAAACTTTTACGAATATTGCCTTCTGCAACAGAAAATAAAGAAGATTCTGCTTGATCTAATAAGTTAAAAACATCTGTAGTGTCATCATAAGCATTAGTGATGATTTCAGATGAAATTCTAATTAACTCTCTTAAAATGTATTTTTGAGCAATAACCCTTGCATGAAATTCTATATTGGCTGCTGAGGCAACTCTATTAGTTAGTTGGGTGACATAATAAGCACCTCCAACAATATCCAACTCACCTCTTTTTTTAAGTTCTGTGGTTACAGTTAGTAAGTCAACTGCTTGAGATTTTTCAAACAAATATTGTATGGTAGCAAATATTTTTTGATGGCTTTCTTTGTAAAAACTTTTTGGTTGAAGAATATCTATTGCAGTATTCACAGCTTCTCTTTCTAACATTAAAGCACCTAAAACAGCTTCCTCTAAATCTACTGCTTGTGGTGGTAATTTTCCATGTTCTAGGGGAGAACCAGCATTTGCTATTGCAAAATTTCTTTGTTTTGTTTTGTTTCTATTTTCCTCTGCTGCCATAGTTCAAAAATACAAATATTGTTGAGAAGTAAACGGCTATTTAAAAAGATTATTTTTCTTTTTTCAAGATAAAAAATAGGTGTTGTATATCAGTAAATTAACAAGTTACTCACGATTAACTAACAACTTTTTTAAAGGTTAAATAAAACACTAAAAAAGCGTAATGATTTTAAGTTAAAGACTACCAAATGAATAGCTAAATAGGTGTTAAAATGAGTCGAAGAAAAAAATGACTTGACAAACGTTGTAAAATTTCTTAACTTTGTACAATTAAACACAATTTTGTATAAAGAATAATAGTTTTTTATTTGTGTTTAATTTGTGTTAACACTTATATATTTAATTTGAATACCTTACAATACGTATCACACACTTTAAGATTTGTCAATTTTATTGTTGAAGGCTGAAAAAGCTTTCCAATATCTTTATGTGTATGTATGTGAAAAATATAAAGGAATTTAGATGCCATAATAATAACTAATAAATAGCTCTACTATGAAAAAGAAAAAAGTATTATTTATTTCACAAGAAATTTCCCCTTATTTAGAAGAAAGCGAGTTAGCGAATATTGGAAGACATCTTCCACAAGGTATTCAAGAGAGAGGCAAAGAAATTAGAACATTTATGCCAAAATTTGGGTGTATTAATGAAAGAAGAAACCAACTTCATGAAGTAATAAGACTTTCAGGTATGAATCTTATCATTGATGATAATGATCATCCATTAATTATTAAAGTAGGCTCTATTCAGCAAGCTAGATTACAGGTATATTTTATTGATAGCGAAGATTTTTTTGATAGAAAAGCAATGTTGCATGATACAAAATCAGGTAAACTATTTGAAGATAACGATGAAAGAGCAATATTTTTTGCAAGAGGAGTATTAGAAACAGTTAAAAAATTAGGCTGGGTGCCGGATATTGTGCATTGTCATGGATGGATGACCAGCTTAGTTCCGCTTTATATTAAAACATCTTATAGTAAAGATCCTGTTTTTGAAAATGTAAAAGTGGTATATTCTTTATACAATAATGAATTTGAAGGTAAGTTGAATAAAGATTTAATAAAAAAAGCTTACATGGAAGGAATGGATAAAGATAGAGTTAAAGAATTTTCAGAAACTTGTTTTGTTGGCTTAAACAAAGCTGCTATTAACTGTTCGGATGCAGTTATAAAAGGTAGTGAAAATCTAAACAAAGATTTACAAGCAGTTTTTGATGATTTTAATGGTCCTAAATTAGATTACCAATCGCCAGAAGAATACATTAGTGCCTATTCAGATTTTTATGATGAGGTATATGAAAATAGTGAAGTATTAATAGGATAAAAATAGTTAAATAAATAATTAAAAATATACAGTAGATAAATGAAAATATCTCAAGCCTTAATTATGCGGAAAGTAATGTTACTTTCCGCTCTCTTTTTTCTATGTATTGTTTTCTTTTTTAATTCTTGTAAGAAAGATGGTGAGTTAGTTCCTGAATTTGATAGCGGGAATGCTAATATTATGAAAACGGATACATTTACTATTGTAACTTCTTTAGCAAAAGAAGATTCTATTAGAACTGATGTATCAATATATAATCTTTTAGGAATTTATAACGACCCCGTTTTTGGGCCAACTGCTTCATCTTTTTATACCCAAGCTACTTTAAATGGATTAAATGTAGATTTTGGCGTTGGAGCAGTATTAGATTCAGCAGTATTAACGTTTGCATATAATGGAGTTTATGGGGATACAAATGCAGCAATTTCTATTAATGTGTATGAGTTAACTGAACAAATGAGTACAAGTAATAGTTACTATTCTAATCAGAAATTAGGGTATGATGTTACGCCTATTACCACAACCACGTTTTCTCCAAAAGTAGCGGATAGCGTATTTGTTGCTTTTGAAGGAGGAAATGTAGCTCCGCATTTAAGAATAAACTTAGGCAATACTTTTGGAAACAAAATTTTTGCAGAATCTGGAACCTCAAACTTGGCAAACAATACCAATTTTACACAGTTCTTTAAAGGGTTTTATTTAACAACAACAGATTCTGTTCAGAATACAACATTAAGTTCTGGACAAGGTGCAATTGCTTATTTTAATACCAATTCATCTCTGTCAACATTAACACTTTATTATAACGATACATCGAGATATAATTTCATTATTAATGCTGAAAGTGCAAAATATAACAGGTTTAATCACAATTATACTGGTACTGATGTTGAAGCTCAATTATTAGGAGGTGGAGATTCAACAGTTAGTTATATACAAACAATGGCTGGTGTTAAAACTAAAATTGAAGTGCCACATATTAAAGAATTAATTAAAGATGGCGAAGTAGTAATTAATAAAGCAGAGTTAATTGTAACTATAGAAAGTGGAACAGACGCTATTTATCCTACCATACCTATGCTTACATTAGTTTCTATAGATAATAACGGGCAATCAGTATTTTTGCCTGATTTTTTTGAAGGACTTGACTTTTTTGGAGGGTCATTAAATTTAACTGAAAAAACATATACTTTTAATTTGCCAAGACATGTACACAGCATGCTTTATAATTCCGGAAGTAATAATGGAATGTATTTAGTGGCAACAGGTCAATCAATATCAGCAAATAGATCGGTAATTACCACTAATAAAAATCAAATAGCAAAATTAAAATTAAATATAACCTATACTAAATTATAAGAATTATGTGTGGAATTGTTGCATATTTAGGAAATAAACAAGCTTATCCAATCTTAATTAAAGGATTAAAAAGATTAGAATATAGAGGATACGATAGTTCAGGTGTTGCTATTATAGATAATGGTGAAATTAATTTATTTAAAAAACAAGGTAAGGTTATAGAGCTTGAAAATCTTGTGGCAGATAAAAATATTAATGGAACAATAGGTATTGGACACACTCGTTGGGCTACTCATGGGTTACCAAATGATATTAATGCACACCCTCATTATTCAGGTAATGAAAAATTAGCTATTATCCATAATGGAATTATAGAAAATTATGCATCATTAAAACAAGGATTAAAATTAAGAGGACATGACTTTAAAAGTGAAACAGATACAGAGGTGCTAATTCACCTTATAGAAGATGTTCAACAAAAAACTAATGTTCCACTTGCCGAGGCAGTTAGAGTTGCCTTAGGAGAGGTGATAGGTGCTTACGCTATTGTAATTATTGATAAAAATAATCCTAACACATTAATTGCGGCTAAAAAAAGTAGTCCATTAGTAATAGGGATAGGAGAGGGAAATGAATTTTACGTTGCTTCAGATGCTACTCCAATTGTTGAATATACTAGAAATGTAGTTTATTTAGAAGATGAAGAAATTGCAGTACTTACTAAAGGGGAAGATATTCAATTAAAGAATATTAAGAACCAAGAAAAAACGCCTTATATACAAGAATTAGAAATGCAATTAGAAGCTATTGAAAAAGGTGGGTATGAACATTTTATGCTGAAAGAAATATATGAACAACCGCAATCTATTCGTAATAGTATGCGTGGTAGAATAGATTTGGATAAAGGCATTGTTTCTTTAGGAGGAATTAGAGACTATGAGCAAAAAATGATGAATGCAAGCAGAATTATAATTGTTGCTTGCGGTACTTCTTGGCATGCTGGGTTGGTTGGAGAGTATTTATTAGAAGATCTTACTAGAATTCCTGTTGAGGTAGAATACGCATCAGAGTTTAGATATAGAAATCCTATTATTTCTGAAAGTGATGTGGTAATAGCCATTTCTCAATCTGGTGAAACTGCTGATACACTTGCAGCTATTAAGTTGGCTAAAGAAAAAGGAGCAACTATTATCGGTATTTGTAATGTTGTTGGTTCATCTATTTCTAGAGAAACCCACGCAGGTTCCTATACGCATGCAGGACCAGAAATTGGAGTCGCTTCCACTAAAGCATTTACTTCTCAGGTAACTGTTCTTTCGTTGATGGCACTTTCAATTGCTCATAAAAAAGGAACTATTTCAGAATCTAAATTTAGAGCGTTGTTACATGAGTTAAGTTCAATTCCAGAAAAAGTGGAGCATTTACTTTCTTCTGATAAACAAGTTAAACATATTTCAGCTTTATTTAAAGATGCACGAAATTTCTTATATTTAGGGAGAGGGTACAATTTCCCTGTGGCATTAGAAGGAGCATTAAAACTTAAAGAAATTTCTTACATTCATGCTGAAGGTTATCCGGCAGCAGAAATGAAACACGGACCAATTGCATTAATTGACGAAGAAATGCCTGTGGTAGTTATTGCTACTAAGAAAGGAAATTACGAAAAAGTAGTTTCTAATATTGAGGAGGTAAAAGCAAGAAGTGGTAAAATAATAGCTATTGTAAACGAAGGCGATGTTGATGTGAAAGTTATTGCAGATCATGTTATTGAAATTCCAGAAGTAGAAGATTTATTTAGTCCGTTATTAACGTCTATTCCATTACAACTACTTTCTTATCATATAGCAGTAATGAGAGGTTGTAATGTTGATCAACCAAGAAACTTAGCAAAGTCTGTTACTGTGGAGTGATAATAAGTTTTTAGCTTTTTTAATTAGTTAATAAATAGCATTAGCAATTTCTTTTACAGCAACAGATTTGCCCATGGTATAATAATGAATACATGGCACACCAAATTCAACTAATTTTTTAGATTGATCTATTGCCCATTCAATACCAACTTGCTTTACGGCTTCATCATCTTTGCATTTCTCAACAGCATCCACCAAATCGTCTGGTAAATCTATATGGAAAAACTTAGATAGAGAAATTAATTGGTTCTTATTAGAAATAGGTTTAATACCTGGTATTATTGGTACACTAATGTCATTTTTTCTACAAAGATTTACAAAATCAATAAATTTTTCAGTATCGTAAAATAACTGAGTAACAATATATTCAGCACCAGAATCAACCTTTTGTTTTAGATGTTTTAAATCAGATTTAATGTTTGGTGATTCAAAATGTTTTTCAGGGTAACCTGCAACACCAATGCAAAAATCAGTGGGAGAAGCATTTTGCAAATCTTCATCCATATAAATCCCTTTATTTAGACCAACAATTTGCTTTACTAAATTTACAGCATATTGATGACCTTCTTTTTCAGGAATAAAAGCAGGTTCGGTTTTAATAGGATCACCTCTTAAAGCTAATACATTATCAATACCTAAAAAGTCTAAATCAATGAGTGCATTTTCAGTTTCTTCTTTAGTGAAACCTCCACAAATAATATGAGGAACGGCATCTACTTTGTATTTATTTACAATTGCTGCACAAATACCAACAGTTCCAGGACGTTTTTTTATAGCAATTTTTTCTAAATAACCCTTTTCTCTTTTTTTGTAAATAAACTCTTCTCGGTGGTAAGTAACATTAATAAATGAAGGATTAAAATCAATTAAAGGATCAATACTATCATAAATAGATTGAATACCTTTTCCTTTTAATGGAGGTAAAATTTCAAAAGAAAAAAGTGTTTTTTTTGCTTTATTAATGTGTTCTATTACTTTCAAAATAAATGAGGTGTTTTAGATTAAAAATTCAAAGGACAAACATATTACTTTATTTTTAATTGATTAGAAAATGAAGGCTGTAAATATTTTATTCTTCTACTTTATTTGTCGATCTAAAAAAAAATAGTAGGTTTGATGTAATCATTAATTTAAAATAGATGAAACATCCACTATGTTTTAAACTACAAATGAAAATAATATTACACCTGATAGATGAATAAAATAATAAAGAGTAGATGAAAACTATTATTGTAGATGATGAACGATTAGCAAGAAAGGAATTAACTAACCTTTTAAAGGATTTTCCTGAAGTAGGAATAATTGATGAGTGTGATAATGTAGACGATGCTATTGAAAAGATTAATACCCTTCAACCAGATTTTGTATTTTTAGATATCCAAATGCCAGGAAAAGATGGGTTTAGCTTATTAGAAGAGTTGGAGTATGCTCCATTGGTGATTTTTGTTACTGCCTATGATGAGTATGCAATAAAAGCGTTTGAGGTAAATGCGTTAGATTATTTACTTAAACCAATACAACCTGAAAGACTTAAAGATACTTTAGAAAAAATTAAAAGTCAACTAAAAGATATTAATTTGCAGTCAACTGATAATAAATTAGGTATTCAAGATAGGGTTTTTGTTAAAGATGGAGATAAATGTTGGTTTGTTCAACTTAAAGATGTCCCTTTATTTGAATCAGAAGGAAATTATGTGAGAGTTTATTTTGACAATAATAAGCCTCTCATATTGAAGTCATTAAATAATTTGGGAGATAAGTTAAATGAAAACTTCTTTTTTAGAGCCAACAGAAAACATATTATAAATTTAAGCTGGATAGAGAATGTGGAAAATTGGTTCAATGGTGGATTAATGGTTACACTTAAAAATAAAATGAAAATAGAATTATCTAGAAGACAAGCAACTAAATTAAGAGAAATGAGGAGCTTATAAAAAATTCATCTATTCATATGAGCATTTAGTCCAAAAATATGACTATTAAGTATAAAAAATATTGTGAAAACATAAAAAAATTGTACTTTCGGGGTTTAAAATGAGAAAAATAGAGAAAATATATAAGACAGCAACAGCTACTTCTCCCGAAGTAATTTTGGATATTGAGAGTAATGTGTTTTCAATAAAAGGGAAGTCTGTAGTTACAGAAGTTGATCAGTTTTATCAGCCAATATTAAATTGGTTAGATGAAGTTAAAGCCAATATTAATCAAGAAATTAATTTTATTTTTGACTTAGAATATTTTAATGTTTTTTCATCAAAAAGAATACTTTTTTTATTGTATAAATTAAAAGATTTAAAAGAACAAGGGATTAATGTGAAAATCGTTTGGCACTTTTCTGTTGAAGACGATGATATGAAAGAAGTAGGAGAAGATTTTGCCTGTATGGTAAATTTACCCTTTGAATTTATCAGTAAACAAGTAGAATCTCCATTTTCTTAATGCTTTTTTATAAAAGCAAACAGCACTAACTTTCTTGGTTAAAGAAATAATGCTCAATTTTGCCGCATTAATAAAAATCTAAATATATGAAAAACTTATCATTAGTACTTAATACAGTAATGGGGATTGCTATTATTATATTGTTTTACCTACAATTCTCTAGTAAAACTTTAGCTCCTGATGAACAACAAAAAGAAGAAGTTCCCACTACAGAAGCAATTGAAGAAATGATTGTGAGTAACGATAGTTCTTCTAAAATAGGATATATTAATGTAGACTCGTTACAAATCAAGTATAAATTATACGATGAGTTAAAATCTAAACTAGAGAAAAAAGAAAAATCGTATGATGCACAGCTTAAAGCTAAATCGAAAGACTTTCAAAAGAAAATTGAAGATTTTAGAAAAAAAGCTCCTAATATGACCCAGTTTGAGGGAGAATTAAAACAAAAAGAGTTGGCAGAAGAGGAAGAAAAGCTTTATCAAATGAGAGATGAATATGCTCAACGTTTCGAAAAAGAAATGATTGAACTAAATACTCAATTATATAAAGCTATAAAAGACTATATAAAACAACACAATGAATTAACCAAATACGATATCATTATTGGCGAATCTCAAACCAGAAATTTTGTGTTAGATTTTAATAAAGATATTGATATTACTAATGATATAGTAAAGGGATTAAATAAAAAATATAATGAAGATAAAGCTTCTAAAGCAAAACCATAACTCCAATACTTTCAATTAATAAGCTGTTTTTTTATGTTGATAGCCAAAGAAAAAGAAAAAACCAATTTAGCTGAATATATTTTGTATATGTGGCAAATAGAAGATTTAGTAAGATTTAATGAATTTGATATTGACAAAATTTATGATGTTATAATTGATAAGTTTGATGCTACACCTGAAATGAAAGCTGAGATTAAACTTTGGTATGAAAACATCATTAAAAATATGCTAAAACAAGGCATAGCAGAAAAAGGACATTTAGCTGAAGTTAATACCAGGATAGAAGAACTTAATAACCTACATAACTCCCTTTTGACTACTGTTCAAGACAAATTTTATCAAGAGCAGTATTTAAAAACGAAAACAAATATAACGGAGTTCATACAAAAAACGGATAAGCAAATAAATAATGAGGTTCAGGCTTGTTTGGTGGGTTTATATGGGTTTTTAGTACTAAAGCTTAAAGGAGAAAAAATTTCTGAGGCAACGCAACAAGCAATTCAGTCGTTTAGTGCAATGATGGCTTTACTAACAGATAGATACAATAAATTGCAAAAAGGAGAGTTGAAGTTCAGCAAAGCTTTTAGTAATTAATTTTAGGATTAATTATTGAGTGTTTGAACACCGTAAGATGTTAAAAAAGATCGTTTTCATACTACTATTGGTAAGCTCTTATTTAGAGTTTAATGCTCAGTGTGTGCCTGGTTCTCCACCATTGCCAACAGTTGTGGTAGATTCTGTTTCCGTTTTACCCAATGGAGATATTATTATTTGTTGGCAAGTAAGTAATGTTCCTGATATTTTGGAGTACGACATTATTATGTTCGATCCTATTACTTTGGCAGATTTAACTATAGCAACTATTCCTGCAGGTGGTGCAACTTGCTATACTATTCCTTCAGGTAGCGCTAATAATTTTTTTGATACAGAAGTGAGAGAATATGGAGTAAGAGTAAAAGATAATTGTGGTAACGCTTCTTTAAATGGTGATAATTATCACAATACCATATTGTTAGAGTATGGGGTGAATATTTGTGCAGCCTCAATTAATTTTACTTGGAATCCTTATGATGATTTTAACTCAGGAACAAATGTGCTTTATGAGCTTTTTGTAAGTCAAGATGCAGCTCCATTTATTTCTACAGGCACAACCAACAATACTAATATAACCTACACAGGAGTGGTACAAGGTTCTAATTATCAATTTTATATTAGAGCGATTGAAAATAATGGAGCAGGACCAATAACTTCATCAACAAATATTGTGGGTATAAGTGCCAACTTTTTTCTGAAGGATCCCAGTTTTTTATATTTATACACTGCAACTGTTGAAGCTCCAACACAAATTGATGTAAAGTTTTATGTAGATACTTTTGCAGATGCTAAAGTGTATAACATTCAAAGAAAACAAAAAATAACAGATGCCTTTGTTACGGTAGGTTCAGTATCTGCTTTTAAAGGAATGAATCCATTTATTGTTTTTAATGATTATGACGTTGATGCTGAAGAGACTTCCTATTATTATCAAATAGAAATGGTTAACCTCTGTAATCAGACAAAAATTATATCTAACATAGGTAAAACCATTTTTTTAGAAGCTTATAATGATAAATTAGAGTTAACGAACACACTTACTTGGTCGGCTTATGAAGGTTGGTTAGGAAATGTTACCACTTATGAAATTTATAGATCTATTGGTGGAATTTGGGAAACTACTCCGCTGGTAACTGTTCCAGCATTGGTTGGAGAAAATACTTATATAGATGATGTTTCTACTACCCTAGAAGGAGATGGAGAATTTTGTTATAAAATTGTTGGTGTAGAAGGTGGAGCTGCTCATCCAGGAGCTTTGCCTCCAGCCAGAAGCTCATCTAATGACGTTTGCGTAGAACATGTTCCATTAATTTATATTCCTAATGCTTTTGACCCATTGAGTACATTTAACTCTGTTTTTAGGCCCGTATTAACTTTTGCCGATCCGCTTTCTTACGAGATGATTATTTTTGATAGATGGGGACAAAAAGTTTTTGAAACCAATGATATTAATGAAGGTTGGAACGGTGCTTTTAATAACAAAGGTGAATTCCAAGCGGTTGGTAGTTACGTGTATTCCATTAAATTTAAATCAGCTCCGGGGAAAGATTTCGCCTATAGAGGCTTGGTAACACTTATTAGGTAACGCTCTTTAATTTTAACCTTATTAACTATTTTATTAATTTAGCCGCTAAAAGCATTGTTATCGTAGCATTTCTAAAAGATATAGACACCCAGCTATTCTTATTCCTAAATGGAATGCATTCTCCATTTTTTGATGTAGTTTTCGAATATTTTTCAGGTAGATTTTTTTGGATACCACTCTATGCTTTGCTGTTTGTTATTGCTATTTTAAAGCTTAAATGGAGAATAATTTACTTTGTTGTGGCTGTAGTTGCATTAATATTTTTAAGCGATAAAATATCCGTTTATTTATTTAAAGAGGTTTTTATGAGGTATAGACCTTGTCATAATCTAGATATTTCTCATTTAGTACATTTAGTAGATGGATGTGGTGGAAAGTATGGTTTTGTATCATCACATGCTGCCAATACTTTTGCTTTAGCCACTTATTTAGGAGTTGTATTAAAAAAGCATTTCCCAAAAATGTTATTATGGATGCTTGTTTGGGCGGTAATAGTTTCGTACAGCAGAATTTATTTGGGGGTACATTATCCGGCTGATATTGTTGTAGGAGGAATTTTAGGAATAGGAATAGGGTTGTTTGTGGCTTTTTTGCTAAAAAAATTGAATACTAAACTAAACCTTAAAATGGATATATAATGGTGCAAATAGGACTTTTATTTCTTGCGGGTGGTTTAGGTACACTTTGTCGCTATGGAATTTCTAAAGCAACGCTTAGTGTGGTAGCAACCAACTTTCCTTTGGGAACATTTATTTCCAATATTTTAAGTTGTATCATATTAGCACTTACCTTAGTATATTTCAATGGTAAATTTTCAGAGAACTCGTTAGCAAAGTTGGTTATCATTACAGGCTTTTGTGGTGGATTTAGTACTTTTTCTACTTTTAGCTATGAAACAGTAGCTCTTTTAAAACAAGGAAGTGTAATGTGGGCTATTGCTAATATACTTATAAGTGTGTTGGTAGGGATTGCAATTATTTATTTTTTACTGATTAAAGAAAAGGTTTAAGTAACTTATCAGCAAGTAAACTTAATAATCAAGCTTTTTTTAATACCTTTGCCCCATGGAAACTATTCATCAACCTAATGTCCAGCAAGAACTACCAAATGCTACTTTAGTATTGGTTTTTGGCATTTTATCAATAGTGTTTTGCTTTTGTTATGGGTTTTTAGGGTTAGTTTTCGGTATTCTATCTGTGGTATTGGCTTCAAAAGCTAATAAATTGTACAAGAGTTCGCCTCAAAATTATACCATAGGTTCTTTTAACAATGTAAAAGCAGGAAAAGTTTGTGGAATTATTGGCTTGTCATTGTCAGGCTTGTTCTTCTTATTAATACTTGCTTATATTGCGTTTTTTGGCTTTGTATTTACATCAGTCCTTCCATGGTCTGAGATGATGCAGCAGTCGTATTAATTTTTTCTTACTAATTAAAATTTTTGTGTTGTGGATTTAAGTGATAAATTTAAAGGAAGTTATAGCGTTAATCTTAGAGTTTTAACCAAAAAATCTAAATTAGGTTTTGGTTACCAAGATATAAAGGAATTACGTATTCAAGATTTGCTTATAGCTAATAAACACAAAGAATTAATTCGAATTTATTTTGGCTTAGATAAAATATCTTTTGTTGATGAAATCCTAGAAGAAATAGGTATTACCGAAGATATGAAAATTGAAAAACCTGGTAAAATTGTTGATACTGACGATAGAGAAGTGTTGATAAAAAAAGCCATGGAAAACGTTAAAGTACAACGCATAAAAGATAGAGAAGCCTTCAAAAAAATGATGGAAAAAGAATTGGACTTGAATTAAGAGTTAGTTTTGAAATTTATTTTGAATAACTTCTGACCAATTCCTGAAACCTATTTTACTTTTAATTGTTAACTAAATATTTGCAACCCAAGTAAATTATTTAGTTGGGTTGCTTATTTTTGCTACATGACTGACGGTAAATTATTTTATACTATTGGTGAAGTGGCAAACATGTTTAATGTCAACACATCCTTAATTCGTTTTTGGGAGAAAGAGTTTGATATTATCAAACCTCAAAAAAACAAAAAAGGTAATCGACTGTTTACTAAAAAAGACATTGATAATTTTCATGTCATATTTCATTTGGTGAAAGAGAAAGGATATACTTTAGAAGGAGCCAAAAACAAACTTAAAAGTGGAGCACAACCCTTTCAAGAATCTACTAAAGAGAATCTCGAAGTCATTAAATCACTAGAAAATGTAAAAGTTTTCTTGCTGAGCTTGAAAGAAGAGTTATGAGGATATAAATTATAAGTAGTATATAAATGAGAATTATAAGTGTTTTTGTAATAGTTTTCTTTTTAGTTTCTTGTTCAAGAGATAAACTTGAGGAGAAAGGTTTCTCGGTTAATTCTATAGTTGATAATACTAATAGCGATAATTTAGATGGAATCTCTAAAGATTCACTAAAATTTGAGACAAAACCAAGTAATGTTCTTTTGACGGGACTAACTAATTATCGTATTACAACAATTTATAAAGTTAATTATAACAAAAAAAATAAGTATTCTTTTATTGGGTCTAATTATTTTCATTCTAATTATTCTGAATTAGGTAACACAAATGGTAATAGGTGGAATTATAATTATGTACCTGGTTTAGAAGCTTTATATGGCTATAATATGGTTAATATTTCTCACTACAATATTCTTGAAAATAAGAAAGTGCTATTTTTTGATAAGCCTGTACTAATAAAAACGCTTTACTACCCTTCATTTTCTAAAGACACTTTAAATTTTGAACCTGTAAATCGTGATTATTTTATGGTGTCAGTTTATGATGAAGATACAAATAAAGATGGTTATATTAATGTGAAAGATTTGAGAAGATTTTATTTGTTTGATGTTAATGGAGAAAACAAACAACTTTTAATTCCAAAAAATTATTCAATAATTAAATCTGAATATGATTCAGCTAACGATTTTATGTATGTATTTGCCCAACTTGATGAAGATGAAAATGGCAAAAAAGATGATGGAGAAGATTTACATATCTATTGGATAGATTTGAAAGATCCAAATAAGACAGGAAGATTGTATTAATAAAAAAACCTCTGGATTAATTCAGAGGTTTTTTTGTACCCCAAACAGGACAAATATCGAACTTTTTAATGAAAGATTCAGGGATTATTATTCAACAGTCAAAGTTTATTGGATTGACCATTTAAACTTATGTCGAAGAGTAGCTAAATAGAGTATTTAGATTACCTATTTGTGGTATTTCATATAACATAGTTAATTTTTTAGGTTTTTTTATTAAATTCAAACAGTTCAGTTATATAGTATGTATATAGGAGTAATGAAAAAAAGGATGTTACGGAGCTATTGGTTGGGTGTATTCTATTGATAAGCAAAAAATTATTAGTAAAAAGTAAAATATTTTAAATATATTTGCATCGAATTTAAAACTAAGCATATAGAAGAAAAGTAAATTAAAATATTGATATAGCATGACGCTATAATTCTGGTTACAGAAAACGACCAATTTTTATTATCAGACCAAGAATTTAAGCAGTATGCTCACCTATGGGGTGGGCTTCTCTTTATTTCGGTCTGTGGGCACTTGGTCGTGCCTCTGTAACGGATAAGTGTAAGTTTCACCCCTCTTTTTTTTGAGGGGATTTATTAACCAAAATAAAACCCTATGATTAAAGTACTACTAGTTGATGATAGTGCTATCGTTAGAAAAGCTATCAAAACTATCCTTAACAGACATCCCGAAATTCAAGTAATAGGAGAATGTAAAGATGGAGAAGAAGTTATCCCTTTTTTACAACATCAGAAGCCCGATGTTATCTTAATGGATAGTAATATGCCTGTACTTAATGGTATTGAGACCACAAAGTTAGTAAATCATTTATTTCCGGAAATAAAAGTAATTGGCTTATCCTGCCATGATGATATAGTAACCAAAAATGCTTTTTTTGAAAATGGAGCAGTCGGATTTTTATCTAAATATGAGACCACTAATGAAAAACTTGTTTTAAAAATCAATAATTGTTGTTTAATCATGTAAAAATTCAAAAAATGATGCCATTATTATATAATTATTCCATCACGAATGAACCGATAAATGGAAAAAAACGACCGTTCATTGACAAAAAACGACCGTTAGTAAGATAAATGAATCTTTTCTTTGAAATTAACATTTTTTAATTTACGTTTGGAGCCTTTTGTTTATAAATATAAGATAACTTGATAGTACTCAGAGAAAATAACGAAGAAATTGCCCTACAAAAAAGATTAGTAGAGTTAGAAAAGTTATTAGCTCAAACTAAAAAAAAACTTCAAGATGAAGCTGAATACAACAAACAACTTGAAGCTGTTTTAAAAGAGGAGTATCCAGTTAGAAAATCAAAGATTATTACCATTAAAAGTGCCACTAAAATAGAGTTTGTAAATGTAGATGATATAATATGTTGCGATGCAGATGAAGTTTATACACATGTTCACTTAAATGATAAGAGAAAAATTATTACAGTAGCAAAAACATTAAGCACATTTGAAACTCTGTTAGTAGGACACGATTTTTTTAGAATAAGTAAGAGCCATATTATTAACCCAAGTTACATTATCACATTTTATAAAGACAGAAACCAACTTTTATTACGAGGAAATATGGTATTAGACATTGCAAGAAGGAGAAGGGTAGAATTCTTAAAAGTACTTAATAAAAAAGATAAAGAAATAATTTAAATTAACATTAAACAACCGGCAAAATGAAAAAGATGCTTTTAGTGCTTATGGTGCTTACTTCAATGAAAATTTATTCCCAAAATATACTTAATACGTCTGGAAATGTTATTTATACTGTAGACTCTGTTACAGGAGAAATAAAAAATATAAATTTTGATGTAGTAGGAACGATAAGTGAGACAGGAATAATATACAATGAATTGCAAACACCGATTGCTTATTTTTCTGAAAATAATGAATTAATTACCAATCAAGGAGATAGTCTGGGAAAATTAAATGAAGACGGGTCTGTTCAATTTAAAAATGGAGCTCAAATTGGATATATTCAAAATGATGGAATTGTATTGGGTTCAAATCAAAATACCATAGGAAATGGAAACGATGTTGCTAAAAGATTTCTAATGTATTTATTTTTCTTTTACCCATTGTAACTATTAAGTATGAAAAATAAATCAAACAGATAAAACACTACTGATATATGAAAATAAAAGGCGTATTTGTATGTATGTTAAGTTTACTACCATTTTTTGGAGTAACCCAAAATGCAGTTGAGTGGATTAATTTAGTGAACCTTACTTTAACAGGAGATACGTTAGAGAAAACATCAGGAACGGTAGGTTGGAATGCACATGCGAATTCAACTAATATTTTGGTTGGAGATGGATGGGTTAAATATAATGTAGCTAGTCTTGGTACACAAAGGCTTTTTGGATTTTCCCAAAAAGGAGTAACTATCAATACAGATGCAGAAATTATTTATGGTTTTTATGTTAGTGGTACTGATTTATATTCTCGGGAATCCGGTAGTCAAACATATTTAAATACTACCTATGACATCGGAGATGAGTTGGTTATTGAGCGGATTGGAGATACTGTTTACTATAAGAAAGACAGTGTTGTTTTGCGACAAATAACCGTTGATGGGACTTTACAACTAAATGCAGCAGCAGTTTTTAGAAATCAAGGTACAAAACTGGAGTCGGTAGTTGCTTCATTTGACTCGACAGAGCCATTAAACCTTACAGCAACGTTAAGTCATGTTTTTCAAACGCCTCAATCAGGTGCAATAGATATTACTCCAAGTGGTGGAATTGTACCTTATAGTTATTCTTGGACACCTGGAGGAGATACAACAGAAGACCTTAATAATCTTGATCCGGGAGTTTATACAGTAGTGGTTACAGATTCCAATTTAAATACATATGAAAAATCTTTTACTATAGGTTATGGAGTGGAATGGATAGATATGATAGGAACCGACACAACAGGAACTACTGTGCAAAAGACTTCAACTGCAGGAGGCTGGATTACCGGTGCAGCATCTAGAAATATTTTAAAATCTATAGAAGATGGATGGGTTGAATATAAAGTACAAGACAGTAATGAGACAAAAGTATTTGGATTATCTCCATATCCTAATACATCAGCAACATTGAACACAGTAGAATATGGATATCAAATTAGAGCTGATGGTTATGTGTACATTTATGAGTTAGGAGTTCCGGTGCTACAAACTATGCAATACACCATTGGAGATGTTTTAAAAATTGAACGATCGGGAAGTTTTATCAATTATTATCAAAATGAGATACTTCAAAGACAAATTGCTACAGATAGTACTCTGCAATTAATAGTCGATGTTTCATTTAATACCAATGGAAGTAAATTTCAAGACGTGGTGACCTCTTTTCCTGCACCACCAAGTTTAACGTTTTCGGTTACACAAGCAGCATTGGATCATTCAGTATTAGGAACAATTGATTTAACGGTAACAAGTGGAACTCCTCCTTATACCTATAATTGGCAACCAACAGGGATGACAACACAAGATTTGAGCGGTTTAAACCCCAATACGTATTCAGTGGTTGTAACAGATGCTACAGGGAGAGAAACTGAAGGAGCTATAGGAGTAGGATATGATGTAGCATGGGAGGAATTGACAAATGTAACAGTAACCGGAAATACAATAGAAAAAACCTCCGGGTCATCAGGTTGGAATGCCGGAGCAGCATCTGTTGATGTATTGCCAAGTTCAACCGATGGTTGGATTGAATACGATATAGTACCATCAAACACTTATAGAATAATAGGACTATCGAAATTACCTAGTAATCAATCAGCTACATTGACGGGAATAAACTATGGATTTCAAATAAGATTGGATGGTCAAATTATTATTTATGAATTAGGAACAGGAGTACATACTATTCCTAAATATTATGAAGGAGATGTGCTTCGAATAGAACGAAAATCAAATCAACTCAATTACCTTATTAATCATAGTATTGTAAGATCTATTGTTGTTGATTCTTTAGACTCACTGTATACAGATATTAGCTTTCATACGGTAGGTGCTAAGTTTGAAAATGTACGTTATTTATTTTCAGCACCCTCTCTTGCGGAGTTTACGGTTGATTATGTTGCTACAAGCGAATCCAGTGATAGTTTAGGGTCTATTCAACTATCACCAACAGGAGGTATTCCACCATTTTACTATTTTTGGGATGATGGAGATCAATCTCAAAATAGGTATAATTTAGAGTCAGGATTATATAGTGTTACTGTTGTCGATTCTTTACTAGATTCAGTTAATTTAGTGATACCCGTTGATGTGGAAATTTTAGTCACAGATTCGCAAGGCGTAACCTTTGATAATCATTATGTAGAAAAAACAGCAGCTGATGGATGGGGTACTGGAAAAATGAGTTTTTCAAATGTAGTAAAAGGAGATGGGTCTGTAAGAGTTGAAATAGTAAATGATAACAAAGAATGGGCTTTTGGATACAGATTATCAGCTAACGCTCAGGCGGTTTATTATAATGATTTAGATTATGGATTTTATATTAATAGTGGAGATACCTTATATACATGGGAGAAGTCAACCAGTACACTAATCAATGTAGGGACTGTCACAGCAGGTGATATTTTAAGTATAGAACGAGAGGGAGGGTTAGTTACATTTAAAAAAAATGATGTTTTTATTTCAGAAGTAAGCGTTAATGTTGCTAATGAATACAGAATAGATTTCTCTCTTTTCTCTACTCAAACAAGGGCAAGGGTTATTATCATAAGATTTCCTTTTTGGTTAACAGCTATTGCAAACATTACAAATAGCAATTGTAATATCCCTAATACAACTACAGGAGAAATTGATTTGACTGTTATTGGAGGTACTCCTCCTTACTCTTACAGTTGGACTGGTCCAAACAACTTTACAGCTTCAACACAAGACATATTTAATCTTGAAGCAGGAGCTTATACAGTTACAATTACAGATAGCCGCCCCACCCCTAACTCCATCATTAGAACCTATTATGTAGGTCATAAAGTAGAATGGACAAACATAGTTGCATCAACTGTTAATGATAATACCTTAATAAGAAATACATCCACTTACGATGAACCTAGTGGAGCATCTTCGGTTAATATACTCAAAAGCTCAGCTGATGGATGGGCAGCATTTGAAGTAAATAGTAATCAAGATGAGAATGAAATTTTTGGTTTATCAGAAACAGATGTAAACCAAAACTTAAACTCTGTTGATTATGGCATTTATTTATTTAAATCAACCAATTTAAACCCTATTTTTCCTTCACAGCTCGTTACAGTATGGGAAAATGGAGTTGATATGGGGGTATTAGATCCTATTTCCGGAGAAAAATATTTCACAACGTATAAAACAGGAGATAAATTTAAAGTTGAAAAAACAGGCAATACGATTACTTACCTGAAAAATGAGGTGGTATTTTATACCTCCACAGTTCCTGTTCCATCAGCTACTGATTTAATAGTAGATGCAGCAATGTATGGAGTAAACGGGACAACTATTTTAGAAGCAGTTACTTCATTTAGATGTGTTTCCTTATGTGATATTGAACTATCATTTCAAGGTGATGATTTTGAAATAACACCGTTGACTGGTGGAGGCTTTTTATATAAATCATATGTGCATTGTCCGGATGATATTATACCTATTACCGTTCAAGCCCCGGTAAATTATACTATTTCTGACTATATGCTTTCTTGGAGTCAAACATCTCCAACAGTAGGAACATTTTTTAATTGTCAAAATCCTACTGAATGTTCAGAGATAATACTGTATCCTAATGCTAATGGCACTTATATTTTTGAAGTAAGTATTACTACCTATTTAGAGGGTGATATCAACTACTGTTCGTTAAACAAAGTTGAATTGTTTGTAGAATGTTCAGCAGAACCCCCATCTGATGATGAAGAAATAATAGGATGTATTTTTGGAAATTTTGGAGCAGGCGTTTATGTTAGTTCGGGTACAAATTTAAATGTGTATTGTAATTTACTTAATGAATTAGGAGGGATTAATACAACAACTAACTTAATAGAAAAAGGGGAGTTTAGAAATAAAGGAGATATAAATGTTTCCAAAGAATGGATTAACAATGCAGGCAATTTATTTCTAACACAAGAAGGAATAACAGATTTAATTGGTGATAACCAAAAAATGAAAGGGAATTCCAGTACCCACTTTAATACACTAGAACTTGGAGAAGATGCACAAAGTCTGACAGGAGTTAAATCAATAATGCTAGATCAATATGCTCATGAAGGATTAGATTTAGTCAATAGTGAATTAGCTACAGAGGGTAATGTGTTTTATGTGAAAAATAATGATGCCAGTTCTATTGAAAGGGATAATGGATTTGTTAGTACGGATGAACCTACAGGATATTTATCAAGAGAAATTGCCAGTTCAAGTGGAGCTTATCTGTTCCCTATGGGCTCTAAGCTGGGTAATTTGAGATATAGACCTATTGAAGTTGATATAAAAGATGTAGATGATGAAATTAAAGTTAATTTTCAAAATCATAATCCCTTCGATGATGGTTTAACAGCTTTATCTCCGGCAGTGTTAAGTGTAAATGATAAATATTATCATAAAATTAATGCTACTAACTTATCTCAAACAGCAACAGAATTTATTATTAAATATTACTTTCTTCTTAATGATGGTAGTTTTCAGAGTATTGCTCACTGGGAACCAACTAATCCATTTTGGGAAAATACCCCAGGTCAAAATTCTAATTTAACTCCGGCTACATCTGGGGCTTTTCAGGGGTTGGTTTATGCTGAATCCGATGGAACTCATAGTTTTGATGAGGAACCTTATGTGTTGTCTCAAGCAGGTTTTGTTGTAGGGACACCTAATTGGCCATCAACAGGTGGTGGAAATACAGGAATATCTGGACCTAATGGACCTGGATCAAGTAATGGATGTGTAGCTAATTTTACTTATACAACTTATAATAATAATCAGGTAGTATTATCTAGTACTTCAGTAGTTTCAAGTACTGCAATTTATTCATGGGATTTAGGAGATGGAAATTTTGCATCAGGAGCAGTTTATACACATACGTATGCGGCAAGTGGAACATACACGGTAGTGTTGACTATAACTGATGGTGCAAATACATGTTTTTCTCCGGCTACTTTTACGGTTATTGATGGAGGAACAAGTGTAGGTTCTCCCGGTAATTCTAACCCAGGGAGTTCAAATGGTTGTACAGCAAGTTTTTCTTCAACAAATTACGATCCTCAAGTAACATTTACAAATACTGCCACAGGACTATCTGCACCTGTTTTTACTTGGGATTTTGGAGATGGAAATTCCTCAACAGGAGCAGCTACAGCTGCACATACCTATGCTAATAATGGAACATTTACCGTTACTTTAACTATAGTAGATGGTGCAAATACATGTACTGCTACGCAACAAGTAATCATAACGAACAATTCAGGGATAGTAATAGAAATTAATCCTGCTAATCCTGCTAATCCATGTGGAAGCGGTGGGAATATAGGTACTCCAACGGGTACAGGACCCGGAAGTGGCTCGAATGGAAATAACACATCTACTCCAAATACTGTTCCTTGCGATTATGTTATGACCATAACCACTAATGATGATTGCAGGTTAAATGGAGAGATTTATTTTACTATTGATGATAATCTATCACTAGTGAATATTGAATTTTCTTTTGATGGAGGGACAACGAAACTTCCACTTTCAGAAGAAGTTTATCACGAAATACCCGGTGTACCCGGATTTGTTTTAACAGGAACTCCTGAAGAAATTTATGCTCAATGTATCAATTCAGTAAAAGTGGAAATGGGAGGAGTTATACCTAATAATGATTTTGTGTTGGATTTAAGTACTAGCGAAGATATTGTTATAAGCACACCTGCAGATATTCAAAGTTTTAAAATTTTTGAAATAGGAAATCCAACGGCTGTTTATACGGATGCTAATACTCCTTCAACACCTTCTAACGGACAAGTTATAATACTTTCTAGTGCATTAAGTGCACTTACACCAAATTCGTACAGATTTGAAATGGAAATAACGATTGGAGCTAGTTCAGAAATAATAGAAGGACATTTTATAGTAAAATAATGATGAAATACACAGCAAACATAGCGTTAGTTTTAAGCATAGCAATTATAGTATTTATAGGTATAGATAAGCTCATCAATAAACAACATAAAATTAGAATTGTCCAAATGGAACAATTGGTTTATGAATACCAAGGAATGAAAGATGCTACAGAAACATATAATGCTAAGATGGACAAATGGAGCAATCAAACAGATTCCTTAGAAAATATGCTTAAAAATTTGTACGAAGAAATACAATTAGACTCAATTGGTGGGAATAAGGAAAAATTGTTACAAGATCAACAACGATTTTATCTGTTACAACGCTCTTATTATGAGTTTAAAGAAAACGTAGCACAAAAAGCTCAGGAAGAAGATCAAAAAATGACCATAGGGGTGATTAATCAATTAAAAGAACACATAAAAGAATATGCAAAACAAGAGAAACATAATATTATTATAGCCAATACACAATTACAAAACGTAGGCTATGTGGACGATGCGTTGGATATTACAAAAGAGTTATTAGAATATGCAAATAGGAAATATCAAGGAGGTGAATAAGTTCATTTACATAGCATTTTTATTTCTTGCAATTACACTTAGTAGTTGTAAGCATTCTATTGATGATTTTAATACCTATATGGAGTATTTAGCAGATAAAGACAATGGACTAGTAAAAGAAAAGTCAATAGGTGGAATTCAACTAAAGGTGAAATATTTACCTAATGATTATTTAGTGTATAATGAGGTTAAGAATAATAAACAGCTAACTGAGAATTTGCTAGATAGTTTGAAACTAACCTATGCCAACTCCATAACATTTATGATGGTTCTTGGCCCAGATAAAAATGAGTCTTTTGATATTACACGAGTTGGAGTAGCTAATTATGAAGAATTTGCTCAGCGAATAGAAGAAATGAATTTTAATATGATGCAACATGTAAAACTTCAGGTTGGTAATGAAGCGTATAGTCCTGAATTGTATCAAATGGAAAGTACTTACGGATTAGAGCAAAGCAGGAAATTTTTGTTTGTTTTTAAAGCAAAGGATGAAAAATCAAACACGATATTAAAGGACGATTTCCAATTTGTTTATGCTGACGAATTATTTAATACAGGTATAAATAAGTTCCAATTTAAGCATTCAGATGTTAATGCCATCCCAACATTTAATTTTAGTTACAAATAAGAGATAGAAATAGATAAAAATATGAATAACAAATCAATGTTTGCAAGAATAAGAAAAAGTAAAACCATTAAATTAATAATGGCCTTTGCGGCTATCAACCTATTGGTAGAAATTGCATTTCCAACAGTAGCTATGGCACTAACTGCCGGTTCAGCCTCACCGGAATTTTCTAGTTTTGAGCCTGTGGCTACTACCGATATGGTTAATGATTTTACAGGAGATTTTACCTATAACCTACCTGTACTGAGTGTTCCTGGACCTGATGGTGGAGGATATTCCATGTCACTATCTTATCATAGTGGCGTATCTTCTGAAGAAGAAGCTTCATGGGTGGGATTTGGTTGGACACTAAACCCTGGAGCAATTAACAGGCAAAAAAGAGGATATGCAGATGATTTTAACAATGTGCCTGTAACTAAATACAATAAAACTACCCCTAACTGGACGCAACTTGCTGCTTTTGATTTTAATATGGAATACAACAGTGCAGATAATCCAAAAGATACTTCATCAGCTGTCACTAATAAAGTAAAGAAATTGTTTTTAGATAAAAATGGAAACAATGCACCAAATGGTTTTGGAAGTGGAGAAGTGGGAATATCCTTTAGCAAATCAATAAGGTATAACAACTATTCAGGGTTTAACATTGTAAATGGGTTTGGTGTTTCTTCCAAGGGTATGGCAAGTTTAAACATGAACCGCTCTGCAGGGGAAACTACCTTGGGGTTTTCAGTTAATCCTATGGCAGTAGTTCAGAAATTAACTAATAAACTTAACAAAGATGTTAAAGTGGCAAGTTTGAAATCTTACGTTGAGCAAAAAAAGAAGTTTAGGAGCAAAATAATTACAACGAATATTAAACTTAAGAACAATTTATCGTCTAACTATTCTTCATGGTCATTTAATGCTCCTGCAGTAGGCTATTCAGTAGCTCAAAACTCAGGTAAAGCAACTAACTTTTCAGCCTCTTTACAAATTAATCCGGCAGGGCCTATTGGTTTTCAGGGGGGGATAAAGGGTAGTATGAATTATCAAATTACCGAACCTTTAGTAAATACTAAAGCTTATGGCTACATGTATAACCCTCAAGGAAATCCGGAAGCGATAGATGCTAGTAATAAGGAAGTCCTTGAATCAGATTTTCAGATAGAAAAGCCATCCACATTTAATAAGCATGACAGGAATTTAGGAATACCTTTTAATAATGCAGATATTTTTGCTGCAACAGGCAATGGCGTAATTGGTGGCTTTAAACTATATCACAATCAGGTGGGACATTATTACCCTCCATTTGTAGAAAATAATCAAAAAATTAGTCAATTAGGAGTGGAAGTGGGTATAGGAGGAACTATTTCTGTTGGTTTTGATTTTGGTTTGGGTTTTCAGCAAACAAAGGTAGGTGACTGGAGAGCTGTGGAAGAAGATTTTGACTATAATAATACCCCTCCTTATTTGAGGTTCAATGGAGACATGGGAGGACAAATTGATTATTCAGATAATGACCAACCATTAACGGCAACTATTGGAGGTGCTTATATGAATAGAAAATTAGATTTAGGAAATTTTAAAGATGGTAATGCAGGAGTTAAAGCAAAACTGGATAATACCAAATCCGGAAGAACTTCTTTTATAGAATATGAAAAAACAGGGAGTTTAATAACAGCAATGGTGGTTACCAATAAGGATGGCAATAAAAGTACTTATGGAGAGCCTGTATATGTTCATGAAGAAACAGAATTAACCATTGGATTAAAAAACAATGTTTTCGTTGAAGCTACCGGTACTAATTTAGCACCTATCCTAAATGATGGGGATGCTACTCCGGCTCAATATGTAATTAATCATGAATTAGAGTTTAGTAATCCAACTTTAAATAAAACAGCAGTAGGACAACGAGTAGAGTCTCCCTACGTAAGCACCTATTTACTTACATCAAATACTACCTTTGATTATTTGGATATTTCCGGTGATGGACCATCAGAGGATGATTTTGGAGGGTGGACTAAATTCGATTATAGACAAGTGCATAATGACTATCGCTATAGAGCACCTTATAAAGGATTGTTTTACGACAGAGGAAGGCTGTTTGATGGAGATGATCAGACTGGAAGTATGTCTTCCGGAGTGAAAGATGTAAAATACCTAAAATCGGTTGAAACAAAAACTCACATTGCTTTTTTTGTAACCAACAAAACTCAAACTTCAGATTTCGATGCTACTTATTCATCTTTAGACTTAACAGGTTCTATGAATGATAGGTTTGATGGCTTAGATGCAGCGGGTATTTCTTCAGGGTTAGACCTTGCATCTACAGGTAGTGTGGGCAATAAGAAATTAGAAAAACTAGAACGTATTGTTTTATATGCCAAAAACGATTTAAGCAAACCCATTAGTACTACTTATTTTGAATATGATTATGCACTAGTACAAGGTATCCCTAATACAAGTGGTTCAGCCAATCAGAAAGGTAAGTTAACACTTAAAAAAGTATGGACAGAATCAGGAGGAACCATTAAAAGCAGAATAGCTCCTTACCAATTCGAATATGAATATTTTACGGATTATTCTTCTGAAATTATAACTAAGTATCCTAATTTATTGGATGGAATTACTCAACTAACAAAAGGAACAACGACTTCACCAACCTCTAATCAAAACCCTGTTTATCAAGAGGGACAGTTAGACATGTGGGGAAATTATCGTTTTGATGGAAAAGACCGATTTGAAAAGATGCAGCCTTGGGTTAACCAGAAAAAAAACCCGGTCTCATTTGACCCTGCTGCTTGGCAATTAAAAAGAATCATCTTGCCCTCAGGAGGAGAAATCCATGTGCAGTATGAACAAAAAGATTACCGGTTTGTACAAGATCAAAAAGCGATGGTAATGACTAGTCTTACAAATCATACTGATTTTAATAATGGTTATGATACTTATGATGATATCGCACTTGGATTAGAAAAAAATAAATATTTTATAAATCTAGAAAGTTTAGGTCTTGATCCTTTAGACCCTGATTATACACAACAGGTAACGAATTATGTAAATACATTAACCGAACATTTTGTAACATTAAAAAATAAGCTTTATTATAAAATACTGTATTCATATCGAGCCAACTACATCCCGAATCTACATCATTTTAATCATCGGTATGATTATGTTACAGGCTATACAACTGTAAATGAAGTTAATTTAGATCCGGTGACAAATAAAATTTATTTAAGCTTAGGCAATGCAGGAGAAGAAGATAAAACCATACCTAGATGGGTAGGCTTTCAAAAGTTGCACCAACAAGCAGATAGAAATTTAGGTTGGGATGCTCATAATATGGAAATTGACGATAGAAGTATCCTTAACAAAGCCTATCAAACTAGTGGTGCAATTACCAGTGACATAAATAAAATAGGAAAGGATTATACATTATCTAATACATTTAATTTATTTGGAAATTGGGTAGCAGGAGACGTTAAAAATTACCCAAAGGATAAGGCGTGTAAAACATTGAATGTTGACCTTTCTTATTTTAAACTCCCTGCTTTTCATGCAAAAAAAGGAGGAGGAATAAGAGTAAAAAGATTGTTGTCTTATGATCCTGGTATAGCAGGAGAATCCGGTGATGCGATGGTTTACGGTTCTGAATATAGCTATAAAAATTCCGATGGAACAAGCAGTGGAGTAGCCACTAATGAACCACAACAAGGAAGAGAAGAAAGTCCATTAACTACCATTGTGGAAAGAAACAAACAATCGGGATGGAATAAAATGTTAAATGGAAGAGATTCTAAAGAACAGGAAGGTCCTTTAGGGGAAAGTTTATTACCCGGAGCATCAGTGGTGCATGAGCGGGTGATAATTAAAAACATTCATAGTGGTAAAACAACAACAGGTTATGCGGTAAATAAATACCATACTACCAGAAGTTTCCCTATGCAAGTAGATTTTACAGAAATTTCTAAAGACGGAGATTCGCCAACCTATAAAAAGTATAACCTAAATCTTCCGTTGGGTTTATTCAACATGTCGGTAAATCGTGCATGGGTTACGCAGGGGTATTTATTTAAGTTAAATGATATGCATGGCAAACCTGAAAGTCAGGCAACCTATTCAGGAACATATCATCCTAACTTATTTAATGAAGCGGCATATACCAGTAAAACTACCTATCAATATACTAAACCGGGGACAGCAATTAAATCCTTAGTATATGACTCCGGAACACAGGATTTCACTATTGGTTTGATGAAGCCCGGACAAGAAGAAGACTTAACCATGTATCGATCTAAAGTAACGGATAGAACAAATGATTTTTCCATAGAGTTAGATTTGAACATTACTTTACCTACACCTATAACACTAGGGTTTGGGGTATCTTACACTTATTCAGACGATCAGTTAAGTCAGCATGTTACTTCAAAAGTAATCCGACAAAAAACTTATTTATTATCTACTACCACTACCACAGATGGAGTAACTCAAACAACAGAAAATTTAGCCTTTGATAAAAATACGGGAGATCCTGTATTAACAAAAACCTATGACGGTTATTATGCGGTTGATGAGCAAATTAATACAGAAGGGGATTTAGGAAAACATAATGGAGAATACTATGCCTTAAATGTTCCTGCAAGTTGGGTGTATGCAGAGGTGGGAAGAAAATCTGATTTAGTAACTAATAGCAATCAATTAACAGCTTCTGTAGGAAACATTGTAACTTATGGAGAAAACGTTTTGGTAGATCCATCAACAGGTAAGGCAAAAACAACGTCAGCCAATCCTATTTCGGGGATTTTCACCAATGTGGTAAATGCATCAGCTACCGTGTATAAAAAAGGTTGGTTTAATACTAATGTTAATCAAGCTGCTTTAGAAGCTAATTTTCCATTTCTCTCCACTCCTACTACATTGACAGCATTAAACAATAATTATTATCCACGCAGAACCTATGTGTATAGAGATCAAGTTACAAATGCCAATAATGGAGCTAGAATTTATGGAGGAGGTGTTATAACTGACCCTCTGAATATGTTTGATTGGGCAAATGGAGATTTTTCTCAAAAAGAGTTAGGAAAATGGTATTCAGCAAGTGAAATAATATCGTACTCACCTCATGGATATCCGGTTCAAGAAACGGATGTGCTAAATATTAGCAGTACAGCACATTTCGGATATAATAACACTTTACCTGTTTTGGTTGCTCAAAATGCAGCGTACAGTGAAGTTAATTTTATCGATTTTGAATATGGGTTTAATAACAATGCCAACATCAATAATAACTACGCTCATTCAGGGGCAAAATCGTATGATGTAAGCTTGGATAAAAATTATGTGTTTATTCAAAACTATCCAATCACTTCCCAAATCATAGCAACTAAAGGGTTATCTATAAAGCTATGGCTGAAAAGCTCCCTAAGCAATAATCCATCAAGCCCTAATTATGGACTGAAAAATTCAACACCGGATTTAAAAGCATTGATAGGAGGGCAGCAATTTAACTTTAAAAGAATAGCCCAAACAGGAGAATGGTCGCTGTATGTGGTGGAAATTAGAAACTTCAATGGCTTAGCTGCGGGTACCTACAACATTCAGTTGGGTTATAATTATTTGCCAAATGAAATGGTACTAGTAGATGATTTTAGAATACAGCCTCTAGATGCAGTAATGAACTGTACGGTTTATACCATAGACAACAAAGTGGCAGCACAGTTTGATGATCAACATTTTGGTGTTTATTATGAATACAACAACAAAGGTCAGTTGGTTAGAAAATCTATAGAAACAGAAAGAGGTAAAAAAACATTACAAGAACAACAATATAATACACCATTAATCCTTAGAACGAATTAAAAATGAATAAAAAGAGCCTTATCCCATTATTGTTTAGTCTTATTTTTTGTGTTGGATTTATCCGGCAAAATACAGACTGCATTAATGAAATTTTAAAATTAGAAGAAAAAATATATGCAAAAAAATATACTGAAAAAGACAAACCGGCATTTCTCAGTTACAGTCTAAAAACTATAGATTGGGAAAATAAAACAGTAAATGTTGATGTGAAAATGTATAGAGCATATAATAACATGCATTTTTTTTCAACTCAAACAGACATTTATCAAAATGAAAAAGAAATGGTAATGGTATTAAAATTACAAAAATTGATTGTGCTAGAAAATTCCAACGAAGAAATTATGGCAAAAGGCTTAAATGAAGATTTTTTAAATGTAAAACGTAATTTTTTAAACCAATGCGAGCTAGTTAGTTGTGCTGCTTTAGATAGTGATAAGGAAGTTAAAAGAGTGGAGTTAAAAGTAAATGACGATATGAATGGAGCATTATTTATAGATAAAATGATTTATAAGTATAAGCCGGCTTCAAAAGAGATTTTATTCAATTCCACTTTTTACAAAAAAGGATACAAGGTAAAACAGATAGATATAACATATAATAAATTGGATTTAGAACATACTTATAAGTTTAACAGTCCAAAAAAATATGTAATGGATGCTAAAGAAAACTTATTAAGCAAATATGCCGGATATGAAGTAATAGATAATAGAAAATAAGCTTTGCCTCTTTGCGGTAAAAAATAAACGATACATACAAAATAGATACAAATGAAAAATAAATTAGTAACTTATATTGGAATAGTACTGGCTGTTGTACTTTCTTCTTCAGTACAAGCTCAAGTATATGAAACGCCTAGTTATGTTTCTGTGAAAGGAAATGTACTTGAAGGGACGAGTAGTTTTTCTTCCGGAACTATAAGTCTTTCACAAACAGATAAAACAACTCTATCAGGGTTGGAAGAGAGAAATGTGAGTGCTAATTTATATTTAAAATTAGATTTAGGAGAAGATTATGTTGATTTACAAGATGAGTTTCATGTTGAAGTGACGGTTCAAATTAGCGGAGGAACACCTGCTATAACTCCTATTACAAAGGTAATTGTTATTAATGAGAATAATCCGGAGGCATTACATACAATTAACTTGCTTGGAAATATTGCTAGTATTACCGGTAGCAATACATTAGATGTGGCTATTACTGCTATTAATATTTATGATAATCCAACTTCACAAACATCTTTACCGACAGGACTACTTAAAAACTATATTGATAACAACCTTCGTTTATCAGCAACTTTAGTGCGTGAGTATGCCGTGAATGTAAGACAACCCAATGGAATAATGGCAGGAGCATTAAATGCACCAATTGTTACATTTACTAACCGATTGGCAAACTTTAGCTGGACACCTACAGGAAACACAAGTTATCCTAATTATGAGTTGCAAATTTTACGTTTGTACAATACAGACCCTACCAAAAAGAATGTTAACAATGAAATAGTTGCTAAAATTAATTGGGCTGACGCATTAAAAGTTGAAACACAATCATCAGCAACCGGCATTAATTTAACCATAGCAGAAGGCACAGGTTTTTATGTATGGAGAGTTCGACCTATAGGAAATTTTTATGAAGGAGGAATTGCCAATCATGAAAATTATGGTGTATGGAGTAATAGTTTTACAAATGGATCAACGCAGCCCATACAATTAAACGCTATTGGAGGAGCAACAGCAGCTAATTACGGAAGTGTGTTTTATTTTCAAGACCCGGATGAAAATATAAACTGGATTTATAACCGTGTTTTCACAGAAGGAAATTCCAATCCTTTAAACACACAGGGAGTAAAAACAAGTGAAGGAATAAGTTATGCAGATGGTTTGCTACGAGCCAGACAAACACAAGCATACAATAGCTCCAACGATACTACGTTAGTTACGCAAACCATAAGTGATTATTCTGGAAGACCATCGTTAACTACCCTTCCTGTCCCTGTTGATGGTGGATTAGTAGGATATAAAACAACCTTTGTTAAATCATCAACTAGTACCTTATATACAGCCTTAGATTTTGATGATGGAGCCAACATTAACGACCCCACAAAGATTGAAGATAGTGGTACTGACTTTTCTTATTATGATGGTACAAGTAACAATGTTGCTGATGCAGAAGGATATGCTTTTAAAAGAACCTTGTTTAAAACTGACGGTACAGGTAGAGTGGACGAAGAGTCGGGAGTAGGAAAAATGCATGCACTAGGTACGCAAAGCGGTGATGGAGGAGGAAAAACCACTAGAGTATTGTTTGGTAGTCCATCAGATGAAGAATTAATACGAATTTTTGGAGACGAAGCTCCTTTATCTGAATCAGTGATTAAAACCATTACCATAGATCCAAATGGCGTTACCTCTGCTACTTACACTTCTAAAGAAGGAAAAACAATAGCTACAGCTTTAATTACTAACGAAATAACCGATGGGACTAAAACAATTTTGTCGGCTTTAGAACAAGCCATTTCACCATTAACGGTAAACAATGTTGCCAATCAAAATGTGTTGTCCAACAAAAAGTTAGTAAGTTCTAAGCGTATAGCTTTAGAAGAAGAAAAAACAATCACCTTAGGTTATAATGTAGTAGAAGGAGTAGAAATGGGAGGATGTCCAAGTGGGGATTGTAACCTAAAGGTTCGTTTTTTTCTTATTGAAGTTCAGTCAGGAATAACGTATGTTAGTGATGCTGATAAAAACACAGCTGAACTTGACCAATTTGATTTGCCGGGTACAAATTTAACCTTTACCAGTAATTGGGAATGGGTAGATCCAACTAATACAACCACTCCCCCTTTGGTTTTGAATAATTCACCATACAATCAATTTATTCTTCCTGAAGGAGAATACATCATAATGAAAGAAGTTTTTTCGGCTAATGACGAAAATTTTGCTGAACTTCAAACAGCAGAATTAACCGACAGACTACAACCTATTTTAGATGCATTAGCAGCAAAAATGAAAGCCATTAATAACGCAGCAGACTATGCTGCTTTTATTGAATTTTATGCTGGAAACTCGCCTACGTTGGGGTTTGTTGATTATGTAAATGCCTACCAAGCAACACCTAATCAAACTACAAGCGATGCTATTTATACGCACTTAGGATTAACCTCTTATGTAGGGAACACCTTGTTTCCTTTAGAGTTTAGTTTTGATAATGTAACCCCAATAAGCAGTGATATTAATGAACCTACACAAAATGTAATGTCCTTTTCACTAAGTTGTTGTGGAGCGATGGAAATTCCTGTGCCAAAACCGGAAATATGTATTCCTTGTGAGGCAGAGATTGGTGATGATTATGGAAATACTTTTAATGGAATTAGTTATATCAGAGAAAATTCAACACTAACAGGGTTAACAATTACTACAGGAAGTGATTGGCAATCAATTCAACAACTTGTTGCAGAACATTTTATGACCTATTTGTATAATAAATTAGATGAAGATGGATTCATTACTGCTTATGACCCTAATAATCCACTTTCATATGATCCTATTACAACACCTGATGCCGCTTTGCAATTTGCATTAGATCGCTTTGCTCCTGGGTTTACTCCGGAAAGTTTACAAAATATGATTACAAATATGCTAGCATCAAAATATTGGGAGGGTCAATCAAAACTATATAACGTAGATGGTAAATATTACAGAGCGAAAGAAGATGCAAATGGTGCTTTAGTGTTTATTGATGGTCAAGGAGATCCTGTATCTGAACCTCCAACTTCAGGAGTTACTGAAATAACGGGCATTAATGATGGAGATGAGTTCAATTATGTTTGTGAGGATTTGTATAAATGTTGGGTAAATGCAGTAAACCTAATAAATGCTTTCGATTTTGATGGAGATGCTAACGTAATGGATGCATTCAACGATTCTGAGGGAAATAATGCTTCTGAAGATCATTATGATGATGACGAAAGTAGTGATGGTCCCGGTGGAGTAGTGGGCTGGTTGGCTAATTTGGTTATTTCAATAGAAATGAGAAATTTTCAAGATGGTCCAGATGGAGAAGTACCACAATCACGATTAGAATCTTTAGTAAACTTGCCTAATATATTTGTAAGTTGTGCAGGTTATAAATTTGCTAACATTTTAGATGAGGATGAAACGTTACCAACTGATTATGGAAGTGCATCTTCAGCAGGATATTCAAATATTGCTTATGATGTTGTTATTGGAGCATCAACATCTTTTTTAAATCACTCAAATTATACTACTCCCGGCTTGTTTTTATATAATGGTACATCATTTACTCAAGATTTAATAACTTGCAACTCTGTTCCAACACCTGCTCTTCAATACAAATACATCATTAAACCCGAGTGGATGTTTAAGTATTTTGTGTATAATGCTTATGATGCGTTTATACAATCAACACCTCCAAATAATGATGATAATGCTATTGTTCTCAATCAGTTTAACATCGAAATGGCGTCTTGCTACAATGATCCCAGAGCAAATTGTGCCACTCCATCATTACCGCTTTGTTTTGGAGAAACGTGTAATTATTACCATAAAAGTTGGTCGTCAGGACAACGATTAGCATTTTACAAACAAATTAGTGGTGGATTAAACTGTGTACCGACCTCACCCCCCGCTTTTCAACCTACAACTCCTCCTGATGTAACTAAAGAAGATTTAATAGCAAAGGCAAATCAAGTATTAAATGAAGCTAAAGCGATATGTGAAAATAGATTTGGTGAAATAAAAAGTGCACTAATAGCAGAGTTGAATAACAAATGCTATACACTTGTGGAATGCACTGCTGTTGGTTCTCCTACATCCGAAATTAGCGAAGCTCAAATTGATAACATGGCAGAAGCTGTGGTAGCTGCTTGTGTGGCTAAGGTCGACCTAATTGGAGATGATTTACCGGAATTTAATGGTACTTGTTCGGGAGGAAATACAAGTTTAGGTTATGGATGCAATAAAGATAATGTTTCAACTGCTGGAAGTACTGCAAATCAATACCCTACTTTGGTAGAAGAAGATTGTAACTGGATTGATAGTGATGGCTCTTGCCAAACCAATACAAGACAAACCGTTGTACTTTTTGCTCCTTGTCACTTGGAAATCTTAGACCAAGTAAACTTTTGGGAATTTCAACCTCATTTACCCATTGCAGACCTTAATGGAAATCAATTAGCAGACGATACTTGTGAAGGAGCTATAGAAAAAGAATGGGTAGCAGGAACTTGTTCGGTAGGAACTTGCTCAACTACACAGGTTTGTACACACAACAACCCTGAAGGGAATACCTATTCAACAACAACACAAATAACGAATCCGGCACCTTAACTAAAATAAATGAATAATAATAAGATTGAAAATAAGTAAAATAAATTATGATTGCATTGCCTCTTAGCGAGAAAAGAGTGTGCGAGTTCAACGAAGTTAAAAAAACTATAGTAATAAATATTAAAAACCATAAAAAGATGAATATTAAAAATATAATTGTATTGGCTGTTTTTATTGCCACTTCATTAACCACATTGGCACAAAATACCGAAGGAGTTTCTATTGCTCCCAATGTAAATCCTCCCGATCCATCGGCAATGTTGGATGTACAATCCAGTGATAAAGGTTTGTTAATTCCAAGAGTTGAGTTAACAAGCACAACGGATCAAACCACCATTGCATCTCCGGCAACCAGTTTACTGGTGTATAATACCAATACGGTATCAGATGTTAGTCCTAATTTTTATTATTGGAATGGAACAGCATGGGTTTTATTAGGCTCAACAAATAAAGTTCCTAAGGTTACTTATAGTCAAATGCAAAGCATGATAGCTAATTTAACACTAGATGATTTAGGATTGTCAGTTTTTGTTACAGACAGAGGTTACATTAGTAATGTTTTACAAGATAATGATATAATTACACATTGTACAGCAGAAGTTTATGGGCTATGGTATTTGTCAAGCATTGAATGTACGAATGGAGATATTCTTTTTTGGAGAAGAATTTCAACAAATCAAGGAACAATAGATCCAAGTACATCATGTGCAACTCAATCCGGTAACCCAACTCTTTGTGATCCGGTTGTGGAATAAAATAATAACTAACTTAATTTATTATGAAATTAAAAACATTTTTATTAACTGCTTTTCTTACTACTGTATTAATAAGCAAAGCTCAAACAACTAATTCCGAAGGAGTTTCCATTGCCCCTAATGTAACACCTCCTGATCCATCAGCGATGTTAGATGTACAAGCCAGCGATAAAGGCTTGTTAATTCCAAGAGTTGAGCTAACAGGTACCACCGATGTAACCACTATTGTATCCCCGGCAACCAGTTTATTGGTGTATAATACCAGTACGGTATCAGATGTTGTTCCGGGTTATTATTATTGGGAAACTAAATGGGTTCCTATAGGAAGAGGTGATGAAAAAATGCCTAAAATAACCTTTGCTCAAATGTTGGCAATGGAAACTAATTTAACAGATGATGATAGAGGTTTATTTGTTTTTGTTACTAATGAACAAGATGTCACCTTTTGTTCAGGAGTACTGACAACCACAAAAAACGTGTATGGAGTATGGTATTTTTATGATACAGACTCTTGTTACGGAAAATGGATTAGATTAATAGACGGATTACTATCTCAACCATGCCCGGAAGATGTTCAGGTTTGCGGAAATCCTCCTCAATTTTAAATAATAAAAATAAACAAGTATGGAAAGAACAATTCCATATGACAAATAAAAAAAACGAGCGAAGTGAGTTCATGAGTACATGATTAAAACAATAAAAATTAACGAATAATAAATAACTACATATGAAAATCAAAGTTGCTATATTACTGTTGTTTGGATTTTTTCTAACAATTTTTTCTGTCAAAAGTCAAACGATAGGAGATCCAATGTGTTCACAAACATCTTCTTCAGATTGTTGTATTCAATATAACTTTGATTTTAACTATACCCAACAAGTAATAGCTCCTACACCGCCTGCAACACTATCTAATCAAGTAAAAGTTAATTTTACCTTAACCTCTGTTTTAGGAGTTACTACAACAGGTAGTAGATTTACGGGGATTTGTAGTGAACATGAAGTAGCAAGTGTAAGTTGGGACTTTGATGATGATGAACTTGTTGATGTAGTATCGGATGCTCCTGCACATATATACACATTCTCCTCTGCATGTGCCTCAGAAGTACATAAAGTAGTCGTATGTGTACTAATGAGTAATGGAGCTACATGCAGATTTGAGCAATGGATAGTATTAAACAACCCTAACGTAGTAGCTTCTCATACCATAACACCTACTATAAATGCTTGCGGACAAGTTAACTTTTCATACACAGGAACAACACTTACCAATCCAAAATGGACTTTTGGAGATGGAACATTTGATAATTCTGCACAACAAACCGTTAGTCATACTTACCCAACTAACGGAACCTATACCGTTACACTAACAAACGATGAAATGGCACCTTGTGCAATAGCAACAACAGTTACCATATCAGACAAACCAACCGCTAGTTTTAGTTATACCATTCCCGATGTTTGTAATGTTACTTCAGGTATAAATGTTACCATTAATAATTATAACCCAAGCCTTTATACCTACTTATGGAAAGTAAACAATGTATCAGTACCTGCAACAGGTGTTACTACCAACATAATATCACCACTCGTGTCAGGACAAAACAATACCATCAAACTTATTGTTCAAGATGCATCAGGTTGCCAATCAACAACCACTAAAAACATAAAAATTGGAGCAGTAGAAGCAGATTTTAATACCCCTTTAGAGTATTGCTTAGGAGATTTTCTGAATGTTACAGGTATTCAATCGGGAGGAACAACCTACGATTGGAAAATTGATCACACCACCACTTCAACTACAGTAAATTTAACAAATGCAGGAATGTTTCCTTCCTATCAATTTACCACCACAGGAATATACGATATAAGCCTAACCGTTACTACTACTTATCCTAATCCTAGTAATCCGTCTAGTCCGTTAACTTGTACAGACCTTTTCACCGAAACAGTTGAAGTGTTTGAACCCGTTGATGCTAGTTTCAGTATTGCCTCAGGTACCAATTGTGGAGAAATAGCACTAACATTAACTAATCCTACCACTACCACCGCTTATACCATTAATTATGGGGATGGTACTATAGAAACAGGCACAAACATCACCTCTGCACCAAGCAATCATTTAGAACATATTTATACCAGTAATGGCGTTCATACCGTAACCATTACCCTAACTAATGGAACGTGTACCAATACAAAAACAAATAGCGTATCCATTAACGACCAAGCAACATTAACCATTGTAGCAAGCAATACCAATTTATGTCCCGGAAGCACCGTAACTTTAAATGCTGTAATAGCTAATGTAGCCATAGGTACAGGAGGAATAAGCTATGCTTGGGAAGATATTACCAATCCGCTAAGCCCTATATCACTTAGCGGAACAACAGCTCAAATAACCGTAACTTCAGGAGGCACTTACCAAGTAACTGCCACTACAGGAAGCAACATTTGTTTTAGCAACAACAACAATGTGGCTACTATAGTAATTAACGAATTAGAAGCTCCAACAGCAATGTTTGACTTGCAAAACATAACAGCTACAAGTTGTGGGCTTTCTACAGGGGCAGTAATTTTAGATATTACCGCTAATTTAGCAGCAGTAGGCTACACCATTAATGGCGGAGCAGTACAAAACACCCTTCAAACAACAATAAGTAGCTTACCCGCAGGACCTAATTACATTACCATAGCCAATGCCCAAGACCCTACCTGTACAGGAACTGTTTTGGTAAATATTCCTGACAATAGCCCGGAGGTGGAAGTTACAACTACCGATGCTACTTGTAGTAGCACGGGTAGTATTACTGTTAATGGCGTACCAGGAGGATACACCACCACTGTATATGCCGCAAATGATTATCCAACAACACCTTTATTTACAGGTACAAGTGGAAACGTACCTGCCGGAAATTATGTAGTGGAAGTAACCGAAAACTCACCGGGAAGCTGTGTAGTTACCCAAAATGTAACCGTATTAGGCGGAACATTTAACCTAAGTTTAGTAAATCCTAACTTAGGTATTTGCTCTGGCGGAAGTGTAGCAGCTGCATTAGACAACCCTCCCTCAGGAGCAGTCATTACTTGGAATACCCCCGGAGCATCATCTACCATTTCACAACCGGGAGAATACTCCGTAACAGTAACGGATGGCTCTTGTACAGAAACACTTTATTTTACAGTACAACAATTTAATCCCATCACCATTAATTTTGAAATCATTCAACCATTATGTCCGGGAGACCCTGCTCAAATCAATGCAATAGTAGCAGGAGGAAGTGGCAATTATACCTATAGTTGGAGTAACTCCACCTCTACAGATGATAACATCTCCATACCAACAGCACCGGGCGGAGCAGTTACCCTTACCGTAAATGATGTAAACACTGCCTTAGGTTGTGGCCCGGTTACTTCTCCCGATATATCCACTAACCTCACTTTTCCTGACCCTATCGTATTATGTACCTCAGGAATTACCCCAACACCGGCTTATGTTGGAACAAACACTACACTAGCACCCTCAGCCACTTATGAAGATCACATTTCCATTACGGGTTGTGAACTAACATTATGTGCCACAGGAGGAACAGCTCCTTTAAGTTACGAATGGTTCTTGGAAGGACAACCCTCCACAGAAACCAGAACGGTAATTTTTACAGTAAATGGAGGGGAATTGGAATACAATGACCCTGACCCTGATGCTGACCCGAATTTAAATCCGCTTACAGCAAATGAACCAACAGGTGTTACCATTCCAGGTTATACAACAGGAACGGTAGCGTTTAATGTAAACGACCCAAATATTACCGTTACACCAACTCCAACTCCCGGATTTTACATCTACCCTTATTGGTTGTATGATGGTACGAACATTTTCCCTGCCTTACAAACCGATGGCGTTACTCCTTTTACCGTTACCGTTCAGGTAACCGTAACCAACGACATTATGGTGCACAACCATACCGGCTCAACAACAAGTACTGCCGATTTTGCCGAATATGCCAATCCTGATGGTGTTACACCAGTTATTTACACCTTAGTAATTACAGATGCCAACGGATGTAGCACTTCTTTCCCCGGAGTAGAAATTACCATTCCTCCTGTTCCTGATTTTCCAGAATTTAGCTTTGTATGGGCTAAACCGGGTCCATCAACTGGTGGAGCAGCTCCAGAAGAAGTGGACATCAACCTCAAAGATAACATGGCAGAAGCCGCCAACGAAATGATGTCTAGTACCATGGCTTGTTTGCAAAGCCAAACACAAGGAATGATTACTGCTTTTGAAGACAATTGTTTCGACCTCAATACCTTTAGAGATTCTACCAACATTAGTTATGAGGTAAACGAACACCAATACACCCTTTATTATTATGATAGAGCAGGGCTGTTAACCAAAACAGTGCCGCCTCAGGGAGTTAAATTCTTAGATGATGGTTCTATTTCATCCAACGAAATTCAGGCAATTATTGATTACAGAGCGTCTAATCCGCTTAGTTTACCTGCCGTAAGTAAATTTGTTCCCGACCATACTATGGAAACCAAATACCAACACAACAGTTTAGGGCAGCTTATCAGCCAAAGTACGCCCGATGGGGGAACCACCAACTTTATTTATGACGGACTAAACCGCCTGCGTTTTTCACAAAATGAGCAACAAAATACAGACGGGGTATTCAGTTACACCAAATACGATGAACTCGGCAGAATTATAGAAGTGGGTGAAAGCGATGCCATAGGATTAAACTTTGCAGACCCTACACTAGCAGCTAATGTAACCACCTATGCCAATGATGTCAACTATCCTGATAATACGCTGGCAGGAATCACTAATACGGAAATAACCAAAACACACTATACCACCCCTGCACAAGTAAATTATTATGGGTTACCACAACGCTACCTGCAAAACAGAGTAAGCTTTGTGTTTAACGATGAAGATGGTGACCTAAACACCACCAACGATCAATACCATACTTATTTTAGTTACGATACACATGGAAATGTAGAATGGCTTATACAAGAAGATGCCGAAATAGGCAAAAACTACATTGCCTATGAATATGATTTAATAAGTGGAAACGTAATAAAAGTACGTTACAATGAAAACCGTAGCGATAAATTTTTCCATAAATACGAATACGATGCAGAAAACCGCTTAACCCATGTGTTTACCTCTGTTGATAACCAATTGTGGGATAATGATGCTCATTATGAATACTACGCTCACGGACCATTAAAACGAAATACCATAGGCGAAGACCATGTACAAGGTTTAGATTACATCTATACCATACACGGGTGGTTAAAATCCATTAATAGCCCTAACATAAGTAATAACACCGACCCGGGAAATGATGGCGATTTAGTAACTGCCATTAATGCTTGGCAACAAACCAACAAAGTAGCTGAAGATTATTTTGGTATGAGTCTGGGCTATTATAATGGAGATTATCGTAATGTTAACAATTTCCACTATAACAGTACTACAGGAGGTTCTCCTTATCAAAATTTATATGCATCAACTAATAACGATGCAGCAGACCTTTACAACGGAAACATTAGCCATTGGGTACACAGCCAATTAAGTACTATAGGAGGAATAAAAGACCCGAGTGTTAAACCAAGAGCAAGCGTTTACAATTATGATGTATTAAACCGTATTAAGCAAGCTACCAATTTTGAACAAATAGGAGGAGATTTACTAGGTAATTATGCATTTTCAACCTATACCGGAGCCAATGGTGCAGATGCCTACAAAACCAATTATACCTACGATGCTAACGGTAATCTCCTCAACCTAGACCGATACAATGCATTAGGAATACTCATGGATGAATTAGGTTATACCTACGATAATGGATTAGCAGGAGTAGCTCTAAACAGCAACCAACTTACTTCTGTAACAGACAACAGCACCAATACAGAAGATGGTAGAGGCGATTTAGAAGCCATCCATACTTATACCTATGATGGCATAGGAAACCTAACCATAGAAACCGCTCAAGAACGCATGGATTTTGGTGCCGGATATCAATTGTTTGATGTAGCTACTAACATCTACTGGACGGTTTATGGAAAAGTAAAACAAGTTACCAAAACCATTAGCACCAACAGCGGAGCAAACGTTTATCAAGTAGAAAAAATAGACTTTGAGTATGATGCTTCCGGCAACAGAATTAAAAAAACCGCTAATAAGAAAATTGATGCAGCAGGAAACCTATCAGGAGCTGAAGCCAATCCTACTACAGCCACTTTCTTGATTAATGAAATTACTACTACCTACTACGTGCGAGATGCTCAAGGAAACACCTTGGCAGTATATGAAAAAACAGCAGTAGAAAATGGCAGTAACTTCGATGTTACCCTACAACTAAAAGAACAACCTATTTATGGCTCCGACCGTTTAGGACAACGCACAGTAAACAAAGTATTAGCAGCCTCCCTAAATGTAAGCGGAAGCTCAGGCAACATTACCTTTCCCCCACTAGGTAGCGGAATACAAAAAAAATCGGAATACCAAAACTGGATAACCAGTAGCAACAAAAATGCGTTAATTAATGCTACCAACCAACTTTGCCAACAAAAAGTAATACACTTAGAATATAACGGTACGGAATACGCCACACCAACCACAACAGATATACCCGCTACCACCAACTTTTTAGGTATAGCCAAAAATGGAGTAGCCATAGCCGAAAATACCGATGGCGAACTACAATTTTATGTAGTACTTGCCGAAAAATACTTGGGCAACAAAGATGCTTGCTTAATTTATGATGCCACAGGCAAACTAATGAAAAATACAGAGTTGATTAGTAATATCGATATCAACAGCAAACCTATTGTCATTAATTTAGCAACAAATAAATATGCTGTAGTTACCCTTAATACCAACAAGCAACCCATGTATCATATTGTAGACATGGATGCACAAGGCTATGGTACGCTTATCAATGCAGGCGAAGTAGATGCTAACCAAGTAAACGTAGCCATGACTACCACCACCACAGCACAATATGGCTTACACTTTACCGCTTACGAAGACCACGTTAACAATAAAAAAATAATTTACAGTACCCGCTATACCCCTAATGTGGCATTGCCCGACCAAGGCACTACAGAAATAGTAGCTTTTGAATTTATAAACAACACCACCCAACTGCAACAACACGTGTTGTACCAGATAAACGGATGTGGCAATACCGAACAAGGCGAACTGCAAATAGCACCCGAAGGAGACAAACTCTTGTGGTACCAGCACGATAAATACGTAACCGGCTTTAGCCACCGTGTGTTCGATGTGTATAGCATAGCCCTGCACCCCGATAAAATAAGCACCACAGGCGTAGTGGACATCTTAGACCATACCATGGTAAACAACTACGGAGGCAACTATGGCGAAGGAAGAGTAGAATACGATGCCGACAACCAAACCATGTACCTTAGCCAACGAGGCATTTATTTAGACGGAGCAAGCGGAAATGAAAGCGAACGCAACCTTTGGAAATACTCTCCGCTAAATACTACCACCCTCAACCCCTTAAACCCTACCAGTGTGTATTTATTTAGCGAAATACGCAGAGGAGTAAACGGAAAACTCTATATGCCCAATATGGATGCAGCTGCAGATGCCATACACAGCTATGATGGAAGTAGCATGAGTAACATTCCTACTAATAGTGCGTATAATTCGTATGTCTTTGCCTCCGCCTTACCTACCCAGGTGTATAAACTATTTGGAGAAGAAGCAGTAGCAAGTGCAGGCAGAGAAATAGGGAAAAAACAATATTTCTTAAATGACCATTTAAATTCAGTAAGAGTAGTGATTACCGATGAAAAACATCTTAATAATGTAAATAGTAATGACCAAATTGATGCAGGAGACTTTTTTAGTCCTTTTGTAGTCTCATTTTCAGATACTTATCCTTTTGGAATGAGCTTAAGAAACTTTAATCCGAATTTGGCGAGATACTCTTTTCAGGGACAGGAAAAAGAGAAAAATGCTGTTGTTGAAGGGTTTTCTTTTAAATATAGAATACACGATGCAAGGATAGGAAGATTTTTAAGTGTTGATCCTTTATCAGAGTCTTACCCTTTTAATAGTACTTATGCATTTAGTCAAAATAGAGTAATTGATGGGATAGAATTAGAAGGCTTAGAATTTTTGGATGCTAAAAAGTATGGAGTTAATTTCTTTTCTATGCGTCCATTTTTGGATAATCCAAATGCAAATGACGTTATAGTTCCAATAGAAGTGATGAATGCATTAGTTACACGTAAGGGAGCACCAATCATTGAACAAGGAAGTGCAGTTGAAATGAGACCAATTACTCATTGGTTAGCTCCTAAACCTGGTTCACAAACAAAGCCTAATACAAAATCTGCAAAAGTGAAGTCAGCAAAACAAATTCCTATTGTAACAAATGTAGTAAATTCATCATCTGCAAAAATTGGAATGAGAATGGGGGCAATTTTGGAAGTTTTTAACTTATTCGTTCCTTATATAGATTTAATTGTAAATTCTGATTATTATGCTGATAGAGAAAAAGCAATAGCAGGAATTATTGCTTTAAATAAAGCTACAACATTAGTTTCTGCAGCTAAAAAAAATGGATACATCCCTATGTCTCTAACACAAAGTGATGTTTTTATGGCAGATGTAGCAAATTATTTATCTGATGGGAGAATTCCTAAACCTAATGAAAATAATGTTGTAATAACAAAAGAATATTCAAAATTAGTTACAGATTGGGCACAAATGCTATTAGTAAATGAAGAAAAAGTATTGTCAGGAAGTCTTAATTTAGGGGAAGATTCTTCGGAAGAAATGATTATTCCTCTTAGTATGGGAACTATTGATAGAAATCTTGGCACAATAATGATAGTAGTGCCTGTAGAAGTGGCAGAACAAGATTTATCTCCAGAAGTAAAAGAAGCTAAAAAAGCAGAAAAAGCATTTAATGAATCAGGGGAATCAGCTCCAAAAGTAACAGAAAAAGTAAAAAAAAATAATTAAAGTTTTATGAAAAGCGTTGTATTGATTTTCGGTCTTTTATTTTTTACAGGTTGTTTTAATAATGAAGAAGAACTAGGTTCTTCGGTTATAAAAGATAATAAAGAAAAACTAAAATTAACAGTACCAGAAAAAATTGAAATTAATAAAGAAGGTATTGAAATTTCAGATAGTCTGTTCTTGTATTTTTATATGGAAGGGAACATAGAAGAACTAGTGCAAAATAAGTATAAAATTGATTCGGATTTGAAATTAGGCATTTCTTCAATCGCTTTTTTAGAACAAGGTGATTATCAAAAGGCATTAAGTTTAATTCCTCATTATAGTCAAGTTGAGTTTGATTGGGATGATGGAGAAAAAATATATCCTCATCAATTTACAAGAGAGTTTGGATTTTACGAACTACTAGCTCTTTATCGTTATGCCGTTCATATAGATGAGATTGAAGAAAATATTGTTTCACATATGCAAATTAGTTCAAGTTTTACTGACACCTTTGCCAATAATATACTTATAGGTACAGAATATGTTTTAACCACTACTTATGAATTAGAATATGAACATTTTGCGAAAAACAAAAAGTTTAATTTAGATAGCTTACTTGTTTATTATCCAAATTTTCACAGATTAAAATTAGCAAAAGCACATTATTTTTTTGTAACTAATCAAATAGATGAATATTTATTTGAATTAAAAAAGATATATGAATTAGGATATTTTAGAAGAGATATGTTAAAAAGAATAATTAGTGAGTATTCATGGGGAGAAAAGCCAAATTTAGATTCGGCAGCTGTTTATGTAGCTAAATTTGAATTAGAATTTCCTAATGATTGTGATAATTCAATAAATAATTATTATTTAGAATCTAAGAAGTATCAAGAAATGGAGAAAGCTTGTAAAAAATGTTTTCAAGATAGTTTATTATGGAGAGATAAAATAATTGCAAAGGCACAACTTTGCAGACTCTATTTAAATCAAAAAAAGATAGAAAATGTGAAAGCACTAATCTATCATTTTCATGAAAATGATAGTGGATATAGACGAACAGAATTACGAAAGTGGTTGTGGACTGAATATTTTTTTATGGAATTAGAATTAAATTTTTTACAAAAAAAATATAGTACTGTAAACAAAATGATGAATAAAGGGTTTGGTGAGTTAGCAATGCCTTTTACTACAGAGGAAAAAAGAGAAGTGATAAAAAGATATTATGCATATTATATAAGAAAAGATTTAATAAATTTTGAGCATTTCTATCGAGATAATTTTGAGTAATGTGCCTCGGCTGTTGTGCCTCGGCACTGTTCGTGAGAGCTTGTAGCTTGAACACCGCTGAAAAAAACGAAGGTAGTTGATTTTTAGGACAAAATCAAGAGGTAAATGAAAGTTTTTTTAAAGTATTCGTACGGGCAAGTAGGTATAGCCGCCAATCATGTGGATTATGAATAGTGTTTGGATTTAATCTAAGGTAAGCTTGGTGCGGTAATGTATCCGTACGATACGAATTTTTTATAGCCCATCCTTAACCAAGAAAAGCACAATACAAATAAAAATTAGGAAGCCGTAAGCAAAGACTAACTCTGCATTGGAATAATTTTTTTTACCAAAGATAAGACTAATGAAATCATTCAGTATATCTCTCATCTCATCAGGTATTCTAGATTAATACTATCTAAGTAACCATGCCAGTCTTGTTCATTTTCTAAGGCATTTATTCTTTTTATTTCATTATTATGAACATCATAAAATACTTCTACATAGAAATTACCTAATGAGTAGAGTGCTATTTTATACTTATTATATTCTATTCTATAATCAATATAGTTTCCTTTGGAGAAAAGGATTTCCCCTTTTTGATTAAGATTTAATTGGTTGTATTTTGTAATTGAAAGTATCACTTAAAACAAAGATAATTATTTTGGATAATATTCCGTTTTAAAGTGTATTAAAAATGATGGTAAAAAAAAAGTGAACTAATAAGATGAAACTTTTGTATTAAGTTATACTATCAATAAATATGGAATCATTATATTTGGTCTTGGTTTTATAAAGACTAAAATGTTCTTTATAAAAGAGTGAGTTGGAAATTGATTATAGTATAAATTAATAAATTATGGATAATAAATATATTTTAGAAGGAGAATCAATAATTACTCAATCAAACGATAAAACTGTTACCGTTACTAATAAGAGAGTCAGGTATCAAGCCTCATCTTCAGGAAAAGCTCACATTGTCTCAATAATGTTAGAGAAGATTAGTTCCATAGAGATTCATTATAAAAGCAAAGTATTTATTTTGATTATTGGAATTTTACTTGCAGCAGCAGGATTATTTATGGGAGCCAATAATGTAGGGTCAGCAATGATTCTTGGATTGGTATTAGGCGGATTATTTATATTGATTTACTTGCTAACGAGAAAACACGTTGTTTCAATTGCTTCAGATGGTGGAGCAATCATCTATTTTCAAACAAAAGGAATGAAAAGAGAGGTCTTATTAGATTTTATAAATAAGATTGAAAAAGCAAAAAGTGAAAAGTTATCAAATTAAAGAAGCCTTTTGAGATAGCCTTCCAAAAATGTTGTTTTATATAAATTAGCTATGTTTAATTAATAAATTGTATTATGTCCAATAACCCAAAATTAGAATTTGGTCGATTTACCTTAAATCATAAAAAAGAAAAGTTTACAACATTTAGAGATTTTGCCATTGAAGAATTAAAAAAAAGTAAATCTATTACCAACGAAAAAGTAGTAGAAGAATGCTTTAAATACTTTATTAAATCATTAAATAGTGATTATGCTAAAGATGAGAAACTAAAGAAGAAATTAAAGGTTGAAAATAAAAAATCTATTAATAGTCATCATGACAAAAAACCAACTTTCGATTCTAGTAATTATACAATTTATGGTGTAATTAATGGTGGACCATATGGGCGTGATAGAATAGTTTCAAATAATGATGATGACGAAGACAGTAGTAGATTAGGACAAAATAAAGCGGTATTATTATATTTTTATTTCTTTCTTTATATACCACCGGATCATAATCAAGGGTTTTATATGATTCACTCTAACAGTAGTGATGAGTCTATTACAATATTATTTAGAAAATACGTTACTAATATTTTTAAAGGAGTAAATTTTTACAAAGCAACTCCTACCGAGTATGCTCCAAAAACATTTCAAGATGAATATATGAAAGGTGCATTATTAAAAAGAATGACATTTAAAACATTTATAAATGATAACGTACATTCTACTAACGGTGTTTCAGCAAATATTCCAAATCAATACGATATTAGAATTGAAGTAACTCCCAGAGGAAGAAGTCTTATAGGGGCAGATGCTGAACCTTTTTTGAAAAAATTGTCAAAGAATTTTTTTGGAAGTAAAAAAGAAACCAAAGAGTTAGAAGAGTTTGATGAAACGAGTGTTACCTTTGAAAACGGTGTAACAAAAGCTCAAAAAACATTTGAATGGAACACCAGAGATAAAGAGTTTGTTCCTGTTGTTTATTTAAAAGGAAGAGTTGATAAGAAAAATTTAGATGGCACTCCGGATTTTGAGGAATTAAAAAAATATTGTTTAACTATCTTTACTGATGAGATTTTACCAGAAATAAGACCAGATTTATATGTCGAAAAGATTAAATAAGTATCTTATAGAATTAAGGCATAAAGCAATTCGTTTTGAGCGAATAGATATTAACGGTAAATCTTCCGATAATTGGTTTATTAATAATCAAAGAAGAATTATTTGTTCTTTAGTTGCTATAATATTAACCTCTTTGCTTGTAGAAGGGTTCAATGAGCAATTTATTTCTTATAGCTCGACAATTCTATCTATTCTAATTGGTTTATTTATTACAGCAATGATATTCAGCTTTGATAAATTTTACACAAAAATTGATAGAGAAAAGGCAAATGCAAATGAAAAGTTATGGAACACACAATCTTATAATTACTCTATGCAGTTTGCATACATTACCGGTTATAACATTGTACTCTCAATATTTACATTAGTAGTATTATCTCTGAGCGTGTTTTTTGATGTAATAATGAGTATCAATGTATGGGGTTATCATTTTGAATTTGACAAAATTAGTGCAGACACTTTTTTAAATTTTATTGGACTATCGTTATTATTATTACAAAGATTTATTGTATTATACTGGATTGCATGTATTGTGTATAATACACTTTTTTTAGTTAGTAGTATGGTTCAATATATGACCGTTAAAATAGATAGACAAGATGATTGAATTTAAAGACACCTCTATTAGTAATATAGTTTTTCATAGAATTGACAATGAAGATGGTAAATCTTTTTTAAGTGAGTCTGAGTATAGTATTAATCAAGAAGAAGAAGAAGTTTTAAAAACTATTTTTTTAAAACCTTTTACCTCTAGTCTATCTACTTTTGAATTTGACCATCCTGTTGATTTAAGTTTAAACAGCCTATTTAAATTAGCAAAAGATAATTATGCAGATGAAGACTTTTATAATTCATCTCTTAATATCTACAAACACTTAAAATCAGTATCTAAACATCCAAATATAAATGGTGGAGACTTATTTATAATAAAATATGACGATGTTAAAATTAATAATTCTTTTCACCAAGCATTAGGAATATATAAGATTGAAAACAAGCAAAATTTTATAGAAACCTCTTTAATAAAAAATGGGAAAAAGAATCTCAATTTTAAAAAAGGTATAGGGCAAGGAAAGATAGATAAGGCATGTTTAATAATTTTTACAGAAGAACCTTATACCATCTTTATTATTGATAAAGGTAATGTAGAGACTGAATATTGGCAAAACGATTTTATAAATGCCCGTTTAAAGAATGACCATATTAACAGTACTTCTCAATTTATGTCATTAACTAAAACGTATGTTACTGAACAATTTCCTAATGATTACAAAACATCAAAAACTGACCAAATTGACTTATTAAACCGTTCAATAGAATATTTTAAAACAAATGATACATTTGATAAGCATACATTTGAAAGTGATGTACTACAGGATGATAGTGTAATAGAATCGTTTAGAAACTTTGATAAGCTATATAAAGAAGAAAATAATATAGCATTATCAGATAATTTTGAAATTTCATCCCAAGCTGTAAAAAAACAGGCAAGGATATTTAAAAGTGTTTTGAAATTAGATAAAAACTTCCATGTCTATATTCATGGAGATAAAAATTTAATAGAGCAGGGTGTAGAAAAAGATGGTCGTAAGTATTATAAGATATATTTTAAGGAAGAAAGTTAATCGTTTAATATGATTCCCTTCTCCATATATAAAGTTTCGATATTTTTGTCACACCAAAATACAAAAAATAAGAAATAGAATGCCTCAACTATTCAATATATTACTATTGATAACATCCATTTTAATGGTTGATGTACCCAAAGCAATAGACGACTGTCCACCCAATTTCAAAACAAGCTGTTCTCGAGTGCAATTAGAAGGCTTTTGGTACTATGCAGATGCTCCCAATAACACCATATTAAGAAACCCTCATCAAGTAGGTGAGCAAATAGCAGATTTAGGAATAATGATTAACTATGACATAAAATGGCAAGACGGCTGCAACCACGACCTCATAGTAAAACAAGTTTATTTTGATGAAAAAGTACCCAATTCAGCAAGAAACGCTCACATCTTTTACCCCGGAGAAGTTATCCATCACCAAGTAACAGCTGTTTGGGCAGACTCTATAAAATACAAAGTAACCATAAAAGGCATTACCACCTGCGAACAAACCCTTTACCGAGTACCCAAAGAACTTTATGACGAGTAAATCTTATAGTATATTTCCTAAGCTACCTTAAAACAATATTTCATTACTAAAAAACAAATTAAGTATGAATGAAACAATCTCCCAACCAAAAAGAATAACAGCCATTATTTCTACAAAAAAAGCCAATGACCTTTATGGCTCCATAGCAGAGATACTTGTTGTCAATCTCTTTCAGGAACTTGGGTTTAATGTACATCGTTCAGGAATGGAATATGCCTTTCCTGCTTTAGGAAATTTACAAAAATTAAATGCAGATAAGGATATCGCTAACCATATCAGACACTATCCTGATTTTATCCTCCAACGAAAATCAGATAAAAAAGTATTTTTAGCCGAAGTTAAATACAGTTCTAAAAATACCTATAGACTAGAAGAACAATATGAAAAACAATATGGAGATTATCCATTTCCCGGAGCATATATCATCTTTATAGGAAAAACCAGAATTGTTGCCAAAAAAGTATCCGAGATAAAAGATAACGGCAATAAATTCAACCTTATCTCTGAGATTACGGACTTTGAGTGTCATACAGCCGATAAGATAAAAATCATTAAAAAATATGTGGAATTAGCCGGTCATATATTCACCACTTTATAAGGGTAAGTCAATGACTTCGTTTTTTTCATTTAGTATTTAGTTAAGTATCTTTGAATTACTTAAATCACTTAAGATGTGGCAAATGAAAATACAGGTCTTTAATAAAAACAGTGAGGAACGAGTAAAAGAAGGTCATTATAAAATATCCATAGAAGGCTCCTTTATAGACTTTATGTCCGTAGGTACATTTAAAAACGAATACAAGCTTCCGGACAATACCAAAGAGCAAAATGAGTTGGATAGCAAAGAAATGAATTTTAAGTACGGAGCATACCCTTATAAATGCTTGACAGAAAAAGAAGATCCGCTAGCCGTTTCTCTACATCCGGTAGAACAAATGGAAAATTACTACAACATATAAAATAGCCATTAACTTAAATTAAGCCAATACAGCCTGTTTTAACACAACATTTCTCTGTCCATCATTAAGAACTGAGTAAAGCAGCAGAACAAAAGGCATAGGCACATCATCTTGAGTATATTTAATCCCTATCTTTTTTACATTATCTTTCTCCTGAACAACAAATTTATGTATCCCTATCATGGCATAAATGATTTAATAAACCTCAGGGAACCCTCCTGACAATAATACTTTAACCATTCCTGTCGCTCCTGCCGGTTTTGAAGTTAAAGCTTTAGCAATAGTTTTCGGCTATCTGTAAGCAAGTACCAAAAGCCAGACGATATGCAGAATTATTGTATTTGAGCCGTTTTATAATACTGAACCCGAAGCGTATGAATTTTACCCTCTTCGATACCAATCACCTTAAAATTAGTAAGACTTGTTTTACCGAACAGTTCCAATACATCCCCATCACCAAAAGCTTGTCCTGAAATAGGCGTAGGAGCAGTTCCATTTTTCTTATACCTTAAAGCCCTTGTTTTGTTAGTAACAGAGGCATCCACCTCAAAGGAAATAGTAGCCGATATGGCATCTTGAGGAACTTTTAATACTTTAGCTTCGCTGTCATTTACATTCAGATCTTCATATCCGCCATTATTTTCATCAATAGGAATACGTCCCCGTTCTCCCGAAGTCCATAGAATCAGTTCTTCAAGGTAATCTTCTGTAGAAGCAAAGTTTTGATGTGGATACGGATTATTTTTCATTTTTTTGTTTATTGTTAGTAGGGATTATGCTATCCTCTCTATTCTCTCTTTTCTCTCTTTTCTGTTCTATTAAGTTAACTTTCATTTTGCGGTTATGCTGCTAATATTCCCGTGCGTTCATATTCACGGTACAGACTAGCAACTGTTTTGCCTGCTAAATCCTGAAAGTGTGGTTTATCTTTAATAGAAGTCCAGCGACCACCCCATTCTAGGCCTAATGCCTCTCCCATTTGTCCGATCTTTTCCCAGTTCGGGTTGTTCCATAGCGGCTGACCATTTTTAAACTCTACTATATCTACCGCTTTTTTGTAATTATGAGAACTTTTACCGCACTTGGCATTCGTTACAATCTTTCCAGGAGCTGTCCTTCCTTGAGCATAAAGTTTGTTTTGTTCAGCACAATCACGATAAGCAGATATTACCCTTAACTCCATTCCTATATCCCTTGCCTTAGATAATAAATGCTTGATTTTTTTTCTAAACACCGGATCCAGTGAAAGTAAAAGCAGATCAGTTTTATAGTCAAAATGTTCATAAATCTTTTTTCGGGAAAGATAAAGACCTACTCCCAATGCCACTATTCCTAAGGCAATACCTGTATACACATATTTCTTTTTAATTTCCATCTGTTTTTTTCTCTTGACAGTTACATGTTTTCTTTCTGGTTGACTGAATAAGGTTAATACTCATTGAAATAATACTAAGCGTTAAGAATGTACCTGAAAGAATAAGGATGAGTTTACTGTGTTTATTTTCCATGAGGCAATCGTTATATCAGTTACTTGTTTTAAGGTTAATGTTGAAATTGAGAACTTAAGAAGATTTTATAGAACAGAGAAAATAGAAGTTAGAACAAAGAGAAAAGAAGAATATGATACAACTGCTCTTTTTTATCTTCTTTGTTCTCTTCTCTAATATCTTACTTTTCTAAGCTCTTTCTTCTTAATTCATTATTAACACTACTGTCATAATACCCATCCCCACTCCTAATAGTAGTTTATGAGCCTTACTTCGTTTTATTTTTCTTTCCTGAAGAGTAATAGTTTTAGTTAGTATATCCATACTTGTTTGTTGGTTTTTATAAAGCAATACCATGTTGTTTATCTTTTGCTCTAAACCATCCACCAAGCTATCGTTAACCGCTATGGTTTGATTAAAAAGTTTTGCCCATTGATGTTGTTCTACCATCAAGGAATCACACCATATCCCAGCTTCCATATATCCGGCAATTACTTTACTTTGATTAATGGTAAAGCAAAATAGAGTATCCTTATTCAGCTCTTGTACTATCGGTGTTAAACTCCCGACCCCTTGGAGCAAGTTTTGAGAAAAACAGATATAGTTCATCGTTAGTATAATGCTCAATAGCGTTAATCTTTTCATACTTTAGTTGTTTTAATTCATTTATCCTTTTGGTTTTACTTACCAATAATGCTTTTAAGCTATCCTGTTTTATTTTTAGCCCTTCATGACGCTTATCCAGTTTTTTATTTTTCCATAAAAGGGTATCGTTTTGAGCTTTGAGTAGCATCAGTTCTTCTTTGTACACCCTTAAGGTTTTCTCCTTATTTTCATTAAAAAAATAGACTCCTGTCAGCACAGCACCTATAACTAGCATTACAATTACTTTACAGTTATTCATAGCATTAGGGCATATCATGAAACCTGTCGTAATACCCTCTTGTTGACGCTTCTTTTTCAATTACCGAGTTAATGCGTAGTTTTTTCCCGATGTAGGTAGTTAACCCTTCCAAAATGAGTTTATGAAACACCAGTGCAAATACAAAAGATTGAAACAAACATTCTATTTGATTTAATTGATAACCTCTGATAAAGTAAATAGCAATGCCGTAAAGCAAGCCGATAATAGCTACCCTGTATTTGGTTTTCGATGATATACAGGTTATCTTTTTGATACCCCCTTTTACCTTGTGGTGATTACACCCATAAGCAATGATGACAAAAGTGATGATGTACGTCCAATCCAGTTCATTCACGTAGGAGCTAAGCTGATTCCATATTGTTATAATGATTGTTGCATTCATAAATTTTAGTTATTATTTATTTAGTTGTTATTATGTTTATCCCGGAAAAATAATGTTTTCTAATGCGGTTAAGTTTGCCCGCCCCAAAATCTTTTTTTCATTGATTTTTCCATAAAATTTTAACATGCGTTTCTCCTTGCTTTTATCGAGTTGTTGCCCATGATTCGGTAATACCGGCATTATCCATGTATAAGCTGTTAGCAGTTCCAAATCACTGTACCTCAGTTTTTGTAACTCTTTTTTAATTGCTTCTCTATCTATCTTTTTTTGCTTCTTATCGGCAGCTTCCTTCCATTTTTTCAGCAACCACCGGATTAATGTATTTTTTCCAATTGGAGTATTTGCAAAAGCCAAATAACCCACACCTGCAAAAACAGATATCCCGAAAAGTGTTATGGCTACTTTTTTCATTTTTTTTAGTTGTTAATTATTTATCAATTAGAACAGAGAGAAGAAAAAAGAGAAGAGAAAAAAGAGAAGAGAAAAAAGAGAACTGTACTATACAACTTCTAACTTCTCTTGTCTATCTTCTTTTTCTACCTTCTAATTTCTTTGTTCTTTTTTTCTGTTTACTGTTCTCCATCCTATTATCACCTCAAGCATTACCGGTTAAGTTGACCCATTTTTTCCATGTTCTTCACCACTCCACGCACTCCAAAAACGATAAGCGTGATAACAAAAGCAGTTCCTACAGCATACATAGAAGTTTTTCTTAAGGTCTGGTCGGTCATGGTGATTTTGATATCTGTTTTTAATCCGTCATCACTTAATACATTGTCCAAATAATCTTTTATCGTTGCCATATTATTTCTTTTTTAATTGTTCTATATCCGTCTGGGAAACTGTAGTTTTTCCTAGTAGTTTCTTGACTGCTGCCTGAGTCATATCACCATACTTTCCATCTACTCCGTCTTTATTACTTCCGGTCTTCCCTAAGTCAGCTCCCAAGACATGTAATATTTTCTGTAAGACAGTTACCTTGTTTCCGCAGCTACCGTGTTTTAAGGGAAAACTATCATCGTACTTACAAAACCCTGAAGAGGAGGAAGAGGCGGAACTGCTGCTTTGTTCTCCGGGATTGTTTTCTTTTTTCTTGTTAAAATAGAAATAAGCTCCCGTTCCCAGCCCTGCCAGTAACAAAATACCTCCTGCTATCCAAAGAAGTTGATTGTCTATTTTAAATGTATCTGCAGCCATTTGTCTTGTTATTCATTATTCATTATTCATTATTTGTTCTATCTTCTGTCTTCCGACTTCTCAATTTCTTATTCGTCAATGATTACTGCATCTTCACGAACATACCCTTCATTTTTTCCATTAACCGGCACTGTTAAACTGATCTTGTACCAGTAATAACCATCTTCACCTTTTACTCTTTCCAAGATGCTCCCCACCGGATTAGTGTTTACCTTTTTGATTAAGTTATGTGAAAAATCAAACCTTCCCCAATTCTCATTATCCACCTTTGGAGAACTACGAACATTGGCATATCCTTCTGCTCCATAGCTGACTGTTTTGGTAAGGAGTTTTTCTTCTTCCTTTTCCTTTTGTTTACTGCTACTGGTAGTATATCCCTTTTTTTTGAAATACCTGTAAGCACCATATCCTGCTCCGGAGAGTACCACCGTAGCAATTGTTCCTATCAGTAAGTATTTTTTCGTTTTTGCATCCATGTTAATAGCTGTTAATGATATCTTTTATGCGTTGCATTTCTCCGGCATCGTCCATGTAATAAGTAATGTATTCCGCCAGACTTTTTTTGTATTTAGCTGCAAACATTCGGGCAATCAGGGAAAGATTATCGGCATTTCCCGCTTCTTCCAAAGCTGAGTAAAACCCTCCTTCATCATCGTTAAAAACACCTCCTGAATCATAGAGTTGCTCCGCTAACTTCTTTGCCCTGTCGTGAGAAATTGTTACCTTACCCTGTCGGGAGTAATTAGGGTCAAACCCTTTATAGCTCATGATACTTCGCATCTTTTTACCTTTCTTACAATCAGCTATCCCTGTTGCACAGAGTATAGGGCGAACAATACCGAAATAGGTTAGCCCCAGTCCAACCAGTACTACACCTCCTATGATGTAGGGAGTAGCTTTATTTCGAGCCAATCCTTCTACTGTTTTTACTCCTGTTATTGTACTGGTCATTTTTTGTTACTGTTGTTTAAACAAAAGAGAAGGAAAAACAGAGAAATTAGAAGTTTAAAGTTTTGTTTATCCTCTCTGTTCTAATTTCTATATTCTCTTTTCTCTAATCTTTAATTGATAATTTCCTTTACTGTCTCTTCCACTTGAGTTTGGTTTAAGCCGTTTTCTTTTAAGAAAGCTTCCAAACGGCTTTTTACCCGCTCTTGTTTTTTCTTTACTTTCTCCCTGTCATATCTGACATATAACTGGCGACCTAACCAAAACCCTACGGCAAGTGTTACTACTGTTCTCATTTTATAAATGTTAAATTATAAGTGTTAAATGTTGAATGAATTATCACTTGTTATTCCATCCCAAATCAATCCTCAATCAAGGTTAAGGACAAGCTATTTCAAAAGATGTTCTTTTGAGGTACTCCAATACTTTCCAACCATTTAGGCACATTGAAACCGGGCATTTCTACTTTATCCATTGCCGGGACTTGATTTAGTCCCATAATAATCAAATCAGGGTTTCTTAGTAACCGGTATTGTACATATATTTTCAGTGTCTCTTTCTGCTCTTTGGTTCGGGTGTCCCATTCTTTACTGTTATCCTTGGTTCTTCCCCCAACAATGGCTACATATTTTGCCATTCCCGATAATCCGTTTATCCCTTGGGAGATTCCCCACAAATCCACTTCATTAGGGCTATTTTCAGGAATAATATTAATTAGTTCCCCTTCCAACAAGATAAGATCATCTATTCGGGGACGATTTAGCCCCAATCCCCCTGCATGAACAGGGCTAATATGCTGCTGGATAATCGCTGCTTTACTGATTTCCACTCCTCCCGGAGTATTCGTACTGACGATAATTAAGTAATCTGCTTTTTTCATTTTTTTGTTTTTTTTGTTGTTGGTTAATAGTTAGCATAGAGGAGAGAGGAAAGAACAGAGAATTGTACTATACAACTTCTGATTTCTCTTTTCTATATTCTATTTTTCGTCTTCTTTTAATCTTCTGTATCCTAACAGTTGTGCTGCATTATAAGCTTTGATACATACTTGGTTGTTTTGATTACCTCCCAAACAGTAGATGTATTTGTCATCTTCTGAATGATTGATGTAAATGGCTACATGTCCTTTCCAACTCTTAGGTTGCTCTCTCCAAAAGATAACCACGTCTCCCGGTTCTGGTGTTGTGACTTCTTCTCCTACCGTCAGCCAAGACCTTGCATTAAGTTTTCCTGAACGGGTTACTCCTGCTTTTAAGGCACACCAATTCATAAAGATGGAACACCATGCCGTTTCATCGGTAATGATTCCTCCATACCCAATCTCTTTAGAATACCCTACAATGGTAGGGTTATGTTCTTTTCCCTGAATTTCTTTCACCCCATATTGGGAAAGTGCTATACTTAGTAATTTGTTCATTTTTTTAGTTGTTTTTTATTTATCTTTTGTTCCATTATCCTAAATGATTTTTTTTGATTATCTCCGAACATGGTTCGGTTCGGAATTGTCTGAAATAAACCAGTAGAGTAATGGTTTGATTAGGTGCTATGTTAAACTGCCAGGTGTTCTTCCCGTCAATGATAGTTCCCTCTAAGTCGATCATCTCCGATACATTGAGAAAATTTTGCGGATGTCTGTAATTTTCATGGGAGATGGGAGTTGTCTTTTTTATTCCTGTAGGGGTTTCTTCTATGTGATTCAACACCTTAAATCGCTCTGTTCCGGAGAGCACCCATTTGGTATGCTTAACAATACCCGGATGATACAGAAAGTCTTGCGACTTGTACTTATAATCTTCATTAATGGAAATATTACTGCTTTGATCGGCATACCCCATCAGGTTCACTGAATCTGTAGCGGTATCGGCAATAACCAACTGACTAGTAGCAGTATTGATAGCCATACCAATGTTTACATTGCCTTTACTGATGGTTGCACGAAGAGTTTTGTCAGGAGCAATTACCGTAAAGGTATCATCCGCACGATTTCCCACATACAGGAAGTTGTTAGCCGGATTAAAAATGCTTTTATAGGGACTGTTGCCGGTAGCTATTGAAGGCAGTAAATTATGTGTACTCCCTTCAATGGGAAATAGTTCATTACTCTGCGAACATACCACATACATTTCATCATTTACAGGATGATAAGTAACAGAAACCGGAGTAGTTCCTACTGCTGCTAAGGTGTTTATTAAATTATTGGCAGCATCCCATATACTTACTGTATTATCCGATGAATTAGCAACATAAATTTCACCATTTATGGGATGAATACCCACTCCTAATGGATCTGTTCCCACCCCTAGTGTAGTACTTACATTTTCTGTATCCGTGTCAATGACCGTTAGATTATCTGAAAAAAGATTAACCACATAGAGTTGATTATTTACCGGATTAAATGCCAAATCAACGGGACGTACTCCCGTAGCAATGGTATTTGTTACATTAAGTGAAAGGTCAATAACACTTACCGTATCTGTTACTGAACCTGCTACATAAACCTTTCCGTAATGAACACTTGAACTGTTGGTATTGACTGCTACAGCTACCGGAGAATTGAACCCCAAAACAGAAGCTTGTAATTCTACTAGCTGAACCAATTGCCCTGCTATATCTATTACCGATACATTGTTGCTTAACTGATTGGCTACATAAGTCAGCCCGTTAGCCGGATTAACGGCTATCCCTTGAGGATGTGTAGCTAAAGAAGCTCCTGAATCATTAATAAAATCCGAATAAGCCAGCGTGTAGTTAATTTTATGATCCTCTACATCGGTTAACAGGGGAGGACTGACTGTGTTTGCTTTATTCATTCCCCACAAGCTGATGAGTCGCTGCTTATTAGAGCTATTGGTAATGGTAAGTTGTGTTTTATCAAACACCCTAAGCAACCACGTGTAAAAAGCACTGTATGACCGAGGTGGTTGCCGGTGTACCGGTTGAATAATAGAGGGGTGTATACGCTTAACCAGCTGTTCTGCATTCTTATGAATGTGGTATAATATGTTCGTTTTGTTATTCATCATTAGTTCATGGCTGTATGTGTTGCTTTATAGCGGTCAATAAAATCAATAATGTCTTTGGTGCGTATGACTTGTTCAGGACCGGTGGTTCCCGGATGCATCAGAAATACTTTAGTAGCGGCATACACCGCTTCTATAGTGGGGTAGCCCAAATCTAAATACAGTTTTAAGGCAGCCATGTCTGCCGGTTTTTCTTTTCGGGTAGGCAGGGTAAAGTGTTGTCTTTCGTGCAACATAATAAATAACCTAACCGGTATGGAGAATTGTTTGAACAGCTCCTGTGCTACTTGATGTCTTCCCGTTACCTGTTGGGTACGTGCAGGGGTAATCATTACCTGCCCCATACTGCCTGTAATTTTTGGTAAATAGTGAATTAAAAATTGGTAATCCAAACTATGGTAAAAGCCTGTTTTTACATAACCTGCTTTTTGACAAAAATCTTCTGCAAATCTTATAAAGTCATGCATGTGCTCATCTGCCCAAACTCTGGATGCAGGCATATCTTCTATCTTGAATTTTTCTATCCTGAAGGAAGTATCGTCTTTACTGAATTTATCTATCAACTCTACCGATAAGGTGTCAGGAGAAACAGGCATGGGAATAGTAATTTCCCGATAAGTTGTTCCTTTGGAAAAATCTTCAGTAAGAAAAGTAACTTTTCTTCTAAAGTAGTGGGTATTGTATCTGGTGGCATCATACGCCTTTATCCCCAAATGAAATGGAGTTAATGCCCGTATGCCGATACGAATGCGAAAACGTTTTTTATTGGAAGATACCGGTATAACCACTTTTTTAATTGTTAATTGATAATTGTTATTTATTCATTACAAGCTGCTTTAATGCCTTATTTTTTCGATAATGGCTAAGCCCCCAAACTCCTACTGTAAATACTGCTACTGCACTAATGATGAGTACTTCTTTGGAAATTCCTTTTTCGGTTGTTGCTTTTTCCTCTTTTGTATGCCCCATGCTTACTTCAACATTACTAGGTGCTTTAAAGGACTTTATTACCCCCTTTACTCCTTGAGTTGTTTCTATTATCCCCTGAGCTCCTCCTAATTGCTGATAACCTTTATTAATATTTTCCCAAAAAGCACTACGCTTCTCTTTACTTGCCTTCTTTTCTTGTTCGGTTTTCTTTCCGAACCACTTTCCTAAAAAGTAATCGAAGGGATAATCTTCTGCTGTAAGTCCATGTATGTACTCTAATTCTCCTGTAATCATTTTTTAAAATGCTAAGTTTTAAATTATAAGTGTTGAATTAGTTGTCTTTATTTATCATTTAACATTCTATATATCATTCAACACGTAACATTTAAAATGGCTACACAATCATCATCACCTTTAATGTGGAACCATTTACTACAAAGGGAAACTGAGGATAACCCTTACCGACAAAGGGATAGGTTTTTTCTTCTCCCGGTGGGAGATTTATCCCATTAACCGTTGCTATTTGAGCTCCCGTATTCTTAATTGAAGCAAATAAAAAGCCCTGAGGTAGATTGCCATCGACGGTGTAATCCTGTTCTATTATCTGTGCCAGTATATTCATTCTCCATTTTTTATTCTCTGTTCTCTAATCTGTCTTTAAGCAGCTTTGGCAACTACCGGTTTTTTATTTCCTACAAAAAGTGCAATCCCTCCGATAACTACCACTGCAGCAATCCCTCCGATGATAAGTACCGTGTTATTGTTTGATTTTGTATCTCCTTTGCCGGACTTTTCTGCTTCAGCTCTACGTCTACGGTCTTCATCTTCTCTGCGTCTGCGTTCTGTTTCTTCTCTTTCTCTTCTTTGTCTTTCTTCCTGTTCACGCATTCTGCGTTCGGCTTCTTCCTGTTGTCTTCTCCTGTCAGCTTCCATTTGTTGCATTTTTGCTTCCATTTCAGCTTTCATCTGTGATGCCTGTGCTGCTGCTGTAGCTAATCCTGCTGCACTGCTTCCTCCTGAAGAGCTCTTTTTACCTCCAAATAACCCGGATAGTCCTCCGAGTGCTCCTTTGGCTAGTCCTCCAACCAATCCACCTAAAAACAAATCTTCTTTGTTCAATAATGCACGGTTACTCTCCAGTGCTATAATTTCAATACCTTTATGTTCTAAGTGAATGGATAATAATTTCTCCAAATCATTATTGAATGACTGATTGTTTTGTTTTAACAGTTCTATTACCTGATTGATTACATCTCTTCGGGTAGGTTTAAAAGAAAAAATAACTCCGTGTTTTGCCAGTAGCTTAACTACTGCTTCCGGTTTAGTTAGAATTAAATGGGTGATTAACTCTAACACGTCTTTTTGTTTTTTGGTGTATGTGGTTTTCATTTTTTTAGTGTTTATTGATTCTTTCATCGTTTTTATCGTTAAGTTGCCGAAGTGGTTAGTGCTGTTTTATTTTTATCCGTATTTGAAATAATAATACCTGCAACAACGGCAACTAGCCCCATTATTCCCATAATGCCGACTATCTTTAGTGCTACAGGTGTTTTTTCTTCGGAGGAATTGTTATCCTGCTGCTTGTTTTGGCTTGAATTGACTTTTTCTTCTTGTTTATCTATTAGCTCCTGATGCGTTTGAAATTGGAGGGTACTTTTTAGACTTTCCTCTTGAGCTTGTTGTTTTAACTGTTTTACCTGCTCTGTTGACAATTCTTTTACAAAGGGCTTACTTAAGGAAGCTGCAATAAGCTGCTCTGCACTAAGTTTCATTTTTGCTTTTTTAGGTACTGTGTAACGAATCAGGGCATCAGGAATAAACGAATCGGCATTCTCCGGTATTCGCTGACCGGCTAGCAATTGAGCAAGGTCATAATTGAACTCATTGTCCTTTTGGCTAATGGCATAAATGGCTGCTGCTGTAAGTACTGTTTTATTGGGCTGATCAGGAAGCTTTATTTCATAGTTTTTTAATAAGGTGGTAAGTTGTTCGGCCTCCTCAGCTACGACCACCCCTAACAACTTAAATAATGCCAGTGATGACTCATCTAGTGCCACCGGCTCTTTTTTCTGTTGTTTATCTTGTACCACTCTTACCATTGCTGAAATATTAAATTCTAAGTAGTCTATCCTCAACTTGATTGGGGATTGAATTAGTTGTTGCTTCTTATTGCTATTTTCTAACTTCTCTGTTCTCTATGCCAATTGTTGTCTTCTTATTGCTCAATTACTTCTAAATGCCGAACCGATTAAGATGCCTGTTACCAGAATAACTCCGGCAATGACCAGTTCACTTTTTTTAACATGTTGGCAAAAGGAGCATTCTTCTTGTTCGGTGTTTTCAGCAGCATCATCTTTTTCTGTTGTCTTATTCATTCGCTCTCTCAACTGGTTCCATACCAGTTGAACTTCATCGGCCAGCTGATTATCTTCAGGGTTTTTATTAGCCTTATTTAATACCTCTGTGTAATATTTTTCTAAGGCTGCTGTTTCCATGTTTTCCAACCCGTTTAGAAACTTTCCTACATCGGTACTCCCTGTAAAATTAACATGTCCGCATCCTCCGCAGTAATTGTCTTCAGGGAGGTAAGTGGAATTGCCGCAAGCTCCGCAAAAATTAGCTTCTTCGGGTTGGGTATATTTTAAAATGGCTTTTTTATCGGGATGGATATAAAGGAGGTCTTTGATGGCCTTTATTCCTTTTTTCTTTACCAGTAATTTTACCGTTTCCACTAGCGAATGCACATCTTTTGGAGCTTCATACCCATATTCATTCACTAGCTCTCTGGCTTCTTTTTGCCTATTGTACACGATATATGCAATCTTGTTTTGGGCAAACTTGGAACGTCTTTTTTTAGTCTTGTTTTCCATGGGTCTTTTATCATTAATTATCGGTGGAAGCTGCTCATGCGAAATAAAAACAGCCAAAGAGAGCTTTATGTGGCTACTTTGGCTGTTTATCTTCTCCTTAAGGCAAAGTCTTGCTTTGTCTTTTCCTATCTTCTTCTAACTAGCCTCATAGCAGGTCTTTTTACCACTGTGGTTCTTGGAGCTGCTGATCGGATAGGTCTTACTACTTGCCTTACAGCCGGTCTAACACCAAATGCACCGGTATTTTGCTTTCTTAACAAATCGATTTGTGGTAATCCGGTTGTTCTTGGTGCATCAGATAATTCGGCTACATTGTTTCCTTTTAACAGGTTACCCATGTTTGCCCTTGCTTTAATGGTGAAGGTAAATACCATTGTAACACCATCTTTCACAATTACTCGTAATGAATCCTGACCGGTAACGTCCATCTCGAAGTTGTTATCGTCAATCAAGCTTTGGGTAAAGTTCTGTGGAGAGGTAGCATTTCTTGGTTGATACACTCGTTCGGTATTACTTCCCGCTGCTGTTCGCTTTACGATTTTCAGTATGTTATCAAACTGCAGGGGGTTAGATACCGACAGTTTCATTCCCCTGATTTTAAAAGGATTCGCTTTGGATTCTTCTCTCACTTCTTTGTGGGAGCTTTCCTCAACAGTTACCGTTACTCCTGCGGGTTGTGCTGCTTCTTCATTGCCTCCAAACAGGATGGCTTGTGCTGCTGCCCCTGAGGCATTAGCTACTACTACGGTTAAGGTTCGGTCGTTGGGATCTATCTTTCCGATGGAAGTAGTCGTATAATTGTCATACATCCCCGATCTCATTCTACTTACATCTATATACTCCATTTCCTGAAAGTCCTCATTGCCCTCAAAACCGGTATCAAAATAATCTTCATCGTAATCTCCATTGAAGTCATCATACCTGCTTTCTGCATCTATCTCGTAGTCTAATATTTCGTCTTCATAATCTCTCATGATTCTAAATTTTAATCGTTAATAACTTGGTTTGCTTTTGTTACAACAACCGTTAACAGGGTTTCCCTTAAAGGGAAAATCTTATTTTTTGGTGGTTGTTGCACCTTTATTCTCTGCCGACTTTTTTGCTTTGGCTTTATCCATTGCCGGCTTCACTACAAATACACCTAGTGCGGTTCCTACTGCCAATAATCCCAATCCAACGGGAAGACATATTTTCCAATCAATATCTTTCATGTGTTTATTTTTTTTAAAATTTGTAGTATGCTTGTAAAAGTGTTAAAATAGTAGTTTCAATCTTTTACTTTTTTCTTGTCTTTTTTAAGGAGATTTTTTTCGCTTTTGTTCTTACTTAAATCTTTAAATGTTAAAAACAAGCGTTCTCACTTAAAGTGGTCTTTAAACCGAATGATAAGGCTAAATTGGAGGGATTTTCCCTTGTTTACAAGGTGTGCTTTTGTACTTTGGTACAGAAAACAAAAGCATTGTTATCGTAAACCGCTGATAAAAACGATACAATTATTTTTTGAAAAAGTAACTATGTTATAGTATGAATATTAAAAATAATTATCATATTTGTTCATTATTTAGCTTTGTTCATGTTTCGTGAACAAATAATAAAAGTGAACATGAGACATCAAAATATCATAGAAAATGGTTTTGCTCATTTAAAAAATGAGCTAGAAAATGTTATTGAATGGGAACATCTTACCTATAAAAATACAGACATACCTTATGATGCTGTTTTTGTAGTGAATGATTTGGATCTTTATGTCGAAGCAAAAAATGAGGTAAGACCGATTCAGGTGGAGCAATTAAGTCAACAAAAAAAACATTTTGGAAACTTATTGGTTATTGCCAATTACATTACCCCAAATGCAAAGGAATTGTTAAAAGAAAAAGGGATTAACTATGTAGATGGGCAAGGAAACATTTGGCTGAAATTTCCTCCTGTTTATATTCATATTGAAGGTATTCCTAAACAAAACACTCCAAAACATAAGAAAAACAGGGCTTTTACTAAAACAGGAATCAAAGTAATTTTTCAACTTTTAGTGGATAATGAGCTAGTTAATACCACTTATCGAAACATAGCAGAAAAAGCTGAAGTAGCATTAGGAACAATCACTAGAGTAATTGAAGGATTAAAAGAGGAAGGTTTTTTAGTTAAAAAGAACAAAGACCAATGGGTAATTACCAACTATGCTGAATTGTTGAACCGTTGGCAAGAAGAATATAGCAAACGATTAAAACCTGCTTTATTTGTAAAGCGTTATCGACCTACCGATGAAAATTTTCATGTGAACTGGAAAAAATTACAGCTCCAACATGATACGGTTTGGGGTGGGGAACCGGCTGCTGATATACTCACTAATTATTTACAACCTGAACAATATACTTTGTATACTCGCCAACATGGACAAGACATTATGAAAGCTTACCGTTGGGTTCCGGATGATGAAGGAGAAATTTTTATTTACAAAAAATTTTGGATTACGCCTTTGGATAAACAAAACCTTGCTCCGGCATTATTGATTTATGCAGAACTAATGGATACCAAAGATAGCAGGTGTATTGAAACAGCAACTATAATTTATGAGCAATTCTTACAAAAACCTTAAACACTATGCTTTTAGTGAACATACTACAGCATTTAAAGTGTTAACTGAAGTATTTCGTGAATTTTCTATTCACTATTTCTTAATTGGAGCACAGGCAAGGGATGTACACTTCTTTCAAAAAGGTATAAAACCAAACAGGGGAACTCGTGATATTGATTTTGCAGTAATGATGCAAGATATGACGGGGTACAACGAATTAAAAGAAGCCCTAAACAAAAAAGGATTTGAAAACACCAAAGACCCATTTCGTTTAAACTGGTCGTTAGGTGAAACCGTTATTGATTTATTACCTTTTGGACAAATTGAAGAAAATTATACAGTCAATTTTGATGAAAGAGAGTTGGAATTATCTGTTTTAGGTTACAGTGAATTAAATGAGGAATTACAAGAGTTTTATCTGGATGAAGATGAAGCTGTTTCCATTCCGGTTCCTCCCTTACATGGTATCTTTTTACTAAAACTTTTATCTTGGGATGATACCAAACCTGACCGAAATAAAGATTTAAAAGACTTAAACCAAATACTAAACAATTACTGGGAATTTGTAGAAGATGAAGCCTATGAAAATCATTTAAATTTATTTGATGATAACTTTACAACTAAAATAGCTGCAGCTCGAATTTTAGGAAGGCACTTAAGATCAACCATTCAAAAGTCTCCAACTTTACAAACAAACATTATTCGCATATTAGAAGAACAAACTAATCAGGTCGATCCTCCCGGATTGATGCTCCAGAGTTTTGCCTCTGAAAATGATACATCTATTGAAGAAGTCAAAATATTGTTGGATGAAATACTAAAAGGAATTAAAGACAGACAATAAATCAAACTGAATGTGATGTTATAGTAAAAGATTTTTCAACTTGGTGCAAGTGGAATCTTTTTTAATTAAAGAATCAATCAATAGATTCAATAAATTGCTGTATTTTTTCTTCCTCTGTCATTATAATTTATTCTGTTCACTCCTTGTTGTAGGCAACGGTCCCGACCAAAAAGCGTTGCTGTCCAAAAGAATAATTATGATTTTTAGTATTGTTAATGGCTTTTATTATTCCAAATCTTTTTCATTTCTTTCAGGGAGAATATCATTTGAAACCTTTGAAACAGTAACTTTCCCAGGCATAATGCTTCCCTTATTATGTTTAATCCAACAAGCTTTAATCAAGTACTCTGTATCTCTTTGTTCTGCTGGATTTAAAAATTTTGTAGCGTAATTACCACGCAAACTAGAGTATAAGTTCCCAAGATAAAATGAATTTTTGTCTAGTTCAGACATGTAAATTAATATGGAATCTTTCCAACCTTGTGGTCTAGCGGTACATTCCATTAATGCAAAAATATGTTTCACTGTAAGGTCTTCTTCCTTCGATCTATGTTCACGAAAAAGCATCCTTAATTTATCTGAAAAAAGATCATCTTTAAACCAAACATTAATATTTAAAGGCATAGCAACTATAATACTCTTTAAACATTCATTAAATTCTTTTGGAAAATCATCCGTTAACTTAAATCTTGCACCACCTACACCACCAAAACCATTCTTAGCAAGTATAGGAGCGATTAAATAAAGAGCTCTCATCAACTCCTTCCATGCCATCGCAATGTTTTTCAATAGTTCTTCTTTATGTTCAGGCTTTATAAATTCACTATTTCTTAGTGCACGGGAACTGGATTTAATCAGTTCCATAAGATTTTTTATATCATACTCTTCTAAATAATTATTTATTGTTTGTGTGTATGGTTTTATACTATTATAATTTTTATCAGCAACTATATCTTTTATTTCATCAGATACTTTGGATTGTTTGATATTTTGTTCAAGCTGATTTTGAGTCATCCCTTTTACTGTTTCATTTAAAGACCACTTTATTTCCTTAAATGGATTTATATCATCTGATAACCCAATTTTAGAATGCACCTTATTTGAAAGTGTTGAAAGATCGTTTATCAGCATCTTCACTATATCTTCAGACCTTCCATCCAAACCAGTATAAAATTCGATTATCTCAGGAAAGTAAAGAGAATGTTTATCATTCAGCATATAAGCTTTAAATTCTTCTGAATCTTTCATTCTGATGGCAGCGAAATAATAAATCCAGTAAGAAAATCTAAATCGAAGCTCACCGTTAAGACCAACTACAATTTGATTGTTTTTTAAAACCTGTAATAAATCAGATACATTAGATGGGTTATATTCTTTCTCACAAAAAGGTCTTGTAATTTTATAAAACTCATCTTCAGTAAAGGATTCTTTGTTTTTTCGAAGAAGATACTCACAAAAATAACCTACTATGAATCCACAATTCTCTTCGTCCAAAGTGTCACCATAAAATAAACTACCTGGATTATCAAAAATCACTTTTAGCACATATTTAAAAACCTTAGACCGGTTAATTGGTCTATCTTCAAAGTCATTCAGAAATGCAATTAATAATTGAATACAATTAATTGGTGTACGGTGAATATTTAGATCAATCAAATCAACATCTAATCTTTCAAGCACTCTATTTTCTTCCGCTATTTCGTATAATGAGTTAAAATCACTTACTAAATTACGAAGTCCTTTACGATTAAGCTCACGTAAAAAAAGTTGACTAAACCCTTCATGACTTTCTTCCGAATCTAAACCTTCCAAAACAATATTGTCATGATAGTTCGACAAGATTATTAAAGAGACGCTTGGGAATTTACTTCGAATATTTTTTAAAATCTTTTGAGCATCTTTCGTATTATTTTTCCAATGATCTAGTAAGAAGCATTTTATATCTTCATTTTGAATTTGCAAGTCTTGTATTACATCCTCAAGATCAGAATGATATTTACCAAAAGTCCAGTTGTGAGTATCTAAATAAACCCAACAGTCTTTTTTTATTTCCCATGCTTTCATTGCCAAATAATGAGCATAGCATGTTAAACCAAAATGTGGTGCTGCAATTAAATGATAGTTCTGAGGATTGTTTATAATATTTATATAATCTAAACTTTTAGATTCTTTTTTAGATGAGTTATTTGGAGAATCAGTTGTACAAATACGTTCAACCCATTTTGGTAACTTAGAATACGATTTCATTGCTTTTTGAAAATTCGATTTAAGTTTTAATGAGATAAAATCATCTAGGGTTATTTCTGAACGTCTGAAATTGTAGATCCCATTTTCAGTTCCAGAAAAATTTTGACCTCTCATGAATTTTCTTTGTCGAGGCACCCATTCTCTGTATTCAACTGAATCTATTTTTTCATTTTGAAATTTAATTAAAGCATATCCGTTAAGATCTGGCTTGTCTGAAAACAATTGTGGAGATCCCAATTTTATTATCCCTTGATTATCTGAAATAAAAGAATGATTAATATCTTGATCATGGATGTGACCAGATATAAGTATATCAATGCCATTTTTTAGCATGCCTTTTAATTCTTTCCTAGCAAAATCGGTAAGAAACTCTACGGGATGATGCATTACTAACATCTTGGTACGACCCTTATTATCACGTATCCATTCATTTAATCCAGCAGTTTCTATTTTTAATACACCTTTATCGTTAATACCATTGAAACCTCCAGAACAAAGCAACGAGCAATTAAGAAAGTAAATGGAAATTTCAGGAATTAATAATTCTGAATAACCAGTCAAATTAAAGTTTGAAACGTGCAATTTTTCTTTGCAAAACTTTTCATAATACTTAAATTTATTTTGAATTAGGTTGCCGTCTTTCTTTACAAAATCATTGAATTCAGTTTCATTAAATTTTTGAGAAATGAGATTATTATGGTCTTCAATATTTTGTTCAACGATATTTCTATTTAAATCATGATTTCCCGGTGAACAGAATATATTCTGAAGAGGGATAAGTTTTGTCAACTTCAAAATAAAGTTTTGGTAGAACTCATTAAATATCTTTTCTGAATTGCCCCTATTAACTAAATCACCAGAAATAATACAATACGTATTTGTGGCATTAGCTGAATCAAATTTAGCTTCAAGGTCATCAAAAAATGAGTTTATTACTAGCCCTTGGTTTTCAGGTTCATTATTTTCATAATGAATGTCGGATATATGAATTATTGTTATTTCACTCATTTATAAAGTTTATTGGTCTTGATTGTTCTATTTAATTACCCCTAACATGCATATAACAACAATGCTATTATCCACATTACATGCTTAATGCAAATGTAGTAATTTAATAAGTTCTTTATATATTTAATATTTGTAAAAAAACTCTTTTACAAAATTGTCAGATAGTCAGTTAAAACAACCTATTTCAACTACTAGTTCATTCATTCAATACCTAGTGTACGCTTTTTAACTAGGATACCACAGTAAAATTCAATTGTTTCCCTAAATTTAATTGATTCGTAAACCATGCACTGGCAAACCATGAGCCATCACCCTCACCAGTAGGCGTTTCAAAATTAATACGCTTGTTAAAAAGAATCATCTCTAGTCCACACTGATGAAAAAAGCGTTGTCGTTTTTCAGACTCTAAGGTAGTAAGCGGCAGTAAAAAAGCAAAAGGTTTACCCAGACAATAAGCCCTCTCTAAAAACTCCTGTTTCAGCGAAAAAGGAGGATTAGTAATGATACAATCATACTGTTTAGGCTCAAAACTTAGAAAATCTTCCCCCGAATGAATATCCGTAGCAATAACCTTATACCCTTGTTTTCTAAGAGTTTTCACCAAATTACCCTCACCCGCAGCACACTCCCATATTACCCAGTTTTTCTTAAGATGTGGTAGTAATGGAGTTAGTGCTAGCGGTGGGGTTTGGTAATCATCCCGACTTCCTTGCCTTTGAGCTTTTATCATCACCTAAGCCAATTTAGTAGTAATGAATTTGCCTGATAATTTTCTGTATGCGGTCTTTTTTATCAATTCCTAACCATATTAAAGCTATCTGATGACCGGCTCTAAAACTTTTAGGACTTTCTTCCAGCAACGCCCCACGAGAATAGTCAATATTACCATTCTCATAAACAGGATAAAAATACAGTCGTCCTTTATATACCCTATAGGCTGTATGATGATGCTGAACAACATAAGTCTTAAAAGGAAGCTTATAGGCTTTTTTTCCGGGAGTTTGTCGTGTTGATTTCATAGTATTTAAGGCTTACTTTTTCTATTGGTTTTGGCAATATTGCCTTGTTTATCCAAAAAATAAAGGCATCCTTTCTCTTTAATTATCCCCGTTCTTGCCACTACCTTTTGATGCTTAGTCGTTGGTTTCAGCTCCGTTAAATCCCCCTCCCTGTTAATGAAGTACAACATGCCTTTTTTTCGTTTAAAATTAAGTTGCTTTACTATTGTTGCCATAGGAGGGGGGAGTTAAGTATTAAAAAGCTGAATTTATTTTTTGTTCATGGTGTCTTAAGTATTTAGCAATAAGATGCACGACCACTTCACTTCTGTTATTGAATTTAGGCGTATCATCCATGTTCATTTCCTGAAGCAGCATCTTTACTTTTTTGCTCTCATGCGTGTCGATGTATTTTTTGGCAGCCCGGATAAAAGCCTGCCGACTTACTCCACGAATACGCAACCTTCTCATATCTACATATACACAGAAGCTCTTACGTCTTTTAAACTCCTGCTTACCAATCATCCCTTCGGCATAAGCTGCATTAGCTAAATCATACTGTTCATCTATAATGAAAGTTGCTATGCGAACCAAGAAATAATTAGGAATACGTTCCCTATACCTGCTAATATCATCCACCTGATGATGTAAGCGTAACCAAGTACAATTCTCCCATTCAGTAGTGGTAATCTTGGCAATGGATTGATGACTAATCATAATGTCTAGTCCATTGTGCCGGTTGGTAGTTAATAATCCAACGATGCTTTGTCCTTTTGCTCCTACCATGTACTTATCCAAGTCCTCAAGTACCAATAACCCATTCTTAAAACGGTTTACCATTTGTTCCACCACATCTCTCTTTTCTTCAATGGTCATGTTCCTGCCACTCTTAGTAATGGGTCGTATTCTTCTTGCGTTAATAGCAGTAAGGTTTTGAATTAAATTCACCTTGACCGTTTTAAACTGTGGGTAATCATCATCGTTAACATCAAATGCCAGTACTTTACGTCCTTTTCGTTTATTTTCAATATTATCTTTCATGTATCGGAAGATTTCTATTAAGTTACGGTAAGTTTTTCCCACACCCGTTTCCCCACAGGTGAGCACTAACATAGGTTGCCTTTCCAATTCTTCTTTAGAATAGCTGATTTTCTTTCTTCCCCGATGGTTTGTTGCTACTGTTGCTGACATGAATAATGGCTGCCCGTTAAGGGAGTATTATTGCCACCCGGTGGAATTCACCTCGTTGGTTCATTTGTAAATCTTCGCTGTGTACGATAGGGGGGTAAGTGCTACTATTCTTCCTCTTCCCGGTTATCTCCGTCATCATCAGCCACCTCCAGTAAAGTGCTGCTCAATCCATCAGGAGCTCTTGCTATACTTTCTTCAGCAATAAGGTTTTCCGTTTTTAAATGCTCTTGCTCAAGGTACTGCTTATTTTCTCCCTTTTCATGGAAATGAACTTCTTGCTTTTCCTGAGTTTGCTGCATTTCCTGTTCCGTTACAATTGGCTGGTGTTCTTCCTGTTCTTTCTCCTCCTCTATAGGTGCTTCTTTCACATCTTGATCAGAATAGCCCTTTTCTTCTCTGATGACATCCAGTATTCGCTCTACAAGTATTTCATTCTCTGCTTTAATTTCCATTACCATCTGTGCTTTTTTCATCAAAATAGATAAGATGGCTGCTGATAATTGTTGCTCCGGAGTAAGCTGTTTTGCTTTTTGCTTTAGCATGGCTATTAATAGTGGACGAAGCAATATTTTATCGTCTTCATCAAGTTTTAAACGTCTTACATTTTTCTCATTGTTTTCATCAATAAGTTGGATAACTTCATCAAAGTCATAAAATTCTTTGTGCTTTTTAATTTTGATGAAAAACCCACCACCAACGGTAATTACATTATCCGCTATTCCAAATATTGCTTCTGTAGCTCTTTTAGCATGAGAATGAGGGATTTCAAATTCTTCAGCACCAGGTATTTCATCTTCTGCCTGCTCATCATATTCTCCGGAGCCTATCTCCTGTTCCGGAACATCATCTTTGGTATTGTTCTTAAAATAAAAATCCTCTTCTTTGGGTTGTTGAGTTGACTGACTTTCTTCAGGTTCTTCCTTTTCAAGGCTTTCCGTTAATGCATCATGCCCTTTTAGATTTTCTTGTTTTTCCGATGCTGTAGCGGATGAATGATGTCCTATTTCATTTTCTGCTACCGGTTGATTTAAAGGGCTGCTTTCAGCATCCAATGCATCTTCAAAGGCTACATTTTCAGTGGCTTGATTCAATACTTCTTTTACTTCTTCTTCTACTGTTTTTCCCATGTTGCTTGTTGTTAGTGCTAACTTCTTCTATTTTCTTTGTTCTATCTTCTAACTTCAGTCTTCTGACTTCGGTCTTCTGACTTCGGTCTTCTACAATTTCCCTATAAATTCAATGGTGTATTTATCTAGTTGTTGGTATTTCTCTGCAAATTCCTTATCGAAAAAAGGAGCTTCAACCAGTTCTTTACACTTTTGGCAGTAATACAGGATGCCTCGTTTGTTTTTTCCGAAGAGTTCCCCTATCTTGGCATAACTGCACTTGGTATAAGTATAGAGGATATGATAACATGCCATTCGAGCTTCTCGATACTCTCGTATATCAGAGGTATAAAATTTACTTTCTTCTAAACTGAATAAGCGTATAGCTTGAGAAGAAACATAAGTTGCTATGAGTTTGACTTTTCCCATTTCGCTAGCGGTAATGGAGGAATTGTTATTAAAACTTTCCAATAACTCGGTGGTTTTCTCAATACCAATGTTATTAATTACCCCTTCTAATGCCTGTTGTAAGCGTTCGAGAGCCATTATTGGTATGTGTTTATTTTCCTCCATGATTTTCTTTAACTTATGATTTAAACCCTATCTCCTTTAAATAACTTTCCTTATTATCAGAGGAGCTGATTTTTTCAGCAAGGTTTTTCTCCAGTTTGCTTCTGTATTCTTTAGAAGCCAACACCCAAGAGAGTGTCTTATCTAAATCAAGGGATAAAATATAGGCAGCATCACCGGCTAACCTCTCGGCACTCATTTTCTTTAAATGAGCGATAATTGCTTCCTTTTCGGAATTATTATTGCTAGTAACCTCAAGGTAATAGGTATAACTGAACAATGCTTTTGACAAGGTGTATTTCCCAACGATATGCTCCTTTTTATCCAGTTTTCCTTTAAATCCTAGCTCTCTTAATGTAGTACGCCCTATACGTTTTTGCTTTTTCTGAAACAACCGCTCAATAATGGCTTCATCGTGCTTTTCGTTTTCACTGGCATCCGCTTTTTTAGGTTCAGGGGATGGGGGTGTTTCTTTTTTCGGTTTAGGGGTCTCTTTTTTAGGAGCCGGTTTTTTCTTTCCTATTTCAATTCCAAAGGCTTCATAATCCTCTAGGTCAGCTTCTTTTTCAATTAGTCCTTCGGTTTCTTCCGATCGGTTCACTCCATAGACCTCATGGTTGTTTTTAAATAGCTCCAATGCTTTCTTTTTAGGAATCATCATCCACTTAAAGCCATCACTCATGGTGTAAATGATTTCTTTATCATCTTCTTCTATGTCATCATTGTTTTCCAGCCACTGTTCATACTCATCATAGAGGTCTTCTTCCAGCTCCATGTCTAGCTGCAGAATATGAGCTTTCATTTTTTCACTGTCCTCATCTACGGCATGCTCATAATCATCAAGTAGTTCTTCAAATCCTCTTATTCGCTTTTGCAGCATAGGTGAAAGGGTAGTGGTTTGAATATCGTTGTTGTGTATAAATTCACGGTGTTTGTAGGTGTTATTTTTCATTTGTTTAGTTTTTTGTTGTTGGTTGTTAGTTCTATTTTCTCTCTTCTATGTTCTAACTTCTTTCTTAATTGTTCTATTTTTTCTCCTCTTTATTCTACCTTCTTTGTTCTAATTTCTGCCCTCCGGCATTAAGCAGTTACCGGTTGTTGGGTTAATAATTTTTCCAATCCGTTAGAGAGAGCTGCAGTCAGAATAGAAGTAATGGCAACTGCTGCCAATGTTTGTCCTAATTCTTTTCCGGAGGGAATTGCATAGCTAAATGCTTTGCCTTTTTGCTGCTTGCCCATGTTGTAATAAATGAGTGCTTCAGCAAAACCAATTACTAAGCCTGCCCCGGTGATAATGATTACACGTTTGTTTATTTTCATCTTTTATTCTTTTTTAGTGCTTACTTTTTCTTTTAATCCGTCAAACTTTTCTTTTAATTCATCTGCTATGGGCTTGATTTTGTTCATTCCCCAGATGCATTTTAACTCACTTAAGAAAATCTGCATTGCCTGTTCGGTTCGGATAATTTTTTGCTCATCTTGCTGTGCTGCTTTGGGCATCATGCCAATAATTTTCTTCATCGCTTCTTTGAGCTTGGTGGTGAGTTTCTTCTTTACAGGAGCTTTAATCTCTCCGGCTGCTATCTTTCGTTTTCTATCTTCTCTAAGCTTTATTCTACATTCTTTCAGGTAATCCATCGTTTTATCAGCCTTTTCCACTATTTTTTTGGATTGGGCTTTCTGAACACGTTTTTTTTCTTTGGTCTTTTCATCATCGTTAATCTCTGCTTTGATTTTTTCAATGTCTTCTTGCAGTAGTTCTACAGCAGCTTTACCGATTTGTTTTGCCATGTCCTTTAATGCCTTATCTTCCGGAAATTCCTTTATTCCCTCGAGTGTCTCATCATAAATGGAAAGTGCTTCTTTAGCTTTATCGGACAACAAATTTTTAGCTACCCCTGATTCGTTGAGTAAAGCGTATGGGTCGTTCTTTGTCATGTTTTTCATTTTTAGTAATTAGTACAATTAGCAACTGTTAACTTCTTAACTTCCGTCTTCGGTCTTCCGTCTCCTTTATGCTGCTTTTAATTCCTTAATTCTTCGCAATCGCTCCTGCATAGCAGTAAAGGCTTTTTTTAAGTTGTTAATTTTATCCAGTCCATCTGCAGCACTTTCCAGTGTTGCTCCTTTTTTGGCTCGTAGCTTGGTTTTGGTTTGTGCTGCTTCGCTGCCATCATAGACCATCAGTTCGGTGAGTACTTTATCATTCATGGAGGCAAATTCATCTACTCGCTCTTTGACTGTTTTGGGTTGATAGCCTTTTGCTATTCGCTCTTTAATAAGCTCCCCTGCTTTTTCATTTATCGCATCCTGTCCCGTTCTTTCTTCTAAGATTTGTTGATGTTCTTCGATTTCCTTACCTATTTTTCCCACTACTTTATCGTAATCGAAATGGATATCAAACCCTTTGGGTTTAAGTACTTGTTCCAATCCTCTTTTAATGATGGCATTAGCTTTTCTTACCGTATCGTAAATGATAGTGTCCCGATAGGTGGTTTCGGTATTTTCATCTTCCAGATACATTTTGTAAATAGAAAAGATGGTTTCCAGTGTTCGGGCTTTTACAGTAATAGGGTTGCCTTCTTTATCAGCAGACTTTTGTGGTTTATAGTGATGCACGGCTTTTTTTATATGCTCAATGTTTTCGTTAAAATCCGTTCTTGCTTTGTTGATATCATCTAGTACACTTTGTTGGTTTTTTAACCCATTGATGGTGTCCTGCAATTGTTCCCGCTGTTCCATTAAGATTAATTCTGCCAGTGCATGGGGATCGGTAATCAAGCCTGTTTTTAATTCCGAGGGATTAAACTCTTCTAAGTTCAGGGAATTGGTTTTACCTGCTCTGTACCATATCTCGTTGATACGGCTTGTTTTTTCTTCCAATTTTTGAAAGATAAAGGTATCCACACTGTCTTCCATGAGCGGGTTGACAATACGAATATTGGCATGCCTGTTCCCAAATCGCCAGATTCTGCCTTCTAACTGTTTGACATCGGTAGGGTTCCAGTCTAACCAACAGTTGTACAATACTGTACTTCTGTTTTGTAAATTAATCCCTTCTTTAATAGAAGCACTTCCTATGATAATCTTGATGGTTCCTGCTAAGAAATTCTCTTTGATACCTTCTTTTTTAGCGGCACTTAATCCGCTTTTGATGATGCCTATTTCTTTCTCGTTGTACCCAATCTTTTTGACCAAATATTCTTTAATAAGAGAAAAGAAATGTACACCTGAGTTCATATAAATGACTTGTCCTGAAACTGCTTCACCTCGTTTTTCATGGAAACGTTTTACCGTTTGAATACAGCCCATCACGTATTTTAATTTGGGTGAGCTGTCGATGTATTCTTCATAGGATGGGTTCTTATTGGGGTTACAGGCATAGAGGTAAGGACTTAATGCCAGTTGTCTGGCAAAGGATAAGCCCCTTAAAATTCTTGCTCCTTCTTCTTCCTCTTCTGATAAATTAGCTTCATTGAGGGCTTCGCCTTTTCTGTCATTTTCCGATACTTCTTCAATGCCCATGGGATTAACACAAAAATTCACCAAACTGGTTTTTCCGGTGACATAGGATTCTACATCTTTCATATAGTCTGCCTGAGTAGGTGTTAAGGGTAAATTGGTACTAATCTGCTTTTCGGGAGGAAGAGGAACTACTTTATCTCCCACTTTTTGGTTCATCAGTGGCAATACAATCTTATTGGGTCGTTGGATGTTGGCATCCTCTCCTGTTTTGTAAGTAATGAACTTAAAAATGAGTGATTGCAGTGCAACGAGGTTGGAAAAGCCCATTACGATTTCTTTTCGTTCGGGTTTTAACTTGGCATTAATGACCAGTTGTAAACTCGTTTTAATGTAGGTATCAAAAAACTCTTTGATGTTCTTTACTCCTGAACGTTCCAGTTGCTGATAGCCAATAAGAGCCAGTATGGAATAAATTTCCAGAGGGCTGTTGGTAAATGGGGTAGCCGTTAAAAGAAGTACATTTCGCATGTTATTGCCACGTAAAATATACTGACTGATCATAAACCCTCTTAGTGCGGTCATCGAGGGAGAGCCGGAATTGATTTCATAAGGGGCTTTATCTCTTTTTGAGGAATCTCCTTTTTGCTCTCCTTTGACCTGAGTAAAGGATTTTTTCATGGCATGAGCTTCATCTACTACCAAATAATCAAACCCTAATTCCTCTATGTTGACTAAAGCTCCTTTGATGCCTTTGCCCATCATTTCTTCTACTTTTTCAAAGAGTTTGGCTTTTTCTCGTTCTTCTTCTGTTCCCTGATTCAATATCTCAAACAGCTCTCCACCAATCTCACTCCATGTTTCATCACTAAAAGCCAGGCGGTTAAACCCTTCATAAGTGAGTACTGATATAGTATATTCCGGGACGGGTTTGATGTTGCCCTCTTTATCCCGCAGCTGATCCAAGTAACTTTCTCCCAGGTTATATAAATCCATTACCTGATACTGAGGCAATACACCCGTTAAGGTAATTTCTCCTTTTTCTATTACTCCCTGTAGCTCTCCCAACCAGTTTTTATAAGTTTGGTTAGGCACTACAATAAAGGGGCGTTTACATTGTCCGCTTTCTAAGGCTTGTGCTAAGGATAAGATGGCAGTCATGGTTTTTCCAACTCCTACATCATAAGCAATACACCCTGAACCATGCACACTGATAAAGCCGATACCTTCTCGCTGGGTAGGACGAATAAATAAAGGCTTGTTCTTAAAAGTAGCACTACAGGTAAAAGCTACTGGTATTTTAAAATAGTTAATCTCTACATAGCCGTTGTAGCGTTCATTCCATACTTGCTCAATAATGAGCTGGTCTTCTCTGGTTAAAGCGGTTGCTAAAAACTTTACAAAAAAGGCATCTCCTTCCTGTTTGGCATTTTGTTTCATTCGGAGTTTTTCTTCTTTTTCGTAATAGCGTGGAGGAGTTTTGTTTTCCAAATAATATTGAATGATGTTCCAGTCACTTGATTTTTTAAAGTCATCTTTAGGCTGTTTTTTCAGCCAATCTTTAAAGCCCTCTATCAGTCCTGTTTTTCCGCTCTCCCATTTTCCGGTGTCTTTATTATAGACATTAAAAGTAGTTCCATCGGTTAAACTTCCTATCTGTACTTCATTAGCAAAGGCTGCCGTTGGTTTAATGAACAGGCGGTTTCCTTTTATCGGATCTGAGAGGGTTAATTGGGGTGGCTTTACATTTTCCAGTCCCTGCCATTGCCTGTCGTATTGTTCTTGTCCATAAGCGGCAATAATAGCTTCTTTTTCTGCTAATAACAGGTGTTGCTTTTTATAGATGTTTTCAGCATAATACAGTACACTGGGCATAAAGTCTCCTTTGTAATAACAAATTACATCTTCTTTTAACCATTTATCGGTATAATTAGCTACCTGTCCTAAGGGGATTACATAGTCGGACCAACCGTTTTTTTTATTTAAGATGACCGTTTCATCATTGTAGCCGTTAATTTTTCTTTTGTACCACACCCATGCTTTGATTTCATCTTCGGTAATGCCTTTGTTATACTGCTGCATGATGTCCTTGAAACTAAGCCGGGCAGTTAAATCAGTACTCTCTTTTTCTCCATCGAGTTGCTTCAATTTTTTTTCTGCTTGGTTTTTTTGGGTAGCTTTTATCACCGTAGCCACATTCTCCCGATGAATTGCTTCATTGATGAATTGCTCTAAGGGTTGTTTTACATGGGATGCTAATGCTTCTACATGATGCGTTGGAATCGCTACTGCCGGTACATCTATTCCCTGCAGGGCATCAGTTAATTTTCCTCTTATTTTAGTAACCTTTTTATTAAAACGGTTGGTGGTCTCGTATGCTTCTCCGAGTATCTTAGCAGGATGCTGTTTAAACCACCCATCACCGACCAATAGGAATTGTTTTGTTGGTGCAGTATTTTCAGGTTTCTGAGTTTCTTTTGTTTCCATTTTTTTTACCTTTTTGGTGTTATTTCCTGTTGTTCCTTTTTTAATCAGGCTAAGTTGTGCTAGGGGTATGACCGGCTTTCTTGTTTTAGATACAAGGTGTGCCACCGGAGTCAGCTCGTCTTTTTCAAAGATGGATAGAATTACCCCCTGCTCTTTGGTGTTGTGCATGGTTTTCCACTGCACCGTATCTCCTTTACTGAACTTCTCATACAGTTTCAGCACATGGTCTCTTTCTTTGAGCCGTCTGTCTGCTGCCTGAGCTATTTTTGCAAATCCTTTGTATCCCATTTTAATGTTTATAGTTAAAAGAGAGAAGAGATGTTAGAACAGAGAAAAGAGAAAAAAGAACAGAGAGGAAAAAGCAGAAAATTCTACGATTAACTTCTAAGCTCTCTTTTCTAATTTCTATGCTCTAACTTCTGTGTTTATCATTTTTCATCCTCTATGTGTGCCAACTCCTGTTCAATTAATGCAATGGCTGAGCCTATGGGCATAGCTTCCTTAGCTACATAGCGGATAATCATTTCTTCGATGCGTGCATAGCCTTTTTCGGTGCTTTGCAGCTCACACACATGCGGCCACTTGTTGTTATCACAATCCTTTAATTCTTCACGGATGAGTGCTTTTAATTCGCTTAATTGGTTTTCTTTCATCTTTTTCTTAAATTCTTTGTTCCATTTTCTCTATTCTCTGTTCTCTTTTCAAACTTCTAACTTCTCTCTGCTGATCCAATCATAATTTTCTAAACACCACGATGTCCGTACCGATGTCTGTTGTTTTAAATGCCCGTTCAGGTAAGCGGTAGGCATCTATTAATGTGGCTTTCGCTGTTATCTTTTCTTTGAGTTTGTTGTACTTGGAAGCATTGCTTAAAAAGGAGCTGGGAATGATAAAAATGAGCAGCCCGTCTTTACGAAGTAAATCCAGTCCCCTTGTGATAAAATACTGGTCGTATTCGCCTGCTCCTGTCCATTTCTTTTCTCCCATACCTGCCCATTTACCTGAAAATTCTCCATAGGGAGGATTACCGATAACTAAATCATAGCGAGTATCTCCAAAGTCGTCTTTTAAATGCACATTACCTGCAAAAAAGAGCGTTTCAAAGGGTTGTTGGTAAATGGTAGCATGGGGATATAGAATCTCTGCTATGCGGTTAGAATAGGGATTAATCTCATAGCCAACTACCTTAGCAGCTGCAGGAGCATACTTGATAAAGTTGCCTATCCCGCAGGAAGGTTCCAGTACATCCCCATTAGTATAACCGTATTTGATGGCTAATCCCCACATCTTTTGGACAATTTCATCGGGAGTAAAATATTCATACAAAATGCCTTTTCCTGTTGCTCCCTGCTTGATTAATCCACCCCCACCGGTGTATTGTTTTAAATAGTTTTTGTCTTCTTCGCTGTAAACATGATTTTCATGGTCTTTTTCTACTATAAAGTCCTCTATCATCACGTTGAGTTCATGTGGACTGGTTGTAGTTGGTTTTTTTACCATTTGTGTTGGTTTTATAGGTTGATCTACCAGTATATCAGCTGCCCCAAACAAGCAGTTAATGAGCCATGCCATTACTCCCTCTTCTATTTTTTTGGCTTTTCCCTCTGTAGCTGTTAGTTGCCACAAATCATGGTCAACAATGATGTCATCCACATAAGAGCGGATAGCTGTTTTTTCTTTCTTTTCTGCTGATTTTGTTAATTTGGTTATTGATTTGCTTGTTCCTGTATAAGGTTTTCTTTCCTTAAACAAATTACCAAGTGTTTCAATCAATTCAAGTTGGTAAGTAAGGGGCTGACTATTAAGCTCATCGAGTAACAGCTCTCTTAACCTGCTTTGATGATAGGCAACTCCTTTAATCACTACCTGATTAACCGGATACTTATCATCTTCTTGTTGCCATAAGGCTGCTTCAAGTTTTTTTATAATCACGCCTTTTGTTTCTTTGACATGTTCGCTCCCCAATAATTCAGGATGCTGAAGCATGTACTGAATGGCTTTTTTGAGTTTGGTTTTAGGCATGGTACTACCGATATAGTTAACTCCTTCTTCGAGAGGGTGTAAACTGCTAATGAGCAGCGTATTGTCCCTGTATGCCTGAAAGTGAATCTTATCCTTATCTGAACGCAGGCTTACCGATGCTATCCTAGGGTTGCTGTTTTCTGCTACATCCAAATACCCCGGTTCAAGGGTTACTTCGAGTTTGTCGATATGGTCGTTAATGAGCTTTTCAAAGTTAGCCAGGAGCTTTTCGTCCAAGGTAGACCATCCTTGTCCTAAGCGGTAAGTTGTTGTAGTGGGTGCTGTTACATTTTCTTCGTTTTTTGGAAGGACAATGCCTTGCTGCTCTGCAAAGGCTGCTACTGCTTTTAAAGCAGTGGTCAGCAGTTTTGTTTTTTTAGTTTCATTGTTCAAGATGGAATCACTACTTTGAATGTCTTTTTGAATCCGCTTAGTAATTTCTTTCAGGGCTGCTGCTAGGGCTTCTTTTTTGGTAGGGTAAGCCTTGCTTTGATCTGTTACCGGTGAGCTGTGTCCACTATAATCTCCAAATTGTTTATGGGTATCGGTAGCTACTCGGTACGCTCCGTTTTCATCTTTTACTACTTTTATACTTGCGGTATAGTTGGCATTTTTAGGAATAGGAAGAGTAAGAGTTTCATAGTGCTTACCGGCACTCTCTTCAGTGTAAACACCGTGCTGATTGGTTAGTTGTTGAATAGTGTGCGGTGTTGTTGAAGTGGGCTTAATGTCTTTTTTTACTACATACTCTACCTGTTGCTCATCAATTTGTTTTTTATCAAAAACAATCCAGTCGTAGCGTTTTTCATGTGCCCACTCTATGTCGTTTTGATACCATATACTATCAATACCCTGCGGTATGAGTACCTTATTCAGATAAGCAGTAGCGAGTGCTTCATAATTAATAAACGGATGACCATAAGTAGTCCACTGATCTGAATTTAAGGTGTCCACTAAATTGTTTTCATTTCCCTTGTCTGTATGATAAGGCAGGGTTAAGAGCTGTAATAATTCCTCTTTTCGCTCTTGGATGATGTCGTTTTCAACACCCCATTTCAAGATGGTTTTTACCAACACTTCTTCGGTTGTTTTTAAGGTTTTTTTTACTCTTAACCTAGCTTCAATGTACCTGCAATGCTCATAACTGTCCTCAAAAGGATCATTGGCAAACAGGGTAGCTGCCAGTTTTTTATTAGGGGTAAAATGGTAACCCAAATGGGAGGGGATATCTCCACTTTTTAACCCTAAGAATTGCTTGTCAAATTGCTTGAAAGGAATACATGTACCATGATAAACAGGATTTATTTCCCGCTTTTCATCAATGATTTCAACTCCTGCAGTATTGAATTTTTCAGTTGACTGGGGGCTAGTCGCTTCACTTTCCTGTACCTGTTCTTCTTGCTGTTGTTTTTCCCATAACGCCAATGCTTGTTGTTTTTCTAGTGGCTCATATCGCATCTTATCCCGGCTAAACTTCGGTCGTCTTTGAATATAAGCGGTTGCCTTTTCTTCTGAAAGCTGTAAACTGTCTATCTTACCGGTACTAGCGTATACCACCCAAATCATTTCTTTTCCTGTTAATGGCATGACATCTTCTGAACCGGTAATTACCTTTCCTTGTGATAAGAGCCCTCTTACTTTGTGTTTGTATTTTCTTGGTGCTACATCTACAGACAAGAACCCTTTATAGTGCTGTTTGCCATACTTTTTAGCAATAGCTGTTGCTACTTTCTTATAGGTATCAAATACTACAAAATTGGTTTGCTTTTTTTCTCCTGCTTCTTTATAAGAGATGGTAACATAACTGAATTTATTATGATCGATATTTTCTTCTGTTGGTTGAAAAGAGGCACGAATGGGAACACTTAATTCATCTCGTTTTTTTAACAAGGCTTCTTTTAATTCTCCGGCATAAGTAGCATAAGCAGGATGTCGTGGGGATGTCCACTTTAAAGGAACCTTAAATCCTTTTTTAAAGCCTAACTCCGTTAAATAATCCCCTAACACCTTCGAGGGCTGCTCACTAAAGAGCAGCTCTATGCCGTTTTTTTCATTATTAAAGGAGATGTCTAGCTTCATATAAAGAGGTTATTCTAGTTGTAAAAACTTAAACCTCTTTAAAGGCTTTTTTTTGATTTTAAGTTAACAGTTCCCTATAGGGAGGCTTCTCTTTTTTTGTTAGAGGTTTTCCTATAGGCAAGCTTTTGTTATTTTTCATTAAACACTCCCTTATAAAGGAGTTTCTTTTGCTTTTTGTGAAAAACCTCTCTATAGGGAGGCTTCTCTTTTCTTTGTTAGCGGTTTTCCTATAGGGAAGCTTTTGTTATTTTTTCATTAAACACTCCCCTATGAAGGAGTTTCTTTTGCTTTTTGTGAAAAACCTCTCTATAGGGAGGCTTCTCTTTTTTTTGTTAGCGATTTCTCTATAGGGAAGTTTTTGTTTTTTTTTCATTAGATACTCCCCTATAAGGAGTTTTTATTTTCTTTGCAGAGCGTAAAAGTAACTGCCATCTGCTGCATTTCCTTGGTTGTTTTTTGTACTTCGGTACACTTCATTTTTTGTTATTGAGCCTTTCTTTTTCGTTATCTACTAATAATGAAGTTGTTAGAATTTACCCTATGGGTAAATTCAGTATAAATAAATCGGTACAATCTTCCCCCTGTTTTTTTTAAGAGGTATCTTTGCTAGGGAAGCTTTTTTTTATTTTTTACCCGAAATGTAGCTTACATCGTTTATAGACAAAGGCAATAATTCAGATAACCATAAACGTGTTAATTTTTTGTTTTCACCGATAGTGAGCAGCATAAAATTGATACCGAACATATCCTTTACCACCCGGTAAGTTTTACCTTTAATTTTCCAATATTCTTTTTCACAGAGGGCAACATTTTGTTGTCTGCAGCTACGGATAAAAGCAGCCAGATGGGCTGCTTTTTCTTTGTACTCCGGTAAGTGAAGTAGTACCTGAATGACGGCATCGGAGGTATCTTGACCCTCTGTTGGTTGATCAGTTGGAAGCATAAGCAGGAAGGATTAACAGTTCAGGGCTTTGTTCTACAATATAATCTGCTCCAAACACATCGATGTAGTACTGGCAAACAACACCGCAGACAGCTTGTACTTCTTCTTTTTTCACCTGCTTTGCCAATTTAGTAAATAATGCCCTGGAGGATTTTTCATGACTGCAAATAATTTCCAGTCCGTTAATGTCATTGACATTTCCCAATCGCATGACCAGATTCATCACCCTGGGCAATAACAGGTTGGTTTTTAGAAACCATAAAAAGTAAGGTTCGAGTGCTTTGTCTTTTTTAAGTTGTTCTATTAAAATTTCTTTCATTTTTTCATTGATTTAGTAAATATTTAAATTCTATTTTATCAGTCCTTATTAAAGGGCTTAATTAAAAATATGTTGTAATCTGTTAATGTTTCGGGAGGTATAACTGAGTTGCTGCCAAAGCTGCTTAAATGCTCCTTTGCCGAGGTGGTAGCGATCTGCTTTATTAGTAATAAGTTGTTCTATTTTTGTGAGCCATTGCTCGGGGGTGGATGCCAATAAACCTGTCTCTCCATCGGTAATCACCTCTGTATAAGGAGCTATATTTGAAGCAATCACCGGAATGGCAAAAGCAGATAACTCTAAGTATTTTATAGGTGATTTTCCTTTGGTGTTAAAAGGAATATCCGTTAAAGGCAACAATGCCACATCCAATAGCAAATTATTGAGTTGCTCATAATAGTCTAAAAAACTAACTGATTTTTCAGCAATAATAATTAGCTCTTTTAAGGGTTCTTGGTTGTCGGGGAGCTTTCCGTCCCACCCAAAGAAGATAAGTTCAATTTGGTCTCCAAATTTTGCCAAAGTACTTAGTAAAACATCCTTAATAGAAAGCAGATCATAATAGCTGCTTAAATTACCAATGATTCCTATTCTTACTTTATCGGTATCATTCTTTTTAATCCCTGATACCTCCTGTAGTCCTATATCTGAAATAAGGTTAGGCAGGTATTCCATTACTACATTGGAAGAGGAATAATGTCTAGTAATACGCTGTTCATATTCAGCTAAAAGCCCCTTAGCTGCTCCGGTTAATATATCCATCTGGGCAATATTACCTAACAAGGTGTGTAATTGTTGCTTACTGATTTTACTAGCGTTAGGATGCTCTTTGGGATAACGGTGATAATTACAATCAATGTCCATGACAAATTGTATATCATCGTTAATCTTTAATAACGCTGCGATGATGTAAGTAGCATCAGAAAACAAGGTAGGTAATACCACATAATCTGCCCATTCTATTAAACGCTTGTCAATGGGATTGTCATAGTCGTCAAATTGTTTGGAAAAACTCCATTTGTGAAGTGTGGAGATTAATGCTGCGTGGGTGGTGGTTTTATTTAACTCCAACATGGGAAAGACCATGCGATAACATCCGGTGCCGTTAATACAGGGAGCGATATACAACACATGGATCTTTCCGTCATTTTCCTTGTAAAAAGGATATTTCTCTTCAAATGTGTAGTCTCCGTTTAATAACTCATATAATTCTTTTACGTGTTTCATTTTTTTTACAGTTATTGGTTGTTAATAGTTAGAACAGAGAAAAAAGAGATTAGAAAAGAGAAGAGAGAAGCAAGAGGTTAATGGTAAGATACTCTGCTCTAATTTTTTTTACTTTTTATGCTAACTTTTCTCTCTTCTATTTTCTATGCTCTTTCTTCCGACTTCAGTCTTCGGTCTTCTAACTTCTTTATTCTCTTTTTTCTACTTCATCTTTCCTCTCAAGCATTGCTTGGGTGGTTAGAAAAATAAGTAATCAGTTGTTTTAAAGGGATTGTTTCAATAAATTGATGCTCCCGGTAAGCCTCTACCACTATCTTTTGGGCAGGCCTGGCAATCACAATGCTTAGTTGCTCGGTATTGGTTCCCTTGGCACTTGCATAATCACTTAAGTAACCTAATACCTGTTGTGTTACTTTTTTTTCCATTAATTCGCTACTTCCTTCTCCCATAAAGAAGCTAATTAGTTCGGAAGTAGTTACCTGTCTTAATTGTTTGCTTTTATCATAAAGGAAACCTGTTAATGCTTTATTTTTACTAATTACCACCCGAATGTTGTTTGCGGAGCTTTGGTAGCTGTTTGCCACCTGCAGCAAGTAAGCAGTGATGTTTTCGTTTACGATTGCTTCGTAGCTAAACAAATCAATGCTGATATCTTTCATGTAGTTTTTTATTTTATCCGTTATTCGGGAGTTTTTTTTCTTTTTATTAAACATAGGTGTTGTTTTTTTATAGTGATTATTGAAAATATTTCTCGGTGTATTTTTGATGAAAGCCAATCGCTTGCTCTTTAGTAAACTTCTTTTGTTCAATCATGCGGTAACAATAATTTCTCAAGGATTTCTCTGTAATAAAACGCTTCATTGAAACATCAAACGGATCATTAAATCTTCTCTTTTTGTAGATGTAAAGTGATTTTATCTTCTCCTTATCATCACTTTTTATTGCTTCATAAAAATTATCCAGAAATTTGAATACCTCTCTGTTCTCGATAGACCAAGCTGCATCTAATGCTTCATAATAATCATAAAAGAGCCGGAGAATCGGTTTTTTATGAGCTGTTTCATTCAAGTAATATTCTATGGTTGTAATGTTTCGTCTTTTGTCAAAGTAATTTGCATCCAGATAACCCGATTTATGCATCCGGATAATCCAGTTAATCAGTAAAGCTTGTTTATCGTTCTTTTCAGCAAATCCTTCTTTTTTAGAATACCCTATAAATTCTAACCCATTTTTCAAGGATATTACCTGAATATAAGTACTGTCATAAATGTCCCAAGCAGCGGTATTAAACTTATTTTTAATCATATTTTTTCTCCTAACTTGTAGTAAACTTTGTTAACGTTTGAGTAACTTCTTTTGATACTGTAAACCCTGTAAACTGGAAGGTTAAAACTTCGTTAAAAAAATTTTAATAGGGGTTAACAGAAAACTTAATTAAGCAATTCAAAAAAAAATTATTTTTTAGGGAATACGCTCCCGTTTCGTCCAATATCGTGTGTTGGCGAACAGGTAAAAAAATGCTTTTATGTTGGTAGCTACATCAACATAAAAGCAGAGGGTATTTTTCCTATGGAGGAGGGTGGATTTTCCGGTCGGATGGATAAGATTGTTGTAGTTTCATGGTTATTTTATTGTTGTAGTTTAAGTTTTAAATAAGTAGCTTTATCAAACCGTTTATTCCCAACTAGTTCATGTAAGGCAAGCTCCACTTCTGTAATGCTTCGCCCTACCTCCTGTTCTCTGCCTTTAACTAGCTTATCATTTGCCTGTATCTGTTCTTCTAATTGCTCAATAAGCGTTAGGTATTCTTGATCTTTTTTTATGCTGATAACATTCATACCTGTGGGGTTTAAGAAGAAAAGTTGATATTTTGTTGCTGCTTGTTTGTCATTAGTGCTTTTAACTTTTTCTTACGGCAAGCAATTTTATGTTGATGCTCTTCTATCAGCTCCAAGGCGGCATCATAAATTATTTCTGCATTATTTTCACGAATTTTTGAACCGGCAAAAAATCGGGCAATCGTAGGTACGGACACCTTCGTTTTTTCGCTGATTAGCTCTCTATATCTGGGAGGGAGCTGACTTCTTAGTTCTTCTATTTCTTGTGGAGTAAACAGTTCTTCCATCATATTCTGTATCAGTTTTATCTCAATTTTGTATCAGTTTAATAAAAATTTACTACATTTGTCATTGATAGTGTTTATTTGTCAGCAATATTAATAATTATAGATGACATATAAACATATTTTGAATAAGATTTTTAAAGAAATTTTACAATGGCAACAGAAAAAGCAAGCGATAAAAGCCCGAAAAAAGAGCTGAATGCAGTAGACAGAAGGTATTTAAAAGCAGTAGATATACTAATAGCAACCGGCAAGGCTAAAAGTCATTCAGAAATTTGTGCCACCATTGGTGCTGATCGAAGCATCATTGCCAAAATGAAAAGCATAGGACGTTCTATTACCATACAACAACTTGAAGCCACTATTACTACTTATGGGTTAAACAGTGCGTTTTTCTTTTATGACGACAGAGAGTTGTTTATTCAGAATAGCAGCAGGGATACTGCAGGAATGACTGCCAACGGAGACAACAATTGCATGTTGCATGTCGGACAAGGCAACATTGAAGGCAATGTCCTCTATAGACAAGTAGCCCAGCAGATTATTAATCAGACTCCCCCGGAGTTACACGATAAAATCAATACCCTGGTGCAAGAAACAGGGAGGATAAAAAAAATGGCAGATAGCTATCGACAGGAGGTTATCGAATTAAAAGCTGAAAAGAGCGATTTACAAAGAGATTTATATAAAACCAATAAAGAACTTCATCAGATAAAAGACGAACTCCTGAACGTTTTTAGAGGCAAAAATTGATAACCCTTTCTATCCCAACAGATCTTGTTCTTATTATTATAAGTAAAACTACTTAAGTCTGTATAAGTAGATATACGATAAAAAGAGGAGGGAATAAATGACGGTTATCATAGTTCGTTTTCTCCTATATGTGTAATGCCCTCCTTTTTTAATATTTCTTCCATTTACTTTTTATTCATTTTTTTATTCTCCTTCCATTTAATTGGTATATATTAATTTTTCATTCTCTGAAAAAAATGCTACTATACCATCAAGAGTTGGCACGGTTTTTCCTTTTGGAGGGGAGTTTAAATATTTCTAAAAAGTAATTTTAATTTATTTTTTAGTTACCTATTAGAAACTTATGTACCTTTGCAGGTAATTAATTATTTTTTCCTTATAAAATGAAAGACCTAATAAAAGCTTTTTTTGATGATACCATTAACAGTGCTATCAGCAGAACCATTAATGAAAAAGTATTGTCCAATTTATATACTGATTCAGGAGCCAGAGTAATTAACCTTTGGATAAAGGATGGGCTCATGGACGATGACCGGGATGAAACGCAGCGTTGGCATAAGTTTTCTTTAATAGAAGTCATATGGGTTAACATCATTGAAGAGTTAAGAGATACCGGATACAGTAAAGAAAAGATAAAAAAAGTTAAGGAGCAGTTATTGCTTTCCATTGAAGGGGTCAATAGTAAATATCCTTATTTGGAATTTCACCTGATTGCTTCTATCCTTTACGGGTCTCCGTTTTTTATTTTGACAGATAAAGAAGGCAATGCCAACATAGTAGGTCTAGATAATTATGTGGCTATTCTTAACGGGGGACACGTTAACTGTCATACCGTATTAAGTCTGGATGGCGTATTTAAAAAACTCATGGATAAGATAGATAGGTCAAAATGGACTTTTGCGGAGCTTTTCAGCTTATCGAAAGAAGAGCTGGAACTCCTTACATTTATTAAGATGAATGATTTTCAAACGATAAAAATTGTTAGAAGAAATGGGGAGATAGACCGGTTGGAGGGAACTGAGAAAGTGAGTCCCGGAAAAAGAATGATAGACATTCTAAATCAAGGCGACTACCAAAACATTGAAGTAAAACAAGAAAACGGGAAAGTGGTCTGCATCCACAGAACCGTTAAACGAAAAATATAAGGCTATGAATGAATTTCAAGCATTATCCAAACTATCATTTCTACTAAATAACATAGAGAGATGGTTGAGTAATCAAAAATGCCGACAACAACTTCAGTTCCTTTTATTGAAGGGAACAATAAAATTTTAAATGCACAAAAAATGACACCGGAACGTTTACAAACGTTCCCGGGATTTGAAAAAATTAATGAAGAACAAGCAAAACAAATTATCGAAACACTCGAATGTTTTTGTGGAACAATAGTAAAACACGTATCAAAAAAAGAAAACGATGAAAAATCTTGACGTTTTTAAACAATTTGCAAAAGAATCTAAAGGTCAAATCATTAACACTGATGGAAAAGCTGTTATTTACACAAGGGTTTCTACTAAAGAACAAGCAGAGAATAATGCCAGTTTGGAAACACAGAAAAAGTATTGTGAGGCCTATGCCAAAAAGAAAAACATAGAAGTGATTGAATATTTCGGAGGAACTTATGAATCGGCTAAAAGTGATGAACGGAAACAATTCCAACAAATGCTCTCCTTTGTAAAAAGAAGAAAAGACATCTCCTATATCATTGTGTATTCTTATGACAGGTTTTCACGTACAGGAGCCAATGGAGCTTATATTAGTGAGCAATTAAAGCAACAAGGTATTGTAACTTTTTCTGCTACACAGGAAGTAGATGCTATGACAGCGGCAGGTTCTTTTCAGCAAAACCTCTACTACATGTTCAGTCAATTTGATAATGAATTAAGAAGAGATAAATCAGTATCAGGAATGCGAGAGAAGTTAAGAAAAGGGTATTGGATAGGATCTATTCCTTTTGGATATACCAATCTGAATCCGGGTAAGGGACAGCAGCAGCATATAGTGATTAATAAAGATGGAAAAATACTAAGAAATGCTTTTATCTGGAAAGCGAATGAGGATATCACTCACAATGAAATTTCTGACCGATTGGCTAAGAAAGGATTAAAAGTAACGGCTAAGAAATTGAGCGACTATTTTCGTAATCCTTTTTATTGCGGACTGGTGGTAAGTTCACATATTCCCGGTGAAGTGGTAGAAGGAAAGCATGAAGGGCTAGTATCCAAAGAAATGTTCCTGAAAATCCACCAATTGTTAAATAAACATAGCTATGGTGAAAAACGCAATGTAGATTGTATTCACCTTCCTCTAAAACAATTTGTTCGCTCTGCTAATTGTAACACACCATATACAGGGTATTTAGTTAGAAAGAAAGGGTTGTACTACTATAAAAACAATCGTCCGGGAAGTAAAGAACATAAAAGTGCCAATGTGATGCATGAGAAATTTATCGAGACGTTGACCAATTACCAATTGGCAGATGAAAAATATATCACTCCTATGAAAGAAATCATGTACTATACTTTTAAAATTGAACACGAAGCAAAAATTCAGGAGACTACAGTACAACAAAAACAAATTTTAGAGTTGTCTGCCAAGTTGGAAAGATTGGAAGAGCGATATGTATTTGAAGAAATTTCACAGGGTCAATACGTGAAATTTAAACAGCAGCTGGAAGCAGAAAAGTATAAAATTGAGGAAAGTTTGTTCAACAATGGGTTTAATTTATCGAACCTTGAAAAAGCCATAGATTTATCTTTGAGATACTCCCTGAAACTACCGGAATTATGGACTTTAGGAGATTTGGAAGTTAAACGAAGTATCCAAAAAATGGTATTTCCGGAGGGTATTCTGTTTGACTTTAAAAAGGATAGTTATCGAACCACAAGAGTAAATGCAGTTTTTGATTTAATCCCTTCATTTTCAAATAATTTAAAGGATAAAAAAAACGGGACATACCAAAATAAAGTTGATTTGTCCCGTTTAGTACCTGAGGTGGGAATCGAACCCACACTCCGAAGAACACGAGTTTGAGTCGTGCGCGTCTACCAATTCCGCCACTCAGGCATAGTGTTCAATACATAAGAATAGGATTGCGAAATTACTCATCAATTTTTAATATCAAACAACTTTTGTTAAATTTTTAAGCGAGTATTCTTCTACTTAAGAATCGATATCAAATAATAAATTCAGAATATACGACATTTAGCGTATTGTTAAAAGTACAGGAGAATCACATTTTTGTTGTCAGAAATTAACTGATAAACAACTATTAATGATTTTAAAGCAACATATTTTATTCTTTAGTTTATTTTCTTTACTTATAAATTGGTCTGTAGCACAAACTAATGCCAACGAAGAATATAAAGATTTCCATATGGCTGGCGATAAAAGCTATCGTTCGGGTATGGCTCTTTCTCCCGATGGAAAAACTGTTGCAGTTGCAGGAGCTCAAGGACACCCTCTGTTTATATATGATTGGAAAACCGATAAGATTATTAAACAATTTGAAGTAGGAGGTTGGTCTGCGGGAGCAAAGGTTTATTATTCTTCTAAAGGAACATACTTATTGTTAGAACAAGCCTCTGTAGTAAATTTTGCACCTAACAAAAAAAGAGAACTTGCTTTTGAAATTGTAAATGCAGCAACAGGTGAAGTTGTACAAAAAATAGATAAAGCTCATGCTGTGCAAATTGCGAATAGCGAATTATTTTATATTGTTTTAAGAGGAAATGAAGTTTCCTTACACGAATTACCTTCGGGTAAAAAACTGAATAGTTTTATCGTTGATAATGCCACTCATTCAGTAGCTATTAGTCCTGATGAAAAAACCATAGCAATTTCGCACCGACCTACTTTAGAACAGGTAAAAAATGTACCCACCATAAGAAATGATAAAAAAGCTAAAAAAGCCATTAAACCGGCATTGAAATATAGAGAAATGATAAGTCTGTATGATGCAAAATCGTTTCAAAAAATTAAGACGGTTAATGAATTATACGATATTGTTTACCAACTTCAATTTTCGAAAGACGGAAAATTATTATACAATTATTCTATTCCTCATATTAAGATGCAAACCGCATCAGCAGGAAAACAAGGGTATATTTATGCTATTCAGATGCCTGATGGAGAGCCAACAAGAATTTCTTTTATGACTTTAGCCACTTTTGAACCTGACTTTACTGTAAATGAAAGCGGGGCGTTGTTTGGTGTTATGTCAACAGATGGTTTTCCTGAATTAAGGATTTATAACAACCTAAACGGCAGATTACTTTATCGATTTAATATGCGTCAGCGATTGAGCGATGCTTTTAAAAAGAAAATGATGGGAGATAACAGAGCAAGCTTTGTTTTTCTTCCTGACGGAAATATTTTAATGGTAAGCGGAAATCAAACTTTATTATGGAAACCACAATAAAATCAATAGTAATAATAGCGTTGTTAATGATCGGGTTAAACAAACAGTCACTTGCACAAAAGAACATTTCATTAAGCGATCCTGATGAGATTACCGAGGCAGCAGTAAAATATTTTGAATATTCACTTAAAGAAGGAGAATTATTTAAGCTCGCAGAAAAACATCAAATTACAGGAGCTTATGAATTTGATGTAACCATAAGAGAACGAGGAGAAGTAGCCTCAGTATTCGTGGTTGATAGAGAAGGCGGTTCATTAGCATTTCAAAACTTAGTGAAAGATGCAGTAATGAAAATGAAGTTAGGCTTTAAAATGCAAAAAGGAAAAAGATATAAAATCAATTATAAATTTCAATTTTAAACTAAATCAATAATTATGAAAAAGTACATTTTATCAGCGTTTATGTTTGTAAGTGTTTGTGCCTTTGCACAAGAAGATATGAGCCTAGTTTGGGAATCCAGATTAGGTCATCAAATACAAAGTTACGGTACAGGAAATGAATCTCGAGGATACAGCTATGCTGCATCAGATAAAGAAATTACTCTTTTCGATAATAAAAGCGGAAAAGTAATCTATGAGAAAAAATTTAAAGATATTGCTCCACAGCTTAGAAAAATAGATGAAATTATTCCATTGTGGGAATCAAATGCTTTTATCTTTTTTGATAAAAAAATGGGGAAAGATCAGGTAGTTTGTGTAGACATGAAGTCTGCCGATATATTGTGGTCTTCAGAACGTTTTCAATTGTCTGAAAGTTTTGGAAGTGCTTTTGCCGGAAGCCAAAATGAAACCACTTCATTTGCAGAATTGTTTTTGGACGTGCCTGAAGAAGAAGGGTTTTTGGTGACGTTAAAAAAAGAAATGGTTTTTGTTAAAGCTAGAACAGGAGAAGAAATTTGGAGTACTGAAAAATTTAAAGGAGTTGTTGGTCAATATGTTTATACAGATGGACATTTAATAGCAGTAAATTTTGTTCCGGGAGGATTGGGAGCTTTATTCACAGGATTTAAAAATCAAATCTCAAAAATTAATTTAAAAAATGGAGAAATAGTTTGGGAACAAAACTATGTAGGTAGAGCAGAAAGAAAAGTAATTACCAAAGAGTTTTTATTTGATTTGGATGTAAAAGGAGATATTGTAGTGCTTAGGTTAAATGGTATTCAAAATTATGATTTAAAGACAGGAGCTAAACTTTGGTCAGCTGCTTTTGATTATACAGCAGATAAAATGGTTGGAGAACCACAAGGGACTAAGAAATTTGGTGTTTATGGAGCTGTTGCCGAACCTGTATTTATTGGTGATGATGTTTATGTATTAGATATGTCGAGCAAAAAATCTCAATATGTAAAAAAATATGATAAAAATACCGGAAAACTATTATGGACATCAGCAGAAATTAAAGGGGCAAGAGCTATCCCTTCAATGGGAGTTTCAGGAGATAAAGTTTTTATTCAAATAGGTGGTGTTGTAGAGGCCCAAGCTTATATAGAAAAAAGAGTTCAAAATAAAGATGGTTCCGTTTCATGGGAGAGAGAAAATAGAGTTTGGTATCCGAATGTGAAGCCTTGGGGAATGCAAGCTTTTAACACAATAGATGGCTCTTTAGCTTGGACGACAGAACGTTTTAAAAAGGGGATCTCTAACTCTTTTGTAAGTGATGAGAATATTATAGTTTCTAGCGGTAAGGTTCTTTATTCTATTAAAATGACTGATGGAAATGTAAATTATGAAGTGCCTTTGAAAGACGATGGAATTGGTGTGGGAGAAAAACTGGAAGTTTATAAAGATAAAATAGTAGTTATTGCAACAAAAGGAGTTTCGACACACAATATTAGTGACGGAAAACTAGTAGCAAGCAATAAATATAAAAAATCATTTTTAGAAGCTTATGAAGGAGACTTTCTAATCATGAAAACAAATAGAGCTGATATTGCTTGTTTTGATTTAAAAGATTGCTCTTTTAAACAATTTAAAGCTAAAAATGGTTCTGAAATTTCATTAACAGATGATGGGAATTATGTATATGTTTATGAAAAGAAGGATGTAACTAAATTGAATACCAAGTAATAAAAGTATTTTTTTGACCTTTAAAAAGGGTGATGAGTTTGATCTCATCACCCTTTTTTTGTTTTAAACTTTTTTATAAAATAATAATTAGCTAATAATTTGTTTCTTAATCTATTTTTAATAAATTTGCTATGCATACATAGTAAAAATGAAACGAAGCGAAACAGTAGATTATCAGATTAAAGCCACATGGCACGCTGTATTTAAAATGTATAACCAAATTGCAGCAAAATATGATACTACACAAGCAACAGGTTTTGTTTTATTAAGTATTGCTAAAGAAGGAACACCTTCAACTACCATTGCTCCTTTATTGGGGATGGAAGCAACTAGTTTAAGCAGGATTTTAAAAAATTTAGAAACAAAGGGCTTAATCTACAGAAAAAGTGATGAAGTTGATAAACGTAAAGTGCTAATATTTCTAACGCCAGAAGGGGTTGAGAAAAGAAAAATAGCCAAAAAAGTTGTTTCAGGATTTAATAAATTAATTGTAGAAGAAATACCAATAGAGAAATTATCGGTTTTCTTTGAAGTGATGGAAACCATAAATAAAACAGTAGATAAGTATAAAAACGAAAATTTGTAAATGTGAGAATCAGAAAATGTGGGGATTAACTATTAAGCCTCATTAACTTCTAATCTTATAAACTAATTAAAATATGAGAAAAATTAATAAAGTAGCGGTATTGGGTTCGGGAGTAATGGGCTCTAGAATTGCTTGTCATTTTGCTAACATTGGTGTAGAAGTGTTGTTGTTAGATATAGTGCCAAAAGAGGCTGCCGATTCAACAGATAAAAATGCCAGAAATAAAATTGTTAACGATGCATTACAATTTGCACTAAAATCTAATCCATCGCCTATTTACAGCAAATCCTATGTAAGCAGGATTGCTACAGGCAATATGGATGATGATATGGCTAAAATTACTAATTGCGACTGGATAATTGAAGTAGTTATTGAGCGATTAGATATCAAAAAACAAGTGTTTGAAAATGTAGAAAAATATAGAAAGCCCGGAACGCTTATTACAACCAATACATCAGGTATTCCAATACACTTAATGTTGGATGGAAGAAGTGAAGATTTTCAACAACATTTTTGTGGAACACATTTTTTCAATCCCCCACGTTATTTAAAATTGTTGGAATTAATTCCTTCGCCAAAAACTTCACCTGAAGTAATGGCATTTTTAGAAGATTATGGTCAGCGATTTTTGGGAAAAACTACAGTAGTTTGTAAAGATACGCCTGCTTTTATTGCCAACAGAATTGGCGTTTATTCTATCATGTCTTTATTTCATACGGTTACTGAAATGGGCTTAACAGTAGAGGAAGTAGATAAGTTGACTGGACCAGTTATTGGCAGACCAAAATCTGCCACTTTCAGAACGTGCGATGTGGTTGGTTTAGATACCTTAGTTCATGTTGCCAATGGAGTGAAAGATAATTGTCCGAATGATGAAGCCAATGCTACTTTTGAAATTCCAAGCTATATCAATAAAATGGTAGAAAATAATTGGTTGGGTTCAAAAACCAAACAAGGATTTTACAAAAAAGTTAAAACGGATGATGGGAAAAGTGAAATTCAAGCACTGAACCTTTCAACGCTTGAATATGCACCATCGCAAAAAGTAAAATTTGCTACGCTGGAAATGACTAAAACCATTGATGATTTAAAGGAAAGAATGAAAGTGCTTATCAACGGACAAGACAAAGCAGGAGAGTTCTATAGAAAATCATTTTTTGGTTTGTTCGCTTATGTTTCTAATAGAATTCCTGAAATTACCGATGCCATTTACAAAATAGATGATGCTCTTTGTGCTGGTTTTGGATGGAGTTTAGGTCCTTTTGCTAATTGGGATGCTGTTGGAGTAGAAAAGGCGGTTGAGGAAATGGAAAAAATGGGCATTACGCCAAATCCATGGGTAAAAGAAATGTTGGCAGCAGGAATTAAATCTTTCTATAAAGTAGAAAAGGGAGCTAAATATTATTACGATATAAACTCTAAAAGTTACCAAATGGTTCCAGGTTCTGATGAAGTATTGTCATTAGAAACATTAAGAGAAGAAAATACCATTTGGAAAAATGCCGGAGCAACTATTGTTGATTTAGGAGATGGAATCATTAATTTGGAATTTCATACTAAAATGAATACCATTGGAGCTGAGGTAATAGAAGGCATTAATAAAGCCATTGATTTAGCGGAAGAAAAATACAAAGGATTAGTAATTTATAATGATGGAGATAACTTTTCGGCAGGAGCCAATGTAGGAATGATTTTTATGATGGCAGCCGAACAAGAATACGATGAGCTGAATTTTGCTATTAAAACGTTCCAGGATACCATGATGAGAGTTCGTTATTCTTCAATTCCGGTAATTGTTGCTCCACACAACTTAGCTTTAGGTGGTGGTTGCGAGATGAGTATGCATGCCGATAAAGTAATTGCTCATGCAGAAACCTATATGGGATTAGTAGAATTTGGTGTTGGTGTGATTCCCGGAGGTGGTGGAACAAAAGAATTTGCCCTAAGAGCTTCCGATGAATACAATGACGGCATCCGTTTGAATGTATTAAGAAACCGATTTTTAACTGTTGGACAAGCAAAAGTAGGCACATCTGCCCAAGAAGCTTTTGAATTAGGGTATTTAAGACAAGGTACAGATGAATGGATAGTAAGCAGAAAACATCAATTGAGTTACGCCAAACAAGCGGCACTCAACTTGGCTGAGAAAGGCTACACTAAGCCGCTTCAACGAAAAGACATTAAAGTTTTAGGTAACGAAGGCTTAGGAATTGTTTATGTGGGAGCCAACTCTATGATGTCTGGGAACTACATTTCAGAACACGATCAACTGATTTCAGAAAAATTAGGTTATGTACTCTGTGGAGGAAATTTATCTCAACCAACAGAAGTAAACGAGCAATATTTATTAGATATGGAACGCAAAGCCTTTTTGGAATTATGTCAGCAACGAAAAACACTAGAGCGTTTGCAAAGCATCATTACCACAGGAAAAGTACTTAGAAATTAGAAATTTTAAGTGTTGAATTTTGAATAAAAATACTACAATGAAAAAAAGCATAATTCAAGAAAAATCATTTGAGTTTAGTTTGATAATTATCAAATTATACCAAAAAATGATTGATCAAAATGAGTATGTTTTGAGTAAACAGCTATTACGCTCTGGAACTTCTATTGGGGCTAACATAGAAGAAGCAACGGCTGGAATTTCTAAGAAAGATTTTATTGCTAAAATGAGTATTTCATCAAAGGAAGCACGAGAGACAAGGTATTGGTTAAAATTAATAGATAAGAGTAATTTAGTTGAAATAGATGTTAATGAAGAACTAAAATTAGTTGAAGATTTAATAAATATTTTAACTTCAATTGTTAAAACAGCACAAAAAAATATTTAAAACTTAAAATTCAACATTTAACACTTCAGATATGAACGCATATATAGTAGCAGGTTACAGAACAGCAGTAGGTAAAGCACCAAGAGGATTATTCCGATTTACAAGACCGGATGATTTAAGTGCCGTTGTGATTAAAAGATTAATGGAAGATTTTCCACAATTAGATAAAGAACGTATTAATGATGTAATAGTGGGAAATGCCACTCCTGAAGCGGAGCAAGGACTAAACATTGGTAGAATGATTTCCATGATGGGGTTAGATTCTGTTAAAGTTCCAGGAATGACGGTAAATAGATACTGTTCATCAGGAATACAAACTATAGCAATAGCTTCAGCACAAATTAATGCGGGTATGGCAGATTGTATTATTGCAGGAGGAGTAGAAACAATGAGTCCAATACCTTTTGGTGGCTGGAGAATAGTTCCAAATGCAAAATACGCTAAATCTAACCCCGATTATTATTGGGGAATGGGATTAACAGCCGAAGCGGTGGCTAAGGACTTTAAAATATCTCGTGAAGAACAAGATGCTTTTGCTTTTGAATCGCATAGAAGAGCATTAAATGCTATAGATACAGGTTTGTTTAAAGAGGATATTGTTCCCATTGAAGTGGAAGAAATTTTTGTGGATGAAAATAACCAACGTCAAACCAAAAAATATACGGTGGATACCGATGAAGGCCCAAGAAGAGGGACAACAGTAGAAGCTTTAGCTAATTTAAAACCGGTTTTTGCACAAGGCGGAAGTGTTACAGCAGGAAACTCATCACAAACATCTGATGGAGCTGCCTTTGTAATGGTGATGTCAGAAAGAATGGTGAAAGAATTAAACATAGAGCCGATTGCTCGATTAGTATCTTACCAAGTGGTTGGTTTAGAACCAAGAATTATGGGAGTTGGTCCGCTAACAGCTATACCGGCAGCTTTGAAACATGCAGGAATGAAACAAGAAGATATTGATTTATTTGAGTTGAATGAGGCTTTTGCATCACAATCGTTAGCGGTAATAAAAGGGTTAGGTTTAGATACCAATAAAGTAAATGTGAATGGAGGGGCTATCGCTTTAGGACATCCATTAGCATGTACGGGAGCTAAATTATCGGTACAAATGTTTAATGAATTAAAAAGAAGAAAACAAAAATACGGCATGGTAACCATGTGTGTAGGTACAGGGCAAGGAGCAGCAGGAATTTATGAGATGTTGTAAGCCCACTAGTGATGAAAATGGCTTTGTGCGTTGGCTTCCCCTCTTGAGAGGGGCAGGGGTGTGTTATATCGAGCAAAATTAGTTTTGTTTAAAATTGAAAAGAAAAATAATTCCATATAACCCAAAACTAAAAGATTTAGCAAGAAAACTAAGAAACGACTCTACTAAATCAGAAATTAAGCTTTGGATGGAATTAAAAGGAAAACAAGTTTATGGGTATGATTTTCAGAGACAAAAACCGCTGTTAAATTATATTGTAGATTTTTATTGTAATGAATTGGAATTAGTGATTGAACTGGATGGTTATTCACATCAATTTGAAGAAGTGGTAATAAAAGATGAAAACAAAGAAGCTGAGTTAAAAAAATACGGATTAACTATATTAAGATTTGATGATGATGAAATAATGAAAGATATGAATAATGTATTAAGAACAATAGAACAATACATTATTGAATTTGAAAAGAGAAAATGAAAGAATTAAATCCAAATATGCAACACACCTTCACCCCCGCTCAAGAGGGGAAGGCTGCCCACGTTTCCATTATCCCATCTCAATTAACTTATCCATTACGTCTATCTGTACTATGGCAGCATAAAAACAGTTTAGAGGAGTGTAAGTTGGATATTGATGATTTGCCTACCACCTTTCATGTTGGGGCTTTTAAAAATGGAGAAATTGTTTCGATAGGCACTTTTTTACAACAAGAAAACGAAAAATTTGAAGCAACAAATCAATACCGATTAAGAGCTATGGCAAGTTCATCAAAAGTACGCGGTGAAAATTTTGGGAAGCTATTAATTGAATTTGCAATAAAAGAATTAAAAAATAGAAAAGCAGATTTACTTTGGTGCGATGCCCGAAAAGTAGCTCTTGGCTTTTATGAAAAAATGGGCTTTAATGTAATAGGTGATTTTTATGAAATCCCAATAATTGGGCCTCATAAATTGATGTATAAATTGATTGACAATTAGAAATTGGTGGTTTGAAAGCAACAAACAACTATTAACAAATAACAAACATATTATGGAAAACAAAGACACACTAAAAGGCGGAGAATTTTTAATTAAAGAAACAGACGCCAATTCGGTATTTATTCCCGAACAATTTGATGAAGAGCAACAAATGATTGCCTCAACCTGTATGGATTTTGTAGAGCAAGAGATTCTACCAAATATAGAGCGAATAGAAAAAATGGAAGAAGGTTATACACCTTCATTGTTAGAAAAAGCAGGTGAGTTAGGATTATTAGGAATCTCTGTTCCTGAAGAATTAGGCGGCTTTGGAAAAGACTTTGTAACCAGTATGCTTACTACAGAAGTATTGGGTGGAAGCTATTCTTTTGCTGTTTCACTTTCCGCTCATACAGGAATTGGAACTTTGCCCATTTTGTATTATGGTAATGAAGCTCAGAAACAAAAATACATTCCAAAATTAGCTTCTGGCGAATGGAAAGCTGCCTATTGCTTAACAGAACCCGACTCCGGTTCGGATGCTAATTCCGGAAAAACCAAAGCAGTATTGAGTGAAGATGGAAAACATTACATCATAAACGGACAAAAAATGTGGATTACCAATGGTGGTTTTGCAGATGTTTATACCGTTTTTGCAAAAATTGGCGATGATGAAAATCTTTCTGCATTTATAGTAGAGAAAGCATTTGGAGGAATTTCTTTAAACCCTGAAGAAAAGAAAATGGGAATTAAAGGTTCTTCTACTCGTCAGGTATTTTTTAACGATTGCAAAGTGCCTGCAGAAAACTTATTGGGCGAAAGACAAGAAGGCTTTAAAATAGCGTTGAATATTTTGAACATTGGTAGAATAAAATTAGCCGGAGCTGCTATTGGTGGGGCAAAAAGAACCATTACCGAATCAGTAAAATATGCCAACGAGCGTAACCAATTCGGCAGACCAATTGCTAAATATGGAGCTATCAAATACAAGTTAGCCGAGCAAGCCATTAGAGTTTATGCTTCGGAAGCGGCAACTTACCGTTGTAGTCAGAATATTGATGATGCAATAAATGCATTAATAGCAAGTGGAATGGACAAAGGACAAGCAACGTTAGAAGGAATCCGACAGTTTGCAGCCGAAGCAGCTATTTTAAAGGTTCATGGTTCAGAAGCCTTAGATTATGTGGTAGATGAAGGTGTTCAGATTTTTGGTGGCATGGGTTATTCAGCTGAATCACCTGTAGAAAGAGCTTATAGAGATGCTCGGATCAACAGAATTTTTGAGGGAACCAATGAAATTAACCGAATGTTAATTGTGGATATGTTGTTGAAAAAAGCTATGAAAAATGAGTTAGATTTGATGGGGCCGGCACAAGAAGTAGCGAAAGAGTTGATGAGTATTCCTGATTTTGGTGGAACTTCGGGCAATGTATTTGAAGAAGCTCACAAACAAGTAAAAAACTTTAAGAAAGCTATTTTAATGGTTGCAGGAAGTGCAGCTCAAAAATTGATGATGCAATTAGCAAAAGAGCAAGAAATTTTAATGAACATTGCCGATATGGTTATCGAAGCTTATGTTGCAGAATCAGTATTGTTGAGAGTAGAAAAACTAGCTCAGTTGAAAGGTGAAGCTGCTGTGGAAGATCAAATGGCCATGATGCAAGTGTATGTGTATGATGTGGCAGATAAAATCAATAAGTACGGTAAAGATGCCATTATTTCATTTGTTGAAGGCGATGAACAAAAAATGATGTTGACTGGTTTAAAACGTTTTACCAAACAAAATATGTTTAATGTAAAAGAAACCAGAAGAAAGATAGCTGATAAATTGATAGCAGAAAATAAATATTGTTACTAAATTTGTGATTTTTAAAGCTACTTCTTTTGATAAATTTATACATAGAACAAACTCATAAGACTCCTGAAATTGATTTCAATCTTTCTTCTGGAAAATTATCAATTTCAGGAGTATCTGTGCCTGAAAATGCTCATGAGTTTTATTTCCCAGTAATTGAATGGCTTCAAAAAAAAATATCTGAATTTGGTTGTGAAAGCTGCGAGTTAGATTGTAAGATTAGTTATCTTAATACTAGTTCCTTACAGTTTTTAGGAGATATTTTCTTTTTAATAGATAGTTTAAAATCTAAAATTTCTAAAAAAGCAATTAGTATCAATTGGTATTACGATTCTTATGATAGTGATATGAAAGAAACAGGAGCTGATTTTAAAGATGTGGTAGATATTAATTTTAACCTAAAGGAAGTAAAAATTATTTAATCATTTCACTAAATTTATTTTCATCAATAATCTCTACACCTAGCTCTTGGGCTTTTTGTGACTTACTTGGTCCCATATCTTCCCCAGCAACAATATACCTTGTTTTTTTGGAGATAGAGCTACTTACTTTACCACCGTTTCGTTCTATCAGTTCTTTTAATTCATCTCTAGAAAACAAACTGAATTTTCCTGAAACCACAAAGGTTAACCCTTCTAATTTGTTGGTGGTATTAGACAATTGTTCTTCCGAAAGTGAAAACTGCAAGCCTTTTTCTTTTAACTGATTAATGAGTGTTTGATTGGTTTCATTAGCAAAAAACTGAATGATGCTTTCAGCAATTTTATCACCAATTTCATCTGCGGCAATTAATTCTTCTAAAGTAGAGTGGGCAATGTTTCCAATGTTTTTAAAATGCTTGGCTAATTTTTTAGCAACAGTTTCTCCAACATAGCGAATACCAATGGCAAACAGTACTCGCTCAAAAGGAACTTCTTTACTTTTATCTAAACCACTTAAAATGTTTTGTACTTTTTTTTCTTTAAATCCTTCTAATGCTAATAGCTGTTCAAAGGTTAGTTCGTATAAATCAGCACTATTTTTAATTAAGTTTTTATCTACCAATAAATCTATGGTTTCTTCGCCCAAACCATCAATATTCATGGCTTTTCGGCTAATAAAATGGGTGATTTTACCTTTAATTTGTGGTGGACAACCCCATTCGTTCGGACAAAAATGTTTTGCATCTCCTTCAGTTCTTACAAGTGCTGTATTACATTCCGGACAATGGGTAATGTAGGTTACAGGTTCAGAAAAGATATCTCGCTGAGTAGCTTCAATACCTACAATTTTCGGAATAATTTCTCCGCCTTTTTCCACTAAAACAATATCGTTTATTCTAATGTCTAGTTTTTCAATTTGGTCGGCATTGTGCAACGAAGCTCTTTTTACTGTAGTTCCTGCTAATAATACGGGTTGTAAATTGGCAACAGGTGTAATCGCTCCCGTTCTTCCTACCTGATAGGTTATTTCTAATAATTTTGTTTTGGCTTGCTCGGCTTTAAATTTATAAGCAATTGCCCATTTTGGCGATTTAGCTGTCATGCCCAGCTCTTGCTGTTTATCGTAGTTGTTTACTTTAATAACTACACCATCTATATCAAAATCTAAATCGTGTCGGGCGTTATCCCAATAGTTGATAAACTCAAAAGTTTCATCAATCGACTGGCATTTTGTGATATATTTTTTCTCTGACAGAGGCACTTTAAACCCCCATTCTTTAGCTTTTTCAATAGCTTCCATGTGGGTCGTAAAAGGTAAGTTTTCTCCTAATACAAAATATAAATAAGAATCTAATTTACGTTGTGCTACAATGGTAGAATCTTGCATTTTTATTGTTCCAGAGGCAGTATTTCTGGCATTAGCATAAAGTTGCTCGCCAATTTCTTCTTTTTCTTTGTTAAGTTGTTCAAATGCTTTTTTAGGCATAAATATTTCACCCCTAATTTCAAATTCTTCAGGAAAATCGCCTTTTAATTGCAAAGGAATAGAACGAATGGTCTTTACATTTTCGGTAATGTTATCTCCCTGAACGCCATCACCACGAGTTACCGCCTGAAATAAGTTACCATTTTTATAGGTAATACCAATAGCAACACCATCGTATTTTAATTCGCATACATACTCTATGTTGCCATCTACCAATTTTTTAATTCGATTTTCAAAATCGGCAATTTCTTCTTTGCTGTAACTGTTGCTCAAAGAGAGCATGGGATATTTATGTTTTACTGTTTCAAAATTTTTGGTAATGCTTCCACCAACACGTTTGGTAGGGGAGTTTTCATCGGCAAACTCAGGGAATTGGTTTTCTAGTTGTTGTAATTCTTCTAATAACATATCAAACTCATAATCACTAATGGTTGGATTAGAAAGTACGTAGTAATTATAGTTGTGTTGATTAATTGCTGTTGATAAATCTTTTATTTTTTGTTGAGCTTCTTGTTCAGTCATTTTAGTTGAAAAGATGATGAGTTTATAAGCTTGATTTGTTAAAATCAAGCTTAAGTTTCTTTAACTCCGAAATTAAAAAAAATACGTTTATCATTTGGTAATTTTACAAAACTATTTTTTGGATTATGGATGCACTGGAACAAGGAAAAAAACATTTTGAAGAAGAGAATTATAGTGAAGCAGTAAAAAGTCTTACTAATTTTCTGACTAAAAATATAAATCATGCAGATGCATTGTTTTTTAGGGCAATATGCTACCGAAAATTAGGTGATTACAAAAGCTCCATCATAGATTTTACGGCAGTATTAAAAAAATTACCCGAAGAAGCTACCATTTATAGCGAAAGAGGTGTTTCTTACTTCCATAATAAACAAATAGATTTATCTTTAAAAGACATGGATAAAGCGGTGGAATTGGAACCAAACAAAGCTTATCGTTATTCCAGTAGGGCTTTTATTAAAGCTTATAAAGATGTTGAGGGAGCCATTGCAGACTATAAAAAAGCGATAGAAATAGATCCAAAAGATGAAATTTCGTTCAATAATTTAGGATTGCTGGAAGAAAATTCCGGTAGATATAAAGAGGCTCAGGAACACTATAAAAAATCCAATGAAATTATTGGTTATAATCCTGAAAAAAGACAGCAAAAAGAAGAACCAATAGTTGAAAAAGAGGAAACTAAAACCATGGGGAATGTGCTTAAAAGCTTATTTACATCTGCTGCAGCTCGAAAAGATTTATGGCAATTTGTAAAAAATATTTTTAGAAAGGGTTAATTAGCTTGTTTGTAATAATACTTGAGATTCCCGTATTCACGGGAATGACGCACAGAGAGTAGGTATCACTTAACAAATTACCTTGCACCAAAAAACTTTGACGTCATTCCTGAAAATAATGAGGAACGAATTATTTTCAGGAATCTCAAATAATATAAATATTAACCCTCCCTCTCCTGCTCTAATTGCACACTCACGCTATTAATATGTCCGCCAAGGGGGACATTGAGTTTAGAAACCTTTATTTTTATTTTTTCTATGGTAGGAAATTCAGCAAAAAGAGCATCAATACAACGCTGAGAAACGTGTTCTAAAATTTTAGATGGAATAGCCATTTGAGCTTTAATTATTTGAAAAACGGCTTGATAATTTACAGTATCAAAAATATTATCGGTTTGTGAAGGAGTAGTTAAATCTACATCCAGCTCTACATTTACCAAAAAATTGGTGCCAATAGCCGTTTCTTCTTTAAAACAACCATGATAAGCGTAAATTTTTATCCCTTCAACAAATATTTTTCCCATAGTTTTTTTAGTTAAAAGTACTTAGGAGTACTTATGAGTGCCTTGAGTATTTAGGAGTTAACAAACCTTATATTCACACAATTTTAAATCTCTAATTAGCAATTGCTTGTAAACCAACATCTATCCTTCTTAAAGTATCTTCTTTGCCTAATAAAGCACAAATTTCAAACATAGAAGGTCCCATTCCCATTCCGGTTACCAACACTCTAAAGTTAGGTAGTACTGCTCCAAAACCTAATCCTTTTTCTTCTATAAAGCTTTTAAAAGCTATTTCAATATTAGCTGCATTGAAATCCACAATATTTTCTAATACCGTTCTTAATTCTTTAATGATTTCAGGTGTTTCCGCTTTCCATTTTTTGTTTATGGTTTGCTCGTCATAAGTGGTTGGAGTAACAAATAAATAGTCTTCAGCCAGTAAATCATTGATGAAAACCGCTCTTTCTTTCATTAATCCGCAATATTGTGATAGAAAACTATCACTAGGTATTGCAAAACCTTTTTCTGCTACTAATGGTTTAACAAATGCTGCTAACTCTTCGTTAGATTTATTCCTTAAATATTGAGCGTTAAACCATCTGGTTTTTTCGGGGTCGAATTTTGAACCTGATTTACCTACTTTTTCTAATGAGAAAGCTTGAATTAATTCTTCCATAGAAAAAATTTCTTGCGTAGTGCCGGGGTTCCATCCTAATAATGCCAACATATTGATAAAAGCATCAGGAAAATAACCGCTTTCTTTGTAGCCTGAAGAAATTTCTCCCTCAGGAGATGTCCATTGAATGGGGAAAACAGGAAAGCCTAGTCTGTCGCCATCACGTTTGCTTAACTTACCGTTGCCATCAGGCTTTAAAATTAACGGCAAGTGAGCAAATTGAGGCATTACATCTTCCCAACCTAAATATTGGTATAACAACACGTGCAAAGGACCGGATGGCAACCATTCTTCTCCTCTAATTACGTGCGTAATTTTCATTAAATAGTCATCTACAATATTTGCCATGTGGTAAGTAGGCATGCCGTCAGACTTGTACAGCACTTTGTCATCCAAATTAGTTGTTTGTACTATTACCCAACCCCTGATTAAGTCTTTAAATTTTATCTCTTCGTTTCTTGGAATTTTAATTCTCACCACATAAGGCTCGTTGTTGTCCAATCTTTTTTGTACTTCCTCAGCAGAAAGAGAAAGTGAGTTTTTCATGGAATTTCGTGTGTTGATGTTGTACTGTGGAGCAGCAACACCAGCTTTTTTAAGGTTTTCACGCATTTCTTCCAATTCTTCAGGAGTATCAAAAGCGTAATAAGCATGACCCGATGTTAATAACTGATCAACGTATTTTTTATAAATTCCGGCTTCTTTTCTTTCGGACTGACGGTAAGGACCATAGTCTCCACCAACTCCAACACCTTCGTCAATTTTTAAACCGCTCCATTTCAACGCTTCAAGAATGTAATCTTCGGCACCTTTTACATAGCGAGTTTGGTCAGTATCTTCAATACGTAACAAAAAATCGCCACCGTGTTTTTTTGCAAACAAATAGTTATACAATGCTGTTCTAACACCTCCAATGTGCAAAGGTCCTGTCGGACTTGGGGCAAATCTTACTCTAACTTTTCTTTCCATAAGGCTAAAATTTAAGGAGCAAAATTAATATTTATAGCGTAAGAAAAGTGTATAAAATAGGATAAAAAAAGAATGCGTTATTTTGGTGTTAGTGAGATTGGTTATAGTTGGTTTAATAAAGGAAGTAATATAATGTTGTTAGAATAGCAGGTCATTCAAGTTTTTTGAAGAGGAAGTGGTAATTATTTATTTTATATGAGGGTTGTCTAGCGGATGGCATGAAATATAGAAAAAGAAAGTATTACAAATGTTACAACATTTGTAATACTTTCTTTGAAGTTAATGGTTAAAGTATGCAATCCATTTTGTCTCCTTCAGCTATTAATTGATCATTAGTATATTTTCCTTCATCAATAGCTTTGTCAATGGCATCATTGAATTTGTCTATTTCATTATTTAGTGCGTCATATTCTGCATCAGATAAATGATCTGAATTATCAAGTTGATTGTATAAGTCGCAAAGACAAGTTGCTGCACTAACTAGTTCAGATGCATCACATTTTTTACTATTGCTAGCCTCACCACAAGAAGCTAAGAAGATGGCTACGAAAGAACCTAGGATAATTATTTTTTTCATAACGTATTGATTTTAAGTTTCGACAAATATATCAAAATAAATATAGGATAACTAATTTATTAAACAGGTAAGGTAAGTGTTATAAAATAGAATAATTCATTTTAAACTTTCCAAAAGTTATTTTACTTTTGACGATATATGAACGTAAGTTTCAAATCTATAGAAAAATCAGATTTAGCGGAAGTTACTGCTATTTATAATTATTATGTAGAAAATTCTACAGCGACTTTTCATTTACAAGCTGTTACCGAGCAGGAGATGGAGCAAACACTTTGTTTAGGACATCCTGTTTATCAATCTTTTGTTATTCTATCTGATGATAAAATTGCTGGTTTTTGTTATTTAGGGCAGTTTCGTAAAAAAGAAGCTTACGATATTTCTGTCGAAGTAACCTTATATATAAAGCCAGCATTTACAGGTAAACAAATTGGTGTTGAGGTTTTATCTTTTATGGAAAAAACGGCTAAAAACTTAGGATTAAAAAATCTAATAGGGGTAATTACCTCGGAAAATGTAGGAAGTTTAAAATTATTTGAACGTTGCGGCTATTTTAAATGTGGACATCTTAAAAATATAGGAATTAAATTCGGCAGAGCCTTAGATGTAATTTCTTATCAGAAAGAGATTTGATTTATTACTCAGCAAAAGCAATTACATGCCCATCTGCATCGGCAATATAACCTGCTTTATCTCCCCAATCTCTTGACTGTAATGGACTAATTAATTTTGCACCTAGCTGTATTCCTCTTTGGATGTAATCTTCAGCATTTTTTACTTTTAAATACAACTCGCAACGAGGGATTCCATTTCCCATATTAGGATGAGGAGTTGTGTTTCCTAAAATTTTTGCAATGCCGCTTTCAGGCATCAATCCCAATTTAGTACTTTCTGAAAGTTGAAATTCAGTCATACCCGGCACATGTAATGACGGTTTTAGGCTTAATAATTCTTCATAAAAATGTTTACTTTTTTCTTGATCGGCAACGTAAAGGATAAATTCTATTTGCATAGTTGTAACAATTTAATATTAACCATATAAATTCTATGTGATTAAAGATATGATATTGCTATATAGTCTTGCTCAAAATTAATGTTAAATAATTATTTTACCAACACCCTAATTCCTTCTGAATGAGAAGTAAACTCAGGAGCATACATACACTGAATACTTGTTATTCCGTTAGAAAAATCTCCACTCATATTAACTCTTAAAGGATACTCAAATACATAAGTGCCTTTAGGTAAATAATCAAAAAAGAAATTGGTAGCCGCATCTTTAGTACTTTCATAATAACCTAATCCATCCTGATAACGATAACCAGAGAAAACATTAATAGGCTCAAAACCTGCTGCTCGCATGTCTTTCATGTGAACGTATTCCATGTTTCTGTCAACACGCAATTTTATACGTACTTTAATTTTATCACCGGGTTTTAAGGTAGTACCTTCTTTAATCAGTTCTATTACAGGACCTGCATCAGTATTGCGTTGTACAAATAGTTTTTTACTCAATTTTAATGGTGTTTCATGCGTGGTAATTTTGTCTAATTGTTCAAAATATTGCCAATACATGGCTCCCCAAGCTACCCCTTCATCTTTTTTGGTAACAGTAATATTGCCCATTTCGGGTTTAATTTCCGTTTTGCTCCACGAAGTTTTAAAGTAGCCCGTTCCGGCTTCTACTTTTGCATCGTCCATATTTTTAGGATCAATAAGCATGTTTCCTACTTTTATTTCTACCAATTCATCACTTGCCAATAAATCTGTTCCTCTTAATAATAAAGCATAACAAGCTTCGGTAGTGGCTTTGGTAGTTCGCCAATCTTGTGTTTGTTTTTGTTTTAACAACCAAATTTTCATGGCTTCAACACTTTCGGTATCGTTGGTAACTTCATCAAAAGCTTCAATCAATAAGGCTTGAACTTCAATTGGAGCTTGATACCAGTAATAACCGCTAATGTTATCTTTCCAATACATGCCTAGTTCATCGTGTAAAATGGCATTTTCTTTCAACGAAGCTATAATTTTCTGCTCAGTGTGAATGCCTGTTTTTGGCCGACCGTTTCTATGTAAAGCCAACGCTATCATCCCTTGCATGTAGCGACTTTTAGTTAACCAAAAATCATTCGCTTGTTTTAGGTAATAATTATATGCCTCTTTATTGCGGGAGCTGATTTCTACATCCGATAAGAAATAACTTCTAGCATACAAATACTGAATAATTTCATAATTCAAATGGTCTTTGGTCATATCCACTTGGTGTTTTTTCAACCATTCATAATCTTCTCTCACTCGGTTATCTAAATACAACACTGCTTTTTTAACCATGTTCCAAGTTTTGTAATCTTCACGAATGTTTTTTACTCCTAAATGGTCTAAATGTCCCATTCCCGTTACAATGTGTTGGGTAATGTATCTACTTTCTGGCATGCCTTTAAACCAAGTCCAACCACCATTAGAAACTTGCAATTGTTGCAATTTCATTTCTGCTCTACCTAACTCATTACTCATTCTGTTTAAATCAAATAATAAGCCTACACGTTTTTTACGTTCACCTTCATTTTGAGCGTTTAATACCCAAGGTGTTTCTTCCAACAACAAGGCTTTTAACTCCTGATTTTTCTCCAAATTAGATAAAAATGCTTCGGGCGTACTATTTTTCCAGCTTTCAAATACATTTTTAATTTTAGGATTAGAGTTAGCAATGTGTGTAGCAATAGAATTCGCATAAAAGCGACTAAACGTTTGTTCAGCACATTCATAAGGATATTCCATTAAATAAGGCAATGCTTGTATGGCATACCAAGCCGGATTAGAAGTAAACTCTAAGGTTAACCGATGATTTTTCATAGTGCTTGAAGTCCCAGAAGCCAATAATTTATTGAATTTAAAATTGGTTGTACCTTTGCCTCTAACAGGTAGTGGAAGTGATTCGGTTACCAACATTCTGTTGGTTAGTACAGGAATAGCCATTTCTTCCCCATCGGTAAAGTTGCCCGATTTTGCAATAACTTTATAAGTAATAGCTCCATAACCTTCCGGGATAGCAATTTGCCAACTTACAGAGGTGCTTTTACCTTTTTTAGCGGAGAAGGCGTTGGTTTCTTTACTCGTTAGCAATTTATCTGAAATGGGTTTCATAGTAAGTGCATCATAGAAATAAATTTTAGCCTCACCTGTCAAGTCTTTTTCAGAAAGATTAGTGATTTTGGTGCTAAAGGTCATTTTATCGTTTTCTCTGAAAAAACGAGGAGCATTTGGATAAACCATCAGGTCTTTTTGCGTAACTGTTTCTTCGTAAATCATGCCTGTTTTTAAGTCTTTGGTGTGAGCCAATCCCATAAACTTCCATTTGGTTAAGGCTTCAGGAATGGTAAATTTGATGATGATTTCACCTTTTTCGTTGGTTTCTAAATGAGGAAAGAAAAAAGCGGTTTCATTAAAGTTACTTCTGGCTTTAACTTCATCCAAACCACCCGAATTATCTTGCTTTTGCTCCGCCAATTTTTCTCCGGCAGCCAATGTTTGTGAAACAGTTGTTTCATCCATATTTTTATCTTCATAATCTTTACTTGATCTGTTGGGTGATTCAGACCTTTCTTTTTTGGACATTACTTTTCCTTTTGGTGATTTTTCACTTATGGTAACAGCGTCCATCATTACTTCTTCTTCCATTACATCTCCTGTAGCAGAAACGGAATACAAACTGTTCTTATAATAACCATAATTATATCGATAATAGTTAAATCCAAACCAATTGAGTTGATCGTAATAAATGGCTTTTTGATTATATAAATACGGATTCCATTCTTTGGCTAACAATTGAGCATTTTTATCGCTAAAACCATTGTTATTTTGCCAATAACGCTGACTGTAATCGTAGTGATGCACATTTAATCCCCAATAATTCGGACGAAAAGCATCCAATGAAGCATCATATAAAGCTGCGACCATTTCAGCAGCTATTTTTTCTCCTTTTTTACCTTTAATTTTTAGTTTCCATTCTTCTTCCTGTCCGGGCAGTAATTTGTTTCTGAACGTTTCAAATTCAATATCCAGTTGCTTGTTAGTGTAAGGAACAATAACGGTGCTTGTAAAATTAAAGTGTCGGTTATGTTTTATCATCATAAAATGTACGTGGAAATTTCCTCTGTATTTTTCTAAAATTGGAATGCTTATTTTTTGCTGAGCAACACTTAGTTGAATGCGTTTTTGTTCTACAATTTTACCTTTATGCTCTATTTCGTATAAGATTTCTACATTTTTGGCAGCCGTAGCTATTAAAAATGATGCGTTTTCGCCTGGTTCGCCATTAATTTTTAAAGGAGTAAACCAAGCAATATCATTGGTAGAAGGATGTTTTTCTTGTTCGCCAAAAACATTAAAATACTTGATTTCTTTTACTTCCTGACCAAATTTATCTTTGGTGATAGCTTCCATTACATACCATCCTGAGCTCCATTCTGGCAGTTTAAACAAACGAAGCGATTTTTTGTTAGCGGTGTTAAAATCATGGTCGTAAACTTTGATGTTCTTTTCCCATTTGTAAACATTGTTTTCCTCCTCAAATTCATCCATTGGAAAATATTTTTCAAACTCGTTTTTGTTCATTAAGTGAATATCGCCTTTACTCCAATAGCCATTCTTATAAATTTTGGAAGGCATTTTCAACGACCAAACTTTTACATTTCCTGCTGCTGCTTCAAATTCTCCGTTAAGGTTGGTAGTAGTAAAATCAATAGTGTCCACACCATTTTTGTTGAGTTTATCATTTATTCCAACATTGATATTGAGAGCTTTGTAACCTACTCTAGCATAAGTGGTGGAACTATGTGTTTCTCCATTAATATCAGTTACATCAGCATAAATAGTGTAAGAATAAGTAGGAGAATACTTTTTATTGACAGATTTATCTGCCTTGGCAATAAAATCAATCTTGAACTCACCATTGTCATCGGTGGTGGTAGTTCCATTGGTTATTTCCATTTCGGCAGATTGAGGCCAATATCCCCAACGGTAATAACACCAATAAGGGAAAGAAGCATTTCTTACCACACGATAAGTTACTGTTGCTTCATCTAATGCAGCTCCTGAGTAAGTTTTAGCATTACCTATAACAGTTACATTTTCTTCTAATTTGTAAGTGCCTTTTATGGGGTCAAATTTTACCTCAAATTTTGGACGTTTGTATTCTTCTACCGAAATGTATTTCGAGCCATAACCATCTGCAATATACATTTGTCCGTTTAGTCCGTTGTTGGGAGCAACAAAAGAACCACTAAAAGTTCCGTATTCGTTGGTAGTTACTTTTAAATCAGCCACTTTCTGATTGTTCACATCATAAAAAGTAACCGTTGATTTAAAATTCGTTTTGATTTTATTGTTATTGTCAGGATCGGTTTCCAACACAATTCCTTTAAAATAAACCGTCTGCCCCGGACGATAAATGGCTCTGTCAGTAAAAAATATAGTACTAGTTTGGGTTTTATTATCCTCATAATAATGATATTGATAATAGCTGTCTTCGGTATTTAATCGGTCATCTCCTTTAGAAAAATCGACATAAAAATTACGATACTCTTTACTGCTGCCTACACTAAAAAATCCATTGGCATCGGTAGTCTTAGTGGCTAAAGTTTTCCATTCATAATTACGGAACGTGTAGTTGTATTTTTGATAATACAATTTTGCCGAAACACCTTGTAATGGTTTGCCTGTGTTTCTATCCATCACAAAAAACTCCATGGATTCGTTGGTGTTTCTTCTAGTTAAGTAACTGATATTGCTTACCCAAAATGGAGAAATGGCAACGGCTTCTTTATCAAAATGAAAAGCATTGGTGGTGGAAGTCAGTAAGATATAAAAGCCTTTTTCCAAAGCATCCATTTTAAATTCTCCCGAATGTTCTCTTAAATCACCATCATTGGGTAGTGTAGTTTTCCATTCTTTAATCAATTTGGAAGAAAGTATTTTTTCTAATCTTTTGTCGCTATCATTATTCTCGTTCCATTTTTTTAAATCGTCATAATCTACTTTTACTAATTTATGAAAAACGGTATCTAAATTTTTGTAGGAAATCAATGCTTTTAGCGGTTCGTTAGGAATATTGGCGGTTTCCGTTTTTACATTTAGGGATTTTTTGTTCAATTCATTTTCCAATTGTTTACATAAATCTGCTCCGTAAGTGTTGGGGTATTTTTTAATGGCATTTTTGCACATGTTCATGGCAGTTTGTAAATCCCATTTGTATTTTTCGGGTTCGTTGGGGTTAAAAGCATTCCCTCGAGCCTGATAGACTTTTGCCATTTCATAAACTACTTCAGCTGTAGAAGTATCTTCAGGAAAACGCAAGTATAATTTTGTTAATGCTTCATAATAAAGTGTGTCGGCATTATCGAACGCAGCATTGCTTTTTACAAACTTTAATCGCTTCAATTCTACATCAATTAGTGCACTCGGGTTGGTATCATTAATATGAATATTGGTTAGATTTTGCAGGGTTTGCAACGCATAATATTTTAACGAAAGCGAATCCTTTGATGAAATTTTTAATTTAGAAAAAGTAGGAAAAGGCATAATGTAAGAAGAATCATCCAACGCAAATTCATATACTGGTTTGGTGATGCTGGGTTCTTCGTTCATAAAGAAATCGATGGCTCGATGGGCTAAAAAATCATACAAGGTAGGACGGTATTTTCTACCATTTTTATGGATAATAATTTCATCAAAAGTTTCAATAGGTGTTCTTTTTAGACTATCGATATTTTTAATGGAAAGTTGGTAGTGTTTAATGGTTTCGGTGGTAATTTTTTTCAAATCCCAAGTAGAAATATCGTTGTTTTCGAAGTTAGTAGTAGCCGAGCGATTATAGAATTTCCAACGGTTATTTTGGTAATACATCCAATACAATTCACCAATAATAGAATGAAGCATTGGTTTTAATGGGTATTCGGCAGTTTTAGCAACACTGTCTAATTCATTTAGGGTTTTTACAAAAGCATTTTCTTCCACATAACTTTGCAGTTTAGCTTTTACGATGAGTGTTTTTACAATTTGTTCATGATTATTTTCAGTAGCCGCTTTTTTGGCAATGTTTTCTACTTCGGTAAGCGCAGATTTCGTTAAGCCGTTTTGCTCTAAGGAATCTACTTTTTTCCATTCGGCTTTATATACATCACCTTTGGCATAAACCAACACGGGCTGACGCGTATTCTCATTATCAGACACACTTGTGGGAGAGGAACATTTAATTAATAAAACATTTAGGAAAACTACTATAAAAATGTAACTGAATTTGGACATTAATTTTTGCATAAGTTTTAGGTTTTACGAGATAGATGCAATGAATTATAAAATTGCATAAAAATTAGGAAAGAAAGTATGATTTTAAATTAAAACTTCTGTTCTCAAGGATTTAAAAATCATTATACCTGTTGGTAATAGCTGTTTTTAGACCAATAAAAAACATGTTGGAAGAAAGGTCAGTATAATTATTTGTGAATCTTCTATTGGTTACACCAGCTTGCAAAATCATGTTTGATTTCGGATTTAACACGTAAGAGATTTTCACAGTATTGTTTACAATGTTGGTTTTTAATCCGTTGAGGGTGTAGTATCCGTAATCGTCTTCACGGTTGTTATAAGGTTGGTAAACATCCTGACCTAAAGAATATCCGTTGGTATCTAAACCTACTTTTGCCAATGTGCTGTGCAGTTCAAAAATCCAACGTTTTTTAGCATAAAAAGCTGAGGCTGTTATTTCTTTAAAATTTGCTCCTAAGGGATGTGCTAATGGAGCATTAAAATGTGCATAATTTTGAAGTGTGCTTACATTAGTACTTCTATAAAAATAACTGTAAGTAAACGGTCTTACTTCGTTGTATTCTAATTGCAAACGCAATCTTTTAATATTGAGGGGTTCTATAAATTTCAATCCGGCTTGAACGCCATATTTATTTGCCCACCAACCGTTTCCAGCTTTTAATTCTTCCAACAAAAATTCATCAAATAATAATTGGCCGTAAAAGATGTATTTTTTTAGAATACGCATTTTTATACTTCCTCCCATTAGTGCATTATCAGATGAACCCAAAGCATATTCAGTAGAACGTAAAAAGATAATAGGATTTAAGTAAGATAAATCATACCCTCTGTAAAACTCTTTTTCTTGAGATTGAAATACAATGCTCTCAAAAAAGCCTAAGTTCAACCATTTGGTAACATTCATGTTTAAGTAGTGTGTAGTAGCAAACTTTTGCATGTAATTACTGTAAATTCCGTCAGTAAAACGAATATCTTGATGATTGGAATACAAAGCCATGTATTTAATTTTCCAAATGTTGGCAGTAGCTTTTAAATAAGGATAACTATTAGCAACATCCGACAATAAAAGTGAACGATAACCGTCACCAATAAAATGCTTGCCGTAACCTGCTTGTATGGTAAAAACATCGTTGGGTGTAAAGGTTAAATTTCCTTGAGAAAAAATGGCAGCATCATTTTTTGTATAACCATACCCCGGACTAATATGCTTGGTTTGAATCATTGCATCAATATGGCTAGGATAAGTGGAATAATCGTAAAGAAAAGCAAATTCGGCACTCCATTTTTGGCCTAAAGCAGCTTGTAGCTGAACTCCGACACTAGTTTCCAATAAATTTTCACTGTAATTGTCAGCTTTTTCTAGAGTGCTTATGGCGTTTATAATAGGGTTGATGTTAAAGTAGAAATTACCTTGTTTTTCGATAAGATGTTGATTGAATAGTTGATTGACAAACCCTTTTGAAGTACTTAATTGCAATTGAGAGATGGTAGTATCGTAAGGAATAACTCTGTCAACTTCTTTTTTGTTATAAGGTTTTATTGCTGCATGAAAATCAACAGCGGTATCTAAATGATTTAAATACAGGTATTCAAAAGTACGTTCGTTATTAACATTAAAATTTTGTGCTAATACAGATTGAAAAGCACTTAATAATAAGAATATGTAGAGAAGTACTCTCATTTTTTCTTTTTCAGTTTAAATAAAAAAGGAATTTGAGTAGATAAAATTACAAAGGCTGTAAGTGTAATAAAAGCGTAACTTGGATCAAATTGTTGAGCAAAAACAGCCCCCCCAACTACCAATAAACTAAACAAATAGATAACAACTACTGTTTGTCTGTGTGATAAACCTAAATCTAATAATCTGTGATGTATATGATTTCTGTCGGCACGAAAAGGAGAAACCCCACTTAAAATTCTGATGGTAAAAACCCTGATGGTATCTACTAAAGGATATACCAAAATAGACATGGCTAAAATTGGTTTGGAAATATTTTGTATTATATTAGGTAAGTCGGTGGCTTTATATTCTACCATTTCAATGGCTAATACCGCCATTAAGAACCCTATAGTAAGTGACCCCGAATCGCCCATAAACACTTTTGCGGGATTAAAATTAAACCTTAAAAAACCCAATAAGCTTCCAGCTATAGCAAAGGAAAGTACGGCATAAATCCAATCGTTGGCAAAATAAAACCAAGCCCCAAAAAATGAAGCGGCAATTAAGCCAACACCTGCTGCCAAACCATCTACACCATCAATTAAATTAAAGGCATTGATAATAACAATATAGGTAAATATAGAGAGCATAATTCCTACATATTCAGGGATTTCTCTTATGCCAAATAAGCCGTGCAAACTGGTAAGTTTAACATTAGCCATAAAAACCATAATAAAAGCACAGAACAAATGTGCAGCTAATTTTTTTGCAGGTGCAGTACCAATAATATCGTCTTTCATTCCCACAAAAAACATAATAAGCATGGAAGGGACAAGGTATTTAATAACTCCTATTTCTTTAATAGGCAACCAAAGTAAAAACGAAAAAAGTATGCCTGCAAAAATCATCATCCCTCCCATGGAAGGTGTTTTTTCACTATGAATTTTTCTACTTTCTGTGGGGTCATCAAACAAATGCTTCATTTTAGCAATAGTAATGAAAGATGGAGTTGCAAGCAACACAATCAAAAAAGACGTAATTATCGGTAAAATGATTTCCATAATTAAATATCGCTGTATAAATTTCTTAATGAAGTTCTTAATGCAAAGTAAATATAATTTGTTTTATGTTCTCCAAAATCAGTTGTTAGTGTTCTTTGGGAGATGCCTAACATTAACGCCATATTATTTTTTGGGTTAATTAAAAAACCAGCATGTGCCTGAATGTTTATTAAATCTGCTGTTTCCGGAACGATTGAAATAGTATTTTCGTTGCTTACAAATATGTTATTTCCTTCAGAGCTTAGTTTAGCATAATTTACTTTTGTTTGCACAAATAATCGTTTGTATTTATAATTCATTATCCCAACCATTTCGTCAAAGTTAGCTCCATAAGGATGAGCTAAAGGTTCATTAAAATGGGAATAATTTTGTAGTGCAATAGCATTGCTGTAAGTGTAGGGTTCTACATGGTTATATTCGGCCTGTAAGGTTAATCCCGTAATGCCAAAAAACTTTACCCCTGCCTGATAACCTGTTTTTGTATGATTTTTATTACCATCATATAATAACTGACCGTAAATAATGGTGTTGATTGGCAATTTAATTTTTGCGTTAAGACCCAATTGAGAATTGTTTTTACCATCAAAACCTGTAACCAACATATTCGCAAACAATATAGGGTTTAACTGCATAAAATTGTAAGGTTTTGTGCCACTGCTGTCTTCTGTTTGCCATATTGTTGATTCAAAAAATCCTAAATGAAGCCATTTGGTAGCTATCCAACTTAAATAATGTATTGACATGCTTTTACGCATAAATAGTTCCTCAGGAGTAGAACCTTGTTCTCTTCTATCGAGGCTCGATAATCCGGTGTTTACTTTGGTATATTGAAATTGCTTTTTTTTACCAAACCAAGCTGTAGCTTTGTAATACGGATAATGATAAGCATAATCCGAAAGAAGAATGGAGCGATAACCATCTCCTACAAATTGTTTATCGTTGCCCAACTGAAAGTTAAATCGTTTACTAGGAGAGTAGGAAATATAAGAAGTTGCAGCGTTGTAGTCAAAACCATTATCTTTAAAACGTTTTACTCTTCCTTGTCCCGGAACAACATTGTTTGAGCGTACATAAGTTGCCATGTAATCGGGGAAAACAGCTTGGTTTTCATACAAAGCAGTTTGGAAAGAAAATTTTTCGCCAATATGTCCTTTAGCAATAATTCCTCTGGTATTTACATAAAGCGTTTGCTCTTTATTGAGAGATTCTCCATCTTGTCCCATCTCCAAATTAAGTAAAGGATCTATAGTAAGGTAGAAATCGCCTGTATCAACTCGCACAAAATTTTCGTGAAATAGTTTTCTGGAAAACCAAGATTTATCTTTAAGATAAGTCTTGGTTACATTGATGAGGTAGTCATTTTGTTCTCGATTATTAAGTAAAGAAAAACTATCAGTTGTTGTTTTAGATTGTAGAATAGGTAAAAAAGAAGTGTGCACATTATTTTCTAATGCATTAAATTCTTTTTGATTAACCAAGTTAAACTCTCGGTTGAGCGGTAAATTCAACTGCTGAGCTTGAGCCGACAAAAACCCAATTAATAAAAGAAAGAAGATGATGCAGTAATGCTTACTCATTAGTTTTAGTACTCAAAATAACCTTAAAATCAGGCACCAAAGCTAATGAACTTTTTTAAGATATGTATCAGCTATGCTGATTAATAATTTGTATCAACTGACTAGCATCAATCACACCTGATTGTCGCCAAAGCTGCTGACCATTTTTGAATAAAATAAGTGTAGGCACACCTCTTACCCGATAAGCAGTTGCAGCTTGTTGATTTTTATCAACATCAATTTTTAATACCCTAGCTTTGCCTTGTACTTGTTTTGCCAGTTCATCTAAAATTGGAGACATGGTTTTGCACGGGCCACACCAAGTAGCAAAGAAATCTACTAAAACGGGTCGGTCGGAATTAATTATTTCATTAAATGTTGCCATGGGGAATTAATTATTTAAAAGTGATGCTCCAAATCCCTCTAAACTCATCAATATCAAAATCAACTGCTTTATCGTTAGGATAAAGTGCTAAAATAGATTTGTAATCGCTTTCGCTTACTGTTTTTCCAACTGTTCCGTGGCAAGTAACACAAAGCGGTTGTAAATGGATAGGAGCGTAAAAGCTTACTGTATTATCGGTATTTCGTTTTACTTCAGGAAATAAATCTTCGGTAATTTTTGAAGTGTTTAGATAATAGTCAATCATTTCTTGCTCGGAAGCATTGGGTTTGTTTTTCTCATTTCGTAGTTTGTGGCTGGTTCTTTTAATGCTAACATCATAATGTTTTTCAAGAGAATCAACAATAATACTTTCATTTACATTACAGAATTTAACAGCATTGGTTACACCGCCATCACTCATGGCTTTTTTTAAACTTCCGCTCAATGCCTTAAATGTTTGTTGAGCAATTTCTTGTCCTTTTAGTGTGTAAGCTTGACTTTCTTCTATGGTAAGTTCTTCAACACCTTCAGCAATTTGCTTCGGTTGATCTTCCATTGTTGCAACTTTTTGTTGTTCGGCAGTTTTTTCATTGCCACAAGCTAGTAATGCTGTAATGGCAGTAGTATACACTAAATAGGAAAGTTTATTCATGGTCTGTTTTATTTTCTTTTTTGTTAAATTTATTGTTAGCAAAATCGCCCACTAACCAACCCATAAATGCTCCATAGGCAGACGTTCTGTACCAAACTGAAGTAATGGCACATGAGCCACTTTCACAACCGATAAAATACCAATAGGCATATCCGGCAGCAGCACCTAAAAATGCTACAAGAAAAGAAATTTTATGGTTTTTTATCCAGTTGAGCATAAGAAGTTAATTAATGATAACACAAAGTTACTCAAATTCCAATACCTATTAATTGTTGGATTTGAATTTAACTTATTTTAAAAGTTGTAAATTAGCCGACAAGATTTAAAACAACACAAAACAACAGTTGAATTTTCCGTTTTACATAGCAAAAAGGTATTTTATTGCAAAGAAATCGCATAATGTTATTAATATTATTTCATGGATTTCGGTGCTTGGTATTGCTGTAGGAACGTTGGCGTTGGTAATTGTACTTTCTGCTTTTAACGGACTGGAAGATTTGGTGGAAAAGCTTTATGCTTCATTCGATCCGGATATAAAAATTGAAGCTACTAAAGGAAAAACATTTGAAGTGGCTGATTTTCCTAAGGACAAAATTTTGCAATTGGAAGAAGTAGTTTTTTATAACCATGCTGTTGAGGATGTAGTGTTGGTAAAGTATATGGAAAAACAAACCATTGCTACTTTAAAAGGTGTTGAACCACAATTTTATGAGATGACCGGTTTAGATACATTAATGATTGAAGGACAAGTGATGAGGGGCGATTCCAATAAAATAGTACTGGGTTATGGAATTGCTGATAAATTATCTTTGTATTTACATAATATGGTGGTGGAACAAGTGAGTATTATTGTCCCTAAAAAAGGTTTAGCAAAAGCTTTTGTTCCAACGGATGAGTTTACCCGAAAATTTGCTATTCCAACAGGTATTTTTTCTGTAAATCCCGATTTTGATACTAAATATGTAGTTACTCCTTTAAGGTTTGCTCAAAAAGTACTTTCTTACGAGGGAAAAATATCATCTGTTGAATTAGGATTGAAACCAGGAGTAAAACATGAAGAAGTGAAAGAAAAAATACAAGCTATTTTGGGTGATGATTATGTAGTAAAAACTCGTCACGAATTGAATGAGTTGATTTTTAAAACTAATAAAACCGAAAAATGGATTACGTTCCTTATCTTAACTTTTATATTGGTAATTGCTTCTTTTAACATTATTGGTTCACTTACCATGTTGATTATTGATAAGAAAAAAGACATTTGGATTTTACGTACTATGGGAGCTTCCAGGAAAACTATTAAGCAGCTATTTTTTATGGAGGGAATGATTATTAATTTAGCCGGAGCCATTTCCGGAATGGTGTTGGGAGCTATTGTTTGTTGGTTACAAATACAGTTTGGTTTATTAAGGTTGGAGGGTAGTGTGGTAGAATTTTATCCTATAAAATTAGAGTTGTTAGATTTTATTTATATTACTATTATTGTTTTGATAATTGGTTTTTTAGCTTCTTGGTATCCGGTAAGAGTGCTTACTAAAAAGCATCTTTAATAACTCAATGCAGTAGAAATTTCATCCAAGGTTTGAAATAAAATTTCGGGATTAGTTTCGGTAACTAATTTTATTCTGAATTCTTTTAAGTGAGGAATTCCTTTAAAATAATTTGCATAATGTCTTCGCATTTCAACAATGCCTAATTTTTCGCCTTTCCATTTTATAGACATTTCTAAATGGCGTTTGGCAACATTTATACGTTGTTCTATCGTTGGTGGAGCAAGATGTTCTCCGGTAGCTATAAAATGCTTAATCTCATTAAAAATCCAAGGATAACCAATACTTGCTCTGCCTATCATTACACCATCAATACCATATTTGTTTTTATTTTTCAATGCTTTTTCGGGGGTATCGACATCTCCATTTCCAAAAACAGGAATATGCATTCTTGGGTTGTTTTTTACTTCACCAATTAAGGTCCAGTCAGCTTCTCCTTTGTACATTTGTTTTCTGGTTCTACCGTGAATAGAGATGGCTTGTATGCCAATATCTTGTAACCTTTCTGCTACTTCAACAATGTATTTGGTACTTTCGTCCCAGCCTAAACGGGTTTTTACGGTAACTGGTAAATGCGTAGATTTTACAATCTCGGCAGTCATTTTTACCATTTTAGGAATATCTTGCAAAATACCCGCTCCAGAACCTTTACAGGCTACTTTTTTTACCGGACAGCCATAATTAATATCAATAATATCAGGGTTGGCTTGCGTGGTTACTTCTGTTGCCTGACGCATGGATTTTATATCATTTCCAAAAATTTGAATACCAATAGGACGTTCATATTCAAAAATATCGAGTTTTTTTATGCTTTTTGCGGCATCTCTGATCAGTCCTTCCGAAGAAATAAATTCGGTGTACATTAAGTCAGCACCATTTTCTTTGCATAACGCACGGAAAGGGGGGTCGCTAACGTCTTCCATTGGAGCAAGTAAAAGTGGGAACTCGCCTAGTTCTATATCGCCTATTTTTGCCATTAATAAAAATAATTAGGACAAAATTAAGGAAATAAAAAGGTTGGAGGTTTGAAGTTTAAGTTTAAAAGTTATTAGTTCGTAATTTCGAACCTCTAATTTCCAATCTAGAATTAATCTTCTTTTTTCCTTAGAATTCCTAAAATTTCTATGATATTCTTATTTTCATCTAAGCGTGGGAAAACTTTTTCTTGAATCCACATGTATTCAGTTTTGCCGAGAGGTTTTACTCGATAATTGAATACAGCAGATTTTTTATCAGTAAAGAATTGATCTTTTTCTTTTTTTATTTTAGGGACATCTTCAGGATGATATAACTGAGCTACTTTTTCCTGAATTTCTTGAGAAACATTCTGGTGGGGCTTGATGCCAAAAATTTCTTCGATAAAAGGACTTACATATTCAAAATCGGGAATGCTGCCTTTGGAGTAATTTGCTAAGTAGATGAATTCATCTAGATTGTCTAAGATAAAACGATACTTTTCACTATTGTAAGCTATTTTTTCATCGTACTTTTTTTTTGCATCAATATTTCTTATTTGTAACAGGTAGTAATTGTTTTTTGCAGCATTAAAAGGCGATAAGGATAGATATCCCCAAAAAATTTCTCCATCGATTGTTTTAAATTGTACTTCATCATTAAAATAACCGTAATCAGTAATTTGTTGTTTAATTTCTGTACGATTTTGCTGAATGTAATCATTATTGGCAAATAATGTTTGGTAATTAGTTTTTATTACATCTTTGGCATTACTAAGATTAAAAACTTTTGAAGTTCTTTCATTAGCATCTTTAATTTCTTTAGAAAAGTAATCAACTAGTAAAAAGGCATCATTAGTAGTGTTGGCAATGGATTTCAGGATAGAAGCATTGCTGTCTATTGTTCTGATTAAGTTTCTTCTTTGCATGGTTATAATAAAACTCAAAACAAAGGAGAACAAAAATAAACATATGATTAACCAAATGAAACTATAATTTTGTTCTGAAAGTAATAAGGCAACTAAAAGGAAAGTGAAAACCACTCCGAAATAAATTGCTAGTTTTTTGTTGGTTGGAATAATAAAAAGTGTAAGGTTTAAAATAACCATCATTAATACACTATAATTACCTTCAAAATTAATTTTATAACCAATAAATATGGTAAAACATGCTGAAAACATTAAAAAGTAAAGTAAAATTTCGTAAATAGTTTTACTGTTTATGTTGGTGTAGGTAATACCATAAAATACAATACAAGCTAAAGGCAAACTAAAAGCCATTATTAAATTGGTAGTGTTAGTTGTAAACATACATGTAAAACAAGCATAGGCCATGGTAATAAAAAAAGCACCAATGGCACCCATTCTTGCCATTTTCTTACTTTTTTTTGCAAAACCATTGCTATTGTTGTTTGTTTGAAAAATGTTTAACGCCATATTTTTTGTATAAATTAGGTTTTAATGAGTATAAATATACATAATTCACATTTAAAAAGCCAAATAATTTTTTAGTCTTTATGTTTTTAATCAAACCGAATGGCTTTTATAGGCGATATTTTAGATACTACTAATGATGGAACAATTAGCATTAAAATACATACGAATAAAGTACCTGCATTAAGTAATAAAATATTGATAAATTCAATTTTTATAGGTACAACTGCTACAAAATAAGATTCTTCAGGAAGTTTTAAAAAGCCAAACTGAAGTTGTAACAAACACAAGCCAAGACCAATAATGTTTCCCCAAAATAACCCTCTTATAATTAAGTAAACAGCATTGTAAATAAAAATTTTTCTCACACTCCAGTTACTCATGCCCATAGCTTTTAGAATTCCTATGGTTCTAACTCTTTCTAAAATAAGAATAAGCAATGCCGACACAATGTTAATAATAGCAACTACCAGCATTAATATAATAATAATAACCACGTTTAAATCCTGTAATTCCAACCAATTAAAAATATCGGGATTTTGTTGTTGTATAGTTTTAGAATGTAGGTCATAGCCAATATTTTCATAAATAAATTCATCCAACTTATCTAAATCTTTAAACTTGTCTATGGTAACTTCAAATCCACCTACTTGATTGTTTGTCCAGCCATTTCTTTTCTGAATATGAGCTATATCGGTGATTACAATAATGTTATCAAACTGTTCTAATCCTGACTGGTAAATTCCTGAAACAATAAAATCTTTTGGACGTAATTGTCTGTTTTCCTGAATAAAATAGATGAACATTTTATCGCCAACATCTAATTGCATTTTGTTTGCAATAGTTTTAGACAGCAAAATACTATCTACAACAGTGGAGTCATTAATGCTAAACGTTTTGCCTTTCTTTAGTTTGTCATTGAAAAAACTCCAATCGAAATCGCTACCAACACCTTTTACAACAACACCATAAATTTCTTCTTTGGTTTTAATAATACCTGCTTTGGTAGCAAAAACCTGTATGTGATTAACTCCTTCAACGTTTTCTATTTCAGGATAAAAATCTTGGTCTTTATCAATAGGACTTGCTTCGTAGGTATTGTGCGAATCGTAACTGGTAATCTGAATATGGCTTCCAAAACCGATAATTTTATTGCGAATTTCCTCCTGAAATCCTCTAACGATGCTCAAAGAAGTAATCATCACTATCATCCCCAACGAAATGGCAATAATGGCTATTTTTATTATTGGTTGTGTAAATTTATTGGACTTGCTGTCTCCCTGTATTATTTTCTTAGATATGAAATACTCCAGATTCATAATGGTGTTTTAAGTCTTTCTATTTGTAGGGATGAGCAATTTAATTAACTTTACATCTTAAAGTAATAAACAAAAATAGTAAAACTTAGTTGATGTCTATGAAACGAGCTGTACTAAAAATTCTAAACCAGAAGAAAATGATTATTGGGGAGTTACATCTAACTGATTTAACACAATAAAAATACCTAGATGAAACAAATTTTATATATACTGTTTTTTATTTCTTTTTATTCTAGTTGCGATGCTCAGCAAGATAAAAAGATACCTGAAAACATGCAGGCAGTAACTATACCCAAAGCTATTGTAGAACAACCTGATTTGCCAATTATTACTGGAGCTGCACAAACAGCAAATTACCTTCATTTATTGCAAAACAAAAAAGTAGGAATAGTTGCCAATCATACTGCAGTTATTGATAAAATACACTTGGTTGACAGTCTTTTAAGCTTAAAAATAAATGTGGTAAAAGTGTTTAGTCCTGAGCATGGTTTTAGAGGGAAAGCTGATGCCGGAGAAAAAGTAAATTCAGCAACTGACGAAAAAACAAGACTTCCTATTGTTTCGCTTTACGGAGGTAATAAAAAACCTACTAATGAGCAAATGCAAGGCTTGGATGTAATTGTTTTTGATATTCAGGATGTTGGAGTAAGATTTTACACGTATATTTCTACCATGCATTATGTGATGGAAGCTTGTGCTGAAAATAATATTCCGCTAATTATTTTGGATAGACCGAACCCTAATGGGCATTTTGTTGATGGACCAATTTTAGAAGAAAAATACAAATCGTTTATTGGAATGCATCCTGTGCCAATAGTTCATGGAATGACGGTAGGAGAATTTGCTCAAATGATTAATGGTGAAAAATGGTTGAAAAATGGCGTACAATGTGATTTAACAGTTATAAAGATGAAACAGTACGACCATTTAAGTGCTTACGAATTACCCATAAAACCTTCGCCTAATTTACCTAATATGAGTAGTGTTTATTTGTATCCTTCTTTGTGTCTGTTTGAAGGTACCCCAATAAGTGTTGGTAGGGGAACAGAATTACCATTTCAGGTATTGGGACATCCAAAAATTAACTCAGAAAAATACAGTTTTACTCCCAAAAGTATGGAAGGAGCCAAAAAACCAAAGTTAGAAGGGGAATTATGTAAAGGTTATAATCTATCGGAATATGGAATAACCTGTATGCGAGGGTTAAAAAAACTAAATTTATTTTGGTTGTTGGATATTTACCGAAACTTTCCTGAGAAAGAAGGCTTTTTTACCAGTTCGTTTAATTTGTTAGCAGGAACCAACCAATTACAAGATCAAATTAAAGCAGGTAAAACCGAAAAAGAAATTTATGCTTCTTGGCAAGAAGGTTTGAAACAGTTTAAAATCACCCGAAAAAAATACTTACTGTATAGAGATTTTGAGTGAAAAAACTGAAAATTGCTTGTATTTACAATTTCATAACACACTGTTAATTCTTACATTACATTAAAAAAGACAGTCTGTTAGTAATTTTGAAATAAAAAACAATGGACAAATTTGAAATTAAAGAGGATACCAATACTCCCTTAGTTTTAATCAATTTCAAAACGGGAAACATCAAGTTAATAGGTTCTTCTACTCATTCAAAACCGGAAGAATTTTATCCTACAATTTTAAAAATGCTTAAAAAGTATTTTGAAGATCCCGCAAAAAGCACCAAAGTTTTAATCGACTTAGATTATTACAATGATACTTCTTTCAACTATATTTTTCAATTGGTAGAGTTAATAGTTGGCTTAGAAAAATTTAATAGAACACAACTTAATTTAGAATGGTATTGCCATCCCGAAGATAGAGGAATATTGGATGATATTAAGATGATTAGTTATCAGCTTCAATATCCTATAAAAGTGTTAACCTACGAGTTGGTTGGATAAAGTGCCACCTTAACCCTCCCAAGGGAGGGAGAACTGTAGAATTAATAACCTAGTTATCAAAAATTCCAGTTGTAAGTATTGATTTCCAATAAGCAGTTAGAAAGTAAATCGATACTTCTTTGAATATCGTCTTTGTTTGCCATTTCAATTACCTGGTGTATATGTCTGGTTGGAATAGAAATAGCTCCAGAAATAGCACCCCCAGCACTCATTCTTTGTATTCCGGCTGTATCTGTTCCTCCTGCAGTTAAAATTTCTTTCTGATAGGCAATTTTATGTTTTTTAGCAACGCCTTCCATAAATTTCACCATTCTATAATCACAAATGGTAGAGCTATCCATTACTTTTATGGCTGTTCCGTCACCTAGTTTAGTAATCATCTCTTCAGCTTTAGCTCCCGGCACATCGTAAGCAATGGTAGTATCTAAACCAAAACCAAAATCTGGCTGTATTTTTAATGAAGCTACACTTGCTCCTCTAATGCCAACCTCTTCCTGAACAGTGAAAACGCCATAAACATCATAAGGAACTTTTTTGTTTTTTAAGTCTCTTAGTGATTCAATAAGAATAAAAACTGCTAATCGGTTATCTAAAGATTTACAGTTAACACAGTTTCCCATTTCTATAAGGTTTCTGTCTCTAGTAATTGGATCGCCAAGGCTTACAATTTTTTCTACTTCTTTTTTATTCATTCCTAAATCAATAAAAAAGTCGGTAGTTTTTAGTTGTTTGGTTTTTTCTTCAGCCGTCATAACATGAATAGGCTTAGATCCCATTACACCAATAACATCTTTTTTTCCGTGAATGATAACCCTTTGTGCAGTTAATGTTTTTGGATCGAATCCTCCTAAGGTATGAAAACGAACAAATCCGTTATCATCAATATGGGTAACAATAAAACCGATTTCGTCCATGTGGGCGCCAATCATTACTTTTTTGGATTCTTTTCCTTTTTTAATAGCATAAACGTTTCCCATATTATCTACAGAAACTTCATCAACTAAAGGAGTTACCTCTCTAATTACAATTTCTCTAATACGTTGTTCATGTCCGGGAGCTCCGGCAGCTTCGGCAATTTCTTTAAGTAAGGTTATGTTTAATGACATAGTATTATTTTTAATGTTTTTATTTTTTAATCAACAATGCTTAATTTCATCATGTTTGTTTGTCCTTTCTCACTAATCGGCATACTCGCTAAGTTGATAACTAAGTCTTTAGATTTAATTCTTTTTTCTTTCTTTAAGATGTATTTGATATCAGCAATAGTATGGTCGGTGCTTACAAACTTATCATAGTAAAAAACTTTTACTCCCCAAACTAAGCTCAACATGTTTAGGATGTCTTTATTTCCTGTAAACACAAAAATACCAGCTCTTGGTCTAAAACTCGATACTTTAAAGCCTGTATATCCGGAAAAAGTCATGGTGACAATTGCAGCAGCATTTGTTCTATGGGCTAATCTGCAAGAATTAAAACAGATAGAATCTGTAATGTATCTTTCTTCGTTATTTTCGTCTGGTGGATATTCGTAATGATAAAGAGAATCGCTAGTTTCTACATTTTCGATAATGCTTGCCATTGCTTTTATTACTGCTACAGGATGCTTTCCAACTGAAGTTTCTGCACTAAGCATTACTGCATCGGCACCATCTAATACCGCATTTGCGACATCATTTACTTCAGCTCTAGTAGGCGTAATATTTTCAATCATGCTTTCCATCATTTGGGTAGCAATAATTACAGGCTTAGCAGCTTGCATACATTTTTTCACTATCATTTTTTGGGTAAGCGGTACTTTATGGAAAGGAATTTCTACACCTAAATCACCACGAGCAACCATTATAGCATCCGTTTCTTTAATAATGTCATCAATTTCGGCTACTGCTTCAGGTTTTTCAATTTTAGCAACAATTTTAGCATTGCTTTTTGCTTTAGCAATAAGGTGTCTTAACTCAATAATATCTCTGGCATTTCTTACAAAGGATAATCCTATCCATGAGATATTCATTTTTAGGGCAAATTTTAAATCTTCTAAATCTTTTGTTGTTAAACTTGGTAAAGAAACTTTGGTATTAGGTAGATTAACGCCTTTGTTGGAGGATAATTTTCCGCCATGGATTACTTTGGTAATTACTTCGTCTTTTCTGTTAGTGGAAACTACTTCTAACGCCAATTTTCCATCATCTAACAGTATTCTTTCTTTTGGTTTTACATCTTTAGGGAAGTTCTGATAGCTGATGTATGCTTTTTCGGCATTTCCTTCACATTTAGTTGTGGTAAGGATGAATTTACTGCCATTTTTAAGCATTATACCATTATTTTCAATTTTCCCTACTCTAATTTTTGGACCTTGTAAATCGGCTAAAATAGCTGTGTGTGTACCTAGTTCGGTGTTTATTTCTCTAATGTTATGGATTACTTGTTCGTGATCTTCATAATTTCCGTGAGAAAAATTTACCCTGCAAACGTTAACTCCTGCTTTAATAATTTTTTTAAGCATTGCTTTTGAGGAGGTAGCAGGACCAATGGTTGCAACAATTTTTGTTTTTCTGTAGTTCATTAAAATAATAAATTTTGTTTCGATTTAAGTTGTTTTACATCAATTCTATGAGCGATAATAACAACATCTATTTCTTTAACTTTTTTGACCAAATTTTCAACAAGTTTCTCAGAAACACTTCCTTTTAAGACTAGAAAATAATCAATGCTTTGTATTTCGCTAACTAAGTAACCCTCACTACTTTTATTGGCTATCACAAAATATTCTATATTGTTGTCTTCGTCAATATATTCAAAAAAAGGAAAATTAATGATTTCGTTTTTTTTTTGTATTTCGTAATCTTCAATTCTTTTAAAGTTTGTTTTTAGGGCATCATTTAACGACCAACAAATTCTATAATCTTTTGAATGACAACTAATTCCAATCAATTCGAAATCATACTCATTTTCAAGGCTAAACGTTAGTTTTGACATTACTTTTTTTCTCTAACTTGGGATGTAAAGGTAGCAAATTTATGAGTTAATTCAGTATTTTTATTGATTTTAACCCTATTATTTGAATACAAAATTTACGTTGAAAGGTAAGTTTTAAGGAAGTTTATTTTTTGAAAAAATAGAAGATAAAAAGTGGGTTTATTTTTTTTTTTGAATTAATTTTTTAGGTAAGCAATACATTTAAGCTCAATTGCAATAGGAGAGGGAAGAGAACCTACTTCAACAGTAGTTCTACATGGTTGATTTTCTTTAAAATATTCAGCATAAATTTTGTTGTAGGTTTTGAAGTCTCTCTTCATGTCGGTAAGAAAAACAGTAACATCAACTAAATCGTCCCATTTAGCACCGGACTCTTCTAAAATTAGTTTTACATTATCGAAAACTGATCGACACTGAGCCTCAAAATCGAAAATTTCATAATTTCCATTTTTATCGAATTTTAATCCCGGAATATTAGCTTCTTCACTACCCGAACCGGCAGCTCTAGGACCAACACCCGATAAAAAAAGTAAATTACCTGCTTTTTTTGCATGAGGATAAAGCCCCATTGGTTTTGGGGCTTTATCTGTATTTATGCTGTTATTCATTTATTTATGCTGTTTTTTTACTCGTTACTATCTATGGTTTTTTGTAATTCTTTCAATTTAATATTCTCTTTCTTTAGCTTTTCAGTCATTTCATTGATTTTGTTTTTGCTATTTTTTATAGCTTCATCAATTTTGCTGTCACTATTGGCAGGGTCATTTTTTTGAGCTTGAATTTCTGCAAGATTTTTTTCTTCTTTTTGAATTTCTTCTACCAAAGTAGTTATATTTTTTTCTACTACCTCTTTATCTTTTTTAGCTTGAATTTTTGGATTTGTAGAACGGTCTTGACTAACTTCTTTAGATACTGTTTTTACCTCGTTTTTAGTGGTTTTATTTTGTGCATTAAGATTAGTTGTTAGTGAAAAAAATAATGCAGTTGCAATTACAATAGTTGTTTTCATGATGTTGTGGATTTAGTTTATAATTTGATTTCTAATTTTGGTTACTTTATTAGCAATATTAATAAAGTCTTCTTGATTTTTAATTATAAAAATTTCATCTAATTGCTTTAATTGATTGTTTAGGTTGGCAATATTATCACTTTTAAAACTTTCTAATAAGTTAATTAACTCAATTAAAGATTGTTTTTGGGCATTAATTTTTTGTTTAACTAGACTATTGTCAAAGTCTTTTGCAGATTGACGAGTTCCTAAATACAATCCTTCTATCCAACCCCCTGTTAATACCAAAGCAGCCAATTCTTCTTGTTGAGTTAATTTGAGGTAAGTATCTGCTTTTCTGTAACTTTGTTCTGCAATAGATAGTACAGAATCTTTCTTTTCAATATTGTTTTCAATTCTTTCAATAGAGGCAACATCAAAAACATTGGTTAAGCCTAATTCTTCAGCTAATTTCTTAGAACAATTAATATAAAGCATGCAGGCTTGTGTTTGGTCAAAAATGGTTGCGTAACTTAAATCAACGCCATAAACACCAAAGTTCAATGCCTTTTGAGTGTTAGTAATGTAGTTGTTTACATTTTCTACTGCATTAAGATAATTCTTATCATAAATAATACCTTCTGTTTTAAAGATTTCAGCAGCTTCTAAAGGTAGGGGAACAGTAGATAATACTTTATTAGATGCTTCAACTCTTTTTTCGGTTCTAATTTCTATAGCTTCTTTATTTTCTATGATGTTTGTTTCTTCATTTGTACATGAAGTTAAGATAGTAAAAAATAAAATGGGTAGAAGTAGAAAATAGTAAAGCATAGTTTTAGTAGAATTTTAAACCATAACAAAGATAAAAAATTAAATGACGTACACAAATTTTGTTTTAAGGATATAAACAACAAAGCCCATTAAACCAATGGGCTTTGTTCTATGTTATTAAGTTAATTTAGAATCTATCAGCATTCATCACTTTAGTCCATGCGTTTACAAAATCGTGCACAAATTTTTCTTTATTATCATCTTGAGCATAAACTTCTGCATAAGAGCGTAATATAGAGTTGGAACCAAAAGCTAAATCAACACGCGTAGCAGTCCATTTTGTTTCTCCAGATTTTCTATCTACAATGTTGTATAGATTTTCATTAACAGGTTTCCAGATGTATTTCATATCGGTAAGATTTACAAAAAAATCATTACTTAACACTCCAATTTTATCGGTAAAAATACCATGTTTAGTTCCTCCATGATTTGTTCCTAACACACGCATTCCGCCAATCAAAACAGTCATTTCTGGAGCGGTTAACCCCATTAGTTGTGTTCTATCTAATAATAATTCTTCGGGATTTACTGTGTAATCTTTTTTCAACCAGTTTCTAAAACCATCATGTATTGGTTCTAGTGCATCAAAAGATGCTGCATCTGTCATTTCTGCTGTTGCATCACCTCTTCCTGCACTAAATGGAACTTTAATGTTTATACCAGCTTGTTGAGCAGCTTTTTCAACGGCAGCTGTACCTCCTAATACAATTAAATCTGCTATACTTACTTTTTTAACTAAGTCAGCTTGAATTTCTGTTAATTTATTTAATACTTTTTGCAATCTTGCTGGCTCGTTTCCTTCCCAGTCTTTTTGAGGTGCTAAACGAATTCTAGCTCCGTTAGCTCCACCTCTATAATCAGATTTTCTAAAAGTTCTGGCACTGTCCCAAGCAGTATTTATAAGTTCAGTATTACTTAATCCGCTGTTTAATAATTTAGTTTTTAAATCTGTAACTTCTGCATCAGATAAGGTATAATCAACTGTTGGAACAGGGTCTTGCCAAATCAGATCTTCCTTTGGTATATCTGCTCCTAAATAACGACTTTTTGGTCCTAAATCCCTGTGGGTTAATTTAAACCATGCTCTTGCAAAAACATCTTTAAAATATTCGTGGTCTTTATGAAACTGCTCTGAAATTTTTCTATACTCAGGATCCATTTTCATTGCCATATCAGCATCTGTCATGATTGGATTTCTGCGAACATTTGGTATATGTGCGTCCAATGGTTTGTCTTCTTCCTTCATATTGATAGGTTCCCATTGACAAGCTCCAGCAGGGCTTTTTTTCAATTCCCATTCATGGTTTAATAATAAATCAAAATAAGTGTTGTTCCATCTGTCAGGAGTAGTAGTCCAAGCACCTTCTAATCCACTAGTAACAGTGTTTTCAGCGTTTCCTTTACCTTTTGGATTCATCCAACCAAAACCTTGATCATGAATTTCTGCTCCTTCAGGAGCTTCACCTAAAATAGACGCATCACCATTTCCGTGTGCTTTACCAACTGTGTGACCTCCGGCTGTTAGCGCTACTGTTTCTTCATCGTTCATAGCCATTCTTTTGAAAGTCATTCTAACATCTTGAGCTGTTTTTAAAGGATCTGGATTTCCATCTACACCTTCAGGATTTACATAAATTAACCCCATTTGTACAGCAGCCAACGGGTTTTCTAAAGACTCTCTGTCGGTATCGCTTGAGTAACGATTTTTAGTTGCTGCCAACCATTCTTTCTCATTTCCCCAATTAATATCTTTTTCGGGATGCCAAATGTCTTCACGACCACCGGCAAAACCAAATGTTTTAAATCCCATAGATTCGTAAGCCATATTTCCGGCAAGGATGTATAAATCTGCCCAAGAAATTTTGTTACCGTATTTTTTCTTAATCGGCCACAATAATCTACGTGCTTTATCTAAGTTACCATTGTCGGGCCAGCTGTTTAGCGGTGCAAAACGTTGGTTTCCTGTGTTACTTCCACCACGGCCATCAGCAATTCTATATGTTCCTGCAGCATGCCAAGCCATACGAATCATTAATCCGCCATAGTGTCCCCAATCGGCAGGCCACCAATCTTGATTTTCAGTCATGAATTTTTTTAAGTCGTTTTTCAATGCCTCTAAATCTAGTTTTTTAAACTCTTCGGCATAGTTAAACTCATTTCCTAACGGATTGGTTTTCGTGTCGTGTTGATGTAAAATATCTAAATTTAAAGCTTTTGGCCACCATTCCATTGTGGTGTTACTTGTTTCTGTGTTTGCCCCGTGATGAAAGGGGCATTTTCCTGTTGATTTGTCCATAATTTAGTTTATTTAAGTTAGTTATTAAATTTTCCTGATATCTGAAGTTTAACTTCTTGAATGTTAAAGTTTTTTATTTTATGTGTTTTAAAATAATTTTCAATGAGTTCGTTGAGTTGGTCATCTTCATAATCTTCAATACGGTCTGTTTCTGTACAATATAAATGATGATGATTGGTTAAAACCGAATCGTAACGCATAATGTCTTTTTCTGTTTTTACTTTACTTAGTAGCTTGTTTTCCACAAAAGAATCTAACACTTTATATACGGTACCAACAGAAATGTTAGGATGATTTTTTTTGATGTATGCTATTATATTTTCGGCTGTTGGATGGTTTTTTAAATGGGTAATTGCCTCAAAAATAGCTACACGCTGTGGAGTTACTTTTAGTCCTTTTTCTTTTAATGTTTTTCTATAAAAATCGCTCATGATATTTACAAGTAATTATTCCTCAAAGATAATAATTCTTATTTAGGAATTAAAGTAAATAATAAATTTTTTAGAAATTAGTTTTAAAATTTATTTGAAGTTCAGAAGATTAAATTCCTTTATGCATTAATGAGCTGCTAACCAATTGTCAGCGTGGTTCATTTCTATATCTAATGGGACGCTCAATTTTACAGCATGTTCCATTTTTTCTTTTACAATTTGTTGCACTTGTTCCAATTCAGTAAGGTGCACATCAAAAATTAATTCATCATGCACTTGTAATAACATTTTAGATTTCAATTGCTTTTCTTCAAAAACAGTAAAAATGTTAATCATTGCCATTTTAATAATATCAGCAGCAGAGCCTTGTATAGGAGCGTTTATGGCATTTCTTTCTGCATGTCCGCGTACTACAGGATTGTTGGAATTAATATCTGGCAACATTCTTCTGCGTTTCATAATGGTTTCTACATAGCCTTTTTCTTTGGCAAAGGCAATACTACTATCCATGTAGCTTTTAATGCTAGGATATTGCTCAAAATAAGTATCTATAATTTCTTTGGCTTCTGTTCTAGAAATGTTGAGGTTTTGAGCTAATCCAAAAGCAGAAACACCATAGATAATTCCGAAATTAACTGCTTTTGCCTTGCCTCTCATGTTTCTATCAACTTCTTCTAAACTTACATTAAATACTTTTGCAGCTGTGGCGGTGTGGATATCTTTACCTTCGTTAAACGCTTTTAACATGTTTTCATCTTTGCTTAACGCAGCAATAATCCTCAATTCTATTTGCGAATAATCGGCAGCTAAAAGCGTGTAGTTCTTATCTCTTGGTACAAACGCTTTTCTTATTTCTCTGCCACGAGCATCTCTTATCGGGATGTTTTGCAAATTCGGATTATTAGAACTTAATCTTCCTGTTGCTGCTACTGTTTGCATGTAGCTGGTATGTAATCTGTTGGTTTTTGGATTTACCAAATCGGGCAGCGTATCTACATAGGTAGATTTTAGTTTTTTGAGTGTTCTGTAATCTAGAATTTTAGGAACAATTTCGTGTTCGTGGATGAGTTTAGACAATACATCTTCATTGGTTTGGTACTGACCTGTTTTTGTTTTCTTCGGTTTATCAACTATTTTGAGTTTTTCAAAAAGAATTTCTCCTAATTGTTTTGGAGAATCTATGTTAAATTGAGCTCCGGATAAATCTAAAATTTCTTTTTCTAAGGTAATAATTAACTCTTTTAGTTCTTCAGACATTTTTTTGAGGGTAGGAACATCTAAATTGATACCTTCTTGCTCCATATTGGCCAACACAGCTACTAAAGGAGCCTCAATGTCATTAAAAACTTTTTGCTGATCTTCATCCATCATTTCCCACAAACGGTGTTTTAATTGGAGGGTAATATCAGCATCTTCACAAGCGTAATCTACTATTTCTTCGGGAGCAATATCACGCATGTTTTGTTGGTTTTTACCTTTTTTGCCAATAAGTGTTTCTATGGAAACAGGTTTGTACCCTAAATAAGCTTCGGAAAGTAAATCCATTCCGTGTCGCATATCCGGTTGAATAAGATAATGGGCTATCATGGTATCGAAAATTTTTCCTTTAACTGCAATACTGTAATTGCTCAACACATTGATATCGTACTTAATATTATGTCCGATTTTTTCTGTTGTAGGATTTTCAAACAAAGCTCTAAACTCTTCGGCAATATCTTGGGCTTCTTCCTGATTGGCAGGAAAAGAAACGTAATAAGCTTCGTGTGGTTCATAAGCAAAAGCTATTCCTACTAACTCGGCTGTTAAAGCGTTTACCCCTGTAGTTTCTGTATCAAAACAAAACGATTTTTGTTGGGCTAGTTTTTTGATTAAGTCGGCTCTTTTAGCTGCAGTATTTACAAAAAGGTATTGGTGTTTGCTATTGGTAATATCTTTTTGGTCAACGTTGGTAGCTTCATCAACAGATTGTTTATCATTGTTGGTAGCATCAGCAAATAAATCCATTTGTCCGTTGCCTTGTACATTTTTGGCAGCTGCCTGAATTTGAATTTCTTTACCTAAAATTCTTTTCGCCAAATTTCTGAATTCTAATTCGGCAAAAAGGTTGGTAATTTTTTCTTCATCAGGACTTTCTAATTTTAAATCTTCAAAATCATACTCTAAAGGCACGTCAACAATAATAGTAGCTAATCTTTTAGAAAGTAAGCCTTGTTCTGCAAAGTTGATTACATTTTCTTTTTGTTTGCCTTTTAAATCTTCGGCATTGGCAATTAGATTTTCTACACTGCCATATTCGGAAATAAGTTTTTTAGCGGTTTTTTCTCCAATTCCGGGTATGCCGGGAATATTATCCACAGCATCACCCCAAAGTCCTAAAATGTCTATGACTTGCAAAGGATTTTCAACTTCAAATTTTTCACAAACTTCTTTAATTCCTAATACTTGAGCAGGTTTTCCGTAGGCAGCGGGTTTATAAATAAAAGATTTTTCGGTAACTAACTGACCAAAATCTTTGTCGGGTGTCATCATATAGGTGGTAAAGCCTTCTTTTTCTGCATCTTTGGCGATGGTGCCAATTACATCATCGGCTTCAAAACCATCTTTTAATAACATTGGAATTTTAAAAGCTTCAATAATTTGTTTGATGTAAGGTAGCGCAATTCTAATATCTTCGGGCATTTCGTGTCTTCCTGCTTTGTAATCAGAAAACTCTAACTCTCTGTTAGTGGTAGTAGGAGCATCAAAAACTACAGCAATGTGTGTTGGTTTTTGTTTTTCCAACACTTCTAATAAGGTATTGGTAAAACCCAACATGGCAGAAGTGTTTAGTCCTTTAGAATTGTATCGTTGGTTGTTACCAAAAGCAAAGTAAGCTCTGTAAATTAGTGCAAAAGCATCGAGTAGAAATAGTTTTTTTTGTTCGGCCATGAGTTTTTGCTGTAAAGATAAAAAAAAACACCTTAATTTTTGGTTAAGGTGTTTTCTATATTTTTAATTTAAGAAATTAGGGAAATTATTTTTTCTTTCGCTCTTTATTTTTTGTGTTTAAAACAAAATTTAGTGGAAGGTTGTATGAAACCCTTACTGTTTTACCTTTTTGCTTTCCCGGTTTCCATTTAGGAAATGATTCTACTACACGAACAGCTTCTTCATCTAATAAAGGATGTACGCCCCTTAATACTTTTACTTCATTAATAGATCCATCTTTTTCAATAGTAAAATTGATATATACTTTACCTTCTACACCATCTTTTTTTGCTTTATTTGGATAGACAATATTAGCACCAAGAAATTTATACAAAGAATCTTGTCCACCTGGGAACTCCGGCATTTGTTCTACGATTACAAAAACATCAGTATCAATTTTTTCCTCTTCAATAGTAAGGGGTTCTTCCTTCTCAATTTCTTGGGCAAAAGAAATGCTGCCCACAAAAGTGAGCAGCATTATTAAAAATATTATTGGTTTTTGTAACATTTGTTGTTATTTCAACACGAATGAAATAGGTATGTTGTAAGAAACTCTCACAGATTTACCTCTTTGTTTTCCCGGTTTCCATTTAGGGAAACTTTTTACTACCCTTACAGCTTCTTTATCTAATAATTCGTGAACACCTCTAATTACTTTTACTGCAGTAATCGAACCGTCTTTTTCAACTGTAAAATTCACAAAAACTTTTCCTGAAATACCATTGGCTTTAGCCGCTTGTGGATATTTAACGTTTTCACCTAAGAATTTGTATAAGGCTTGAACTCCTCCCGGAAATTCCGGCATATCTTCTACAATGGTAAAAATTTCTTCTTCTACTACTTCTTCTTCTACTTCAAAAGTTTCTACAACAGTTTCAGCATCAGCTTCAGTATCAATTTCTATTTCTTCTTCAATTTCTACATCATCTTCCACAATTTCTATGGTTTCAGGAGCAGCAGGAGGTGGAGGAGGTGGAGGAGGTGGAGTATTTTGTTCTGTAATAGGAATAATTTCCTCTTCAATTTCTTCAACAACTAAATCTCCAAGTTCACTAGCCTGAACATCATAAAATTTAAAGTTTATCATTGCATAAATGATGAGTAAAGAAACAACAATACCACCAAGCAGTACAGTGCCTCTAAGTTTTTCTAAATTAGCATTTGGATTTTTTTTCGGTTCCATAATAAAATATAGTTTGGTTGTAAAATTATTTAACCAGCCTCAAAGTTAAAAATATTATTCGACATTTAGCAGTTAAAAAATCAAATAACTTTTAAAATTTTTAGCCTTTCTTTTCTCTGTCTTGATGCATAAACATAAATTATTCCATAAAAAAGCTGTTTTTTTGTATTATAAAATTTTACAATGCAAGTAGGAGCAATAATATTGGCCGGTGGTAAAAGTTCCAGAATGGGAGTTGATAAAGGATTGATGTTGTTAAACGAAAAACCTATGGTGAAGCACGTTGTTGATGTGCTTAAGTTGGTTGCAGATGAGTTAATAATTGTTACCAATAATGAGGGATATAAACAGTTTGGATATAAAGTTATTCCTGATGAAATTAAAAATGCAGGACCTTTAGCAGGAATTTGTATCGGATTAAAACAAGCCAGTTATCATTATAATTTTGTTTTGAGTTGTGATGTCCCTTTTGTTACTAAAGAAATGTTGAGATTGCTTAAGCAAGAAATTGTTGGTTATGATGCTGCTATTTTTGAAAAAGCGAATCATCTTCATCCATTAATTGGTATTTATTCCAAAAATTGTTTACCAGCGCTTGAAGCTGCTTTAAATAATAAAGAATTGAAGCTTAAAACTGTTCTTCATCATGTAAATGTTAAAAAAATAGAGGGAACTTTGTTTAGTGATAAGGTTTTTAAAAATATTAATTCAACATTAGATTTGTAGTTATGGAATTGAGTTTAAATTATTTCGGAATGATAGCAGAAGTCACCAATGTTCAGCAAGAAAAGTTGGACATAGATGTGAAAACTATTAATGATTTAAAACTTACGTTAATTGAAAAATATCCTGCTATTACTAAGCTGAACTATCAGTTTGCGGTAAACCAACATTTAGTTGAAGATAGTTTTCAATTGAATAATGGTGATGAAATTGCTTTGTTGCCGCCTTTTGCCGGAGGTTAATCCTCGGACTTTTCTTCAAGACCTTCATTTTCTACTTCTTCTGTATTTTCTTCCGGAGGAAATAGAAATTCTAATGGTTTGGTAAACAAATGCATCAATAAATATTTAAGTAATAAACCTGTTTTATTAAATGCTACTCTTCTAGATTGAATGGCTATAAAAATGGCTAATCCAAAACTTACTGTAAAATTCATAAAGCCAACACCAATAATACCAATAACGGTGTGAACAAAAGTCATAAAATCTATTTGAGAGCCTACCGAAACTAATGAAAGGCCAAAATTACCTGAAGCAAAAGTAACGTGCTGAATGTCTATTGGTAAGCCTAAAAAATGTCCTAAAGTTCCCATAGAACCTAAGAAAATACCTAAAAAGAAGTTTCCTGCCAAACTACCTAAGTTATTTTCTATATAATAGCTTAGTTTATTTAGCCAAGATTTGGGCATTATAAATTTCAGAAAAGGTTGATGTTTTAATCTTTCCGGCACTTTTTGAAACATTACGGCATTATCGTAATAACCGGAAATTATTCCTGAAAGAAATAAACATAGTCCGGCAATTGCTCCATGCAGTAACGAAAAACTTTCCCATGGATGGAGATTCTCAATAATTTTAAAAGCTTTGGCATCTCCCAAAATATGGCTTCCGACAATCCAATAGTAAATAATAGCAATGGTAATAGCCACAGGGAAAGCCACGAACATGTTACCTACAAAAGCTACAAACTGGCTTCGGAAAGTTTTCACGATAAGTGCAGAAAGGTTTTTTATGGCTTCTTCTACAGAGCCTTTTATATCTAATGAAGCAGCAATTTTAGAGGCTGTCATTGCAGGTTGCTTGGTTGCTAAAGTAGAGTGGGTAAGATGAATGCCAATAAATCCGAAAGAATAATTCATGCTATACAAAAACGACTCGCCAAAGGGAGCTAACTTTAAGTAATAAATAGCGGCTTTAAACCAAGTAAGAAAAGCGACTATAAATCCACCTCCCATAGCGGAATAGAGCATTTTAATGTATTCTTTTTTGTTGCTGGTGATGTAATGTTCGCCTGTTTTTCCGGCATGTTCGGTAATTTGAAAAGCAAGAAAGCCTATATTTTTTAGGAAAAGTTCTTTTATACTGTTTTTCTTGTTTTCATATTGAACTATATTTTTCAAGAAGACACTTATTGGTTTCCATTTTTCTTTGTTTTCAAAATGAGATAAGATTTCTAACAAAGTTAAAATACGAATAAGATGCTGATGCATACGTTGCAACAAATAGGTTAATGCCAAACTGGCTCCTTCATTATGTTGATTATTTCTAATTTTTTTGGCAACTTGATCACATTCTTTTATTAAAGCAACACAGTGTTTTAGCTTTTCTGTATTTATCGAAAAATTACCCGAACTTTCAATGTTTTGAAGTAAATCTATAACTTCTTTGTTTACTACTAAAAAGGGCGACTCGGGGTTTAATAAATCAGGGTGCCGTTTTATAATTTCAGGGTCTAAACCAATAGCAGTAACTCTGTGTATTAGAATTTCAATTGCATTTAATAAAGTAGTAAAGTTTTTAGTTGTAGTTTCTTCCGATGGATGTTGAAAGATTGTTATAAGCAATTCTTCAAGTAGTTTTGTTGGAATAGTTTTAAGCCAAATATAATCGGATTTTTTATTAAAAACCATATTGACTATATCTCTTAATACATTTTCTTGAGGGACAGGAGGAAGGAAAATATGAGCTACTTTTCTAAAGCTTTCGCTAAAAAAACCTTCACTAGATAAAATTCCTGATTCGGTAAGTAAGGAATGACTATCACTAGAACTAAAAATAGTATTTAAATAACGATTTAGTCCTTTTTGGTAAGCTTCATTTTCTTTCAGTAATTCAATAAGTTTATTAACTCGTTTTATTATAACTTTGTTTGACCTGAACATGGTCGGACGCAGCTTTTTTACCAATTGTTTTAATAGCTCTATATCAACTGTATCTACATTTTCGGTTATGTTATGTAATATCTTTTCCATTATTTCTTAAGCCTTAGGAATTTCCATTATAAATGAAGTTGTTTCATTTGGGATAGACTCAAAGCGGATAGTACCATCTATATTTTCTATTATGTTTTTAACCATAGCTAATCCAAGTCCCATTCCTTTGTTTTTGGTTGTAAAACTTGGTGTGAAAATATGATTTTTTTGTTCTTCATTAATACCAATACCGTTATCTTTAACAACAATTTCAAAATTATTGTCTTTTGTAGTTACTGTAATTTCAACAGTGCCATTTTTTTCGCTCGGAATTGCTTGAACAGCGTTTTTAATAAGGTTAGTAAATACCCTAATTAGTTGATTTTTATCAGCGACAATATTTGCTGACTGAACTTTTGTATTCAACTGAATGGAATAATTTTTTTTATCGTCTTCATCAAATAAATTAATAGTATTTTTAATAATAGGGATTAAGTCAATTTTTTCGGTGTTGGCTTTTGGCATTTTGGCGAAGTTGGAGAAAGCATTAGCAATATTAGCTAGCGTATCAATCTGCTCAATAAGCATATTGGTTGTTTTTTTAATTTTTTCTTGTAATTCAGCCGGGTTTTCGTTGGTAAATCTTTGCAGGTGTTGTACGCTAAGTTTCATTGGTGTTAATGGATTTTTAATTTCATGAGCCACTTGCTTAGCCATTTCTCTCCAAGCACTTTCTCTTTCTGATTTGGCTAGTTTTTGTGCATTTGCTTCTAATTCCATTACTTTTTTGTTGTATTCTTTTACCAACGCACCAATTTCATCATTAGAATTCCAATTAATTACCTCGTACGATTGTCCGAATTGTAAAGCACTAATTTTTTGACGAATTAATCTCAGCGGTTCGGAAATGTAGTTGGCAAAAAATATGGCAATAATTACAGAAATTAAAAACAGCATTCCATAAATATTAATAAGAGCTGTAAAGAATTCAGAGAGTTCGTTTTCAAACTCATTTTGTTTAGCAAAGTAAGGCAGGTTTACATAAGCTAAAAATTTATTTTTTCTATTGGTAAAAGGTACATAAGCCGATAAATAATTTAGTTCACCAATATTTTCATTATTTATAAAAGCCACTTTCTTTTGTAAATGTATATTTTTGTAAGCATCTCTGTCCATCCTACGACTAAGCAAACCTGTATCGTAAATTTCTGAACGAGATGTGGCAAGTAACTTACCATTTTTATCAAACATATTAATGTCGGTATAAAAAACATTAGAAAACTTAATTAAATAATAAGTTATTTCATCTAAATTGGCATTTGTAAGTTCTTTATGTTCTCCAAATTTTTGGTCTAATTCAATTATTAACGATTGCATTTTTTCTCGTAAAATTTTCTTATTTTTATTTACATATTGTTTTTCAATGTAATATGTTGTTCCCCAACCATAAAGTAAAAATGATAATAAAATTGTAGAGATAATAAAAAATTGAATTTTAGAACTAAAATCGGTTAGTGATAGCAACCAATTAAACGGTGGAGTTTTAATAAAAACACTAATAACAAAAAATACTAAACTGGTTATTAAAAATAGGTAAGAAAAAGTAGTAACGTAATCTATAAAACCTTTCTTTTTAGCACTTACAATAATTGTAGTAAACCTATCGCTTTGATAAATTAAATGTTCGTTGTTGGGTGTCATTTGTGAGATAAATCCAAAAGTTTTAGGAATCGAAAATTTTCCTGTTAATTCTGAAGTGTAGTTCATAGTTCCAGAGTTACTTACTAATTTGCCTTTTTTGTATTTAGCATAAGAATACTTATTCAGTTGTAACGATTTTTCAATTTCTTTTTCATTTAGTAATAACTCAGGATAGCCTATAGTTTTTGAATAAGATTGAGGAAAAAATTCTATAAAAAGATAAGAATTTTTGCGTTTGTTGTTAGATGAATCTTGAACAATTAAACTACCTAAATAGCTACTAATTCCATCATTTGAATAGAGAAAATTGATGTCATCATTAATATTTTCAGGATGATAGGACTGGGTTTTAATTTTATTTTTAAAGAAGTCTAAACAGTTGGCATTTTCATGGCTTTCTTTTATGAGAATGGTATCACTATCTGAGCATTGATAAATATTCACAAAGTAATTATTCCAAAAACCACTAAAATATTTGTTGGAAATGTAATTATCGAATTCAGTCTTTTTCTCCCAATATTCAGTTAAATTATTTTGAAGAAAAGTATCTGCTTCCATTTTAGTTTTCACCTCCTTAAATAAATATTCGGTAATAGGGTCTTGTTCTTTTGCAATGTTTTTTGCAACAAATTGTTTGTCAGATAATTCTTTGTCAACACTAAAATTGATAAACCCATAGGAAATTGATAAGGCTATTATTAAAGTGATGAATATTATTTTATTAAATTCTGTTTTTGAAGAGGTGTCTTTGTATGAAAAAATTAGGATAACAGCTAGTATCCAACTGCCATGTAAGGCTTGTAGTTTATATATTAATTGACCAATAATTAATGCTAATAAAGAAATAAATAAAATAATGCTTACAAATTGTTTTTTTGTAAAAATTGAGGTAGAGAATCTAGTAAAAGCTGTTTTTACTAAAATAATAGTACTTACATATAGTATTAACAATGTAATAATACCTACAAAACTGTATGCACTTAGATCTAAAATGTAATTGATATCGAAATTAATTTTAGAGTTTTTAATCAATCCTTCCAATAAATCAGTAATTAAAAGGGGTAAAAAAGCAATAAAAAGTATAAAAATAAACGCTGACCATTTGCTTTTTTTCTGAGATGTGTTTTTAAATTTTACTGTGAAATAAATTAGAATAAAGAAAAACACGATGTGAATTAAGAAATCTCCCAAAGAGGGGAAAAATACAGAGTGAGCATAGATTAGTGGACTAAAAATTTCTTGATTAAAAACACTTTCGGGGAAATGGTAACTTAAATTTAAGAACCTGAAAATAGCTAAAAAAGCAAAAACAAAAATGTAATTAAATGGTTTTAACACTTTTGTATTGATGCAAATGATGTTGATAAAAGAGGTGATTAATAGTATACTTATGAAGAATAACAACAAGATAATCCAGTTGGTTTTTTTGTAGCTGTTTGGGCTGGTTGGTTTTTCGCTTAGGTAAACCAACGTTTCTCCGGCTATATTTAGAATAGGATAATCTCCATTTTCATGGGAAACATCAAAATTGTTCTGAAAATGAAAGCTTTCATGGAATTCGTTTTGGAGGAACTTATTTTCAATATTAAATTCTTTTTTAATGAGAATTAAAGCTAAGTAGAGTTTGTTGGTTTCCTCTTCTTTAATATATTGATACCAACCATTTGCAAGTAAAATTGCTCCCGATTTTTTATTAAATAAAGCAATATTTTCGGGTAAAACTATAGTTCTATCAGACCAAAAAGTAAGCTGGTGTTTATTAAAAATAAACATAGCAATACCGTCAGACTCATAGAGAGCACTTAATTTTTCGCCATTAAGGTATTTTTCACCGGAAATGTTATCTACATTTCTTAAGGATTTAATTAATTCTGTCGCTTTTTGTTCTCTTGTGTTGAGGTGTTCGTTAAAATGTTTGGGACTGTTGGATGTAATGGAAAAAAAGGTAGGTTGAAATTGCAAAATCATCAGAATAACAATTCCTACAAGCAGTTGAAGGTAGGCACTATGTTTTTTAGATATTTTCATCAAGATGTAAAAATACAAAAGCTGGAGATTAAAAATGAAACTATCTTTTAAAATCCTTTTATAAAAGCTCTAAGGAATGTTAAATAGATTGTAATTTTAATTAAATTAGTAGTTCATTTTGAAAAAATATGTAGGTTTGCTATATGGAAAATCAAAGAATTGCTGTTTTAGGAGGTGGTAGCTGGGCAACAGCTATTGTAAAAATACTGACTGAAAACCTATCTCAAGTAAACTGGTGGATGAGAGATGCTGAGGCTATTCAGCACATTGAAAAATTTGATAATAACCCCAGATATTTGCCGGCTATTCAGTTTGAAACGGAAAGGTTAAATATGAATACCAACTTACAAGAGATTGTAGATCAATCGGATATTTTAATAGTTGCGGTTCCTTCGGCATTTATAGCTAAAGCTTTTGATGAAGTAAATATTAAAGGTATTGAAAACAAGATAATTATTTCTGCTATTAAAGGTGTAATTCCTGAATACAATCAAATTCCGGCTGAATATTTTCATGTAAACTTTAATGTTCCTTATAATAGAATTGGAATGATTGCTGGACCTTGTCATGCTGAAGAAGTAGCAATGGAAAGACTTTCATATTTAACTATTGCTTGCGAAAACCAAGAAATAGCTGAATATTTGGCAGGTGCTATGTCATGTAGATATATAAATACCACCACTTCTGATGATTTATTTGGAACAGAGCTTTCGGCAATTTTAAAGAATGTTTATGCTGTTGCTAGTGGTATTTGTCATGGTTTGGGTTATGGAGATAACTTTCAGGCGGTATTAATAGCTTGTGCCACTAGAGAAACTAAAAATTTTATAGATGCAATTCATCCTATCCACAGAGATGTAAATTCCTCAGCATATTTGGGAGATTTGTTGGTTACTGCTTATTCTCAATTTTCTCGTAACAGAAACTTTGGAAGTATGGTAGGTAAAGGTTATTCGGTGCGTTCGGCTCAAATAGAAATGAACATGGTTGCTGAAGGGTATTATGCTGCCAAAGGAATTTATGAAATCAACAAAAAATACAATGTTGAACTTCCTATTGTAGATGCAGTTTATCATATTCTGTATGAGAAGATTTCACCCATTATGGAGATGAAAATCCTTACGGGAAAATTGTCTTAAACTCATTTTTAAATTTACGCTTATGAGAAATGTTTTGTTAGCTATACTTTACATCACATTTTCGATGTTTTTATTTTCTCAAAATCAACCAATTATGAGTGAAAATTTTGCTATTGTAATTCACGGTGGTGCAGGTGCCATTTTGAAAAAAAATATGACTCCAGAAATGGAAAAAGCATATCAAGAGAAACTACAAGAAGCATTGGATTCAGGATATGCCATATTAAAAAATGGAGGTTCTGCCATTGATGCGGTAGAAAAAACAATAGTAGTGATGGAGGACTCACCACTTTTTAATGCCGGCAAAGGGGCAGTTTATACTAATGCGGCTACTAATGAATTAGATGCTTCTATAATGGATGGGAAAACACTTAATGCTGGAGCCGTTTCGGGTGTAAGAAATGTGAAAAACCCAATAAAATTGGTAAGGCTAGTTATGGAAGAGTCTGAACATGTAATGTTAAGTGGTAAAGGAGCAGAAAATTTTGCTAAACTACATAAAATAGAAATGGTTGATTCAGCTTATTTTTATAATGAACATCGATTGAAGCAATTGAATAAGATAAAGGATTCCGAAAAAATTCAACTCGACCATTCTGATAATGATGATGAACAAGGAGATATAACGGAATTTAAAGATAGTAAATTTGGAACAGTAGGAGCGGTTGCGTTAGATAAACATGGCAACTTGGCTGCTGCAACATCTACGGGTGGTATGACCAACAAAAAATTTGGTAGAATTGGAGATTCTCCCATTATTGGAGCAGGTACTTATGCTAATAATGCTACTTGTGCCGTTTCTTGCACTGGACATGGAGAGTTTTTTATCAGAAATGTAGTAGCTTACGATGTAGCTGCCTTAATGGAATATAAAAACTTGAGTTTAGTAGATGCCGCTAATTATGTAGTAAATGATAAACTGGTTAAATTAGGCGGAGATGGTGGTTTGATTGCCATTGATAAAGATGGAAATATTGCCATGCCTTTCAATACTAAAGGAATGTATAGGGCTTATAAAAAAGCAAATGGAGAAAGCAAAATTTTGATTTTTAAAAATTGAAGTTTAAATATGAATTCTACGATTGCATTTCTTCTTCAATGGCAACAACACCTTTAAGCTCAGGAATGAATTTTTTTATAGATTCTTCCACGCCACCTTTTAAGGTCATGGGACTCATTGAGCAGGACTTACAAGCGCCTAATAACCTAACTTTAACTACAAGGTCATCAGTAAGTTCAATGAATTCAATATCTCCTTCATCATCCTTTAAAAAAGGACGAATTTGCTCCAAAGCTTCATTGATTTTTGATATTAATAGTTGTTTATCCACTTAATAAATTTTAAGGCTAAAGTACATAAATTTAATTTGTTGAACAACCTTTATTATGAGTAACTTCAACTTTAGCAGTTGGAGCTATAGCTTCATTTCTTTTTTCTACTTCTTTAATCACATTATCAGCAAAATCCATAAAGGCTTTAGATTGGGGGGTGTTTTCTTGCATTACGGCTGGTCTTCCGGCATCTCCGGCTTCTCTAACGCTTTGTACTAAAGGAATTTCTCCTAATAATGGTAAATTGAATTTTTCGGCTAAGTTTTTAACACCTTCTTTGCCAAAAATATAATATTTATTTTCAGGAAGTTCTGTAGGAGTAAAGTAGGACATATTTTCTATAAATCCCAATACAGGGACATTAATTTGTTCTAATTTAAACATCCCTACAGCTTTTCTAGCATCTATTAAGGCAACATTTTGTGGCGTGCTAACAATTATTGCTCCTGTTACTGGTACTGTTTGCACTAAAGATAAGTGAATATCTCCTGTCCCTGGGGGTAGATCAATTAGCATATAATCTAATTCATCCCAGTTGGCTTCGGTAAAAAGTTGTGTTAATGCTCTTGTAGCCATTGGTCCACGCCAAACAACTGCTTGGTCGGTATTGGCAAAAAAACCGATAGATAATAATTTTACACCATGACTTTCTATGGGCTGAATTAAGTTTCTTCCGTTAATTTCAACAGGCATAGGTTTTTCTTCTTCCACATCAAACATCATGGGCATCGAAGGTCCATAAATATCAGCATCTACTAAACCTACTTTGTAGCCTTTTTTTGCTAAAGCAACTGCTAAATTAGCTGTAATGGTAGATTTTCCCACCCCACCTTTACCAGATGCTATGGCAATAATGTTTTTTACATTAGGCAATACTTTGTTTTGTTTTGGCATGTCAGCTTCTTTTTTTATGGGCTGAATGTCGATGTTTAATTCCACGGAAGTACCTAATACTCTATCTAGGTGTAACTGACACGCTTCAATAATACGTTTTTTGTTGTGCAATGCCGGGTTGTTAACTTGTAAGCTAAAACTGATGTTGTTTCCTTCGGTTTTAATGTTGCTGACCAAGTTAAGTTCAACTACATCTTTTTTTAAATCGGGCTCAACAACAAAGCTTAATGCGTATAATATATCTTTTTCTGAGAAACTCATAATGATGTAAAATTTTAGACAAAATTAAACATAAAAAATCCGTTTACAGTTCCAATTCTGTTAAAGGATTCCAAAAATGCTTTTCAAAGTGGATGATTTGGTTGTTTTCGATTTTTATGCCCTCTTTTTCGAGTAATTCTTGCATTAAAAAAGGCGTTTCAAAATGATGTCTGCCCGTTAATTGTCCATTTCTATTTACCACCCTGTGTGCGGGAACCTTTTCTTTTTGATGGTGAGCATTGTTCATTGCCCAACCAATCATTCTTGCTCCGGATTTTGTTCCTAAATAATTAGCAATAGCACCATAAGAGGTAACTCTTCCTTCAGGAATCTCTCTGGCAACAGCAAAAACCATTTCAAAAAAATCGGTTGTTTTAGTAGTCATTTTTAATGCAATTTAGGATTGTTTTGATGTCTATCTTTATCGCGTTGGGTTTTCTTTTCCAAATTTTTCTCTAAGGCTCTAGTTAAATCTACTCCCGTTTGGTTGGCAATGCAAATCAATACAAAAAGTACATCAGCCAGTTCATCATCCAACGATTTTTCTTTGTCGGAGGCTTTTTCAGACTGTTCGCCATATCTACGGGCAATAATTCGGGCAACTTCACCTACTTCTTCGGTAAGCATAGCCATATTGGTAAGCTCGTTAAAATAACGAACACCTACCTTTTTAATCCAATTATCCACTTGTTGTTGGGCTTCTTCTAAAGTCATTTTTTTGATTTTTGCTTGATTTTTAACTCCCAAATTAATTATTATTTTTACACCTACAAAAAAATAAAAATAGTATGGCAACAATTTTAATCATTGATGATGAGAAATCAATAAGAAATACGTTAAAAGATATTTTAGAATACGAAAAATATGTTATTGATGAAGCAGAAGATGGAGAGAGCGGGTTGGCAAAAATAAAAGCCAATAAGTACGATTTGGTGATGTGTGATATTAAAATGCCAAAAATGGATGGCTTAGATGTGTTGAAACAAACCATTGCGGTAGGTATAGAAACGCCTATGGTAATGATTTCCGGCCATGGAACTATTGAAACCGCTGTTGAAGCTATTAAAAATGGTGCGTTCGATTTTATTTCTAAACCATTTGATTTAAATCGTTTGTTGATTACGGTTAGAAATGCCATAGATAAGAAAGAGTTGGTGCAGGAAACTAGAAAACTTCAAAAAAAGGTAGGTGGTAAAGGGAAAACACAAATTATTGGAGAGTCGGAAGCTATTTTGAAAGTGAAAGAAATGATAGACAAAGTAGCCGTAAGTGATGCTCGTGTATTAATTACAGGAGGCAATGGAACGGGGAAAGAATTAGTAGCTCGTAGTTTGCACGAAAAATCTGAAAGAAGTAAAGCGCCATTTGTGGAAGTAAATTGTGCTGCTATTCCATCAGAACTGATTGAGAGTGAGTTGTTCGGACATGAAAAAGGAGCGTTTACATCAGCAATAAAACAGCGTAAGGGTTGTTTCGAACAAGCCGAAGGCGGCACCTTATTTTTAGATGAAATTGGCGATATGAGTTTATCGGCACAGGCAAAAGTATTGCGTGCTTTGCAAGAGAGCAAAATTACCCGAGTAGGTGGCGAGAAAGAAATTAGTGTAAATGTTAGGGTACTGGCAGCTACTAATAAAGATTTAATGAAAGAAATTGCTGAGGGTAATTTCAGAGAAGATTTGTACCACCGATTGGGAGTAATATTAATTCATGTACCTGACTTAAATGACAGAAAAGAAGATGTTCCTTTATTGGCAGATTATTTTTTAACACAGCTTTGCGAAGACCACGGAATTGCCAAAAAATCTATTGATGATAATGCATTAGAAAAGCTAAAAGAATACGATTGGACAGGAAACATTAGAGAACTAAGAAATGTGGTAGAACGATTAATTATTTTAAGTGATAAAGTAATTACCGCTGATGATGTAAACTTATATGCTAATCCGGGGAAGAGATAGGAAGCGGAGGTATAAAGTTAGAGTTCCTTAAAATCTAATTATGATTTATATATTTCTCTAATAATTATTTTTTGTAATTCTCTTTTAATAATAAGGTCTGCAATGATTTCAGCGGTATCGGCATGCAGGTTTTCTTTCAATTTTTTATTGAGAAAATCTTCTTCAATATCTATGCGATACAAAAGCGAAAGTAATTTAGCGTAATCATCGTTGAGCAATTCATCTACATAAGGTAAAATTTGCTGAAAAACTTCTAAATAAGGAGTCGCAGCTTTGCCTTCTATCACAATGTTATAACTAAACCAATTAAAATCTTTTTGGATTTGTTCAACCACCTTATTTATTAAATCTTCTCGATTAAAATAAACAGTAAGTTCGTTAAGTGTAGGAATTGGTTTAGACATATATTGATGTTAAAACAATTCAGCTAATTTTTTATGAAGTTCTTCTCCTCTAAGGTTTTTAGCAATAATTTTACCTTCTCTGTCTAACAATACAGCAAAAGGAATTCCGCTAATATTGTATAAAGGAACAACAGAAGAACTCCACCCCTGAAGATCGCTAACATGGTTTTTCCAAATTAAGTTGTCTTTTTCTATAGCATTTATCCAATCTTGTTTTGGATTAGGTTGTTGCTGCATTCCATCAAGTGAAACGCTAAATACTTCAAACCCTTTTTTATTGAATTTTTTGTAAGCCTCAACCACATTTGGATTTTCAATTCTACACGGTTTGCACCATGAGGCCCAAAAATCAACCAACACCACTTTACCTTTTAATGATGATAGTGAAATAGGGTTTCCGTTTACATCATTTAAAGTAATATCCGGAGCTTCAGAACCGGGAGCTAAAACACTCATTTTACTCACTTTTTCATTAAAGTTTTCGGTATAAATAGAGTTAGGCATTTCTTTTTGAAGGGCATCGTTTACTTTTTTATAAAGCTCAAAATTTTCTTCTGCATCCATCATTTGTACGGCAGCTAAACTCACTAAAGAACCCGGGTTCTCATTAATAATACTTTTAAAATAATTGTTCATCTTAGCAATAGCCGAATGAGAAGCAATTTGCATTTCAATAAACAATTGTTGGTCTGACGGATTTTGTTGGTATAATCTGCCCAACGAATCTTGTGTTTGAGCATTTACTTGGTAAGCTAGATTGAATTTCCTTAATTTTTCTGACTCTTCAGAACCTTCTATTTTGTACGTACCCATAATGTTACTTCCATCTGCTTTTAAAACAGGAGTTTCACCTTTGTTTAAGATAAGATTTACAAAGTTCTGATTGTTAATTCTAATTCTGTAATAACCTACCTCTTCTATTGGATAAGTAAAAGCAAAGTTTCCCTCTTTATCAATGGTAGCAGTATCTTTTGGAATTAAATTAGTGGGGGTTAAGTAATCTAAATATACAGAAGTGCCAAAAAGAGTGTTGGTTAAATTACCAGTTATAGTTGGTGTTTTATCAGCATCTGTATTTGGTTGAGTATCATCTCCACAAGCAAAAAATGTGAATATAAGTAAGTTGATTAGGAAAATGTTTTTTAAAGTTTTCATAGTTTATTATTTTAATTTTTCTCTTAGTAAACTGTTTGCTTTTTTAGGGTCGGCTTTACCTTTGGAAGTTTTCATTAATTGTCCCATAAGAAAACCGATAAGTTGTTGTTCACCATTTCTAAAACGTTCAATTTCTTTAGGGTTGTTTTCAATTACTTGTTCAATGTAAGATGAAAGATCATCATCATTACTTTCTTGAATAAGGTTGTTTTGTTCGGCAATAGCAAGTGGTTCTAAATCAGGTTGTTTTACCATAATGGGGAAAATATGTTGAGAAGCTACGGTATTACTTACTTTACCATCATCAATTAATTGAATAAGAGCAGCAATTTTTTCTGGTTTTATAACAAAATTTTCTATAGTAATACCATTTTCGTTAAGGTAAGATTTTATACTGCCGTTTAACCAGTTGGAAGCAGCTTTGTAATTTTTTGTGTGTTGAGTTAATTCGTTATAATAAATGCCTAAAGGTTTTGATTCGATGATGAGGTTAGCATCATATTCAGATAATCCAAATTCTTTTGTATAAATCTTATAAAGCTCATTAGGTAATGTTGGTAAAGTAGTTTTTACATCGTTAATATAGTTTTGAGAAACTATAACAGGTTGTAAATCCGGTTCAGGGAAATAACGATAATCGTGAGCTTCTTCTTTGCTACGCATGGTAAAAGTAGTGCCATCAACAGCATTAAAGCTTCGGGTTTCCATTTCTATTTTTCCTCCATTTTCTAAGACATCAATCTGACGAATAATTTCGTGTTCTATGGCTCTTTTTACATTACGGATGGAGTTCATGTTTTTGGTTTCCGTACGCTCACCAAATTTTGAAGCACCTTTTAACATAACAGAAACGTTGGCATCGCAACGTAAGCTACCTTCTTCCATGTTACCATCACAAATTTCGAGGTAACGCAACAATTTTCTAACTTGGGTAACATATTCGTAAGCCTCGTCAGACGAACTAATTTGCGGCTCAGAGACAATTTCTACTAATGGGACCCCAGCTCTGTTTAAATCTACTAAAGTATTAAAAGGGTCTTGGTCGTGAATACTTTTTCCGGCATCTTCTTCCATGTGTATTCGGGTAATTTCAATTTTTTTCTCTTTAGCTGTATTTGGAAAAAGTGTGATAAAACCGCCAGTACAAATTGGTGTTTTATCTTGAGTAATTTGATAACCTTTAGGCAAGTCGGCATAGAAATAATTCTTACGAGCAAACTCGTTATTTTCTCTAATGGTAGCACCAACAGCAAGACCTAATTTTACTGCAAATTCAATATTTTTTTCGTTTAATACGGGTAAAGTCCCAGGATGTCCTAAAGTTACAGGACTAATATTGGTATTGGGTAAGTCTCCAAAAGTAGCTGAATCTGAAGCATAAGCTTTACTTTTGGTAGAAAGCTGTGCATGTATTTCTAGTCCTATTACGGCTTGGTATTTATCGTAAACGCTCATGTTGAAGCCTTAATTTAGTTATGTAATTTGGCAAGTAATTCTTTAATAATAAGTGTCATTTTAGGTTCAGCTGCTTTGGCAACTTGCTGCACTTCTTCATGACTAATTTCAATAATTTTTCCATCAACACCTAAATCAGTAATAATAGAAAGTGCCATACAAGGAATATCCATGTGGCGAGCTACAATAACTTCTGGAACAGTGCTCATTCCTACTGTGTCGGCACCTATAATTTGTATAAATTTATATTCGGCAGGCGTTTCAAATGTTGGTCCTGATAAAGCAGCATAAACTCCCTCCTGAATTTTAATGTTATTTTTTTTAGCAATTTGTTTCACCTCGGTAATTAGTTTTTTAGAGTAAGGTTCACTCATATCAGGGAAACGAGGTCCGAGCTCGCTAATGTTTTTACCTCTAAGTGGATTGTCGGGTAATAAATTAATATGATCAGTGATTAACATGATGTCACCAACTTCAAAATTAGCATTTACACCACCACTAGCATTGCTTAAGAATAAATACTCTATTCCTAAAGCTTTCATAACTCTAATTGGAAAAGTACATTCCTGTAAAGAATAACCTTCATAATAATGAAACCTACCTTGCATAGCAACAACAGGAATACCGTTAAGTGTTCCAAAAAGTAATTTTCCTGAGTGACCTTCTACAGTAGAAACTGGGAAATTTGGAATTTCTTCGTAAGGAATAGCGGTTTCAATTTTTATTTCAGTAGATAAATTTCCTAATCCTGTTCCTAAAACAATACCTGCTTTAGGTTTCAATTGTGTTTTAGTAGCTAAAAATGCTTTAGTTTGTTGTATTTTTTCTAACATAGTTGGTTATTTGTGCGTCAAAATTCTTTTTATCATCACCATGAAAATTAACTTCTATCGGAATATAAAATACCGGAAGATCATTTATTAATGATGAAATTTTCGGCAAAGATAATCGCATTAAATCTTTTTCTGTAGTAATGATTAATTTATTATTACCAATAAGGTTACTAAATTTGGTTTTCAAAGTTTCCATATCATTTTCTGTAAAAGCATGGTGGTCGGGAAACTTCATGTGTTCAACAACTTTGTAGTTGTTTTTAAGGTAATAATATAAAGGAAAAGAATTGGCAATTCCTGTAAGAAGCATTAAAGAAGCGTTTTTACTATCTATTAAGGTTAAATAATTTTCGGCAGTAGTATTAAATGGAATAAGTTGTTTGTAACATACGTAAGAGAAGTATATTTCCTGATAATCTTTAGGTTTAATTTCTTCAATTATTCTTCTTCTATCAATAGGAGACAGAACAATAGGGCATTTAGATACTATAATAATGTCGGCTCGTTTATAACCATAAATAGGTTCTCGTAATCTTCCTGAGGGAAGAACATTATCATATATAAATAAGTTGGTATAATCGGTTACTAAAATATTAATGTCTGGGTTAACTGCTCTGTGCTGAAAAGCATCATCCAATAATACTACTTTAGTTGAAGGATGGATTTTTTTTATTTGCTGAATTCCTCTAACTCTTTTCTCATCAACAGCAATTATGCAATCGTTAAATTTTTTTTTATATTGTAGTGGTTCATCACCAATATCTTCAAAAGAAGAAGTTTCATTGGCAAGTACAAATCCTTTAGTAATTCTTTTATAACCCCTACTTAAAATAGCAATATTATAATTGGATTGGAGCAATTGAACTAAATAAGTTACATGAGGAGTTTTTCCTACACCACCTATATTAAGATTACCAACATTAATGGTTATAATATCCTTAAAGTTAGTAGAACGAAAAAGTTTAAGATCGTAAAATTTATTCCTTATTATCATAGTTAGAGCATAAAACCATGAGATAGGAAGAAGAAGTATTTTAATTAAACGTTTCAATAGATTCGAGGTCTAATTTTAAGTATGTAATAAAAAGTTTAGAAAAGATTTTATGCAAACATAGTTAATTCCTAAATTAAATTAAAAAATTTCGCAATATAGGAAAGCTATTTATTATTAGATGTTAAATAATGTTATTAATATTTAAAGTTTTTAAAATGAAATCAGTGTTAAGTAAGCTGGTTTTCATTATGTATTTGCTGTATTTCCACATTTTGTTTTAGGTTTTATTAAGGGTAAAATTTCAAAAAAATTAGAATTAGTTTTAGTTGAAATAAATTTTTTAGCGAAAATAATTTGGTTTTAAATCTTAATATTAATTACTTTTACGCCTCATTTATTTGCACTAATTAAAATAATTTAAAGTTTAAACTGATAAAATATGTTAAAAAAATTAGCTGTTTTTGTAGCCGTAATGTTTTTCATGTCAATTGCGTATGCTCAAACTGGGCAAGGAACTATTAAAGGTAAAATGCTGGATAAAGAAACCGGGGAACCACTTCCTTTTGCCAATGTGGTAGTGATGAAAGGAGGGCAGCAAGTTGCAGGAGCTCAAACCGATTTTGATGGAAAATTTACTATTCCAGCACTTAATCCTGGAAATTATGATCTAATTGCAAAATATGTAGGATACCAAGATATAAGAGTAAACGGAGTTGTAGTTAATAATGGTCAGATTACTTTTGTGCCAGATTTAAAAGCTGGACAAGGAGTAGATTTAGCAGAATTTGAAGTAATAGAGTATGAAGTGCCGCTTATTAGTAAGGATCAAACTTCGTCAGGAGGAACAGTTACAAGGGAAAATATAGCTAAAATGCCTGGTCGTTCTGCAGTTTCTGTAGCGCAGACTGTTGGAGGAGTATTTTCAAAAGATGATGGTAGTACAGATTTAAATATTAGAGGTTCTAGAAGTAATGCAACTGATACATATATAGATGGTATTAAGGTAAGAGGGTCTCAAAATCTTCCAAATTCAGCTATAGAACAAGTAACCGTAATTACCGGTGGATTGCCCGCTCAATTTGGAGATGTAACTGGTGGTGTTGTAAATATTACTACTAGAGGTGCATCTTCAGAATGGTTTGGAGGAATTGAATACCTTACTTCTGGATTTAAAAATGGAGAAGACGGAATAGTTGGGTTAGATGACCATGGGTTTAATTTATTAGGATTTAGCTTGTCAGGACCTATTATGTTTGCTAAAGATTCTACAGGTACTAAAAAAGATGCAAAGTTAGGGTTCTTTTTATCTGGCGAATTAAAATATGATGTTGATCCTACACCAAATGCAATGACTAACTATAAGGTAAAGGATGATGTGATGGAGGAGTTAAATGCAGTGCCTTACTCTGTTAATGAAGCTCAAGGTTCAGGAGTTGTTAATAATGCTCAATTCATTAGAGAAAGTGATTTAGAAGAAATACCTTTTAGACTTAATACTTCTAGGAAAGGAATGAATTTGGCTGGAAAAATCGATTACACTGTTTCTCCAACGATTAATTTAACATTTGGAGGTTCGTTTGATTATAATGATAGAAATAGTTTTAATAGAAGTAATGCTCTTTTTAATTCGCAAAACAATTTACAAGATGTTGATAAAGCTTGGAGAGCTTATGCAAGATATACTCAAAGGTTTAGAAATAGTGAAGATAAAGATAATCCATCAGTAGTTAAAGATGCTTTTATATCTTTTCAAGTAGATTATTCTGTTACAGGAAGGACAGTTCAAGATAGAAAACATAAGGATAATTTAAGTCATTATGGGTATATTGGTAAATTTACATCAGAAAGAATAAACACGTTTGATACGGTTGCAACCACTGTTGAGATTGTTGATCAAAATGGAAATGTTGTGGATACAATTACTGGTATGATGTCAAATCCTAATACTGTTAGTTATTCTTTTGAACCTGGAGAGTTGAACCCAATTCTAGCTAATTATACATCAGCATATTATGATTATTTTGGTAATGATCCTGATGCGGTGAAAGATAGAGAAACGGTACAAGGTGGAGGGGCATTATTAAATGGAGATCATCCATTTGATTTATATAATCAAATGTATAATCCTATGGGACGAAGTGGAGATACCTATTTTCAACAACAAACTACCCAATTAAGATTTACTGGAGCAGGTAGTGCTAGTATTGGAGATCATGCTATTCAAATTGGTTTTGAATATGAACAAAGAGATGAGAGATCTTATAGTATTCAACCGTATACTTTATGGAGACTTGGTAGACAGTTAGTGAATGTTCAGATAGAAGAAAGAAGTTTTGTTGAGGGTACTTTTATTGAATATCCAGGAGCTGGTGGTAGTGGGTTCTCTCAGTTTTTATTTCAACAATCTTACAATCCAGATGTTCATAGTCAGTTTGATAAGAATTTAAGAGAGTCTTTAGGAATGTCAGAAACAGGTTTGAATTGGATAGATTTTGATTCTTATGGTCCTGATGTATGGAACATAGATATGTTTACTCCTGATGAAATTTATACAGGGGCTAGAGGCTTGTTAAGTACTTTTGGGTATGATCATACTGGAAAAAAACTATCAGGAAATCCTAGTTTAAATGATTTTTTTACTAAGAAAGATGAGAATGGCAACTTTACAAGAGAGAATCCTTCATTTCAACCAATTTATATAGCAGGCTATATACAAGATAAATTTGCATTTGATGATTTAATTTTTAATGTTGGTGTTCGTATCGATAGGTATGATGCAAATCAGTCTGTGTTAAAGGATAAGTATTCATTGTTCCCTGTAAAGACTGTAGCTGAAATTGATGGAATACCTAATAGACCTTCTAATATTGGGGATGATTTTGTGGTGTATGTAAATGATGTTTCAGATCCTAAAGTTAGTCAGATTACAGGTTATAGAGATGGTGATACATGGTATAATGCTGATGGTGAAGAAATTTCTGATCCTGCAGTATTAAGTTCTTCGGGAATACCAAGTCCTTGGTTGGTTGATCCTAATAAAAATGATGTGTTTAGAGATTTAGATGAATCATCGTTTAAAGATTTTGAGCCGCAAGTAAATATTTCTCCTCGTGTCTCATTCTCTTTTCCAATTTCTGATGAAGCTTTATTTTTTGCACATTATGATATTTTAACTCAAAGACCATCTGTCGGTAATAGAATGGATTTGTTAAGTTATTTAAATTTTCAAGGAGGAGGGTTTAGCTATTTTGGGGTTAATAATCCTATTAATAATCCTGCTTTAAAAGCCGAACAAACTATTGATTATGAGTTAGGTTTTCAACAGAAGTTAAGTAATTATTCAGCTTTAAAATTGTCTGCTTTTTATCGTGAATTTAGAAATCAAGTACAAATGACTCAAGTTGTTGGTGCTTATCCAGGTAACTATTTTACTTATGAAAATATGGATTTTGGTACTGTAAAAGGAATGACAGTTAGTTTTGATTTAAGAAGAAAAGGAAATATTACTATGAGAGCTGCTTATACTTTGCAGTTTGCGGATGGAACAGGTTCTAGTGCTACTACTTCTTTAGGGCTTGTATCTTCAGGAAATGGTAATTTAAGAACGTTGGTTCCTCTTTCGTTTGATCAGAGGCATGCTGTGTTAATTTCTGCTGATTATAGATATGGTTCAGGAAAAAGTTATAATGGACCAGTATTATTTGGAAAACAAATCTTAAAAAATACAGGGGCTAACTTAACACTTCGTTCTGGTTCGGGAACACCTTATACTAGAAATGCTAGAATAGTAGGAACTCAAATTGCAGGACAACCAAACTCTCCTCAGTTAGGACAAATGAATGCTTCGCGTCTACCGTGGACTAATACGGTTGATTTAAAAGTTGATAAGAATATTGATATAAAATGGGGTAAAGGAGAGGATGAAGACAAGAAAGAAGCATCTATGAATGTTTATGTTCAGGTATTGAATTTATTTGATGCTTTAAACATTATTAATGTGTATAGTGCCACTGGAAATCCTGATGATGATGGGTTTTTGGATGCAGCTGAATGGCAGAATTTAATATCAACTATATCGGTGGATGAACAAGCATTTAGAGATTTATATATGATTAAATTGGCTTCAAACCCAAATAATTTTGCTCTACCTAGAAGAATTAGATTAGGTATTCAATTGAATTTTTAGGAAAATAAGATTTTAAATTAAAATAAATTATGTTAAAATATAAAACAATGAAAAAGCAGTTAATTTTAACTTTTATAGCTATAATATGTGTTATTACTACTGAAGCCCGTAATGTACCTGTATCAGGAGGTGTGGGTAATAAGGGTGGAGGTAATGGGCCGGTAAGTTCAGCAGGATGTGCACCAGCTACAGCGATAGCGACCTTGGAGTTAAATAATATAAGAGCCAGAG